>Ga0180222_1000004_pt1 | contig 626190 bp, 598 predicted proteins | sample eDN5th37CKraftOP_FD_151336 | JGI IMG/M metagenome (GOLD analysis project Ga0180222, IMG submission 151336) | Enriched Organic Plus compost microbial communities from Emeryville, California, USA - eDNA 5th pass 37_C Kraft OP (version 2) (version 2) ... | reverse complement strand
CGGTCGAACACCCGCTTCGCCGTGTGCCGCTGCTTCCGCGGCATGGAGCGATCCGCCTCAAGCCAGCCCTCGATGATCGGGATAAAGGGATCAAGCTTCGGCCGCCTGACTTCGGCCGTCCGCCGGTCTGGCTCCTGGGCTCTTCAGGCTATTCGGCCCAGCTTGCCGCGCATCTTGGCTTTCCCCTCGCCTTCGCGGCGCATCTGGCCGACGAAAACCTCGAAGCCGCGGTTGCGCTTTATCGTGCCAAATTCAGGCCCTCGGCCGTGCTCGACCAGCCTTATGTCATCGTCAGTTCCGGCGTGATGGCCGCCGATGACGAAGGTGAGGCGCAGCGTCAGTCCTGGGCCTATTCGCATGCGATGATGCGCATGTCGCAGGGCAAATCCTTCGTCGTGCCGACGCCCGAAGAGGCTGAATCCTATCCCTACACCGACCGGGAGCAGCAGATCATCGAAATGTGGGACGCCAAGACCATGGTCGGAACAGCCGAGCAGGTCGTCGAGAAACTCAACGCAAGGCAGAAGCACATAAACGCTGACGAAATGATGATCCTTAATCTTGGGCATTCCCCGGCCGCAATCCATCGTTCGACAGAGCTCATCGCCGACGCCTACGGTCTGCCGCAGAACATCAGCGAATGAGCCAGATGTCCGTCCGCCCCGATGGACGGACATCACCCTGCGGCCGCGCAGCAAATACAACCTGCAAATATCATCCGGGCTTGCCTGCGACATAGACCCGTTCATCCCAGAGATGGTCGATATCGCGATGCTGTGAAATCTATCGCTGCGTCAAAGCGGCAAGCTCAGCCTTAAGCCTGTCTTAAGTTCGGCAAGGTCCGCAGGAGCAAACTGGATGATCAGGAGCCTCACGATGTTTGACCTGCGTGATATCAAGTCCCACCACTCGCCGACCGTGGCAGAAAGTTCTGTGCCGTCTTTCATGATTGGGCGGCGAGCCGTTCTTGCGGGGCTGGCCGTGCTTGGCGCCGCGGGATTGGCGACACGGGTTCAGGCTGCTGGTGACACCTCGGCGGAGATGATCCTCAATGATCCGCAGGCGCCTGTGGGGGGCAATCCGCAGGGTGATCTGACGATCGTCTCGTTCTTCGACTACAATTGCCCGTTCTGCAAGCGCACGATCGCGCCGCTGGACGCCGTTCTCAAATCTGACGGCAAGATCAGGCTCGTCTACAAGGACTGGCCGATCCTTTTCCCAACCTCCATCTACGGCGCTAAATTCGCCCTCGCGGCAAAATATCAGAATCGCTACGAAGCAGCCCATCGCGCCCTTATGGGGGTCGCCGGCGGCAGAGTGCCGGAGGAGAAAATGCGCGCGGCGCTTCAAGCTGCCGACCTCGACTTCGCCAGGCTTGAAGCCGATGCGCGTGAAAAGGACGCGGAGATCACCACCCTGATCAGGCGAAACAACGCCCAGGCCGAGGGCCTGGGGCTGCGCGGTACGCCGGTCTTCCTGATTGGACAATTCCTCGTTGCTTCCGCGCTTGATGAACAGGGATTCCGGCAGGTCGTCTCCGATGCGCGCAAAGCCGGATAAACCCTTCTTTTGATACCGTACCGTCTGAGAGAATTCATGCGCTCTGTTTCAGCCCTTCGGCTCCTTGCGAGCCTGTTTTTCATCTTCTGGTCAGCCGCTGCATCGGCACAGCGGTCGGATCTGTTGCAGGCCGAGGAGGCCTTTCGCTTCTCCGTAGAGCGCGGTCAGGATAACCAGATCAACCTGCACTGGGATATTGCGGAAGGATATTATCTCTACCGCGATCATCTGGAGGCGAAGGACGCCGGAACCGGGACGGGCGTCGTACTTCAGACCGATGCCGGTGTGGTGCAGGCCGACGATCCCAATTTTGGTTCATCCGAGGTCTACTATTCGCAAGCGATCGCGCGGCTGGGCGCTGACGCGCCAGATCGAGTCGCCATCACCTATCAGGGCTGCAAGAAGGACTCGATCTGCTATCCGCCGATCACGCTGACACTCGACACAACGACCCTGCAGGTTGCCGATGCGGCGGTCGGCTTCGGAGTCACGGCGCCCCAGCCGGCCACCTCGAGTAATTCGGAGGGCGGTGGATTTCAGCTTTCGGAAGAGTCGGCTGGCGGCGGCATGATTGGCTCGCTTCTCGCCAGCGGCGGTGCGCTCTGGGTCATCGCCAGCTTTCTCGTTTTCGGATTGTTGCTCGCGTTCACGCCCTGCGTTCTGCCGATGTATCCGATCCTGAGTGCGACACTGGCGCGCGAGGGCGAGGCGCTGACAGCGCGGCGCGGCTTTGTGCTCTCTTCCGCCTATGTGCTGGCCATGGCCGCTGCGTTCGGCGCGCTCGGTATCGGCGCTGCCTGGTCGGGACAGAACCTGCAAATCGTGCTGCAGTCGCCTTATGCGGTTGGCACCGTCGCCATTCTCTTCGTTGTGCTGGCAACGTCGATGTTCGGTCTGTTCGAACTGCAATTGCCCTCCGCATGGGTCAACCGCGTGGCTGGCGTCCAGGCCGGCGCACGCGGTTCTATCTGCGGTGCGACCGCCATGGGGTTTATCTCTGCGCTCATCGTCGGACCCTGCGTCACCGCTCCGCTCGCGGCGGCGTTGCTCTACATCGCCCAGACCGGCGACGCCGCGCTCGGCGCCTCCTCTCTTTTCGCGCTCGGGCTGGGGCAAGGGCTTCCTTTGATCGCCTTTGGCACGATGGGAAGCCGCGCCTTGCCCCGCGCCGGGGCCTGGATGGTGCAGGTCAAATATGTCTTCGGTTTCGTCTTTCTTGGTGCGGCTGTCTGGATGGCGTCCAGGCTTCTGCCCCCGCAGGCGACCCTGGGGCTATGGTCTATCGTGCTGTTGACTGCGGCCGTGTTCATTGGGGCGGCTGATCGGCTGACGGCCGATGCGACGGCCGGCCCGCGTTTCCGGAAGGCGACCGGCCTGGCGCTTTCGCTTGGCGGCGTGATCCTTGCCCTCGGAGCAGCATCCGGTGGCACCGATCCGCTACGGCCGCTTGCCCAATTCGGCGCCGGCGGCGGGGGGCAGCAGTCGACGACCGAACTGACCTTTGCCGAAGCGGATTCCACACCAGTTCTGGAAGAAAAGCTCGCCGCCGCCAATGGCCGCCCGACACTTGTCTACTTCACCGCCGATTGGTGCGTCACCTGCGGGACAATCGAACGCAACGTTCTGCCGAATTCGGAGATCGTGGCCGGGCTCGACGGTTTCCAGCGGGTCAAGGTCGATCTCACAACGCTGGACGACGCCAACCAGGCCCTGATGCGCGATCTCGCCGTTGTCGGGCCGCCCACAATGGTTTTCTTCGATAAAAATGCCACGGAACTCAGCGGTTCCCGGCTGGTCGGCGACGTGACCACCGAGACGCTGCGAGCTTCGATCGCCCGGACGGGACAGTGAGATGAATGCTGTCGCCATCGGCCCACTCGTTTTCGCGCCCGACCGCTTCGCCGCCATTCTCGCGATTGCGATCTTCCTGATCATCAGCGAAGTTCTGTCGCGAAGGGTGGACCAGCGCTTTTCCTCATGGGCGTGGGGCGCCGTTGTAGCCTTCGTCATCGGGGCGCGGGTTGGTCACGTCGTCACGCACGCTGCGAGCTTTATGGACGAGCCATGGCGGGTTCTGGCGCTCTGGCAAGGCGGCTTCCACATCGCGTCCGGCGTCGCGGTTGCGGTGCTGTTCACGTTGCTCCGGTTTCGAAAGCATTGGCTCCTGGCGCTTTGGTCAGCACTGCCCGGTGCCGTCGCGGCTTATGTCGCCGTCTTCGTCCTGCAACTGACCGCCGGCGCCCCAGCGACCCCTCTCCCGACCGGAGACAATTACGTGACACTGGCCGGCGAGCCGTTCAAGCCAACCGACCTCAAGGGCAGGCCCGTGGTCATCAACCTCTGGGCGACGTGGTGTCCGCCTTGTCGCCGGGAAATGCCGATGATGGCTGACGTGGCGGCCACCAATGACGAGGCCATGTTCGTTTTCGTCAATCAGGGCGAAGGACGTGAGGCCATCGACCGCTATCTGAAGACCGAGAACCTCAAGCTCGATCATGTCGCGCTCGATTCACTGGGAGAGTTTGGACGGCACTACGCGGTGCCGGGTTTGCCAGCGACGTTATTCATCGGAAGCGATGGGACGTTGCAGTCGGTGCACATGGGAGAGATTTCCAGAGAGGCGCTCACGGAAGGGGTTCGGAATATACAATAGGTTCGATTGCCCCTGCGGGCCGCAAGTCGATCGGGATGCGGGCCATGCCAGGCATTCCAATGAAACTTGTCGCATCACGTTCGTCGCCATTCTCGACGAGCCGGAACCGATCACATACGGGGCCGTGTGGTCGCCGCATAGCTCCAGTAAAGTGGTTCGCTGCCCTTTCACACAGGTAGATTCCGGGACGCCAAGACCATGGCGGCCGGCATCGCACTTCATCAGGGTAATCTCGGCTGGTGGAACATCGCACTCAACCTGCTGTTCTGCTCTGCAATCATCCTTATGGCGATCTCAGGTGTGGTGATGTGGTGGAAGCGTCGTCCCAAGGGCAAACTCGCCGCTCCGCTCTACCCCTGGAGCATGAGCGGCTGAGATGACCTCGACCATTGCCGCATCCTGTTTGAACTCCTGGCGGAAGCCGGCCGCACCGAGAGCATCCGCGGGATCCTGCGTGAGAACACTTCTGGCATCCGACGCCTGCTGGCTCAGGCCCTCGTGGCCGGCCAGGCACGCGGCGACGTGGACGCAGGTCTTGATCCCGAGCAGACGAGCGCAATCCTGATTGCGGTGCTCGATGCCGTGCCGATGCTTCCGCTTATGGCGCCTGGTATCGACTTCAAAGAGAGCCGTAGACTTGTCTCCACCATGGTGGGCCGCTTCCTCCGACCGCAGCAAGGGTCAGGCAGATAAGGTTCGACATGCACGGCCTTGACGACGATACCGTCACAGCCAGAGCGTAGTGCGACGATCCCCAACAATTAGCTGCCTCGCCATCGTTCATGGCGAAATCCACCGTAAGAGGGTTGGTATTCGAACTCCTGTCTTTGGTTGCTACGGTAGAGCCATGGCGGACTGTTGATAAAAGCTCCCGAAGAGAGTCACGGCTCTGCCGTTCAGGAGGTAACGCGTAACAGGCCACATATCCAAGCCGCTATCGGTCTAGCCATTTTCTATCCGGGAAGTGCCTCGACCATTTGCCTTGTCCTGTCACAGGCCAAGGTCGCGCTTGCGCCCTAGTGACCATTCGATGCCGCCGCCCGATTTGGCGACGCCGGTGATGTGCTGGCCGAGCTTGTCATCGATCTCGCGCGACCAGGGCACGAGCTGGAAGCCGAGCGCGCCGTCTGCTCCGCGCCCCTCGATCATGGCGAAGCGGCCCGAGTTCAGGGTGATCTGACGGCGATAGGTGCCGGAGACATATTCTCCAGCCTGCGCTTTCACATGCGGTAGGCCGGTGTCAGCCGCGAGTTCGGCGCCGGCGATATCGAGTTCACGTTGCCGCAGCGTTCTGAGCAGGTTGCGTTGCAGGATGATGCGCTGCCCCTCACGCCGGGCAAGACCTTCGTTGGCGAGATGTTCGGCCCGCGCATCCATCGCCTCGCGCACTTCCTTGCCGAAGCCGCCCGTGGCCAGCGGCATGGGCTCGCGCTCGACCAGCCGATGATCGAGCCAGGTGGCTCCAGGTGCCGTGATCTGGCTTGAGAGGTCGAGGTCGGAGCGATTGGCCAGGACCAGCGTGGGGCGCGGGTCCTCCAGTCCGCCGAAGCGCCGGACCTCGACAATACCGCCGATGTCGGGCGCGTGTTCGAAGGCTTCGATCCCGCGCAGGCGGACATGGTGTGCACGACCATCGGTGCCGTCGATCACCGCATAGGCTTCGCCGGTCAACTCGTCATGGAGGCCCTTGTCGACCAGCCTGCCGAGGATGGGCGAGCCGTTGCGGCCTGCATCGATCGCGAAATCTGCGACGCCGCGCTCCATGCCGCGTTCGGCAAAGGCGCGATGCATGGTCTTGATGATGTCGCCACGCTGCGCCAGATCGCGCAATGTCTGTTCTGCTCCCGGCCCGACGAACCATTCACCGACGCCGGCATCGGTGGCGAGGCCCATCTTTTCGAGATGGCGCAGGCGCGCGATCATCAGCCGGCGTATTTCGGGATCGTCGGGGCCCTTAGCCTCGGGCCTCAGGTCGATGTAACCGAGTTCATTGGCCGTTCGAGCGATCTCCCGATCAAGCCGGGTCCAACGCTCTTGTGTGACCTCACGCTCGAGTGCGTTGCGGATTTCATACTCGGGCTTCGGGCCGAGTTCGAGATCGACAAGGTCCTGGGCGCGCGATGCCAACCCACGACTGATGTATTCGCGCGAGATGACGAGGTCGGCGCCGGTCTCATCCACGCCACGGACCAGCAGATGCACATGGGGATTGTCGGTGTTCCAGTGATCAACGGCGACCCAGTCGAGCTTCGTATCGAGATCGGCTTCCATCTGCCTGACGAGATCGCGGGTGAACCCCTTGAGGTCCTCCATGTCCGCAGCATCCTCGGGCGAGATGATGAAGCGGAAATGGTGCCGGTCTCCTTCGCAGTGCCGGGCGAAGCCGAGATCGTCGGCGCGGTCGGTCTCCGCGTCGAACATGATGCCCCGTTCTCCGTCCCGGCTGACGCCCTCGCGCTTGAGATAGGCGAGATGCGCCGACAGTGGCGCTGCGCGAAACGTGCGGCCCTTGTGGCGGGCGATGCGGGCCTTGACGATGACACGGCGTCGGCTTGCGAACAGTCGTGAGCGCCCGAACTTGCTATGACCACGGCCAAAGGTGGATGGCGCAGAGCTGGATGAGTGGCGAGACGAACGCGATGCTCCAAGCGAAGTAGTATGACCGGCCTTCTGGGCGGCACGCAGGATCTGGTTGACGAAGCTTTTGGCCTGCGGCGTGCGAGTGGATCGCGGCTTGCCGGGGCGGATGCGGAATTCGCGCTCGCTGTCGCTCATGTCCGGCATCCTCGCGGATGCAAACAAGCACCTGCCACGCGGGAGGCTTGAAATCCATGCCAAAAACCGTGCTTCTTGCACGCGACCGACCCGTCTGCCACGCAAAAGCCAAACCTCATCAGAGGTTTAGGGCGTTCGTGGCAGGCGCTTTTAACTTGCCCTACCGTTCGCACTTTCTCTAATGCCGCCCGCCTTTCCGCCCATCCTTTCCGGCATCCCGCTGCGCTGCGAATTTGCACGCCACTTCTCATGGCCTGCCTCCGAGTGCAGTCATTGCCGGAAACAGGGTGTCCGCCGGCGCGGGCGCGAGCGGATTTGCATGGGCGGCCGGTGCTATCGTCGTGCCAACGACGTTGCCATCGCCATGCAATCGGGACGCAGACTCCGAGCGGTTAGCTGACGTCACGAAGAGCGCGGCTTCGCGCCAATCGGTGACCGACGATGCTACATTCGCGATACCATCTGGTAGCGGATCGCCACCGAAAAGGGGGACAAGAGCGGCGACATAGGCGCGGGTTTCGGCCGGCAAGGTGCGGCCTGCCGAGAGGTATTCGTCATAGCGCGCTGGGCCGGCATTGTAGGCCGCGAGCATCGCGCCGACATTGCCGTAGCGATCGAGCATCTCGCGCAGATAGGCGGTCCCGGCAAGGATGTTGTCACGCGGCAAGAACGGATCGTCGCCGAGGGCGTAGCGCAGGCGCAGCTCCGCCCAGGTGTCGGGCATGACCTGCATCAGGCCCATGGCCCCGGCTGAGGATATGGCCGCGCTATCGCCCGCGCTTTCGGCCTGCATGACAGCACGAATCCAGTGCTCGGGAATGCCGAAGCGTTTCGCGGCTTCCGACACATGATCGGCGATCGGATCGTTCGCCGACTGCGCCGTGAACGGTACTTCTTGTGCCAGCGCGGCAAATGCTGGAGTGGTGGCAAGGAAAAGGCCGGAAAGGAGAAGGAGCGCAATGCGCCGGGCGGCGTGATGCAGCCCGAGCGCGTTTGCATGGCGATGCCGAATGCAACGCAATGGCATCGTTCAATCCTTTCCGTCGCCCTTGGGCTGCCGGTTCCAGTGCAGCGACCAGGAGACCGCGTCGCTGCCATTCTGGAACAGATTGGCCCGGATCGGATGTGCGAGGGACGGATCATCGAGCAGCACGGAGAGATATTCGCCAGCCTTTTCACCGGTGCGTGTCCAGGCAGCGCCAATCTCCGGCCCGTCGCCGTCTCCGCCGAGGTAGACGCGATGGTTGGGCGCGTTCTCAGTATCGGATGGTTCTGCCGGAAGAATGGCGACGTTTTGGTCAAGCGACATTGTCTGGATGCGTCCGGAAAAGCCGAAACTCTCGCGGGTGAATTCGCCGATCTGAGGCATGGGTGTAGTCCTTTCCTGTGCGGTGGATGTTACGGTCGGCGCGCATGGCGCCGCCGAAGGCCGGGCGTTCACCGCGTTGACGCCCGCCATTCGAAGCGCCCGCCGCCGTTCTCGTCGGTCCAGACCGGCGTGACGCGGGCAGTGATTGAGGAGAGCGAAAGCGGCCCGAAATATCGTCCGTCGAGGCTGTCGGGCGCGTCCCAGTTCATCAGGAATACTTCGCCGTCGGCGAGCAGCCGGCAGCCCTGCCATTGCGGCAGATCGCGACCGAAGCGATCGCGCGCCTGCGCCTCGCCATAGGCGTGGTCGTAAGCGATGATCGTCATTCCGGCGCGGCACACCTTGGTGCCGGGTAGCGCGAGCACGCGCTTGATGAGCGGTACGCCGCGCGGCAGATATCCGCGTTCGTCAAGGAAGGTGGCGAGGTTGTCGGGCGGTTGTACCGCGACCAGATCGCCGACCTCGATCGCCTCCACCGGCGCGACAGCGTAGAGGCCGACCGGTACGCTCGTAGACGCATTCCAGATCAGCCGCGGCGCATGTTCGGTCCATGACGGCAGCGCGATCAGGGTGCAGCCCATCGTCATTGCGATCAGCGTTGCGCGTTGCGGATTCATGGCAGGATGTTCCTGCGCGCAAGCCATGCGCGGTGCTGGGCGAGCGAGTAACGGGATGACGGTAGACCAGCGGCCAGCCGGTTATGGACATGCCGCCAGTGATCGGGCGCGACGTCGCTCGGATCGATGCCGAGTGCTTCGACGGCATCGATTGCCTGCAGCACCTTTTCGACCTGGGGCCAGCCATTGAGCTTGAGCAGGATATCGCCGCCGCGCCGCACGAAAGGCAGCGTCTGGTAGGCTTCGCCGGGCTCCACGACACGCACGATGTCGATGCGCGAGATAATGGTCCCATAGGCGTTGGACGCCCATCTCACGAACGCGAAGACGCTGCCCGGAGCGAAGCTCGCAATACGGCGGGAATAATCGATCCGCTGCTCGGTGACTGGGCGGCCAAAGCGCAGCCAGTGCTCGATCCGGCCCTCGCGCCAAGTGAGTTCGACATGGGTGAGATGGGGCGCGGCCTTGTAGGCGGCGCGCACGTCCGCGGGCACTCTCATCGCTCCGCTCCTGACGGACGACTGCGCAGAGGCCGTGGCGGTGTTTCAGGGGCGCTCGTGAGCCCCGATCGAGGGCTATCGGATCCCCCGGAATCGACGCCAAAAGAAAGGTTTTCCCCAGAGTGCGCGTCTATACAAAAGTTAGATTCAAAGGAGTTATATAAGTTAAGAGGCGGATTCGGCGTGTCCTGCCAAAGGCTTAGCTGCGATCCGTGCGTGCGAAGTACAGTGCCTCGTGCGTTCGAAGTACAGATAGTGGATGCGTGCGAAGTACAGATCGCTTCCACATTTTGTCCACAGGCTCCTGATGAGCGCGTGGGACGGATATGAAGGAGCTCGCGACCGCTTTCGATTTCGCGTGCCAGCCGATAGCCGGGCAGCGGCTGGCGCAAGATCAGCCGGCGCATTTGCACCGCGAAATCGGATGGGCGGGCGAGACTGCCCGACTTCTTGTGGAGGTGCGCGAAGTCGAAGCGCCAGCCTTCAGGCTGATGTCCGGCATGTTTGCGGGCAACGCGGTAGAGCCAGCGTTCCAGTCCGCCCGTCAGCCGGAAATATGCCGGATCGATCGCCAGCACCAGCGTGCGGTCGATGACACCGCGATAGAACCAGTCGGGAAGGACAAACTCCATGCCCTCGACACGGCCATCGCGACGGGTAAGCAATTCCCATTCGTTGATCCAGGAGAACTGGAGCCGCTGCCAATGCTTGTCGTGGCGGATCGTGGTGCGGATCGAGGTCGATTGCAGCCGGTCCAGCGCGCCCTTGAGCAGGTCGTAGGCGCGAATACCGGTGCCGCGCCCGGTCGCGGTCAGGAGCTGATAGGGCGTGAAACGCAAGAAGCGGGATGTGACCAGCCCATGGTTCTGGGCCTCGACGATCTGGCTCGCCGCCCAGATAAGGACGTCGGCATCCCAGATCGTCGCCATGCCGTGCTCAGGTACGGCGAACACCTCGACCCGGACATCGCCGGAAGCATAGCGGATCGGAACGGTCCTCTTGGCCTTGGCCAAAGAGAAGAAGGGCCGTTCCATCAGATCGCGCTGATCGCGCGGGCTGGCGTCGCCGGTGGCGATCACGAACGCATCGAGATGCGCGCGTTCGGAGGCGTGTGGTCGATAATTTGACATACGGCCAGACCTCAGCGCGCGTAGCGGGCCACATGGGTCTGGCGCGCGGGGTCTTGGCGCTTGGCAGGAAGCACACTGCCGCGCGGGTCCGAGGTCGAGGTGACCGTGCCCTTGGCAGCCCAGGCCTCCAGCTCGTCGACGGCATAGACGACGCGGCCGCCGAGCTTGCGATAGGATGGGCCAGTGCCATAGGTGCGGTGCTTTTCGAGCGTGCGGGATGACAGGCCGAGAAACGCGGCCGCTTCCTTGGTGCGCAGGAAGCGCGGCGGCAAAAGAGCAGTATCGGGTCGCATGGAAGCCTCCGTGGGTTGGTTTCGAGCCGCTGGTTCGAAGCGGCGGACACGGGCCACGGTGGCGGAGGAAAGATGCGTAGAGGGAGGGGGAATTAAGGGGGACCTAAAATCCCCCACCCATGATCGTATCGGCGGCTATAGCCGGCGGCGGAAGCGCAGGAGCTTGAGATAGCCGCCGCCGATCATCGCATCGCCATATACGAGGAGGCCGCTTACCGCCTCGCGCAAGGAGGAGGTTTTCCAGTGTTCGGAAGCTACGCGCTCAATGCCGAAGAGAACGCGAGCGATTTCGCGTTGACTGGCATCGTGCTCGCGGCCGTCGATGGCACGGAACATGGCTTTCAGACGCTGCCTTTGCTGGGCTGTTATCCGCCGGTCGGGCGGCACCTTGTATCCAAGGAATTGGCGCAGAAGCCGGTCGAGAGCAGCCATGTTATCGAGGCCGTCACGGCTGATCGGGATGCGCGCCTCCAAGGGATCATGCGGACCGCATTCCCGGTCGATGACGAGTTGAAGGTTTTGCCCCAAGCTACGGCGAAGGATATGCAGGGTCTCAGGCGAGGCTCTGGTCTCCCAGTCGAGAACCATGCTTGCGGTCGCCTGACCTTTCTGCGGCTTCCGGCTCGTACCGGCTATAAGGCGCAGCACGCCGGCATTGGCGTGCTCGCTCCAGAAGATCGGCTGATCAGCGCCGGCCAGTCGTGGACGGGCGGCGAAATCGCAAGCCCCAGCGGCGCTCCAGTTCAGTCGGCATCGGGTGACCGAGAGCGCGTCGCCGCTTCAGGGTGGCGTAGTCCTTCTGATAGTCCCGATTTCGCCTCAGGCATTCCCATGCAATGTCGTCGACACTGGCATGGTCCACGAAGTCATAGGCCGCTTCAACGCGCCAGCCGGATGTATTGGGCTTCATGACTGCTCCTCCCGCTCAACAGCAACACGTCAAACAGGAGAAAGGATTCCGGTGATTCATCCACAGGGCAAGCACCCTGCCGCGGCAAGCCGCCTTGCGCTACCGGCAACGCGATGGTCGGGCTGCGTTCAGTTCGGCCGGCCCAGTCGCAGAATCTTGTAGCCGTGTTCGGTCATCCAATGAGCTCGAGCCAGATGACTGTCATGGATCTTGCGCGCACGCTCCGGTTCGGCGTCGGGGTCGATGCCGAAAAGCACCTCGACGGCCTCCTCCCAGCACGCCCCGTCGGCTTCGGCATCGAGCAGGCGACAATAGAGCTTGACGTGCTGACGGTCGTACTCGGTCAGCATATCCCCGGCCGGCGCCTCGTCGAGAAAGGATAGCGTCGTCATTCCATCTCCCGTTGTTTGTGGTGCAGTCCACTAAAGCGGCGCGCACAATAGTGCAACGATATGACGGGGAAACGGCGGCAATCGTCGATGGTTTCGGCGAAAACGGGAGACGCAGAAGAGGCAACTCTTCTACTTTTGCGTCTCCAGTTGCGATACATCGATCATCACCCCGATATGCGGGCCGGAATTGATGAAGACGACACCAGCCGCCTCGAGCGCGCGGCGCACCTGATCGGCGGTGCTTTCATAGACGCGCAGGCCATTGAGCGACTCCATGCGCTTGAGCGCCGTGAGCGATACTTTGGCCCTGTCGGCAAGCATCTCCTGTGTCCAACCCAGCAATGCGCGCCCGGCCCGTGTCTGATGAGCGGTGATCATGCATGATCACCTCCCATCGGCCCATGTTCGAGCGCCACAACTACGGCTTCTCTATTCGGACCAATCGGGTAGCGGGGTTTCCCACACTCACCAGCGGGTCATTTACATACTATAGTTGATAAACTTAAAGTATGTAAATCGCGATCTTCCTGCGCATGGATATGCGCAAACTGGTCGGCCGGAACTTCGCCCGCCTGCGTCGGGAGAAGGGCCTGACCCAGGAAGAGGTCGAAGCACGTTCCGGCTTCAGCCAGCAATATCTCAGCAGCCTCGAACGCGGCCGAAGGAATCCGACCGTGATCACGCTGTATGAACTCGCCCAAGCCCTCGGTGTGAGCCACGTCGATCTGGTGGTTCCCGACGACGAGGTGTGAGCGGCACGCCCGCGAGGATCATGCTTCTCTTCGTGGTCGGTACGAGACCGCCACAGGATGGGATCAGAGGAGCCGGCGGGACAATCTAAATTGCGACGTCACCTCGGCATTGGCCTTGGCGGTCAAGTCGTATTTGCGCACTCACCGTTCCCCGTCCCCTCGCGGGGAAGTGCCTCGACCAGCAGAACCTGGTCGAACTCTATACTGAGGACGCAGCGGTTTCCGGCCGCTTGCCCCAGTCGAATTCGGTGCCGTCGATCCACATGCGATGCAGGATCACGGCGATCTTGCGCGCTAGCGCGATGATCGCCTTCTTGTGGCCTCGGCGTCGCGAGATCTGTGCGCCCCATGCCTTGAGCGTCGACCACCGTTTCACTCGCGTCAGCAGAACTTGCGCGGCCTCATAGAGGAGGCTTCGCATCATCTCATCGCCCCATCTCGAGATCCGGCCGCTGCGGTCCACCTCACCGGATTGCTGCTTGCGCGGTGTCAGTCCGAAGTGTGCGCCGACTGTTCGCGAGCGCGTGAAGCGGGCTGGGACATCGACTGTCGCTCGGAACGTCAGCGCGACAAGAGGACCGACGCCAGGAACGGTCATGAACCGGCGTGCCACTTCATCCTGACGGGCCAATCGGACAAGCATGTCGTCCAACTGGCTGAATTGCTCTCGCAAGGAGCGCCTCGCCAGCAGCAGAGCGTCCGCTACGGCGTGCAGGTCCGTGTCGGCAATCAGCTCGCGCACCCGAGGCTCGAAGTCGCGAGCGGTCACCTTGCCGAGGTGATAGCCGAAGTTGCGGATGAGACTGCGGATTTCGTTTTCGACATCCTGGAGCTTGTTCCGCAGGAGCTGCCGCGCGGTGAGGATGGTGCGGAGACGCTGGCTGTTAGGCGTCTTAACATGAACCGGTTTGAACAGGCCGACGCGCATCATCTGTGCGATCCCGCGCGCGTCGTGCCGGTCGGTTTTGTTGAGCTGCGCAGCAAGCGCTGCCTTCATATGCCGGGTCTCGACGCACACAACTGGAAGGTCGGCGTCTGCCAACCGCCCATAGATATGTTGCGACAACATACCGGCCTCAAGACCGACACGAACAATCGGAAACCGAAGTGACAATATCTGTTGTGCGATCTCCTCCGGATCGGACGAGAGCTTACGTTCGTGTACCACGTGGCCGTCGTGATCGACGACGCAGAGATTGACAGTGCGGGCCGAGACATCGAGCCCGATATAGTGGTTTTGAGACATACCGAATCCTCTCCGAATCAAGGAACGGCACTTCTCATAACCAATCTTCAGACGGTTTTGTAAACTACGACTATTTCAGTCGTCGCATGGTCTATTTCACCTTTTTAGCGTGGCGGCCCGAAGTGCCAAGATGGCAGGGAATAGGCAAGCTGCGCCGGCATCGGAAGTTCCGGGATGCCATTTCCAAGCAGGAGATTACCCCCCACGAGGCTACTCCCAGTCGCGCAGTATCAGAAGTGCTGATGCCCTAGACATCAAAAGGAGTGTTTAGTACATTCTATTAGCAGTTTGAAATGTGAGTCTATTCATGATCACAGCCGCGCAAATGCGCGCTGCCCGCGCGCTCCTCGGGATCGACCAACGTCAGCTGGCTGAGATGGCGGGCGTTTCAGTGCCGACCATCCAGCGAATGGAGGCCAGCGAAGGTATTGTACGCGGGGTGATCGATACCTTGACTAAGCTGGTCGAGGCCCTCGACAGGGCCGGCATCGAACTGATCGGCGACAATGCCACAAGCACGGGTGGAGGACGGGGGGTTCGCCTCAAGGTTCCTCCATCCTGAGCCTTGCTCCCTGATTGAACGAAAGAGCGGCGCCGACCGAGACCCGGCCGACGATCCCGCCCGAATGGTGGCAGAAGGAAAGGATCGTCATGGCCGCCACGACCATAAAGCCAGATTTTCGCGACCTTTATACGCCCAAGCTTTTCACCGTCCTGAAGGAAGGCTACGGCGTGGCGAATTTGAAGGCCGACGCCATAGCGGGCCTGACAGTCGCCATCGTCGCATTGCCGCTCTCCATGGCGATCGCCATTGCTTCGGGCGTGACGCCGGACCGGGGCCTGTACACGTCGATCATCGGCGGCTTCATCGTTTCGGCCTTTGGCGGCAGCCGCTTTCAGATCGGCGGACCGGCCGGCGCCTTCATCGTGCTGGTTTCAGCAACCGTGGCGCAGCACGGCGTCGATGGCCTTCTGCTGGCGACATTCCTGTCCGGGCTGATGCTGGCGGCCGTCGGACTGCTGCGTCTGGGCACCTTCATCAAATACATTCCCTATCCGGTCACCGTCGGCTTCACGGCCGGCATCGCCGTGATCATACTCGCCAGCCAGATCAAGGACCTGCTCGGGCTCAACCTCGATAAGGAGCCGGGGCCGCTGCTGCCGAAGCTCCAGGCGCTCGCCGGTGCGTTGCCAACGGTCAGCCCGGCGGCAGTGCTTGTCGCCATGGTCACGATAGTCATTATCGTCGCCGTTCGGCGTTATCGTCCCCATTGGCCGTCCTTCATCATCGCCGTGGCGTTTGCCGCCGGCGCTGCGGTGCTCTTTGGTTTGCCGGCGGAGACGATCGGCAGTCGTTTCGGCGGCATACCGCAGTCCCTGCCCATGCCGCATTTGCCGGAAATCTCCTATGCGCGGGTGATCGCGGTCCTGCCCAATGCGCTGTCATTCGCGCTGCTTGGCTGCATAGAAAGCCTGCTATCGGCGGTCGTGGCCGATTCCATGACGGGCCGGCGGCATCGCTCCAACTGCGAACTGGTGGCCCAGGGGCTTGCCAATATCGCCTCGCCGCTCTTCGGAGGCATCTGCGTGACGGGCAATATCGCACGCACTGCGACCAATGTGCGCTCCGGCGCGCGCGGGCCGGTAGCCGGAATGCTGCATTCCGTCTTTCTGCTGCTTTTCATACTCATCGCTGCGCCGCTTGCATCCTACATTCCGCTAGCGGCTCTGGCAGGCGTGCTCGTCGTAGTGGCCTGGAACATGATTGAGAAGCACGAGTTCGCGACGTTGCTGCGTGCTTCTTGGGGCGATGCGATCGTCTTGCTCGTCACCTTCCTGCTCGTGATATTCCGTGACCTCAGCGAGGGCATCCTCGTCGGTTTTGCTCTCAGCGCGCTTTTGTTCCTGCATCGCATGGCGCAGGCCGTGGAGGTCGAGAATGCCCGGCTCCTAGTAGAGGAAGACAAGGCCGACAGCGTCAACGGCAATGGTCGCGGACCCTATGATGTCGGGATGGCAACCGATCCGAATTTGGCTGTGGTGCGTGTATCTGGCGCCTTCTTCTTCGGGGCGGCTGCGGCGGTCGGGGCAGCGCTAGACCGCATCGGCGACCAGCCAAAGGCCTATATCTTCGACCTGTCGGCGGTCTCCATCCTGGATTCGACGGGGGCCGCCACGATCGAAGGCTTTGTCCGCAAGGCCGCCAATCGGGGTGCTGCCGTCTATATTGCCGGCGCGACGCCTGCGGTTCGCCGGACGCTCATCATTCACGGTATGAAGCCGCCGCGTGTACGCTTTCGACGGAGCATGAAAGATGCAGTCGTTAGAGCGCGCAAAGAGCCAGCGGCGGAAAAGACCGGAAATAGCAATAACGAAAGAATGGCTGACGGATAAGGCTACTGCCGTTTGGCTGGTGGCTAAAATTAGCAAAGACAGATGCAGTTAATCCACACCGAATACCCCATCTATTATAGTCGGAGTTGGCCGGAAATCCACCTGAAACGGACGGATCAAGCGGGGTTGCGTGGATGGTCAACTACGGCTGATTCGGTCGCCTATGGCTCGAACCGCGTAGCTGCGATGGCCGCCGAATGAGCAATTAGGGCTTAACGCCGGGATTCCAGAGACCTGGTGGGAGCGGCCGCGTGTCGGGCTTTCCAGGTCGGTCGCAACCGCAGAGATGCCATGTTTGAGCGGCACGGTCCCGGTGACGGCGCATTCCGTGATGCGGCAATGTGCGGAAGGACGATACAGGTGGGACTATGATCGTTATTTTCAGGTTTCTCGCGGCGGCAATCTTGTCGATTGGTATGGTGGCAGGGCTCGCGGCGGCGCAGGATGTGCCCGCGTCGAAAGTGCTCGCCGAACCCAATGTCGTGATGGAGGCCGATCCGCCGCCGCCCTTTACCTATTGGGCGCCGGAAAACTCCACGATCCGCAACCATCCGCGTATGGAGGGTGTCTGGACCGCCGAGATCGAGGGGCAACCGGCACGTTATTATTATGGCGATCAGTGCCGGGCGTCAGAGTTCCAGGGCTTCGTTGGCCAACCGCTTGATGCTCTTCCCGAAAAGCCTGAAAATGCCGTGTGGCGCATAGCATGCTCGTCATGCGCGATGACGTCAGATCTTGGCCGTGCTCGGATGAACGTGTTCTACGAAGACAGTTCCCAGACGATCACCAAAATTTCCTGCGGCTGAGCCTGAGGGTAAGGTAGTGTGCATGGCGCCAGTGGCGACATGCTGCTTTCAAAATCCGTTGCCTAATCGTGTCGTAGGCCGCGGCGGTCGCCAATAGCTGGCTCTCAATCGTAGTCGAAAGTCCACGGCTACGCCGTCAATGCCGGCAACGGTGCCTTCATTGCGAGAGCTGAGACCGCATTTGCGCGATATCGTCGTTCAGTTTGGCCGATTGCTCATCGAACCATTCAGCGCTGGCGTAGCCGAAATATGGCTTGGGAAAATTGTAGAATGTTCCGCTTCCGCTCACCTCCGCGCTGTTGAGGGCGTCGAGATGTTGCGCTGCTTGCGCCCTGATCTGCTCGACATCGTCGGTGCAGATCGACGATGATTGACGATAAGCCCAGTTGGTCCAGTTGTCCTTCTGCTTGAGGGCCTCCTGGGTGGAAAGCCAATCGTCACATAGCGGTCGGGCCGCGCTAAGGCGCTCATCGATCGAGGCCACGAAGGCAGCGTATTGCGTCCGCAGATCCTCCAGTTCACGCTCGGCGCTTGCCCGTGCTTCGTCTTCCTCGCGCTGCCTGCGCTCCTGTTCAGCCTGCCGATTTGCCTCGTCGGTTGATTCCTTGAGCTGGGTGATCCGTTCGGCCAACTCGGAATTCTCGAAATGAGCCAGTTGGAACCCCATGGGATTTGCGGCTTCGTCTTTGAGACGGTTATCGAGTTCCCGGCGGCACTCGGTCTTCATGACGCCAAGCATCTCGGCCGGCATGTCCTTGAGAATATCCTCGTCGAGATTGGCAATCAGCCGGACGCATTCCACCGTGCTTCGGGAAATCCTGAGGGGAGCGTCCGAGCGAATAAAGGTCGATCGTGAACCAAGAAGATCGAGAAGCTGGGCATCGGTCGCTTCCGGTGTCTTCTCGCCACAAGCGGCCAGGACGGGAGCAACACAGAGCAATGCGGCGCCGACGCAAACAGCTTTTCTTGAAAAATGCAGCATGGACAATCTCTTATCCCGTACCAATTGGTGATTCATGTTCTTCTTCATCTTCAACTACCCGCTTGGTCCGCGAAGCTCAACCCGATAGGCGTGAAAGTGGGGCCCGGCGGCTTTTACCGCCGGGCTTTGAGCCGAGCCCTCAGAACGGGATCTCATCGTCCTCGACGAGTTGGCCGCCGTCGCTCCGGGTCTGCTTGGCCCGGCTGAGGAAGTCCACGGTCTCGGCGATGATCTCGCAGCCGTAGCGGTCAACGCCCTGCTGATCGGTCCACTTCGTGTAGTGGATGCGGCCGCGGACCAGGACCTTCATGCCCTTCTCGCAATGCTCCTGGACCGTCTTGCCGAGGCCGTTGAAGCAGGTGATGCGGTGCCATTCGGTGTCCTGGACTCGATAGCCCTTTTCGTCGCGGACGACGCGACCTTCCGAGTAGCGCGGGCGCGAGGTGGCCAGCGTGAAGTGGGTGATGCTGGTGCCGCCCTGGGTGGTGCGGGATTCCGGGGCCTGGCCGATGTTGCCTGCGAGGATGACGATGTTCTGCATGGTAGTTCTCCGTTGCTTCATTCGGAGGGACCATCCCTCCGATGATGCCCGGCCAAGACCGTCGGGAGATGCCTGCACTGACGCCCAGCGTCAGCTTGACCCGTAAGGCCCGGAGTGGGGCGGGCAGGCGCGTGAGCGCCAACACGGTCCGGAGCCGCGCGGGTTGCGGTCAGAAACCGAACGGGATTAGGGGATCAGTCAGGAGGAGGGATCGGTCTTTCAGAAGAAGCTAGAGGACGGGGACAGCCAGCAGAACCTTCCTCTTCATCGCCAACACGGACTGCGAAGGATCCGCCCCCCACTACCCTGGCGGCAGCGCCACATTCATCACGCGGCCTGTCCCCTTCGCGGCCATCACTCGTCCGTGGCTGAGCCTTCAGCGCGAAGGGCTGTCGGGTGGCACCGGTTGAAGAGAACCAGCAGTCCTAAATGGCCGGAGCATCGGGGCAGCTTGCCCATGAAGCATGAGGGATCGCCGGCCGCCTCGCCTACCATCCATTCCAAGACGGCCGATTGTTGCCGGCTGACCAAGAGCTCGGCTGGGATCTGTCGCGAGGGTCGTCATTCCTGCGAGAATAAACAAGGGAATCCGAGTGTGCGGTTCACAATCGGCGAAAGCGCGGGTGTCAATTTCAGCAGAGAAGTGCAGCGCTCAGAAGAAGAATGTAGCGGTGGCCACGAGAAGGTCTTGGTTGGGGTGGAAAGCGGAACGCCCGCTTCAGGTTGGCATGGGGCAAAGCGGCCATTTCGGGGCGCAGACACCGCTCGCATGAGCGAATTTTTGCGCGCGGACTTTTGTGACGGAAATTCCTGTGAGAATTCAGCGCCGCCGATTCTGACATAACTCAGGATTTTCGCGGCAGCGCGTCGCTAATGAGTGGCAGATGATAGCGGGTGTACTTCTCGAAATCGGCGACAGGAGAGAAGCCCGCACGCGAAAGCAAAGCCACGCTTCGCTTATTACCGTGCGTGACGCCTGCATAGAGATCGGATGCTTTCAACGCATTTTTCGCATGTCCAACCAATGCTCGTAGGGCAGCAGTAGCATAGCCTTTCCCGATTTTGTGTTGATCCAGCCAATAGCCCAGCCCGTAACGAGGCGGGTCGACAGGAACCAAGTCCATGCACCCAATAAGATCCCTTGCCAGAAAAATGCCGAAGCGAAGGCCGTTCCGAGATTCGTCTGCCAACTCGGCTTCAACTTCGGCAAGGGAAGCTGAAACTTCCTCTTGATAGTCCCCATGAGCTGTCAGATGGTCGCGATTGTTTTGAAGAAGCTCATACAGCTCACGAGCGTGACTCGGGCGCAATTCAAGCAGCATCAGGTCCGTAAAGGTAGTTCTCAGCATGCCTTATCCGATCTCCGCGAACTAGCAGTCGCAAAATTCTCCAGAGCGCGCCCTGGCCTCCCTAATCGGCAGATGGGGGCAAAAAGCAGCTGCCCCGACTGCAAGGGCCGAGGCCGCTGGGAAGCGATGGTGCGGCAGCCGACCGCCCTGTTCTAAAGCCTGGTTAGCTCCGCTCGACGGAGGATGGCCTTTACAGCTTCAGTCTTCGCGTCGGCATAGTCCTGGATCGTGTTCCAATGTTGTTCGGCCAAACGTTCCTTTGTTTTTCGATAAAATCGCAGTTCCTCCGGATTGTTTCGCAGGTGATCGCGAAACAGGACCATGCGGTCAAGCTCCGGGCATCCGATCGAGAATATGTGCAGGTTGGTCGCTGGCGACGGATGATACATCATGCGATGCTCGAACCAGTCGGGTTCGCGATGGCGCAGTTCGAATCCGTGTCGCTGCAATGCCGGAAGATATTCGTGCTCTTGGCTCGAATCCTGCACGGTCAGATTTATGTCGATGATTGGCTTCGCGGGCAGGCCGGGAACGGCTGTCGAGCCGACATGTTCTATCGCGAGCGCCTTTGGACCAAGGGCGTCGCGGATTCGCGCGACTTGTTCCTCAAAAGCGATAGGCCAGGAGGGGTCATAGGGATGTAACTCAACAAGCATCTTCGCCTCCTCATCGGTGTTGCAGACCCTCGTTAAGCATCCCGATTATTCGACAGGTATCTCTGATGCAAACGCCGCCTGCTAGGACCGATTTCGGGTGGTATCGGATGCATTACGAACGACGATAATGGGGCGTGTGCAGACCTTCACCGGTCCCTGGCTACCGCGGAAGCAACCACCTCTTCAACGTGATTTCCCGCTGGCCGAAAGGCTGGGGGCTTTTTTGCATTTAGATCGTCCGAGATGGGGTGGGGAGCGGACCGTTGGTCATTGGCGACGTACCCCCCCCCGGAAAGCGGCCATGCGATCGGAGACGTCCCGGTTCAGAGCGAACGAGCAAGGGATTGGAGCTGATGAGATGTCTGTTTCCAACCTTGATGGAAGCCCATATCCTCATGCTGTTTCCGCGCCTCCTCGCTCCAGTGCAGGGCCCGCACAACATATCGGGTCCTATCGCCTTCGCCGGACATTTCGATGATCATGGTCCTTAAGGGGGTTTCCGATGGTGGAGCGGACGGAATCCAACCCGACCTGTAGGCATTAGTAAACACCAGCCGCTGTTCTGGCACCGCTTCCAGGAACACGCCAACGCCATCGGACACCTCGCCGTTGGGCCCGCGCATGACGATGCGCGATGCACCCCCGGCGCGCTGCTCCAAGATCTTCACCTCGGTGTTCCAGAAGGGAGGATGGAACCATTGCTCAAGCAGTCTAGGCTCCGACCAGCAACGCCACACCTTCGTGCACGGCGCCTCCAGCAGATACTCAAACCGCAGCTCATATCCTTCCGTCGTTCCGGCGGTCATCAGGTTTCCTCCTTTCGTCGAGCCATGTTCCAGCCAGTATGGCCGGTTTCGAGCCGCTGACCCAACTTCCTAATGTCCTGAATGGGTTCGTCTTCGGCCCCTTAGAAGTCATGGCTCGGTCTTCACCCACCGCGCGCTCAGGACAAGGCGTGAAGGTGCCATGCATGCAGGTGCATTCCGCCTCTGGCCTTTATGTATGGTTCTTTGCTAAAGAGTCCGCTCCAATCCTGAAACACCGATCCGAAAGAACCAGCACGGCAGCGACCGTGACAGGCTTTCATTCTTGCGACCAAGGTGGCGAAGATGAAGAAGCCTTTTGTTGCGTTGCGTCCAGAAATCACCCGTTCGCACGCCTTTACCCTGATGAATTGGATGGAAGACGAACGTGTCACGCGTTACCTCAGTGATTCAAGCAGCGTGTCCCGATTCATCGCACAGGCCGTCGATCGCGCTCAGATGCCGATCCTGACACATCTGTTCAATCAGGGCGGCCGCTTCTTCATGGCTTACGACAGAAACAATCGCCCGGTTGGCTTCGTCCGACTGGTCAAGACGGGCGCTGACTGTGAAATTGTGCTTGTCATCGGAGACCATGAGAACTGGGGGCAAGGACTTGGCGGGAGCACTATTCGGGAAGGCTTGAAACTCGCCTTCCTCGACATGCGCGCCGAAAACGTCATCGCCAGGATTCATCCGAACAACATACGCTCGCTGAAGGGTTTCGAGCGCTGCGGTTTTCGCCTCAAACGCGAGACGCCAACGCTCAACTTCCTGTCCATGACCGCTGGCCGATATCTCCAGCTTCTGCGCGAAGGTGTCATGGCAGATTCGGCCGAGATCTACGTCACGGAGATCGACAAGGCTCGGCTTCAGAGCCTGATGGCATTCGATGAAGAGGTGCCGATGCCCGACCTCGAACACGAGATCGAAAGGGCCATTGTCGTTGAGCCTCAGCGCGTCCCACGCGACGTCGTGACGATGAATTCGCGCGTCGTTCTGCATCTCGATGACGAAAAAGAAGAAGTCACTCTCGTCTATCCGCAAGACGCCGACGAGCGCGATCGCAAGCTATCGGTCCTCTCCGAGATCGGCACCGCGATCCTGGGTTGCCAGGAAGGCGATGCCATCGACTGGATGGTTGCAGATCGCACCCGACGTATCCTGATCGAGAAGGTGATCTACCAGCCGGAATCGTCGGGTGATCTTCATCTCTAGTGGCACTCTGGGGGAAACCTGCTCGTCGAGTCGGAACAAATCTGACAAGTGGATGAGACGGACGGCTTGTTCCCGGCTGCGCCGTTTGAGGTTCCTATGAAGCTTGCAATCGATCAACCCATCTCGGGCCCCGGACGTGAGACGGTCTGTAGCCAAGTCTGCCTGGCGGACCAATCGAAACACACGCCGACCTCGGAACGTCAGCTTTGCGCAGGACATTCCTAAAACCGGGCAGTCCGGTATGGCCCAGCGCTGCCGCACAGAGAAAGTGAAACGAACGGCAGCTTTCGGGCAATCGCAATGGGTCTTTAAACGTCCGAGACGGGGGCGACTCCTGCCAGACGCCGGTCACCGCGCGCTTTGCGACGCGGAACGGCTTGAGTGGGTGAGAATCGGACGGGCAGCTTTGTGCAGATATAAAGCTAAAGCTGCCGTAAGACGTGCCTACGAGGCTGACTGTCGTATCACGAATGCCCGGCACGGAGCGCCGGTGTGCTCCGACTATCCGTTGGAGCTGTTTCAGCGTGTCATTACCGTCAGCTTGGAAACGATGAAAATCGTCCGTAGCCTTCCTGCGTTGGATATCGGTAAATGAGTATGTTTGCATTGTTGGGATCAATTCAAATGTAAGCAGCCGCAATTGGCTGCGTCGGGGGGACGCGGGGATGGTGCAGTCAAGATCAAGTGGGGACGGCCTACTCGCTATCCTGCCGATCCATTTTGACTTACCGGCTCATGCCATACCCCTCCACACGTTTGTGCGCACCGCCGAGCAGGCGGAAGTCATCATCGCCTCATTGAACAGAGAGTTGTTCGATGGAAAGCTGAAATACGAAATGCTGGTGCTTCCGCCGCAGGAAGGCTCCTTCAAAAGCAGGATCGGTGTCTATTTGTTCGGTGGCTGGCTTGCCGTTTGGACGTTTACCGAAAGCGACATCGGTCAGGCTTTCATCCGTGGTTTGACATTGCAGGAACCGGCACATTGGGCTGAGCAGGCAGGTTCGGCGATCAGGGAACAGATAGTTTCTAATGACGATGACGGGAACACCGGTGAAGCGGATGACGCGTCAGCAGATGACGAAGCGAACTGCCATGCCGCTGCGGAGTTCCTTGTCGATGCGACAAAATCCTTCCTGCAAACAGATGTCGCCGAACTGGAATCGGTTGGGATAACCACGACACGTTTCCGCGATGGCTTTTCCGCACGGAACGAATTCTACGAAGCCTGTGCTGCCACACCTGATATCCGCGCCGTCGGGTTCGAGGATGAACCTGTTTTTCCAATCAACCGAAGCGGCTTTGCACGCCTACAGGTCGTTCTCCCGCCTGTGAAGGACGAAAACGATGAGCCGTGGCTGACGGACATAGTGGACCTCAAGGTCACGTCCCCGAACTGGGAAAGAGAGGATCGTCATCGCTCTTGGAAGGCAAGGGATGCCAAGGGGCGCGAGCGGCTGTTCCGAATCGAGGACGAAGAGTTTTGGGGCTTGGTGAAAGCCGAGCAGCTCAACATCCACATCATGGATACGATTAAGGTGCAGTGGGCATTCCAAGGCAAAGCAAGCTCACCAAAAAATATCAGGGTTCTGCGCGTACTGGAATTCAACGGCGACGTCTTGTCCGACGCTTTGGACGATAATGCGCTGGCCGCGATTTTAGGCGCTCACAGCGAAATCGCGACGGATCAGGGGGATCTTTTTGCAGACCGAGGGGGACAGAGAGTTGAGTAACAGTGATCTGACAAGCTCGACCATTCTTACCGAAATTAAGCTGATCAGAAATATCGGTCGGTTTGCGGAGGCCAAGCCAATGCCTGGTGTTCGTCTTGGTCACTGCACCCTGGTTTTTGGAGAGAATGGTTGGGGCAAGTCAACGCTCGCCGATATATTGCGTTCAATTGCAACGAAAAACCCAGCCATCGTGCTCGGCCGTAAGACGCTTGGCGGCGATATCAAACAGACCGCCGTGTTCGCATTCGGCAGCCGCACGGTCCATTTCGACGGCAGCGGATGGGTCGGTTACACGCCGAAGATTGCCGTATATGACAGCGCATTCATCAATGGTAATGTTTTCTCAGGCGATCAGGTATCCGCCGACCACCTCAAGAATCAGTATGGGCTTGTCGTCGGCGAGGAAGGCGTGCGGCGCGTCCGGCGCATTGTCGAGATTGATGGTGAGAATCGCGACTGCAACGCCAGCATCAAATCGACCGAACAGGAGATTACCGCCCTCATGCGCGGCCACGCGCCGATCAATATGAAGATCGGCGACTTCATCGCGTTGGAGGAAATTTCGGCGATCGAAAACCTCATCGTTGAAAAGTCGGCGGAGGTAAGCCGGGCGCGCAAAGCAAAAGAACTGAAAGCGGCCAAGTTGCCCGAATCCTTGCCAACGCCTTCGGATGCCCAGACGTTCGAGGATCTGTTCCGGGCTGGCCTTGACGATATCAGCGAACAAGCTGCAACCGCAGTACGGAGGCATATCGAAAAGCACCGCCGTCATGGCGAACAGATTGCTGTTGCGCACGAAAGCTGGCTGGAAAGCGGACTGCCCTTCGCAGACGCCGAAGATTGTGCGTTTTGCGGCCAGCCTCTCAAGGACCGCACCCTTGTTGATGCGTATAAGGCGTTTTTCAGCGACGCCTATCGAAACCTGTCGGAAAAGATACGGAAGGCTAGGGAAACCTGCGCTCGCTATGCCAAGGGTGATTTCCGAAATGCCATTGTGACCCGGACAGAGCGCAACCACGAACTGTCTGGCTTCTGGAACAGCAATGCGCAGATCGCCCGGCCGCAGTATCCCGACCTTGATGAAACGGTGTCCACGCTGGAACGAATTGCATCCGACCTGGATGCACTTCTGGCGCGCAAGCTCGAAAATGTTGCGGAACCGCTGAACGCAACGGACTATTCGTCGGTGTTGTCCGATTGGAGCGCCGGGCGCGGCGATATCGAGCGGTACAATGCCGTCGTCACCCAGGCCGTTGAAGCTATCACCTCCGTCAGGGACGCGCTGGACGAAAGCCAGCTTCCTTCGCTTGAAAACGCGCTGATGACGCTGAACGCTCACAAGCGGAGATATGAGCCGGAGACGGTTGCTCTTATCGAAAAACTGGATGCAGCCAAGCAGGCGAAAACAGCACTATCCAAGGAAAAAGACCGTTTGCGCGAAGAACTCAACGCGCACGGAAAGGCCATCACGGAAAAACTCGGCGCGACGATCAACGAATATCTTCGTCGGTTGAACGCCGGTTTTCGGATCGACTATCGTGAACCAGATTATCGTGGAAAGGAACCGGCGGCGAGCTATCAGATTCTTATCAACGAACAGCCGGTGTCGCCGCGGGCCAGCGAAATTGACAAACCGTCATTCCGCAACACGTTGAGCGCTGGCGACAAATCCACGCTGGCGCTGGCGTTCTTCCTCGCCCGCCTGCATGCTGACGCCGAGTTGGGCGAAACCATCATCGTGCTCGACGATCCTTTCACCAGCCTTGACCAGTTCCGGCGGCAATTCACGGCAATTGAAATCAAAAAGCTTTGCTCCAAAGCCGCTCAGACCATCGTTCTCTCCCACGACAAGATGTTTCTCAGATTGTTGTGGGAGAAGATCGACCAATCGAAGATCCAGTCGATCGCGCTCCAGACCGGAGCGCAGGGCATGTCCACGATTGCCGCGTTCAGCATTCCCGACTCGACGCAGCCCCGCCATGTCACAGAGCGCATGCAGATCGAGGAATTCGTCGAAGGAGAGCAGCACGAACTGGCTTATATCCGAACCCGCCTGCGCACGGTAAGTGAAGATTTTTATCGTCGCGGCGACCCCGGCTTGTTTGGACAATCGGCAACGCTAGATGAGATTATCCGCAGGCTTGATCAAGCTCCGGATGATCACCCATACAAAGCGGCACTTGAGGATTTGCGAGAGATCAACGCGTACTCCCGCACCGATAACCACGCGGCCATCGAAGGCGACCCGAATGCCGAGACGAACAAGGAAGAACTCTTAGCTTACTGCCGACTAGTCTTGGATTTGACCCATGGCCTTTAGATACAGGCCTTAGCCACTACTCCCAGATCGGCTCGCTTTGCCAGTTTGCGGGAAATCCCGCATCCCTAATGTCACATACTTACTGGGGAAATCCATAAGGTGTGTTCGCAAGCGCGAACACCAAGCACTGTTTGGATTGATGGTTCGCAGCAAGTACCGCGTGATCAGTAAAGCAGCGATCGCGTCTGCGCGCGCCTGGCTGCCGGCAATATCATCGAGCTCATGAACAGACCCGACCGCAGGCCACGCCGGATGGTTGACGAGCGGCTTGTTCCAGAACCGTGAATGGTGTGCGCATATGTTCCGCACGTCGTTGAGTGTTCTGAGCCACGTTTCGAATATCGCGCCGTCAGCAATACAGTAACGGTTCGCGCGCGATTTTACGAACGCGCTTCCCTACCGATTCTCGATTGAAGAATGGTCGCAATTGGTGCGATGAGTGGTATGGTGGCTTACTGATTTTTCGGCCAGAACCGGACTGTCTGAAGACGGCCCCGATGCCGCCGTTGAAGCAATGAACAGGAGCGTTGTTGGTGTGATGGCCGGCATCCGGTGGATTTCGGCCCGTCCGCTTGTTGCTTGCGTACCGGCAACACGGTCGCTTTCTGAAAGTCAGGTGCCTTCAGCCTGGTTTGTCGGAAAGCACTCGACTTCGTCAAACAAGACAGTGGTGATCGGGGGAGGCAGCAAGACTTCGAGCTCGGATGCATCGGCCAATTGCGTGAAACCGTACGGGCTCGCGACCAGGAGCCCGTTCTCGTTCGTCCGACGATCATCCTGCATAACGTGGTGCTCGATCTGTTTCATCAGGCCGGCAAATCCGGCAGCGTCCAGTGGCACTACGTGTGGCTCGTAGCCAGCCGCTTCGATCCCATTGATTGTAATTTCGTCGTCTCTATTTCCGTTCCGCGGGAACACGGCCAGCACTTTACCTCCGAGACGACTGGTGATCTCCACCTGCCGGAGATAAGCCGGTGTGGTGACTGGCCCGGGCGATGAGCCACTTATCGAAAACGTTCTCTTCACCGGATCCGCGTGTATCGTCCATGGCATCGGAAAATTCCCGCTGAACTTGCCCACGATCTCTTTCGGCGGATTGTAAAAGCCCATCGCGGTCGTGTTATGGTCTTGCAGAATGTCGAAGAACGCGATCCCGCGTACTACCGCCGACAAAACGTCCTCATGTGGTATGGCATAAACATTGCCGCCGTTGCGGCGGCGAAGGCGCAGTCCGTCCGACCAGATCACGTAGTCCGCATGGGCGATACCGTTCCGTATATCATCGCGAAAAGCATCGGCCAACAACTTCCCCAAGCGCGGCATGCCGATAGCTTTGGCTGTGTTAGCAAGGTCACGGAATGTCTTGTTAGCGTTCGGACCAATGATCGCGGCGGGTTGTTTCCTGACGCGGACCAGGTCCTTGAAAGGCCATAGGTTGTACGGGACTGTCGTAATAACCCCCATCACGTTCTTAATCGACTCGTACACACCGCCGGCTTCGGCAAGCTGGCAGTAAAGCAGGAGCGTGATGCGATACTCGGCGGTCGTCAGCGGGCTATCTTTGGTCAGGTAGGTGCCGAGTTCCTGGCGAACGTCTGCGGCCGTAATTTGGGTGGACCAGCCCGCGTCCTGCATGCCGCGAAACTCGCCGCCGAGGGAGGCCGCAAAGTCCATCTCGTTCATCTGACGAGCGAAACCGTATAGCCGCGACATCTCCGTGGCGAGTTCGGTCAGGTATTGTCTTTCAGATGGAGACATTGGGACTGCGGGCCTACTCACGCTATAGATTCTCGATTCGATCTTGTCGCCAAGCTCTCATAGAAATCAAGAAGCCTGGCCAAGTCCGCGATCTAGATGCTTGAAGGAGTGTTCTGTTCGCCTCCATCCTTCCCGATCATGTCAGAAGCCAGTCACTTCACGAACGGCAGCTTTGGGGGAACTGCAATAGGTCCTTAGTTCGCCCTGAAAAACTCCTGAACCCCTTGTCCTTCGGGGATTCCCATGGCGTCTGAAGTGTTGGAGAATGCCGGAAATCGAATCCGATCCGGTCATTTTCTGGGTTTTTGCAATGCCTCCGTTCCGCCCATCATCCGGCAAGAATGATCTCTTTCGCGAGCGTCTCGACGCGATCATCAATCCGCGTCATCCGCTGGCGCGATTGTCGGAGCTGATGCCGTGGGCGCAGTTCGATGAAGCGTTTGGCGGCTTTTATCGCCCTGTCGGCAGGCCGGCCAAGCCGACGCGGCTGATGGTGGGTCTGCACTACCTCAAGCACGTCCACGACCTTTCGGACGAGGAAGTGGTCGATCGGTGGGTGGAGAATCCCTATTGGCAATTGTTCTGCGGCTTCGAGTTCTTCCAGCACGAGGCGCCGATCGACGCCAGCACAATGACGCGCTGGCGCAAGCGGATCGGGCCAGAGGGGCTTGAGCAGATGCTGAAGGCGAGCGTTGACTTTGCGCTCGACACCGGGGTCGCCAAGCCCAGTTCGCTGGAGCGGATCAGCGTCGATACTACGGTTCAGCCGAAGGCGATCGCACATCCGACCGATAGCCGGCTTTACCTGAAGGCGATCCAGATCCTGGTCCGCCAGGCGAAGCGGCACGACATCGTGCTGAGGCAAAGCCACACCCGGCTGGCCAAGTCTGCGGCGGCGCGGGCGGGACGCTATGCCCATGCCAAGCAATTCCGACGGATGCGGCGCGAGCTCAAGCGTCTTCGCACCTATCTCGGCCGAGTATTCCGCGACATCGGCCGCAAGATCGCCGGCAATGGTGAACTCGAGGCCAGGTTCGCCCGACTGCTCGGGCTCGTCGAACGGCTGCTGGCTCAGAAGCCGAAGGACAGCAACAAGCTCTATTCGCTGCATGCGCCCGAGGTGGTCTGCATCTCGAAAGGCAAGGCCCGTACCCCTTACGAGTTCGGCTGCAAGGTCGGGATTGCAACGACCAACCGGGAAGGCCTTGTGCTGGCCGCCAGATCCTTCGAGGGCAATCCGTATGATGGCCACACGCTCGCAGCAACCGTCGATCAGGCAGTGGAGATCGGCGGCGTCGACCCGCAGCGCATCTACGTCGACAAGGGCTATCGCGGTCACGACTATGCCGGCTCGGGCTCGGTGATGATCGCTGGCAGCAAGCGTGGCCTGACCGCCACGATGAAACGGGAACTGAAACGACGATCGGCCATCGAAGCCACCATCGGGCACATGAAGACCGATGGACGGCTGGACCGCAACTTCCTCCTCGGCCATGCTGGCGACGCGACAAATGCGCTGCTCGTGGCCGCCGCCCACAATCTGCGCCTGATCCTTGCGGTATTGGCCCTTTGGCTTGCCTGGCTACTGCAATCGCTCATGCCGAAAATGGCGAAATCGGATACTGCCGCCCGTCTTCCCAGACGTGAAATGTCAATGGCTTAGCCATTGTTCAGGGCGGACTCCTTAAACGTCCAACATGGGGGCGGAAGCTGCCGGATCAGCCTCTCCCGGCGAATGGCGAAACGGAATGGCTGGGTCGGGGGTTGTTTCCTGCCCGTCCGCTTCCGGGTGCAAAAGTTGAAAAAGCCGTCCTTCAGCTGTTGCACCAGAACTTCGAATGGCAACAGCAAGGCCCGCCCCACTTGCATATAGCCCGGCATCGGCTTCGCTGTCGCTACACCGAATTTGGTCTCTGGACGTCGCGCCGCGAGCGCAAGCGGCGGATTTTCCAGCCCGCGGCCGACGCGACTGCCGCCGCTTTTTCAGAAGCGCTCTTCGTTCTCGCGTGCCAGGGTTGTCAAAGCGTTCGAATCCGGCATGTAGCGTTGGGCGGCGGTATCCCAGCGATAGGTTACGGTGATCGCACGACTTCCCGGCTCGGGAAGCGTCCCGTCGTCCTGGTCCACGGCCGTGAGCTCCGTCGTTTCAGTTACGCTGACCGCTATGTCCGCGAAGGGCTCGCCTGCGCGTTGTTCGATGGTCAACTCCTGGGTGCGTTCGAAGCCATACGCTCTGTCGCCGAGCAAGGAGATCGTATCGACCAATTCGAACTGGTCATTGCGAACCAGGATCAGGGATGCGGACAGGAAGCTCTGGCTAGAATTGTGGTGCGTGCTTTGGGTTACCAGGAGATCGTCGTCAGCGCCGACCGGCAGATGAACGGGGTCCATGAACGATGTCCACCGATCCAACGCGACATCGGCGGCGTCGAGCAGCCGGGCGTCACCTTCAATGTCAAAAAGCGCCAGGATGGCATAGCCGACGCTGTATTCGGTCATTCCGAAGTCTACCAGCAGCACCAGCCGTTGCCTGCCGCCAGAGCGCAACGGCACGGCTTGAAGCCCAAGAGTACCAGTAGGTGCCAACCCGATATCGCCGTCAATCCAGCCTCCGAGATGCCTGATGCCGGTTGGCTGGTGGGCGTCGGAATAGGCGCTGCCGCTGACGGCGATTCCTGGCATGACGAGCCGGATGAGGTCGAGATATGTCCTTCCGTTGCCCTCGGGCAGCGCGTCGGTCGCCTCCGGGGAAAAGGACGGCTGTGCCGTTGCACTGCCGGCCATGCCCATAAGGAGCACGAGCAGGATTGGAAATAAGCGCAGGTGTGCAACGGAAAGCTTTGTGCCGTAATGTGGGCGATATGCGCTAGCCATACACATAGAACACGATTTTCACGTCTGAATCGGGCACGAAGTCCCTGGCTGTCCAACTCCGGTCATCACCGGCCGGCTCCAGGCCTTCGGGAACGCAGAACGCAAACAGGACCCCAAGGTCGTCGCCGACCTTCAGCCGGAAGTCACCGATCGGGCCGTTCCAGTATCTCGCCGTCTGCAGGATGTAGCCGACTGTGAACGCCTCCGGTTGACCGCCTCTCGTCATGAACTCCCTCTTGGTCGCTTCGTCCATGCAATAGTGCGAAGCGCCTTCGCCATCCGGATAGTAACGGTGGTAATCGACGTCGGCACCGAACAGCGGCCGGTAGGAGATTTCGACCACGGTCTCGCCGGGCGAGAAAGTCTGAGTCCATTCATAGACGGATTGATATTCCCATTTCGGGGCGATCCAGCCGGCGCCCGGCGGCACCTCGTCCCACACCAGATCGTGCCGTCTCAGCTCCTCAAGTGTCGCGTCCGGCAGTTGCGCCAGCCTGACGTATGAATCCATGTCGGTCGAAAGGAGCGGTATGTCGAGATCGAGAAGTCTTCGAGTAACATCGGTTTCCCCGGACCATGCGTATTCGTGAAGCTTCGGCGTCAGCGGCGTGCCATTCACGAAGACCCTGAAAGCCATGTAGTTGCGCGGATCGTCCACGCCTTCGTCCTGGCTCCAGCTCCTGTTCTCGATATTGTCTGGTCCGTCTTCCAGCGAAACCTTTGCCAAGGGGAAGCCGATCGTCCTTACGAGCGGCTCGGTTGCGGACGAGACAAAGACGTAGCGGACATTGATCCGGTCCCATCCGATCTCAAGGTCCTCGCGCGCGATCGAAATGCTCTCCTCGGACTTGAAGACGAGGCCGCCTGCCGGGAATTCGGATATCGCGCCGTTTGCCTGCGCCGCGGACACCGTGCTGAGGATCGTTGCGCAGGCGATAGCGAGACTGGAACGACATTTCATCTGAGCCTCCCGCAACAGATTCAGGTGTTGGACATCTTCCTCCCGATGACGATGCTTACTCCGACCGCGTCACCAGTTCCACGATCTCGACGCGCCGGTTCCTGGCACGGCCTTCCTCGGTGCGATTGGTCGCAACCGGCGCGACCATGCCGGCGCCGGCCGGCGTCACGCGGCCTGAGGCGATGCCATGGTTTGTCACCAGAGCATCGACCACGGCCTGGGCTCGTCGCTGCGAGAGCGACAAATTGTAGTCGAATGCGCCCTGGCCGTCCGTATGGCCGACGATCAATACACTGAGTTGCGGATTGTCCTTGAGCAAACCGGCAAGCTGGGTGATCTGCGGCTCCGATTCCGGCTTGAGCTCGGCATCGTCGAAGTCGAAATAGATGCCATAGATCGCGATGCGGCCATCCTTTGCCAAGGCCTGCTGCAATTCGTTCGCCTCGATGACACTGATGCGGTCCGTCTCCATGGGCTGGCTTTTGACGATGGTCATGGCGACATGCGGGGTCAGAGGCTGACCGCTTCGCGCTGCGGTTTCCACGCCGAGCATGCCGACCGTCAGCTTGCCCTCGACATCATCGCGCTCGGCAAGCAGATAGACGGTCGTGTCCCATGTGGTGGGCATGCCGATCCCGCCGCGTGCGGCGTCCCAGAAGCTTGAGATGGCACGGGCGGGTGAGCACTCCTGCTCGTTGCGGCAGAAGAAGCGGATCTCGAAGCTCTCTGCTTGCAAGGCGGCCTCGTAGTTGCGCATCACCTCCAGGATCGAACGGTCGCCCGGCCCCTCGTAGCGAATGGAGGTGAGTTCCCCGGCAAGCTCCGTCTGCCATGCGGAAGGGTCATTCTGATCGCCGGGATCAAGGGCCTTGAAGGGCAGGCTGAGCTCTTCATAGGCTTTGGTCTCGTAAAAGCCGATCCTCGCCCCTTCGTAGCGGCCGACCGCCGGATGATCGGACGATCCGGGAACGTCGTCGACTTGGGCAAAGATTGAGGGCGCTTCACACAGAACGGCAAAGCACAGCGAAAATATTGCGATGATCAAACGCCGCATGGCAATCCTCCAATTTGCGCCTCCGGAGCGAACAAAATTCATAATCGGCAAGAGTCGACCGGCAACCCAGTTTCAGAAATTTACCTCTTACATCTCTTGATGAGATGCATCGCGGCCGCGCGCGCGCCGTCCAGTGGATATTCCTCTGACCCGTCCTCCACAAAGACCATGAGTGTCTCGCCGGAGGTCAAAAGATCGACCAGCCTGTCATCAAGGTGGGTTCTTCCCTGAAGAAGGAACTCCTCATCAAGTTCGAGCCGAAACCCGAAGGTCGTGATTGGCACTGCAATATCCGCAGCTTCAAGCAGGACTTCAACTTTGATGCCCTCACGGGGCTGGTTCGGTTCGTGGGCATAGGTGAAAGTCACTCCCTTACCGTCATTTGTGCAACTGAAGGAAAGCGGTGCGTAATCGGAATTGGGAATGCCATAGGAGAGCGAGGCTCTGCCTCCCTCTGCACGTCCATGCCAGATCAGATTCTCCTGCGCTCGCGCCGGCGAAAGCCATGGGGACACGCCCGACGCGAGGAAAAGCATTCCCATGCTGGTGAAAAGCCTCATCGCCGATGCCCGTCTCGACCGGGTGCCGCTCCGAATCCTGGCGTCTTCCATTCAGCACGCCCCCTTGCGGAGACAACCCGTCAAAATCTCCAGATCGCGTTCGGTTGGCCCTCTCAAAACCGTACGGTTGCAAGGGAAGGTCTCAAGCAGGTAGCCATTGTCGACCACCTTCAGGAAGACAACCGCAGGAGCGCCTGTCGGCACCGCGCCGCACCACGGACCAAGACAGTTTTCCATAACATTCAGGGCGAAGCGCGCCGGAAGGTCAAAGCCGCTCGGCCGGGCAAGATGGCCGCTGAACGTGGCTCTGTAGGGTCCAGGAGGCCTATATTCGAGCGTATCAGAATTGAACTGCGGGCGTTGGCTAGCAAGCGTGATGGCGCCGAAAGCCATGACGTAACTTTCCGGCAGTTCCTGATGAGTCATGAATAGCAGCTCCGCGGTCTGTTCCGGGCAGGTCAGCGAGGGTGCCGGTCCCGCCATGAAGGGAAGGAACGCCAACGCCTTCAGCCATGTCACTGGGCGACGTAACATCATACCGCCGCTTCCCTCTCCTGAGGCGCAGCAGACTGGCGAGACCAGTCGCGAGCCCGCTTGGCGAGCATTCTGAACCGACCAGAGAGTTGAGCCAGCCTCGCCTGCCATTCAGGATCGGGCTCCTGTCCCGCGGTGGTCCTGAAGAAAACCTGCATCATGCACGCAATCGCCAGCGGTTCGAGAACGGCCGCCTTGACTGCCCAAGCAAAGAGCAGGGCAAACGCGAAGCCCCCGGTGCTCCATGCGCCGGGAAACAGATGGATCAACGCCGAGGCTGGGGCGAGAGCAAGCAGGAACGTGACAAAGGCGAAAACGTAGATGAACACGGCCAGCCAGGCAGCGTTCCTGATCATCAACTTATAGTTCTGACAGTAGAGAATCAGGGCTTCCTCTGCCGCTTGCCATGGATTACGCGCCTGAATGTGGATCGCATAGGCGAGGATGACTTCATCGATGAGGCCTACGGCAATCTTGAGAAAGAGCCGCAACATCCGCGCGAGCGTGTCTAGGCCAGGGATCGGCAAGAACGCAGCGGTACCTGCCATAAGGCTGGTGACCGCGTTCACGACTGCCTTGACCACCTGATCGATGCCAAACAGGACGCTTGCCTCAACGAAGTGTTCGCGCACAATCCTCGTGCCGCGGGCGATCTGGCCGGCATTACCTGAGTCTTCGCGGCCGTCCATAAGATCGACCAGAACAGCGATATGGCCGGCTTTGACGAGATAGAGAATGTATTCGCGGGCAAGATAGATGAGACCCGCCGAGAGTCCGAAACCCGCTGCCCCACCCCAGAGGCCGGAGGCTGTGCGGAAATCTTCACCGCCGAGACTGCCAATGCCGTAGCCGATCATGGCGCTGGCGCCTGTAACAATGACAATGGCACCCGCGATGCCGAAATAGACGGCCAAGCGCAGCGCGACATAGGGCGCGGTCCGCGCCATCAGCCCCAAAGCCCTCGTAAACTGAAAGTCCCACATATTCCTCAGAATCGGCGTCTACGCCTTGTCCCACCACTCGCTGCACAACGGCATCGATCCAAGTTGGAAGCAGCCCTTGCCATCGCAACAGGCTGCCCAGTTATCCTCCCTCAGAATTTGTAGCTAATGCTTGCCGAAATCAGGTGAAGACCCGGCTCGACAAATGTCGGTCCGATCTCGTCATTCTCGAAATTGTGGCTGCCGAAATCGGAATAGGCGTAATCGACGCCGAGAACCCAGTTGTTGTCGACCGCGTAGTCGACGCCCGCTCCGACGGTCCAGCCGACATAGCTGCGATCCAACGGTCGTGACGAAGGGAAAATAGAACTTTCATAGCGAAGGTCCTTCAGGTGAAGGAAGGAAACGCCACCCTTCAAATAGGGCAGGAAACGTCCTGAGGCATAGCCGATGCGGCCAACCATGGCGCCCTGCCAATCGGCGTTGACGTGCCAGTCTTCGTTGCCGAAAGTGGAATGGCCTTCATTGAACAGGGCGAACATCGACGCTTCTATGCCCAGCACGATGTCATTGGCGAAGTGGTGGTTGTAGCCCGCCTTCGCGCCAATGGCTCCGGACGTGCTGTCCGCGTGGAAAGCGTCGCGCGAATAGGCTGGAATGCGCGTGGTGCCGTCGAGAGCGCTAATACCGCCGACAATACCGATCGAAGCTCCGGTCCAATCGACAGCGGATGTGTCCGGTTGGGATGATCCGGGCTCAGCAGCATTGGCAATGACACTGGTGCATATGACGTAAACGGCTGCTGCCGAAAGCAAAAAGACAGTCGTAATCCTCATTTGGGCGCCGTTCTTTCTGGTAGGATTGAAAGGACAACGTTACATTGACTGTCAAACAAAAGCGTCAACCGTTCGGTCGATAGGAGGGGGCGATGGACGAAGCGCTGCTTGATCTGATCGATTGCATTTACGCTGCTTCGCTGGAAAAACCGCTGTGGCCCGATGCAATGAACCGCATGGCTGACCTGATGGGAGGCGCCGAAGCCACTCTCCATTTCAGCGATACCGGGACCGGACAGCGGATCGTTGTCGCGCCTAGATCGGATCCGGACTATCTGGTGAGCTATCGTGAGCACTGGGTGCGTCTCAATCCCCTGATGCAGCACGTCGGCAAGGTTCGAGCGGGTCAACTCATTCGCTTCGCGACGATCGTGCCGCCGGATGAATTTGAACGCACAGCCTTCTTCAACGAGTGGTGGGCTCCACAAGGGTTGGGCACCGGGGGCATGGGCATCACGTTGATGTCGGGCGCGCAAGCGTGGGCGGGGTGCGCGGTTCACCCGGACATCAGGCGTCCGCTCAATGGAAAAGCCGAGGCGCTGTTCGCGGCTTTGCGCCCGCATCTGGTGCGAGCCTTCGAAATCCAGTCGCGGCTCGGTTCCCTGCAAGTCGGAGATGGACATGCGGAGAGCATTGACGATCAGATAGACAGCCTTCGCCATCGGTTCGGCCTCACGCGAGCCGAGGCCATTCTCGCATTGGAGATCTGCAAGGGCGACGGACGCGAGGCTGCCGCGCAGCGCTGCGGGATTTCGGTTTCGACGGCACATACTCATCTGAACCGAATATTCAGCAAGACAGGAACACGCCGGCAGGCCGAGCTTGTGCATTTGTTGCTCACGTCACATTGACGGGCGCAGGTCGATCCCCAGTCTGGAAATCTGGTTTTTTCTGCGCATGCTCGGCGATCTGATAGAGCGTCCACATCGGCCTCAACAATAGTGGTTCCCCTTCAGCTCCTGCCAATCGCTCGTGCATCAAACCGGGCGGGCTATGGACCCTATGCCCGCCGTTTCCCCCGATGCAGGGAGTAAGTTGCATAGCTGATTTCGACGCAGCTTACTTTCGGGAGGAGAGTCATGCGACACATGGGCCACTTAGAGATGCGACACTCGCCTCTCTGACGGTGGTCAAGATCAACGTTGGAAGGAAGACTGGCTCGGCTCGAGATCGAGCACGAAGGGACCACCCTTACCCTGCAGAACCTTTGATCCGCTCCGCTCAGTCAATCGATCCGAGATTGTCAGCAACAAGCGTTTGGACGTTGTTCTCGCCGTGGTGGCTGACATGCAGGCTGGACGCGAGCTTAAGCGCAGCCAGAAAGCCCCACGGCGCTCAGGGCAGACGAACCATATGTTCGTATCCCCAATGGGAATGTGAGCAACGGCTATCAAAAACGCAAGCGTCACAAGGGGGGTTCGGTAGACGCCTAACGATGCTATTTTGCATTGTCCGCCTCTAAATGGCGATGGCTTGAAGGGGGTGGTTTGCTGCCTGTCGGCTTTCGTGCAGGATGGGAGTTCAGCGGACACGGGCTGCCAACATGCAACATCATTCGGAACCGCCATATGATCGACTGGACTACACTGATTACCTATAACGCAATCGTACTTGGCTTCGTTTTCATTCCTGGCCCTGCAACACTTTTAACTGTCGCGCGAGCGACCAGCTCGGGCACAAAGGTCGGTATCGCAACCGGCGTAGGTATCGCGGCCGGTGACGCTGTTCACACGTTCATGGCCATCATCGGAATCTCTGCTGTGATCGCCGCATCGGCTACTCTGTTCAGCATCGTGAAATATCTTGGCGCAGCCTATCTTGTCTATCTCGGCATACAGGCGATCCTGGCGAAAACTCCCTCGGACCCGACCGCCGCCAGAGCACTTCCGATCACCGCGCAGAAAGCTTTTAGGCAGGCCATTTTGGCGGAAGTGCTCAACCCGAAGACTGCGCTATTCTTCCTGGCGTTCCTGCCTCAATTCGTCCGTCCAGAGAATGGTTCCGTTGCACTTCAACTGATGGTGCTAGGCATCGTCTTTGTGCTTCTGGGCTTGCTCAGCACGGTGGTCTTCGCCGTGTCGGCCGCAAGTCTTGGCAACTTTCTCCGCCGCAACCCGGTCGTGCTGAAATGGCAGGGTAAGGTGGTCGGTGGAATCTACTGCGCTTTAGGTGTCCGATTGGCGTTGCAAGAACGCTGAACTTCGCTAGTCGCCTGAGTTGCTCGCACGATGCGTAACAGCATGCGCGTAAATTTGGGCGATCTCCAACGGCTATTTTGATGAATATCGGAGAAGACAAGCTGATTGGCCATCAGGAGGCGCTTGAGCGCGCGCGCACGCTCATGCAGGCTCACCCCCGTATCGTCTTCATGATGTGCGGGATCGCAGGATCAGGGAAGACCACATTCGCCCAAGCGTTTGAGAAGATGGGCTGCCAACGGCTATCATTTTCAAGAGCTGGGTGACGGGCGTTTCAGCCAATGCTGTGTTGCGGATTTCGCTGGGCCTCGGCAACGAGTACCTCAAGAACGAACTCGATATCAGGACGCTTGGAGACTGAGCCGAACAGGATAGGAGAGCAATGACATGAGCGGAACCGAAGACACCGCAGGATCCAGCGAAAAGGTGGCGACCTGGCGCATCATCCTTGGCGCCATCCTCGATTTCCTGACGGCGTTCTTTGTGCTGGGCTTCCTTTTGGCCACCATCTGCGGTGGGCGCACGGAAAGCGGTTTTTTTCTGGAGGGCGCATCAGCTCTGCTCCTCTTCGCGCTCATCGCGGCCTATTTCGTTGCCTTCAATCGCTTTCTGGGCGGCACGATCTGGAAACGCATCCTCAAGGCTGTCCGGTAAGATGTCCTCGATACATGAACCAGGGACCTACGCGCCGCCATCGAACTTCATGACGGGAATGCCGAGCTTGCGGGCCTTGTCCGCGAGGTTCTCCTGGATCCCGGTGCCGGGGAAGACGAGGACGCCGATCGGCAGAACCTCAAGCATCTGGTCGTTGCGCTTGAAGGGCGCGGCCTTGCCGTGCCTGGTCCAGTCGGGCTTGAAGGCGACCTGCGTGACCTGACGGTTGTCCGCCCATTTCGCGGCAATCAGTTCGGCGCCCTTGGGCGAACCGCCGTGCAGCAGGACCATGTCGGGGTGCTTGGCATGGACCTGATCGAGCCTCGCCCAGATCAGCCGGTGATCGTTGAAGTCGAGCCCACCGGTGACGGCGACCTTGGGACCGGCCGGCAGCATCACCTCGGTTTCCGCCCGGCGCCTTGCGGCAAGGAAGTCGCGGCTGTCGATCATCGCAGCGGTCAAATTGCGATGGTTGACCATCGAGCCGGAGCGCGGACGCCAGGGCGTGCCGGTGTGGCGCTCAAACTGCTCGGCGGCGACATCGCGGAAGAGCTCCATGCTATTGCGCCGCTCGATCAGGGTCTGGCCCTCTGCCGTCACGCGCTCCAGATCGACGGACTTCACCTCGCTGCCATCCTGTTCGCGCTGGAGGCGGCGCTGCGCCTGCTCGTTGTCGTCGAGCTCGCGTTCCACCCGGTTGGCGGCGCGGTGGAAGAGATTGACGGTCGACCAGAGCAGTTCGTCGAGGTCGGGTTCGAGGCGGGTGTCGCCCAGCGTGACGATCAGGGCGTCGAAGATATCGGCGACCGCGCCGGCGACGGCATTGCCTTCGGGAAGCGGCCTCGGATCGGCTTCGTCCTGAAACGGACGCCAGCCATAGAGCTGGAGTTCGGTGAGGACATGGTCGGTGGGGGAAGAGGCGTGGACCGGTTCGAAACCTGCATCTTCGTCTTCGTGCAACATCGGGTGCTTCCTTCGTCTGAAGCCGCGCCCATCGCGGCCTTCGCAGGCGTCGAAAGCCCACGGGCGGGACGGGCTGGCAGTCCTCGCGCTCGCGCGAGGGCCTTGATGGCCGGGTCCGGCTAATTTGCTTCGCGATGCAAAGGCGAGGCTGAGACGGGGTCCCCACGCGACCTGTCGCGTGGGGTGGCTTCTCGCCGGCGGAAATTAGCCGGACGCAGCCATTGCCTGACCGGCACGTTTGTGGGCCGATCGCCCTCTCGAGAAGGCCGTGGGCGCTGCCTCCACGACAGGCAGGAATCGCACCGATGTCCGAAGACGGCAGGTGAAGACGGACCGGGCCGCTCCTCTTTGCCCGCCGATCTCCCTCAGCCCTCCATGAACCGGGCGACATCCTCAGGAAGAAGCTGGTCCTTCAAGGCCGCCCGCAAGGCATCGGCGCCGGCTTCGCGCAGATCCTCGTTGAAGTCCCCACGCATTGGCGACAATCCAACGGCTTCGATGCCGACGGTTTCAGCTCTGGCGATCAGGCTGTCTCTCGCAACGTCCCCCGCCGTGTCGCGATCTCTGAGGACATAGAGCCTCCGCAGCGACGTCGGGAGCAGGATGGCGGCGAGGTGTGCGGCCGAGAGCGCCGCCAGCATCGGCATATGGGGCAAGACCATGCGGGGTGATAGCACGGTCTCGATCCCTTCGCCGGCGGCGAGCACCTCACCGGTGATCCCGAAACGGACCGCATGGCCGAGAAGATCGCCCATCGCCCGCCGCGGTGTCTCGACAGGCGCCTTGTCCAAGCCGTCCGGGTTGAGCCAGGTGCGATGCGCGCCGGTCTGTCGCCCGGCAAGATCGGTGACGGCAGCGACGATCGCCGGCCAGGTCTCAGTGGGCGAATGCTCGTCAGGCCGATAATAGCAGCGCGGATGGAAGCGCAGACTTCCGGTTCCGTGCAAAGCCGTAATGCCGCGCTTGCGGAGATATGTCTCTGCAACGGTGCCGATGATGGGCTGCGACATGGCGAAGAGCCGCCGCGACGCTTCCGGCGATCCAGATGCTGCGGGATGGACATTGCCGTTCCGCCTCGTCTCATCCGGCTCGGGATGCGGGAGAGAAAGGAAGCGGCGCGCTTCCTCGGCCACGTCCTTGAAGTCGACAAGGCCACAGCTTTCGCGGATGACGTCGAGCAGGTCGCCATGTTCGCCGGTTGCGGCATCGGTGAACTTACCGGCCGCGCCCTTGCCGGTTTCCGGGCCGGTAAGACGGACGAACATGGAGCGGCCGGGCGTGTTGCGGACATCGCCCACTACCCAGTAGCGACCGGCACGGTTGCCCGAGGACAGGTAATAGCGGCACACCGCCTCGGCCTGCCGGCCGAGACGGATCGCGAGGTCCGAGGCATCGTGACGCGCCATTACGCGGCCTCCCTCTCACCGATGCGCTCGACCGGATAGCGGTCGAGCAGCTTGGCGAGGACAACCGGGCCGTTGCCATCGACCGGCACGAACATGCGCAGCTTCCAGGAGATGATCTCGTGGAAGAGGCCATAGGCGGTGAGACGCTCGCGCATCGTGTCGTCGAAGCCGGTGAGCTCGATCCGGTTGGCGCCCATGACGCGGCTGCGGCGAAGCTGCAGGCCCTCGGCGAGGTCGAGGATGGTGCGGCCATCCATCAGTGCCATGAACGCATCGTCCGGCGCGAGCGAAGTCGTTCCGGTCGCGGTTGCATTGGCGGCCCAGGCCGGCGAGACCTTGCGGCCGATGATCCGCTCGCCCTCGTCGGTCTGGAGCCGATAGACGCGGGTGGATTCGTTCGGCAGCCGCTTCCAGATCGGCAGCAGCAGGCCGGTGACGATATGGATGGTCGAGTCGGAAAACTCCGGCACCTCAGCGATCTCGGCATTCCACGCTGCAGCGAAGGCGTCATGGTCGGCTTCGATCCAGTGGGTCTCGCCCATCATCTTGACCGGGACATTGTGCGCCTCCATCGGCCGAATCAGCCGAACGCGGCGTTCGACCTCGCCATCGTCGAGCATGACGCTGGTTGTCGGGATCTGGACGGCTGCGCGCCCGGATCGCTCGTTGATCAGGAGCTTCGCGCGGGGATCGCCGAGATGGTCCAGGGCGGCTGTGAGCGTCACCGGATGGTTGCGCTCGCGCTGCGTGATGGTGAGGAGCTGCGTCTGTGCGCCGGTTCCCGGATGCGTGTAGATGGTCTGGCGATGGGTGACGGTGAACCGCTCCGCCCGCAGTGTCTCCAGTCCGACATCATAGGTGCCGCTGGCGATTGCCCCTTCGATCTTCGCATTCAGCAATTGCTCGAAGGCGGTGAAGAGGATGCCCTGAAGCTCGATGGTGAGTGCCAAGAGTCGGTTGAGGAAGGTGGTGATCGGGGGCAGCTCGTCCTTGATGCCATTGGCATCCATCAGCTTCAGGCCGGTGGCGGCCTCAAAGCGGTCGAGCGAGCAGCCCTCGACCTTGCCGCGCACCAGCAGCAGATAGAGCTGGCGTAGCGCATCGCGGGCATAATGCGATTCCAGATTGTCCTCAGGACGGAACAGGCCCTGACCGCCGGTCTGGCGCTGGCCGCGCGTGATCGCGCCCAGCGTGTCGAGGCGGCGGGCGATGGTCGAGAGGAAGCGTTTCTCGGCCTTCACATCTGTCGCGATCGGCCGGAACAAGGGCGGCTGCGCCTGGTTCGTCCGGTGCGTTCGGCCGAGCCCCTGAATAGCAGCGTCCGCTTTCCAGCCGGGTTCGAGCAGATAATGGACGCGCAGCCGCGTGTTCCGGGCCGAGAGTTCGGCGTGGTAGCTGCGGCCAGTACCGCCAGCATCGGAGAAGATCAGGACGCGCTTCTGGTCGTCCATGAAGGCCTGCGTCTCGGCGAGATTGGCGGCCGCCGCACGGTTCTCGACCACGAGCCGATCGACACCGCCAGTGCTCGTCTTGCGGATGATGCGGCGCGAGCGGCCGGTGACCTCGGCGACGGTATCGGTCCCGAAATGCTGGACGATCTGGTCGAGCGCGCCTGGCACGGGTGGCAGGCTGGCAAGCTTCTCGATCAGCGCGTTGCGCCGGGCGACCGCCTCACGACTTTCGACGGGCTGGCCGTCGCGATAGACAGGACGCGATGACAGGTTACCCTCACTGTCGGTGAAGGGCTCGTAGAGCTGCACCGGAAAGCTCGTCTCCAGGTACGACAGGACGTACTCGCGAGGCGTGATATCCATGCGGACGTCGTTCCACTCCTCGGTCGGAAGCTCGGCGAGCCGTCGCTCCATCAGCGCTTCGCCGGTTGAGACGATCTGGATGACGGCGGCATGGCCTTCCTCCAGATCGCGCGTGATCGACCGGATCAGGGTCGGCGTCTTCATGCTGGTCAGCAGATGGCCGAAGAAACGCTGCTTGGCCGATTCGAAGGCTGAACGGGCTGCCGACTTCGCCTGCCTGTTCAGCGTGCCCTCGGTGCCGGTGATGTTGGCCGCCTCCATGGCCGCGTCGAGATTGTTATGGATGACCGCAAAAGCCCCGGCATAGGCGTCGTAGATGCAGGTCTGCTCGGGCGTCAGCGCGTGCTCGACCAGCTCATACTCGACGCCGTCGAACGAGAGCGAGCGGGCCGTGTAGAGACCAAGCGCACGAAGGTCGCGGGCCAGAACCTCCATGGCGGCAACACCGCCGGCCTCGATCGCCTCGACGAACTCGGCGCGCGTCGAGAACGGGAAATCCTCGCCGCCCCACAGCCCGAGCCGCTGGGCATAGGCGAGATTGTGAACCGTGGTGGCGCCGGTTGCCGAGACATAGACGACGCGTGCGTTCGGCAGCGCGTGCTGAAGCCGCAGGCCGGCACGGCCCTGCTGCGAGGCGGCGATGTCGCCGCGTTCTCCCTTGCCGCCACCGGCGTTCTGCATCGCATGCGCCTCGTCGAAAATGATCACTCCATCGAAGTCGGAGCCCAACCATTCGACGATCTGCTTGACGCGCGAAACCCTTGTCCCCCGGTCGTCGGAGCGTAGCGTGGCATAGGTTGTAAATAGGACGCCTTCCGGCAGCGAGATTTGCTTGCCCTGCGGGAAGCGTGACAGCGGCGTGACCAGCAGACGCTCCATGCCGAGCGCGGACCAGTCGCGCTGTGCATCTTCGAGCAGCTTGTCGGATTTGGAGATCCACACCGCCCTGCGGCGGCCCTGCATCCAGTTGTCGAGAGTGATCGCGGCGGACTGACGGCCCTTGCCGACGCCCGTGCCATCTCCGATCATGAAGCCGCGCCGGAAGCGGACGGCCTTGTCCGCATCCTCGCGGGCAGCGGTGACGACATCGAAGGTGTCGTCGACGGTCCATGATCCGGCGAGATAGTCGGAATGTGCCTCGCCAGCATAGATGACCGTCTCAAGCTGGGCGTCCGACAGGAGTTCGTGGACATTGACCGGAAGCCGCGGCCGATAGCTTGGCTTCGGCGGCGCGACGCTGGCCATGGCCGCCGACTGCACCAGCTTGGTCGGGTGCGCCTGAGAGCCGGTAATACGGATCGCCTGAAGGCCGTATTCCTCATAGATGGCATCGGAAAGTCGGCCTGCTTCACCGGCCTGCCAGTCGATCGTCTCATAGGCGAGCGGCAGGCCCTCGGGCTCGGCCATCGGCGCGGCAGGGGCCGATCTGGCGGCACGGTTCAGATAGCCGCGCACGCTGCGGGGCGTGGAAACGGCCGCGACAGGAACCGCGACCGATGGGTCGACGGGAAGCCGCGCCGGCAGATGCTCGTCAAGCCAACCCATCAACGTGGCGACATCCGGAGCGACACCGGGCGCGACCGGGAAGACGCCTGGATCGTCGGCGGGCAGTTTGTCGATGACGGTGAGGCGCGTGTCGATGGTCGTACCGTGCTTGGCATAGACCGAGCCATCGATTGCGGCGGAAAAGACGACACGGCCGCGCTCCTGCAGACGAGCGAAGGCCGAAGACCAAGTGGGATTGTCGGGCGCGAAGCTGGCGCCGGTGATCGTCACCAGCCGTCCGCCGGGAGCAAGACGCGCCAACGCCGAGGCGACATGGCGGAATGCGGCGTCAGCGACACGGCCGTCGACATTCGCCATCACCGAGAATGGCGGGTTCATCAGCACCACGCTCGGCACCACGGCCGGATCGAGATGATCGTCGATCTGGGCGGCGTCGAAGCGCGTGACGGAAACGGCCGGAAAGAGAGAAGAGAGAAGACCGGCGCGCATGTCTGCGAGTTCGTTGAGCATGAGGGTGCCGCCGGCGATATCGGCGAGGATGGCGAGCAGGCCGGTGCCGGCCGAAGGCTCCAGCACGCGGTCGGCCGGGGTGATGGCGGCGGCATTTGCCGCGACCAGGCCCAGTGGGATCGGGGTAGAGAATTGCTGAAAGCTCTGGGCTTCCTGGGAGCGCCGCGTGTGCGTTGGCAGCAGACCGGCGATCTTTATCAAAGCCGACAGGCGCGCCACGGGAGAACCGGCTTTACGGAAAAGCGTTTTGCCGAATTTACGTAGGAACAGGACGGTTGCGGCCTCGCAAGCCTCATAGGCCGTCTTCCAGTCCCAGGCGCCGGTCGCGTCGGAGGCGCCAAAGGCGGTTTCCATCGCGCCGCGCAGCTTAGCGGCATCGATACGCTCGCCACGTTCGAGATGAGGAAGCAGCAGGCCCGCTGCCGCGAAGACGGAATCAGACGAGCCGGAGGCAAGCGGAAGCGGCGCGGCGGACGAAGCCGCGGCGGATGGAGAAATCATGTTCATGAAGAAGACCTCGGGAGAGCAGGACGGGATCGAGCCCGCGCAGCGCTCTCTCTCGACCGCACAGGCTCAAACCCGTCCCGGCCTTCCTCTGGCTCTAGGAACGGCGTCGGAGTCCGCGCCGCTTGAACCTGAGGTCGTCAATGAGTATCTTACATTTGTCTTACATCGGGAAGGTTCGGGCCTATGGCGACCAAGGAGAAGCTCATCACCACGGTTTCCACCAAGGGACAGGTCATTCTGCCGAGCGCCATTCGCCAGCGGCGGGAATGGCAGGCGGGAACACGGCTGACCGTCGAGGAGACGGCCGAGGGCGTGCTGTTGAAGCCTGCGCCGGCCTTCGCCGAGACGCGGCCTGAAGACGTGTTTGGCGTGCTGCCTCACAAAGGCAAGCCGAAGACGCTGGAAGAGATGGATGCTGGCGTGCTCGCCGAGGCCAGGCGCCGGCATGCTCGCGGTTGATACGAACCTGATCGTTCGTTACCTGACCGGCGATCATCCGAAGCAATCCCCACGCGCCCGCACGCTGATCGACGGCGAACCCATCTTCGTTGCGATCACGGTCATCCTTGAAACGGAATGGGTGTTGCGCAGTACCTATGCCTACCGGCCGGCGGACGTCGCACGCGCATTGCGCGCGTTCGCAGGACTCCCCACGGTAACGATCGAGGATGGAGCCGTCGTCGCAACCGCGCTCGATCTTGCCGAGAAAGGCATGGACTTCGCGGACGCGCTGCATCTCGGCAGATCCACGCATTGCTCGGGCTTCGCGACCTTCGACCGGAAGTTCGTCAAGGCGGCCAGGGCGAGCGGCCACGAGAGCGTGCGGGAAGCGTGACTGCTGCCGGCGGACAGCCGAGCGGAGTGCGCTCTCATCCGTCGCCCGTTTCCGGCCCGGCTTTGGTGCTTGCCGCGGCCGTTCTATGGGGGACAGTCGGCATTGCTTCGCGGCTGCTCTACGGGATCGAGGACATCCCGCCGCTGGTCGTCGGCTTCTTCCGCCTCGCGCTGGCCGTCCCGCTACTGGGTCTCTGGTGCTGGTGGCGGCTCGGTCCGGAGACCTTCCGCTTCGACGGCAGCGACCGCCTGCGCATCGCCGGAATCGGGCTCACCATGGCGGCCTATCAGGCGTGTTATTTCCAGGCCGTCGCCGATGTCGGCGTTGCCCTGGCAACCCTCATCACCATTTGCTCGGCGCCTGTTATCGTCGGCATTCTGGCGATCGTCCTGTTGCGGGAGAAGGTGTCCCGCACGGTTGTCACCGCGCTGGGACTTGGGTTGATCGGAGCGGTTCTGCTGATTGGCACGCCGCCGGCCGAAGACGCCGACCCGGTGGGCATCCTGTGGGCGTGCGGCTCGGCGCTCGCCTATTCCGGCTTCGTACTGCTGAGCCGAAGCCTTGCCGGTCGCCACGATCCGGGCAAAATCATCGTCACCGGCTTCGGCGCGGGTGCGGTGATGCTGCTGCCGCTCGCCATTGCGGCGGGGATGACGCCGGGCGTTTGGACAGGACAGGTCTGGTCGGCGCTTCTCTATATGGGCTTGGTCCCGACGGGCTTGGCCTATGTGCTTTATTTCTGCGGGATGAAGGCGACGCAGGCAACGCCTGCCAGCATCATTGCGCTGGCCGAGCCGCTCACGGCGACGACACTCGCCTTCGTGCTGTTCGGCGAGCGGCTTGGGCCGTCCGCCATAGCCGGCGCCATCTTGCTGATTGTGACGATGGTGCTTCTAGTTCGAAGTCGGCCGCGCTCCGGCTGGTGAAGGCGGCAGTTTCGCGACCAGTTGCTCGATGCAGTCGAGCGGAACCTCCTCACAATGGCATGAATTGTGGCTGCTTGAGGATCAGTCTTCGGCGGAAGCGCTCTGACGGTCCTTGTACCACTGGAACAAGGCGGCCTTGTCTTCCTCGGGGCTGATGTAGCCATCGCCGTCGGTATCGGTCTTGTCGAAGATTTCCAGCGCACGCGGATTAGCAGCCCTGAGCTCTTCGCGGCTCAGCCTGCCATCGCCATCTGTGTCACCTGCTTCCCATTCCGCCTGCCATGCGGCTTCGTCAAAGTCCGCCGGCGGCTTCAGCGCGAGATCGTTGGCGAAGGCCGACGTGGCAAGATCTGTGAGCAACAGGCCGACGACAACAATCTTCATGGCAGTTTCTCCATTGTGGTTGCGTTCAACATAGGAGGCTATTTGGCCAGTTTCAGGCGATATCTGCCGTTTTGCCGGCATGCGCGCGAAGCCGTTCGATCTCCGTCGCAGCTTGGCCTTTTACGGATTCAGGCAAGTTAGGCCCGCGCGCAAGAACGTCGGCCCGATCGAGGGCGATCAAGGCATCGTCGGTCGCACCTAGCGTGATCAACGCTTCCGCCTCCAGCAGGCGGCACCACAGCCGGGAGGCGGCATCATTCGCCGTCTCCGCCGGCCCATCACCGATGGCAGCCAGATGCTCGACTGCCGTGCGCATGGCGGTCTCATTGCCCTTCAACGCTCTGACGACGGTGGCAGCGAGGCTGATTTGCGCGCGCAGATCATCCGCGAACCTGGAGGCTGCGGCCGCATAGTGTCGCGCCGCCTCGTCTTCACGGCCCGGCAACGCGGTCAAGGCCTGCAGCTTGAGAATGCTGAATTCCGCATACCGGCGCACCAACGGCGCTTTTCGCTCGCCAGTTTCGATGATGCCCAAGGCTGTTTCAGCCTTTCCTGCTACCAGGGCGTCCGTCGCGTTACGGACAATCAGCAGATTCGCGATCGCTTCATCGCTGACCGCAGCGCGCCAGCGTCGCCGGGCCTCCTCCACATCCCACCTCCCATTCAACACGGCCGGGAGCACATCGCGGATCTCGGTGGGATCTCCCATCCACACCACGACACTCCGCCCATCGACCAGGAATGCCGCCGGCACGCCCTGCTGGCCGCTGGCTTCCAGCCAATGACGCGTGACCCAGCCGCGGGACAATCCGGTAACGTCCGCCGGCCGGGCTTCGAGTGCGAGGATGGCCTTGGAGTTCCCCTCCATTGCGGCGGCGGCGGTCCGGTCGACGTCGCGCACCATCACCGCGACGCCATAACACGGCATATCGTGCGCAGCCCCGAGCTCGGCTACCTCGCTGACGGCCGGAAGACATCCGACGCAACCAGCGTTCCATAGAATTACCGCGCTCAGCCGATCGAACTTGACCTGTTCGACGGGCGTTTCCCGATTGAAGATTCTCGCCAGCTTCAGGCCAGGGGCCCGGTCCCCCGGGAGGAGACGGTCGATCGTTTCAATTGATTCTTTCGGGTCGCCAGTCTGAATCATCCTCACCGGCTCAATTTGCTTGCGCCAGCGGTGCTGACGGCGATCAAGCTGGCAATGGCAAGTTTCATGGTCGTCTGCTCCGTTGCTGATTTGGCAGGTTAATGGCTGATCTGGGCATTTTCGGGCAGAACGACACGATGCAGTACGGGCGGTTTTCTCGATCTGCCGCCATCCGATATCGCCGGAACCTTGCGGCTTCACCTGCAGGACGTCAGGATCTTTCTTGACGAAGCATCGCGTGTTGAGCCGCGGGGATTGGGAAGGACGACGGCTTCAGTTCCGCAGCGGCATGTATGAGAAAACGCCCAGGCTGTAGGCTGGGCGTTTTTCGGATTAGCCGAAACGGCGCCCGCTTTTGGTGAAGGTGTATCCGTTGGCGGCTATTGTCTCGTCCACCGCCTCGTCGGAGTTCAGATACTCGTATTCGCGTTCAAGCTGACGGTAGAGCCAGCGGGCGAGATCGCGCAGAGCCTCGATGATAATTTCCTCGGCATCTGGGGTCATCTCCTGCCAAATAGGACTTTCCCGCTTGACCGAAATCGCCATGCAATACTCATGGTGGTAATGGCCGCGGTGGATTGCCTCAGCGCGGAGTTGATAGAAATTGCGCCGCTGGACGGTTTGAAGGGCATCGGCGATGCCGTGCAGGGTCGTATCCTGCGGGGCATAGGACCGGATCTCGGCCGAGGCACCCTTCCGGTAGGAGTAGACACCTTCCCAGCAGACGCCATCCCCTTGCGACCAGAAGCCTGAGAAGAAGATGCAGGGCTCCTGCCGTGATCCACCGCCCATCTGGCGAATGGTGCGGGTCTTGAACCGGACGCCGAGGATTTCCGCAATCTGCCGGAAATCTTCGTAGACGGCGTCGTACCAATCGTAGTCGAACGCACCTTCGCGATACCAGGCGCGGGCCTTCTCCTTCGCTGCATCGGACAATTCGTGAAGGCGATAGACGGTTGTCTCGATAGTCTCAGGCATCGGGATCGCCTCCGTCCAGAACCTCGGCGAGCCAGCCGTCGGTATAGGTCCAGGCGACCGTCTCGCCGGTCGCGAGGTCGAGCACATGCGCGCCACCGCCGAAGGCGTTGACGCAGGCTTTCGAGCAGGTGTTGGCGTATTGAAAGCCCCAGCGGCCTGTCAGCCTGAACTCCCTGGCGCAAAGCTTGACGAACTGGATCAGGCGTTCGGGATCGCCAGTGATGTCATCACGCATCCAGAGCCGTGTGCCGCCATATTCGGGCTGAATCGACACGAGAAAGCTTTCGGAGGACGGATCTTCCGAAGCGCCTTCCTCTTGCATGCGATTGTAGAGCTCCAGCGCGCGTGCTGCGTTTTTGGGCGTGCGGACATTGAGCAGGCAGGAAAAGTGTGTGAAATAGTCGGCCATGACAGGCTCCTGAAACGAGAAAGCCCGGCGCGAGGCCGGGCGAGGATCGGGAATTGCGATGCGGGTGGGTCAGAGGCGATAATGCGCCACCAGCTGCTGGGCATCGGCATGGTGGCGAAGCATCTCGCGATAGAAGCGCTTGGGTGCATCCCGCCTGGCCGGATCGCGCAGGGCCGATCGAGCCAGCTTTCGGCGTGCCGCGCGGATCACCGTGCGATCGCTGTCCCACACGAGGACATCGAGGCGCAGATAAGTGGCATACATCGGGCGCCTCCTAGATGTTGGCGCGTTCGCACAGGGCGTCGATCTGGGTGAGATTGAGGCCGGCGTGAGCACCGTCATTGGTGAGGATGCTTCTCAGCGCCGGGTCGGTGTGTCCGCCGGCGAGTGCGAGTTGAAGGAGGCGAAGCCCCGCCAGCACGGCATCGCGCTCCTGAGAGGTGACGCTGATGGACAGAAACGCCTCGACGGTCTCGCCATCTTCGAGCGGACGAACGCCGTTATGCTCGTCGATTTCGTAGTCATCGAACTCTTGTACATAGCCGGTGGCGAACCAATCGCCGTCGTAGTGGACGCTCTTGGCAAGCTGCCGCGCCTGTGCGGGCGTGTCGGCGTCGACGACGGTTTCATAGTAGGCGAAGGCGTCATGGCCTTTGCTGACAACAAATTTCGGCATGGGAGACTCCATAGGTGAATGCCCGGCGGAGACCGGGACGGATGGTGCTCGTGGGTGGAAAATCACGCGGCCTGCGGCAGCCGCAGCAACTCGGAGGCAGCCTGGCGCCAGACGGGATCGACCTGCTTCGCTTCGAGTCGGGCTGCCTCAAACCGGAACTCGCGAGCTGTTCCGTGATCTCCGCGGCCGACGGCGGCGAAGGCCCTGCCGCGCAGGTGGCTGGCTTCGACGACAACGAGTGTAGCTTCGGCCTTGCTGGCGACAGGCTGCTGCCAGAGGATGATGCCGGCGCGGATTTCGCCGGCGATGACGAGGCCAAACCCTCTGTCTTGAATAACGATCAGCCGTGGCCTGAAGCGTAGCGTATTGTCCGGTGTGACCCGGATGTCACCGTGCGAGACCCGCATTGCGGCAATGGCCATGGCATCGTGCGGCGACGAGGCTTCACCGATCCGGATGCTGCGGTCGACGTAATCTGCTTCGGTGGCGCCGTCATAGCTGACGATGCCGAGGCAGGAGACACGCAACGGGCGCTTCTGCGTGTGCTCAGGTCTGGGAAGCACCCGTTCGGCAAGAATTTTTCCGATTGGGGCGAAAGTGGTTTGATGTGCAAGGGCCATTGGCTGACGCTCCGTGACGGGCGCCGGGAGCCTCTCTCTCCGGCAACCAACCCGACACGGCCCTCGCAACCGTCCTCTCGCTCTTCAATCCGGCGCTGAGCGTCGGTTTCTCCGATTGGAGCCATCTGATCGACCAGTTCCGGTGTCATTTTGGGCGTGACGCCGGGTGCGTTCGCCCGGACATCCATGGCGACGTGAGCGCAGATCGCGGCAGCAAATCCTGAGGATTGCGATCGTACGCCGCGACGGTGCGGCTGTGCCCAAGGCCCGGATGCGGGTTGCTTCGGGTCTTTGATGTGAGGCGCTTGCGCCTCACTGCCAGGGATCGATCTCAAATTCGACCATGTCTTCATCGCCGTCGAATTCGCCGGCGGGGCAAGCGCCGTGGGTTCCGTCCCCGGCCTGGAACACGACGATCGAGACCATCAGGGTTTCGGCGAGGCTGGCGGCGAAAGCGGTGGCATCTGCATAGGACATTGTTCCGACTCCTGTCTTTGGAGGCGGGGGACCATCCCCCGCGCGACAGGCGCCCGAAGTGTCTGACCGAAATCTGCAATCACCCTCGGGTGTTCGGATTCGTTCCGAATCCCCGAGGGCGGCACGCTCGCGTAAGCCGACCCCTTTGGGGTTGAATGCAAAGAGGCGGATCAGACCAAGGTCAGCGAATGGAAGCGGGGTGGTGTCTTGCATCTGACAGGAACCGGAATCTCCACATTGTAGATGCTTTGGTTTGCCGGTCCCCGCCTGACCCTGATTTCTGGAAGACCGACGTGTTCCGCAGGGATGCGGACCGTATCAACACCGGAAGCCAAGGCGATGCTCATGGCCAGGAGGTCGATTCCTGACGATGAGAGTTTTAAGCCCGTACCCGCAGCGACCCGCTCGGCTCGCGCTTTTGTTGATGAGTTAGCGCCACAGTCCGTCACCGACTTCTCGTGCGATCATGGCACGCGCCTTCATCATCACATCGTCGCCACTGGTGTCGACGTGATGGAAGAACCATGCCTTCGCTCCCTTCTCGGTCCAGTCCGCGTAATAGCAATAGTCTTGGGTGGTAAGCTTGAAGGCACGCATGTCCTCCGCCCAGTGCGGTTTCGGCTCCACGACAACAGTGACGCCATCGCGGGTTTCCTCCCATGGCAGGGAGCGCTCCGAAGGAGAATTGCGCCGGTCCTCGGCGAAGATCTCGTCGACGGTCATGATGCGGCGCCCCCGTCGTCGGGCTTCGGAAGGAAGCCTGCCGGATCGTCGGGGTCCGGCGGCATGTAAGCTTCGTACGGGTTGCCGTCCGCGAGATGGCCAAACGGCGTCATGACGTAATCGCCATCCTCGGCGCGCCCAACGGCGCACAGAACATAGCGAGGTGCGCCGGTCGCGGCGTCCAGGCATTCCATCAATGCGAGATTGCCGTCGCCGGCGGCGCGCAGCAACGTGTTGAAATTGGTGCGGGCGTAGTCGGGAATGGCCATTGTCTTGTCTCCTGAAACGAAATGGCCCGACGCTCTGTAGAGGCCGGGCCAGTTGAAAGATGGGGATGATGACGTCAGGCGGCAGCGCGGCCTTCGATGACGTCAGCGCTGACCTCATCGGCGGTTACTTCTTCTAGCCTCGCCCCGTATCCCGTTTTCACCAGCCAGAGTTCCGCGGCCTCACGGTTCTCCGCGAGATGCAAAAGCTCCATATTATCGCCAATCTGCTGCAGGACGCGGACCTGACCGATCCTGGGGCGCTCGATGATCTCGAAGGAAAGATCGCTGTCGAGGGAATGCGTGCGCATGACGGTGACGATGATCACGCCGCCCGATGAGAAATTCCCCTCATGCAGGGTGAAGCAAGGCGGGCTCGAATAGGTCGGGCGTTCACGCGCCGGCTCCTTTCTGACGAGTCTGCCGACGCCGTTTCGGCGCTGCCAGGCCGCGAGCTTCTTCGTGAAGCGGGCGGGTGGCTTCGGGGTGCCGTCAAAATATCTGACCAGGCTCCCGAGGGGCGCGTCGAACACATCGTATGCGGACATTATTCTATCTCCTGAAACGAGAAAACGGCCCGGCAAGATGCCGGGCCGTGACTGAATAGATGGAGGAAAGTGGAGCGGCCGGAGCCACCCCGCTGGATCATTCAGCCGCGACGAGATGCTCCACGTCGTCGCCGGCATCGGCCGGAACCTCGTCATCATCGGTAAGGAAGGCGGGCAGCGCCTCGCTGTCGGTTTCGACCTCCCTGTCGGAGGCCTGCGCCGACTCGGAATCGAGCGGGCGCAGCGGCTCGGGCAGCCAGCCGGTATCGGCCAGGAGACGTTCGGCCTCCTTTGCCATGTCAGCCTTCTTCAGATGGTCGATGAGCTGGGCCGCACGCTCGCCCGCGCCTTCCCGCACGGCTTCGAGGATGCGCGGTTTGGTGACGCGGCCGAGATAGTTCTCGACCGTCGGCCGGAATCCGGCCTCCACCATATCGAGCCCGGTGGCACGCGCCAGCCGGTGGGCCTCGGCCATGCGGCGATCGAGACCCGACTGCGAGACGCCGGTGGCGCTGTAGGGATTGGGTCGTTCGTAGAGCGCGTTGATCCCGTAGCTGATGCAATGGGCGAGCAAAGCCATGCGACTCGCGTCGTCCAGGGCATCGAGCCAGTTCCACAGGGCATCGGCATCCGCCGGGATATCCGCCTTCCAGTCTTCGTGCCGCTGATTGACCGCTTTGGCGTAAGCGGTCTCGGCGAGATCCTTGCCCTGTTCGCGGAAGAAGACGTGGTTGACCGACGCCTGCAGGCTCGCACCAGAGGTGCTGGTCCGCTGGAAGGTATCGCGCACCAGCTTGTGCAGCAGTGCGGTGAGCGCCACATGCGGATTGGCGCCGACGGCGTCGCGAAGCGCCAGCGTGCGATGCGCGGTCAGTTCGCTCACGAGCCGCTCGGGAAGCGGCTTGATGACGTCTTCCTCCTCGTCTTCGGACTCGGTCGACTGCCCGCCGATGGTGATGATGGCACGCTGGCCAGCGTCGGCATTGGCGATACCTGCCTGGGCATCATCGGGATCGCCATCCGGCGAAATGGCGTTGACATCGACCGGCACCTCGTCTTCGGGCCGCACATAGCCACGGTCGACCATGAGCTCGCCGTCGTGGTCGATGCTGACGAAGACACCCGCCAGCGCCATCTCGGCCGGGTCGTAAATGACGGGGCGCTTTTCGAAGGCTTCGAGTTCCGCCTCGATCTCGCCGAGCCGCTGATCTACCTCGTCCGGCAGCTCGTCGGCCTCGGCGTAATCGGCTTCGAGGCGCTCGTATTCTTCCCGAAGCGCTTCCCGCGCGGCACGCTCCTCGTCGGTCAGATCGACGAAGCTGCCGGTGAGAGCGCGAAGGCCGTGATCGTAGCCATAGGGCAGATCGGTATCGACACTGATCCACTTCCAGCCTTCGGCCGCGATCTCGTCGGCAACGGCCTTCAGCTTGTCGGCCACGAGCTTGTCGAGAAGCGCGACATCTTCCAGCCAACCCTCGTCCTCATCGTCGAACAGGTAGCGCGGAAGCACCGGGCCGCCGGCTGCGATATAGGCATCGAGACCGACGAAGCGCGCCCGCTTGTCGGAGGCCGGAACCGTGGTCTCGGTGAGCATGTTGCGGATGCGCCAGGGCTCACGATAGTAGCTCTGCTGAACCGCCTCCCATACCTGCTCCTGACGGGCGTGGTCGGGATGGGCGGTGAATGCTTCCAGCATCGCCAGCGTCATGCCGTTCTCGGCATAGACCTCAAGCAGCTTCGGCGAGACAGAAGCGAGGCGCAGGCGCTGCTCGATATAGCGCGGCGTGGTGAAATAGGCGGTGGCCACCTCTTCGATGGACGCGCCGCCCTCGACCATGCGTTTGAAGGCGCGGAACTGGTCGAGCGGATGCAGCGCGAGACGATGCACGTTCTCGGCCAAGCTGTCGTCGACAGCCGTGGTCTTCGCATCGACCTTCTTGACGATACAGGGGATGAGCCCGTCCTCAGGGAAGCGGCCCGCCTTCACCAGCCGGGCGATCGAGCGATAGCGGCGGCCTCCCGCCGGCGTCTCAAAATCGCCGGTCTCGTTGCCGTCCTCGTCGACGATGGCACGGACGTTGAGGCCCTGCACCAGATCCTCGCGGCGCTCGATATCGGAGGTGAGCTCGTCGAGGCCGGCTTCGACATCGGTCTCGCGAACGTTGCTGTCCGACAGCCGGATGCGGTTGAAGGGAATATCGCGCGCCCGCGAGAAGACGATCATCGGAACGGCGGACTTCTTCTTGGCAGCTTTCCTGGCCATGGTGGTTTCTCCGCGACGGGCGCCGAGAGCCTCTCTCTCGACCCTAAACCCGTCAACGAAACCCCACACTCCTCTCACTCTCCGACCGGGATCGCGGCGGGAGAAGCCCCTCGCATATCGGCTCATCCAACAGGGGTTGCGCATACCTTTTAGTTCAAGGTATATGCCATGAACTAATAGGCATGACACGCACGATGACGCGCACAACCAATCCAAATTTCCTCAACGGCGTTCCCGAGCTGCTGGTGCTGCGGCTGCTACGCGGCCGCGAAATGTATGGCTATGAACTCGTCCAGGCGATCAGGGAGGCGACCGGAGAGGCCATCATACTTGGCGAGGGCGTGGTCTATCCCGTGCTTCACAGGCTCGAGCGCGAGGGCGCACTCGCCTCGCGGCGTCAGGCAGCGAATGGCCGCAGCCGGATCTACTACAGCCTCACCTCGAAGGGGGAGAAGCGGCTGGCCGATATTGCTGGCTCATGGGAACGCATCACCGACGCCATCCGGATTGTTTTGGAGGGACCGCGGCATGCGTGACCTGTTCGGGGCATTGGAGGAACGGCTTCTGCGTTCCGGAGTCCGGCCATCAAGCGTGCGGCGATATCTGCTGGAACTGCACGATCACGTCGAGGATGTGACCGAGGAGTTGCGTCTATCCGGGTTGCCCGAACACGATGCCCGGCGACGTGCGATCGTGCGGCTGGGCGATATTGAAGCACTGGTGCAGCCGATGGAGAAGGACCGGCGATTCCACAGTTGGGCCGGCAGGGCGCCATGGGCGGTTTATCTTCTGGCGCCGCTGGCTGGCTGTGCAGCGGTAACCGCGCTGATCATTTCGGTGCTCATATCGCAGACAGGCGCCGAGCCTGTGCCCTCATGGTTCGAACATGCCGGCATTACGGCGGAATATCTGGTCGGAGGCGGCCTGTCCGCACTGTCGGCCTGGCTGATAACGATCATTGCGTTTCGTCAGCGGAGCAACTGGATCTGGCCGGCCGCGGGTCTCGGCCTCAGCATCGTCTGGGGCGCTGTGTTTGACTTTTCGGTCGTGCTGGCGCCTTCGGCCGACACTGGTGCGCTGGAGGTTGGCTTGGCCATACTGTCCCCGATCCATGTTCTGAAGCTGGCGATCATCGCCTCCGTGCCGGCGTTGGTGATGCGGCGTTCGCAGAAATACCCCGTTTCCTGACAAAAGGCTGTTTCATGATCAATCTTCTGCGCATCGCCGCGGCGTCCTTTGCCGCCTCGATCATGGTGACCGGTGTCGTGGTTGCCGAGCCGCAACGCTTTGAACTCGAACGAGGCGACGGAAGCACCATTCACTGGTCGCTGGACATGCCGGAGAACGGAAGGCCAAAGGGGGTGATCGTTCTCGCCCAGGGTTCTGGCTGCCTGTCTACCGAGCACAATGCGAATCTGAGGCTCATACGCTCGGTTTTCCCGGTCTTTGCGGCGCTGACGGTCGAGAAGTACGGCGTCAAACCGGGTGACAATCCAACCGCCGACCATGAGGATTGTTCGGCGGAGTTTCGGCAGCATCATACGATGACCCAGCGCGTAGAGGACTACCTCGCTGTGCTTTCCCGGCTCCGTACCGAAGCATGGTGGAACGGCGGGCTGGTTCTGGCCGGCGGTTCAGAAGGTGGCGACGTGATCGCGCGTCTTTCGGCCCCTGCAGAAGCCGATGCGACGATCCTGATCTCCACCGGCGGTGGCAAGACTTTCGGGGAGATGGTGCGCCAGTCGATCATGGACGAAATGGAGCGCCACAAGGTCCCGGAAGAAAACCGGCCTCCGGTCGACCAGATCTTCGAGCAAGCGCGAGCGAACCCGACGGGCACCGAGATATGGGCCGGATCGAGCTTCCGTTTCTGGGCGGACGCGATCGACCACCGGATTGTCGATTCCATGCTCCAGGCCGACACGGATTTCCTGCTGGTCCAGGGAGGCCGGGACACGTCCACGCCAGTCGAGATGGCGCGCATCGTGGCCGATCGCTTCTCCGAAGCGGGACGCTGCAATCTGACCTATTGGGAATTTCCCGGACTCGACCACGGCATGGCCGATGCAGTCGGCACGTCCCGGATGAGCGAGGTTCTCGTATTGGCGGCCTCCTGGGCTGAGCAGCGTCTCGCTTCCGATGCGGTATCCTGCGTCAGACCGTAAGCGCTGAAGCTACCGAGGGGGTTAAGTGCAGAAGCGCATAGCCTGATCGGCGTGTTTCCGGCTCAGGCAAGCTCGGGTGTTGGACGAGAGTTGAGAGCAGCTACCAGAGCGAGAACAACGGTCGTTCCTCGTTGACCCCGTATTTATGGCGCAGCGCCTCGATTGCGGCATTCTGGCGCTCGATCTTGCGCTGAAGCCGGTCCAGGTCCGGCCCGGAGACTGAGAGCAGATCGTCGAGAATACGTCGGTACTCCGCTTCGTCGGCCCCTGTCCATCTGCTCATGCGGCGATGGTAGTAGCGGGCCTTCGGTCGACGCCTGATCGTCTCGGCCTCCGCCTTATCGCTTAGCGCCCGTTCGGCGAAGATAAGGTTGCGTCGGGTATCGGCGAGACTTGCTTCCATGCGCGCCAGAACTGCGCGCAACGCATCGCGCGTCATCATTGTGGTCTCCGTGTTTGAGGGCGGCCCGCATGGCGGACCCTGCTGCGATTGCGGTGAGAGCGGCAGCCAGCGCGGTCAGGGATCGACAGGATCGTCGCCGTCGCGGAAGCGCGATGGGATCTCGTCCTCCGGACCTTTCCAGACGACGCGGTTGCCGATCCAGATGGTGACGAAGCCGCCGCCCCTGGGTTGCGGCCTCGACGGGGCCGGCTCGAAATTGCGGCAACTGAAATTCCCTGCCGTGGCCGAGAAGGCGGGAAGCCTGGAGTTGCCGAGCAGCACGCGGTCGCAAACGCCGGTCGGACGTTTGATACGACGGCGGGAGAGACCGAGCCGGAACGCCTCGTAGTCGCGTTCCAGGCTTCCGAGCGGCGGCGTCCAATGGCGGCAGTCGCGGCAGCGGCCCGGTCGATCCCGTGCGGGATCGTCGAGGGGAGGTCCGCCATTGTGGCCCGGAGGGACAGGATGGTCGCTCATGTCTCGCTCCTGTTCGCCGTCTGGCCGGACCGCCCAACACGCCTGACCACGACCGGCCGGGTATCGGCGGCCTGGGCTATCCGCTCGATGGTGGCGAGATCCGCGTCCGAGCAGTCTCCCGTCACCTCGATCTCGACGAAATGGCCACCGCTGCCGACCTTGGAGTCGCGCAGGCGGTGGCTGGATGAGGTGTAGAAGCTCTCATGCCGTTCGATCAGGCATACGCGGGCGCGCAGGAAGAGGATGCCAGAGCCGAGATTGCCGCAGAACAGCAGTTCGTCGGCCTCCGTGGTCTTTGGTCCGCCACCGATCTTTCGGTGGCCGATCCGCCGGAAGGCGGCGTCGAAGCTCGACGGGTCCGGCGTCATCCGCGCCTTCAGTTCGGGATGGAACTTCCATGGCGGACGAAACGGATCGACGCGCCTAACGGCGATCTGGTGGAGGAGATCGGCGAAATAGGCCGGGTCTGCCGGATAGGGACAATCACGCCAAATCTCGCGGACGCGGAGCCGCAACGCTTCCGGCAGTGCGAACAGGTGGGCGCGTGCCTTGCGCCACGACGTCGCGCGCTGGCTCCTGCGATGCCGTTCGGCCTCGTCCCACCAGACGGCGCGACGTGCCATTTCCTCGTCGACGCTGTGCTGTCCAGCGGCGACCTGATCGGAGAAGAGCGGCAACGCCTCGCGTTCGAGGCGTTGCTTGCGGAGGAACGCCGCGCGTTTGCGCGACGTATCTCCATAGGCTTCGGGTCTGTGCCAGCGACGGAAACGCATCACACGCCCTCCCGCGGGGCACGGGCCGCGGCATAGACAATGCGCTCGGCTGCGCGGATGCTGCCCGCCTGGCGTGCCGCCTCGGCCCAGACCGAGATCGGGAAATCGCCGGTAAAGAGGATGTCGCGTTCGATCCCCATGCCGAAGGGCAGTTGGATCGACGACATTTCCTCGAGCGAGAAATAGCCGAGCTCGGGCTCGCCGATATCGGCAAGGCCGAAGAGCGTATCGCCATCAGCGTCGAGCTCGGTGGCGAGCCAGACACCTTCGCCGAGCGGATTGAAGAATTTCACCACCGGCACGTGGTCGCGATCGCGCTGGCGGCCGTTGGCGAGAAGCTGCTCGCGCAGTTCGTCGGTCAGGAGGATCATGCCGCCCTCCTGTCGATAACGGCTTCGCTTTCATCGGCGGACTGCTCGTCTTCCGGCAGGAAGGAGAGAATCCAGTCCGCGGCCTTGCTGGCTTGCGAAGCGGCGCGGATGATGGCGCGGGAATCCTCACGCATCGTGTCGATCCACGCGCCGATGTAATCGCTGTGCCTCACGGTGGGAACAATGCCCATCGCAGCACAGGTGTAGGCAGCCGAAATTTCGGCAACGACCTCCTCGACAAAATATCGCTTCGAGCCGAACGATCCGCCAAGATCGCGGGCGAGCCGCGAGTGATGGCCTGAGGCGTGGCCGAGCTCGTGCAAAGCCGTACGGTGCCAATTTATTGGCTCGAAGAAGGCTTGCGGCGGCGGCACCTGAACGAAATTGTTGAGGACATCAAAGTAGGCACGATCACCGCCGATGCGGAAGTCGATGCCGGTCGCCTTGATGAGCGCCTCGACTTTCGGCTCGACCAAACCGGGAGGCGTGGGCGGCGCGACAGCATGAATCTCGTCGGGCAGACCCTCGCACTGCGCCACGTTGAACACGGTGAACCGCTTCAGAAAGGGGATCGCCTGTGCTTCCCCGCCGGTCTCGCGAGCACGCTTCTTCTCGTCATCGGGAATGAAACGATCGGCGTAGACAACGGTGGTGCCGCGCTCGCCCTTCATCACATTGCCGCCGAGCGACAGGGCCTGGCGAAAGGTTAGCCAGCTCTGGGAGGGAAAGCCGTGCTGCATGACGGCCCCCCAGAGAATGAGGATGTTGATGCCGCTGTAATTGCGGGAGGTAGCGGCGTTTTTCGGCAGGCCGAGCGGCGCCTTTGCTGCCGACTTTCCCCAGGGTTGGACCCATGGTACGCGGCCTTCTTCCAGCTCGGCGATGATCTTGTTGGTGATTTCGTCGTAGAGGTTCGCCCGGTTCGAGCCGGCGCGCGTGGTGCGGTTATGTCTGGACATCGCGGTTCTCCGCGACGGGCGCCGGAAGCCCTCTCCCAGCCCTCAACCCGTCACGGCAAACCCGGTCCGCACTCTAACTCTCCGTGGCGGCATCGTATGAAGCCGCCAATCGTCGTCCTGCACGAAGCCGCCCGAAAGCGAGAACGCTTTTCAGGGCGCCAGCGCAATTCGGTAATCCAGGCTCATTTCGGTCTTGCCTGAAGGAACTGTCTGGGGCGTGGCCTCGCCAAGCTGCTCGAATCCTGCCCTGAGCAGGATCTTGGTTGAGGCAGGATTGTCTTCCACCGTACGAGCTCGTAGTGCTTTCAATCCCAAGGCACGGGCAATCTCGGCAGCAAGCGCGAGAGCATGGCTGGAGATATTTCGGCCACGGTGCTCCGGACACACCCAGTATCCAATTTCGGCGTCTTCCGTTCGGATGTCAAAGAACACCAGGCTTCCGAGGAAGGAGTCTGATGCCGCATCGGAGATTGCCAGCACCGCCAGCGAGCCATCCTTCAAGCCATCTGCAATGACACCTTCGATCAGGTCGCGCACGATCTGCGGGGTGTAATTCTCCAGGGGCAGGTGGGCGAAGCGCTTTACCAAGGGATCGTCCGTTCCGGCGGCATAGGCCTCCGCGTCCGCTCCGGTCATGAGCCTGATCGATACTACTCCGTCCGAGACCGGCAGAATTGCGTGAAAATCGTGACGCGGCGGCTGGGTGGGGGAATTGTTTGTTTGGGGCATCGGGCTTTCTTGGGCTGATTGCATCATTCTGATTCCAGCAACAGCATAGTCTAGCCGGAGAAAGCGTCCATCAAATGCAGATCGCATTCTGTGTTTGGCGCGTGCTGATCGGCGGAGCCAGGTGTGTGCAGCGCTCCAGTCTTACGAAAACCTGTGGGACGACCTTTTGCATCCGGAGATCAGCTCGCCTGACGGGTTGATCTTGCGTAGTTTCCCGAGAAACGATCCTTGTATAGAACGAATCGTCGACGGTGGGGCTCATCGACACATCAAAAGCAGAAAGGACTGACCAATGGCTGTAAATACGATCGACCTCGCGGAGCGCGTGGCTGAAGCACACGGACTGACGAAGACCCAGGCGAAATCCGTCGTCGAGGATGTGCTGAAGGGCATCGCCGACGCGGCCGCAAAGGGTGAAGAGATTTCGCTCAACGGTTTCGGCAAGTTCAAGGTGCAGAACAAGCCGGAACGCGAAGGCCGCAATCCGTCGACTGGCGAGAAGATCAAGATCGCAGCCTCGAAGAAGCTGGTCTTCCAGCCTGCCAAGGCCCTGAAGGATGTCGTGAACGGCTGAGGTTTCAGTCGATATGCGGCATGAGCCATCGCCGGCAGCGGAGCCGGCGCCGATCACCCCCGAAATGCTGGTCGACCTGCTGAAGGTGCAGGCGCCCGCGGGCGCGTTTCTCATTCAGGGGATCGCGCGTGACGTGCGGCCATGGAGCAGCGGCGACCGCGCCTATGTCTATGGACGCCTGGCGCTCGGCGCTGCCTCGGTGCGGTTTCGCACGTCGCCGGAATTTGCGCCGCGCGAAGACGAGGCTGTTACGATCAAGGGTACGCTTCGGATCGATCCGGCCACGCGCAACGGCGAGGACTGGCGCGCCACGCATCAGGTCACATTGATCGGCAATGTGGTCGGGACTTGGGAGCCACGGGCGCCGGTCGAGCCGGCGCTGCAATTGCCGTCGCGTGACGAGCGGTTGCCGCTGGACGAGTTCGTGTCGCTCAACGGTGTCGCGAGCCTCGCGGTTCTGGTCTCGGGCACGGCGCGCGCCGACATCGCTCGCACATTGTCCGATGCCGGTGTGACGGAGCGGCCGGAGTTCATCGAGGCGAATTTCGGAGATCAGGAGAAATTCCTGTCGACACTGCGTGAACTGCGAAACCGGCACGACATTGCGGGTGTCGCCATTGCCCGTGGTGGTGGCGGCGGACAGGAGTTGATCGGCGGGTCGCGCGAGATCATCAGCGAGCTGATCGGAATGGAACGGCCGTTTTATGTGGCTTTCGGCCACGCAACCGACCTGGCGCTGATCGACAAATTTGCTGACCAGTCATTTCATACGCCATCCGGTTTCGGCGCTGCGATTGCCCGCGCGATCTGGTCGGCGGCGCGGCGCCGCAGTCTGGAGCGCGAGCTCGAGGAAGGCGCGAAGAAGATCGACGAACTGGCGGCGCGCATCGGCACGATGGAAGGCAATCTCAAACGGGCAGCCTTTGTCCATCGTCGCGGTGTTTCGTTATCCTGGCCGGTCTTTGCCATCATCATCCTGATCATCGGCGGCTTGGCTTGGGCTTCCGGTTTGTGGCGCGAGCTGTCCTCTGTTTGGATGTGAGGTGGAGCCACGAGCGACCACCTGTGTCGGCGGCGCCACCCCGCCTTTCTGCTCCCGGTTCGCCAGCGGAGGACGCCGGCGGCTCTATTCTCCAGATCGGGAGTATGCGTTGCGGTTCTGATGTTCGCTAAGAACCCGTTTGATAAAGGGTTGAGCGGCAGCGGCTTGCGTGATTCAAGCTTGGGATGTGGACCCGAAAGAGCCGTAGCCGGATGGCCGAACATGAGAAGCGAGCCAAGCGTTACCCGACCGATCTGACGGATGCGGAGTGGCAGATAGTTAGCCCGTTTCTGCCTGCGCCGCCGAAGCTCGGGCGCAAGCCCACGACGGACCTACGCGAGGTGCTGAACGCCTTGAGGTATCTGGCTCGTTCAGGCGGTGGCTGGCGGATGCTGCCCAAGGACTTTCCGCCATGGCAAACGGTCTACTGGTGGTTCCGACGCTTCGTGCGCCGCCTGCTGTTTCGCACGATCCACGACGTAGCGCTGATGCTCGACCGGGAGCGCGAGGCTCGCGGGCAAAGTCCGTCTGCAGCCGTAGTTGATAGCCAATCGGTCAAGGCGCCTTCGGCCTCGTCCGGCGGCGGCTACGATGCGGGCAAGCGGATCAAGGGGCGCAAGCGCCACATCGCGGTCGACACCGATGGACGATTGCTGATGGTCAACCTAATCACGGCCGACATCTCCGACAGCGCGGGCGCGCAGGAGATCATATCTGCGATCCGCAGGCGCTGGCCATGGCTCAAGCACCTATTCGGCGATGGTGCCTACGACCGCACCAAGTTGCTCGAAGCGGCCGCGTTGCGGGACTTCACCGTCGAGATCATCCGCCGGTCTGACGATGTCTCCGGCTTCAAGGTGCTGCCCCGACGCTGGGTTGTCGAGCGTACCTTCGGCTGGATGACGCGCTGGCGAAGGCTCGTCCGCGACTATGAGAAGCGTCTCGATGTGTCGGAGGCGATGATTCATCTTGCCATGGCCAGCAACCTGCTCCGGCGCCTTGCATGAACCCGGTTCTGCTGCACATCATGCCGATATGGAAGAGCAACCTTCAGACCGCCTGATCGATCAACGCATCCGCAATCGGATCATGGAAGCGCTCGAAACCTTGGCTGACGGCGACGAAGGCGTGCGCCGCGAATGGCCAGCGGAATATTTTGAGAGTTTCTACGACTGGGTTCCTCATCGCGGGGATGGTGGAATGCGCCCAAACAGTGCGATCAGCCCGGACGAAGAAGCTTTGCTACTCCAAGTCAGCGGCATTCTCGATGATGCATGCGATGCCACGCCGGGCAACATGACCGCTGACGAACTTATCGCCACAGGCTGGCCAAAGCGCATACAGCCTTTCGCCTACAAGGCGCTCAATCTCATGCGCGCGCGAGGCCGGTTTAGCGAAGAGAACGAGGAGGACGCGCCGTCCGGGTGATCCGACCGCAACCCTGCATTCTCAAACGGACTCTAAGGCCTGTTTATCGGCTGCAAGGCAGGCTGAGCGTCGCCGCCTGCGATGACTCGGTCTGACGCAAGCGATGTTCGTCGACGGACGTGGACGCCTCCGCTAAAATCTACCGGAGGCACCCGGTTTTTGTTTGTATGCTTGGCTCACCGCGCGGGCGGTCATGATCATGCAGCGACCGGCTGAGCCTCCTCCATTGGACGGTCGTCATTACCTGCCGCCTTCTGTAGGAAGCGCGCCAGGGCCGCTTTGCGAGAGTCCCGGTCAAGCGCATAGGCGGTCTGCTTAAACTCGACTCCGTCTAGAAGCCCCTGGATGTAGCCGGCAATAGTATCGGCCGCCATGATGAGGGCAGTATCGAGCGTATGAATGTAATTGCTGGTGACGGATCCTTTCGCGTGGCCCACGAGGGCCGCGATGGTAATTTCCGTAAATCCAAGGTCGTTGGCCACACTAGCGAAGCTGTGGCGGAGGACGTGGGGTGTAATGTCCGCCAGCGGTGAGTCCGCGAAGATTTTTCGCCAGTGATTGGGGAAACTGCCGAACGCGGCGTCGCCATCCCGGCCGGGAAACACATAAGCGCCATCCGCCTCCCTACGACGGTTTTCCAGATATTCGACTACTGGTAGGCCAATCGGTCGGATAGAGCGCCCTTCCTTGCTGTCTTTCAATCGAAGACAACTGGAATCAGTATCTGCTTCCTCCCACTCCAAGGTGACCATTTCGGTTCGGCGGCATCCGGTGAGGGCGATCTGACGGATGATCTCCGCGGTCATGCGATAGGTTTCATTTTCGGCGGCGGCCTTTAGCATCTCTCCGAGGATGCGATATTCGGCCTCGCTCAGACGCCGGGCTCGGATATTGTCCTTCGGCCGCCGTACCCCATGCGCTGGATTGACGTCGATGATGCCGCCTTCCACGGCATAGGTCAGGATGCCGCCAAACAGCCCGATGGTCCGGGTGGCTGTGCCGACGCCACCCTTCACGATTGACTTGCCGCGCAGCTTCTTTGTCTTGGCAACCAGCCGCGTCTTTCCAGCCATGATGTCTTTCATGGCCTTGGTGATATCCGCTTTGGTCAAGTCCTTGACGCGACGCGTGCCGAGGAGCGGCACGATGTGTCGATTAATCCGCCCGACATCCGACACGATGGTGCCTGGCTTCTTCGGCCGTCCGCCTTTCCCAAGAATGAGGCCGGCTTGCAGGTCGGCCAGATAGAGATCGCAGAGCTCCTTGACCGAAAGTGACTTGTGATCGATCTGCTTTTCCTCGGCGGGATCCTCACCCTGGGCGACCCTGCCGAGCTGGGTTTTGGCTTCTTGGCGGGCACGTTCCGGCGTCCAGATACCATGCAAGCCGATCGTGAATCGACGCGAGCGCCCTCCCTGTCGATACTGGATCACATAGCTGCGCTTGCCTGAGGCGAAGACACGAAGCCCGAAACCGGGTAGTTCGTCATCCCATATCACGTAATCACTGGGACGGCTTTCAGCGGCGTCCACAACCCGTTTCGTCAGCTTAGCCATGGACTTCCTCCGTCACAAACCCACCATCTCGCGTAAGCACCACGTAAGCAGCAGGGCGAAAATCGTGGCGAATGGGAGGATAGGCGCGGCGGCACGAAAATTCAAATTCTTTTTTGATTTCAGTAAGATAGCGTGACATGGCGTGCTCCTTCGTATGAACGTCGGAGCTAGCAATAATCCCTCCGAAGGCAGAGGTCACAGGTTCGAATCCTGTCGGGTGCGCCAATAAATTCACATAGATAGAACCGGGGGAGCACCGTACGCCTGCTGACGGGCTTCTCCCGCATAATGCAGAGCGCTAATTTCCCGCTGCAGGAGCCGACCTGGCCGGCTGACGGCGACGGATTGACTTACAATGCGAATCTGTTGGTCAGATACGGCCTAGCTCACCGAAGGGAAGGGCAAGATGGGCTGAGATACACCGCCTCTACCGTCTGACTTTGGGTTGGGAGAAGCGAAAGAGCCCGGACACGGGATCAGCCAGGAATCGCTATGCAAGTCCAGTGCTTTGAGGTAATTCCGGGAACTTAAACTCCGAAGTGACCTCCAGCGTGCGGTCCTGGCGTGTCTCAATCCCCTCCAGCGGACGATGCGCGGCAAGCACCTTATCGCGCTCGCGGATCAATCCGGCAATTTTCTGCTCATAAGCGGCGAAGATGGCCGTCAGCCATCGATTGACGAGGTAGGACGGGCGCGGCATTTCGATATTGAAACGCGGCAATAGCGGGATCGTCCCTTCGGCATCCAGCCAGTCGTCACCGACCACCCATTGGTTCACGGTGAATAGCCGCAAAATACGCCCATAAGCATCCACGCCCACGGCCGCAAGGTGGTGGATCGGACCATCGAGTCCCTGTGGGCGCAGAAAGCAATGGAAGTGGCCATGCTCAACCGTGCCCTCCTCGACGGGATGGCAATGGTAAAACCACTGCGCTCCGCTCGCGGGGTCGTAAACATCGCCGGGCGGATAATGCTCCCATGCCGTAATCTGGCTCGTGTCGCGAAAGGTCTCGGTAAGCACATTGAGGCCGCCCTTGGCGAGCAACCCCTCGCAGAAGACGATTTCGCGCAGCGCGACTTCTTCCGCGCTTTCAGCCATTTCCTTGGCTCGGCAGTGGTGCTGGGGGCGGAGGAGGCGGAAGCTTCTTCTTCGCCTCGGCCGGAAGCGGGGCCGGTGGAGGGGGCGGAGCAAGCTTTGTGGGCTGGGCGCTTGGCGTTGCGGGAGGCGGCGGAGGAGCCAGCTTCGGCGCAGCCGCGGAGCATGGTGCACCAGCCGCGCATGGAGCCGCCCGGGCAGCGGCCGGGGCCGAGACAGGAGCACCGGCGGCACATGGAGCGGCTGCCGCGCATGGTGCGGCAGAAGCAGGCGCGGAAGCGGCCGGGATCTCGGCGCGCGGCACCGGATGCGAATAATGATCGACAGCGATACCGGCGGTTGCCGCGGCGAGCGCCGTGCCGAAGAGGAATGTATTGCGAGCGGTGCTCATTTTTTCACGAATCCGTCGAGACCGAAAATCGGGCGAGCCCAAATGCCGACAAGGGATCCTACAAAAGCGGCTGCAAACCACAGCCATCCGTGCAGGCTGCCCGATGCAATTCCGGAGAAGAGCGCGCCGATATTGCAACCGAAGGAGAGCCGCGCTCCGTAGCCCATGAGCAGGCCGCCTACGACCGCGGCAAGAAAGGAGCCGAGCGGGATGTTCGCCTTGGGTGCGAACTTGCCAGAGAGGCTGGCGGCAAGCGCGGCCCCCAAAATAATGCCGAAGTTCATGACCGATGTGACGTCGGCGAGCACGCTTGACTGTAGCGCCGACTGCGGACCAGGCCAGTTCCAAAACGCCCAGCTCTCGACCGGCACGCCAACCGCTTGGGCAATCTTGGCGCCCCACAAGCCGAAGCCGAAGGTCACGGACCAGGGATGGCCGGCAAGCAGCAGCGTGGCGATGTTGAGCAACGCCAAAAGCAGCCCCGCCCCGACCAGCGGCCATGGGCCGTAGAGGATCCAGCTCCAGCCCGGGCGCGAAGGCGCGGGCTCGTGTTCAATGTCGCCATGCGCGCGCCGCTCAATCAGCAGCGTCAACAGCGCGACCACGCCGAGCGCAGCAAAAGTGGCGAGGATGGCCGTGCCAGTGCCAAGCTGCCGGCCGAGGTCGATGGTCCCGTACGAGGGTAACTCCAACCACCAGGGCAGATGGGCCGTACCGATCAGCGCGCCGACGATGAAGAAGATCAACGTCACCAGCATGCGCGAGGAGCCGCCGCCCACCGTGAACAAGGTGCCGGAGCCGCAGCCCCCACCGAGCTGCATACCCAAGCCGAACATGGATGCGCCCACCAGCACGGAAACACCAACCGGCGCCAGCGCGCCGACGAGTGGCTGGCCGCCGAGATTGCCTGCCGATAGCAGTGGAATCATCACCACCGCGGCCACGCCGATCATCAGCATCTGTGCGCGGACACCGCGTCCGCGTCGCTCAACAACCATACGGCGCCATCCGCCGGTGAACCCGAAAGAACCATGATAGAGGGCAGTGCCCAATAGGCCGCCTACGAGGAACAAGGCCGCCTGCCGAAGGTCAATCAGCTGCGCAATGGCAAGGAAGCCGACCAGCAGCGCGCCGCCCGCCACAAAAGCAGGCATACGGTCAATCGCTGCCGGCGGCAGGTATTTGGGACGATCAAAAGAGATGTCAGTCATAGCAATTCCGGTTCTAGCGGCGCCACTCAAACGACGAATGCCCGGAGGCCTCCGGACATTCGTCGTGATCTTCTTGGCCCCGAAACGGGCCTTGGTGTTCTGCGATCAGCTGCCCGACTTGTTTTCGACCGGGCGTGCCGGATCAGCGGTCCACTCGGCCATTGAACCGTCATACATGCTGGTATTCTTGTTGCCCAGCACCTCGGAAAGGCCGAACCAGGCGACCGACGCCCAATGGCCGGTATTGCAAAAGGCAATGTTCTTTTCGTCCGCGCCCAAGCCGACGGCCTCGGTCAGCGCCTTCACCGTCTCCGGACGGGCGAAGAGCGCGTGTTCCGCGCTGTAGAGCTTGGAATGCTCGATATTCAGAGAACCCGGCAATGTTCCGTAAGAAGCCACGACGGGGCTTTTCGACTTGCCTTCGTACTGCTCGGCCGGACGCCCGTCGACCAACTTCACGCCAGAGTTCAGAGCCTCTGCAACTTCGTCGGTCGTGGCGAGCAGTTCATCGCGAGTCTCCGGGGTGAACTCGGCCGGCTCTGGCTTGGCCGGTTCAGTCGATCGGGGGCCGCCAGCGGCATCGTACTGACGCCAGCCACCATCGAGGATCGATACTTCGTCATGTCCAAGATACTTGAACGTCCAGTAGACGCGGGTCGCCCCTCCAATCTCGCTGGAGTCGGTACCCCAAGGCACGATTACGACATGATCGTCATTGTCGATGCCGAGATCCGCGATCAGTTTGGTAATCTGCTCCACTGGAGGCAGCATGCCCGGAACCCCGTTTAGTTCCGTGCGCCAACCCGCCGTGGCATAAGGCGCAACGACCGCACCTTCGATGTACGGCTTTTCGCCGAGATCAGTATCCGCAACATTGTCGCGGATATCGAGCAGGACGACGTTTTCCTTGCCGGCATTCGCCTTAACCCACTCGGCATCGACCAACGGGCGGATCTCGTTCGCAAACGCGACCCCCGAGAGAATGGACAGCAGAAACGCCAAAGAAACTACGCGCATTTGGATGAGACTCCGTGTTTGTCGTCCGGGTTTCAGCCCGGAGCCAATCTTGCCAAATTCTACTCCTCACCGAATGCAAAGTCAGAGTATCGGCTGGTCATCGATCAGATCGACGCGGAATACTGTTCCCGCTTCACCGAACCAGCAAGAATAGTTTTCCGCCATTGTCGTACTCGGCTTGACGCACTCACCAGGCAGGAAAACTCAGAATAGATCAACAGAAGGGTGCCGGGCAAAGGCCCGCCAGGCTCGGCCAGCGGGGGAGAAGCATCCCGAGGCCACCCTGCGAAGGGATGACAGCAGCCACTTGGCGACGACAGGCTAATGCTGCAGCCATTCCGGCGGCTCCAAAGGAGTCGTCGTTATTGTTCGCTCATTTTATCCAGTACCGCGCGTTGCCGGTGCATCTCCAGGAACACGCGGTAGTCTCGGTCGAAGCGGCTGCGGGTGGTGGGATCAGGCAGGCGGGCGATACCACCCTGCTGCATCCCCGTGCAGGCCGTCACCAGATCGGAATAATGCCCGGCGGCGGTAGCGGCCACCATGGCGGTTCCCAGCAGCACGGCATCGTCCGTCTTCGGCTCGATTACCTTGCAGCCGGTCGCATCCGCATAAAGCTCCATGAGGAGCGGGTTCTTGGTGTGGCCGCCGGTGATGTGCAGCGTGTCGATCACATAGCCCCTGTCGTTCAGCGCATCGAGGATGTGGCGGACGCCAAGCGCGATTCCCACTGCCGTGCGCCAGTAGAGACGGCACAGGCTGTCGAAGGAGGAATCGAGCGTAAGCCCGCTGATGACGCCGACCGCATGCGGATCCGCCAGCGGCGAGCGGTTGCCGTGGAAATCCGGCAGCACGTGGAGGCGCGACGCGATCTCCGGCCCCTCCTTCTCGCGCAGTTCCATCACGCGGCTGCAGATGCGGGCATGCATTTCCCGGTCCGGTTTGCCGCCCGCGCCATGCCAGCGGATGATGTGGTCGAGCAGTGCTCCGGTGGCCGATTGCCCGCCCTCGTTGAGCCAGCAGTCGGGAAGCGCCGCGCCAAGATAAGGGCCCCAGAGCCCGCGCACGGGCCTGGGCTCCCGCGAGAGTGCCATGACACAGCTGGATGTGCCGGCGATGAGCGCCAGATGGCGCTCGATCTCCGTCGAATTGCCTGCAAAGCCGCCGAGCACGCCGAGTGCCCCCGCATGTGCGTCGATGAGCCCGGCGCCGACGCGGCAGCGCGTGGTCAGCCCCAACTCCTCCGCCGCCTGCGGCGAAAGTGGGCCGAGATCACTGCCAATGGCGGAGACCCGTTCGGGCAGGCGGCCGCGAGAGAGCATATCGGCAATCCCGACCCCTGCCAGGAAATCCTCTCTCCAGCCGGGGTCCTCATGGGCGAGGAAGGTCCATTTGCAGGTGAGCGTGCATTGCGAGCGGTCGAGCCGGCCCGTGGATTTCCAGGTGAGGAAATCGGCAAGATCGAAGAAATAGCCGGCCTTCCCCCAGCTCTCCGGCAGGTGGCGCTTCAGCCACATGAGCTTCGGCGCCTCCATCTCCGGCGACATGACGCCGCCGATGAAATCGAGCACCTTGTGCCCGGTTTGCGTGCACTCGTCCGCTTCCGCCAGCGCGCGGTGATCGAGCCAGACGATCGTGTCCCAGCGCTTCTCGCCCGTCGTGGAGACAGAGAGCTGATCGCCCTTCCGATCCCGCACCACCAGAGAGCAGGTGGCATCGAAGCTGATGCCGGAGATATCGCCCGGCGCCGCAGCGGCCGCCCTCAATGCTTCCTGCACAGCGATGCAGACCGCCGCCCAGATGTCCTCCGAGTCGTGCTCGGCATGGTTGGGAAGCGGCTTCTGCATGGCGATGTCGTGCTGGGCGCGGCCGAGCAACTCGCCCCCTGCCGTGAAGATGCCGGCGCGCGCGCTGCCGGTACCGACATCGACCGCTGCGACCAGACCGCTCATGAAAAGACCTTCCGGGTAGGAAATCCACGCTCGACGAGGTCCGGCAGGAGCGTCATATCGTCGAAGACGAGATCAGGTTCGGCGCGCGTGATGGCATCGCGATAGCTTTCCCGGCGCGCATGCGAGCCCCCGGCGAAAGCGAAGACCCGCATGCCGGCGCGCCGGGCAGCCTGGATGCCGGCGGGACTGTCCTCCACGACCACACAGCGGGCGGGCTCAGCGCCCATCGCCTCGGCTGAATGAAGAAAGAGATCGGGAGCTGGCTTTCCGTTCTTGACCATGGTCGCACTAAAGATATGCGGCTCGAACTTTTCGAGCAGTCCCGTCAACCCCAGCGAAAGCCTTATCCGCTCCGGCTGCCCCGAGGAGGCCACGCAAAAGGGCTGGTGAAGCCGGTGCAAGGCGTCGGCGATGCCGGCGATTGCCGTGAGATTTGCGCGGAAACGACTGTAGAGGCGCTCGCGGAGCGAGTCCAGCGCCGCTGCGGTCATCACGAGATCGTATTCTTCTTGCAGGATGCTGCAGGTGCTGGCCAGGCTCACGCCGAGGAAACGCTCATAGGCAAGCTCCTCGCTTAGCGTCAGCCCCGCTTCCCCGATCACCTCCAGCAGAACCGACACTGAAATTGGCTCGCTATCGACGAGCACGCCGTCACAGTCGAAAATCACCAGCGCCGTACCGGCCTGCCCGCCCATCGCCATTGCCTTCCGCCCGGAATCCCTCACCAGCAGGTATAGCCGGCGTCGGCCAGCACGATCGAGCCAGTCATCAGGCTGGAGGCGTCGGATGCCAGGAAATGCACGACGGAAGCGATCTCGTCCGGCTGGCCAACGCGCCCCATCGGCGTCATCTCGAGCCATACCTTGTACATCTCCGGGCTTTCTTTGATGCCGAAGGCCGTCAGCGGCGTCTCGATATAGGTGGGCGCCACGGCATTGACGCGCACGCCGCGCCGGCCCCATTCGGCAGCAAGCGACTTCGTGAGGTGATGCACGGCCGCCTTCGAGGCATTGTAGAAGCTCTGCGGCTGCGGCTTGTTGACGATGAAGCCCGACATGGAGCCGATATTCACGATCGCGCCGCGTTCCTTCTCCAGCATGTGCCGGCCGAACGCGCGGCAACACCAGAACACACCGTCCAAATTGACGTCCATATGGAAGCGCCAGTGTTCGTCGCTGGTATCTTCCGCCCGCACGTCGCTCTTGGCCACGCCCGCATTGTTGACGAGGATATCGATCCTGCCATGCTGGCGCGCGATTTCGTCCGCCGCGGCATCCACATCGGCGGATTTCGTGACGTCGAGTCCAATGCCCTGCGCCTTGATCCCGGCGGTGGAGAGCTCCTTGGCGGTGGCCTCGGCCCGTTCGGCCAGGAGGTCCGCCACGATCACCGTGGCACCGGCCTCGCCGAGCGCCCGCGCGCAGGCAGCACCTATGCCCTGCCCGCCGCCGGTGATTACGGCAACCCGCCCGTCAAGCCTCAGTTTTTCCAAATACATTCAGGTCTGTCCTTCTCAGCTCATCCAGTTGCCGCCGTCGACATTGTAGGTCTGCGCGACGACGTAATCGCTCTCGGCGCTGGCGAGGAAGATCGCCATGCCGGTCAAGTCCTCCGCCCGCCCCATGCGTCCATAGGGCACGGCCTCGCCCACGAGCCGCTTCTTCTCGCCCTGCGGACGGTTCTCGTATTTCGCAAAGAGGGAATCGACGTGATCCCAGTGTTCTCCGTCGACCACGCCCGGCGCTATCGCGTTGACATTTATGCCATGCTTGACGAGATCCAGGCCCGCCGATTGGGTGATGGAGATCACCGCCGCCTTGCTGGCGCAGTAGACGGCCACCAGCGCCTCGCCACGGCGGCCCGCCTGGCTTGCCATATTGATGATCTTGCCGCCCTTGCCGCGAGAGATCATCGAGCGCGCCACCGCCTGCAGCGTGAACAGGGTTCCGGCAACATTGACCGAAAACAGCCGGTCGTAGCTCTCGCGAGAAATGTCCACGATCGGCGCGAGGTCAAAAAGAGCGGCGTTGTTGACGAGGATGTCAATCCCGCCGGTTTCAGCCTCCACCGCCCTGACCGCCGCATCGATGGAGGCCTGATCGGTGACGTCGAGCTCGACGGCATAGGCCTGTGCGCCGAGCTCCCGCGCGGTGCGATTCGCGGCCTCCACATTGATGTCGCCGATAGCCACCCGCGCACCCTCGCGGATATAGGCCTCGGCGAAGGCACGGCCGATGCCCCTTGCCGCCCCGGTGATCAGCGCCGACTTGTCTTTCAGTCTCTGCATCAGATCGCGAGTCCCTTCTCATCGAAACGATGGATCTTGTCCGGTTCGGGCGTGAGCCAGACCGTGTCCCCGTGCCGGAGGGAGATCTCGCCATCCGTCCGCGCCGTCACCTGGCCGATACCGTCGGTTTGCACGTGCAGGAATGTGTCGGAGCCCAGATGCTCGGCGACCCCCACCGTGCCCTTCCACGCGCCCTCGGTAGTGGAGAGCTTCAAGTGCTCCGGCCGCACGCCAATCGTGCTCGCGTTATGGCGGGCCGCCTCGGGGCCAGTCACCAGGTTCATGCGCGGCGAGCCGATGAAGCCTGCAACAAAGAGGTTGCGCGGGCTGCGGTAGAGCTCCAGCGGCGAGCCCACCTGCTCCACATTGCCGGCATTAAGCACCACGATCTTGTCGGCCATGGTCATGGCCTCCACCTGGTCATGCGTCACATAGATCATGGTGGTGCCCAGCTTGTGGTGCAGTTCGCTGATCTCTAGCCGCATCGTGCCGCGCAGCGCGGCGTCGAGGTTCGAGAGGGGTTCGTCGAACAGGAAGGCTTTGGGCTGACGCACGATAGCCCTGCCGATCGCGACGCGCTGGCGCTGGCCGCCCGACAGTTGCCCCGGCCGCCGGTCGAGATAGCTGGTGAGATTGAGCGTTTCCGCCGCCGCACGGACCTTCCTGTCGATCGTATTCCTATCGGTACCGGCCATCTTCAACGGGAAGGCGATGTTGCTATAGACGCTCATGTGCGGATAGAGCGCGTAGGACTGGAACACCATCGCAAGGCCGCGCCGGGCCGGCGCTTCCCGGGTTACGTCTTTCCCGTCGATCAGGATGGTGCCGGAGGTGGTATCCTCCAGCCCCGCGATGAGCCGCAGCAGGGTGGACTTGCCGCACCCGGAGGGACCGACGAACACGACGAATTCGCCTTCCGCGACGTCGAGATCGATGTCGGGGATGACGGTCGTGGACCCGAAGGCCTTACAAACATTCTTGAGCGTGATGTTGCCCATGGTCTCCTCCCACGCCTATTCGAACGGCTCGCAGGTCATTTCACCGCCCCGAAAGTGAGGCCGCGCACGAGCTGACGTTGCGAGAACCAGCCCATGATGAGGATGGGCGCGATCGCGAGCGTCGAGGCGGCGGAAAGCTTGGCCCAGAACAGCCCCTGCGGGCTAGAAAAGGAGGCGATGAAGGCCGTCAGCGGAGCGGCGTTAGCGGCGGACAGGCGGATCGACCAGAAGGCTTCGTTCCAGGCCAGAATGATGTTCAGAAGCAGGGTGGACGCGATGCCCGGCACGGCCATCGGCGTCAGCACGTAGACGATCTCGCCCACAAGGCTCGCCCCGTCCATCCGCGCGGCTTCCAGGATCTCACCCGGAATCTCGCGGAAATAGGTATAGAGCATCCACACCACGATGGGCAGGTTGATGAGCGTGAAGACCACCGTCAAGCCAATGCGCGTATCGAGCAGCCCGAAATCGCGGAACATGAGGTAAAGCGGCACGAGCACGCCGACGGCCGGCATCATCTTGGTGGAGAGCATCCACATGAGCACGTCCTTGGTGCGCTTGGTCGGCGAAAAGGCCATCGACCAGGCGGCGGGAATGCCGATCAGGAGGGCGATCACCGTCGAGCCGACGGAGATCACCACCGAGTTCATGAACGGCTTGAAATAGTCCCGCTGCGTCTGCACCTGGACATAGTTCTCGAACGTGCCGGAGGGAATGAGGCTGATGCCGGAGATGGCCTCGGCTTCCGTCTTGAAGCTGGTGACCACGGTGTAAAGGATCGGGAAGAAGATCACGAGTGCGACCAGCCAGGCAGCGATCGTGGCGATGGTCTTCCTGCGGGTGGAAACTGCGCGCGCCATTCTCAGCCTCCTATCGGTCCAGGTTGCGGCCCACGGCGCGCATGAGAAACAGCGCGACGATGTTGGCGAGGACCACCGCAATGACGCCGCCGGCCGACGCGCCGCCGACATCGTAGGAAAGGAGTGCCGTGCGGTAGATCAGGAAGGCGAGATTCGTGGTCGCGTAGCCCGGTCCGCCATTGGTGGTGACGAGGATTTCTGCATAGACGCCGAGCAGGAAGATCGTCTGGATTAGGATGACGACCGTGATCGCCCGCGCCAGATGAGGCAGCGTCAGATACAGGAAACGGTTGAAGACGTTGGCGCCGTCCATCTCCGCAGCCTCCTTCTGCTCCTCGTCCAGCGACTGCAGCGCGGTGAGCAGGATCAGCGTGGCGAAGGGCAGCCACTGCCAGGCGACAATGATGACGATCGAGAAAAGCGGATGCTGCGCGAACCAGTCAACGGGCTGAAGACCGAGAAATCTGGCGATGTCGGCGAGAACCCCGTAGCCCGGATGCATGATCATGTTCTTCCACACCAGGGCGGCGACCGGCGGCATGACGAAGAAGGGCGAGATCACCAGGATGCGCACGATGCCCTGGCCGAAAATCGGCTGATCGAGCAGCAGGGCCAGCAGGATACCGCCGATCACGGTAATGGCGAGGACCCCGCCGACGATGATCAGCGTGTTGGCGATCGACTGGAAGAACGCGGGATCGGTGTAGAAGAACTCGTAATTGAGGAAGCCGGCGAAGCCGCGGGTGATCGGGTTCAGCAGATTGTAATTCTGGAACGAGAACCACAGGGTCATCGCCAGCGGCACGATCATCCAGACGAGAAGCAGGACGACCGCGGGCGCCATCATCGCGCGGGCTAGGGTACGTGTCTGTCGGGTAGCCATACTGGACCTCCCTTCCTGCCGCGCGGCGGTGATTGCTCGATCGGGTTTGAAGCCGTTGGGGAGCCGCCGGAACACCTTGATCCGGCGGCTCTCGATATCGATTACTTAATGTAGCCGGCGCGCTTCATCTCACGTTCGGACACGTTCTGCGCCTGGGCAAGCGCGTCGTCGACCGACATCTGGCCGGCGAGCGCGGCAGAGAAGAGCTGGCCCACCGTGGTGCCGAGCCCCTGGAATTCCGGGATCGCCACGAACTGCACGCCCACATAAGGCACGGGCTTGACCGTCGGATTGGTCGGATCGGCGGCTTCGATGGACTTGAGCGTCAGATCCGCGAAGGGCGCGGCCTCCTGATATTCCGGGTTCTCATAGAGCGAGGTGCGTGTACCTGGAGGCACATTGGCCCAGCCCTCCTCGGAAGCCACGAGCTGGAGATATTCCTTGCTCGTCGCCCAGGAGATGAACTTCTGCGCGGCCTCCGCCTTTTGCGTACCGGCCGGTACGGCCAGCGACCAGGCCCACAGCCAGTTCGCGCGCTTGCCAAGCCCCTTGTCCGGCGCAAGTGCGTAGCCCACCTGATCGGCCACGGTGCTGTCCTCGGGATCCGAGACGAAGGAAGCGGCCACAGTGGCGTCGATCCACATGCCGCACTTGCCCTGCTGGAACAGCGCCAGGTTCTCGTTAAAGCCGTTGGAGGAAGCCCCGGACGGCCCGGCGTCCTTCATCAGGTCCACGTAGAACTGCAGCGTATCCTTCCACTCCGGCTGGTCGAATTGCGGCTGCCAGTTTTCGTCGAACCAGCGCGCTCCAAAGCTATTGGACATGGCGGTGAGGAAAGCCATGTTCTCGCCCCATCCCGCCTTTCCGCGCAGGCAGATGCCGTTGATCTCCGCATTGCGGTCCGTCATCTTGCGCGCGGCATCGGCGACGAAGTCCCAGGTGGGCGCTTCCGGCATTGTGAGGCCCGCCTTCTCCATCAAGTCCTTGCGGTACATGATGAAGGAGCTTTCGCCGTAGAACGGTGCCGCATAGAGCGTTTCGTCAACCGAAAGGCCGCTGCGGATGGCCGGCAGAAGGTCATCCGTATCGTAACCTTCCCCGAGATTGTCGAGCGGCAGGAGCCAGTCCTGCTTTGCCCAGATCGGCACCTCGTAGGTACCGATGGTCATCACGTCATACTGCCCGCCCTTGGTGGCGATATCGGTCGTGACGCGCTCGCGCAGCACATTCTCCTCCAGCGTCACCCACTGGAGATCGATATCGGGGTTCTTGGACGTGAAATCGTTCGCGAGCCTCTGCATGCGGATCATATCGCCATTATTGACGGTGGCGATCGTCAGCGTTTCGGCATTGGCGGTGGAGGTCATAAGGCCGGCAGAGGCCAGCCCGAGCACTAGAACTGATATTCTCATCGAAATTCCTCCCTATCAAAGGGTGAGCATTTGCCTTTGATATGAGCAATTATTCGGCTTAGGCCAAAGATGTCAATGTTGATTCGATGCTGCGTTGCAGCAATCCGTGTGGGAATGGCGGGTTTTTAATGGTGAATCCGGGTCAGGCCAGCAGCGCTGCGGCGGTTCGCTCGTCTGTGATGAGGCCGTTGACCAGCCTCCGCACGAGCGCCGCGTGGATGGCCTTGAGTTTGCGCTCGCCCATGGCGCTGGCGATGACAAGGTTGCGCTCGCGCGATGGGATCGGCGCGCTCGCCACACGATCGTTGGTGATGCCTTCGACGAGGCGTCCGTCGCGGTCGAACGCCCAGCCGACGATCTCTCCGACCGCACCCGTCTTTTGCAGTGCCTTCAGCTCGGCCTCTGAAATGAAGCCGTCGATGAAAAGCGGTGCCTCGGCTCCCAGATCTCCGATGCCCACGAAGGTCACATCGGCCCGCGCCGCCAGTTCGAGCGTGGCCCGGATCATCGGCTGCTTGTGCAGCATCTCGCGCTCCTCGCGCGAGGAGGCGATCACCGGCAGGGGCATCGGGTAGCTGCGCGCCTTAGCCCGGTCGGCCATGGTGTAGATGACGTTGTAGTAGGCGGCGGAACCGTCCGGCGCGATATTTCCGGTTAGCGACACGACCTTGTGCTGCGAGCAGTCCATCGCCGGCAGCTGTTCGATTGCGGCCTTCAGCGTGCGGCCTGTGCCGATCGCCATTACGATCGGGGCAGGCGAGCTCAGCCGCTTCTCAATCTCGGCCGCCGTCGCCTCGGCAATCCCAATTGTCGTGGATATAGAGTCAGGGTCGCTCGGCACCACCTCGATATAATCGAGAGCGAAACGCGATCTCAACTTCGCCGCAAGCTCCAGGCAGCTTGCGATCGAATGATCCAGCCTTACCCTTATTAAGCCTTCAGAAACCGCCAGCGAAACAAGCCGCTGCGCCGTTTGGCGCGAGATGCCGAGCTTAGAGGCAATCTGGTCCTGCGTATTGCCGGCGACATAATACAGCCACCCGGCACGCGCAGCATCGTCCAGTCGTATTGTCTTTGTTTTCATATCACCTACCACCCCTAAATTTTTGCAGGTGGCGCTGACGCCGTCAAGGCAAATGCCGATTGACTGAGCAAATGCTACACTTTGGTGGACTACGTCGAGATCGAAAAAGCGGGGTGCCGCGACTGGCCGCGAGAGACTGGACTGTCTGTGGGCGGCAGCGAACGGGCACTGGTGATCGCGGAATTTCGGGCAGCCACTGCGGCAACCGGCGCGGCGATCTTGGAGTTCTTCGAGACTTGCAGCACCACAGAACGGGCGTGCAGGGTGTCACCTATGCTCCGCCGGTGGTGCCTATGGCGGCTCTTTTTCAGCCGCCGGTTCTGACATGAACACCGGGGCGAGAGCATGGCGGATTTTTCCGCCACGGCTTCGAAAGGTTGATGGCGTCTATCCTCGTTTCAAGACGCTCGCAGCGCTCCAGCTACGGCATTGCCTGACCGCCATTCACCTCGATCGTTTGACCGGTGATGTAGCCGCTCAACAAGTCAGAAGCGAGGAATAGGAAAGAACCAACGCAATCCGACGGCGCTCCAAGGCGGCCTTGCGGAATGGTGGCCAGCGCGGCCTTAAGCTGTTCAGGCGTCGAGTCCCGTTCATGGAACCGCGTCTCGATTACCCCCGGGGATACCGCGTTCACGCGAATGCCGCTGGAGATCACTTCGCGGGCGAGGCCACGGGTAAAACTCGATACGAAAGCTTTGCTGGAGGCGTAGAGCCCGACTCCGCCTCCGCCCCCGGTGCGCGCAACGATCGAGGATGTATTGATAATGAAGCCCCCGTTCTTCCGCAGCCATGGGAGAGCGGCGCGGCACGCCACGAGAACGGATTTTGCATTGAGATCCATGACGGCGTCGTAATGCTCTTCGGTCACGTCCGCATAGAGGATGCGGCCGAGCATGCTGCCGGCATTGTTGACCAGCCCATCGAGCCTCCCAAAATGGTTTGCCGTCTCATCCACGATCCGACGCATCTCATCCGGAACAGAAACATCGCCTCTGACGAGGAAAGTCTTGCCGCCGCCAACGGCGATGTCTTCCGCGAGCGCCGAGGCTTCGGCAGCGCTTGTATTGTAGTGGATTCCCACGGAACTGCCCTGCTCGGCGAAAGCGCGTGCGACAGCCGCTCCTATGCCGGTCGACGCGCCGGTGACGAGGACGACCTTGCCGGCCAGGTCCGGGATCAAGACTGTAGAGTGTTTCGTGCGCTCCATTTTCTTTCCTTTTTCACTTAGCCAACCGCAACCCGCAAATGCGCCGGCGGCCGGCCGTTCCGCTCAGCCTGACAAAACGAAGGAGGGACAACGGGTTTCAGCCCTTGACGCCGCCAGCGGTAAGGCCCTCTACGAACCGGCGCTGCAAAAACAGGAAAGCGATAACGACCGGCGCAATCGCCAGCATCGCAAAGGCCATGAACTGCCCCCACCAGACGCCCGTAGGCTCCTGGATGTAACGGACAAGTCCAACCTGCACCGTCCGCATCTCTTCCTGTGTGGTCAACATTGCGCCGATAAGAAAATCATTCCAGACAAACATGAATATCAGCATGGACGTGGCAGCCAGACCGGGCCGCATCAGCGGAAGCACCACGCGCATGAACGCGCCGAAACGGGAACATCCGTCAATCATCGCAGCCTCCTCGAGCTCGGCTGGGATGCCGTCAAGGAAGCCTCTGATGAACCAGACTGCTTGCGGAATCATCCATGCGGTGTAGACGACGATCAGGACGAAATATCCATTGAGCAGATTGGCCTGCACAGCGATCGTATAGATCGGTATGAGAATGGATATGCCGGGGATCATGCTCGACGCCAGCAGGAGAAGCAGGATGCTCGTCTTTCCGCGGAATTTGAAGCGGGCGGCAGCGTAGGCGGCCGGCGTGGCGACCAACAGGCAGATTACGATCGTGCTGATGGCGAGCAACGCGCTATTCAAGAAGAAGCGCTTGATCTCGGGCCGGATCAAGAGCCCGGTATAGTGCTCGAGTGTAAACGGACTGGGCCACCAGACCGGCGGATAGGCGGCGATCTGCGACTGCACCTTGAGGGATGTCGATAAGCCCCAGAGAATCGGGGCAAGCGCGAAGACACAGCCAAGAACAAGAACCACATAGGTCAAGATTTCAGTCAGCTTCCGGCGCCGCGGTTCGGACAACAGGCCGGGTCCCCTTCGGACCGCCTCCGGCGTCCGAGCCTTCGGAGGAAGGCGCTTTACGCTCACGCGGCCGGAATCCATCACGCTACGTGCGTCCGCCATGATCAGCGCTCCTCCATGTGCGACTGCCGCAACACGCGGATGTACGACATACTAAAGATGATGTTCAGGACGAAGATGATGACGCCCGCGCAAGCAGCGCTGGCAAGTTTGAAGTTAAAGAACCCGTCCTCGAAAACGAACAGGCTGAGCGTCTGCGTTGTGCCGAGCGGCCCACCACCGGTCATGACGTACAAAAGCGTGACCATGTTCACCACTTGCAGCGTCATCACGATCAAAGTCGTCATGATTGTGCTTTTTATCCACGGGATGGAGATGTGCCAGATTTGGCGCCAGCCAGAGCATCCATCGATCTGGGCCGCATCGTAGAGTTCCTTGGGAACGGTTTGGAGCGCAGCCAGGAAGAGCACCATCGGCAAGGGATAGCTCATCCAAGCGTTCACGGCCGTGACGATCCAGATCGTCCAGTTCGGTTCGGAGAGGAAGAGAATGCTTGGCAGGCCGAGTTGTTCGAGAATGAAATTGCCCGGCCCGTAGGAGGGATTGAGAATCCACATCCAAAGCATCGCCGTGACCGACTGGGACAATGCCCAAGGCAAGATGAGCACTGTCCGGAAGAATGCGCTGAAGCGGATGGGTTGGTTCAGCAGAAGTGCAAAAGCCAGTCCCATCGGGATGATCAGAACGACAGATCCGAACGTGAACTTCATCGTGGCGACAAGCGCCTGCGCGAATTCCGGATTCAGGAAGAGCCTGCGATAATTGTCGAGGCCGACAAAGTTCAGCTTCTGGAAGAAGGACGTTCTGTGCAGGCTGATATCGACGGCGTAGTAGGCCGGATAGAAAGAAATGCCGAGGGCTATAATCAACGCCGGCGCGAGGAGCGCATAGGGCGAGAACCGATTGGTGAGCATGGAGCGTCCTGCCTCCAAAGGCGGCAGCAACACCCCTCAGGATGCTGCTGCCGAAGAAATTTCCACCTAGTACGGAGCTTGGTACTGCTTCGTCACGCTGTCGAACGCATCTTCAGGCGATACGTCATTCAGGATGACCTGCTGGGCCGCCTGTGCCATCAATTGGCTGAGTTCGACGAAATTGTCCGGGTAATTGCTTACCACGCCGTGCTTGGTGATGTAATCTTTCCAGGCAACGACCGCCGAGGCCTCGGGCTGCTCAAACCATGGATCGTCGTAGGCTTCGAGCCTGGTGGGGAGTTCCCCGCCCTGAGCGATGTTTAGCTGCGCTTCCTTTGACATCATGAACCTGATGAAACGCGCAGCCTCGTCGGGATGCTTTGCGTTTACGCCCATGGACAGGAGCCAGCCGCGCACATTGACTTCGCCTTCCTTGCCGGGTTCCACGGTGGGCGGAGGTGCCCATCCCAGATTGTCCCCAGCGCCCTTGGCCGCAATCGTCGAGAAGCGGTGAGTGCCGATCATGCCCATGCCGATCGTGCCGGCGGCGAGACCCTCGGTTACGGTATTGTAGGTGGTCTCGACCACGGCCGGTGTCGCAGCATTGCATTCACTGACGAGACGCTTGAGTGTGGCGAGGAACCCCACGCCAATATTCCGGTCGAGGTTCACCTTGCCGTCCTCGCCGAAGAGGCGGCCGCCGGCATTGAGGAAGTAGGTCTCCATCAACTCGTTGAGGATGTTGGCCTGATCGCTTTCCGAGATGCCAAAGCTGAAACCCATCACCTTGGGGCTTGTCACCTTCTTCGCCTCAGAACAAACCTCGTCCCAGGTCTTGGGGACCTGCGCGCCGGCGGGATCGAGAAGATCCTTCCTGTAAAGCATCGCGCTGAACCGGTACTCAAGCGGCATGCCATATTTCTTGCCGTCGACCACGCCCGACTTGTCCCAGGGCAAAAGCCATCCTTCCTTGTCGGCTTCCGTCATGTACTGATCCAGCGGCTGGATCGATCCCGCCGCCACGTGCCGCTGCAGATAGATGTTGAAGACACGGGTCACGTCGGGAGAATTGCCCGCCGAAGCGCTCTGGATCAGATTGGGATCCAGCAGGGGAGGCGGAATTATCTCGACCCGCACCTTGATGTCCGGATTTTGGGCTTCGAAGGCCTCCAGGTTCTTTTTAAATGCCTCGCCCCGTGGGGAACCGTCGCCCGGCTGCTGGATGTCCCAGAGCACTATTTCAGTCTGCTGCGCATGGGCAGGCAAGGCCATGCCTCCCATGAATGCCGCAAGGCCCGCAGCGATCAAGAATTTAGACCTAATGCTTTGCATGGTACTCCTCCCTTCATTCCCTCCCGATCAGTTGATCCGTCAACGGCTCGCCGTTGAAAGACATCCTGGCGAATCCTTATCCCGTTCGCCGGACCCTGAAACCATCTCCCCTCATTGAGTGACGCCATTCAGAGACTAAAATGCGGCCTCAGTCCGCCCGTGTGCCAATTGATCGCCACGACGTCACCAAGCGAGGAGCGCGTGACATAGGCGACTGCGGAATCCGCACCACCAAAGCAGATGTTCGTCGTGAATGGGTCGCCCATCGCCACTTCCCTAACGAGCGTGCCGTCTGGCCGAAACGCTACGATGCTGCCGGGAAACTGGGCGGCGACGCAGATATTGCCGTCTCGGTCGACCGCCAGGCTGTCGAAACGGCGAAAGCCCGGAAGGCCTGCGACCAGGCGCGCGCCCGTCGGCGACGGGAATGGTTCTTTACGAACCTTTCCCGGCGAAAGGATTTCAAACGCCCAAAGCCGTGCCGTTTCGGTCTCGGCAACGTACAGTTCGCTGTCGTCCGGCGAGAGGCCTATTCCGTTCGGCGTCAGGAATCCGTATGCCACCTCTATGATCGAACGCCCGTCCGGAGTCGCATAATATACCCCACCATGGTCACGATCACGGGCGCGTGCCTTGCCCATATCCGTGAAATAGAAGCCGCCAAACCGATCGAAAACCAGATCGTTCGGGCTTCGCAAGGGATGGCCGTCGCAGCTGTCATAGAGCAGGGAAACCTCGCCCGTGTCAGGAACAATTCTCTGAATACGACCGCCCTTGTAATCGGCCGGCTGCCCAGCCGGTCGCCTGTATCCGTCCTCCTGACGCCAGGCGACGCCTCCGTTATTACATAGGTAGAGTGCGCCATCAGGGCCGAAGGCAAGCCCGTTGGGTCCACCCTCGACCTCGGCCACGACGGTGCGGCGTCCCTTTGGGTCGAAGGAAAGGACGGTGCCACCGGCAATCTCGACCACGAAAAGCGTACTGTCCGACAGGACAACCGGACCTTCGGGAAAGCGCAAACCATCGGCCACGCGCCGGAGTGCCGGGTCGCCGGAATACTGATCAGCGCGCAATACGGAAGAAGTCAACCCTGCATACATTCTGTATGATCCAGTTGTCTGTAGCCGCTTCACCCGCGGCCAACTGTAAAATTATTGTTGCATGGTGCTCCCATGGTGCCGTGAACGTAGTCGTCAAACTATATAACAAACCCGCCATCCACCTCGATATTCGCCATCGACTTGACCGTCAGGCTGGTCGACAGTCTGCTGAACTTTGTCGCTTTCGTTCAGGACGTTCCCTGCTGCCGCCTGCATCTACTCAGGGCATCCGAATGCTTTCGCGTTCGGGGGAAATTTCAAGGGAAAGTGAAAGAGACTGATGAGATTCCTGGCAGACGAGACAGTGGTTGTAACCGGATCATCGAGCGGAATTGGCGCTTCAGTTGCCCGTGCCTTTGCACGGGAGGGCGCTAAGGTCGTCATTACCGGAAGACGCAAGGAACGTCTGGACGAACTTGCGCAGGGACTCACGAATGACGGTGGACAGATCGAACCGGTTGCAGGGGACATCACCGTCCGCGAGGAGGTGGATCGTCTTTTCGAACGCTGCAAGCAGCGCTTCGGACCGGTTTCGATCCTGGTGAATTGCGCCGGCATTATGCTCGCCAGCCGGTTCGAGCGCGGTCAAATCGACGACTGGGAGTACATGAACAAGCTCAATGTCATGTCGCTCTTCTACACGTCCTATCGCGCAATCGATCAGATGAAATCGAACGGAGGCGGCAGCATCATTCATATCGGCAGCAGCGCAGCCCTTCGGCAGAGGCCGCTCACTGGCGCATATGCAGGCACCAAGGCAGCGATCCGCGCCGCGGCGGATTCAATGCGGCAGGAAGTGATCGAGCACAAGATACGTGTCTGCACGATTATGCCGGGGGCCGTTGCCACCGATCTTGTCAGTCACATTACCGATCCCGAGTCTCAGGCGGGTTTCGCACAGGTGCTCAAGATGGAACGGCTTCAGGCCGAGGATATCGCAAACATCGTGACGTTCGTGGCGCGGCAGCCGGCCTACGTCAACATCAACGAGGTCGTCGTGCGCCCCTTAGCGCAGCAACTGTGAGCAGGCACTTGCAGGCGGATCCAAGAAGGATCGCCACGCGGGATCGGGCCATAGTCTGCGAAGAGGTGTGGAAGAAGAACCAAGGGAGGAGCAGCATTGGCGACAGTAGATATTGATGGTGTGCAAAAGCACTTCGGCGCGCTGCATATCATCCGGGACATTTCCATACACATCGACAACGGTGAGTTCATCATTCTGGTTGGGCCTTCTGGCTGCGGAAAGTCCACGCTGCTGAGAATGATTGCCGGCCTGGAGAATGTCACTGGCGGCCAGATTCGCATTGGGAACCGGGTGGTCAACGATCTGGCTCCCAAGGACCGCGACATTGCCATGGTTTTCCAGAACTATGCGCTCTATCCGCACATGACTGTGCAGAGAAACATGGATTTCTCCTTGCGGATGCGCAATGCGATGGACGCAGAAGCGGATCAGCGCGTGGCAAATGCCGCATCCATTCTAGGCATCGATCACCTGTTGGACCGCTTTCCCAAGCAGCTTTCCGGCGGCCAGCGCCAGCGGGTGGCCATGGGCCGCGCGATCGTGCGCAACCCGCAGGCCTTCCTCTTCGACGAGCCGCTCTCCAACCTGGATGCCAAGCTGCGCGTGGCGATGCGTGCCGAGATCAAGGAGCTGCACCAGCGCCTCGGAACGACGACGATCTATGTCACCCACGACCAGATCGAAGCCATGACCATGGCCGACCGCATCGTCGTTATGAACGGCGGTATCATAGAGCAGATTGGAAAGCCGCTCGATCTCTACGACAATCCACGCAACGTCTTCGTGGCCTCGTTCATCGGCTCGCCTTCGATGAATCTTGTAGAGGGCCGGATAACTGGTGGGATGTTTCAGGCAGGCGACGGCATCCTCTCGCTCAAGCTTGCAAGCGGCCCAGCGAATATGGAAGGGCGCACGGTAACCTGCGGCTTCAGGCCCGAACATCTCAACATAACGAGCACCGGTTCGCCGGCGACGGTGGCTATCGTCGAGCCTACGGGATCCGAGACGCAGATCATACTACGCGCGGGAGACAAGGAATTGGTCTGCTTGTCCCGCGAGCGCGTGTCGCTAAGGCCGGGCGATCCGGTGACGATCAACGTCGAGCCCAAACATCTGCTTCTCTTCGATTCCAAGACTGGCCTGCGCCTCTGACGGCCAGCGGACGCGCCGGATAGATCGCGGTCAGTTATCCTCCGAGGCGGCAGAATGCCCGGACTCCGAGCTCTTTTGGCGGGTCAAGGTGGGTGGCTCGCCGAAGGCTGCCCGATACTGTCGGCATAGATGGGAGCCGTCGGAAAACCCGCAAGCGGCTGCGATCCGCGAGATCGATTCGGTTGTGCCCTTGACCAGTTCCCTGGCGTATTGGAGCCGGATCTCGGAATAAACCATGAGCGGCCGCTTTTTCATGTATTTGGCAAACAGGCGCTCCAGTTGCCGTTCCGATACCGCAGAAGCGCTGGCGATCTGTGTGAGCGACAATGGCCGTTCCAGATTGGCTTCCATCATCTCGAGCGCGCGGATAAGGCGGGGTTCCGTGACCTCATACCGAATCTTGGTGTCCATGCGCTGGGCCTCGTTGTCGCTGCGGAGGCGCGCCAAGAGCGCCTCCTCGGCGACCTGCTTCGCGAGCGTCGAGCCCAGTCCCCTGCTGATGATGGAAAGCCCAAGGTCGAGGGCGGAAAGGCCACCTGCCGCAGTGAGCCTTTCACGGTCTACGCAGTAGAGACCACGGCTCAGCCTGACACGCGGGAAGCGTTCGAGGAATTGTTCATGATGTTTCCAGTGCGTCACGCACCGATAGCCGTTGAGCAGGCCTATTCGGGCCAGCAGCACGGCTGCCGAGCCGATCGGCGCAAGCAACTTGCCCTTGGCCGCCTGCGCCTGGAGCCAGACTTCGAGCCGCTGGTCGCGGAACTCTGCCGAATTGAGGCTGGAAATGACGAAGGTAATATCGAAGGACGGATCGTCGGCCACCTCCATATCGGTCTTCACGATAATATCGTTGCTCGACCGAACTTCGCGTCCCGTCACTCCAACCGTCTGGCAAACATAGGTGGCCGCGCCGGTTTGGGAATTTGCGAGACGAAACCCTTCCCAAGCAGCGCTCAAGGTGAGAAGGCTGAATTGGGGAAGAAGTACGAAACCTAATCTTCTCGCCGTATCGAGCTCTCGACGAGAATTGCCGGGCGGCGATGCGTTTAACATCCCTTTGCTTTCCAAAGCCGGTCCAAGTTCTCTTTTAGATTTCCCGCTTGAGGGCCATACGTCTTTCGGTACGAACCACCTGGTTCCCGACATTGGTACACCGGTTGTCGGAATCATTCAATATATTGTCGCGAAGGTCCGGGACATTTGCCTGCTTTCAAAACAAAAACGCTTAGGCACAAAGACAACGCTGAGGCGCCACCCATGAGCGGTCGCAAATATCCCAACCCTTCGCTGTTCATAAACGGCCGGTCCGTCACGGGCCGGGGTGCGAAGGAAGAGATGGTCATCGATCCTTCGAACGAAGAGGTACTCGGCAGCTATCGCTCGGCTGCACCCGAGGATTTGCAGGAGCTGTTGGACTCCGCAGCGGCGGGTTTCGAGAAATGGCGGAGGACTTCTGCATATGAGAGATGTGAGATCCTTCACAAGGTTGCGGCCGCGCTGCGCGAAAATGCGCAGGAGATAGGATCTCTGCTGACGCTCGAGACGGGCAAGATTCTCTCCGAATCGATAACGGAAGTGCGCGGCGCTGCCGACCATTTCGACTGGTCAGGCGAAGAGGGGCGGCGGCTTTATGGCTACACCGTTCCAGCCCGCCGCGCGGAAAGCCGGCTCCGCGTCGAGCTGGAGCCGCTTGGGATCGTGTTTGCGCTCATCCCATGGAACTTTCCCCTCGGAACCTCGGCGCGCAAGGTTGCCCCCGCTCTCGCGGCGGGCTGCAGCGTTATCCTGCGCCCGCCCGAGGAAGCGCCGGCCACTGTAGAAGCGTTTGTTCGCTGCTGCCAGGAGGCAGGTCTTCCTCCTGGTGTGCTCAACATGGTGCTTGGCAGCCCGAAGGATGTGGTTGAACCCCTGATGGCATCCTTCTCGGTGCGGGCCGTAACCTTCACGGGCTCGACGCGCGTCGGCAAGATTCTGATTCAGCAAGCCGCGGACACGGTCAAGCATCTCGTCCTCGAACTGGGCGGACATGCGCCGGCAATCGTGCTGCCGGATGCCGACCCCAAGAAGGTCGGCGTTGCAGCGGCACGGGCCAAGTTCCGCAATGCGGGCCAGGTGTGCGTGTCCCCCAGCCGCTTCATCGTTCACGAGAAGATCGTCGAGCCCTTCACCCAGGCAATGGTCGAGGAAACGCGCTCCATCAAGCTTGGAAGTGGGTTTGACGCGGGAGCGCAGATGGGACCGCTCACCACCGCACGTCAGCGCGAGCGGGTGGAAAGGCTGGTCGAGGACGCACGCTCGAAGGGTGCGCGCATCCTTGCCGGCGGCCAGCGCCCATCCGGATTTAACCGTGGCTTCTTTTTCGAGCCCACGGTTCTGGGAGACGTGCCGGATACGGCTCTCATCTTCGAGGAAGAACCGTTCGGGCCGGTAGCACCGATCATCCCCGTCCGGTCCGTGCAAGAGGCGGTCGAGAAGGCGAACGCGGTCAAATGGGGGCTTGCGGGCTACCTGTTCACCTCATCGCTAGCTGATGCGACGAAAGTTTCCGAAGCCATGCAGGTGGGCATGGTGGGCCTGAACACCTTCGCCGCGGCCGCTCCCGAAGCTCCGTTCGGAGGCGTCAAGGAGAGCGGTTACGGCCGCGAATGTGGCCTCGAAGGCATTCGCGAGTTCGTCTCTTCAAAACTCATCCACACGGATATTGGCTGAATATTGGAAGCTGCCCCCTGGGGGGTCCTTTCGAACAATTTAAGGAGTACGCAAAGTGAGGCTCCATGCATTTCTGCTTGGGCAGTCCGCCGAGCAGACAATTGATACGCGGCACATCTACCCGACGCTGATCGAAGACGCGAGGCTGGCGGAGAAGTTTGGATATGATGGCGCCTGGTTCGCCGAGCACCATTTCTCCAACTACGCGATTGTGCCCAATTCTTTGACGCTGGTCGCCGCAATCGCGCAGGCGACGAGCACCATCCGCCTTGGGACGAGCATCATTCTGCTGCCATTGCGAAATCCGATATTCGTTGCTGAAGAGATCGCCATGGTGGATCAGCTCGCCAACGGACGTCTCGAGGTCGGCTTTGGTCGGGGGTATCAGCCTTACGAATTCAAACGCCTCGGGATCGACTTCAAATCATCCGGGGAGCGGCTGAACGAAGGATGCGACTTTCTCATCCACCTGTTCAAGAACCCTGACGCGCCATTTTCGTCCAGCTTTTATTCGGTGGACGGCGTGACGATCACTCCTTCCCCCCGCCAGGAGCCGCATCCGCCATTTTGGCTCGCCTGCGGCTCTCCGGCCTCGATCGGCATGGCGCTCGACAAGGGTATGTCGGTGGTGATGAACATCGGCAACAACGGCAGTGAACTCGCAGATCGATCGGCTCAGATGTTCAGGGATGTATGCCGCGAACGGGGCATTGATCCGAAATCCGTGCGGTTCGCGATGCAGACGCACGGTTATCTCATCGAGGGCAGCCAGGATGAGGACGTGATCGTGCGCTCCGGCGGCTATCTCCACCGCGTTCAGCAGCGGCTGCGGGAGGAACGTGAAAGGCTCGTGCGGGGCATCAACGACGCCAGCGGAGGCGAAAAGGGCGAGCCCACATTCGAGGGATGGTCCAAAGCCAGCCTGATTGGCTCACCGGACCACATCCGCCGCCAGATCGCTCGCTTTAGCTCGCTCGGCGTAACCGATCTGTTCGTGACCTACCGCTACGGATTCGTCACCACAGAGGGCACGCGCAAGAGCCTTGAATTCATCGCCAATGAGGTCAAGGCATTCAACGCGTCAAACAACCCGGCAAGGAGGGCTGCAAGCTAGAAGTTTGCAGGCCAAGGCTTCGGTATCAGGAAACGAACAATGATCGTTCAGGTTTCAGCCGGCAAAGTTGCTTTATTCGAACCCGACGACTTCCGTAAGTTCAAGGTGACGTTGGATTCCAGTTCCGAAGACGCGGCTGCAAATGTCTTGAAAGGCCCCCTCCTTAGGTTGGAGGGGACCGATACTGCCTGGGTCGATATCGAGTCCCTGGTGGCGCTCTCCGGGAAGGCAAGTGAGGACATCTGGGTGGCATCCCTTCAAAGGATGATCGAGGGAGCGCGTGCACACGGCTGGATCTCGGCAGACGGCAAGGAGATTCGCGCTCACATCGAACGCGTCTGAGCGTCACTGCGAATGCGCCGGGAATGCTGCTGACCAGGCGGCCAGGGCGCTAACGCGGCTGAATATGCGGGGCTGGATAAAAACGCGGACTTCAAAGCAGCGGTTAGCGTCTCAATCTAATATTATTGATAGGCCGCTCGCGGTATCACCGTTGTCAGCTGCCACAGTCAGGCGGCTTCGCAGTAACAGCATTTCTCTATCGTGGGCTGGGTTTCATCCCCGAGAAATTACAAAACAGCTCCTGAGAAACCTTAGCTGCGGCGTTCGCGCCCTCTGCCTACGACGATGGCAATCCGCCTCACAGGCGCTGATCTCCCGCGCGGCCTCTAGCGTGCCCCACCAGGCTGGCGCCTAGTCGCGAATGAAGTCCTGCAGGAATGAGATATCCGCAGGACCCAAACGGGCTTTTGCTGTCCGGACCTGGTGCCAATAGGGGTAAGGCAGCGGTAGCGCGCTTACTTTTGAAAGGCGTGCGTTTTCCTCATCGCTAAGCACAAGGTCGGCGGCCGCGAGATTATCGGCCAGCTGCTTTTCGCTGGTTGCACCAATTATGAGGTTGGAAACCCCGGGCCGTCGCATGGTCCAGGCCAGCGCGACCTGCGCCGCCGTGGCGCCACGGCTCTGCGCGACATCAACCAATTCGTCGACAATGCGATAAAGGCGGTCGGTGTCGTGCACCGGAGGCGAGCCCCAATTACGCAGATGACGGCCCTCGGACGGCGACTGCGAGCGCCGATATTTGCCGGAGAGAAGTCCGCCGGCAAGAGGACTCCAGACGGTTATCCCCACCCCCTGGTCCACGGCAATCGGCACAAGTTCGTATTCGGCCTCGCGCGCCAGGAGCGTGTAATGGATCTGCTGACTGCAAAATCGCGGAAAACCGTGGCTCTCAGCAACGCCGAGGGCTTTCATTACATGCCAACCGGAAAAATTCGAGCAGCCTGCGTAGCGAATCTTGCCGTGTTCCTGCAGCGTCTGCAGCGCCCCAAGCGTTTCCTCCAGCGGCGTCAGACCGTCCCATGCATGCACATAGTAAAGGTCTATATGGTCGGTTTTTAGCCGCCTGAGACTCGCCTCGCACTGGGCGATGAGATGCGCGCGTCCTGATCCGCGTTCATTCGGGCCGTTTCCGGCCGGCATGCCGGCCTTGGTTGCAATCAGGAGCTTGTCACGCTTGCCCTGAACAACTTCGCCGACAATCTCCTCGGATGCTCCAGAAGAATAGACATTCGCCGTGTCGATGTGGTTGACGCCTGCATCGACGGCCATGTCTACGAGACGCGCCGCACTGCGAAGATCCGTGGTCCCTACCTTGGCGAACACGCCCTCGCCGCCGAATGTCATGGTTCCGAGCGTGAGCACTGAAACACTCAGTCCGGAAGACCCTAGCTGTCGGTATTCCAAAACCCACTCCTCCATGACTCAAAAGTTGCGACATCGATTATGTCAGAACGCTCAACCATGAATGCGTCAGCGGGAAGTAACTTCCCCGCAGACTGCTTCGACAAGGCGGGTGAATGCGAGCATGCCCGGGTCGTCAATGCCCTTGCTCCTGTCACCGAACATACGCGCCCGGCCGAGGCGGCAGGGCCTGTCGCGGAATTCGACGAGCATCTGGTTCGCTGCCTTCTGCGATCGCACCTTCGCCTCCGCCCCATCGTCCAACCCGTCAATCGCGCGGCCCACGGCATCGATCGAATCGATCACGGTCTTGTCCCCGAGCGCACCTCCACCCCGCGACAGCATGGCATCCCGTGCTGCGAGCATCACTGCCCCAAGCTCGCCCCACGGGACTTCGCTCCTGCCCTTCAGGCGATGGGAGGCAGCAAGAAGAGCGGTCATCAGAAGCGTGCCAAGGCTCGAACCGGTTGCACCCGCTGCCGCCGTAGCCAGGCTCTTGAACGCATCGCCGAGGTCGTGCGGCAATGAAACCGCATCCAACCGCTCGAATAGGCGTCTGAGCATGATGCCCGTGTCACCGTCTCCAAGCTTGCCGTCGGCGGCATTCAGTTCGCTTTCGAATTGGGCGGCCGCAACCGCGGCTCGGTGGACTGCGGCATCCAGTGCGGTAGAGGTAAACCCCATCTCTACACCTTCCAGAATGGGCAATCCGCTGGCGCCGCGAGTAAGCTTTCGAGCTCCTCGTCGACCGCAAGAATGCTCACCGAGAAGCCAGCCATCTCCATTGAGGTCGCGTAGTGGCCTACCAAGGGGCTCACGATTTCGATGCCGCGCTCCTTGAGGAGGGATGCGATCGAACGATAAGCGATGAACAATTCCTCCAGTGAAGTCGCACCGAGGCTGTTGACGAGGACGGAAGCGCGGCCGCCGTTCTTGACGGAGCTGTCCTCAAGCAGGCGAGCGACCATCTCCCCGGTGAGCGCATCCGCGGGTTTCAGACGGTCGCGCCAAATGCCGGGCTCACCGTGGATGCCGATCCCCATTTCGACCTCATCGTCGCCAATTGTGAAGGTAGGGCCAGCAGCCCCCGGGATCTGGCAAGCCCCCCAGGCGCAGCCGATGGTGCGGCAGCGATCCACGGCGGCCGCCGCAACGCGCGTGACCTCCTGCAGGTCCGCGCCTTGGGCCGCCTTCGCACCGGCCACCTTGTAGGCATATATAATTCCCGCGACGCCGCGCCGTTTTTCGCGTTCGTTTTCGGCGCCACTGGCGATGTCGTCGCGGCCAAGTACGGTGGTCAGCTCAATGCCTTCGCCTTCCAGCAATTCGCCCGCGAGATTGAAATTCATGCGATCGCCGCCATAATTGCCGAACAGACGCAGGACTCCCTTCCCCCCATCCGCCGCTCGAATGGCGTCCATGCACGATTCAACACTCGGTCCCGCGAAGATATCGCCGATCGCGCAGGCATCGAGCAGGCCTTCTCCCACATAGCCCGTGAAGAGAGGCAGATGCCCGGAGCCTCCGCCGGACACGATGCCGACCTTGCCCTTTACTGCCCCGGCAGCTCTCGTAACGACTCGTCCGTTCGATCCCGTCCGCACGAGCGCAGGGTGCATGGAACAGAGCCCATCCAGCATCTCGTCGACATAGTCGTCGGCAGCATTCATCAGTTTCTTCACAGCAGCTTTCCCCTCGAGAACAATAGCCGGCACCGTCGCGCCGACAGGGCGGCAGCGGCCTCAGGCCCCCTTTGCCGCCTTGATTTCCGCGTCGATGTCGTCCAGCCACTGAATAGCCCTGGCAACCTGAAACAGCGTCGATGTCGAGCAGAGCGTGACGAGGACGGCGTGTTCAACTGCCGCCCTGGACGTGCCGGCCTCGATGAGGCGGCGCGCATGGGTCTTGAACGCATCCTCATAGCCCAGGAGGGCGAGCCCGGAGATCACGATGAGCTCGCAGGTAACCTTGTCCAACGGGCCTGCCGCGACCACCGCGGCCCGCATCGCGCGGAAGCCTGCAGCCGCATCCGCCGAGGCCTCTTGCAGGTATGCAGAAGTGAGTTTGTTAAGGGTTCTGGGCACGAATTGTCTCCCCTGCGATCCGAACCAGAAACTAATGGTGGGCAGGGGATTGTCCTGAACACTTCCGACGAGTCTTTGGCTGGACCCGTCATCTCCAGCCGTGGTCCAGCGGTGGCATTCAGCGCAGCGGAGACGCCATCCCCGCTCGTTCCAGGTAGTGCTGCCTCGATGGGTTGAGGTGCGCGACGCACAACTCCGCAAGCAACCAGTTGTCCCTTCCTCGCAGCATGTTGATCATCAGGCGATGATGTTCTGTCGAAATCGTCCGCATCCCAGCGTCCGCAATGCTGCCCGCCCTCACAGGAAGGCTCAGCAGCATGAAGCGCCTAATCTCCTCGAGCAGATATTCGTTGCCGCATTCGGCGAACATAGTCAGGTGAAAAAGATCATTCGCCTCGTGAACCCCGCGCAGGTTCCCCTCCGCCGCATGGCGTTCATAGGAGGCCTGGATGACGGACAGCCGTTCAATGAGCGTCTCCTTGGCGGGCAGCCTTATCAGCATCGCCGCCTTCCTGTGGAGCAGCTCACGGATCTCGTAGATCTTGTTGACCTCGTCGATGCTAAGCGTTCGCACGACGGCGGATTTGTTGCGCTCCCGCACAACAAGACCGGTCCTCTCTAACTGAACCAGCGCCTGCCGGATGAGGTGACGCGTGCCGCCAAACCTGGCGAGAAGAGTATCCTCGACAAGCCTCGTGCCCGGGGGGAGTCTACCGAAGATGATATCTTCCTCGATCGCTCTGGCGGTCTCGGCCTCGCGCCCGATGTAATGGGCGAACTCCGACTGCTGCAAAATTTCGTCGTCCATGACGTTCTCCGAACCGCGCCTGGCACGCTGGCTTTCGGAACCAATAATGTCATCCCGACAGCGATCGCAATCGCCGTTGCCGATACCTTTCGTCGCCACACCGCCGGCCTGACATCCCGCTCAAACCGAGGAGACGATGCGGTCGTACTCAGAAAAGAGGCTCCGCTCGGCGGCGTCGCTCCATCGGACGAGTGGCGGCATCGGGTCGGCAATTGTCGGCTCCCGGCGCATGTGGGATACCAAGGCTTTCACGCCCGCGACCAGCGGTTTGCCGGTGAAAAGCGCGCGGATCGAGACGGCTGCGCCGAGCGCGCCTTCATCACCGTCGCGGAATGCCCTGCTGCAGAATGGCGCGTTCACGTTTGCGGTCGCTGATATGCAGCCAGCAAATGAACCGTTCCGCGCTTCGAGCAGCGTGGCTTCGTTGGAAGGAAACACGTCGAAATCGGCTCCCAATTGCGCTGCCTCGTTCGCGTAGTCCATGTTGCCTGAGGAATCCTTGAGTCCGGCGATACGGCTTCCTAGCTCCGTCCGAAGCCGCTTTATGAGGTCGATGCTATATGGGACGCCTGAAAGGGCGGGGAAGTTGTAGAGGTAGATCGGAATGGGGGAGCTGGTGCGGTCGGCTATGGTGGCAAGGTAGCGGACGACCCCCTCGTCCGCCACGTCCTTGTAGTAGAATGGCGGTAAGATAAGAGCTCCTGCAAATCCAAGTTCGCCGGCGAGTGCGGTAAGCTGGCTCGCATCATCCACAGACGCGGCGCCTGTGCCGACCATCATCCGGTCGAGCGGCAAGCCGGAACCCGCTATAGCCGTCATCAGCTGCTGCCTTTGCGCCAGGCTGAACGAGGTGGCCTCGCCCGTGGTGCCCAGAACGTTCAGTCCGTCGCAGCCTTCATCAAGAAGTTGACGCGCAAGCGCGATGAAGCGCGCTGCGTCCGGCCCGTTGGTAGATAGGATGGGAGTGACGATAGCGGCAATGACACCGCGCAGGCGCTTTGGGTGCATGAATGGTTTTCCCCGTCTACTGATGCAAGCGGCGAACGCGATCCGGTCTTGGACTGCGCTTCGTCCATACCACCGCCGCTTAGGATACGAGCCACAAATTGTCAATAATCCATGGCTGTGCTCGGGAGAATTCCCGGAATCGCAGTGATTATTATTGACAAAATGACCCGCCTAGCGATAACCCGAGCCTACCGGGCTGCAAAATCCGAGCACGTTTAGTGCCTGCAGAGGGTGGAGGAGAAAGTCGATGGAGAATGGGCTTCGCAAGGGCTTGACCGACTATGGGGACAAGGAATTTTCCCTGTTCCTTCGCCGCGTATTCATCAAGGCAATGGGCTATTCCGACGAAGCTCTCGATCGCCCGATCGTCGGGATCACGAACACCTTCAGCGACTACAATCCCTGCCATGGCAACGTTCCTGCCCTGATCGAAGGTGTGAAACGCGGGGTGATGCTTGCGGGCGCCCTGCCCATGGTTTTTCCGACCATCTCGATCCATGAGAGCTTTGCCCATCCGACATCGATGTTCCTTCGGAATCTAATGTCGATGGATACCGAGGAGATGATCCGCGCCCAACCAATGGACGCGGTCGTCCTGATCGGCGGGTGCGACAAGACCCTACCCGCACAGATGATGGCGGCGGTAAGCGCCGGCATTCCCTCCATCGTACTTCCGGTCGGACCGATGGTGGTGGGGCACCACAAGGGAGAGGTGCTGGGCGCCTGCACCGACTGCCGTCGCCTGTGGAGCGGTCATCGGGCCGCCCGTATCAGCAAGTCCGAGATCGACGAGGTCAGCGGGCGACTTGCCCCGTCGGTGGGAACGTGCATGGTCATGGGTACGGCCAGCACCATGGCCAGCATGTGCGAAGCGCTGGGGTTTTCATTACCGATGAGCGCAAGCATCCCGGCGACTCATGCCGAACGGATCCGATGCGCCGAAGCGACTGGGAAGCGAGCGGTTGAAATGGCCCGCAGCGGCGGGCCCCTGCCGCACGAGATCCTTACACAGGATTCCCTTCACAACGCGCAGGTTTTGCTGCAGGCCCTCGGGGGTTCGACGAACGGCCTAATCCACCTTGCCGCGATCGCTGGTCGCGCCGGCCTTTCGGTCGACCTGGAGGAGTTCGATGCCCTGGGACGTTCAGTCCCGGTGCTGGTCGACCTGAAACCGTCCGGAATGCATTACATGGAGCATTTCCACCATGCGGGCGGCGTACCACGCTTGCTTGCCGAGTTATCGGACCTACTGCGCCTCGATGCCCGGACGGTCACCGGCGGGATTCTCGCCGATATCGTCTCGCAGGCGGAAATCGTTCCCGGCCAAACGGTGATCCGGCCGAGATCGGCACCGATCAGTCCGGAGGGCGGCATGGCCGTTCTGCGCGGCAACCTGGCTCCTGACGGGGCGATCATCAAACAGTCGGCGGCCTCCAGCGCCCTCGCCCGTCATCGTGGCGTCGCCCTCGTGTTCGATTCCCTGCCCGACCTGATGGCTCGCATCGATGCGCCCGATCTTGATGTCTCCCCCGGCACCGTGCTCGTGCTCAGAAACGCCGGCCCCAAGGGCGCGCCCGGTATGCCGGAGGCAGGCTATATACCTATCCCCAAGAAGCTGGCCAGCAGCGGGGTCACAGACATGGTCCGCATCTCCGACGCACGCATGAGCGGCACCGCTTTTGGAACGGTCGTCCTGCATGTGGCCCCTGAAGCTGCGGTCGGCGGACCATTGGGGCTTGTCAGAACCGGGGACGAGATCGAGCTTGACATACCCGGGCGCCGGCTTGAGCTTCTCGTCAGCGAGGAGGAATTAAGCAAGCGGACACCGTCAGCCCCACCGCAGGACCTTCCGCAACGAGGATACGCGAGACTTTTTCAGGAGCAGATCCTTCAGGCGGACAGAGGCTGTGATTTCGAATTCCTCATCCCTCCTCCGAATTCGCGACATGAAGGCCAATAGCGACCTTGCCCCGCCCGGTGCCCCTCGCTGCCTGCCGCCTCGACGGCTGGATCGCACACCGCACTTTCTTCCGCCCCCCGGCAGCTGCGATGCGCATGTCCACGTCTTTGCACCCGATAGCGCAGGCCATCTGGCCGCCAGGCGCAGCTACACGCCGCATCTGGTGACACACGAGCAGTATTCCGGACTGGCCGAAAGACTCGGACTGGAACGCGCGGTGCTCGTCCAGCCAAGCGTCCTTGGAACCAACAACTCCGCCCTGCTCTCCGCCCTGTCCGAACACCCTGATCGGTGGCGCGGGATTGTCGTCATACCACCCGACTTGCCCGACCACGAACTTGCCGACCTGCATACGCGGGGCGTACGCGGCACCCGCATCAATCGCATCAACCCGGGTGGTCTGGAACTGACGGACATAGCAGCCCTGGGGCGCAGGCTGGAACCCTTCGGCTGGCATATCCAGCTTCAGATCAATATCGAAGAGATCCAGGACCTGTCGGCACTGGCCCGACAATGCCCCGTCCCGCTCGTAATCGACCACTTGGGATTTGCACGGCCCGAAGCCGGCGCGAAGGCTGGTCCGTTCCAGTCGCTGCTGAGGGAGGTCGAAGAAGGTCGTCTCTGGGTGAAGCTTTCGGCACCATACAGGCTTAGCCGCTCCAAAGACTATGAGGACCTTCTTCCCCTGATCGACGCTCTGGTCGCCGCACGCCCGGACCGCCTCCTATGGGCCACGGACTGGCCTCACACCGGATTGTGGTCGGACATGCCCGACGATGCGGATCTGGTCGATCTCATACCGGTATGGCTACCCGACGAGGGACTGCGCCGGATGGTTCTGGTGAATAATCCGAGCGATCTGTATTGGGCAACGTAACGGTGCCTGGACCCGAGTCCGAATCATTCAAGAAGTAGGCGGGAATATTCAGGACAGAAACACAGGCTCCTACCTATATGGTAGTTGTCTTTGACGGTAGGACTTCCAATGATCATAGAGGACATTCAACACGGGTTTCGCGGCGCAATGCGGCGATTGGCAAGCACTGTAAGCCTTATCAGCTGCTCGGATGGCGCCGAGCGCTACGGCATAACAGTTACAGCCGTGACCTCGGTCTGCGCCGAGCCTGCTGCCGTCCTGGTATGCGTAAACAAATCTGCGTCGATACACGATCCGCTCGTTGCAGAAGGGAATTTTTACTTAAACCTCCTCTGCAGCAATCAGATTTCCCTGTCCGAGGCTTTCAGCGGCAAGATGAAGGGCCGCGAGCGTTTCGAACTTGGAAAATGGGAGACGGGGCGCAATGGGCAGCCGTTCCTGGTGGATGCGCAGGCCAATCTTTTTTGCCTCATCGACAGTGTCGTGCACTACGGGACGCATTCCGTGGTCATAGCCCGGGTAAAGGAAGTGCGCCTCGCCGAGGGCATCGCGCCACTCATTTATCAGGACGGCAAATATGCGGCGACCGCCCCTCTGCCGGAGTTTACTTGACCGATGACAGAACCGACGCCAACCATTACCCGAGGATCACATCGCTCGTCGGTCCTAATCCGGCGCCGGTCGGCCTCACAGAAGGCAAATCTGGACTAAATCGATGAATGCTTCGGATGCGTCGGTTTACGACTATATCGTGGTCGGGGCAGGATCCGCGGGCTGTGTGCTCGCGAACAGGTTATCGGAAAACCGTCAGCTGCGGATCTTGCTGATCGAGGCGGGCGGCTTGGACTGGAACCCCCTGATCCACATCCCCATGGGTTGCGGAAAGCTGATCCGGACACACATGCATGGCTGGGGCCTGGTGGCGGAACCGGACGAAGGGCTTCTCGGCCGTCGTGATCCCTGGCCGCGCGGGCGCGTCCTAGGCGGCACCTCGTCCATCAATGGGATGCTGTACGTTCGCGGAAACCCAAGTGACTACGATCTCTGGTCGCAGATGGGGAACCGGGGCTGGGCGTTCGACGACGTCTTCCCCTATTTTCTTCGCTCCGAAGGCAATGTCGACCGACGCGACCGCTGGCACGGCAATGACGGGCCGCTGGTCGTCCAGAAAGCGCGGTCGCAGCATCCGCTTTACGAAGCATTCGTTGAGAGCGGTGCGGCGGCCGGTTTTCCGCTCAACGATGATTTCAACGGGGCCCGCCAGGAGGGATTTGGGCGCTACGATTTCACCATTGACCGGGGTCGGCGTTGTTCCTCGGCCGCCGCCTATCTAAACCCGGTGCGAGATCGTCCGAACCTGGATGTCATGACCTCCGCGCACGTATCTCGGATTTTGATCGAAGACGGCGCCGCAACTGGCGTGGAGTATCGTAGGAAGCAGGAAACCAGGCGTGCAAATGCCACACGGGAAGTCATCGTTTCAGCCGGAGCGATTCATTCCCCTGCTATCCTGATGCGGTCCGGCATTGGTGATCCCGCCATACTGACCAGGTTCGGCATTCCAGTGCACATGTCACTGCCGGGCGTCGGCAAGAACCTTCAGGACCATATTTCCATCTCGGTCCAGTTCGGCTGCAATCGGCCGATCACGCTGCACAGCATGGCCCGTATCGATCGAGCGGCATTCATGATGACGCGAGCGGTTCTGTTTCGCACGGGGGAAGGCGCCGTTTTTCCCGCCGAGGCCGGCGCCTACACCCGCACCGGGCCCGACCTCGAAAACCCGGATCTGGGCTGGGTGTTTTTCCTTGGGCTGGGCTCCTCACGGGTCCGCATCCCCTTCCTTTCGGCGCTGCGGCCAGATCCGCTCGAACAGGAGGGGTTCATGGTCAAACTGCTGTTGCTCAGGCCCGAGAGCCGCGGCGAGATAACCCTCCGTTCGGCTGACCCAGCCGACGCGCCGGTGATCTACGCCAACGCACTTTCCGCGCCAAGCGACGTGGAAGCCTTGATCAGAGGCGTGGAGCAGGTACGCCTGGTCGCCTCGAAGGCCCCGCTGTCCGAATTTATCAGCACCGAGCTCGGCCCTGGTACGGAAGCCGTTTCGTCGGCCCAGATCGAAAAATTCGTCCGCGGCACGGCGACCACCGGACATCATCAATCGGGCACATGCAAGATGGGATCGGACCCGATGGCAGTCGTGGACGACGAACTGCGTGTGCATGGCTTGCAGGGGCTGCGTGTCGTGGACGCATCCATCATGCCCAACATCGTCAGCGGCAACATCAACGCCCCCGTCATGATGATCGCGGAGAAGGCGTCCGACCTCATTCTCGGACGGGCCGCACGTCCGTTGGAGGCGCGAGCGGCCTAACCCGGCGGCCGCGCCGGCAATATCCGGTCGGCGCCAGCAACATAGCTTTCCAGGAGGGTACAAATGGATGACGAGATTGTCATTCTTCAGGCTACGAGTCTTCCCGCACCCACAGTCAACACGTTGCGCGAGCACTTTTCGGTTCTAGAACTGCCTTCCCAAGGGGCAGAGCGCGATCGACTTATCGAGGCCAATCGGGACAGGATTCGCGGTATCGCCACACTCGGGGCCGGCCCCGTGGACGCCGCCCTCATCGGCCGCCTGCCGGCGCTTGAAATTATCGCATGTTTCAGCGCCGGCATGGACGGCATAGATCTTGAGGCCGCCAAGGCCCGAAACATCGCCGTGACGAATACGTCCCCAGTGCTGGCCGATGACGTGGCTGATCTTGCGGTGGTGATGCTCTTCTCGCTCCTGCGCGGCATAAGCAGGGCAGAACGCTATGCGCGCGCCGGCTTGTGGCCCGACGGCAATCTGCCTTTGGCTCGCACCGTACGCGGGTGCCGCGTTGGCATCATAGGTCTTGGCCATATCGGCAAGGCGGTGGCGCGCCGCCTCGAATGCAGCGGCGCCGAGATCGCCTATAATGGCCCGCGGCGGAAACCGGACAGCGCCTACACCTATTTCCCTAGTCTGATCGAACTCGCCAATTGGTCCGATGCGCTTATCGTCTGCTGCCCCGGAGGCGAGGAAACCAGGAATTTGGTGGGCTCAGCGATATTGGAAGCGCTCGGCCCGGAAGGATGGCTGGTGAATGTGGCGCGCGGCAGCGTCGTCGACGAAGCCGCCCTTGTGAAGGCGGTGGTGTCTGGTCGCATTGCTGGCGCGGCACTGGACGTGTTTGCGAAGGAACCGCACGTCCCCGCGGAGCTTCGCGACAAGGAGAACGTGATAGTGCTTCCGCACATAGGGAGCGCAACCAGAGAGACGCGCGATGCCATGGGCCTGTCTATGATCGCTTCGTTGCGGTCGCATTTCCGCCATTAGGCCGGCAGCGATGCTCTGGGGATTCTGCGGTCCGCGGCCTTCATGACTAACGGAGACCGCAACACCGTGGCAGGGGCAAGTCCAATCAGCGGCCCTTGAAAATTGGCTGACGCTTCTCAATGAATGCGCGTTGCGCTTCATTCGCGTCCTCGCTTTTTGCCAGATCGGACGTGATCGACTGCTCATATCTATAAGCCTCGCGTACAGGCATCGTTTCGATTACAGCCAAAGCTGCCTTGATCCGACTGACCGCGAGCGGGCTCTTCGAAGCAATGCTCCGTGCTACCCGTCTCACCTCGCGCCACATCTCATCGGCAGGCAAGGCGGCCTCGATTACGCCGAGGCGGTAAAGCTCAGAAGCTGGATAGCGATCGCCCGTCAAATACATCGCATTTGTGCGTGACTTGCTGAAATGCTCGGATATGAACTTAACGCCCCCGGCAAGGCCCACATTGATTTCCGGCATGACAAAGTAACTGTCCTCAGTGGCATACATGATGTCGCAGGCCAGCATCAGGGCGAACCCGGCTCCGAATGCCGGGCCGTTTACGGCCGCGATCACCGGTTTCGCGCAATCACGAACGGAATAAAAGAACTCCCGCGTCAAGCGATTATGGGCAGTGTACTCGCCCTCCGAGCCTTCAAAGGACTGCCGCTCCTTAAGGTCGGCACCTGCAGAAAAGTACTTGCCGGCGGCAGTCAGGATCACCACGCGGACATCGTCGCGATCCCCCAATGAATCGAAGGTTTCGATAAGCTCCCGGCGCAGCTCGCGATTCTGCGCATTGACCGGCGGCCGGTCGATCGTCACCGTCGCTATGAAATCTTCTATCTTGACGCTGTGGGTCGCAGGCATAATCATCTCCGATCGTTCGGCCTCCTCTTGGCGACCGGTTCTTCCCAGTTCTCACCCCATTGGCACAAAGCGGCTTCGCAAGATGCGGGTGCTCAGGTAAGCGCCGCGATGAGGGACTCAACATCGCCGCGGGTGAAGCCGTAACCGTTCGCATGAGCGACAAGATCAATCATGAGAGTGCGCTCGTCCGACGACAATCGTGATGCCTGCCAAAGGGGACCGCCACGCTCGCGCGCGAAACCGTAGCCGTTCACCAGAACGACATCGATGTCCGACGCGGCGGCGGCGGTGCCGTCCTCGAAGGCGCGCGCGGCCTCGTTTAGGATCGCTCCCATGGCACGCTGCCGGATGGTTTCGGCATCGGGAGCAGCTATGCCGGCGCGGGCGTTTGTGCGGACCAGCCTCTCCACCTCAGGATCGGGTTGGCCGTCAGGACAATCAGTGCTGTAGGCGTACCATCCAGCGCCGGATTTTCGCCCGAGCCTGCCCATTTCGTAGAGCGTGTCCGGCAGCGCGAAATAGCGCTCTCGCGGATCACGCGTTGCATCCCGACTGCGGCGGAGCGCCCAACCGATATCGAGGCCCGAAAGGTCGCCCACCTGGAAAGGACCCATACGGAAGCCCTGTTTCCGCAGTTCGGCGTCGACATCCCAAGGCATTGCGCCCTCCTCGACGAGAAGCTCGCATTCTCTCCTATATGCGGCATAAATCCGATTTCCGAGAAACCCGTTGCAGGGGCCAGCGCGCACCGCGACCTTGCCCATGTCGCGCACCAACTGCGTAGCAACGGTGAGCGTATGAGACGAGGTCTCCGGCAGCGGCACCACCTCTACAAGGGTCATCACCGGAACCGGGGCAAAGAAATGCAGGCCTAGAAAGCGATCGGGACGGCCACTGGCGCGCGCGAGTTCGGCAATATCCAGGTAGGAAGTATTGGATACCACCATTGCGCCGGGTGAAAGGCGCGCGTGGAGGTCCGAGAGAACAGCCGACTTGACCTCAAAGCTTTCCACTACGGCCTCGATCACCACCTCGCAGTTTTCGACCGCGGAAAGCTCCTTCGAGGCAACCAGACGTGCCAGCGCAGCGTCAGGGGCCTCCTTCAGCTTACCGCCTCTTTCAAGACGGGCGAGCCCAGATTTCACCGCAGCGCTGGCACGGGTAAGCGCAAGATCGTCCTTATCGATGAGCACGACGGATTTCCCGGCTGCGAGAAGGCTCACTGCCAATCCCACCCCCATGGTGCCAGCGCCAATGACACCGAGACGCGTAACGCGTTTTTCTTTGTCGAACCTGGGCAGCGCGCGCGCGGCGGTGCGCTCTGCGAAGAACAGATAGCGTAACGCAGCCGATTGCTCACTTTTGCGCAGTGCCTGGAAAACAGATCGTTCCTCGGCCAAGGCCTCAGCCGTGCTGCCTATGCCCGCTCTCGTGATTAACGCGATTGCTTCAACGACCGCGCGGCTTTCTCGCGCCTTGGCAAGGGCTGCCCGCGCCGCAGCCTCGATCACCTCGGCAGACTCCTTGGGGACAGCGGCGTCGTCGAGGCGCCGCTTGCCCGGGAGCGACAAGGCAAAGTCGCAGGCTGCAGAAATGAGATCGTCTTCCGCGATCCGATCTACCATGCTTTTTGCCAGCGCCTCATTCGCGGGTACACGGATCGCTCCACAGATCAGGCGGATCGCCTCGGCTCGCCCGGTGAGGCGCGGAAGACGCTGGGTTCCCCCCGCACCCGGGATGATACCCAATGCAACCTCCGGCAAGCCGACCACCGCGTCGGGTGCTGCGATACGGCCATCGCAGGCAAGCGCCAGTTCATAACCGCCGCCGAGCGCTGCGCCTTCGATGGCCGCCACCACGGGAATGGGGCAATTGCCGATTGCGCTGAATACTTCTGGCCATTCGGGAGGTGAAAGCGGGCCCTCAAACTCCCGCAGATCGGATCCGGCTACAAAGTTTCCGTTCGCGCCCTGGATGACCACGGCCTCGGCGTTGCTCGCGCCGGCCTCGCCTATCGCCTTTAGCACGCCCGCACGTACAGGCTGCGATCCGGCGTTGACTGGAGGATTGTCGATCAGGACGTGGAGAACCCTCCCGCGCAGTTCCCATACCACCGGCCCGTCCATAACGAATCTCCCGTCGAAACGGCCGGTAGTCTAGTCCTAGGACAGCGTGTGGATGTTTAAAGAATCGGAAAACCAGCCTTACCTGGATCCGGTGGGCTGTCCGGCTTTGCCTGATCCGCAAAGGAATTATACCCACTCAACCAATATCGGCGCCGTCCATAAGAATGCTAGCTCGGCAGGAAAAAGCAGGAGAAGGAGCGCTATGCAGAAGCTTCTGGACGGAATACGGGTTCTGGATTTCACGCGCGTATTCGCGGGTCCAGCGGCAACTCAGGTTCTGGGCGATCTCGGCGCCGATGTGGTCAAGATAGAGCCCCCGGCGGGCGATGAAGCTCGCTATTACGGGGTATCGGCGGAACAATTGGCCGAGTTGGGCATGAGCCCGTCGTTTATAGCACTCAACCGCAACAAGCGCTCTATATCGCTCGATATGCGCAACCCGCAGGGAAAGGCTCTGGCTAAGCGGCTGGCGTTGAGCTCCGATGTAATCGTCAGCAATTTTCGCCCCGGCGTGATGGAACGCCTGGGGCTCGGTTATGATGAGCTATCATCCGAGAACCCACGACTGATCCAGGCAGAATTCACGGCCTACGGGCGCACGGGCGACCTCTCCGAGGTTGGCGCCAACGATCTGGCATTACAAGCATATAGCGGGCTAATCTCGGTCACGGGAGAGCCAGGGCGGCCGCCGGTCCGCTGCGGAACTGCCGTCATCGACATGCACGGGAGTCTTGCGCTCGTCGCCGGAATCCTTGCGGCGATCTTGCACAGATGGAAAACCGGGCGCGGGCAGCGTGTCGACAGCTCTCTGCTGATGAGCGCCGCCCACCTGCTGGGCCATTTCTACACCGAGTATTGGATGACGGGAATCGAGCGGAAGCCAATGGGCACCGCCAACCATTTGACGGTGCCCAACCAGGCGTTTCCAGCGCTCGATGGCGAAGTGGTCATCATCGCTTCCACGGACGAGCAGTGGCGGCGATGCGCGCATGCTCTCGATGCAGCGACGCTGGACGTGCCGGAGTTTGCAAGAGTTTTCGACCGCCAGCAGAACCGTGAGGCTTTGGTCGAGGCGTTATCGGCCGTCACGCGGAAGCTAACCACTACCGAATTGGTCCGCCGACTTGGTAAGGAGAAGGTCGTCGTGGCAAAGGTGAACTCGGTTGGCGAAGCAGCTTCATCGCCACAGCTCGCCGCGATCGGCGGACGCGTCATCTTGGAGCAGCAAGGAAAGCATGTGCCGACCGTCGCATCGCCATTTCACATGAGCGAATTTGATCTGAGGCACGCCCGCCCCGCTCCGGCGTTAGGTCAAGATACCCATGCAATCCTGGCAGACTATGGCTTGGATCCTGTCGAGATCGGACGCATAGTGATGTCCGGAGCGCTGGGCGAGACCGCATCAACCGGCACGGACTGAGTTGGAGGTGCGACCCCTACCGCTATTTCCATCTGTCGTAGAAACCCGGCCGCGAAGTCGCGCGGTCGACTTCGGGATTGGGTGCCAACCGGTCCGTCCCCCGCACCGCTGCCAGCGACGCAGCGGCAGTAACACAATCCAGCAATGGGAACAGAGAAACAAACACCGGCCCCTCGCCGTTGCTTTGGCATAAAGCACCGGCCAATATGCCGTCGAGCGCCAGCATCTCGCCCATATGCCTGTCGACGTAGAATTGCCTGAACGCATCCTCTCGCCCCGCGAGCGGATTGGCCATCACTACAAAAAGCCCCTGTGCGCGGGCGAGGCTATCACCGAAATCCCCGCCCCTGGTAGCCAGCACTGAAAGCAACAGGCGGGAGCCACCCGCAGGCTCCTTCGCATCAAGAACGATAGCAGCCGACGGTAGACCGTCGTCAAAGCGCTTGGTCGAGGGGGTGAGAACCCCCCGGAAAACACCGTCAGCGATAGGAACTTCCGGAAAAAGGTCGATTGTGAGGGAAATCATTCCATATCCCCGGTGTGCAAGAACACCTCGTCTGCCCTCAAGCGACGAGAGGTGAGACCTTGTGCATGTGCGTAGTCGAGGAATGCCTCTATCCCCAAACGAGCCTCAGCCTGGCCACAGGGCCAAATCGATGGTCCAAGCAGGGTCTCGGCTTCTTCTATTACGCGCGGCAGGAAGGGTATCGACGCCGTAAGACAAGCCGTTTCGCGCAAGCGTGCAATGGCGATGTCGCGCGCCTGCCTGAAGGCATGAACGAGCTCTCGCGCCAGCTTTGGATCGGCGCTGGCGCGACTTGTACGTAATATCAGGAGATGAAGCAGCGGTGCCGATCCCGTCTGCGCCATCCAATCCCGCTCGGCAACCGGCACATCTGTGATCAGACGACGCATCTGCCCCTCTCGAAGCTGCCGCGGCGGAACATATGAGAGGATCGCGTCCAATTCACCACGGTCCACCTTCGCTTCAAGGCTGTCGCCCGGCTCCAGATAAACTACCCTGGCGCCATCTGCGTGGTGACGGCGGATTTCGCCGGCTGGACGCGAGAGCGGACCGATTGTCCAATCAACAGCGGAAAGATCGAGGCCGTACTGGCGTTCCAGCATCGCCTTTATCCAAATTGTGGTGGTACCGAAATATTGCGTTGTGCCGATCCGTGCGCCCTGGAGATCGGCAAGGGTGCGCACCGGGCCACCGGCAACGGCAAAGACGCTGTCGTGGCGAAAGGCGACCGAGGGGAAGATCGGCAAGCCGAGATACCGACTGTCGCCCGAATCGAGCTTTTCAAGAAGTTGGCCGAAAGCGACCTCGGCCAGATCGAGATCCTCCGTTCCCCAGACGGCAGGAGGTATTTTTCTCACGTGCATATAGTCGAGCGAGAGGTCATAGCCGGGTATCGTCACCTCGCGGTCGGCGATCGGCATGACACGATCATAGCGCCCCGTACCGATGCGGAGCATGGTCATTTCGAACCTCCTTCAGCCCGGCTGATTACCTTTGGAGTATCGGGCTGCTGTACCCATTCATTCCATGAACCATCATAGAACCGCCAATCGCGCCCGAGCTGTTCCAGCATCAGTCCCGGGACCAGCGCCGAGATGCCCGAACCGCAGGTTACGACGACCGAACCGCTCTCGGGCACACCGTGCTCGGCAAAGATGCGGGCAGCGGTTTCTGGACTGACGAATCCGCCGTGTTCGTCGAGGAATCTCCCATAAGGGATGTTTACGGCGCCGGGCATGTGTCCGCCCGGTAGGTCGCCGTGGCTCGATCCTGCTTCGCCAGTAAATCGCGGCGTGTTGCGGGCGTCGACCACGGCTGCGCTTCCCGTGGCTATGATTTCCTTCATTTCATGCAGGGCGACCACGCGTTCCGTTTCAGGAGCCGGAATGTAAGATCTCGGCTCGACCACCGGCGGTTCCCCGGCCTCCAGCGGGTAGTTCTTAAGCGCCCAGGCGTCGTTGCCGCCTTGAAGGATACGCACCCAGGGATGACCCATTACACGAAAGAGGAACCAACCGCGGCCGGAGGTATAGCCGTCGGCGGTGACGACCACGCGGGTATCGCGCGATATTCCAAGCTCCCCCATGGCGGAAGCGAATACCTCCGGCGTCGGCAGCATCGTGGCGTAGGGCGAGGCAGTGTCCGCCACCTTCTCAATGTCGAGAAAGCGGGCGCCGGGAAGGTGCCGGTCGAGGTAGAGTTCCCGCCCCCGCCGAGCGGCATCCTTCAGCGTCCAGGTGCAGTCGACGACAACCAGATCGGGATCGTCCAGGTGCTTCAGCAACCAGTCGGTATTCACCATCAGGTCGATAGCTGTCTTTCGTGCGGCCATTTCGAATTTCCCTAGATAGTTCAGCCTCAGCCAGTGATGCCTCTCAGGCCGTAGAGGCGCTCGATGACGAAAAGCAGCACGACAGCGATGATCAGCTGCACCGTGCTCGCCGCGGCAATCGAGGGATCGAACGAACTCTCGAGGTAACTCAGCATGACCACCGGCAGGGTCGCGGTGGTGGGACTGGAAAAGAAGAGAGAAAGCGAGACGTTGTCGATGGAAATAATGAGGGCGAAGATAGCGCCCGCAAGGATTGCTCCGCGGATCATGGGAAAGGTAACATACCAGAATGTTTGCCAGCCGTTGCAGCCGAGTATCATCGCAGATTCCTCGAAGCCCGGCGTCATGCTGCGGTACTGCCCGCCCACAGTGCGAACGATGTAGGGGATGGACGCCACCACATGGGCGATCAGGAGCGATATGAAGCTGACGCCGAGACCGATATGCGACAGATAGAAGAGCATGGCAAAGCCGAGCACAATGGAAGGAATGGAGAGAGGCGACAGCATGAACGTCATGACCGCATTGGCAAACTTCCCGCGGCTTCGGGAGAGGACCAGCGCGGCAGGCACGCCAAGGAGACAGGCGAAGAATGCCGACAATACGGCGAGTTTCAACGTTACAACAAAGCTATCGAAATAGGGGCGGTACTCATACAGCCGCTGGAACCATCGCCACGACCAATTCTCGATTGGGAAACTGACGTAGGAATTGGCCGAGAAGGCGACAATCACTACAATCAGGATGGGCGCCAGCATAAAGATCGAAAATGCCAGTGTGTAGAACAGGAGACCGCCGTTGATCAGGCGTTCGACAGCGCGATGAGTCAGCATCTACCGCGCCTCCGCTCCGCGCCGCTGGATCAATGATATCTGAAGCCAGAGGCAGATGATGGCTATTGCGAGGAGAACATTTGACAGTGCGGCTCCAAAGCCAAAATCGCGGGTCAGGTTGAACTGCTGGTAGATCAGCAGCGGCAAGGTCTGTACCGCGCCGCCACCAAGAATCTGCAACGTCACGAAGCTGCCGTTTACCATCATGAACACGAGGATCATTCCCGTCGCGACGCCGTCGAGGCTGAGCGGAAATGTCACCGTGAGAAAGGTGCGAATGCGGCTGGCGCCAAGTATGCGTGCCGACTCCTCAAGGCGGGGATTTATCGCCTGGATTGCCGGCGCGATGGACAATACCATGAATGGAATCATCACGTGGACGAGCGCGATCGTCACCGGCAGGAGCCCGGCGGACATGCGAATTGGCCGATCAATCAGCCCCATATCCAATAGCACTCCGTTGACGAGGCCCTGCCGCGAGAGCAGGACCAGCCAGCCGAAGCTGCGCATGATGATGGAGGTGAGGAGTGGCGCAATGACAATGAAGACCAGCACGCCGCTCCAGCGACCGGAGTGGCGCACAAGCGTGTAGGACACCGGGTAAGCGATCAGGAGACACAGCACCGTGACGCCAAGGCTGAGGGCCAGCGTTACGGCTATCACCTCAAGGTAATAAACGTCGGTGAAGATCTTAACGTAGTGCTCGCGCCCGGTTTCCGGATCGAAGCTACGGAAGACATTCTCCGCCAGTGGCAGTACGAAGAACACGATCAGGAAAAGGACGATCGGCAGGACGAGGCTGCGAGGCACAAATTGAATGGCACGGCGGCGCGGCCGCCGTACCACCGATATTCCGGCTTCAAGTGCGCCGATCAAAGTCGCGCCCTTCCCTTCGCCCATCACGCTGTCACGCGCCGATTTCTTTGTTCCAGCGCTCGGTCCATTCGGGGATACGCGCGGAAATCTCGGAGAAAGGAGGCACAGTTAGATCGCGCCAGTCGACGCGGCGGGCCGCGAATTTGTCCGTATAAACCGTTGTCTCGTTGGTCATCCCATAGTTCATCCGGTCCGCAAAGGCAGCCTGTCCCTTCGGGTCAAGCAGTTCGTTGATGAACTGCCATGCCTCGGGCTTAGCGTTCAGCGGCTTCGCGGCAGCTGTCGGGCCGAGCACCCCACCCTCTTCCGGCGAATAGAAGCCCAGCCAGTCGGCACCGGCATCGACCATCGCCCAGGCCCGGCCGTCAGGGAACAGCGAAATATCGATTTCGCCCGTCTGCATCTGACTTTCGAAATCCGAGAAATTCGCCCAGAAAACGGTATTCTCACGCATTTCCTTCAGCGTTTCGATGACCGGCGTTATGTCGTCGATCTCCCCGCCGAGGAGCTGATTCAAACGCCAGATGACCACGGTAAAAGTTGCGGGATAATTGATCCCAGGCAGGCCTGCCATCCAGTCGCCAGCCTTGGTCCGTTCGATAAACTCGATGAAGGTCTTCGGGGGCTCGGCCACTCGTTCCTTGTGGTAAGCGATTCCGTGAAAGCCGTAGTTGAATGCGACCGCGCCGCCAGCATTGGCCTTGACGAAGATCGGATCCACATGTGCCATATTCGGCACCTTCTCAACCGACGGCGCCTCGAAAAGACCCTTCTCCGCAGTGTCGTTCATCAATGCGGAACTTATCAGTACCACGTCGATGGGCGGGTTTTGCGGGCTTGCTTCAACCTGTGAGAGCCATTGTAGGCTGTTGCCCATCAGGAAATCCACCTGAATGCCGGTACGCTCGACAAACGGCTTTACGAAGGCGTTCTGCATCGCCTCGTCAAAGGCGCCGGCATAAGTGGTCGCAGTGATGCGCTTATTCTGTGCTCGCCCTATGGAAGGTACGAAGCTGAGGAGCGTCGCGGCTCCTGCGGATGTCATGACCTGGCGTCTGGAGATTTTCATGCGCACTCCCCTTTTGCTTGGACTGGTTTATTCGTTTCGACATCAATGGCTTGCCGGCTGCTTCCGGAAGGCTCCACATTCATGCACGCCCCTCCCGCTCTGCAGGGAACACGAAGGCATCCTCGGGCCGCCAACCGATCCAAACTGAAGTTCCCAGCGAATAGACGCGCGTATCGTGGCGGCTGTTCGCCTGCTCCAGAACCTGGACCGGTGCGAGATTGGGGCCGACCTCCACCTCGTAAACATGCGCGGTGCCGCGAAAGACATGGCCGATAACTGTTCCGGCCACCGCGTTGCCACGGCCGTTTCGCTCTCCCGATATCCACATCTTCTCAGGACGGATGCCAAGGAGTACAGCGCCGTCACGCAGTTCGGGCTGGGCCGCGAGCGCCTCGGTACGATCGCCCAAAGCAACTCGTATGGTGTGGCGGTCGGCGACGCCTTCGAAAATATTGGCGGTACCCAGAAACTCGGCGACGACGCGATTTGCGGGACTCTCGTAAACCTCAAGCGGCGTGCCGACCTGCAAAACGCGACCGTCGACCATCACCGCAATCCGGTCTGCAAGGGTCAGCGCCTCCTCCTGGTCATGCGTCACCATCACCGTGGTGATGTCCATCGTCCGCTGGATCCGCCGCAATTCGAACTGCATATTCTCGCGCAGATTTTTGTCGAGTGCGCCTAAAGGCTCGTCCAGCAACAGGAGTGAAGGCCGCATGATCAGCGAACGGGCAAGCGCCGCCCGCTGCTGCTGGCCGCCGGAGAGCTGCGTCGGGAAGTAGTCGTCGCGACCACTCAACTGTACGAGTTCCAAGGCTTCGCGTACCCTCTTCGCTATCTCAGCACGCGCAAGGCCGGCAATTTTTAGTCCGAAGCCCACATTCTCGGCCACGGTCATATGGGGGAATAGGCTATAGTCTTGGAACACCATGCCTAAACCGCGGCGGTTCGGCGGCAGATGCACTACATCTTTGCCGGCGATCAGCACCTTTCCGGTATCTGGCTGCTCGAATCCAGCAATGATCCTCAATGTGGTGGACTTGCCACAGCCTGACGGTCCCAGAAGGGCCATCAGCTCGCCCCTCGGCACCGACAGGTCCATTCTGCTCAATGCCTGGAGATTTCCGAAGGATTTGCTTATCCCGCGAAGCTTTAGGCCGGCACCATCTATATCGGACGCGGTCTCTCTCACTGAAAACCTCTGCGCGATGGGCGTCTAGACTGCGAAACCGGCTGCTTCTGCCGATTGTATCCTAGCTACCACCTTCAAATTATCCCCGGCACCTGCCGGTTCGGGACGGCAGCTTTACAATTTGATTAAAGATCCCCGTCCGGCTGTACGATCTCCGGTGGAGTGTGAGCTCGAATTTCGGGCAAAGGCCCCTCAAAACGCTCTATCTGTATGAGGCAAAGCTGGCCGGTCGACCCCTGCGTAAGGGCCGAAGTTCCAACGTCGCGCGTAACCGTATTCGGATTGCCGTGAACGCAGACGTGTCCAACTCCCTCTATCAACCGTGGATCGAACCAGGCGCCGGTGGCGATCTGGGCAACGCCGGTTATCAAATCATTCGAAAGCCGCGCCCCAGCCAGGAATGCACCGCGAGCGTTGCGCACCAGAACAACATCGCCCTCTGCAATGTCACGTTCCGCAGCGTCCATGGCGTTCAGCGTAATCGGCTCGCGTCCTTTGATTTTCGAGGCGAGGCTGATCCGGCCGAAATCGAGTTGACTGTGCAAACGGGTGGCCGGCTGGTTTGCGATCAATTGTATCGGAAACTGCTTCGCAGCCGGGGCACCAAGCCACTCCTCAGGCTCCAGCCATACAGGATGTCCAGGGCAATCCGCTTCACCAAAACCGGCAATGGTCCGCGAAAAGATCTCGAGGCGTCCCGAAGGCGTGGGCAGCGGAGCAGCCACCGGATCAGCGCGGAAGCGCTCGAGCGGGCCGGGATCCTGGAGAACGGGCAGTTCTACCTCGCCACGCTCCACGAACTCCGCAAAATCAGGAGCGTCCAACCCCAGATCGATGAGCGCAGCGCGGGTTTGACCATAAAGATGCGCAAGCCATTCATCGATGTCGCGGCCCTCGGTGAACTCCAGTTCACGTCCTAGCCGGCGGGCAAGCTCGCTGTAGATTGCGTACTCATCGCGCACCGAGGCTGGCGGCTCAACCACTCGACGCATGGCGAACATGCGAGGGTCATTCGCGGCGGCGCCGATGTCGTCACGCTCCAGCGTGACGGAAACGGGCAGCACGATGTCGGCCCGGCGCGCGCTGGCTGTCCAATAAGGCTCGTGGACGATGACAGTATCAGGACGCTCGAAGGCCTTCATAAGACGATTGAGGTCCTGATGGTGATGAAACGGATTGCCGCCCGACCAGTAGACGAGGCGAATGTCCGGATAAACGCGAGTTTCCCCACGATAGCGATAGCGCTCACCGGGATTGAGCAGCATGTCGGCGATTCGCGCCACGGGGATAAAGCTATCAGACCCGTTGATACCCTGCGGCAGCGTAGGAAGAGGTACAGCAAGCGGCGGCTTACCGACATTCGCCAGGGAACCAAGGCCGTAGGAGAAGCCACCGCCTGGCAATCCAATCTGGCCGAGCATTGCCGCGAGGGCGAAGGCCGCCCAGACGGGTTGTTCCCCGTGTTCAGCCCGTTGAAGGGACTGGCTCACCGTGACCAGTGTTCGACCCGCCGCCATTTGGCGCGCGAGATCACGGATCGATGAAGCGGCGATACCAGTTTTAGATGCTGCCCAATCAGCATCCAGTGCCGGACCGCCGGCAAGCCCGAGCAGGTAGTGCTCGAAGATATCAAATCCCTCGCAGTGAGAATCCAAAAAAGTGCGATCGAGAAGATCCTCCTCAACCAGCACATGCGCCAGACCAAGCATCAGCGCCACATCGGAAAGCGGGCGAACCGGGAGCCATTCGACGCCGCGATGCGCATCGATGTCGCTCCGCAACGGACTGACCAGCACAATGCGTCCGCCACGCTCCAGCATTCGACGAATGCTGCTGGAAACGGTGTGCTGCGATACGCCGCCCGAACTCACCGCAGCATTCTTCGATGCCATGCCGCCGAAGCAGACCATCAAGTCACAATCGGCCTCCACCCCTGCCCATATGGCGGAACTGCGGTTTGTCCAATCTATGTTGCCGATGATAAAGGGAGCGAGTATCTGCGCGGCACCAGCACTGTAGTTGCCCACCGAGCGCGTGTATCCACCTACAGCTTTGTTGAGAAATCTATGGAGCTGGCTTTGAGCGTGATGGAAGCGGCCAGCACTCGACCAGCCGTAGGAGCCCCCGTAAATCGCGTCAAGGCCGCAGCGATCGCGCACCCTGACCAACTCCGCTGCGATGAGATCAAGCGCCTTATCCCAAGATATTGGCACGAAGGGCTCCCGGCCTCTGTTCGCATCAGGACCAGGCCCCTTCTCTAGCCACCCGCGGCGAACCATCGGCCGGTCGATACGGCAGGCAGGACCGACCGCGTCCGCTATATTCCCGATCAAGATCGAAGGTTCCGGGTCACCTTGCAGGGGCACGACATCCAATACGCCGCCTTGCAGCGTCGCGGTGAATGCTCCCCAATGAGAACTTTGGATCAGGCGCCTGTTGGTGGTCGACACCCCTGCGCTCCCTTGCCTCGACCCTTTAGCATGAGAGTAACAGTTGCGGACCAACGGCGTCTTTTTACATTTCGGAAAGGTGCCCTTGCATCAATCACAAGACCGGTCAGGCGGCGTACACATTCAACGGACCGCCCGCGGATTGAGAAAAACAGGATTTCAGATGGTCGATAAATAGCCGTGTCTTAAGCGCTTGATGCCGATCGCGCTGCCAGACGCAGTAAACGCCGTTATCAAAATCATAGCCGATGTGGCTGACCCTATGGTCAGCGAAGAGCCGCACCAGCCGCCCGGCTGCCACGTCCTCGAATACCGACCATTCGGGCAGAAGAGCCAGCCCGAATCCGGCAACCGCTAGAGTTTTCAAGGAAGGGCCATAGTCGGTGGTATAGCGCCCGCTCACGCGGACATCGGACCGCAGCCCATCCTTGTTGATGAAGGACCAAACGGAACTGCCGATGTGCTTGGTATAGACGAGGCAGCTATGCTGGGAAAGATCGGCTGGGGAGGTAATAGTGGGCGCTGCATCCAGGTATTTTGGCGAGGCAACAACGCAACGTTCCGTTTCAGCCAATTTTGAGACAATGAGGTCCGAGTCGTTGAGCTTACCGAGCCTTATATCGAGATCGACATTGGATTCCGCGAGATTGATTTCCTCATTCGAAAGCATCAGAACGAGATTTATGTCGGGGTACCGCTTTAGGAATTGCGGTACGTAGGGCACGATAAACTGGCTTCCGACGAAGATGCGGCTGTGCACGCGCAAGGTGCCACTGGGCGTCTTGCCCAGTTCGGCAACCCTTGTTTCCGCCGCTGCCAACTGCTCGATAACGCTCGCGGCAGTGGCAAGATATGCTTCACCCGCCTCGGTCAGGGTCAACGACCGGCTTGTGCGATTTAGAAGCCGCGTGCCAAGTCGGTCCTCCAGTGCATTCACGTAACGTGAAACCGATGCGGGAGCCATTCCGAAGTGCCTCCCGGCCGCAGATAGGCTGCCCCTCTGAACTGCTAAGACGAAAAGCTCCATTGATTTGAGGCTGTCCATGGCACGCTCAACTTTGCAGATTCCGAAAACAACATGATCGCATTTGCGTGTGATACGCAAGATAGAAATTTGGTACCTTCTCGGACATGCTGAGTTTTCGAACACATCGATGCGGTGATCCAGACGGAGAACATCCGGCAGGCCAAGCGTTGTCACTTGGCTTCCTGCCGCATGCCGATCGTGGCGCTACGCTGCCCGAAAGGCTTGCAAAAAATTGAGGAAACGAGCTCCATGCGCACTACTGGCCAACCATTAATCCTGGTCGTCTCGCGTCGAGAATAATCATAGATGAGCACCTCTGCCCCCTCCCGCAAACTCCGCTATCGGCCCCCGGTGACACTCCCTTACCTGCTCAGCCGATCGGCGGGAGCTGTCTTTGCGATCTGGGGTGCGCTGACAATCGTGTTCCTCGCCCTCAATTTGGGCGGAGACCCGGCTTCCTCCCTGGTATCGCCGTCTGCAAGCGTCGAGGATATCGAGCGTGTGCGCCGCCTCTACGGATACGACCAGCCGCTCCTCGTGCAGTACCTGATCTTCTTCAAGAATGTGGCAACCGGCGATTTCCCAAACTCGCTGCGATACGCCACCTCGCCAATGGCATTGGTGTTCGAACGGTTTCCCAACACGCTGATCCTCGCGCTCTGCGGGATGTCTCTAGGAACCGTCCTGGGCCTTGCAATAGGCTATGCCTCGGCCTTCGCGAAACATTGGATGTTGCGTGAAATTCCGATGGCCGTCGTGATGGCGCTGCAGGCGTTCCCGCCGATTCTCCTAGGCGTGCTGCTGGTCTTGGCTTTCTCGATCAAGCTGCGCTGGCTGCCGAGCGCGGGCGGGGGCAGTCCGCTGCATCTGGTCCTGCCATCTCTGACGCTAGGCATTTATGTAGCACCGGCAATCGCTCGCGTGTTCCGCACTTCTATTCTGGATGTCCAGAATGCCGATCATGTCCGCACGGCACTTGCCAAAGGAGTGTCACCGCGAATGGTCCGGTTGCGCCACGTCGCCGCTAACGCGCTTATCCCAGTTCTCAATCAGATTGGGCTGCAGCTTGGCGCCATGCTTGGTGGAGCAGTCGTTGTAGAGACGATCTTCAGCTGGCCGGGCATCGGGCAGCTCGCCGTAGGCGCGCTTAACAATCAGGACTTCCCGGTTGTCCTGGCAAGCGTGAGCTTCGTCGCGATCGTTTTCGTCCTGGTCAATCTGCTCGTCGACATCCTGAGCGCGATACTCGATCCGCGCCAAAGGAGCGTTCAGTGATAGCCGCTACTCAACCGCAGCGCGGTCGCATTCGAATCGGCATGACAGTGCCCGGCGCCATCGGCATTTCGCTTGTCGTGCTTATTGTCGGCCTGACAATCCTGGCGCCCTCGATCTCTCCTTTCTCGCCCTCTGATCAGGATCTCTACAATCTTTACGCTGCGCCAAACCTGAACTCGGCGCATATCCTCGGAACCGATGCGATCGGGCAGGATTTGCTGTCGCGCATTTTATACGGCGGGCGAATGCCGCTTTTAATCGCCGGCAGCGCCTGCCTGCTTTCCGCAATCGTCGGCGTGGGGCTGGGAGTTCTCGCCGGAGCACGCGGAGGCTGGATCGATCAGTTTTTGGGCCGGCTCGCCGATATTCAGCTCGCCATGCCATCGATCATTTTGGCGCTCGTCCTCCTCGCCTTCGCAGGAGTAAACCTCATCAATCTGGTTATCGTCATCACATTAGCAACCTGGCCGTCACAGTTCCGGCTGACGCGCGCCCATGCGATGAGTTTGCGCCGGCAGAATTTTATCGAAGCCGCGGAAATGGGGGGCGGATCAATCGGGCAGATCATCCTGCGCCATTACCTGCCGAACGTGATGCCGCTTGCTATCGTCACGACCACTCTGAACCTGTCCACAAGCCTGCTTCTGGAAGCGTCGCTCAGTTATCTTGGTCTAGGCGTCCAGCCGCCAACGCCCGACTGGGGCCAGATGGTCGCCGCGGGTCAATCGCAGCTTGGCGCCGCATGGTGGCTGTCGGTCGCTCCTGGTGTCATGCTGATGCTCCTTATCCTAGGCATTCAGCTCTCCGGGGACTGGCTTGCCGGCCGCCTCTCCGTCCGCGGGATGATCCGTTTTCAGGGCTGGAAAAAGTCATGAGCGGACCCGTTCTGGATGTGCAGGGGCTCGTGACCCGACTTGATGGCTCGGCCGGACCGATCATCGCGGTCAACGGCATCTCCTTCTCTATTGGGCCAGGAGAGTGCCTCGGGATCGTGGGTGAATCCGGTTGCGGGAAAACCATGTCGGCGATGTCGATCGCGGGGCTTCTCCCGGAAGGCGGATTTATTGCCGAAGGGCGGATCGCACTTGACGGTGTCGATTTGGCGAGTCTGTCGTCGGATGCCCGCCGCAAATTCCGCGCCGAGCATATTGGCGTCGTATTCCAGAACCCCGCCACCGCGCTAAATCCGCGAATGAACATTGGCGCGCAGCTGCGAGAGGCGTTGCCCCTGAGAGGTGATGCCGCTAACCGGCGCGCAGCCGAGCTTCTGGACATGGTGGGGGTGCCACGTGCCTGGGACCGCCTGGTCGATTTCCCGCATGAACTTTCGGGCGGACTCGCGCAGAGAGTGGTGATCGCCCTCGCGCTGGCTCGTAGCCCAAAGCTGCTGATTGCTGACGAACCGACGACGGCGCTTGACGTATCGATCCAGACGCAAATTCTGGATCTGATTGATGCGTTCCGCCGCGACCTTCAACTGGCCGTGTTGCTCGTCACGCATGACATCGACGTGGTCGCGGACCGCGCCCAACGGGTCGCCGTTATGTATGCCGGCAACATCATCGAGGAGGGTCCTACCAAAGCCCTGCTCAACGACCCAATCCACCCCTATACGGCTGGGCTGCTCGCCTCGACCCCGAACAAGGTGTCCCCCGGAACGGTGCTCAATCCCGTCGAAGGAGCGCCGCCGAGTCTGGCAAACCCGCCTTCCGGCTGCCGCTTCGCGCCGCGCTGCGCCCTGGCCACGGCCCAATGCGAACTAACGCTTCCTGCGGCGAGCATTGCCGCCGACGGCCGTATGTTTCGCTGTATCCACCCGCTGAGCAAAGCCAATCGTCTTCCCGACCCGCCAATCGACGTTGTTGCGCGGTTGCCGGCCGCCAGTCGAGTGCCGCTGGTCAAGAGCGAAGCGGTCAGTCGCTCTTTCATATTGTCGCGCCACCTCGTTACGCGGGCACCGCTCAAGCAGCGGCAGGCAGTAGCCGGAGTGACGCTCGAGATTTTCGAAGGCGAGTCGCTTGGCGTCGTCGGCGAATCCGGCTGCGGGAAATCCACGCTGGCGCGCCTTATCGCAGGTATCGACCATCCAACCCAAGGCCGGATTATCTATCGCGGCCAGCCGCTAAGCGATCTGGGTTCTGGTCGCCGGCAATGGCGGCGCGATGTTCAGATGATCTTTCAGGACCCGTATTCCTCGCTCGATCCGCGCATGACCATAGGAGAGATCATTGCCGAGCCGTTGAGCTATAACGGACTGGCAAAAGCCGAGCGCCGCAAACGTGCTGCGGCACTGATGGATGAGGTCGGCCTTTCGCAGGAATTGATCGATCAGCGCCCAGCGCAAATATCTGGGGGCCAACGCCAGCGGGTGGGCATCGCGCGGGCGCTGTCGCAAGACCCGAAACTAATCATCGCGGATGAAAGCGTCTCAGCGCTCGACGTTTCAGTTCAGGCGACGATCCTTAACCTCTTCCGAAGACTCCAGCGGGAGCGCGGACTGACATATTTGTTCATATCGCATGACCTGAACGTGGTGCGCTACATGTGCGATCGCGTTGCGGTGATGTATCTTGGAAAGCTGGTGGAGTTGGCGCCAACCGATGCGCTTTTCAGGAACCCTGCCCATCCTTACACACGAGCGCTTCTTGCCTCCATACCGGGCGCCAAGATGATGGGCGAAAGGCTGCGGGGCGACTTGCCATCACCGGACCAGCCCCCCGCCGGCTGCAGGTTTCATACCAGGTGCCCGCAACGCCAGGTCATCTGCGAAAGCATCGAGCCGAGCTTGGAGCATCTAGGCGGGGGAATTTCGGTCGCGTGCCATTACCCTGTCAGTCGCTCCCAAACGCACAAAAAGAAGCTGGAGAATCAACAAACCAGCTCGCCGTATAAAGAGGAAAGGAACATGAAATGAGCTTCTCACGCTGCGACTTTGGCCGGCGAGCATTGCTCCGCCTCGGCCTTGCCTTCTCGATCGCACTGTCGCTGCAGTTCGGGTCACTTCAATATGTGGGATCGGCTGCAGCGCAGGACAGCAGCACCGTCAGAATCGCCATCCCGCTTGGGTTTCGTGGTCTCGATCCCCATGAGGGCGTCAATCCTCGGGCCGAAGTCACACTTCAAAGCAACATCTATTCCAGCCTGACCCGGATTACGCCGGAGTTGGAGGTCGTCGGCGATCTCGCGACGCAATGGGAGCAGCCAGAGCCTTTGATTTGGGAGTTCGAGCTGAATCCGGCGGCCCGGTTCGAGAACGGAACGCCGCTGGACGCCGACGAGATCGTGGCGAACTTTTCCCGCATGTTCGACGCCGAACTGGGCTTTACGTTCGCAGCCGATCTGAAGCCGGTCATCAAGAGCGTCGAAGCGGTGACGCCGACCCGCGTGCGCTTTACGCTTTCAAGCCCGTATCCGGACTTCCTGCGCCGGATGTCCTATATCTACTTCCTCGATACGGAATGGGCGAATAGCCACAACCCCAAGCTGGAGGCGAATGCCTCCGGTCCTTACAGGCTGGTCAGTTTTGATCCGGAAGCGGGGGCGGTCCTCGAAGCCAACCCCGACTACTACGGAGAACAACCCGCTTTCAGCAACGCCGAGATGAAGGTGCTGCGCTCGCCGGCGCAGCGGCTGACCGGTCTTCTGGCCGGCGAGGTCGACGTCGCCACCATCCTTGATCCACAGGATCTGAAGCAGATCGAGGCAACTGGCGAGTTCAAGGTAGGCGCCATCGACAGTTCGCGCAGCGTCTATCTCTGGTATAACACCACTAAAGAACCGTTCGATAATAAGTTGGTTCGTCAGGCACTCAACTACGCAGTCAACGTTCCGCAGATCACGGAAACGCTGTTGAGCGGCTATGGCAAGGCGCTTGAAGGTCAAGTGTTTAGCCCGATCTATACGGGCTACAATCCCGATCTCAAAGCCTATCCCTATGATCCGGAGAAGGCAAAGGCTCTCCTGGCCGAGGCTGGATACCCTAACGGGTTCACGACGACGATGAGCGTGCCGACAGGCGCCTATGTGGCGGGCGATCAGATCGCCCAGGTTGTCGCCGCGCAGCTCGCCCAGATCGGAGTGAAGGTCAATATCGAGCAGATGCCGATGCAGACCATGACGCAGCAGGGAAACAACCCGGAAACCGCAGCGCCGATGCGTTTTGTAGGATATGCGGCCTACGACATGTCGGCTCGAGGCTTTCTGATCTATTTCCGCTCGGCGGGAGCGTCGAACCAAGCGAAGGATCCAGGCTACGACAAGCTCTATGAAGCCTATCTGAACGCTGAGACAGACGAGGAAAAGGCCAAACTGGTGGCCGAGATCACTGAATATATGCGTGATTTTGCGCCGATGCTGTTTCTCTATTCACAACCGACGACCTATGCCGTGCGCAACAGCGTCGAATGGACCCCGCGTCCAGACGACTGGCTGCGCGCCTTCGACATGACTCCGGTCGCGAATTGAAAGCCCTAGACGAGGCCAAGCCGCTTGGCTTGGCCTTCGTTGACCATCCCCTTTGAAGGACGCCATGAATCTGCAAGATGATCTGTTCCTCGATGCCGAGTTCCTTCGCGCACGCCGCAATTCAAAATGGAGGAGATTTCCCGACACCATAGTCCCCTCATGGATCGCCGATATGGACCTCAAGGTGGCGGACGTCGTCCAGAACGCGGTGGAGGGGACCACGAAGCAGCGCGACTACGGCTATCCTCGCCGCAGCGCGATCCCGGCCGAGCGAATTGCCGCGGATGCTTGGGCTGGTTGGGTGTCGCGCCGTCATGGATGGAACGTTGATCCCGCCGACGTGGTCGTGGCGACAGATGTCATGCAGGCCTGCTCCGCGGCCATCCTCACCTACTCCGAAGAGGGGGACGGCATCCTCCTGCCGACGCCCTGTTATCCGCCTTTCCGCGCCTGCATCACAGAAGCCAGGCGCACCTTGATCGATTGCCCGATGATCGAAGGTGAAGACGGCTTCCGGTTCGATTTTGAGGCAATGGAAGCGCAAATCGATGACCGCACTCGGATGATCCTCCTCTGCAATCCGCACAACCCTACCGGTCGTGTGATGACCAGGGAAGAACTGTCGTCAGTGATTGCGATCGCCGAACGACACGACCTGATCGTCTTCGTTGACGAGATCCATGCCGATATCATCTATCCAGGCCACCGGCACCTTTCCCTTGCAAACCTATCACCCGAGGCCGCGGCGCGCACCGTCACCGCAAGTTCGGCTACAAAGTCGTTCACCACACCGGCTTTGCGGCTCGCCGTCATGCATTTTGGCTCCCGTCCCCTGCGCGAGCGCTTCGACCGTCGCATCCCCAAAGCGCTTATGGGAAAACCTGCTATCACCGCGATTGACGCCAGCTACGCCGCCTGGACGGAAGGCGACGATTGGTTTGATGCTACGCTAGGGTATCTAACTACCGCCCGCGAAAAAGTGGTGAAGACCGTCGAGGCGCTGCCTAATCTGAGGCTGCATCAACCGGAATCGACGTATCTCGCCTTTATCGATTGTCGCGGATTGAAACTGAGCCGGCCCGCCGCTGCGTTCTTTCTCGACACGGCCCGGATCGGCTTCAGTGAAGGCGAAAGCTTCGGAACCGGTTATGAGGGATGGGTTCGGCTGAATTTTGCGACCGCCCCCGATGTCTTGGGCGAAAAGCTGGCACGCCTGAAGGCCGCATGTCTTGCCGAGGCCTGATCACGATCGACGCGTAGACCTGGCTTCGACGGGGCAACTCACGAGGAAGGATCCCATGGTCGATGGCATAGAGCCGACTAGCTTTTGGAAGGCTACAGGCAACTTCGACATCGGCGCCTTCGGCCTTTCCGCAAGGCGTGTTTCAGCAACACCGCCGACCATGCCGACATTAGTCGACGCGGTGCCCTCGGCGGCCGCCTTTGCGCTCGCGATAATCAGGAAGAATCGGCGATGAGCAACCAGGTCGAAGCCGACGAGGATTTCGGCACCTACGATCATATCGTGATTGGCGCCGGTAGCGCGGGATGCGTGCTGGCGAACCGACTCACACGCGACGGATCGCGCAGGGTGCTGCTCCTGGAAGCCGGTGGCAGCGACAATTGGCACTGGATCCGAATTCCCATCGGGTATGTCTATTGTATCGGCAATCCGCGCACCGATTGGATGTACAAGACGGAGCCGGAGCCGGGATTGAACGGTCGATCCATCGGCTATCCGCGTGGGCGCGTGCTTGGCGGCTGCTCGTCAATCAACGGGATGATCTACATGCGCGGACAGGCGCGTGACTACGATCACTGGCGTCAGCTCGGCAATGTGGGCTGGAGTTGGGAGGACGTACTGCCGCTGTTCAAGCGAGCCGAGAACTATTATCGCGGTGAGGATGACTATCACGGCGCCGAGGGCGAACTTCGCGTAGAGAAACAGCGCCTGCGCTGGCCGATACTGGATGCCTTCCGTGATGCGGCCGAGGCGGCGGGCATCCCGCGAACCGAAGACTTCAACCGCGGAGACAACGAAGGTTGCGGCTATTTTGACGTCACGCAACGCGGCGGCTTCCGGTGGAACGCGGTGCGGGCCTTTCTTGCCCCTGTTCGTAACCGGCCTAATCTTCGGATTCAGATCAATGCACAGGTGGACCGGCTCATTTTTGAAGGTAATCGCGCCACAGGCGTGCGTTTCCGTCTCGGTGGCCGTGACCGGATAGCCAAGGCCCGGGCCGACATACTGCTCGCGGCCGGGGCTATCGGGTCGCCTGTAATCCTACAGCGTTCCGGGATAGGCGATCCCGACCATCTGGCTGCTCTCGGAATCGAGACACGTCGCGCTCTGAAAGGCGTGGGCGCGAACTTGCAGGATCACCTCCAGCTTCGCTGCATCTACGCGGTCAGCGGCGCCTCAACGCTGAATGCGCGTGCCAGAACGCTTATTGGGAAGGGTATGATGGGGGTCGAATATCTCCTGCGACGCACCGGACCCCTGTCGATGGCACCGAGCCAACTCGGTGCTTTCGCGCGATCAGGATCGCATGTCGAGTCAGCCGATCTGGAGTTCCATGTCCAACCGCTGTCGCTTGATCGTTTCGGCGAGCCCCTGCATACGTTTCCGGCGATCACCGCCAGTGTCTGTCACCTACGGCCGGAAAGCAGGGGCGTGGTTCGGATTCGCTCGAGCGAACCTTCCGAGCCTCCGGCGATCCAGCCCAATTATCTATCGACCGAGACCGACCGGGCAGTTGCGGCGAGTGCCATTCGCCTCACCCGCCGGATCATGGCTCAGGAGCCGATGCGGCGTTACCAGCCTCAAGAATTGAAGCCCGGAGGGGATGACGACAGTGAAGAGGCGCTCCGCCGCGCGGCCGGCGAGATTGGGACAACCATTTTCCATCCAGTCGGCACAGCACGCATGGGAACTGACCCGGAGGCTGTGGTTGATCCAGAATTGCGTGTTTACGGTATAGACAATCTGCGCATTGCCGATGCCTCGATCATGCCCACGATCACGTCGGGCAACACAAATGCCCCGACGATGATGATTGCCGAAAAGGCAGCGCAACTGCTTTGCGTTTCCTAAGATAGTCTTGCGGCAGCTCTGCCGATGACTGCAAACCGCGAGACCTTCGGTTCGGGTTCTGCGGGATGAGGCGCGGCGCTATAGCGGCGATATTTGCGGAACCGTCAATGCCGATCCCTCGCACAGAACGGGGTTTGGCCCCGGATCGACCACGGGCTGTTGGGCGGCCGGCACCTTGTCCGGCCGCTCGGGCTTTCCGTTTCTTCAAATCAGAAGAAATCGGACAAAGGCATCTGTTTTGCAAATCTACAGCTTGCCGAATTCGCGCTTGCGACTTTGAACTTCGCCTTCTGGCCGCACGCTCTCGTCCGGCTCTGCCGCAAAAGCATGCGCCGGCATGAGGATGCCCAGATGACGGTACGGGATATCTGACAGGACGGTGAACCGAAGCTGGTCGCCCTTGTCGAGCAAGTAGGCGTCACCGGGCTCCGCCACGAACTTGCCGCTCACCCAGTTGCCCATACTGTAGGAAGACCAGTATTCCACCTGGACCTTGCCCTTCAGGGCGATGTGCAGACCCGTTGCCCAGACGCCATAGCGGGGTGTTACCGCGCCGGCAGCATAGTCTTCAACAAGCACATGGCATGCGGGGTCCCACAGCTTGCGCTTGATGGCAAGATCGATGCCAAAACCGGCGGACGGTTGCATGAGCCGGGACATCTCTTCTTCGTCGACTTCGAATACACTTCGCATCAGCTTCATCGAACACACACTCCTTGCGTGATTGTATTGAGAGGATCGGATAGCCATAGAGGTGGGCTGCCCGTCCGCTTCAGCCATCTGGGCTGCTGCCTATCGAATCTTCCGCGTCAATCTAACGACATGCAGCCCATCCGACATTTGACGAATTGAAAAACCAGCTTTGTCACGACCGTCCAAACTGAATGCCGGTTGTGACAAGACGCGGAAAGACAGCCGCCCTTCAGCCCAGGCGCTCATGCGCCCCCGTATCATTCGGCAGCCTTCAGCTCCGCCTCGGCATAGTGGGCTTCCAGCCGGGCAAGCTCGGCCACGAAGCGTTCCCGGTAGGTTTCGGCCAGCTCGGCAAAAGCCTTGGGATCGATGCCATCGCTTGACAATCCGGGAATCACTGCATCGAAGAAGGCGCGGCGGCGCGCATTGCGGGCATGGGCCGGTATGGTGAGCAGCAGCGCGTTCAACCGGCTCAACCCGGCATCGTCGAAGACCGAGTCCCATAACAGGCGCAGGTCGTCGAAGCCGAAGGCTGAGGGGGCGGGCCGGGGGGCACTGCGCAATTCAGCGGTGCCTGCCATGTCGACCTCGCCCGCTTCGGTCAGAACAACGCCATAGGCCGTCCGCGCTGCCTCGAGCGAGACGATGCCGACGGCCACGTCCGCAGCTACCGCGGCGGGGTCGCGGGCGAAGGGATCGCCATAGCCGCCGCCGCCCGGGGTCATGACGGTAAAGGTATCGCCGCGGTTCAGCGTGATGATGTCGATCTTGCCCAGTTCGCGTTCATTGGCCGTGCCCATGTTGATGAGCGTGCGCGCCGCCGCGCCGGGCCGACCGCCGGCCACGCCCCAGGGCCGGAACAGGAAGCGCTCCATGCCGCGGCCCAGGATCTGGCAGCCGTCGCGGCGCACTTCGAAGGTCAGGGACAGGCCCGAGCCGCCGCGCCATTCGCCGGCGCCGCCGCTGTCGGGGCGCAGCCGGAATTCACGGATGGCAACCGAGGCCGAGGCCTCGATCACTTCAATCGGATTGTTGGACATGGACGACATCAGCGCGCCGCGCCCGTCCACCCCGTCCAGCCCGGGCCGCCCGCCGGTGCCGCCTACCATCAGTTCGACGACCATGACGTTGCGCGGCTTGGTGGCAGTCGGGGGTTCGGCGATGGTCACCGGCACGATAACCCCGCTCATACAGCCCGGTATCAGGTCGGGCGCGGCAGCGGCCAGTGCTCCATGGATCACGTCGTTGACGCGCATTGCGGTGGCATGGCGCACCCCGGTGGCCGCCGGAAATTCCGGATTGAGCACCGTGCCCTTGGGCGCGGTGACGGTTACGTTCTCCATCAGCCCGGCATTGAACGGAATATCGGGCGCCATGGTGGAGATGAACGAAATCATCCTCTGGGTAAGCCACTGATGGCGCTGGCCGCGAGTAACGATATTGTAGGCGGCGAGCGTCTGCGGATCGGTGCCGGAATAGTCGAGGTGGACTAGCCCGTCCCGCGCGGTCATCTGCAGCCTTATCCTGAGCGGAATCCGGCTGGTGAGATCGTCGTCGAGATAATCCCAGAAATCGTAAGTGCCGTCGGGAATGCGCCGCAGCGCCTCGCGCGATTTCAGCCGCGCATATTCGATAAGGTCCACCTGCGCCTGCCGGAAGGTTTCCAGCCCATGCTCCTCGATGACTTCGGAGACCCGGCGCTGCGCGACACGATGGGCCGCAATCATGGCCTTGATGTCACCGAGATTGGCTTCCGGCGTGCGCGAATTGGCGTTCATGATCGCCAGCACGTCGGGGTTGAATTCGCCGCCCGACATCAGGCGGACGGGCGGCAGCAGCAGCCCTTCCTGGAAGAGTTCAGTGGAGGTGGGCGAGATGCTGCCCGGCACCCGGCCGCCAACATCAGAGATATGAAGGAAGGACCAGCCGTAGCAGACCCGCTCGCCATTGTGGAAATAGGGCACCAGGAGCTGCACGTCGGGCGTGTGAGTGCACAGCCCCCCGGAGGCATAGGGGTGGTTGGTGACGACCACGTCGCCCTCGCGCAGGTCGGGCATGGCCTCGATCACGACCGATGCGTCAGCGACAACGCCGCCGGTGGCGCCGATTTCCCGCGGAAAGGCGAAGAACCTGCCCTCGTCGGTCGCCAATGCACAGCAGAAATCGGCGATCTCCTTGACCATCAGCGTATGGCCGATGCGGCGGATGGTATAGCCCGCTTCCTCGGCGATCGAGGTCACCTTGTTTGACAGGATCTCGATCAGAATTGGGTCGAGCTTCATGACATCATCCTTTCCACTAGGATCACCCCTTGAGCATTTGTGACACCTGTCCAGCCCGGCAGGATTACTGAGGTCGTGTCCTCCTGCTCGATGACGGCGGGCCCTTTGACCACTGCGCCGGCGCCCAGGGCGGCGCGATCGTAAACATCGGCCTCGACCCAGCCGCCCGTCAGATAGATGGGCCGCTTCGTGCGCGGCGTCGCCGGCCCAGGCGTGGCGGCGGCCATGGGCGCATCCAAGCTCGGCACGCGGCCCGTAACCTGAACCCGGAGGTTCAGGATTTCGATCACATGGGCGTCGTCGCGGAAGCCATAGGCCAGCTTATGGGCGGCGTGATAAGCCTCTACCAGGGGGGCATGGTTATGCGCGTCGATATCGGCTTCCTGGAGATCGACCTGAATCTCGCTGGCTTCTCCGCGATAGCGCAGATCGGCTGTCCAGCGACGCTCCACCGGTCCGACGATATCGCCTTCCGCCTCGATCCAGGCGCTAGCCTCCGCCCGCATTTCATCCGCCAGCTCAGCCAGCCTTGCGGTGAACGCGGCACTGCCGTCCACGGCAGTACGGAAAGTGCGCACGAAATCGCGGCGAAGGTCGGAAATGAGAGCGCCATATGCGCAGAGGGTGCCGGGTGAAGGAGCGATCATTATGCCCTTTAGGTGCGCCTCCTCGGCCAGAAAATTTGCATGGGTGGGGCCAGCGCCACCATAGGCGGCCAGCATGAAGTCCTGTGGTGCGAGGCCACGCTGGGCAAAGCCCTTGTAGATATCGGTGGCCATGCGCGCCGTGGCGACGCGCAACGCCGACACGGCCGTGCGTTCGGCGATGTCGCGGCCCTCGAAGCCGAGTCGGGCACCCAGCTCCGCCAGTCCATTCATTGCGGCGGCGCGGTCCAGCCGCATGGCGCCGCCGAGGAACCCGTCCTCACGCAGCAGATTCATGGCAAGATAGCAGTCCGTAATCGTGGGGCGCGTTCCCCCGCGACCGTAGCAGATGGGGCCGGGTTCGGCGCCCGCGCTTTCGGGGCCAACCTTGAGCACTCCCTGCTTGTCCACCGTAACGATCGAGCCGCCGCCCGCGCCAATGGCATTGACACTGACCACCGGCAGAATCAGCGGGAAGTCTCCAACCGTCGAGCGGGTGGTGAATTCCGGCACGCCGGCTTCCGAGACAGCCATGTCCGAACTGGTGCCGCCCATGTCGAAGGTGATGATGCGTTCGATGCCGCCCTGGATGGCAAATGACGAGCTGGCGACCACACCCGCGGCCGGCCCCGATAGCACCGTTTCAATGGGGCGCTGGCGCGCGGTCAACAGTCCGATCGTGCCGCCATTGTTCGTCGTCACATAGACCGGCGCGCGCAGCCCAAATTCCGCCATTCGGTTGGTCAGGCGCGAGAAATAGGCTTCCATCAGGGGGCTGATATAGGCGTTCAGCGCGGCAACCAGAGACCGCTCATATTCTCTGATTTCCGGCCAGATCGCGGCCGACGCGGTGACGAGCGTGCCGGGCAATGCCTCCGCCAGACGAGTGGCAAGCTTGGCCTCGGGCGCCGGGTGAAGATAGGAGTTGAGGAGAACCACGGCGACGGCATCGACCTTGGCCCGGGTCAGACTTTCGATCAGCTCGGGGTTTACGGCGGGTTCGCCTTCAACATGTCCATTGGCCAGGATGCGGACCGGCACCTCATGGACCATGTTGCTGGCGATCAGTGGCACTTCCTTGACGACGTTCAGGTCAAACGGGCGATCCACTTTGCCCCGGCCGATCTCGAGCACATCGCGGTTTCCTTTCGAAACCACCAGCGCCATTCTTGCGCCGCGCCGCTGGATGATGGCGTTAAGGCCGATGGTGGTGCCGTGAATGATCAGCTCGACCTCCTCGGGCCGACGACCGGCCCGTTCGAGCACGCCCCTCACCCCGCGTTCCACGGCTTCGGACGGATCGGCAGGCGTGCTCGGTTCCTTGAACACGGTGAGTGCACCAGTCGCACGATCGACCAGGACGAGGTCTGTAAATGTCCCTCCCACATCGATGCCGATGCGGCAAGTTCCATTCAATGTATCCAGGCTCATCCGCGATCTCCATGACTAAGCAAGCAAGAGAATATGCCGGGCAGCGGCGCGGCCGTCGCAACCCAGGTGATTTGCTAGCATTGCCTCGATTTTGCAGAAACCTGCCTATTCAGGATGGCAGCTTTACAAATCCGTTACAGGCGGAGGCTCTCATGCGCTTATGCAACCCGCACTCAGACCAAGTGCATGAAGCCGCCGGACGCCGGGACCTGCAGGATATTCAATAAAAGGCGGTATTCTCCGCAGATGCCTGTCGCGTTGTCAGACACAATTTCGTCGTAACCGTTGGCTGCCCCTTGGACAGCCCGCTCCGCATCAAGGCGCATGAGCACGGACAGGCCGCACTCGTGAGGTGCGGCAAGATGTCAGGTCATCGCCCCAATTGAGAACACCGCGTGCGCAAGGGGCTGAACTATCGAGCGGAGAATTCCATCGGCGGCTGTTCGTTAGTTGGATAGCCACGTGCCCGATTGGTCCAGATAGAGGAAGTTGGAAGGGCTGAATGTCCAGCCTTGAAGCTTGGCATCCATCGCAACGCTTCGCTCCAACCAGACGACCGGCAAGGAGTATGACTGCTCCATCAGGCGTTCCTCGAACTTACGCAAGAGATCCAGCCGCGCTTTAGGATCTGTTTCGACAGCCTGGCGCGCCCATATATCGTCAAGCACCGGGTCGTCGAAACGGCCGGCAGAACGGTGAGAAAGGTCATAGGAGATATACTTGGTGAGCTGCTCTGTCGGCTCTTCGCGCAGTGCCGAATAGATGTCGGTAATGGCCACGAAATTGCCATTGGTCAGGGCAGAGGCCCATTCGGGCGTCTGGACGATTTTGAGTTCCGCATTGACCCCAACTCTACGCCATTGGTCAGCAAGAAATACCGCGAAATCGACGAGGATTGGAGGGCCGTCCCGCACGGTCAGCGTGAAAGACAGGTCTGCCTGACCGGCCTCAGCCAGAAGCTGCCGGGCTTCCTCACGCGCTTTCTCTATGTTTCTGCTGAATCCGGGCAGCGATTCGAGATGAGCGTCACTGCCGGAAAACTGGCCGTTGGGCATAAGCGGCCCTCCAACATATTTCATCGCGCTGGTGGCGCCCAGACCCGCGACGCCGCCCCAACGATCTATCGCCAGGTTCAGCGCCTTGCGCACCCGCTGATCGTCGAACGGAGCGGATTGGCTGTTGAATGTGACAAGGAAGTGAGTCAGCGACGGTCCAACATGGGTCGTAATCCCGTCGCCCAATGCTGTGCGAAGACGTTCAGCGGCCTGTGGGCTCACACCTCTGAAGTCCGTATGAACCTGACCCGCCTGAATGGCATTGACGACGGCCTGCCCTTCCATGGTGTAGGATTCGAGCCGGTCGAGGTAAGGCTGGCCTTCACGGAAATAATTCTCGAACCGTGACGCCGTCCAGACCGACCCCGCGACGAAATCCTCGAATACAAACGGTCCGCTCCCCATGACGACTCGCGATGGTTAGCTGGGATTCGATTCAAGCAGTTCCGAGGAGTAGATGCAGTTCCACGGTGAAGCAAAGGTGCCGAGAACCGACGTGTCCCATTCCTTGAGGTGAAACCGTACCGTCAGTTCATCCACGACTTCGACGGATTCGATCTGGCGGAAGGTTTCGATTCTTTCCGAAATGACGCCTTCCGGCGGAAAGGCTAGCCGCTCGAAGGTGGCCGCGACGTCTTCCGCAGTCAACTGCGAGCCATCGTGGAACTGGATCTCGGGGTGAAGAGTAAACGTGTAGGTCAGCGCTTCGGGGTCGGCCTCCCAGCTCCTTGCGACATCTCCTTCGATCTCGGGATAATTACCCGGTTTGAAGCGCAGCAGCGTTGAATAATGAGGCGCGAGCCGCATCAGAACCGCGAAATTGTTGGCTGCGTGACAGTCGAAATTCGCAGGATCGTCGCTTACGGCGTAGCGCAGCGCGCCGCCATACTGCGGCTCCCCCTGTGCCGCAACAGGCGCGGCGGAGACGATCACAGTTGCTGCTGCCAGACCGGCGATGAATGTTTTACCCGGTATCATGCAGTCCCTCCCAGATTATGCATGGTTTTGAACTAGCGCCCGGCGCTGGCCTTGGGATCGAAAATATCCCTCAGCGCATCACCCAGCATGGAAAAGGAGAAGACGACCAAAGCGATCGCCACCCCTGGGAAAATGACGATCCAGGGTGCGGTCAAGGCGCTGTTGAACGCGTTGCCCGCCAACATCAGTCCCCAGCTTGCCGTTGGTGCGGTTACGCCCAACCCAAGGTAGGAAAGTGAGGCTTCGATCAGGATGGCTTGGCTCACGAAGGTCGTGACCATAACGATGTAGGGACCCGCAATATTGGGCGCAATGTGCCAGGCTATGATGCGTGAGGAAGAAAACCCCAGCGTGCGCGCGGCATCGACATAGGCTTGTCGCCTGATCGTCAAGGTCTGGCTGCGCGCGATCCTTGCCATGTTGGGCACGATTGGCAGCGCGATCGCCAGTACGAGATTGAAATCGATGCCGAACACAAGATTCCGGCCCATGGTTGCCACAAGAACGAGGGCGAGAATCATGGTTGGAATTGCGAGAAGCACTTCGAGAAAACGTTCGAGTATGAGCTCGAACAACCCCCCGATATAGGCGGACGTGATGCCGAGCATCGCGCCGATGGTGGAGCCGATAATGCTCGCCGAAACGCCGATAAATAGTGCGGTGCGCCCACCATAGAGCACGCGGCTCAAGAGATCGCGCCCAAAAGTGTCGGTTCCCAGCCAGTGTTGCAAGGATGGCGCCGCTAAGGTGTTGGCGTAGTTTGTTTCCAGGGGATCATACGGCGCGATCCAATGCGCCAGTCCCGAAGCGACAAAGATGATAACCAGAACCAGCAGACCGACGAACCCAAACGGGTAGTTTCGTATTAGTTCAACCCAGTTGGGCAGCCGCTTGGGCTCGTGTGCCCAAAGGGTTCCGTGAGACGGTGGGGGAAAGACGTTCCTCATCCTCGGCCCAGCCTTATTCTTGGATCGATTGCCGCATAGGCCAGATCGACCAGCAGATTGATGGCGATGAAAATAATGGTCAGGACAACCACGATGCCCTGGATAACAATCAGGTCGCTGCGCGCCACGGACTCCACGAAAAGGCGGCCGAGGCCGTTCAGGCTGAAGACCTGCTCGATCACGACAAGGCTTCCAACCATCAGGGCAAACTCCAGACCGATTATCGTGACCGTGGGCAGCAGGGAGTTCGGCACAATGTGCCTGCGCACAATGCTGCTTGCGGGTAATCCCTTGGCGCGAGCCGTTCTTACATAGTCCTCCGACATTGCCTCGATGACCGAGGCGCGCATCATGCGCACCAGCATGGCGGCATATCGGTAGCCGACGGCCAATGCCGGCAGAGTGAGTTGTTGCAGCACCCGTATCGGATCGGAAAAGAGCGAGTTGGAACCAAGTGGCGGCAGCCAGTTGAAAAACCAAAGCATCGCAAGTGCCAGCATCATGCCCAGCCAGAAGGACGGCAGGGCAATGCCCCCGAAGGCGAAGATGCGAATGAGATTGTCTAGCCAGGTGCCGTGAAAAATCCCGGCCAGTGTGCCCAACGGCAAGGCAATGACCACCGCGATGATCATGCCGAGAACGGCAAGTTCCAGCGTAACGGGAAGGCGAAGCATTATCTCGTCGAGGACCGGCTTGCCCGTCCACGACGAAGAGCCGAGGTCACCCGTGAACAACCCCCATAAAAAGTCGCCGAATTGCACCAGGATTGGGCGATCCAGCCCCAGTCTCGCGCGTTCAGCCGCAATGATCTCGGGTGTCGGGTTGCCTCCGTCCGCACGCAGCATCGTTTCAACGGCATCTCCCGGCAGGAGGGCAAGCATGAAAAATGTGAGCGTCGCGACACCCAGCAATGTCGGGATTGCGAGCATGAGCCGATTTAGTAGGTAACGCAGCATGGCTAGGCCCTTACGCACGCAACTTTGTGAGTTTCGGTAAGGGAGCGGCTCTCGGGAACGGCCGTGCGACACTCATCCGTTGCCAACGGGCAGCGCGTATGAAAGACGCAGCCGGAGGGTGGATTGAGCGGTGAAGGGATCTCGCCCTGCAAGGGGCCACGCGACAATCCCTCACCCTTCAGCCCTCGAAACAATGGAACTGCGGCAAGCAAGGCCTGCGTGTAAGGATGTCTCGGCTCGGCAAAAAGCTCTTCGCGGCGGCCGCTTTCGACGACCCGGCCGAGATACATGACCGCGACGATATCGGAAATATGACGAACGACGGCCAGATCGTGAGCAATGAAGAGATAGGTCAGGCCCAGTTTTTTCTGAAGCTCCACCAGGAGATTCATGATTTGCGCCTGGATTGAAACATCGAGCGCGGAGACCGGCTCGTCGCAGATTATGAAGTCCGGCTCCATCACCAATGCCCGCGCGATACCGACCCGCTGGCGCTGCCCGCCCGACATCTGATGGGGATAACGATCGCCCATGTCCGGCGGAAGGCCCACAAGGGATAGAACCTCTTCGACCCGTTCCCTCGCTTCACGCCGCTTCTTGCGCAATTTATGGACAAGCAGCGGCTCAACCAGTGCGTCCGCCACCTTGTGCCTTGGGTTCAATGACGTGAACGGATCCTGATAGACGACCTGAATTTTGCGGCGCATGTCCTTAAGGCGCTGCCCCCGCATTAAAAGCAGGTCGTCGCCGTCCAGTTCAACCGTACCCGCAGTTGCCTGTTCCAGCCGCAGAAGAAGACGAGCCAGTGTGGTCTTTCCGCACCCGGATTCGCCAACGAGCCCCAATGTGCCTCCTGTCGGCACGCTGAAACTGACATTTTCGACAGCCCGCACCGTAGCGCCCCTACCCAAGTAAAAATGCTTGGTCAGACCTGAAACCGTCAAAAGAGCTTCTTTGGAGATTGCGGGTTTGATGGGCTCTGGCGTGCCAGCCGCCGGGTAGACGCCACTGTCCTTGAAAGGATGGAAGCAGGCGTCGCTGTGATCCTGCGTGCTGCGCGTCAGCGCCGGAATTTCCAGGCACTTATCGCTAGCCGCAGAGCATCTTGGACGAAAGGCGCATCCTTCCGGCAAGGCCCTGAGGCTTGGCGGCTGCCCCGGTATCGTCTCGAGCAGTTCCTGGCGTGGCATATCAAGCTGCGGAACCGCCTTCAGCAATCCAGCCGTATATTGATGCCGGGGATGACGCAGCACCTGACTGGTTGTGCCGGCCTCCACAATTCGTCCCGCATACATGACGTTGACACGGTCGGCATATCGCGCAACCAGGCCAAGATTATGCGTAATTAAAACCAATCCGATCTTCAGTTCATCGACCAGGTCCTGCAAGAGATCGAGAATCTGGGCCTGAATCGTCACATCCAGCGCCGTGGTGGGTTCATCCGCTATTATGACGCTGGGATTGCATGCGAGCGCGATTGCGATCATCACCCTTTGACGCATGCCCCCCGAGAACTGATGGGGGTACAGCCCCAGCCGCCGCTCGGGATCGGGCACGCCAACCAGGGTCAGCAATTCGACAGCCCTGTTCCACGCCTTTTCCCGGGAGTAGCCCAGATGCGCGATCATGGGCTCCATAATCTGTATCCCTATCGTCAACACGGGATTCAACGCCGTCATGGGCTCCTGGAACACCATGGCGATCTCGCGCCCCCGCAGCCGGCGCATCTGCTCTTCTGAAAGGCCAAAATAATCCATGCCCTTCAGACTGGCGGCACCACTGATCCGAGTCGCATCACCGCCATGCAGCAGCCCCATCAGGGCCAGCGAAGAAACGGATTTCCCGCAGCCCGATTCTCCCACAAGGGCGACGATCTCTCCCGCCCAAACGTCGTAGCTGACGCCCCGAACGGCATGAATAAGGCCCGCTCCTGTCAAAAACTGCACATGCAGGTCGCGCACTGACAGGAGCACGTCTCCCTCGATCTGCTTTTCCGCCATCGGGTTGCCGGGATTCTCGCTGTCATTGATGCTCCCGAGCAGCTCATGCACCCGCTGACGCCAGCGGGCGGGGAGCGCGCTATGGCGGCTTGCAAGCCGGTCCTTCCGGACGAAATTCGGGAGCGGCAACATTATCCGGCCTAGGTGAAATCAAAAAGGTTGAGAGGGTTGTCCACGAGTATGCGGCGGCGTATCGCGGCGTCCGGCGCCCAGTCCATGACAAGGTTCAGAAGTTCGCCAGTGTTGCGGCTGGACTGCGGAATGTGGGGCCAGTCGGATCCCCAGACAGCCTTGTGGGGAGCCGCGTCCACGATCGCCCGAGCGATGTGGCTAACCGCATCATATCCTTTGTTTTTTGCAATTCTGTATGGTCCGCTAAGCTTGAGCCAGCCATTGCTTTCATTGAGCAGGTTCAGGAGACGCTGGAAATCCGCATCCGTGAGCCCGTCCTCCTCCAGCATGTAGCCCATGTGGTCAATGATGAAATTTGTATCGAGCGTCCCGAGATAGTCGATGAGGTCGCGAACGATATAACCGGGTGCGTAGAATTGCAGGTGCCACCCGAGCGGCTTTACCCTCTCGGCCATATTGGCGATGTATCTCTTGATATCGGCAAGCGGAAGCGCAGCACGCTTGAACAAGTCGAGACGGATGCCCCGCACGCCGACGGAGTGGAAATGCTCAAGCGTCGCATCCGCCACATCATCCTCGACCATTACGACGCCGCGAGCATTAGCGCCGGCAGCCTTCAAGGTGTCCACGAGGCAGCTATTATCCGTGCCGTAGAAGCTCGGCTGCACCACGACAAACCGTTCGAGCTCGAGAACTTTCATAAGCTGCTGATAATGCGAAAGCTTTCCGTCCGGCAGGGTATATTGCGGCTCGGAGACACTCGGATACCGATCCAATGGTCCAAACGCATGCATATGCATGTCGCATGCCCCCAGCGGCATATCGAACTTTGGCCTTTCAACCGAAGAAAGGGACAACATCGGTTCGGAAACGAGTGGCTTGTTCATCAGCTTTGCGAAGTCCTGTCGTGGGTATTGAGAGAAGTCTGGCCGGCACGCCATTTCGCAGCTCGGCCGTCGAGCGCCTCGATCAAGATCTCAGTATCGATGGCCGCAAATGCGAGCGGCGCGACACCAAGCTCGACCAGTTCGTTGAAATGCTCGGGATCGGTAACGCCGCCGACGACCAACTGCTTGCCCTGACGGCGCACAGCCTTCGCGACATGGCGGCACGCAGACATTATTTCAGGATGCCGCGGCTGCCCTATGCAGCCCAGCTGGGACGACAGATCGTTCAACCCAAGCGCGATCAGATCCACACCGTCCACGGCGGCGATGGCCTCGGCATTGCGAACGCCCTCCTCCGATTCGATGAGAACCTGCAGTACCGTTTGGCGGTCAACGACCTCGACCCGCTTTGCGGCAGGCATGCGCTCAAACGCCAACTGGGGGAGCAGGGCGTTTTGCGAACGCTCTCCGCGCGGCGGATACCGGCAAGACGCTACGGCTTTGCGGGCATCATCCGCCGTGGCGATGTGGGTGGCGATTATTCCGCTGGCGCCGCCATCCAGAAGCCGGCCGATCGCGCCGTAGTCCTGTTCCGGCGGCCGGACCCATGCGGCCAAACCGATATCCCGGGCCGTTTGAGCCAACAAACACGCCGTTTCGAGCGACATCATTGAATGCTCAAGATCGATCCAGACGACGTCATAGCCACAGGTCGCCGCCATCCGGACGATATCGGGTGTCCGAGCGGTTCGAATACCCAGGGACAGCAATGACTGGCCCGCAGCGAGCCGCTCAACGATCATGTCGGCCCGCTGAACGGGTCGTAGCTTGTGATCCATTATCTCCTCCACCGCCCATTCAAGCGGCCATTCCTCGAAACTAGTTTCGAGGCGCGATATGCGCCAATTCAAGTTAAGAGCCATATTGATTGGAATATGCAATCAATGGAGCGTGACATGGCCAATCTGCGGCCACTCGCAAACCCTGCACCGACTGCACGCGCGCCCCAGAGCGCACACCGTCCAGCAATGGTAGCGTCGCAATTGAGGCAACCTGCCCAAACGGCTTGATCCATGAGCAGCTGCCCCGCGTCAGGAAACGGCCGGGAAATCCACGTTGGTGAAACCGGGAATGCGAACCCGAGACGGGTCCATGTCCTGGACGCAGAGTTCATCGATGATGAATTCGGCAACCGAGTTCGACAGCAACTGACGCGGATCTTCCATGACAAGCCGCAGCCGGGAGATTGCCGTCAAGCGGTCATCGGGATCACGCAACCGGGGCATTTCGGCCAGCGTCTTCGTTGCGGATGTGATGATCGGAGCCGCATCGATGTTCGGTACAAATGCCGGAAAGCCCTCGAACATCTTGGCGCCGATATCCGCCGTCACCCGGGTCTTACACCAGTACCCGCGATATACGGCCTCCAGTTTCTCGACCATTTCCTTGTTGCTCAGCTCGTCGACTTCCAGTCCGGGCAGGTGCGCTGCGATCAACAGCCGTTCCGGGGGCAGGCTTTTTCCAGAGGCCCGCCACAACAAATGGCACATGTTATTCGTAGCCCAGGTCAAGCCGGCCGTGGGGCGTCCGGACGGTCCTGCGATCAGCACCATTATCTTTTGCCAATCGATGGACTGGCTATGAATCCAGTTCATCGTCCGGTAGGCAATGTCGAGGAACGTCAACGCGAAAGTTGCCACCATCACATCGTTGAAAGGAACAGCCATCTGCGATCCCGGACGAGGCTCGAGGAAGTCCTCCCGAACGTTGTCGAAACTCAACTTCGACGGGTCAGCGAGGCAATCTTGCAGAAACTCGGACGTGGTTCGGCAGCCATAGTCCAGAAGCCTCGCAATTTTCTCCTCCTGTCCCCGCCAAGCTTCAACCGCGATCTGCTTTTGAACAAAATCCCGGTTGCAAAGCTCCCGCGTGCGATTGGCCTGATGGATCAAGCGGGAGGCCCAATGCTGCCAGTCGGGATTGCCTGTTTCATGCATCTCGGCAAGCCATGCCACGGTTGTACCGAGGTGGGATACTGCGGTCATTTCTTTGAAGCCGCGGGTACTGTGACGGAAACTCTCGGCAATCGGCGAGGCGCCGCCCCCGGGGAACAGCACGAGGTCCGAACCTGTCGACACCAACAGCGGGTTTGCCGACGTGGCGCCGACCATCTGCTCGGCCAGATCAGCCGCGATGCTTTGCGGGCCGGTGTATAGGTTATAAAGGCGCACAAAATCTTCGTGCGGGGCATATTGGTTTTGCACGGCACGTCCCTTCGCTGTCGCTATGCTCTAAACTCGTAGACGGCGCTGTCCTGCCGAAACCGGATGCCGGCGGTCAGGCTATGCGCTACGACGAGGAAGGGCTGTCCATCGCTTTCAAAGAATGCCGCATCTGTGGCGCCAAAGCTCGGAAAGCTATCCACCTGCCTCCACGCATCCGGGTGCCATTCATAAACGAACGATGTCAGGTCAGTTTTCGGAGATTGCGGCGTTCCCTCTATGAACCGCACCAGAACCAGCCAAGACCGTTCGCCACGCTGATAAAGTGCGAATTCGCGGCCGCCATCGCGCCGCAAGATCTGCCGCATTTCGAATACCTCTCCGGTCCATTCGAAAATACTGACGTCTCCCGAAATCGTGGCGAAAGCCAGTTGGAAGCCATCACCCAGCCTGATGGGCTGAAACGCGCGCCCTCCATCTCCAGGCAGAAGTTGAAACTCCTCGAAGCGTCCGTCCCGCCACTCGTATATCCTGGAACCGGAGACGTGATCCGCATAGGCGAGGAATTCGCGTCCGCTGATCGAAAAGGCGGAGAAATTATACCCCCATTCTCCATCCAGTGTCTGAAGGGGAACAAACTCGTGACCACCCCACTCGTAGATGAATGACCGGCTCGGGTGCCGCCGCTCGGGTCCATCCACGGTCACGCCCACCGCATAAGCAAGGAAGTCTCGGCTGCCGATGCGGAAGTGACGCACTTGTTTGGCGTAGAACGTTGGCACATCCTGAAAAACTTCGTAGCCGCGATCACCCAAGCGCCAGATGCGACTGGCCAGGTTAGGTTCATAAGGCCCACGTCCTGACCGCGCGCTTGCCGTGGCTAAAAACCTCTGGCCGCCTATTTCGAAGAATTCGGCATCCTCTCCGCCGGGAACCCCCAGCGCTGCTATCTGCACAAAGGCTCCCGACATCCAGCGAAACAGGGGCATATCAACATCGCTCGTTCCGCCGTTCATGTGCGCATCGCTGCCCTCGATATCCTTGGCGAGTTGGGGAACGGCAAGAAGCACATTGTCATCCTGCACGCAGACAGCGGCCGCCCGAGCACCAAATGTTTCAATGGCAGCTACCGGATGGATAACCCGACCTTCACCCTCGAAGGCGCGCAAATCGCCCGTCATCACGTTTCCCCTCTCAGCGGATATGAGAACGTTTCTAGTGGGAGGAGCATGACCGAAGCAATTTCAACTTCGGCCTCTATTGATTGCGAATTCCAATCAATGAAGGGAGCATTGACGGCACAGCAGATCGTTTCCCGGATCTCTAATCAGATTTCAGCACCGATACTCTCACCAGCCTCCGTCGAGAACGCCTGCTGGGCAAGGTGAACCAATTGCTGGACTTTCAGATTGGCCTCACCGGTTCGGAACGCGAGTAGAAGCTCTGTAATGGCATCTTCGTCGGCAATATGCCGAAACTCAAGGTTTGGTATCTGGATATATCTCAATCCTCCAGGAACCACCGCCACCCCCAATCCGGCGGCAACCAATCCCACGATTGTGGTGGCCTCCTCGGCTTCCTGAACGATGTCCGGCGCGAAGCCCCACTTGCCGCAGAGCTTAATGAACTGGTCGTAGATCCCGATACCCATCTTACGTGGAAAGAAGATGAACTTCTCCTTGGCAAGCTCTGGAATAGCGACGACCGACTTGGACGTCAGAGGGTGTCCCGAAGGCAAGGCCACCACGAGCCGGTCGGTGGCCAGTCGTCGGGTCGAAATCTCGGCGGGTATACTCTGGCGGGGTCGGCGCAGCAGCCCGATATCGATCGTTCCCTCACTCAGGGCCGAAATTTGCTGCACAGTGGTCATCGACTGCAACTGCACGTCGATTTCCGGGAATTTCTTCTGAAATGCACTGATCAGCTTTGGGAACGGGGACAGCAACGACGAAGCGGCCGTGAAAGCAATGCGCAACTGTCCTGCCTTGCCGTTCACGATCGCGCGGATGTCCTGTTCGCAATGTTCCAGTCGGCTGATCAACCCCTGCGCATGATCGTAGAGCCGTCTGCCGACCTCGGTAAGCTGGACGCTTCGCTGATTCCGATGAAAAAGCTTTGCGCCTAATTCCTGCTCAAGATTTTGAATTGCAATGGAAAGGGGGCTTTGTGTGATGTTCAACTTTTCGGCAGCACGCCTGAAATGAAGCTCCTCGGCCAGAACGCTAAAATATTGAAGCTGCTTCAGATTCACGCAAAAGCCCCAATGACGGCATTTTGAAAATCAATGCCAGGGGATTGATTGGTATACAACAAGAAAAACTGGCGTGATTTTGATCCGCATGGGGCTAACGACTCTGGGCGTTGTACAGCGGAAAAAGCTGAAGGCCTCCGGGCGCCGCTGCCGACTGTCTGTCCGTCCGCGGCATCCAACTAGAACGCGCTATTGAACCTGCGTCACCCTGCGCTCACCTCCGGCCCGCAGTTCGGCGCCCCGAACCGGCAGCTGACTGCGTAGCTGCTCCAATCCGTGGCACCAATCTAGATCAAGTAAGGTTTCGCGCCGCTAGAGAGATTACGCCTATCGGTACAGATCAGCTGCGCACAATGAGCAGCTGATCCAATCCGGCTGTGGCTTGCTAGTTTGCAACCGCTTGGCTTGATTTCTGTTTCCGCTCGGACTCGAACTGGTCAAAAGCCAGTTTCGTGGCACGTGATTTGCTGTCCTGAAGGTCCGATTTGTGCGCGGAGTTCCATTCGTAGGAAGCTATGCGGTTGGCGTTTGCGCCCGAAAAATGCGGCATCACATAGCGCGCATAAAGTTCATGCGAACGCTTTGTCTCCTCCCAGTCAGCCCAATCATGAATGAGCTGCGTGAAATAGCCGAACCCGCCTTGCTGGTCGAGGAGCCGCTGGATCAGCTCTATGGCGTCGTCAGGCGTCCCGACGACGCCATAGCCATTGGCGCAGAACCACTCGACGGGATCTGCTCCCGCAGGAATGGTATAGCGCTGATCGTGATTGTTGTAGTAGTTGATGTACCGCATGAAGCCCCATTCGCAGTTGGCACGGGCTTTTTCCCGCGTCTCGGCGATGTGAATCGGCGCAACGACACGCAACCGCTGGCGGTCCATCGTCGTGCCGCGTTCGGCAGCGATTTCGCAGGCGATCTGCCAATTGGTCGACAATGCATTGAATCCCGTGGGCGAGGCGGCGGCCACGCACAGCATGCTCAGGCCGTAGGTTGCAGCGATTTTCCCGCCTGACGGCGTCGCCGAGCTTGCCACTGCGATCTCGGGCCGCGGCAGCGTATAGGGAAGCAGGTGGGCGCGGGCCTCGACAAGATTGTACCAGGACGTTTTCTCGGTCACCGTCTCTCCATCCAGCAGGCGCAGGATAACGTCCAGCGCCTCCGTCATCATCTCGCGCTGCTTGTTCGTGTCGATTCCCAACTGGAACGCATCCGATGCCAACAGACCGGGTCCAAATCCGAAGCTGACGCGACCGCGCGTCATGTGATCAAGCTGAATTATACGGTTCGCCACCATCAGAGGGTTGTGATAGGGCAACGAGATGACGCCGGTTCCAAAGCGCAGACGACGTGTGCGCTCGGCTGCCGCCGCGATGAAAAGCTCCGGCGAGCAAATGGTCTCAAAGCCGGCCGAGTGATGTTCGCCGATCCATGCTTCGTCAAAGCCGAGTTTATCAAGCCATTCCATAAGCTCGAAATCGCGATGGATGCACATCGTCGGGTTCTCGTCGAGCGGATGATAGGGTGCCACGAAGACACCATGTCCGAGATTCGGCATCAGTAAGCTCCTCCTTGTGGATGCGGCGTCTCCCAGCAGAGACAGAATTTGGTATACCAAATACCAAATTGCTGTCAACGGCCAGATCGGCACGGCATGGCGTCGGAACCTCCGGAACGTGGAGCGTCCGCCTTCACTCCGCGAACGCTACCGTAGACCTGCCGGAAATCTCATTTTCCAACGGCGCGAGACTGCAGTTGTGAGAGAACTGCGTCCCTGGATCCGTCGATATGCTTGCGCATGAATTTTGCCGCCATGGCCGAGTCCTTGGCGAAGAAGGCTTCAACGATAGCGTTTCGCTCGCCAATGGTGCGCACCTGGAGTTCGAGGCTTTCATTGGCTGAGTGCCGCGCTAGTTGAACCTGCAGCCGCAAATTGCTCAGGCAACTGATCAATGTGTCATTGCCCGACAGCGTCGCGATCATGGCATGGAACTGGCCGTCCGCCTTCTCGAATTCAGACCGGTCTCCCGAGTCGAATGCCGCATGGCAACGCTCGACCAGCGACTTGAGCGCGGCGCGATCATTATCGCTGGCATTGCGGACAGCCAGGCTGACAGCAAGGGTCTCGAGATTCTTTCGGACATCAAAAAGGTCGCGAATCTGCTTGCTGGAGAAGGTTCGCACATAATTCCCTTGATAGGGGCGCCGCTCGATGATGCCTTCGGCGGAAAGCCGGCCGATGGCCTCACGCACAGGCGTGCGGCTGATGTTCATCTTCTCGGCCAAGTCGCGTTCATCGAGCCGCTCGCCGATTTGCAGGTGGCCTGCGGCTATTAGCTCGCACAGAAGGTCATATGCGCGTTGATTGACCGTGCTGATCCCAATTGCATAGTCCATGGTCTGAACCGAAAGCTCCTCATTTCTGTTCAGCCCAGATATAGGAAAGTGCACAAAATACCAAGTACAATGCACTTCCTCCCAGTCGGCTAACGCGATCGCCCACCTCCCCGGTCTTGACCGGGGATGGTATTTGGTATACCAAACGCCAAGTGCTGACGGCTTGGGAGATTCCTGCACGTTGAGGCTGGTGGACCGTTGGTGAGCGAGGGAGGAGCCGCATGTCTACTGTTGTGCTCATGGGCACGCTCGATACGAAAGGCGCGGAATATGCCTTTTTGCGTGACGAGATCGAAAAGCAGGGGATTGAAACCCTTCTTGTGGATACAGGGATCCTTGGGGATCCATCGACCCGGCCTGACATATCCAGAAGCGTGGTGGCAGAGGCGGCCGACGCCGACCTTGCGGCCCTTATAGAGGCTCACGATCGCGGTGCCGCCGTTTCGGCGATGGCCAAGGGCGCCGCAGCTCTTGCGCTGCGCCTCTATGAGGAAGGCAAGCTGGACGCGATCGCCGGGCTGGGCGGCACCGGTGGAACCGCCTTGGTGACCGCTGCCATGAGAGCACTGCCGATTGGCGTGCCGAAGCTGATGGTTTCGACGGTGGCTTCCGGCGACACGCGTGCCTATGTCGGCTCAACGGACATTACGATGATGCACTCGGTGGTCGACATCGCGGGCATCAACAAAATTTCCCGCAAAATACTCGGAAACGCCGCAGGCGCTGTTGCAGGCATGGCGGGACAGCCCGTGACCGACGCGCCATCGCGTGAGGCACCGCTGATCGCCGCCACAATGTTCGGCGTGACGACGCCGTGTGTCCAGAAGGCCCGTGAATTGCTCGAGCGGAGCGGCTTCGAAGTTCTCACCTTTCATGCGACCGGAACCGGCGGGCGCTCGATGGAGGAACTCACGAAAGCAGGAATGTTCTCAGCCGTGCTCGACGTGACGACGACCGAACTCGCAGATGAACTCGTCGGAGGCGTTTTCTCAGCAGGGCCGGACCGGCTGACGGCCGCCGGCGCGGCTGGCATTCCGCAGATCGTCAGCCTCGGCGCGCTGGATATGGTCAATTTCGGCGCATGGGAGACGGTTCCGGAAAAATTCCGGGACCGGAATCTGTATCGCCACAACGCTTCGATTACCCTGATGCGGACTACGCCACAGGAGTGCCTGGAAATCGGAAGGCGGCTCGGTTCGCGTCTCAGCCAGTCAAAAGGGCCCACCGTGGTTTTCGTGCCGCTCAAGGGCATTTCGCTTATCGCGAGCGCGGGCCAGCCCTTCCACGATCCCGAAGCTGATGATGCGCTGCTGCGTGGGCTGCGTGAGTCGTTGCGTGCCGACATCGAGATCCGCGAGTTCAATACCGACATCAATGATCCCTCCTTCGCGGAAGCAATGGTGGAGGCGCTTATCGAGATAATGGCCGAAAAGAAGGTCAATGCTCATGCATGATCGCAAAACCATTCTGAAACGCCTTCGTTCAACAATTGCCGATGGCAGGGCCATCGTGGGCGCAGGCGCGGGAACCGGGCTTTCGGGCAAATGCGCGGAAGCGGGCGGCGTCGATCTGATCATCATCTACAATTCGGGCAGATACCGCATGGCCGGCCGCGGCTCGCTTGCCGGATTGATGCCTTATGGCGACGCCAATGCAATCGTCATGGACATGGCGCGCGAGGTGCTGACTATCGTGAAGGACACTCCGGTTCTGGCAGGTGTGTGCGGGACCGATCCTTTCCGCCTCATGCCGATCTTTCTTCGCCAGGTTGCCGATGCCGGCTTCGCCGGTGTTCAGAACTTTCCGACCGTGGGACTGATCGACGGTACATTCCGCGAGAATCTCGAGGGCACTGGCATGGGGTTCGGCCTTGAGGTGGAAATGATCGCCCGGGCGCACGAGCTTGACTTGCTTACCTGCCCATACGTGTTCGATCCAGAGCAGGCGCGTCAGATGGCGGCGGTTGGCGCCGACATTATCGTCGCCCACATGGGTCTGACCACCTCGGGGACGATCGGCGCTTCCGTAGCGATGTCACTCGAAGACGCTGTTGCCCGCGTGCAGGAGATTCGCGATGCCGCGGCAGAGGTGCGCAACGATATCATAGTGCTGTGCCACGGCGGCCCGATCGCGATGCCCGCGGACGCGGAATTCGTGCTTTCGCGAACCAAAGGCGTCGCGGGCTTTTTTGGCGCATCAAGCCTCGAGCGGCTGCCTACCGAGACAGCGATGACGGAGACCGCGCGCGCGTTCAAGGCTGTGGGGCATGCTGCCCGTCAGCCCGCTTCCGACGACGGAAATCTCAAATGACACGACTGACCGTGTTGAACTCGATGGCTTCCGCGGACTTCTCAGAGTCAATCGAGATACAGAAAAGCTGGGGCATTCGCGACCTCGATCTTCGGGATGCGATCCTTGGCGAAAGCATCAATGATCTTAGCCAGCCCACCGCCGAACGGGTTCGCAAGGCGATCGACGGGAGCGGGCTGGAAGTTACCTGCCTTTCCAGCACCTTCTTCAAGGAGGACTTGTCCAAGGGCCAGGATCATTTCGTTGAACAACACTTGCGCAAGCTCGATAGCGTCCTTGCCGCCGCCCAGATCCTCAGGCCGCGCTTTTTCAGGCTGATCGCGGCAAGCCTTCCCGTCGACGGCAATGGGCGCCGTCTGGCGCTGCTTGAGCATGAACTCGCCTGGGTTGTCGACCTCTATCGCGAGGCGGTGGACCGGATTGCCGAGGCCGGCCTGAGGACGACCATCGAGAACGAGGCCCCAAATTCAATTTTTACCCACGACGACGACATTATCGGTTTTTTTGAACTTCTCGACCGGCCCGAAACCGCAAGCTTCACATGGGACATCCAGAACCAGTGGGCCTGCGGGGTATTTCCTTCGATCGAGGGGTTCGAACGGCTCAAGAACTTGATCGGCTATGTCCACGTCAAAGGCGGGCAAGCGGAGCCGTCAGGCCGCGATCTGGTCTGGGCGGCTTCCCTTGAGGATTCAGACTGGCCGGTCAGGACCATCGTTCAGGCTGTGGTGGACTCGGGTATCTCGCCAGTTATCTGCCTCAACCGGCCGAGCCACGGCAGGCCCAAGCCGGGGTACGACTACGAAGCGCTGACCAAGCGAGACATCGACTTTTTGCGTAGTGAAATAATAGGGATCGAATGATGAGCGAAGATGCAATGGCAGACGAGGTTATCGTGAGCCGTAACGACCGACACCTCGTCGTACCGACCTCTTGGGGACGTCTGGTCTGGCAGGTCGGAGCCTCGCAGAACAACTCGCGGAACCTCACGGTTGGCATGTGCTACATCGAGCCCGGACAGGCAAACGGGCGGCATTATCATCCCAATTGCGAGGAAGTCCTAACCGTCGTCAGCGGCCGTATCGTGCACACTTGGGATGATCAGGAAGTTGAAATGAGCGAGGGTGACGCCATTACCATACCTGCGAACATCGTCCACAACGCACGCAACATCGGCGAACATACGGCGGCGATGTTCATCGTCTTTTCCAGTGCCTACCGCGCAGCGATTGCGGAGGAGAAACAGTGAACGGCCTTGAGCACGGCCCATCCTCCTCTGCTGACGACCACGACCAGAGGCGCTGCTTCGTGGCGCCTGTCTAGCGGCACTTCCCTAGACCAGCGCCAACCAACGGAGAGGCATATTTTTCAAAACGTTGGATGGCGCGTTCCATTGACGAATTTGGTATTTCGTATACCATACACCGCCAACGACGTCGCTGATGAACGTCGTCCAAGCAACAGTGGAGGAGGAGAAATTCAATGTTCAAGATGAGCCGACGCCTGTTACTGGCCGCAGCCGCCACAGGCTGTATATCGTTTGCCGCGCCTGCGGTGGCCCAGGAAGTCAGACTGGACATGCAGGAATATTTCGGTCCGACCAATCTCTCGGGAACCGCCAGTTCCGATTTCGCGAAGCTGGTTTCAGAAAAGACGAACGGTCAGGTCCAGATCAATGTTCACTTCAACGGCTCGCTGGGCCTGGGGGAAGCAGACATCCTGAAGACAGTCGAGCAGGGCGTTGTGCCGCTCTCAACATCCATGCTCGACAAGATGCTCGGCACGATCCCGGTCGCCGCTATTCAGTCGGTGCCGTTTATGGCGACGTCGCTAGACGAGTCACGTGCGCTCTTCGAGTCTTTCGAGCCCTATGTCCGCGAGCAGCTCGAAAGCCAAAATCAGATGCTTCTGTTCGAGGTGATCTCGCTGCCGGATGGACTCTGGTCGAAGAAGCCCGTTCCCGACGTCGATGCATTGAAAACGCTGAAGACCCGCACCAACAGCCCGATTGCGACAAGAACCCTGAGCAATGTCGGCGCCTCGCCGGTTCCCATGGCCTGGGGTGATGTTGCGCCGGCGCTGGTAACGGGCGTTATCGACTCCGTTATCACGACGGACGATAACGGCCTCCAGTCGCATCTTTACGAGCAGATGTCAGACTTCACGCGGCTCAACATGTCTACGGCATTCTGGATCGTTCACATGAACAAGGATGCCTACAATTCCCTTTCTCCCGACGAGCAGAAGGCTGTGCTGGAGGCCGCCTCGCAGGCGCGTTCCGACGCATATGACAGGGCGAAGGTGCGCCTCAAGGAAAACAGCGCTGAAATGATTTCGAAAGGCATTGCAGTGGCTGAAGAAATATCCATGCCGTTCCGGCAGGCGCTCATTGAAGCTGCGGCGCCTTTGCGCGATGAGTGGTCCCAGAAGGTCGGCGCGGATGTCAGCTCTGCGGTGCTGTCTTCCTATGAAGAAGCCAAAAAAGGGTCAAACTGATTTAGCCGACGCATACCTTCCCGGCTCGCGCAGGCGGGCCGGGGCTGATTCACACGGGAGGAGGTTTGCATGCTGGCGAGGATTCTTGCTGCCACGGCGCGGTTTGGCGAAATTGCGGCCGGCGCCGTTCTGGTGGCTATGACTGCGTATATGCTTGTGGAAATCGTCCTGCGCTGGACACTTGGCGTCTCGTCCAACGAAGTGGTGGAGTTCGTCGGATATGGGCTGGCGACGATGACCTTCCTTGGCGCGGCCCAGACCGTCCGCGACGGCGGAATGCTGCGGATAAACCTGCTCCTCTATTTCCTGCCCGAGGGTGTGCGAAAGGCATTTGATCTGCTCTGCATTGCCATCGGCATTTTTGCCATGTCCTTTGTCAGCTACTACTACTGCGCGGACATGTATAGCAGCTATGTGCGCGGCTATGAAACGGAAGGCGTCATTGCGCTGCCTCTCTGGGTGCCGCCTCTGGGCCTCGTACTTGGATCGGTCCTTTTCCTGGTCGAGATGGTTCGCCAGTTCATCGTGATTATGATCGGCGGTGAACGCTTCGCGGAATCGATGGCAGAAGCCACCTAGGGGATTTTTGCCATGGAACCGGAATTCGCAAGAGGTCTCATCATAGTGGCCGTGCTCCTGGTGCTCCTCGGGTCGGGCATCTGGATCTTCGGGGCAATCTTCCTGATCAGTCTCGGCGGGTTGTTCTTTCTGCAGGATTTCTCGTTCGTTCGTATAGGCACGCTAATGAAAACCGTGTCGTGGCGCGCCCTCACCAGCTATGAACTGGCCTCGCTCCCGCTGTTCGTCTGGATGGCCGAGATTCTGTTCCGAACGCGACTGTCGGAGCAGATTTTCAGAGGCGTATCGCCCTGGGTGGACTGGGTACCGGGAAGACTTCTCCACGTGGTTATCGTAGCCTGTGGATTGTTCGGAGCCGTTTCCGGTTCATCGACGGCCACGTGCGCGACCGTGTCCAAGATTGCCCTGCCGGAACTGCGCAAGCGTGGCTACGACGACGGTGTTATCATCGGCGCTCTCTCCGCGGGCGGCACGTTGGGGATTATGATCCCACCCTCGATCGCCATGGTGATCTATGCGGTCGTCGCCGAGGTTTCGCTTGTCAAGCTGATGCTCGCCGGCTTCCTGCCCGGATTGCTGATGATGGGGCTTTTCTCCGGCTACATCTGTGGTTGGTCCGTCCTCAATCCAGATCGCACACCATACGATCCCGAACCGATGCGACTCATCGAGAGGTTTGCGAGATTGTTCGAACTCGCACCAGTTGCCGTGCTGTTCATCTTCATCTTCGGCGCGTTGTTTGCCGGCTACATCACCGCCACCGAATGCGCGGCGTGGGGAGTGGCGGGCGCCCTCCTGATTGCTGCGCAGCAGCGCTTGCTGACGTGGGAGACATTCAAGCTCAGCATACGAGGGACGGTTCGTACCACCAGCATGCTTGTCATGCTTATCGGCATGGCCGCCATCATGTCGTCGTTTGTCGCCCTTGCCGGGATACCCAACGCAATGTCGCGCGCGGTGGACAGTCTGGGCGTCGGCCCCTTCGGACTGGTGGCGATCCTGATGCTGGTCTTTATCGTGCTGGGCATGTTCCTCGACGGCATGTCCATGATTCTTCTGACCTTGCCGGTAACCCTGCCGATGGTCGTCGCCGCTGGCTTCGACCCAATCTGGTACGGGATCTTCCTTATTCTGATGATTGAGATTGGTGCGTTGACCCCACCCGTGGGCTTCAACCTCTTCGTCCTTCAGAACATTACCGGCAAGAACATATTCTCGATCGGCCGGATGTCATTTCCGTTCTTCCTGATGATGGTCATCTGCATCTTCGTTCTGGTGGCGTCCCCGCAAATCGTAATGGTTCTGCCCAATCTCTATCACTGAGACCGGAGCAGGACCCAGATCACCAGTGCTGGGCTGACCGCAGCAATTCGAGTGCCGCTGTTTCGGACGTGAGAATTGCGTTGCGTTGACGCGATTTGGTATTTGGTATACTGTACACAGAAACTAGGGAGCGAAACGATCTTGGAAAAGGCAGTCGTATTGATTACCGGGGCGGCCAGCGGAATCGGCGCCGCCGTAGCGCGCAAGCTCGCCGCAGACGGATTTCGCGTTGCGGCGTGCGACCTGAATTTGCCTGGCGCGGAGGCAACCGCGTCAGCGCTGGGGGATGGTCACAAAGCGTGGCTGATGAATGTGACGGATGAGTCCAGCGTGGCCGCCAGCTTCGCCGGTGCCGTCGAGAGTATGGGGCCAATCTACGGCGTCGTTTGTTGCGCGGGGGGCGTGAAGTCGTCCTATGACAAGATGCCCGCAACCGCAGATGTTTCGCTCGACGACTGGATTTGGACGGAGGCGTTAAACGCGCGCGGCGCGTTCTTATGTATTCGCGAATTCCTGCGTCAGCATCGCGCAAACCGGTTGCAGGGCGGCAGGATCGTGACCTTCGCGTCGCTGGCCGGCCAGGCCGGCCGAAAGGCCGGGGTTTCCTACGGTGCGGCCAAGGCAGCGGTGCTGGGCCTGACGCGCACTGTGGCGCTCGAGGTCGCGCCCCAGGGGATTACCTGCAACGCCGTGGCGCCGGGAGTCATCGACACGCCCGCCTTCCGCGGCATCGTGGAGGCAGGTCCCGAAGACGAATTGCGGGGCCCCTACATCCAGGAGGTTCCGCTGAAGCGCGTCGGCAAAGCCGAGGAGGTCGCCGCCGCAGTCTCCTATCTGATGTCACCGGGTGCCGGGTTCGTCACCGGCTCGACCCTCGACGTCAATGGCGGGCTCAGGATGGGCTGACTGCGGCCGCTCGCATGCGACCGATGACGGCTCCATCAGTCGCCAGAATCGCGGTCGCGACGAGCGACCGCCAGCGGCAACACAACGGGAGGAGAACCGAATTGAGTAGCAGGCCTCTGATCGTCGGCATAGGCGGGTCGACCCGGCCGGGCTCGTCTTCAGAAATGGCATTGCGGTATGCGATGACCATGGCGAGCAATCTAGGGGCGGATATCGAGATCTTCGACGGAGCAGCATTGTCAATTCCCATGTACGCGCCAGAAATCCCCTTCAGGACTGCGGAAGCGCAAAAGCTGATCGCCGCGCTTCAGCGTGCAGATGGCGTGATCCTGAGTTCTCCCGGCTACCATGGCTCGGTCTCCGGCATGGTTAAGAATGCCCTGGACTATGTGGAGGATTTGCGCAGCGACGTACGGCCCTATTTCGAGGGGCGGCCTGTCGGCTGCATTGTCTGCGCTTCCGGCTGGCAGGCGGTCGGTACCACTTTGACCGGTCTGCGGTCTGTGATTCACGCGCTAAGGGGCTGGCCCACGCCGATGGGCGTTGGGATCAACACAGCGGTAGGAATGGCATTCAGCGCGAATGGCGATTGTCTGGATGAGGCCGTGCGTGGGCAGCTGGCCCTGCTTTCGCAGCAGGTTCTGGACTTTCTCAATGGCGAGCATGCGAAATGGCCGGCCCGGATCCGCGCTACGGCTAGAAAGGAATGACTATGCTTCTCAAGATTGGATGGGGCCGTCTCCGGCCAGGAGGCTGGGAGGATTTTGAGCGGGATTACGTCACCTTGCACGACAGCAATTTGGTGCCCGGACGCCAATCCTATTATCTGGTTCAGGACATTACTCAACCTGATGCCGGCTTTGCACTGACGGTGTGGTCGAACGAAGCCGAGTTGGCCGCGTATGATAATTCGGCTCTCAGGCAACAAACGGTTTCCCAACTTCAGAAACATTTTACGGATCGCAACAACAACCAGATTTGCCGGATCAGACATCACAAGACCTGGTCCTAGATGTGCCTGCAGCCTGCACCCTGCAGAGGGGAAATGATCCGGTAGGAAGCCACGTCAGTATATGGAAGCTGGTGGCAAACCGAATTGACCATGGACGACCGATTATATGCGCCCATGTTTTTTGCTCGACCACTGCTCAAATCTGCGTTGCCTGCAGGGCACGTAAACTTAGGAGCAACGTGCCGACGCCATCAGTCTTACTCAGGCGAGTGCTTACAGAAGCTCAATGCATCATCAGTCCGCAATCGCGCGAGCGGACCCGGAGCCAGCGCCCTGTTTCGCGGATTTTGCGAGAAAGTCGGCATCATAGGGCAGCATAAAGTTGTGACCGCCACGCATTGTCACCCGAAGCTGTCCATCCACAATGTCTATCTTTTCCGCTTCCGTTTCGTGCCCGAAGAGCGTTGAGGCTCCTATCACGCACCGGATTTCCGGGTCTCCCTCGAGGGATATCGCCGTTTTGATGCCATTGCGGCTAAGGTGATTGTCGGAAATCGACGAGCTGTGGCCGTAGGCAAAATAAGTGCATGCTTCTTCCACGCCAAGAACGCCGCGATGGCGGCCGTTCCATGGGGCATAAAACCGCCCCCCGTTGGAGTACCAGAAAATTGTCGCCGGAAGAACGGCCGGTTGTTTCAACACAATGGCGATGTCCCGTTCGTTTGGACGGACAACCGCAGTCCAACCCAGCGGATTCGCCGGGTTTTCGATAAGCATCACCAGGTCTTCATTTATATCGGCAATCGGGTATCGCAGGAGATCCACCTGCCCACCATCACTCGTCTGAAATGCGTGGAGATCCTCTGACGTTGAAGGATACGCAAGTGCGGATTTTCCCCTTTCCGGATCAGGCTCCAGCGAAATGGCCATCGTCTCCGCTCGCAGCTTGGGCGACACAGATACCACACCCCCGGACGGCAAGCTCACCATCGGATGATAGGCGACCGGTATTGACCCTTGGCTTCCCACAAAACTGTGCGACTGGTAGAGGAACGGATGCCGGTCACGTACCGTCAAAGTCTTGATGACCTGACCGCCCATGACCGTTTTAGAAAGCAGGAAGCTGGCGCGTTTACCTCCTTCGAAATCCTCCTCCTCCAGCAAGGTCCATGGCGCATTCGCAGGCCAGCCGTGAAGGGGCGTATTCTCGATATCGGACTTGGCGAAGGGCGCACAGAAGAAGTCAACCGACATTCGTTCCAGGTGCGGGTCCGTTCCCTCAGGGAATTCCTGGTTTGGATCGTCCCTCCACAGGACTGTGTGGAACGGCGACAGTTCGCGGCCGTCGCGGGTGACGACGAGTTTTGAGATCTGCCCGAGGCCGAGGTCGAAGATTACCTCGATTCCGATCGCCGAAAGATTGTAAGATTTCATCAGCGCACCATAGCTTGCGCAGGGACTGGCTGTTTAGCGTTCTCGGTGTCGACCGTCTTGAGGATCATATCCGCCGCCTTCTCTGCGATCATCATGGTCGCAGCCGCCGTATTACCGGAGATAAGCTTCGGCATGATCGAAGCATCGACCACTCGAAGTCCCTCGATGCCATGCACACGCAGGCGGTCGTCGACGACAGCCATCGGATCGCTGCCCATCTTGCAGGTTCCTACGGGGTGGAACGTTGAATTGGCGTTCTCTCGGATGTAGCGGTCGATATCGTTTTCGTCGGTCACGTGCGCCCCCGGCGCATATTCGAAATCACGATATTCGTCGAAGGCCGCCTGCGCGAAGACTTCGCGACCGATGCGCACACCTTCGCGCATGAGCCGGACGTCCTCGGGCGAAGAGAGATAGTTCGGATCGATCATCGGATGCTGGCGCGGGTCGGCCGACTTGATCCTGATCGTTCCGTGGCTGTGTGGATGCGAAATGTTGAAATATGCCATTACGCCATGCCGTGGAACGATGATCCGGCCGCAATCCTCGTACATCAGACCGACGAAGTGATATTGCAGATCGGGCATAACCAGCTCGGGCCTGGAGCGAACGAATGCCAGTGCTTCGCCGCCGCTATAGACGCAAGGCCCCGAATTCGTCAGGAAATACTGTGCCAGGCCCAGTGCCGCCTTCAATGGCCGAGTGTGCGGATAAAGGCTGAGGGGCTTCTTTATCGCGAGTTTGACGCCGGCGGCGAGATGATCCTGGAGATTGGCCCCGACCCCCTGCAAGTTCACGATGGTATCGACGCCCGCGGAGGAAAGAACCGCCTCGGGCCCTATGCCTGAAAGCTGGAGCAGTTGGGGGGAATTGATCGAGCCGCCGCAGAGGATCACCTCGCGCCGCGCACGCCTGACCTGGCTTTGCCTTCCCTTTACGATTTCTACCCCGACTGCACGGCCGTTCTCGATGAGCACGCGGGAGACGAGCGTATTGGTCAGAACAGTCAGGTTCGGCCGCGTCATGGCCGGGCGGAGGTAGGCTGTGGCAGCACTGACGCGGCGCTTGTTGGCCACATACCCGTCCATCGGCCCGAAGCCCTCCTGGCTGGCCGCATTGACATCGTCCGTATACGGATAGCCCGCCTGCACTCCGGCCTCGATGAAGGCCTTGCTGAGTGGGCTGAGTTTCTTGACGCGGGTGGTGGATACGGGACCTCCCGAACCGTGGAATGCATCGGCACCAAGCTCCCAGTTCTCCAGGCGCTTGAAATAAGGCAGCACATCGTCGTAGGACCAACCTTGGTTGCCCATCTGCGCCCATCCGTCAAAGTCATTCGGATGCCCGCGGACATAGACCATGCCGTTTACCGACGTCGAACCGCCAACCGTCTTGCCGCGGGGCCAAAACATCACCCTATTGTCCAGTTGTCTCTGGGCCACAGTGTGATAGCCCCAATCGACCACACCCGTCTTCATCAGACCAAAGTAGCCCGCCGGCATATGGATGAGTGGATTGCGGTCGGGGCCACCCGCCTCAATCAGAAGCACCTCGCAGCCCCTGTCCGCGGAGAGACGGTTCGCCAGGACGCACCCCGCCGCCCCGGCGCCGATGATGATGTAGTCAGCCATGGTTCAATGTCTTCCCGGTCGATGAGCGGACGGCTATCAGCTCATTTTCTGGTTCTGAATCTTCTGAAGGATCACAGCCGCGACGATGACCGCACCCATAATCACCTGCTGTGTATAGCCTGGTACGTTGGAAAGATTCATGATGTTGCCGATAATGGCCAGGATGAGCGCGCCAAGCACGGTGTTCAGCGCATCGCCCCGGCCGCCCATGAGGCTTGCGCCACCGATGACGACGGCGGCTATGACCTGCAATTCGAATCCGACGCCGACATTGGGCGCTCCGACACCGGTCCGGCCGGTGATCAGCACACCGGCAAGCGCCGCCATGAAACCCGAAATGACATAAACCGCCACGATATAGCGTTGTGTCCGTATGCCGGACAGGCGCACAGCCTCCTCGTTCGAACCGATCGCCTTCACCAGGCGCCCGAACGAAGTGAACATGAGCACAAAGGTTCCCAGCAGAACGATCGCGGCCATCAGCAGCACGGGATAGGGGACCGGGCCGATGTAGCCGCCGGCAAAAGTACTTAACCCACTGGCCGCGTCGTTGAGCATGATGGGCTGTCCGCCGGTCAGGATGAAGGCAGAGCCGCGAGCCACCGTCATCATAGCCAAGGTTATGACGAACGGGGGCAGCCTGAGATACGCGATGAGAGTGCCGCATGCGAGTCCGCAAATAAGACCAGCGACCAGCGCAACGGCAATTGATGCAGGCAATCCCCACTCCGGCGCGAGAAGCGCGGCAATCACGCCGCCCACGGCAAGGACCGATCCGATCGACAGGTCGATGCCGCGGGTGAGCACGACGAAGAGCATGCCGATCGCCATGATGATGGTCGTCGATGCCTGCCTGAGCAGGTTCATCACGTTCCGCAATGTCAGGAAGTCGGTCGAGATATATGCCGCCGCAGCAACGAGGAGAACGAAGATGACAAGCGTGCCGTAACGGCGTGTAAAGCTCAAAAACTTGACGCCTTGTCTATGCCTCTCGGTCTTAATGGCGTTGCTGCGGAAATGCTGAACGTTCTGCAACGGCGTCATGGTCAACTCCGAATTCCTTCCTCTGCAGGTTTCAGCCCGCAGGGTTTTGATCCGTTCTCACGGTCGTTTGTATTGGTTCGATTGCGAGCGAGGCCGAGAGCAGCCGCTCTTCGTCGAATTCGCCAGGCAGAAGCTCTGACCGGATTCGCCCCCTGCCCATCACAAGCACCCGATCGCACAGGCCGAAGAGCTCCTGGTGGTCCGACGAGATCAGCAGCACGGCTCTGCCTTCATCGGCCAGGCGTCGAATGATCGCGTAGATTTCCGATTTCGCACCCACGTCGACACCGCGGGTGGGCTCGTCCAGGATGATCACCTTGCTTGCGACGTCGACCCATTTGCCGATGACGACTTTCTGTTGATTGCCGCCTGAAAGTGACTGTACGGGCGCGTCGATGCCCGCCGATTTCACTTTGAGCGCAGCTATCTTTTCTCCCACGAAGCGGCGCTCGAAAGTTCGCTTGATGATTCCCGCCGGGGAAAATCTCCTGAGCGACGTCATCGTCGTGTTGATCCGGATAGAGGCATCGATCACGACACCCTGGCCCCGGCGGTCCTCCGGAACGAGGCCGATCCCCGCTTTGACGGCGTCGCGCGGGTCCCTGATTTTCACTTGGGAGCCATCGATGAAAATCCGTCCGGATTCCCGTTTGTCGGCGCCGAAAATGGCGCGCGCCGTCTCCGTGCGACCTGATCCGATGAGGCCGCCAAGTCCGACGATTTCACCGGCTCGAACGCCGAACGACAGATGTTGCACGAGCGGCCCAGCGGTAAGCGACTCGACGCGGAAAATCTCCGCTCCAAAGGGTGATGTCCGTTTCTCGCCGAATAACGCGGATATGGGGCGACCGACCATCAATCTTACCATCTCCTCGATGGTAACGTCCTTTGCCGCCCTGGTCGCGATAAGGGAACCGTCATTGAGAACCGTGACACGGTCTGCGATGTCGGCAACTTCGTCGAGACGATGCGAGATGTAGACGATGGCCACGCCTTCGCTACGCAGTGACCTGATCAAGTTCAGGAGCCGCCGCGCGTCCGATGGACCGAGCACCGCCGTCGGTTCGTCGAAAATGATCAGCCGCGCGTTGAGCGAAAGCGCCTTGGCAATCTCAACGATCTGACGTTGCGCCAAAGGTAGGTCGCCGATGGTGGCGCCCGGGTCGATTTCAAAGCCAAGCCGGTCGAGTATCTGGGCAGCGTCGCGACGGAGCTTTGCCCAATCGATCAACCGGGGCATCCGATTCATGAATATATTTTCGGCGACCGTGAGATCAGGAGCAAGGACGAGTTCCTGATGGATCATGGCAATGCCCGCGGCGATGGCATCACCAGGGGTGGAAAACCGCCTCACACATCCTTCAACGCTGATCGTCCCCGCGGTAGGGATCACATTGCCGCTAAGCACTCCCATGAGCGTTGACTTGCCCGCCCCGTTTTCACCTATGAGGGCATGCACTTCCCCGGATCTAACGGTGAAATCCACGCTCTTGAGCGCCGCGATCCCGCCGAAATGCTTCTCGATGCCGATAAGTTGGACGAAGTCTGTCATGGTCACACACTGAACATCGGAGGCGGGTCTCCCCGCCGCCGAAGTCCGAAGATCAGAAAACTGAATCCGGGTTATAGTACTCGTCGACGTTTTCGGCGTGGACGGCAGCCGGTTCGGTAAGCGTCAGCTTCTGAACGCCGTCGCCGAGTTCTTTCCTGAAGGCCTTCACTGCGATTTCGACAGCGGTATTGGCGACAAGGGTCGGATCATTGAGGCCAGTCGCACCATATTTGCCCTCCTTGATGAAGGCATAAGCTTCCTTCTGGCCGTCAGCGGCAGCCGCGACAAGGACGTCGTTTTTGCCCTTTTCGTCCAGAACCCTCATCGCGCCGAAATTGATGATGTCGGCTTCACTCAGGACCACGTTGACATCCGGATGCGCGGTGAGGATATCCTCCATCGCGCGGAGGCCCGCATCGGACGTCCAATCGGTGTAGCGCTGCGCGACGATCTCATAATTCGTCTTGCCAAGCGAACGCAGCTGCTCCTCTGAAATCCCGAGCAGCAACCCGCTCCGGCGTTCGAGACCGGCACCGCTGCCTTCCTGACCAGACAAGAGCGCAATTTTCATCGGCGTGTCGCCCATCTTCTTGGCGACCCATTCGCCGACGAGCGTGCCGTTCTTGATGTTGGAGGATTGGACCATGGTGACGAACTTGGCGCTCGCATCCATCGTGTTGTCCATAACGACGACAGGAATGCCCTGGGCGGCCGCATTGTTGACCGTGGCGACGAGGCCGCCCTGGTTATAAGGATCGATCACAAGAACGTTGACGCCGCCGGCCAGCAAATCCTCGACATCGCTGATCTGCTTCGTAAGATCGTTCTGGGCGTCAGTCGAAACCACTTCGCAGCCCAGTGCCTGTGCCTTGGCGATGGCCGCCTGCTGCAGCGCTGCCATGAAGCGACTGTTCAGGGTATACACCGACACGCCGACCTTGCAGTCGTCCGCGAAAGCGCTTGAACCCGAGACGAGTGCAGCACCCATCAGCAGGCCAGCCAGTATCTTCTTCATGTACTTCTCCTCCTTGGTTGGATACGAAATTGCCGCCGCCCAGCCCAGGCCCGCGGCCCATCTGTCAAAGGCGGCAGAGCTTGGTCAGCCCGCCATCGACAAGAATGTCCTCACCCGTGATGAAACCCGCGCCGTCGGACGCCAGGAATGCGACCGTCTTGCCGACTTCCTCCGACCTGCCGAGACGCTCCAGTGCATGCATGTGCCGGAAGGCCGCTTCCTGCCGGCCGGTCGGATCGCGGTCGAGAATCTGACGTGTCATCGTCGCGTCAATCGCGCCGGGCGAGACCGTGTTGACCCGGATGTTGAAGCGCCCCCATTCGGCCGCCAATTGCCGCGACATCGAAATGATCGCGCCTTTGGTGGCGGCGTAGGCGGTCCATCCGGTCAGCGAATGGCTTTGGTGCACAGACGACATGTTAATCACAGCGCCGCCGCCCGCTTCCTGCATGCGCGGCAGGACGAAACGGCAAAAGCGATAGATGGAGGAGACGTTGACGTTGAAAATATTGTTCCACGTTTCCTCAGAGAGCTCTGAGATTGGCGTGGGCGCCGTGCTCACAGCCGCGTTGTTCACCAGAACATCGAGCTTGCCGTAAGTGGAATAGACTTCGTCAACGGCCGATCTGACTTCTTCGGTATCGCGGATATCGCAATTCCGGTAACATGCATTTCCGCCGGATTTCTTAATATTTTCTGCGACTTCAGCGCCAAGCTCGTCGAGAACGTCCAGCAGGGCAACCCTTGCGCCTTGGGTGGCAAGCTCCACCGCGATCGCTTCTCCCAACCCGCGCGCAGCGCCCGTCACCAGGGCGACCTTACCAGAGAGCACTTCCATTCCGTCGCATTCCTCCCATCAACCGCAGCACCCGCTTAGACATTTTTTTCTATTGTTGCAAGATCAATTCGTTGACTGAATGAAAATAACATTCTAGCAAAAAAACGAATGGACGCTGTTCGGAGGAGAGTTGTCGTGCAATTCGACGTTGCTGCATTAGGCCGGATCGCAGTCGATCTTTATGGCGAACAAAAGGGCACATCCCTGGAGGACACCGCGACATTCCGACGCTACGTCGGCGGCTCAAGCGGAAACTTGGCGATTGGCTGCGCAAGGCTCGGTCTGAAGACGGCGATGATTTCGAGTACCGGAGAAGACCCGATGGGACGGTATATCCGCGCCGAACTCGCCAAAGCAGGCGTTGATAATACCTGCGTTACGGCAAATCCCCAGCGACGAACCGCCCTCGCGTTCCTTGGAATGCAGCGTGCCGATGCGATCGCGCTCGATTTCTACCGTGACCGCGCCGCGGACATGGCGGTTGGTTTCGGTGACCGTGAAGCGGAAAAGGTCCGCCAATCAAGATTACTGGCGCTGACCGGCACGCACATGTCGGAACCGGGTACCGCCGACGCCCTGCGCAAAGCCGTCGAGACCGCCCGCGAGGCCGCAGGCAAGGTCGTTCTGGACATCGACTTCCGCAAGGCCCTGTGGGAGCAGTCGCCGGGCGGCATTGAGGGTGTCGTCAGTTCAATCAATGATCTGCTGGACAAGATCAATATCGTCGTCGGCAACGAGGAGGAGTTCCTGAGGCTCGGTGGAAGCGACGATATTGTCGAGGCTTTGAAGAAGGTCCGCGGCAACACGTCGGCTCTTCTCGTTTTGAAGCTCGGCGCCGAGGGCTCCATCGCGTTTGCCGGTGAGATACCGCCTCGGTCCGAATGGAGACCTGTCCCGGGCTTCAAAGTCGGCGTCCTAAATGTCGTCGGCGCGGGCGACGCTTTCCTCGCGGGGTTCCTTTCGCTTTGGCTGCAAGGCGAGCCTGTCAAGGCATGTTTGCGCAGAGGTAACCTGAATGGTGCGCTCGTTGTGTCGCGTCATGCATGCTCTGACGCCATGCCATTCCTGGCAGAGATCGAAACAATTGAAGATGAATCAGCGGTGGATCTGATAGCGAAGGGCAGCGAGCTGGAACGGCTGCATGCGGTGCTGAAACGGCCTCGTGTTGAAAGAGGCCTCACCGCGCTTGCTTTCGACCATCGCGTCCCCTTCGCCCAGCTGATAGCCGAAACTGGACGCTCCAAGGCTGACGCCATCGCTTTCAAGAAATTGATCGCCCGCGCCGCAAAGGAAGTTGCCGGAGAACGCGGTCTTGCCAATCCCGGCGTCCTGATCGATCAGCATTACGGCACCGATGTGATGGAGGCCTTGACTGAAGACGGCTGGTGGGTCGGCCGCCCGGTGGAAGAAACGGGCTCTCGTCCGCTGCGTTTTGAAGCCGAAGATTCGCTTGAGGAAACCATCTCCGCGTGGAACCCGAAGCACGTCGCCAAGGTGCTGGTCTGGTATCATCCAGGCGATGACATCGCACTCAAGAACGAGCAACAGGCGAGCCTCAAAAGGCTGCAAGCCTGCTGCCGCGGCCGTGGACAGGAGTGGATGCTGGAGGTCATTCTCCCGCTGAACCTTGAGCGGTCCGACGCGCTGCTCATTGCGGCGGTCGGCGAACTCTACGCTGCCGGCCTCAAGCCCGATTGGCTGAAGCTTTCCGGCTTCGAAACAGCAGACGCATGGGATCAGCTCGAGAGTATGGTCAAGAGCTTCGATCCCTACTGCCGTGGAGTCATTCTGCTGGGCCTCAGCCAGCCGATCGAAGATTTGCGCAAACCTATCGAGCTTGCCGCACAGCAGCCGTTCTGCCAAGGATTCGCTGTTGGACGGTCGATCTTCATGGACCCCGCAAGGAAATGGTTCGCCGGTATCTCGACGGACGAAGAAACCGTCAATGAGATCAAGGGGAACTACGCGAAGGTGGTGGATATGTGGAGCTCTACAAAGCAAAGCACGTCGATAGCCGAGGTGGCTTAATGGCCGCCGAAAACAAATCCATCGACGCGATTCTAGATCCGGTGATAGAGCCGCCGACATCGGCCGACGGCCTCATTAATCTCATCCGGCTTCGCCGCATGTCGATGCCGCAGAAGCTGCGCGCCGTTGCCGACTTCATCATCGAGCGCGCGCATGAGGTTCCGATACACTCGATTACCGAACTCGCGCGTATGCTGGATATTGCGCCGTCGGCAATCGTTCGCTTCGCCAAGCTGCTTGGATTCAGCGGCTTTTCGGAGATGCAGAGGCTCCTCCGCTCCCAGGCGATTACAGGACAGAACTCCTATGTCGGCCTGACCAGCAAACTGACCCGACCCGGGGCCGGTCAGGTTTCAACGATAGGACATGTGCTCGACGCGTTTTTCGATGCCAACATATCGGCGCTTCAGGCCTGTCGTGCCGAAGTGGATGTCCAGGAGATGGAGAAAATCGTCGAGGCCATGGCTTCGGCCAACCTGATCGCGGTCATCGGCCAAAAGCGGGCATTTCCGCTGGCGTCCTACCTCTTTTACGGCCTGTCGATGTTGGGCTGCAAAACCGTCCTGTTCGACGGGCCCGGTGGCCTGCTACAGCGCCAGGCGGCCATTCTCGACAAGAACGATGTCCTCATTACAATCAGTTTCGCCAAGTATGCCGAAGATGTCATCGCGACCGCGCGGGCAGCAAAAGAGGCCAATGTCGAGGTGATCGCCATCACCGACAGTAAGGAAAGCCCGCTGGCTGACATCGCAACAAGAGCGCTGTTTGTCCAGGATTCCAACTTGAACGGGATCCGATCGATATCGGTGACATCCACAATTCTCCAATCCCTGTTCGTCGGTCTCGGCATCCGCATCGAGAACAAGCAGACTCTGAACAAAAATCGAGAGAACAATGCAAGGTATCACCAAACTGAGCAATGAGTCCGGCGAGATGGACCTGATCGAGTTCCCTCGGCCAACCGCAGGACACGGCAACGTTGTGCTGGAGGTTGCCGCCGCTGGTATTTGCGGCACGGACATCCACATCCTGAAGGGTGAATATAAGGTTGTCCCACCGGTAATCGTGGGTCATGAAGTTTGCGGCTTTGTTTGTGACGCCGGGGAAGGCGTCGATCCGGCGCTTGTCGGCAAGCGTGTCGTCACTGAGACCTTCTATTCCGTATGTCACACCTGCACCTATTGCCGGAACGGTAGGCCGAACATGTGCGCCAATCGCAAGTCGATCGGCACCCACGCCAACGGAGCGATGACGCGCTGGGTCGAGGTGCCGTCCCATGGACTGCACGCCGTTCCTGATTTCATGTCGGATGCCGCGGCTTCCATGGCAGAACCCGTCGCTTGCGTGACCAATTCCATGGCCGGCGAATACAACTATGTCGGCCCTGATAATGAGGTTCTTGTCATCGGCCCCGGAGCGATCGGCCTCATCGCGGCGCAGGTCGCGCGGGCGGCAGGAGCGAACGTCAATATCCGCGGCACGACCAAGGACAAGGCCAGACTCGATCTCGCCGAACGGCTTGGATTCAGCGTCAGTGACAATGGCACGCCCCTCGTCGCTCAGAGTTTCGACCGGGTCGTCGAGTGCTCGGGTTCTCCATACGGCATCGCCGACGCCTTGGCGGCACTCACGAAGGGCGGCCACTTGATGCAGATGGGGATTGTCGGCAGGGATTCGCAGCTTCCCTTCGATTACGTCTGCTACAAGGAACTCAAGGTCACCGCAGGATTCGCATCAACCCCGAAGTCTTGGCTTCGGGCGATGAAGCTGATCCGCGACCGGAAGGTGGATCTTGAGCCCCTTGTCTCCGACGTCTGCGCATTGCACGCCTGGAAGACTGCCTTCGACCGCTCCATGTCGGCCGAAGGCGTGAAGTTCGTTTTTGATCCCCGGCTGTAGGAATGGATGTTTTTTTCGAAGCAGGAATGGAAACTGGCGAAGGGCCGATTTGGGACCCGAGAAATGGCACGCTGTATTGCGTGGATTCTACCAACCCGGCTCTTTGGGCCTTTGTACCCGGATCCAACGAGGTTCGCCGCTACGCGCTTCCACAGCAGGTCGGATTCGCGGCGCTTACATATAAGGTCGATACTGTAGTCCTGGGCCTCGAGGACGGCCTATATGCCTACGATCTGAACCGTCGGGAACTACGGTTGATCATCGATCCCGAACCCGGCATTGCCGGCAACCGCATCAATGACGGCACCGTTGACATCGATGGCGGCCTTATCTTCGGTACTTTGGACCTCGGCTTAAGGAATCCGACCGGGTCAGCATACAAGTTGTTTCCGGACGGGCGCCTCCTGAAATTCGACGAAGGCTATATTGTCTTCAACGGACCGTTCGCCGATCCCGCCAACCCGCGCATCTTTGCAGTCAATTCCGAAGTGCACGAAGTGTACGTATTCGACCGCGAGGCCGACGGTTCCTTCACAAACAAGCGGTTGTTCACGGAATGGCCGAGAGAATGGGGCATCCCCGATGGTCTCGTCATGGATTCAGCCGGCAATGTCTGGATCGCTCACTGGGATGGCAGTAGAATCACGCGTTTCTCGCCAAGCGGTCGATATGAAGCCCATATTGAGCTACCCGTGGGCCGGGTGACAAAAATCGCATTCGGCGGTGAGGATCTCCGAACCATTTATGCAACCACCGCGAATAGAGGCGTGGAACGCAGGTTACAGCCCCTCGCTGGGAGTGTATTCCGGCTTGAACAAGATTATCGCGGGCTTGGGCCTCGGTTTGTCGCCGACACTTTGCTGGCACTCTGATCATTTTTGCGTGATGGGCGACGCTCTCCGATGCATCGGCTGACGGAGTGGAAAATCTGGATCACTCAGCCTCGATCCTGAGCTCCAGCATAATCAGTAGATGGTTTGAACCTGCGCATACAGGCTCTATTCCGCTGATCTCCTGAAATGCGAGATGCGCTGCCGGCCCCAGAACCGACCGGGGTGGCTATTTCGGCCCGACAATCGTCTTGCGGGCCGCCCGCGATTTCCCAAAAATCTTTGGGCCTCGGCCGATGATAATTGTGGTCGGCTCTCACTAAGCCTCCGCATTGTAAACACTGGTGCTTCACTAGCCGACTGACACCAAGGTGTGAATAGCTCAGACTTTCCTGGAGAAGCGGCAGAAGTTGCTGGCCTGCCGCTGAAAGTGCCTACCGCCCCGATATCGATAATCCTCACGCGCCCTAAACTTGTTGTACACAGCGCCGACGACGCTTGACGCGTTCGTTTATCGAGTACATAAACAGATATTCGAGAACGCTCGCGGTGATACATTGCTGATCGCATTTGTAAGGTCCTACCTATCGGACTACGATTCGAGAATAAGAAAATTCTTCCGATGCGCCGAGCTCGTGAACGAAGAGTTCATGTTCATCGGATGGGCGCGCGCGGGCGCGGACTATGAGCCCGCACCTTACAAAGTCATCTACCGCAGCGGCACCCGGATAGGTGCAAGGTGGGGGAATTTCATAGGGTTTCTTCGTTGGCAGCGATACTTGCTCGCCACCTTATACAAACACCGGGAGAAAATAGCAGCGGTCCACTGCGCAGACCTGGATACAGCATTGGCGGGTTATCTCTTCTGCTGGTTATTCAGGAAGAAATTCATTTTCGATATTTATGACCAATACTCATCTTCACGGGGTGTGTCTGGCTACGCATCCAGGATTATGAATTGTATGGAATCCTATTTGGCCCGCGAAGCCCATCTCTGCATCATCGCTGCAGAAGAACGGGTCGAGCAGCACAGGTTGCAGAAAGGCGCAAATGCCCCGCTGATTCTCGAAAACGTACCTCTTGAAGATCTGGGTGCAGAGGAGATACCGGAATATTCCGGAACCCTCCATATCGGCTACTTCGGTGTATTGGAGCGACGCCATCGTGGTATCGAGGACCTTGTGGCGTTCGCATCCTCCCGCGCCGATATACACCTTCACATCGCCGGTTATGGAGCGCTGGAACAAGAAGTCAGGCTTGCGGCGTCCCGGAGCGGGAACATTACCTACTACGGCCCGATGCAATGGGCGGAGGGCGTCGCGCTTATGCGGCAAGTGCATGTTATTGGCGGTTTTTATTACCTGAGCAATCCCAATCATGCCTATGCAGCACCAAACAAGTATTACGAGCATCTTATGCTCGGACGTGGGCTGCTGACCACGAGAGGCACCCCTCCCGGCCAAAGAGTCGAGAGGCATGGTTCTGGATGGGCCATAGAAGAGGGGCTTGAGCCTTTAAACCGATGGATAGTTGAACTGCATCTTAGTGACATGAGGCGAGCTGGAATGAATGCCAGGGCGCTTTGGGAGACCCGTTACCGCGATTATTTTCAAGAACATTATGTCGGTCGATACGGACGGCACATAAGCCAATATTCAAGAAGTTTAGAAAATGCATAGCACCCTCCCTCTCGTCAGCGTCGTTATGCCCGCGCGCAATGCGGCACCGTTCATTATGGACGCGATAAGCTCTGTTTGTGCCCAGACCTATCCGGCGTGGGAATTGATCGTCATCGATGATTGTTCGCACGATGAAACGGCGCAAATCGTTGAGGAAGTTTCGAAAGCCGAACCCAGGATTCGCCAGCTCACCAATTACCGACGGCTGGGTGCCGCGGCTTCCCGAAATCGAGCTTTGGACCTCGCTCAGGGAAGCTATATCGCTTTTCTCGACAGCGACGACTTTTGGCATCCCATGAAGCTCGACAGACAGCTACAGTTCATAAAGGCGAGCGGCACCGCCATCACCTTTGGCGACTATATTCGCATGAGGCCGGATGGCCAGCCGATCGGATCTGTTCGAGCGCCGGAAAGCACAGATTACCATCGCATGCTGCGCTCAAACTTCATCGGTAATCTCACGGCGGTTTACAAGAAGAGCCGTCTACAGGATCTCCGATTCGAGAATGTCGGCGCTGAAGATTACTTGTTTTGGCTCCAGGCTCTGCAGCGCCTCGGTGAGCCGGTTTTCGCGACTCCAAGCGATGTTCCGCTAGCCAACTATCGTGTTAACTCTGCATCGCTCTCCGGCAATAAGTTCCGGTCGGCAAAATGGCCCTGGATCATCTACACACAGCATCTTGGTTATAGCAAGCTGAAGAGCTGCTACTACATGACCAACTATATATATCATGGCCTGCGGAAAAGATGCCATGCAGTGTGAGTGAGTAGAAGCCTCAACCCCGCCCGGCAGTATCACACGCCAGGATTTCGATGACGCGCTGCGACGCCATTCCGTCTCCATAAGGAGAGACACCGCGGGACATATTTTTATAGGCATCGGCATCGTCAAGCAGAAGCTGCACCTGAGAAACGATGTAATCGTGATCCGTGCCCACCAGCTTTACCACGCCCTCGGCCACCGCCTCAGGACGCTCCGTCTCATCCCGCAGGACGAGGACAGGTTTGCCGAGCGCGGGTGCTTCTTCCTGAACTCCGCCAGAATCGCTGATGATCAGGTGTGAGCGGCGCATGACGGAAACGAAAGGCGCATAGTCTAGCGGAGCGCAAAGCTGCACGTTTGGCAACCCGGCAAGCATCGTCTCGGCCACCTCCTTTACATTAGGATTGGGATGAACCGGGTAGACGAGGTGCACGTCCGGATTCCGCAGCGCCAATTCCTTAAGCGCCGCACAAATGCGCCGGATGGGTTCGCCAAAGTTCTCGCGGCGGTGCGCAGTAATCAGGACGATACGCCTCCCTTCCGGAAGGTTGAGGCCACTGTCGATCCTGCGCTCCGCGGTGTTGAGGAGCGCATCGATAACGGTATTACCCGTCACGAAAATGCGATCCTCCGAGACCCCTTCACGCAGCAAATTCTGCTTTGCGCCCTCTGTCGGAGCGAAATGCCAGCGCGCCAACCTGCCGGCGATGACCCGGTTCGCCTCCTCGGGAAAGGGGTTGCGGATATCCCCCGTTCGCAGGCCGGCCTCCACATGCCCGAGTGCGATCCGGCGATAAAACGCGGCAATGGCGACCGCCATAACAGTAGTTGTGTCCCCCTGCACCAGCACCACGTCGGGCCGCTCCCGGTCCAATACCTCGCCGGCCCCGACAAGGAGCCGCGCGGTAAGGTCGGTAAGGTCCTGGTTGGGGCGCATTACGTTCAGGTCACTATCGGGCACAATGCCGAAGAAATTCAGAACCTGGTCCAGCATTTGCCTGTGCTGCGCGGTGGCCAGCACATGAACCACGGCCCATGGCTGTTGCTTCAATGCCAGAATGACGGGCGCCATTTTAATGGCCTCGGGGCGAGTGCCGACAATACAGAGGATCTTTTTCGTCACAGTTTCAATTCCGTCATGAGCTTATTCCAGTCGCTCAGGAAGGACGTGGAGGAGAGGGACTTCCTGAGATCTGAGACGGCGTTCAACATGTATTCGTAGTTATCGATGACGGCAAAGACGCGTGCCGCCAGTCCCTTGGGATCGCCGAGAGCATAGGTAAATGCCTTGCGATGTGTGCCAGTAAGACTGCGGTGAGCTTCGATATCCGACAGGACCACGGGCACACCGTACGAAATCGCCTCGGCCGCTGACAGGCCGAAGGATTCGTCCTTTGATGGCGAGACAAATATCCCCTTCCTTGTTGCAATGGCGCGTAGCAGCTTCTGAACGGACGCAAAAGGAACCGGTGGCATATAAAGACAACTGCTCGTGAGACCGCGTGTCTTCAATTCCTTCTGAAGATCAAACTCCGGCATGATCGGGCCGCAAAAGAGCAGAAGGAATTGCCCAGGTCGGTTCGCCTCAATGACTTCGAAGGCGTCCAAGAGTTCTGATGGGTTTTTAAGCCCATCCATCCGGCCGAGAAACAAGATGGGCCGGCGATGCCATCCCGGTAGGCTTATTTCTTTCCGATTTTCATTTGGCAGAAGATCCCAAGGCACAAAATTGCGGACTAACTCGCATCTCTTGCTCAGGCGCGGATGCTCCATGACAATTTTCTTAAGAAATTCAGCGGATGGCACCAGTACCTTCTCGCAACTCTCCGGCAGCCTTTTCAGATAGGTTCTGTTCTCCGCATATGCTGTGTGGCATTCGACAATGTAACGCAGCCGTTGCGTGCAGAGCGTGTTTACAGCTTCTTCGCTATCGATGGCCACGAACAGATCGCAATCATCGGGTAGCGTTTCTACAATTCTGCAGAAGCCACTTAAGGAAAGTCGCCCGATTGCCTCGGTCAGGTGCTTCAGACCACCGGCATTGTGCTGAAAGTGAAGATTCATCCTGATAGGCGCGTTGACCGAGGCGAATGCCGCAGCGCGGTTCAGGAGCATGCGCTCAACGCCGCCGAACGTAGCCCACGGATAAATAAAGCAGATTTCACGCCGCATAGAGCTTCCTGATTGTAGCATCGGAAGTCGTAGCGAAGAGAGCGTCGAAGCGAGCGGTCCACGTGGTATCCTGCAGGAAGGATTCCACAGCCTCTTCGTTCCACGGCGTCTCCAGCGCGCGCAGGATAGCCGGTCCAAGATCGCCCCGGTCGGCAACGTGGGTCATGGGGTACCGCGCCGCATGTCTGATCCCGGTCGCCACGACGGGCAATCCGAAGTACAGGTATTCATATAGCTTTATAGGGTCTACGGCCTCAGAGAGGCGCCCCTCGATAAACGGAATTACTCCTGCCGACCAGCGGCGCACAAATTCATGCAGCCTGGAGGGAGGCACCTTGCCGATCAGGTTGACATTCTTGAGCCTAGCGGCCGCTTCCGTCGCCCATTGCGGCTCCCCGTAGCCGATAATCTCGAACCTCAGATCCTGATTAATTTCGGCGACGTTTAGGAGCTGAGTCCAATCAAACCAGGAGTCGGTCAGATGGCCGAAATAGCCGATGACCGGAGTACCATCGGCGGGCGCTGAAATGCGGCGGCAAGACTCACCTATTAACCGCGGATCATATCCGTTGCCGATCACCATGATGTCGTTTCGGATCGAGCTAAACTTCGCCGCGAGGCAGGGCGCCACCGCCGATACCAAATCGGCCTGTAGGACCAAGTTGTCCTCGATCTTCCGATCATACCATACAGCCTGCCCTACCTTGGCGAACTCTTCCCAGTCATCCATGATGTCGTAGATGATCGACGCGCCTTTTGAGCGCAAAACCAATGTGGCCTCGGTAAATACGGCTGCCGGCATAGTGACAACAAAGTATCCAGTCTCCATGCCCTCTGGAAAGAACGAGACGTTATCAACAAAATCATATAGGGATACCTGGAACACACCTTCCCAAACTTCCGTGTTAGATTTTTCAAGTCGCTCCCCCCGACCCCACTGCCAAGCAACAAACAGCACCTTAAAGCCTTGGGACGCAAGGTATTTCGCAGCGTTTATTGGTCTCTGGTTTACCAATTCGTCAAATTCGAAGCCACATGGAATGATGGCGATCTTCTTTTCCCCCCGCAGGAAGTCGATCCATTTGCGCGAGGTGCCGGAGAGAGGTGCTTCCGACATCCAGGAAATAGATCTTACACGAAGCGAAAAGGGATATAGCCTCCTCCTAATCGAGACCGGCAGCTTCCGATAAATGCTCTTCGCCATTGGAAGGGCATACGAGGCGCGGAAAGCACCTGACTTCAGCGAAAGCGCTCGTAGGGGCGCTGTTACTCTCCAAGAGGTAGAATTCAGCACTGCATTGAGCTGTTCCACCTGGTTACTGCATGTACGCGCCTGAGCAGCGAGCGCTCGCTCAAGCAGAACGATACTTTGACGATGATGCGCTAGTTCAGCTTCCTGCTCGTCTATGCGCCTGAGCTGCGCTACAATATTTCCCTCTTCAACCATCCTCTCCAGATGCAAAGTGCGTTCTCTTGATTCGAGGAGCTTTTCGTCTCCGAGTTCGATGTCGCTCAAAGAGAGATTTGCCTGCGCAGCAAATTCGGGGCGAATATAGAGCAGAAGGACCTGCAGTCCTGGCCAGTGGACAGGCCGCCGCGCTTTCGAGTCTATAACAACCGAATGGGCGAGCACGTAATCGCGCGAGGGCGCAAAAGCAATGTTGGATGCAAGAAAGGTATAGAAGTGCTCGTGATGACGATCTAACTCGCGATAGGGAAGCAGCAACGCGACACATTTGCGTGCCGCTGACATCAAGTGCAGCAGCGGAACGTGCGGTTCTCGAAAGTGTTCGAGAGTATTGGACGAAAAGACGATATCGTACACCCCCTCGGGCGAGTCATTTTCTATCCAGTCTTCAACTGAGAACGTCAGGTGAGGATACTCGGCTTGCGCCCGCTCAATCGCCTCTGAGGAGAAGTCGACGCCCGTTACCAATTCTCTGCCAAACTGCCCGGCAAGAATGTCTGTGCCATCTCCCTCGGCGCATCCCCAATCGCAAATCGTCAGCTTTTGCTCCCGGACCTCCTGAGCGAGCCAGGATGGCAAATGCTCGATCGCTAGCTGCGCAAAATACCGCGATTGCTGACGACCCATTTTGGCATCCCAATCGGACCGGAAGCGCTTATCCCAGTATTGCCTGCTGTTTACTTCAATATCCGCCATGAGTTTCAATCACTTCTTGCTGAATTTCTGGCTGGAAAATCCCGAACAGGCGTACTTTCGACGTGGAGGAGAAGTAATGCGCGCCTTCGAGATACTCATAGTAGTGGATTGCTGGCGAAGAACGGTCCTCTATGGCGGCGACCAAAAAATACCGGCCAGGCACTAGAGGATTTTTGAACCGGAAGCGCACGAGATAACTTCCGCCATTGCCATTGAACGCATACCGCTCCCAATCAGATGTGGAGGATACAATAAGATCGCTGCCCTTGAGGTCTTTGATGGAGAAAGCAACCGTCAGATAGTCTGGCTTGGCATCAGGAGGAGTTTTGAAGGCGATACGAACCTCCATTTCTTCTCCGAGTTCAAAAGCAGCGGCGCGTTCTCCGTTGCGCCCAAATAGTCCAGCGCTTTTTATGCACCCCAGATGAGACCCCCAGTGCGTTACCGGTTTTGAGTCGTAGGCGGTTTCAGGGGCTGCATTTATCGGAGTTTCGCATTCTAGGGCGGGCGGTGCTGCTGCGACCGGTTCCGATTTCTCACCCTCGAGCATGTATTCCATGAAGCACCCGGTCACCGGGAAGACATCGCCGGCCATCATGAGTCGGCCCGCGTCCAGCCATATCGCACGCTCACAAAGCGTCCGGACCGAGGACACGTCATGGCTCACGAAAAGGACGGTCGCCCCATCCTCTCTGATTGTTTTGATGCGCTTCATGCATTTTGCTTGGAAGCGTGCGTCGCCCACCGCCAGGGCTTCATCCACAATCAGGATATCCGCGTCGACATTGCTGTAAACAGCAAATGCCAGCCGCGCAAACATGCCGCTCGAGTACGTCTTCACCGGTTGATCTATATAATCTCCGATATCGGCAAAGGCCGCGATATCGTCAAATCGTGAATCGATTTCTGCTCGAGACAGCCCGAGAATGGCCCCGTTCAGATATGCATTCTCGCGCCCGGTGAATTCCGGATTGAATCCGGCACCCAATTCTAGCAGTGCGGCGATGCGGCCTCTCGTCTCCACCGTGCCTGAGGTCGGGCGCAGCGTGCCGCAGATAATCTGCAATAGTGTGGATTTGCCGCTACCGTTGCGGCCGATGATACCGACAGTCTCTCCCCTCCCGATCGAGAAGGATACCTCCCGCAGAGCCCAGAACTCTCGGTAAAATTGCCGGCGGCCGCGCGCCAGCATCTGCAGCAGGCGATCTCGGGGCGTATTGAAAATGTGATAGCATTTGCTCAGCCCCTCGACCTTTATCAGAGGATCAGAGGACATCCGCGAACCCTCCTCGCGTCTTCTGGAACCAGGCAAAGCCAAGATAGGCCACCACCGCGGAGAGACAGGTGAGCAGGAACAGGCCGGTCCAGTCCGGAAAAGCGCCCCACATGAGAACGCCGCGCGCCTGCTCGACGATGAATGTCAGCGGGTTGAGGTGCAGAACCGCCTGAAAGGCCGGCGGGAGCATGGCGACCGGATAAAAGATCGGTGACAGAAACAGGAGCATGGTCGTCAGAACGCCCACCACCTGGCCGACGTCCCGCAGATAAACGCCGAGCGACGCGAGGAACCATGAAAACCCGAGAGTGAAAAGGCAAAGCGGGATCAGCAGCATCGGAAAGAAAACCGCCGTTACGCTCGGCACACCGAAGAAAACCAGATACGCCAGGAGCCAGACGAGAAAGCTGACCCCTAAATGAAATAGCGCTGCAAACAAGGCAACGATCGACAGGATTTCCAGCGGAAACACCACCTTCTTCACGAAATTGACGTTGTTCAGGATGAGAGTCGGCGATCGGTTGATGACCTCCGCAAACAGACTGTAAACCATCAAGCCAGCGAACAGCACGACTGCGAACTCTGTTCGGGAATCCGATCCGGAGTTCCATCTTGCTCGGAAAACGATGCTAAAGACAAATGTGTAAATGCCGAGCATTAGCATCGGGTTTAGAAAGGACCAAAGCAGGCCGAATATGGATCCGCGATAACGCCCAAAGACTTCGCGCCATCCCATTCCGAGTATAAGCGCCCGGTGGGACCAAATGGAAGAAATCGCTGTCGCCGGTGCTACCGAACTGCCCATGATGATTTACCTAAACCAAAGACTTGGAGCGCTGAAAAATCCGCAGCCATTCACGCTTGGCCAACTGCTGGCCGGGATAGGTTGCGCGTCATCGGTGAAGACGCATTCAACCTGCTATTGATCCGGCACGAACCCCCGCTAAAACGATCATTCCCATGACACCCCATACGCAACTTGTTTGAATACAATGTCCATCGTTTAACACCATCGGCCCACGCCGGCATGGCTCTGAGTGAGGGTTGCCTATATACCATAAACTATCGGCAACCAAAGCGTTATCCTAACTTTTGCACGTATTCAAGTTTCTCTGGCGACGGTAATCGCGGCCGCCAGGACTGTACTGTGATAAACAGATTCTGGGCAGGCCCGCGCGGGCCTGCATACCTGATGAATGACACTTATTTTCTGCGGCTACATCCTGCGGAGGCAGCCGGATGAGATTAAGCGTTGGCGAGACGATGATGCGGCTGCTTTCCAGCCTCCATGGAGGGTTTTCCTTCTTCAAAGAGTGCCTTACGACAGAAGCTGGGCGGCAGTGACGAACCGCATATAGCCGTCAGGAAATTTGTTCACGCTGCCCTTTCAACCGGCAAAGCCTTACCTAAATCACCAACGACAACTTGCTCTGGCGAGTGTCTCCGTTTTTTCACTTCCAACGTGATGCTTGCTCAACCTTTGAGGAGGTGTTGCTGATGAAAATTGCACAAATTGCTCCGCTGGCCGAAAGCGTGCCCCCCCGCTTTTACGGTGGCACGGAGCGAATCGTCTCCTTTCTCACGGAAGAACTTGTCCGCCGCGGCCATGAGGTGACCCTGTTCGCTTCAGGCGACTCGCTCACTTCGGCAGAACTGGTCGCTTGTTCGGATCGTGCCTTGCGCCTCAATCCAGACGTGCGCGACCCGATCCCGCACCATCTCATCCTTCTGGAAGAGGTGCGTCGGCGTGCGGATGAATTCGACGTTTTGCATTTCCACATCGACCTTCTGCATTTTCCGCTGATCCGCCCGATCGCTCACCGTACAATAACGACACTCCATGGCCGCCTCGACCTGCCTGATCTGATGCCATTTTATCAGACATTTCCGGAGATCCCTGTCGTCTCGATCTCCAACAGCCAACGCGATCCGTTGCCGATGGCGAATTGGGTTGCCACGGTACAGCACGGTCTTCCTTTGGATCTGCTCCCGTTCCGCCCGAAACCCGAGGACCGATATCTGGCATTCCTTGGGCGCATTTCACCGGAAAAAAGACCCGACCGCGCCATTGAAATCGCCGCGCGCGCGGGCATGCGCCTTAAGATTGCAGCCAAGATCGACAAGGCCGATCAGGACTACTGGCTCACTGTCATCAAACCCATGATCGATCACCACCCCAATGTGGAATATATTGGTGAGGTGAACGAGCGTGGAAAGGCCGAGTTTCTTGGCAACGCATCTGCCCTTCTCTTTCCCATAGACTGGCCGGAACCCTTCGGGCTCGTTATGATTGAAGCTATGGCGTGCGGCACTCCGGTGATTGCCTTCCCTTGTGGTTCGGTGCCGGAAGTATTGGACAATGGCATCTCCGGATTTATCGTCCATTCCATGGATGAGGCCGTCGCCGCGGTTCCGCTTGCTCTGGCCCTGGATCGTGCAACCGTCCGGCGCCGTTTCGAGGAGCGCTTCAGCAGCGAGCGCATGGCAGCCGCCTATCTGGAAGTATACGAGAGGTTACTGCATCACCGGATGCGAACCGTCCCGTTCCCGGCCGAAGTGGTCGGCATCCAGACGGTCGCTTGATCCCGCTTCGGGGAGGCAAACATGGACGACCGTATCGACCCGCTCGCGCCCAACCCCGACGAATACGCGACGGCACGCACACCACAATTCTTCATCGCAGCCACCGCTCCGCTACAGGAGCGACGGCCGCGAACGCAGAAGCACGACGATACCTTCTCCATGTTCGATCACAATGGAGACGCGCTTTCGGGGCCGGGCAGCCCCGAGGGCATTTTTCATCGCGACACGCGTTACCTGTCACACTTCTTCCTCACCATCGGTGGGGAGCGCCCGCTGCTTCTCAGTTCGATGTTGCGCGATGACAACGCCCTCCTGACCTTCGATCTTGCCAATCCGGATCTTTACGAGAACGGCGTCATCACGCTTCAGCACGATCTCATCCATATCAGGCGAACGCGCTTTCTCTGGAAGGCCGCCTGTTATGAGCGGATCAGCGTGCGCAATTACGATGAGCGCAGCCGGACGGTGCGTTTGGAGCTCGCTTTTGCCGCCGATTTTGCGGATCTTTTCGAAGTGCGCGGAGCGCGCCGAAAGAAACGGGGCCGTACCCATGCCCCCGAGGTCGGAGCCGATTCGGTTACCCTTTCCTATAAGGGGCTCGATGGTGTTCTTCGCCGCACGATCATACGCTTCGACCCCGCGCCTGTAACGCTCACAGGAGAGCAGGCGGTTTTTGAGGTGAAGCTGATGCCGCGCCAGACGCGTCAGCTTTTTGTCGAGATACTCTGCAATGAAGAACCGCAGGAGTTCACTCCGCGCCGCCTCTTCTTTTCCAATCTTTTGGAAGCGCGGCGTGCCAATCGCGCTGCTGTCATGAATGCCGCATCCGTTGCCACATCCAACGATGTCTTCAACGAAGCGGTGCGCCGCGCCGTGGCGGACCTCTACATGCTGGTCACCGACACGGAAGACGGCCCCTACCCTTATGCCGGAATTCCGTGGTTCAGCACGGTCTTCGGGCGCGACGCGCTCATTACGGCGCTGCAAACATTATGGCTTGATCCGTCCATCGCCCGCGGCGTCTTGAAACATCTCGCTGCCAATCAGGCAACCGAGGAAAATCCCACCGCCGATGCGGAACCAGGAAAGATTCTCCATGAGGTGCGCTATGGCGAGATGGCGGAACTGGGTGAGGTTCCCTTCCGCCGCTATTACGGCAGCGTGGATGCTACGCCGCTCTTCGTGATGCTCGCCGGGGCCTATCTCGATCGCACCGGAGATCTAGAAACTTTGAAATCGCTCTGGCCGAATATCGAGGCGGCGCTTTCCTGGATCGAGGAATATGGCGACCGGGACGGCGACGGTTTCGTGGAATATGGCCGCCGTACGCTGGAAGGCCTCGCCAATCAAGGCTGGAAGGATAGCTTCGACGCGATTTTCCATGCCGACGGCAAATTGGCAGTTGGGCCGATCACGGTCTGCGAGGTCCAAGCCTATGTCTATGGTGCATGGAATGCCGCCGCCAAAATAGCCGCGACCATGGGGCAGCCACGACGCTCACTCGAATTCGAGACGAAAGCCAAGGAGCTTCGCGCCCGCTTCGACAGCGCATTTTTCGATGAGGAACTCGGCACATATGTGCTGGCGCTCGACGGCAGCAACAAACCCTGCCGCGTACGGGCGTCGAATGCGGGTCACACGCTCTTCACCGGAATCGCCTATCCCCACCGCGCAACAAGGGTCGTAACAACTCTCATGGACCGCTCCTCCTTCTCAGGATGGGGTATACGCACGGTGGCGACCACCGAGTCCCGTTACAATCCCATGAGTTACCACAATGGGTCGGTCTGGCCGCACGATAACGCGCTGATCGCGGCAGGGTTCGCCCGCTATGGCTACCGCGCCGAAGCCGTGCGTGTTTTCGAGGGGTTGTTCATGGCTTCTACCTATATCGACCTGCGGCGGCTGCCGGAACTTTTCTGCGGCTTTCCTCGCCAGAGAAGCCGCGGCCCGACCTTTTATCCGGTCGCCTGCTCTCCGCAAGCCTGGGCGGCCGTAACGCCGCTCTCGATCCTGCAGTCTTGCCTTGGAATGAGTTTTGACCCCAGTTCGGGAACGCTACTCTTCCACCAGCCGATGCTGCCGGAGTTTTTGGACGAAGTGACGCTTCGCGGCATAAGGCTTCCCCAGGGCCGGCTGGATATGTTTTTGCGGCGAGCCGGAGACGAAGTGGTGGTGCAGGTGCTTGACCGCGAGGGCGACACGCGCGTCACCACCACATATTGAGACAAGGCGCCCGGCTGTCTTCCTTCCGGGGAAGAGGGCCGGGGGCATCATCAAAGGCCAAGAAAAGGCTGGAAGCCACCGAAGATCAGTCGTTTTCCATCAAAAGGCATGTCTTGGGCATTCATGCGGGGGTCAGCCATTACCTTGGCCAAAACCTCGTCGCGGTGCTCGCGCGACTTGTAGATGATCCAGGAGAAAACGACAATCTCGTCCTCCTTTGCCTGCACCGCCCGCGGAAATGACGTCACCTCGCCATATGGTAGGTCGTCGCCGAGACATTCTACATATTCGATTGCACCGTGCTCACGCCAAACCTGCTCACCAAGTTGAGCCTGCCGCTTGTAATCGTCGACCCTGTCTTTTGGCAGCGGGATGATGAAGCCATCTACATACGCCATGTGAAAACCTCCATTGTGAGATTGCCAACCTAGGACGAATGAAGATGGCGATGCCCGACACAGCGCCGGACACTAACGCTCATGACCGCATGCGGATAAGCGCCGGCGTTGCCTGCTTATATTTTCTCATGGCCGAGGTGAGGTGACTTTGGCTTGAAAACCCGCTGAGATAAGCCACTTCGGCGATCGTCATGTCGGTTTCAATGAGGAGTTTTTCTGCAAAATTGAGGCGAATATTCACCAGAAATTTATGCGGAGGCTCACCGAAGGTTTTCGTGAACGCCTGAATGAAGTGGCCGGCAGACAATCCACAAAGCGCGGCAAGCTCGTTTACAGAAAGCTTTCGGGCGAAATTTTCCCTCAAATATTCCTGGACGCGCCTGGCTGCCTCGTTGGAAAGCCCTCCCTTGCGCCTGACAATCGTTCTCGCGCGAGACGAGTAGTTTCGCAACAAATGAACGCCAAAGATCGTAACGAGTGAGTCGACGAGAAGTTCGTTTGGCGGCTCGGCGGATGTCAACTCGGCCTTGAGCATTTGCGCGAGCTGAAGCGCCTTGCGATCCACGATGCCGAATGGGGACGGCTGCAATTCCCAGGAGCCGCCGCCGAACTCGTGGCCGGCAAGTTGCTCCATGCTTTCCGGCGGCAGGGCGACCACAATGTTTTCCCTCGTCGCGGTCCAGCTGCTTTTGCTGTCCACCCGTGCCGGACTGACGACGATCATTCCGACCGGAGCATCGAAGGTCACAAGCCTGTCACTGCCAAACGCGGAGGTAACATTCGCCAAAGGCGCCAGCATGACGGCCGCGCAATGCGATTCGGCCACGAAAGTTTGCGATCCCACCGGGCGCACGGAGTGAACGGCTCCGCCTGTAAAGGTCGTCACCCTCGGTCCCGCATCCTTTGGAATAACATCCAATATAACGGGGTCCGCACGCGGGCGCTCTGAAATAACGCGTTCGCGCACGATTGCTCACACATTATGCTGCATCCGAAGACGTTGCCCGACTACTATTTGTATGTAGTCTGATCTATTTCCAATGTGATCGCAAGTTTCAATAAAGTCTGGGGAAATCTGGCTGCAGGTGACCGCAGCGCCATATTTGCTCTTGAATCGTCAGGCAACGTGGCGCGGCATCATCTGATTCGGCCGCCAGTCAGCGGAAAGACAGACACTTTGAGCGTCTTCCGTTCGTTCCCATTATAGTTCAAATTTGCCGCTGCTGATGGCAAATGAACAGTACATCACGTTTTGTTGATCAGCCTGTCCTGTCGAGCCCGCAGCTCGGCGATCTTGGAGTCCGGCGGTGGCGCGGCGTTATCGTAGGTGAGAATTTCACCCTTGCGAACAGGCTTCAACACCGTGCCGCCTTGCAAGAGTCCGCAGGGTATGGCTTTGGCCGACCTGGCTTCCTCGGCCCTCATGATCCAAGCGCGATAACAGTACTCCCCTATGGCATCGAGCCTCTCGCCGACGTTGAGATCCCTCTTCGCCACTGCGCAAACTTCAGCCACCGGCGTGGGAAGCGGCACCATGTCCGGTTTGCCATAAAGAACGACACGGGCACAGGTGAGCGGCACCTCCAAGGAGGTGAGGTGGTAGGGCCGATGGAAGGTAAAATAAGGCCCCTCTCCCATTTTCAGGTCTTCCATGCGTTCACGGATGCGCGGATGCGACATTTCGGCGATGACGAAGACGCCCGGCGCGACCCCCTTTCCGATCGAGTAATCCACAACGCCGGCGCGCGAGAGCACCCCACCATCTTTCTGCGGAATCAGAGTCCGGTTGAGTTCACCCAGAGTGGCGGCCGGCCCGTGCATGCCTGGCTTGTCGGGAACGAGACCCGTGGCGTTCGCGATCGCCGCCATTTCCACCATCGTTTTGGAGCCATCGACGAATTCCACCAGCATGCGAACATTCATGTTCCGCCGCTCGGCTTCGGCGGCATAATCGTCCGGAACGGCATCGATATTTAGCGGGTTGTTCTTGCCTTTACCCGCCGCGACGATGGTGTGGCCCATCGCAGAAACGAATTCGATCAGTTCCATGCAGGCGGAAGGCTCATCGCCGGCGCCGAGCGAGTAAGTGACACCCAGCCGGTCGGCTTCGTTCTTGAGATAGGCTCCGATGGTAACGTCCGCCTCGACATTCATCATGACGAGATGCTTGCCGCGCTCCATCGCGCGAAGGCCGATTTCAGCACCGACAGCCGGAACGCCGGTAGCATCCACGACGACATCGATAAGATCGCTTTCGATGACGTGACTTGCATCGTCCGTAACGGCAATGCGCCCCGCCTCGATCGCCCGTGCCATCGCTGCACCGCTGTCGACGGTCCTTGCACGATCCGGTTCGCCATAGGCGATTTCGACTGCCTGAAGCGCGGCCTTCGGTCGCAACTCGGCGATCGCACCCACCTCGATCCCCCGCATATGGGAGATGCGCGCCACAATGTCGGTACCCATTTCGCCCGTACCAATCAGGCCGATTCGGATGGGCTTCCCCGCTTTGGCGCGCTCTTCCAGATCACGCGCGAGCCCAACAAGCGCTACATTGGTCACCATGAATAGGCATCTCCCGGCCACAGCTTTCTACGAGGGTTAATGGTCTGCGACGCAAGCCGTCAAGGACAGGTGCTTGCTGCGCTGCCACAGAATTGCACGGCTGCTATGCAAAAGAACTCTTTAAATTGCTGACGGAGCCCCCTATCTACACCGCAAGTTCTCGACGGGGCTCCTCCTCCCAAAATCCCTGTCGGGTCGCGGTTAGCCTTTCCTCCTCCCTAGGCTGACCGACTTCAAAAGCACCCGCTGGACCTCCTCCCCCAGCGGGTGCTTTTTTTTATCAGCTCTGCGCAGGTCTCCAGCAACCTTCGCCATTCGCCGATTTGCGCAGCGGAACATAAGCGACTTGCGTGTGTTCACCGCGTCATGGGGAACCCAGGACCAGCGCGGATGGAGCTCATGAAAGGCACAAGCCCTGACGTTGAGGCGCACTCATCGCAAGAGCCATGGTGGCGGCGCGGCGTCATCTACCAAATCTATCCGCGCTCCTTTCAGGACAGCAATGGCGACGGCATCGGCGACATTCGCGGCATCATAGATCGCCTGGACTACCTCGTCTGGCTCGGGATAGATGCCGTCTGGATTTCGCCGATCTTCTTCTCGCCAATGGCCGATTTCGGCTACGACATCGCGGATTATCGCAAGATCGACCCTCTTTTCGGTACGCTCACGGATTTCGACCAGCTCATTGAAGCCGCGCATCGGCGTGGAATTCGGATATTGCTCGACTATGTGCCGAACCACTCCTCAGACCGTCATCAATGGTTTCTGGAGGCGCGCAGCTCCCGCGATAATCCTCGGCGCGATTTCTACATCTGGCGGGATCCGGCGCCGGATGGGGGACCGCCAAACAACTGGCAGAGCGAATTCGGCGGCAGCGCATGGGAACTGGATGCCGCGACCGGCCAATATTACTACCATGCCTTCCTGAAAGAGCAGCCCGATCTGAACTGGCGCAACCCAGAAGTGCGCCGTGAAATGTACGACGTGCTCCGCTTCTGGCTGGACCGGGGCGTCGACGGTTTTCGCGTCGATGTCATGTGGCATCTCATCAAGGACGCGGAGTTTCGCGACAATCCGCAGAACCCCGACTGGACCGAAGACATGCCGCCGCACAAGTCGGTGCTTTCGATCTATTCCTGCGATCAGGAGGAGGTGCACGACGTTGTTTCCGAAATGCGCGCCGTGCTGGACGAATATGGGGATGACCGGCTGCTTATCGGAGAAATCTATCTGCCGATCGCCCGTCTAGTTGCCTATTATGGCCGGGATCTTCGCGGTGCGCACTTGCCGTTCAATTTCCGCCTTATTGAGGCGCAATGGGACGCTCGCCACATCGAGCGGCAGATTGTCGAATACGAGGCCGCTCTGCCGGAGGGCGGCTGGCCGAACTGGGTTTTGAGCAATCACGATAAGCCGCGTATCGCCTCCCGTGTCGGCCGGGACCAGGCGCGTGTTGCCGCCATGATGCTACTTACGTTGCGCGGCACGCCAACCATCTATTATGGCGACGAGATCGGGATGAACGACGCTCCCATTCCGCCTGAGCGTGTGCAGGACCCGTTCGAGCTGCGCGTACCCGGACGCGGTTTCGGGCGTGATCCCCAGCGCACACCTATGCAGTGGGATAATACGGTGAATGCGGGCTTCAGCACCGGCTCTCCTTGGCTTCCCCTTGCCCCGGACAAGGACAGCTTCAATGTAAAGGCGGAACGCAGCGATCCGCACTCAATGCTGTCGCTCTATCGCAGGCTGATTGCATTCCGGCGAGAAAATGATGCGCTGAACCTTGGCCGTTACGCCTCCGTCGAGGCAGACAGCTGCGTGCTCGCTTACCTCCGGGAGACGGAGAACGATCGCTATTTGATTGCACTTAATCTCGGGCCCGAGCCGGCGGTGCTGGAAACACCCGGGCAATGCCGGATTGTGATCAGCACGGAAGGCAAGGCGGAAGGCGAGATTGTCGAGGAAAAGCTTCACCTGCAAGGCAATGAGGGCGTGCTGGCGGAGATGATGAGTTAGGCTGCGGTGACCAGCCCGATCTCGCCTTCGGTACGCCGCCGGAACGCTCCCTCGATCAAAAGCGTTGCCTGCTCGCATGAGTATTTTCAATCGAGGATATTGCCGGGCCGATGAAAGACTATTGGTGGAAGGATGCCATCGTCTACGCAGTGGATGTAGAGCGGTTCTGTGATTCGGATGGTGACGGCGTAGGAGACTTCAAGGGGCTCACGTCTAAGCTGGACTATATCGCTGAGCTCGGTGTCACCTGCATTTGGCTTCTCCCGTTCTATCCATCCTCGGGAGAGGACAACGGCTACAGCATCACCGACTACTTACGCGTGGACTCCCGCTTTGGGCTGTTTCAGGACTTCCTCGAATTCATTCATCGGGCCGGCGAGCACGGCATCCGCGTGGTCGTCGATCTGGTGGTACATCATACGTCGAACCAGCATCCCTGGTTTCAGGCCGCGCGGCACAACGAGAAATCGCGTTACCGAGATTTCTATATCTGGGCCCATAACCCGCCTCCCACACCTCCCGGCAAGGGGACTATTTTTCCAGGCGAGGAAGGGACTGTCTGGACCTATGACGAGGTCGCGCGCGCCTATTACCACCATCGCTTCTACCATTTCGAGCCAGGGCTCAACCATGCAAACCCGGACGTGCGCGACGAGATCGGCCGGATCATAGATTACTGGCTGAGCTTCGGCGTTGCTGGTTTCCGCGTGGATGCCGCATCGCATATCTTGGAAAACCCGCTGGCAAAATCCGGGGAAGACGAGAACGCGCCGGACATGCTGCGCGAGATGTTCCACCGGGCCACGGGCTCGAAATCCGACATTGTCATGCTGGGCGAGGTGGACGAGAGCCCCAACGAGCTTGAGAGGTTCTTCGACGGCACGCGGTTGAACATGATGTTCAACTTCCTCCTCAACAATTATCTTATCCTCGGGCTGGCAACGGAGAAGGCAGAGCCGATCCAGCGCGGCCTGGCAATGCTGCCCGTTCCCCCTGAAAACGGCCAATGGGCCAATTTCCTCCGCAATTTCGACGAGGCGGACCTGGAGCGACTGACGCCGGAGGAACTGGAGAGCGTTCTTAAAATCTTCGCGCCAAAGGAAGAGATGCGAATCTATGGGCGGGGGTTGAGGCGCAGGCTTGCCCCTATGCTGGACGGAGACGTGGGCCGCCTGAAAATGGCAATGAGCCTCCTCTATTCCATGCCCGGGGCGCCCGTTTTGGTTTATGGCGATGAGATCGGCATGGGTGAGGATCTGACCCAAGAGGGCCGAAATTCCGTTCGCTCGCCGATGCAATGGGATGGAAGCCGAAATGCGGGCTTCTCGTCGGCCCGCAAGGAAAGATTGGTGCAGCCGATCATCGACAAGGGCCGTTTTGCCTTCGAGCGGATCAATGCCGAGACACAGCGAAACGACCCGGCTTCGCTTCTCTCTTTCGTCAAGCAGCTCGCGATCCTGCGCCGGGAGCGCACCGAGATCGGGAGCGGCTTCTGCGCGTTCCTGGAGTGCGGCTCCGATCACGTGCTCGCCCACCACTACAAATCGGAGGCGGCTCCTCTGGTCATGGTCCACAATCTGGCAGGTGAGGCGGTGAAGATCGACGTCAAGTTGCCGGCTGGCGTAACCTCGCTTGGCACGCTCTTTGGCGGCGAAATGCCGTCGATCGAAGATGGGCATTTGCGCATGAGCTTGGAACCATACGGCGTGCGCTGGCTGGGTCTGCCGCGCTGATGGCGATGCTGGAGGAGTGATATGGCGAGGCGAAGAAGCGGTGAGGCGCGCCGCGAGGTGGTGGTGATCACCGGCGCATCCGCCGGGGTCGGCCGGGCGGTGGCTCACCGCTTTGCGCGGTCGGGCGCGGCTGTGGCGCTTATCGCGCGGGACCAGGCCGCGCTTGAGGAAACGAAGGCGGAGGTGGATGCTGAAGGTGGGCTTGCCATGGTGCTGCCGCTGGATCTGGCCGATTCCGATGCCGTCTTTGCCGCCGCTCGTGACATTGAGGAAGAACTTGGACCCATCGATGTCTGGATCAACAACGCGATGGCCACGATCTTTTCGCCTCTCTCCGAGATAAGGCCGGAGGAGTTCCGGCGCGTCACGGAAACGACTTATCTGGGCTATGTCCATGGAACCATGGCCGCACTCCAGCACATGCGCCGGCGCAACCGCGGTGTGATCGTGCAAGTCGGCTCCGCGCTCTCCTATCGCGGAATTCCCCTGCAATCGGCCTATTGCGGAGCCAAGCACGCCATTCGAGGCTTTACCGACTCGCTGCGTTGCGAACTGATCCACGAAAGAAGCCGGATCAAGCTCACGACGGTGCATCTGCCCGCGGTCAACACACCACAATTTGATTGGGCGCGCACGCATCTCGCCAACGAGCCCCGTCCGGTCGCGCCCGTCTTCCAGCCGGAAGTGGCGGCCGAAGCGATCTTCGATGCCTCCCGCAATCCTCGCCGCGAAGTGTGGCTCGGCACCAGCACCGCTCAGGTGATTCTGGGCAACGCCCTCGCGCCCTGGCTTCTCGACAGATATTTGGCGCGCGTTTGCTATGAAGGGCAGCAGCGGCAGCGGCAATTGCCGCGGGGTCGCGCGGACAACCTGTTTCATCCGGTGCACGAACCGCACAGCACGCACGGATCATTCGATAAGGAGGCTTCGTCCTCGGCCCTCGCTTTTTCGGAAAACACGTTGAGAATTGCCGCTGCCGTGGCGGGATTGGGAGCGGCGATGATTGTCGGCGTTCTGGCGCGAGGCGCCCTGTCCGCCCGGTCGTTTCCGCGGAGGCGCTGACAGCCGGTCTGCTGGAACATTCGGAGCGGGCATGGGTTTGGGCCGCATTGCCTTTGGCCTCACTCGAGGGAGCATCCGATGCGTCACAGACACCATAATCATGGCACCGGCCGTGCCATAGCAGCCGGAATGCTGGGTGCTGCAGCTGGCGCCGTCGTCCTGATGGCCGCCCGCAGCATGATGAGAAACAACTATCCAACAGGCCCCGAGGACTCGCCGCGACACGCCTGGCGACGCGGCGCCAGCAGCCGGTGGCGCGAGGGGGCCGTGGTTGGCAGAAGCATTACGGTGAACGCGCCGCGAGAGGAGGTTTATTCCCGCTGGCGTGACTTCACGACCTTCCCGAACTTCATGGAAAATGTGGTCTCCGTGACGCCGCTCGACCAGACACGCTCGCGATGGGTGGTGGAAGGGCCGGCCGGCAGCACGATTGAATTCGAGACAAGGATCACGGAGGATCGGCCCAACGAACTGATCGCCTGGGAGTCGGACGAGGACGCCGAAGTGCGCAACAGCGGCCGCGTCACGTTCCGTGATGCGCCGGGCGGCCGCGGCACGGAGATTGAGGCGGTCATTGCCTACGATCCTCCTGGCGGCGCTGTCGGCCGTATGGCGGCGAAACTCTTCCAGAAGGAGCCTGGGATCCAGGCAAAGCGGGAGCTCCGCCGTTTCAAGCAACTGATGGAAACGGGCGAGATCGCTACCGCCGCCTCCGGCTCAGCCGCACCCACCACTTGAGGGTGTAGCGAATGCGCGCCCTCGTCTGGCACGGAAAACATGACGTTCGCGTGGAGACAGTTGACGATCCAAAGATCGTCAACCCGCGCGACGCGATCATAAAAATAACCTCGACTGCGATCTGCGGCTCGGATCTTCACCTTTACGACGGCGTCATCCCCGCGATCCGTCCGGGGGACATTCTGGGCCACGAATTCATGGGCGAGGTCGTCGAGGTAGGAAAGGGCAATAGCCGGCTAAGCAAGGGTGACCGCGTCGTCGTTCCTTTTGTGATTGCCTGCGGCAAGTGCTTCTTCTGCCAGAAGCAGCAATATTCAGCCTGCGACAATTCCAATCCCGCCGAGAAGGCCGATATGTCGGAAATGCTTTACGGCCACCATATGGCCGGCCTGTTCGGCTACTCGCATTTGACGGGCGGCTATGCCGGCGGGCAGGCGGAGTATGTGCGCGTGCCCTATTCGGACATTGGCCCCATCGTAGTACCCGACGATCTCGATGACGATGAGGTCTTGTTCCTGTCGGATATCCTCCCGACGGGATGGATGGCGGCGGAAAATTGCGAGATCGAGGAGGGCGACACGGTTGCCGTCTGGGGCTGCGGACCGGTGGGGCTTTTCGCCATTCAAAGCGCGCTTATCATGGGCGCGGCGCAGGTTATCGCCATCGATCATTATCCACACCGGCTGGAACTGGCCAGCAGGATCGGCGCAAAGGTAATCAACTATAAGAACAGCCGGGTGTACGAGGCTCTCATGGACATGACCGGCGGGATAGGGCCGGATGCAGTGATCGATGCGGTGGGCATGGAGAGCCACGGCTTTGCTCCGGACAACCTCTACGATTACGCTAAGCAGACGCTGAAATTGGAGACTGACCGCCCGCACGTGCTGCGCCAAGCCATTTATGCCTGCCGCAAGGGCGGGCGCGTCTCGGTCCCCGGCGTCTATGGAGGCTTCGTCGACAAGTTCCCCGTGGGCGCTTTCATGCAGAAGGGCCTTACGCTCAGAACCGGGCAAACACATGTGCAGAAATACCTGTCATCGCTGCTCGATATGATCCGTGAGCGCAAGATCGATACGACCTTTCTCATCAGCCACCGCCTGTCCTTGGAAGCAGGGCCGGAGGGCTACCGGAAATTCGCCTTTGAGCAGAATGAGACGACCAAGGTGGTTCTGAAGCCGGGATGGGAGAACGCAAATGGCTGATAAGGCAGGGCTGGCCGTGATTACCGGCGCATCCACCGGTATTGGTTACGAACTGGCGAAATGTTGCGCGGCGGCAGGTTACGACATGGTGGTGGCCGCCGACGAGCCAGAGATCGCCCGCGCAGCGGAAGAGTTCCGCGCTATGGGCGTCAATGCGGAGCCGGTGGAAGCGGATCTTGCCACGGCGGAAGGCGTGGAAAAGCTTTACGTGGCGCTCTCCGGACGCCCGGTGGAATTGCTCTTCGCCAATGCCGGCAGGGGCTTGGGTCACGCTTTTCTCGATCAGGAGGTGGCCGAGATCAGGCACGTGATCGATACCAACATCACCGGGACCATCCTTCTGGTGCATCGAATCGGTCGTGATATGCGGCTCAGGAATCGCGGGCGCATCCTCTTCACCGGCTCGATCGCCGGTTTCATGCCGGGCAGTTATCAGGCTGTTTACAACGCCACAAAGGCTTTCGTAGACAGTTTTTCCTGGGCGCTTCGCAACGAGCTCAAGGATACGGACATCACCGTCACCTGCCTCATGCCCGGCCCGACCGACACCGAGTTCTTCGAGCGGGCCGAAATGACGGACACAAAGGTCGGCTCGGAGAAAAAGATGGATCCCGCCAAGGTCGCCCGCATCGGCTTTGAGGCCATGATGAAGGGCGAGGCCGGTGTCGTAGCCGGCTTCTCAAACAAGATTCAGGCGGCCATGGCACACCTGATGCCGGCCGGGCTGCTCGCCGAGCAGCACCGGAAAATGGCGCAGCCGGGGACCGGGGAAACGTAAAGCCAGAGCGCTTCTCCCTGACGGCGGCCGTGGCCATCGCGGTCCTTCGGCGTGCATCCTGGCTCGACGCATTTGCGCGGTCGGGTTGAACCGCTTATAGAACGAGCAGTACCGCTTCAGGCCGCGAATCTCTGGGCTTCAGCGCCATAATAGGCGATATAGCGCTCCGAAATTGCCTCCACGGGCAATACCACCAAAACGTCCGTCGTGCGGAAATCCCTGTCGATGACACAGCCATCGCCGAACTTCGCTCCAAGCCGCAGATAGCCTTTGATCAGCGGGGGCATGGCGCTGAGAGCAGCCTTTGCGTCGATCGCTTCGAGCGGCATCATGTCCATCGAGACATAGCGTTCGGTCTTTGCCCGGACAGACCACATTCCATCCGCCTGGCAGAAATGAGCGAGGAAGGAAAGCGCTTCCGCATGCGCGGCCGGAACAGTGCCATGGAACGAGGCGCACCCGGTCATTACGTTGATGCCCTTGCGGCGGCAGTAGGCCCAGATCCCCTGCCACAGAAGTTCGATGGTCCGTTTGGAGCGATACGACGGCAAAACACAGGAGCGCCCCAGTTCAAGAAAACGGCGGTCTGGATGCTGTGCGATGAGTTTTGAAAGCTCAAACTCGTCTTCGGAATAGAAGCCGCCCGCCGCGAGCGCCTGCTCCTGCGGAAGGAGCCGGTAAGTACCGACGATTCGGTCGTGCTCGGCGCCAGGCAGAGACGTGTCGACCACCAGCAAGTGGTCGCAAAGGGCATCGAATCGATCCGCATCCCGCTCCTCATGTGCCTGAGAAGGGGATATGGCGCCCATCTCCTGGTAGAAGACGCGGAAGCGAATCGCCTGCGCCGCAGCGATCTCATCCGAATCACGCGCCAGGCGAACTTCGAGAGAACCAATCCTCCCAAGGACGGAATCATCGGAAAGTGCAGCGTTTAGAAGCGCTGCGCTATCGGCGCAATCGCGACTGACGGTCGATTTCAGCGTCAGGCTGTGCACGGCTGAGGTCTCCTTCACGGCGCGACGATTGGCAATTACAGATAGGCTGCAACAGAACGATGACAGGAAACTGGCCGGCTTACAATCTCCCAGTAAACAGTGTTCACGCTGGAGTGTGGACTTCGAGAGCCGAGAGAAGACGGCCGGGCTCAAGCGGCTTGGTGATAAAGCCAGTCGCACCCTGGGCAAGAGCGTTCTGGCGCGTCTTCTCCTGTCCGTCTGCCGAAAGCACCAGGATCGGGATTGGGGCAAGACCCGTATCCTCCTCATAGCGGCGGATTTGAATAATGGCATCCAGGCCATCCATAATCGGCATATGAAGGTCCATCAGCACGATGTCGAAGTCGCGGGCGGGATGCGTGAGGACGTCCACGGCCGCACGGCCATTGGAAACCACTGCAACGGAGTGCCCCGCCTTGCTCAGCGTGGCGCGCGCCAGCATAGCATTGATCTCATTGTCTTCTGCCAACAGTACCTTGAGACCGCGGCCGTCATTCGTAGCCTTGGTGCGCGCCGTCGCTTCACCGATGGGCGCCACATTCTCCGCGGTCTGTGGGTTGAGCAGCAAGCGCAGAAGAGTGCGGTCGCGGGCGGGACGGGCGATAAAGGCATTATAGCCGTTCGTGCGGAATTTGTTCAGGCGGCCGCGATCGGTCGGCGCGATCAAGGTAAGAGCCTGGTGGACGCGAAGGCCGTTTCGGCACAGCCGCCGCAGAAGATCGCCGTTATCGTTTTCGAGTGAGGCGTCGATGATCACCGCATCGAAGCCGGACTTGCGTCGGCGCAAAAGCGACAAAGCGCTTTTCTCGCCTTCGAACACGCGTGCCTTTCCTCCATGGGCCCGCACGGTCATGGCAAGCGCCTCGCCTTCCACGGCATGCGGTGTGAGGATGGCGACATCGAACCCCTTGAGAGCCAGGGATGTTTCGGCTGCCGAGCCTTCGGCACCCACGAGCGGTATATACACGGTGAACGTCGCGCCCTCGCCGGGAGCACTATCGACCGTGACCGTGCCTTCCATGGCGTCGATCAGGCGTCTCGTGATCGCAAGCCCCAGGCCAGCGCCGCCATGTTTGCGGGTGGAGCTTGTATCTGCCTGTTCGAATTCCTGGAAAATGCGCGATAAGCTGTCCTTTTCGATTCCCGGCCCCGTGTCGTCCACCCGGAAGGCAAGCTTCGGCGCACCGTCATGGATCGTGGTCGTTACGGTCATCAGGACTCCGCCCTCGTCCGTGAATTTGATGGCGTTGCCAAGAAGGTTGAGCAGGATCTGACGTAGCCTGCCGGGGTCAGCCAGGATAGTATCGGGCACCGTAGGCGCTATATGGCAGCCGAGGCCGATCTTCTTGGTGAAAGCCCGTACCGCCATGAGTTCAATGACGCTTTCGATCAGCTCGCGCGCGGCCATGCGCTGGGGCTCCAGCTCGAGCCGGCCGGCTTCGATCTTGGAATAATCGAGAAGGTCCTCGATAAGCGCCAGAAGTGCGCTGGCTGAGGTCGAGATCGCCGCCACGTAGGTGCGTTGCTCGGACGAAAGCCTGGTATCGGACAAAAGCGTAGCCATGCCGATTATGCCGTTCATGGGCGTGCGGATTTCATGGCTGACGGTCGCAAGAAAGCGCGATTTGGCGATGCTGGCCTGCTCAGCGCGTTCCCGCGCGTTGACGAGAGCGGTTTCGGCGCGTTTCCGGGCGGTGATGTCCCGCGCGATGGCCCAGTGCGAAACCGAGCTGCTCTCCCCTTCGCGGCGCGAAATCTCGGTCCAGGAGAACCAGCGTAGTCCGTTTCTCGTGTGAATTGCGACGTCCGTCGAACTCAACCGCTCCTCTTCAGGGAAAATGCCAGCTGATGGCGGGGTAATATCTACGCCGAGTTGATGGAGCGTCTTTCCGAACAGGTCTTGGGGTTCGCATTCCATCAGCTCACCGAATATTCGGTTCGCATAGAGGATGCGCCCCTCACCATCCCGATTGATCACAAGGTCGCCAAGCGTTTCCAGCAATCCGTAGAAGCGTTGTTCGGCCTCCTGCATTTGGGAGACGCGATCCGCGAGCTCCTCGATATGCTGTTCAGCGGGGGTCTGCTCATGCGGATGTTCTTCCGGCTTTTTCTCTGAAGGGAGGGCAATCGCCGCCGCCACCGCAGCGGCGCCGGCGAATACGAGCAGAAACGGAATCAGAGGGGCCGCTTTGGTCAGAAAGGCTGCGCCCGCGATCAGCAGATCAGCAAAGCCGAACGCAACGAGGATAGTGCCGCCGCGTGAGCTGAATCCACGGCCCGGCTGAGCAATTTCATCCCACAGCCACTTCCAAATGTGTTTGATATTGGCCAAGCCCATGCCGATACAAATAGATCGGGCAGCACTTCTGGGAAATTGCGGGCAGCGGCCTTTTCCTTTTTTTGCTTTACATTTGGATAACCAGCCGCCCGCGCACGCGCCCGGCGACGATTTCTTCGCCGGCCTTGATGACGTCGCTGAAGGGGATCGACGCGGAAAGCTTAGACATCTTTTCGCGATTGAGCTCCAGAGAGAGGCGTCGCCACGCTTCCAGTCTCAACGCTTTGGGGGCCATCACCGAATCAATGCCAAGGAGAGAGACCCCACGGAGGATAAGGGGAGCGACGGTGGCCGGCAGATCCATCCCCTGTGCAAGGCCGCACGCGGCCACAGCGCCTCCGTAGCAGGTCATGGACAGCACGTTTGCAAGCGTGTGGCTGCCAACTGCATCAATGCCGCCGGCCCAACGCTCTTTGCCGAGAGGGCGGGCAGGGCCCGAAAGCTCCTCCCGCGGGATAATTTCGCGGGCACCAAGCTCCCTAAGATAACCCTCTTCCGACAGGCGGCCCGTTGAGGCGACCACCTCGTAGCCAAGCTCTGCAAGGAGCGAAATGGCGACTGAACCGACACCGCCGCTTGCTCCCGTAACAATCACCGGGCCACGATCGGGAGAAATTCCGTGGCGCTCCAGCGCCATCACGCAGAGCATGGCGGTATAACCAGCTGTTCCGATCGTCATCGCATCCCGTGGCGACATATCGGGGGGAAGCGGCACCAGCCAGTCTCCGCTCACGCGCGCACGTCCGGCATAGGCTCCGTAGTGTGTCTCGCCCACGCCCCAGCCATTGAGGATAACCTTGGCGCCTTCCTTCCAGCCGGGATGACTGGAGCGCGTGACCGTGCCGGCAAAGTCCACGCCGGGAATCATGGGAAAGCGGCGCACGACCGGCGCTTTGCCGGTGATTGCCAGCCCGTCCTTGTAATTCACAGTGCTCGCTTTGACAGCTACCGTGACGTCGCCTTCCATAAGCTCGTCTTCGCTCAATTCGACGAAGTCGACAGACTGCCTCTTTTCCTCGTCACGGGTAATAAGAACGGCTTCGAAGCGATTGCTCATGGCGATGCTCCAGATCGAGCCACCTAAACTGCGTCACAGGAACTTTTAGGTCAATGGAATCACTCAGGAACCCTGCCGCTGGCGGCGAAGATTCAGCACTTCCTCCAGAACGACGAGCAGTGCGCCAACGGTGATGAAGGCGTCGGCCAGGTTGAAGATGGCGAAGGACCATACGGGTGTATGGAAATAGATATAATCCACCACATATCCGCGCGTGGCGCGGTCGATGAGGTTTCCGACAGCACCGCCCAGGATCAGAGCGAACCCCAACCGGGCGAACAGGTGGTTCGAATCGGTACGGAACGCGAGCACTGCAATGAAAATGATCACGCCGAGCACGAGCAGGCTCAGCCAGAAGCCCCCAACTCCTGAAAGAAAGGAGAACGCAATGCCCGTGTTTTGAGAATGGAGGAGTGCGAGAAAAGGAAGGATGTCAACTTGGTGATGAAGCGGCAGCCGCTCCTCCACCAGGATCTTGATGATCTGGTCGAGCAAGATGGCGGCGGAAATGACTGCGGCATAGAGCGCGATCGAGCGCGATTTCATGAAGGAGTTCCGTGACTGGCTGGTAAGGCGGTCCGGCGGATTTCATAGAGCATGACGCCGGTTGCGACCGCCAGGTTGAGGGAATCGGCCCGCCCGGCCTGCGGAATGCGCACAAGCCGGTCGCAGGCTTCCGCCAGCTTATCCGGCAAACCCTGCTGTTCATTTCCCATGAGGAGAAGAACGGGGCCGCCGGAATAATCCACATTGCGGTAATCCACTGACCCTTTGAGATGGGTCCCGACCATGAGACCGGCGAAATGCTCCCGCCAGGCTAGAAAAGCGGCCTCATCGGCGCGTGCGAGCGGCACTGAGAAAACAGAGCCCATGGTTGCCCTTACGGTTTCCACGGAAAACGGGTCGGTACATTCACCAACAAGAATCACGCCCCGCGCGCCTACTGCGTCCACGGTGCGGATTATGGTGCCAAGATTGCCGGGGTCGCGCACGCGGTCCAGCGCAACCCAGAGATCCTCGCCTTTTGGCGTGACTTCCTTCAGCGGAAGCCAGCGCTGCTCGAAAACGCCCACCACCATCTGCGGATTGTCGCGCCGGGTAATGGCGGAAAGCACTTTCTCGCTGACCTCAAGCACGAGCCCACCGGCAGCCACGGTTCTTGCCGCGGCCTTCTCCACGGCAGCGTTGCCGCGTCCGGCCTTGGCATAGATCAGCGTACGAATCGCCCAGCCGGAATCGAGCGCATCGAGCACCAGCTTCAGACCTTCGGCCATAAAGGCCCGCTCGCGGTCGCGAAACTTCTTGAGCGTGAGCGCTTTGATGTCCTTTACCAGCGGGTTGGAGAGGCTTGTCACCTCCTTTACCTGGCCCGGCGGGCGTGTTCCCCTCTCCCGGCCGCTCATCGCGCCACCCAGCGGGAAAAGAGAGAGGTGGAAAGGGCTCGCCCGGCTGACTTCTCGCGGATGACGAGTTCGCCCGATTCAACGCGCCCGCCCATCCCGGCGAACGCATCGCGCATCAGCGCATGGATGGAAAAGAAAGAAGACCGGATGGAATAGGCCGTGAGCACCACCGCGAGCGGCTTTGGTGAAAGGATTTCACGGCAGGTCTCCACCAGTTCCGGCAGGTCCTCGAACAATTGCCAGACCTCACCTTTTGGGCCGCGGCCATAGGCGGGGGGATCAAGCAGTATGACGTCGTAGCCATTGCCGCGCCGCGCCTCGCGCTCGGCGAATTTCATCGCATCCTCGACAATCCAGCGGATCGGGCGGTCGGAAAGCCCCGCCATTTCCTGGTTCTCCCGGGCCCAGCCGATCGCCTTCTTGGAAGCGTCCACATGCGTCACCTGCGCGCCGGCCTCGGCGGCGACAAGCGAGGCCAGCCCCGTATAGCCGAAGAGATTGAGCACCTTGATGGAGCGCCGTGCTCCTTCAATAAGGCCCCGCATGTGCTCCCAATGGGTGGCCTGCTCGGGAAATACGCCGACATGCCGAAAGGACGTGAAACGGCCGAGATAGGCAATCCCGTCGTGACGCATGGGCCAAGTCTCGCCAAGGGGGATGCGCGGAAAGCGCCAGCGGCCTAGGCCTTCTTCATCCGTATCACCGGTAAAGATCGCATCTGCTTTCTCCCACTCCGCTTCCTCCCAGGCAGGTTGCCATATTGCCTGGCCCTCCGGACGGATGATGCGATAGGGACCATATTGCTCGAGTTTCCGGCCGTTTCCGGAGTCCAGCAGCGCGTAATTCTCGTTCGGCAAAACCTCAAGGATCACCGGCAGGCGCTCGTCGGGCAGTGAGCCCGTCCGGCGGGCCGAGGGCCGGAGAGCCTTTGCCGGCTCCTGCCTCTCCCGGCCTTCATTGCGCGGCTGGTACCGTCGGTTCTTCTCCCGTGAAGGCTTCAACAAAGGCTCCGAAATCGATCTGCTTCAGCGCTTCTGCCATAGCGGGGAGGAGCACGCAACACGACAGCCTCAGCGTGGTTTTTCGCGGCACATCAGAAGCGTGGCTGAAGCCACCAGTGCGAAGCCAAGGAGCTTTACGCAGGCGATGATGATGTGCCCAGTTTCCCAGCGCAGGCGCACGGCGCTGAAATTTTCCGGCAACGGGCCAAGCCGCCACGTGGCGAGTTCCGCATTGGCCGGAGCTACGACAGTCAGCCAGATAACGAGGCTTGCGAGATACAGAAGGCTGCCTGATAACGCCAGCCGGAATGCCCTGCGCTCACCGCGCCCGATAAGCCAGGTCACGACGAAGCCGAGCAGGATGGCGCTGAGATCGATCGGGCCGCCCAGGATCCCAAAAAGGAGGAACTGGGCGTGAAACACGGTCGCTTCACGCCAAAGCTCGGGTGACCACATCAAGAGCCGGGGTGGCGCCTCCATAAGATGCGCGAAAGAGAGGCCAAGGCTAAGCGCCATTATGATCAGCGCCAGCAGCGAAAAGATGAAGCCTGGGCGAGACAGTGGCATCAGATATCCCCAAGCCAGTATTGGAAAGGATTGTTCCCACCCTGAACGGCGTTGCTCAGCCTCTGAGCGCCTCGTACACGGCGGTTCCGGCGGCCAGATCCTCGATTGCGGCGCCGACGGATTTGAACATGGTGATTTCGTCCGGGCTCCGTCTGCCTTGTCTTTCGCCGCGGGTCAGTTCGAAAAGGTCGGCCTTTATGGCTTCGGCAGTGAACGCACCCGATTGGATGGCCTGCACGATATCTCCACCTTCCTTGATGGCGCCCTCGCGTGTGTCGACGAAAACGGAGGCGCGCATCACCGCTTCATCGTCGCTTTCTCGCATGGTGGGTGAGAAGGCGCCGACCAGATCCACATGGGTTCCGGCCTTCAGGAGAGCGCCCCGAACCAAAGGCGCCGTCGAGATGGTGGCGCAGGAGATGATATCCGCCCAACCCTGCGCTTCTTCTAGATCATCCGCCACGGAGGCTTGGATGCCCTCGCCGCGCAATTGTTCCGCCACTTTTTCGGCATTGGCCGGCGTGCGGTTCCAGATCCTGATCTCCCGAATCGGTCTCTGGCTGGCATGGGCGCGCGCAAGATATGGGGACAGCGCTCCCGCTCCGACGACGAGGAGACGTGAGGCATCCTCGCGCGCGAGATAGGAGGCCGCCAGTGCGGAAGCGCAGGCTGTGCGCCAGACGGTAAGGCGCTGGCCATCGATCAGCGCCTCAGGCTCTCCCGTTCTGCCGTCCATCAGCAGGTAAAGGCCCATGACGGCCGGTTTGCCGATGCTGTTGTTATCCGGCGAGACGGTGACGATCTTCACGCCGATATGACCGTCCTGCTCGGCCGAAAAATCTGTCCAGGCGGGCATCAGGAGCAGCGTCAGGTCGTTCCCCTGCGGATGCGAAATCGTATGGTGGTGCCGCACCGGTTGCACAGCGCCGTTGGCAAAAGCGTTGCGCAAGGTCTCCACCAAGCCCCGATAGGTGAGGCACCGGTCGATATCTGCCGCAGAAATCGTGATCATAGGGCGGATCTATGCATCCGTCCTGACAATGGCGGTCGGGCTTGTCTCCGGCATCGTCCTGACGCGCAGCCGTTCAATCTCCTGCCCGCGCTCTCGGGCGAGTTTGCGATAACGCCCCTGCCGGAACCAGGTGATGGCAGCGCCGACAATCATGCCCAGAATGAGGGTAAGGAAAAGATAAACGAAAAGCGGCAATTCCACCGTGAGGGCGGGGTTACCTGGATTGAACGGATCGATCGTAAAGGGTGCAACGGCCCGGTTTGCCACTGCAAGTGCGATCAGGATGATCGCCAAGGGCAAAATGATGAGCACGAGCACGGCCCGATTGAGCATTCGAGGGTATCCTTCGATTCGACGCCAGAAAGAGCGCTACTCGTCCGCGTTCAGACGTTCCCTCAGTTCCTTCCCGGTTTTGAAGAAGGGAACCCATTTTTCCTCCACATGCACGGATTCCCCGGTACGTGGATTGCGCCCCGTTCGTGCGGGGCGGTTTTTCACCGAAAACGCGCCGAAGCCACGCAGTTCGACGCGGTTGCCCTGCGCCAGCGCCTCCGTGATCTCATCAAAAATGGCATTGACGATGTTTTCGACATCACGAAGAAACAGGTGCGGATTGCGATTGGCAATTGTTTGCACGAGTTCGGACTTGATCATGTTTATAACCGCCGCTCCGATTGACCTGATATTCCCCTGAATTTATTCTCTTTTTAATCCCGCAACCCCGCATTTTCAGGTTGCCAGAGCGACAGGAGACCGTCAAGGAAGATGTGTTCCATTCCGAGACGGTCAAGCAGCATTGTTGCCTGAGGCAGGCCGAGCGCGTTTGCCAGCCACGCCGCCACGGAGGTTGGGAGGAAAATCGACCCGCTTGAACTCCGCGGCTTCCACTCGACGACGTTCAGCTCCGCACTAAGCCCTTGGTCGACAAGCCAGGCCTGCGCCTCGTCCTCTCCACCGAGAGCGTCGACCAGCTTCCGCTCGAGCGCCTGCCGGCCGGTGAAAATTGATCCGTCGGCGAGTGCCACCACCTCGTTGCGCGGCAGCTTGCGCCTTTGACTGATGAGATCCACGAACCAGTTATAGCTGTCGTTGATCATGCCCGCGAGCATCTGCCGCTCTTGATCCGTTGTGGGATTGAACGGGGATGGCTCCGCCTTGAGTGGGGAGGACTTCACCTCTTCCACCTTGACGCCCAGCTTGCTCAAGAGGTCAGTCACATCAGGATATTGAATGATGACGCCGATCGAGCCGACGATCGACGTCTGGCGCGCAACGATATGATCCGCCGCGCTTGCGACCATGTAGCCGGCCGAAGCGGCCAACGTGCCCACCTGGGTGACCACCGGCTTGGCCTCGGCGAGCTGACGGATCGCCTCGTAGATCGCTTCCCCTCCCGCCGTCGTGCCGCCGGGAGAATCGACGGTGACGATCACGCCCTGGACAGCGCTCGATTCGCGCACGTCCTCAAGGACATCCAGAAGATCCTTGTCTTCTAGAATCGTGCCCTCGATTCGGACCTGAGCAATATGCGGGCCGGCTGCCAAGGTATCGCCGTACAGCCAGCGTGCGGACGCGATGACTGCCAGGGCAAGTACCAGGAATGCTGCGGCCCGCCAGAAGGTGAGTTTGCGCCGCAGGCGCCTGCGGTCGATGAGATCGTCGGCTCGGGTGGACATTGGAGGCTCTTGCGCTCACATAAAGGATCACTTGCCTTTTAGACGAAGCTGCGCATATGAGCTACCCATGTTCGCTCTGTGTGCGCCCAATGCTCAGTTCTATTCGCGGCTAAGCCTTTGAAGGCAACCTGAAATCGGCCATAATGCGGTGGCACGGCTAAAAGGGGTGGGACAGCACATGCAGGGTGCGATAGGAAGCGGCGAGAGCAGCAGTGCTGCGGAGGGCGCGGATAGGCCGGGGGTGGATAGTCGCAAAGCGCCCTTTCGTTCGTCAGGAGTAGAGCGTTGAACAGCATCGCCAAGGCGGAAACCAGCGGCATCGCCGCGCAGGCACTTAAACGCAGCGAACGCGGAGCGGAGGCTTTTGCCCGTGCCGCCCGTCACTCCCGCCGCGTCCGTGTGCTCAAATTTGTGTTGCCGGCGGTAGCGGTGGCGATCTCCGGCCTGTTTCTGGGCTATTCCCTTATTGCGCCGACCGGAATTCACGCACTAAATCTCGATTCAGCGACGATCGAGGGCGGCAGCCTGGTGATGCACAATCCTTCCCTCAATGGCTTCACCAGCGGAAACCTTCCCTACAGCGTTACCGCTGCGCTGGCGCGTCAGGAAGTTGGCGCCGATTCAGGACCAATCGAACTCGAGAAGATCCAGGCGACGCTTCCGATCGATTCCGGGCGTCAGGCGATGGTCACGGCTGGCGGCGGTGTGTTCAATCAGGCGACGAACCAGCTTTTGCTGAACAATGCGATCACCGTGGAGTCGAACGCCGGCATATCTGCGCAGTTGAAATCCGCCGCTGTCGATATGTCATCCGGCAATCTCAGCACCGATGAGCCGGTCGATATCGAAGTGAACGGCATGCGGGTCCGCGCCAAAAGCTTTCACACCGTTGACGGTCTCGAAAGACTTGTGTTCGAAAATGGGGTGCGCCTGGAAATTGATCCGGCCAGTGTGAGAAGAGCACAGGAAGAAGGGACCGCGGGTGATGGGTAGGGTTCATGGCTTGGCTTTTGCGATGGGCCTTTTGATGCTCTGGCCCGCAGGGGGACTTGCGCAGACCAGCGAATCAAGGCCCAGCCAGCTTGGCCTTAATCTCTCGAGTGATGAGCCTATCCAGATCGACGGTGCGCGCGTCGAGGTAGACCAGACGCAAAATCTCGCAACCCTGACCGGCGATGTCCAAGTTGTGCAGGGGCCGACCCTGCTGAAGACCGCCCGCCTGAAGATCTTTTACGCCGAAGGCAGCGGACTGCCTACGAGCGGGGCCGCCAATATCAAGCGGCTTGAAGCCGATGGCGGTGTGTATGTGAAGTCGGAAACTCAAGTCGCCACCGGCGACCAGGGTACCTTCGATATGGGTACGGAGGTGCTCGTTCTTTCCGGCAAGGAAGTTGTCCTTACCGAGGGTGAAAACGTCATCGTCGGGTGCAAACTCACCGTGCAGATGAAGACAGGTCAGGCCACCTTGGAGAGCTGCAAGGACGGAGGTTCCGGCGGGCGCGTTCGCATGCTGCTCACCCCCAGCTCCCAAAACCGACAGTAAGAACGCCCGTGGCATTTCTCCAGTCGCGCGCTTCCGGAAAGCCAGATCCCAATTCGGTGCCCGAGCCTTACAAGGGCACTTTGATCGCCCGTGGCCTCACGAAATCCTATAAGAACCGGCAGGTCGTAAGCGGCGTTTCCCTCGGTGTGCGCGCGGGCGAGGCCGTGGGCCTTCTCGGGCCGAATGGCGCGGGAAAAACCACCTGCTTCTATATGGTCACGGGGCTTGTGCCGGTCGATCAAGGCACGATCCACATAGACGGATATGACGTTACCTCCATGCCCATGTATCGCAGGGCGCGGCTGGGCATCGGCTATCTGCCGCAGGAGGCCTCGATTTTTCGGGGCTTGAGCGTGGAAGCGAATATCCGGGCCATCCTCGAAGTGGTCGAACGGAGCCGCAAGGAGCGCGAGCGCACGCTCGATGCGCTGCTTGAGGAGTTTCATATCAGCCATTTGCGCAAGTCGTCGGCCATCTCGCTGTCAGGCGGCGAGCGGCGCCGCCTCGAAATCGCCCGCGCATTGGCCAGCAAACCGAATTTCATGTTGCTCGATGAACCCTTTGCCGGCATCGATCCTATCGCGGTTACGGATATCCAGCAGCTGGTGCGGCATCTGACCGCGCGCGGCATTGGGGTGCTCATCACGGACCACAATGTCCGCGAAACGCTGGGTTTGATCGACCGGGCCTATATTATCCATGCCGGCCAGGTGCTTACCCATGGGCGGCCGGACGATATCGTCGGCAACCCAGACGTGCGTCGCCTCTATCTTGGCGAGGGCTTCACGCTCTAACCACAAATACTGCCGTCCCGCGCTGCGAAAGCAATCCAACATTGGCCCGGTGCTTGACAAGCAAATATCGGGCCAGTTTTATCGCCATAAGCGGAAAAGCCCGTGAAGCGGGTAAAGGACGGAATGGCGCTTTCAACCGGCATACAGTTGCGGCAGTCCCAATCGCTGGTCATGACGCCCCAGCTGCTGCAGTCTATCCGGCTGCTGCAGCTGACACATGTCGAGTTGGAGCAGTTCATATTCGGGGAGATCGAGCGCAATCCGCTCCTCGATCTTGTCGATGCGAGCGAGGAGGTACCCGCAAGCGTCCTTGAGGAGAGATTTGCCTCGCCGGACAGCGCCGCGGATATTGCCGAGCGGCTGGACACCTCGCCCGAAGATCTGTTTCCGGATGACCCGGACGTGCGGGACACAATAGGGCCGGATCTCATGGCCCAGTGGCGCTCCGCCGCCGGAAATGGGCTCGTCGCGACGGGCGAGGATTGGAATCTGGAGGAGACGACGGCCGCGCCGGCTACCTTGCGCGACCATGTTCGCGAGCAGATCGTTCTCGCCTTTCCCGATCCGGTCTTGAAGCTGATCGCCGAGGAGCTGCTGGATGGACTGGACGATGCCGGCTATTTCACGGGCGACCTGAACGAGATCGCCGAACGCTTGGCTGCCGAGACGGTGCTGGTGGAGCGGGTGCTTTCGATCTGCCAGACCTTTGATCCCCCCGGCCTGTTCGCCCGCACGCTTGCCGAATGCCTTGCGCTGCAATTGAAGGCGCGGGATCGTCTGGATCCTGCCATGCAGGCGATGCTTTCGCGTCTTGATCTGCTTTCAAGGCGCGATTTTGCTTCTTTGAAGAAAGTCTGCGGCGTGGACGAGGAGGACCTTGTGGAGATGCTGGCGGAAATCCGCTCGCTCGATCCCAAGCCCGGCACGGCCTTCTCGTCGGCACCCGCCGAACCTGTCCTGCCGGATGTGATCGTGCGGCCCACCGCTGGGGGAGCATGGGCGATCGAGCTCAATCCGGAGGTGCTGCCACGCGTGCTCGTTAACGAGACATATTTCACGGCCGTTTCCACGCGGGCCGGCAAAGAGGAGAAAGCCTTTCTTTCCGAGTGCCTTCAAAGTGCCAACTGGCTGACTCGCAGCCTGGAGCAGCGGGCAAGGACCATCCTGAAAGTTGCCTCCGAGATCGTGCGCCAGCAGGATGCGTTTTTCGTGAATGGCGTTCGGCACCTGCGTCCGCTGACGCTGAAAATGGTGGCTGATGCGATCGAAATGCACGAATCGACCATTAGCCGCGTCGCCACGAACAAATACATGATGACGCCTCGCGGTCTCTTCGAACTGCGCTACTTCTTCACAACTGCCATTGCCGCTGCCGATGGAGGCGATGCGCATTCGGCGGAGGCGGTGCGTGACCGGATCCGGCAGCTTGTCGAGGCGGAAGACCCCAACGAAGTGCTTTCCGACGATACGATTGTCGAGGTTCTGCGAAAGGACGGAATTGATATCGCCCGCAGGACGATAGCAAAATACCGGGAGGCGATGAACATCCCGTCTTCGGTTCAGCGCAGGCGCGAGAAGAGGGTGCTCGCCCGAGCCGGCGCATGACCGCATCGAGGCTCGACTTCGTGCCTCGATTTGACAAGAGTCGGCGAAACCACTAGAAGCCCGCCGCCAGAGGACGGCAGGATCGGTCATCTATCCTTCTTCCGGGTTAAGCGGGGTAAAATCGAATCTCCACTGGACGGACTTTAATTTGCTGCCGCAGAACCTTGTATGCGCGGGCCACGGGTATAAACTCGGATCTGTTGGTATCCTGACCAGGAAAGGTCGTTCTCTCATGGGCCTCCGCATTTCTGGCAAACATATGGACATCGGCGCGGCGTTTCGCACACGGATCGAAAGCCGGATCGTCGAAGCGATGGAGAAATATTTCGACGGCGGTTTTTCAGGGCGTGTGGCGGTGGAAAAATCGCGCGGACGCTTCACCGCCGACTGCTCTGTCCACCTCGATACGGGCGTGGTCCTGCAGTCCACAGGCGAGGCCCACGATCCTCAACTCGCCTTTGGGACAGCTGCCGAGCGCATAGAGAAGCAGCTTAGGAGATACAAGCGAAAGCTGAAATCGCATGCGGCCGGCCAGAATGGGAACGGCCGTTTGGCAGAAGATCGGGTGGTGGAACCGGTCCAGGAAGATCGGGAGGATTTCGCCGATGATCTTGCACCGGCGGTGGCTGCCGAATTCCTCGCGCCGTTCAAAGCCTCCGCTGCAATGGAACTAGATATGAAGGACAGCCCTGTTTTTGTTTTCCGCATTTCAGGCAGCAATGCCGGGAAAACCGTCTATCGGCGTGCCGATGACAATATCGGATGGATCGATCCTTCCGCTACAAACGGATAGGCTGGGCCGCCGGCCCGTCAAAGGGAATGGCAAGCAGGGGAATATGAAATGGATCTGAGCGATCTTATCGAGCCTTCGGCGATCCTGCCTGCCTTGAAGGCGAATTCCAAAAAGCAGGTGTTGCAGCTGCTGGCGGAGAAAGCCGCTGAGCGAACCGGTCTGCCGGAACGCGAAATCTTCGAAACCATCCTGCAACGGGAAAAACTTGGCTCCACCGGGGTCGGCAACGGTATTGCCATCCCGCATGGGAAGCTTCCCGGCATCAAGCAAATCACCGGCGTTTTCGCCAGGCTGGAAACGCCGGTGGAATTCGATTCGCTCGACGATCTTCCCGTCGATCTGGTGTTCCTGCTGCTTGCGCCGGAGGGCGCAGGAGCCGATCATTTGAAGGCACTTTCGCGCATTGCCCGTGTGCTGCGCGACGCGGATACGACCGCTAAGATACGCGGCACGCGCGACGCCGCCGCAATCCACACCTTCTTGTCGGAAGCTCCCGCCTCGAACGCTGCCTGAATTCGGAGTCCTTTCGCCACGCAAACCGCTTGCGTGGCGCGTCATCCCATAGTTTGCCGTCTAGTGAAGACTGACGGGCTTGAGATCGTTCTGGAAAGCACCTGCAAGCGCCGCGTCACGCTGGTCGGCCAGCAGAATCGGCTGCCCGTTGGCCGCGAAGAGCGCCCATAGCTTCGTGCCGGGAGTCATGTCGGGCATTCCCGGGAACTTCACCTTGAGCTCATCGGCGTCCATCTCCCGCATGTAAGCGATTGCGCCTTCACCCAAATTGGCCAGCTGCTGCTGGGTAACTGTGAACTTGGTTCCATTGTTGGTCATTTCAGCCTCCTATTTGGCGGGCCGTCTTTCAAGACCAACCCACTCAAGAGCTTTGTGGTTCCGGTGGAAATGATAGAACCGGCCCGGATCATCACTCCTTCACCGAAATGTTGATTTTGCGCACCAGCCGCTCCGGCTCGGGCCTGTCCAGATCGACGGAGAGCAGGCCGTTCTTGAGCTCCGCGCCGAGAACCCGCATTCCATCCGCAAGGACAAAAACCCGCTGGAACTGCCTTGAGGCAATGCCGCGATGCAAATATTCGCGCTCAGCCTCGTCATTCTGGCGCCCGCGTACCACGAGCTGGCTTTCCTCCGTGGTCACTTCGAGGTCCTGCTCCGAAAAGCCGGCAACAGCAAGCGTGATGCGCAGACGTTCGCCTCGCCCGTCTTCGTTGCGGATCCGCTCGATATTGTAGGGAGGATAACTGTCACCCGATTTCGCGATGCGTTCGAGCGTCTTTTCCATAGTGTCGAACCCCAGCAAAAGTGGGTTCGAAAACGGCGTCATACGCGTCATGTCCTTCCTGTCCTCAAAGAGCGACCCGGATAGGCGAAAACCCGAACTGGCGTTTCCACCCGTGCCGTTGATATGGTCGATCCGGTCAACAAGTTCAAGAAGGCAGCCCTTTGTGGGCGTGATCACCCTATTGGCGCCAAACGCGTTAATATCTCCCGCGATCGCAAAAAGCTTCCGCTGGAACAAAGCCGCGCATGGTTTTCCGCGACGGGTTCGTTAATTTGTCACGCAAATCACCTAGTCCAATCGCGGTCTGCAGGGATGGAACATGAGATACGCGATCTATTTTACGCCGGATAACGACGACCCGCTCTCCCGGGTGGCAGAGCGATGGCTGGGGCGCAGCGCCTTCGGCGGCCAGATGGCGGCGCCCATTGCCGCAGGGTCGTTTTCCGCCGCCGAGATCGCCTTTCACACTGCAGCCGCCCGCCGCTACGGCTTTCACGCCACGCTGAAGGCGCCCTTTCAGCTGGCGGAGGGGAAAAGCGAGGCTGAGCTGATCGCAGCGCTTTCCAAGTTTGCCTCCGAGCGCAAGCCCTTCAGCGTCGAGCGGATCAAGCTTGCCCGGCTCGACGGCTTCTTTGCTCTGGTGCCTGCGGCCCCTGCCCCCGAGCTTGATGAGCTTGCTGCGGATGTGGTCACGGCGTTTGAGCCCTTCAGGGCGCCTTTGACGCCGGAGGAAGTGGAACGGCGAAATCCCGACAGCCTCACGCCCACGCAGCTGAAAAATCTCTACAAATGGGGCTACCCCCATGTATTTGACGAATTTCGCTTCCATATGACGCTCACGGGGCGGGTGCCTGCCGCCGAAGCTGCCCGGATGGAAGCCGCAATAGGCGACTTCTTCGGGCCGCTTCTCCTGGAACCGTTGGAGGTTTCCCGCCTTGCGCTGTTTGCCGAGCCGGAGCCTGGCGCACCGTTCCACATCAAGTCCCTGCACGCCATTGGCGGCGAGAGGGAAAGGAAATTTGCCTGAAATGCCGAGTGAACTGATCTTGAAAAATGCCCGCATCGTTCTCGCCGACGAGGTGATGAGCGGTAACATCCTCGTCCGCGATGGGCACATCGCTGACGTGTCCCGCGGCAGCACCGGCGCCGGCGAGGACATGGAGGGCGATTTCCTGATTCCGGGCCTCGTTGAGCTTCACACGGATCACCTGGAGCGGCACTATTCTCCGCGGCCTAAGGTTCGATGGAACCCGGTGGCCTCGGTGCTCGCCCATGACGCTCAGATCGCGGCGTCCGGTATTACGACCGTCTTCGACGCGCTGCGCGTCGGCATGGACGAGGATGCGGATATGGAATCCGGCGAAATGCGCCGCCTGGCGGATGCCATCGAGGAAAGCGTAGCGGCCGGCCGTCTGCGCGCCGACCATTTCCTGCACCTGCGCTGCGAGGTTTCGGCGCCCGACTGCCTTGCGGGCTTCGCGCTCTTCGCCAGTGATCCGCATCTGAAGCTCGCCTCGCTGATGGATCATTCGCCGGGCCAGCGGCAGTTCACGAATCTCGACGCCTATGCGAGCTATTACAAGGTCGCGTTGAAGCTCGATGACCAGGAGTTTCGGCGTTTCTGCGATCGACGCATCGCCGAATCCGACAAAAACTCCGGCCCGAACCGGCGCGCCATCTCCGAAGCGTGCCGGGCGCACGGTATCATCCTTGCAAGCCATGATGATGCGACGGTCGAACATGTCAGCGAAGCGGCGGCTGACGGCGTTCGGGTGGCCGAATTCCCGACCACCATGGCTGCTGCGCGTGCCTCCAAGGAGGCGGGCATGGCCGTGCTCATGGGCGCTCCCAACGTGGTGCGCGGCAGCTCCCATTCCGGCAATGTCTCGGCGCGGGAGCTTGCCGAGGCGGGCGATCTCGACATACTCTCCTCCGACTATATTCCCTTCAGCCTTGTGCAGGCGGCCTTCCATCTTGGCGAGGTGGTCGACGGCATCAGCCTGCCCGAGGCAGTGGCGAAGGTATCCAAAAATCCCGCGGAAGCCGTAGGACTTACCGACCGCGGGGTAATTGAGCCGGGCCGCCGGGCCGATCTGGTGCGGGTGCGGCTGGATGACGGCATCCCTGTCGTTCGCACCGTTTGGCGCGAGGGACGGCGCGTCGCCTGATGTTCTCGGCCAGCATAGAACGCGCGCAGGACGAGGCGCCCTTTCCCATCCGGCAGGGCGTTTTCGTTGCCGTGGCTGGCCCATCTGGCGGCGGCAAGGATTCGGTGATGGCCTATGCTCGCGAGCGGCTGGGAAATCTTGCCGGCGAGATCGTCTTCGCGCGCCGGATCATTACGCGGCCTTTTGCGCCCGGCGGCGAAGAGCACGATACCCGGGACGTGCCGACCTTCGAGCGTGAAGAGGCGGCCGGCGCTTTCGCGCTGTCCTGGCGTGCCAACGGGCTGTGCTATGCCCTTCCGGCGGCGCTCGACGAGGAGATGCGTTCGGGCGGCGTGGTTGTGGCCAATGTGTCGCGGGCGATCATCCCTGCGCTCGGGGAGCGCTACGCCCACATTTTTCCCGTTATTGTGACAGCCCCCCGCGGGGTGCTGGCGGAGCGCTTGTCGCGTCGCGGTCGTGAGACGCGCGACGAGGTGCTGTCCCGCCTTGCCCGGAGCGAGGCGGGCGAGCTGGACGTGCCCGGCGCCCTCGTCATCGACAATTCCGGTCCGCTGGAACAGGCGGGAGAGCGCTTTCTAGAGGCGCTGCGCAAGGCGGCTGCCTGGAGCGACGTTTGTGATATGGTCTGATCCCAGAACGGGACAGGACCATGCTGCTCAAAGCCGAATTGCATTGCCATATAGAAGGCGCGGCTTCGCCCGCATTGGTGAAAGCCCAGGCACGCAAATACGGCGCCGACATCTCCTCCTTCATCCGGGGCGGTGCATATTATTGGCAAGACTTCACCACCTTTCTTCTCGCCTATGATCAGGCAGCGAGCCTCTTCCGTACGCAGGAGGACTATGCGCTTCTGGCCGAGACTTATCTGAAGGAGCTTGCCGCCGGGGGCGCGATCTATTCGGAGTTTTTCACATCGCCGGACCACGCGGAGCGAGCGGGGCTCTCTCCTCAGGCCTATACGGATGGGCTGGCCGAGGGCATGGTCCGGGCAAAGGCTGCAACCGGCATCGAATCCCGCATGATCGTCACCGGCGTGCGCCATTTCGGGCCGGAAGCCGTGGAGAAAGCTGCGCGCTTCGCCGCCTCGTGCGAGCACCCTCTGGTGACGGGCTTCGGCATGGCGGGCGACGAACGCGCCGGCCATCCCCGTGACTTCGCCTACGCCTTCGATATCGCCCGCGAAGCGGGGCTCGGCATCAGCATCCATGCCGGTGAGTTCGGCGGGGCGGAAAGCGTGGAAGCCGCGCTGGACCATATCCGCCCCTCGCGCATCGGCCATGGCGTGCGGGCAATCGAAAATCCCGATCTCGTGCGCCGGATTGCCGATGAAGGCGTGGTGCTGGAAGTCTGCCCTGTCTCCAATGTGGTGCTTAAGGTCTTTCCCGAGTTCGCGCGTCATCCCTTTCCTCAGCTTGTGGCCGCGGGCTGCCGGGTGACGCTTAACTCCGACGATCCGCCGCATTTCCATACCAGCCTCGCGCGGGAATATGCGGTGGCGGCCGAATATTTCGGGCTCGATGAAACCACTCTCAACGCGATCACGAGCACGGCTATCGAGGCCGCATTCGTGGATGAGAAGACCCGCGCGGCGCTATTTGCCCGCTTGAAGCCGGTGGTGGAGTCGTGACCTGAGCACAAATCTGTGGCAGGGGCGCGCCGCCGTCTGGCGGCGGGCGGCATAAGCGCTATTGTTGCCGGTCGAAAAGAGTTTTGCGGAGAGTAGCAATGCAGGGCGTAACCGTCGTCGATCACCCGCTTGTCCAGCACAAGCTGACCATCATGCGCGATAAGGAGACGTCGACGGCTGGCTTCCGCAGGCTGCTGCGCGAGATCTCGCTGCTGCTTTGCTATGAGGTCACGCGCGACCTGGAGCTGACCACGCGCATCATCGAAACCCCGCTCACCACCATGGAAGCGCCGACGCTGGAGGGCAAGAAGCTGGTCTTCGCCTCGGTGCTGCGCGCCGGCAACGGCCTCCTCGACGGCATGCTGGACCTGGTGCCGGCCGCCCGCGTGGCCCATATCGGCCTCTACCGTGACCAGGAGACCCTGGAGGCGGTGGAATATTTCTTCAAGTCGCCGAGCGATCTGGAAAACCGGCTGGTGATCGTGGTCGACCCCATGCTGGCCACCGCCAATTCGGCTGTTGCGGCGGTCGACAAGCTCAAATCGCGCGGCGCCACCAACATCCGCTTCCTCTGCCTGCTTGCCGCCCCCGAGGGGATCCAGCATTTCCGCGAAATGCACCCGGACGTGCCGGTCTTCACCGCCTCGATCGATGAGCGGCTCAACGAGCATGGCTATATCCTGCCGGGGCTGGGGGATGCCGGCGACCGGATGTACGGCACGAAATGAGTGCAGCCGCGGGGAGTTGCGCAGCTCTGCGGGCGCGTGGGCGCGAAGGATGAAGCGAAGACGCTAACAACCCACACGTCAGAAAGAGAGGGGGTGCTTAGCTTCGGCGCTTCTCAGCCCGTGATCTTCTCCAGCACAGGCGATTGCGTGGAAAGCCGCTCGTCGGCGATGCGGTAGGCGCGGCGGACCGCTTCGGCCGCCCGGTCGGCATCGGCGGGCGTGCGGGCATGGACCACGGCCAGCGGATCGTCGCGCCAGACTTCCCTGCCGATGGGCAATGTGGCTGTGAGGCCGACGGCGTGGTCGATCGGATCTTCCGGTTTGCGCCGGCCGCCGCCGAGTTCGACCACGACAATTCCCAGCGCCCGCGTGTCTATGCCGGCGACGAATCCCCCCCGCTCGGCTTTCACAGCACGCAATTCGGGCGCGCGAGGGAGATATTGGTCCATCTTCTCAACGAAATCGGCGGGGCCGCCAAGCGCGGCGACCATCCGGCTAAAGCGCTCGGCCGCACCGCCGCTTTCGAGCGCCGTGCGGGCGCGTTTCAACGCATTCTCCCCACCGGATGCGATGCCCGTGGCTACGAGCATCTCGGCCGCCAGCGCCAGCGTCACCTCCTCAAGGCGCTCATCCCGTGTTTCTCCCGTGAGAAAATCGACGGCGTTTCGCACCTCGACAGCATTGCCCGCGGCCGTGGCGAGCGGCTCGTTCATGTCCGTGATAAGCGCGCTGGCAGATAGCCCCGCGCCCTGCGCCACCTGCACGAGGCTGGTCGCGAGCGCCTGAGCCTCGCTCCTCTCGGCCATGAAGGCGCCGTTGCCCGATTTTACGTCGAGGACCAACGACTGCAGGCCGGCGGCAAGTTTTTTGGAAAGAATTGACGCCGTGATGAGAGGGATGGATTCCACCGTGCCGGTCACGTCTCGGATGGCGTAGAAGCGGCGGTCCGCGGGCGCAAGGTCTCCCGTCTGGCCGATGATGGCGCAGCCGGCGGCGCGCACGGTGCCCTCGAACCCTTCCCGCGTCGGCTGGCTGCGATAGCCGGGAATGGAGTCCATCTTGTCGAGCGTGCCGCCCGTATGCCCGAGCCCGCGCCCCGATATCATGGGCACATAGGCGCCGCAGGCGGCGGCGATGGGCGCCAGCATCAGCGAGACATTGTCGCCCACACCGCCCGTGGAATGCTTGTCGGTGACCGGGCCGGGAAGCGACGACCAGTCGAGCACGTCGCCGGAATCGCGCATTGCAAGAGTGAGCGCGACGGTTTCATCGCGCTCCATGCCGTTGAGCAGGATCGCCATGGCGAGGGCGGCCACCTGCCCTTCGCTCCAGGCGCCGGAGGCAAGACCGGCCGCAAAATCAGCGATATCGGCCGGCGACAGAGCCTTGCTGTCGCGTTTCCTGCGGATGATTTCCTGGGGGAGCGGCATGGGGTCAGATCTCTGCGGCGCTGTCGCGCATGAATTGGGTAAGGATTTTCGCCAGCTTCCCACCGCCCACCGGCGCCATGTCCTTGGTCTCGTCATGCGAGAGCTCGCCCGCGCCCAGGCCAGCGGCCAGATTGGTTATGACCGAGCAGGCGGCGACACGCAGGCCGAAGAAGCGGGCGAGGATCACCTCGGGCACGGTGGACATGCCGACGGCATCCGCGCCGAGCATACGCGCCATGCGGATTTCGGCCGGCGTCTCGAAGCTTGGGCCGGAGAACCACATATAGACGCCCTTATGCAGCGTCTCGCCGGCTTTGCGTGCCGCGCCCTCGAGCGCGTCGCGCAGGTCGCGGTCATAAGCCGCGCTCATGCCGACGAAGCGTGCTTCCGACTGCTCGCCGATCAGGGGATTCATACCGGAATAATTGATGTGATCTTCAACGAGCATCACTGAGCCAGCCGGCATGTCCACCTGAAGCGAGCCAGCGGCATTGGTAAGGATAATGGCGGTGACACCAATGCCAGCCAGCACTTCCAGAGCCGGACGCATGGCGGCGGCATTTCCGTGCTCGTAATAATGCGACCGGCCGGCGAGCATGATCACCGGAACGCTGCCGAAATAGCCGGCGACCAGCTCGCCCGCATGGCCGCTGACGCCGCTTAGCGGGAAGCCGGGCAGGTCCGCGTAGGGGATGTGCACGGGCTTTGTCAGCTCATCCGCCAATGCGCCCAGTCCCGAACCGAGCACGATGGCAAGCCGCGGCGCGAGCCCGTTCAGCCGCTCGATCAGAATGTCGATCGTATTTCTCATGCGCCGGGCTCCAGATCGAAGGCACGCGGGTAGACGGAGGAGAAGGGAATTGTTTCCACAACACCGGTCGGACTGCAAAGATGCAGCTTCGCGTCCGCCGTCACGAATTCCGACAGACGCTGGCGGCAACCGCCGCAAGGCACAATCTTCGGCATCTTCTCCGCCACGACGGCGATCTCGCTGACGCGGCCGCCGCCGGCCATCACCATATGACCGAGCGCGGTGGTTTCCGCGCACCAGCCTTCCGGATAAGAGGCGTTCTCAATATTGCACCCGGCATGGATCGCGCCTGCATCGGTTCGAATCGCCGCTCCCACTGGAAAGCGCGAATAGGGCGCATAGGCCCGTTCCATCGCCGCTTTCGCGGCGGCGAAGAGTTCGTCGGTACTCATCAACGCTCCTTCACATAGGGTATTCCGCCGGCGCGCGGTGGCTCGGCTCTGCCGATGAAGCCCGCGAGCAGGATGACGGTGAGGATATAGGGCAGGGCCTGCATGAACTGCACCGGGAGCTGCCCAAGGAGCGGCAAGGCCGTGCCCTGAATGCGAATGGCGAAAGCATCGAGGTAGCCGAAGAGCAGGCAGGCGAACATCACCGGGACGGGCCGCCATTTGGCGAAGATGAGGGCTGCTAGGGCAATATAGCCGCGGCCGGCGGTCATGTCCTTCACGAAGCCTGCATTCTGGGAAAGCGCCAGATAGGTGCCGGCAAGACCGGTGAGAATGCCGGTGCAGATGAGCGCGCGATAGCGCAGCCACGCGACGGAGATGCCGGCGGTATCCACTGCGGCGGGGTTTTCGCCGACCGCCCTGAGCCTCAGACCGAAGCGGGTGCGGAAGAGCACCCACCAGGTGAAAGGCACCAGCAGGAAGGCAATGTAGACGATGAGGGAGTGACCGGAGAGCAGGTCCGAATAAAGCTCGCCGATGATCGGCACATCGCTCAGCGACCCCGCGAAGGGGAGCTGAATTGCGCCGAAACGGGCATCGCCGCCGAGCAGCGGCGTGCGCCCGCCCTGGCTGAACCAGGCCTGGCCGAGAATGATGGTGGAGCCTGCGGCGATGAAGTTGATCGCCACGCCCGAGACGATCTGGTTGCCGCGATGGGTGATGGAGGCAAAGCCGTGGACGAGCGAGAGGAAGACGGCGATTGCTACGGCTGCGGAAAGGCCGATCCAGGGGGAGCCCGTGACGGCAGCAGCCGCACCGGCGGCGAAGGCGCCACCGAGCATCTTGCCTTCGAGCCCTATATCGAAGACGCCGGAACGTTCCGAATAAAGGCCGGCGAGCGCGGCTAGAAGCAGCGGCACCGAGACGCGGATGGTGGAATCGAGCAGGAAGACAAGCGTGCTAAAGAAATCCATCAGACCCGCTCCCCCTGCTTCGCCTCGATCCCGACCGGGGCAGGACGGATGCTCGCGAAGAGCGCCTGCAGGCTAGGCCGAAACAGGTTTTCGAGCGCTCCCGCGAAGAGGATGACGAGGCCCTGGATGATAACGATCATGTCCCTGGATATGCCGGGCATCTCGAAGGCAAGCTCGGCGCCGCCCTGATAGAGGATTCCGAACAGGATAGAAGCCGGGACGATGCCCGCCGGATGCGAGCGGCCCATCAACGCCACTGCGATGCCGACAAAGCCTGCGCCGGTGACAAAGTCGATCTGTAGCCGGTTCTGGTCGCCCATGACCGGGTTGAGCGCCATCATTCCGGCAAGCGCACCGGAGATCAGCATGGTGACTATGATAATGCGGGTTTCGCTGACGCCCGCATAGCGCGCCGCCTTCGGGCTGTGGCCGCGCATGCGGATTTCATAGCCAAGGCGCGTGCGCCAGATGAGCACCCAGACGAGGAAGGCCGCCAAAAGCGCCAGTAGGAATGACAGGTTAAAGGGCGAGGAGCGCACCGAAAGCCCGACCGCATCGAGCAGGAAATTGAGCTTCGGGAGCCGCCCTCCCTCCAGAAAGGTGCGCGTTTGCGGCGCCTGGCTGGCGGCGGGCTTCAAAACGTTCACCAGCAGATAGACCATCAGGCTCGCGGCGATGAAATTGAACATGATGGTGGTGATGACGATATGGGAACCGCGCCGGGCCTGTAGATAAGCCGGAATGAAGGCCCAGGCCGCGCCGAAGGCTGCCGCGCCGATAATGGCGAGCGGGAATGTTAGCCACCAGGGCAGCACGCTGTCGAAGGCGAGGCAGACGAGCCCAACGCCCAGGCCCCCGACATAGGCCTGTCCTTCACCGCCAATGTTGAAAAGGCTGCAATGAAAGGCGACCGCGACGGCAAGCCCCGTAAAGATGAAGCTCGTCGCATAATAGAGCGTGTAGGCGATGGCCTGCCCGCGCCCCAGCGCGCCGTCGACCAAAATGACGGCGGCGCGGAACGGGTTTTCACCGATGAGCAGGACGACGAGGCCGGCGACGATGAAGGCAACCGTGACATTGATGAGGGGGATCAGCCCGTAATCGGCCCAGGCCGGCAGCTTTGCGTATGGCGTGCTCACTCGGCGGCCTCCTTCTCATCCACGCCCGCCATGAGAAGGCCGAGCTCACCTTCGGTGGCGGTCGCGTCGCGCTCGCCGACGATGCGGCCACCGCACATCACCAGTATGCGGTCCGACAGGGAGCGGATCTCGTCGAGTTCCACGGAGACAAGCAGCACGGCTTTCCCCCGGTCTCGCATCTCGATTAGCCGCTTGTGAATGAATTCGATTGCGCCGACATCGACACCGCGCGTGGGCTGGCCGACGATCAGCACCTTTGGGTCCTGCTCCATCTCGCGCGCCAGCACAATCTTCTGCTGGTTGCCACCGGAGAAATTGGCGGTCCTGAGCCGCGGATCGGGCGGGCGGATGTCGTATTTCCCGATCTTCTCGACGGCGTCGTCGCGGATCGCGTCCATGTCGAGGAACAGGCCCTTGGCATATTTCGGCTGGCGGTGATAGCCGAGGATGGAATTCTCGCTTTCGTCGAAGGGTAGCACGAGGCCCATATGGTGCCGGTCTTCCGGCACATGGGCGAGGCCGCGGGCGCGAAGTTCGGAAGGGTCCGCCGCGCCGGTCAGGTCTATCGGCCGGCCGTCGAGCGTCACCGTGCCGGAGACGGCCTTGCGGATGCCGGTGATGGTTTCGAGGAGTTCCGACTGGCCGTTTCCCGCCACGCCGGCAACGCCGACGATCTCGCCGGCGCGCAGGTCGAAGGAAATGTCATCGACCATCGTCACGCCGCGCGAATCCTTCACGGTAAGGTCCTTCACCGAAAGGAGCACCTCGCCGGGAGCAGACGGCCCCTTCTCCACGCGCAGCAGGACGCGGCGGCCCACCATCAGCTCCGCCAGTTCCTCGACGGTGGTCTCGCCGGTCTTTAGAGTCGCTACCAGAGCGCCCTGCCGCATGACAGAGACATTGTCCGTGACGGCCATGATCTCGCGCAGCTTGTGCGTGATGAGGACGATTGTCTTGCCCTCTTCCTTGAGCTGACGGAGGATGCGGAAGAGATGGTCGGCTTCGGCCGGCGTGAGCACGCCCGTGGGCTCGTCCAGGATGAGGATTTCGGCGCCGCGGTAGAGCGCCTTCAGGATTTCCACGCGCTGCTGAAGCCCGACGGGCAGGTCTTCCACGACTGCGTCGGGATCGACTTCAAGCCCGTAATCGCGCTCCAGGCGCTGGAGTTCGGAGCGGGCTTTGGAGATCGAGGACCCGAGCAGGGAATGACCCTCGACCCCGAGGATGATGTTTTCAAGCACCGTGAAATTGTGCACGAGCATGAAATGCTGGTGCACCATTCCGATACCAAGCGCGATAGCATCACTGGGGGTCTCGATCTTCGCCTTCTCGCCGCGCACGCAGACCCGACCCCGGTCGGCCTGATAGAAGCCGTAGAGGATGGACATCAGCGTGGATTTCCCCGCGCCGTTCTCGCCGATGATGCCGTGGATCGTTCCCGCGGGGATCTTGAGGCTGATGTTCCGGTTGGCATGGACCGAGCCGAAACTCTTGTCGATACCGATCAGCTCGATCGCAGCATTCCCCATGGGCCGGCCTGCCATTTTATCTTTTGGTCAACAGGTACCACGCGGTCTTGAGGCTGCCAACCGGGCACGCCGCCTGGCCAATGCCGATAGGGGCGGGAACAAGCCGGCTGGGGGCGTGGTTGGTGGAAAGAGCCCAAGCCGATGGAGAATCCCGATGGCAGAAATGGATAAGGAAGAACGTGTATGGGAGCTGATCCGAAAGATCGGCATTTGCATGCTTGGAAGCCGTGACGGCGAGGCGCTGCGCAGCCGCCCGATGGCCGCCTATTTCGATCGCGCAGCCCATATTATCTATTTCCTGACAGACGCGGACAGTCATAAAAAGGAGGAGCTGGGCCGGGATCCGCATGTGGTCCTCGCCTTCGCCGACACGAGCAGCCAGACCTATCTTTCGGTGAGCGGCATCGCCGAGGTCATGGATGATCGCGACAAGGTCCGCGAGCTATGGTCGACACCGGCAAAGGCATGGTGGAAAAGTCCCGATGACCCGAACATCCGTATTCTCAAGGTCGTGCCTCAGGACGCGCAATATTGGGATAGTCCCGGCACCATCATCAGCTATGTGAAAATGGCCGCAGCCGCCATGTCCAGCGCCCGACCGGCAATGGGCGAAAATGCCAAAGTGAATTTCTGAGCGATTGGATCAGCCGAGGCTGAGCAGGGTGCGATCAGCACCCTGCGTCGGTCCGTTAGGAGACCATCCCCGCTTGACCAAACCGGCAAAAATGGTTTCGCTGGTTTGCCTCTGCGGATAAGATGGTCCATGTCTCCTTCACCGGCGGAAACCTCAGACGGTCCCGTGCCGTTCTTCTTCGGAGGGCGGCCCGCTCTCGACTTCGTCAACACTGTCGACAACCGCGCCAGACCGGCGAAGCGGGATTATCTGGCCGGCTTCCCTGAAATCCTGGGCTGGTGCGGGCAGACACGGCTCTTCGCTCCTGCTGCCCTGGAGCGCCTTGCAGTGCGGGCTCTCGCCGCCCCGGAGGAGTCGGCGCAAATGCATCGCGCCGCAATCGTCTTGCGTGAGGCGCTTTACCGGATTTTCCGCAGCGCCATAGAGAAAACGCCTGTGCCGGAGGCCGATTTGTGCCTTCTCAATGATTGGCTGCGCGAGGCTCGCGGGCGGCAAATTCTGGCTGCAACAGGCGGGAACTTCCAATGGGTACAGAACGAAACGAGGCTCGACCTCAGGTCTCCGGCTTTGGCGGTCGCGCTTTCCGCCGCAGATTTGCTGACGCGGGAAGACATGAAGCGGCTGAAGGAGTGCCCCGCGCCCGATGGCTGCGGCTGGCTTTTCTATGACGAAACGAAGAATGCTTCGCGCCGCTGGTGCAGCATGGAGCATTGCGGCGCAGCCGCCAAGGCGCGACGCTATGCCGAGCGCCACCGCCGCTGAGGGAGGAGGCCATGCGTTGGAGATGGTCGGAAAAAACGGTTCTGGGCCTGGCGCTTTCGCTTTGCGCCGCGCTGTTCGTGGCCGGATGGCTCACTCGCGAGGATCTGTCCAATCAGCCTTATCTTGATATCGTGGGCGGCGGCTTCATGTTCAACTACCGGAACGCGGACGTCTATTACGGCTTCACGGCGCAGGTAAAACGACCGCTGGCAAGCGGATCGATCATCGAGGCGAGCTTTGAAGATCCCGAAGGCCGACCTGCGCACATTGTCTCCGAACGGGTGAGCACGATGACGGATCGCTATGCCCTGCGCTCTCCCTCGATCCGTGGCGTGGAGGCCGGCAAGCCCTATCATGTGGCCATCAAGGTCTATGACCGGGAACGCAAAAATCTGCTCTGGGAAACGGAGCGGACCTATCGCAGCCAGATCAGCGACACGGTCGTTCCTGACCGGCCATTGACCGTCGGCCCCGGCTATCATCGCAATCCTGAAGAGATGAAGGCGCTGGGCGGGGCTCCCGGAGATTGATATTCCTGCGGCGGATCATCGCGTGGTGGTAATAATGGGGCCACCCGGCCGACCGGGCTTCGCCGGGAGATCGGGTTCGATTTCTGGCTGCTACCGGCCCAGTGCCTGCTTGGCGAGCGCGGTCAGCTCATTTTCGTCGGTAATCCCCGCCAGATAATAACCAAGTATTCGCGAAGCGCGTGCCTCGCGGTCATGTTCGGTTTCGCCCGGCATCGCCGTATTGTCGAAAACACGGCCGAGGAGTTTTACTTCGGAGGGATTTAGAATGCCGGCTTCTTTTGCTTTGCGACGGTAAGGCATGAGCGAAGCTAGCGGATCGACGCTTCGAGCGTCAATATTTTTATTCGGCGAGATTGCCGTCGCGACGATGGTCTTTCGCCGGTTCGTTTTCCCTGTGCTCAACTCTGACTTTAATTCGTGCTTTGTTTACTCCTGGCTGACGCGGCGAACCTCTGATCAATACCCGCAATCCCGTCGATTTGATCCCGGTCAATTCGGTCTGGCTGGCCATGCCCCTTTCAACCACCGAATTCCCCACCGCTGATGCAGGTCACCAGTGGCTCAATGCTGTTCAGTCTGAACCTGTCAGCGTGAGCGGCAGTAGGAACCGGCCCTTGTCTGATCCACGCTCGGCCTTGCGGTTCTGTTGCAAGCTGTGCTTCACAGGCGTTCTTTGGCTGGCCCCTACGCCACCCGGACGAGATGCCCCGACGCGACCTCGCGATAGCTTCGCGGGGGTGGATTGTAGCCGAGCGGTCGCACCGGACTTAGCAATTCGTCATTCGAGATAGCGTTGCGGAAGTTCCGTCTCGTGGGATCCGCCACGGGCACAGCGGCCAGCAGCTTGCGCGTATAGGGGTGCTGCGGGTTTTCGAAGATCGCAGCACGCGGCCCCATCTCGACGATCTCACCGAGATACATCACCGCCACCGTGTGGCTGGCGCGCTCGACCACCGCCATGTCATGGGAGATGAACAAGTAGGCCACCCCAAGCCGGTCCTGCAGTTCCAACATCAAATTGATGATCTGCGCCTTCACCGACACGTCGAGGGCAGAGACCGCCTCGTCGGCCACAATCAGCTTGGGGTCGAGTGACAGTGCCCGTGCGATCGAGATGCGCTGCCGCTGGCCTCCGGAGAATTCGTGCGGGTAGCGCGACATCATCTGCGGCGACAGGCCGACCTGCTCCATCAGTGAGGCAGCCCTGTCGCGTGCCTCACCGGCGCTGGCAAGGCCGTGCGCCAAGATTGGCTCGGAGATGATTTGGCCGATCCTCATGCGCGGGTTTAGGCTCGCGAAGGGGTCTTGGAACACGATCTGCATGCCGCGCCGCAAATCCCGCATTTCGGCACTGCCGGCGGTCATCACTTCATGGCCATCGAATATCACCTTTCCGCCGTCCGGCTGAACAAGCCGCAATATCGAGCGTCCGGTGGTCGATTTTCCACAACCCGACTCGCCCACCAGCGACAGCGTCTCCCCGGCGCGAAGGGAGAAAGAGACGTTCTCAACCGCGTGGACATGGCCACTCAGCCTCGCGAACGCACCCCTATGAATAGGAAAACGCTTCACAAGGTTCCTCACCTCCAGCAGGGCACCGCCGACGGCCGCCTTTTTCTGCGCGCGCTGCGCCTGTGCTGCGACCACCGGCCGCCCCTCCACGTCAAGTATCCGGAACGGCTTCGGCGCGCTGGTTCCCCTCATAGAGCCGAGCGTCGGCACGGCGGAAAGCAGCCGGCGCGTGTAGGGGTGCGCCGGATTGGCGAAGATCGCCTCCGTCGTGTTCTCCTCCACCACATCGCCGCGGAACATCACCGCCGTGCGGTCAGCAAGCTCCGCCACAACGCCCATGTCGTGGGTGATGAAAATGACCGACATCCGCTCCTCGCGCTGCAGCGTGCGAATGAGGTCGATGATCTGGGCCTGAATTGTGACGTCGAGCGCCGTCGTCGGCTCGTCCGCAATCAGTAGCTTCGGCTGACAGGCGAGCGCCATGGCTATCATGACCCGTTGGCGCATGCCTCCCGAGAATAGATGCGGATAATCGTTGAACCGCGAGGCCGCGGACGGGATGCGCACCTTCTCCAGTAGGCGCACGGTCTCGGCGCGCGCCGCCGCTGCATCGAGGCCCCGATGGATACGTATTGCCTCGGCGATCTGGAAGCCGATGGTCATGACGGGGTTCAGACTGGTCATCGGCTCCTGGAATATCATGGCAATTTCATTGCCGCGAACCTGGTTCATCTGCGTCTCGGAGAGCCCAAGGAGTTCGCGCCCGTCAAGCTTGACCGACCCCGAAACCCGCGCCGTCGAGCCCGGTAGCAGCTGCATCACGGACAGTGCGGTTACGCTCTTGCCGGATCCGGACTCGCCAACCACCGCGACCGTCTGTGAAGGCGGCACGTCGAAGGAGATGCCGTTGAGCACCTGCGTCCAGTCATTGCCTTGCCGGAAGGACGTGGCAAGGTTGGTGATGCTTAGAACTGGTTTCGCTTGCGATCCGCCGTCGGCCATGTGCAGTCTATCCCTGTGCGTCCCTTCCGTCGCAGAATTCGAGATCACTGCCCCCGAGGAATGCGGAAGCCGGTGAAAAACGTCTCGCAAGCCTCTTCCATAGCCTACCGCGACGCGCTATTGCGTATTGCAATGAGAAACTTCATATTGGATATTAGTTCGATGGATTTTCCATCTGTCAACTCGAAATCAGCCGGTCCTCAGCCCTGCCTTATGGCATTTCCGCACCGTCAACCCAATCGGGGGGCGTCTTGAGCGCACGCGATCCATTGATGGTGAAGTCGGTCGAGAAAGCGGTGCGCATTCTCGGCGCCTTCAGCAACGGACAACCGACAATGAGCCTGGCCGATGTGGCTGCGCTGACGGGGTTAGACAAGAGCGGATCTCAGCGCTTTACGCACACGCTGGTGCAGCTTGGCTTGCTGCGCAAGGATCCGGACACGAAGCGGTTCGAGCTGACCGCTCGCGTGCTTGAGTTCGGCGCCAACTTCACGCGCAGCAACGAACTCGTGCGCGCGGCGGCCCCCCACCTGCTGAACCTGTCCAAGACGACGGAGGAGGCCGTCAGCTTGACCGTCCTGGACGATACCGACATCGTGTACATCCAGCGGCTTGTGAGCCGTAACATGCTTACAACCGACGTCATCACCGGCACGCGCCTGCCGGCTTACTGCACGGCGCCGGGGTTGGCCCTGCTTTCCGGCATGCCGCGCGCCGAAGCACTGGCGATCATCCAACGCTCCGATCGCAAGCCGATCACGCCGAAGACGAAATGGGCGATGGACGAGATCGTCGAACAGCTGGAGCTGACGGCGGAGCACGGCTATGCGCTGGTCGTCGATCAGATCTACCTCAACGACATTTCCGTCGCGGCGCCCGTATATGGTGTGAATGGCCGGTCGATCGCGGCGGTGAGCATCGGCGTGAGCAAGCTTCGCTGTACACCTGAGGAAGCCCGCAAGCGCTTCGCGCCGCTGCTGATCACGGTTGCGGAGGCACTTTCCCACGGCCGACCGCAACCGCGAGACTTAAAAAGGCCGCAGGCATAGGAACATCGATGACCAGCCAGGTTGACATCGCCGTCTTCGGCGCGGGCCAGTTTGCCGAGCGGATCGTCACCGATCTCGGCGCGACAGCGCCCGGTCCGATCCGCGTCCTCATCGCGGCGCGCAACAGAGAACGGCTGGACTGGCTGGTCACCGCAGCGAATGCGCGCGCCTTCATGTTCGGCCGTCCAGCCGTGTTCGAGCCGGTCGTCCTCGACGCCTCAGACAAGCCGTCGGTCACCCGGATGCTGGCCGAACGCCGCCCGCGCCTGGTGGTGCAGACCGCATCGTCGCAGCCGTCCGCCGTGATCGGTCACGAGGATACCAAATGGAGCCGCCTCATCGCCCGCGCCGGGTTGAGCGCGACCGCAGCCACGCAGTCGCTGCTGACGCTTAACGTTGGCGAGGCCATCCGGGACGCCGGCGTCGAGAGCGCATTGATAAACTGCTGCTTTCCCGACGTGGTGAATGCGCTGCTCGAAGCGCGTGGCATTCCCGTGCTGTGCGGCACGGGTAACGTCGCCATTCTGTCCAACGCCTTCAGTGGCGCGCTTTCCGACCGCACGCTTAAGCTGCAGGTGCTTGCGCACTACCAGCAACTGGTCGCCTGGCGAATGCCCGCGGAAAGTCGCGGCGGCGTGCCGCCGCGCGTCTGGATAAACGGCAAAGAGTTGGAGGACGTCTTCGCCCGTTTCCGTAATATCAAGCTCACGGTCGCACCTGCGATCGAGATCTCAGGCGCAAGCGGCGTCTCGCTGATGTCGGCCTTCGTGCTCGGCCTGCCCTGGACCGGGCATGTCCCCGGACCTTCCGGACGGCCGGGAGGCTACCCGGTACGGCTTGCCGGCGGGTGCTTGGAGTTGGATCTTCCCACCCAGGTATCCGAAGCGGAGGCGATCGCTTGGAATGCCCGTTTTGAGACCGAGATGGGATTGGTCGTCGACGGCAGCGGCCATGCCCGCTTCACCGGCTTACTGCGCGAGTCACTCGCGGCGGAAGGCTTTCCTTTTGCTGATGGCTTCGAGGTCGCTCAGATCGAGCAGGTCGCCGCGGAGCAGATGAAGCTGCGCGCAAGGCTGGAAGCCATCCCCGCTTGAACTTGCATCGCCGCAGTGCCGGCCTGAACCCATTCAGGTTGAAGCGGTTCTGAGGACGCTGACCAACTGCGCCCATATCGCCGGCATGCCGGCGATAGCGCCTCTTTGCGACCTCCACGACCCCGATGCGGGCGCATGCAGACCGTCCAGCACGAAATGTCTAGAATTCAAGGAATAAGTCCGTTGACACAAAAATTTCATGTAGCATAATTCGATATAGAAAATTACAATGCAATTCGCCTGAATGAGTAGCAATATCGCGTGGGCGTCTATGCAAAAATAAGGGGAACCAGCATGACACTCTCGAGACGAGGATTTTTATGCCGCTCCGCCGCCGCAGGCGCCCTTCTTTCCATGCCGCTCAAGGCGTTCGCCCAGTCGGGAGAAATGGGCATGCTGCGAGTGGCGGTTTACACGGACATGGTGGGTTACGACCCGATCGTAACCACGTCGAACATCGCGGCCTATCATGGTGCGCTCGTGTACGACATGCTTTTCGGCAACGATGAAAACCAGATGCCGCATCCACAAATGGTCGGCGACTATTCGATATCCGAGGACAAGCTGACCTGGACGATGACGCTGCGAGACGGTCTGACCTTCTCCGACGGCAGCCCTGTGACGACGGCCGACGTGATACCATCCATCCTGCGCTGGCAGGCGCGTGCCAGCCAGAACGGCAAGCTGCTGGCGGCGGCTACGCAGGAGCTGGTGGCCTTGGACGACCGCACCTTCCAATTCAAGCTCAAGGAGCCGTTCCCGTTGTTGGCGGCAATGCTGGGCAGCCCGGCAACGCCGCTGTGCTTCATCATGCGCAAGCGCGAGGCGGAAATGGATCCGGCTCAGGCGGTCGACGTCTGCATCGGCTCCGGCCCCTATGTGCTCAACACGCAGGAAACCCGTCCAGGTATCGACTACGTTTACGATCGTAATCCGAACTATGTGCCACGCGAGGAGCCCGCGAGCGGGCTTTCAGGCGCCAAGATTGCGAATTTCGAGCGCGTCATTCTGGTGAACATGCCGGACGCTCAAACGGCGATCGCGGCGCTGCAGGCCGGTGAGATCGACTTCTACGAAATTCCGCCGATCGATTTTCTCCCCGTTCTGGAAGGCGATTCGAACCTCAAGGTCGCCGACATCATGAAGTCCGGCACCGAGGGCTCCATCATTCTCAACTGGCTGCAGCCGCCCTTCGATAACCTGAAGGTACGGCAGGCCATGCTGTATGCCATTGACCAGGAGGCGGTCCTGAAGGGCCTCTTCGGGGATCCGAACTGGTTCAACGCGCATCCGAGCTGGTTCACCTACGGTTCACCGCTTTACAATGAAGCGAACTCCGAGTGGTTCAGGATAGCGCCGGATCCGGAGAAGGCGAAGCAACTGCTGGCCGAGGGCGGCTACGACGGAAACCCGGTCGTGCTTCTCCAGGCGACCGACCGCCAGGTCAATGCCGACGCCGTGACAATCATCGCGCAGCAGATGCGCGCGGCCGGCTTCAACGTGCAGATCGACGCCATCGACTGGGCGACTCTGCTGCAGCGCAGGCCGAACAAAGGACCGGTTTCGGAGGGCGGCTGGAATGCCTTCGTCTCCACCTTCAACGGCTTTATAAGCTCGAACCCCTACACATTCGGTCACATGGCCACGATCGGGGAGAACGGGTGGTTCGGATGGCCTTCGGACGAACGCAACGAGGAACTGAAGGCCGCCTGGATGAAGGCCGAAACGCCTGAGGAGCGAGTGGCGATCGCGGCGGAAATCCAGGAGAACGCCTGGAATATCGTGCCGCGCGTATCCTACGGTCATTGGGTGCAACCGGTCGCATATCGCAGCAACCTGGACGGCTTCGTTAGCATTCCCGGCGTACTTGCCTTCTGGAACGTCAAGCGAGTCTGAACACGCCGATGCTCGGCCATTTCATCAAGGGACTGACCACCGCCATCCCCGTGATGGCGGTGGTCGCGATCATCGTCTTCCTGCTGCTGTTCCTCGCGCCCGGAGATCCCGCCGCCATCATGGCGGGCGAAAATGCGACGGCCGATACGATCGCGCAGCTTCGCGTTGCGCTAGGCGTGGATCAACCGATCCATCTCCGCTTCTGGAATTGGCTCAGCCCGATCCTGCACGGCGATCTGGGCAACTCCATCTATTGGCGTCAGAGTGTCGTGTCGCTGATCGGACAACGTGCCGGTCCCACCATATCGCTGGCGGTAACAACGTTGTTCGTTTCAGTCTGCACTGCGGTCACTCTTGGCGTCATTGCTGCGGCGCGCGTCAACTCACGGCTCGACCGCGCCATCATGGGTTTTGCCGTCATCGCCTTCTCGGTGCCTACATTCGTCGTCGGCTATGTGCTGATGTTCGTCTTCGCGGTCCGGCTCGGCTATCTGCCTGTGCAAGGATACAAGCCCATAAGCGCCGGTTTCTGGCCGTGGCTCAGCCATCTCATCCTGCCGTCGCTGACCCTCGGCACCGTCTATGTCGCGCTGATCGCCCGCATCACACGCGCCTCTATGCTGGAGGTGCTCTCGGAGGATTATATCCGTACCGCGCGAGCCAAAGGCGTACCGCGCCGGAGCATCCTCTTCCGGCACGCGCTGAAAAATGCCGCTGTGCCGATCGCCACCATAGTCGGCAACGGCATCGCGATCCTCATTAGCGGCGTGGTGATCACCGAGACCGTGTTCAACGTGCCGGGAATCGGACGGCTCGTGGTCGACGCCATCGCGCGGCGCGACTATCCGATCATCCAAGGCGTGACGCTGCTGTTTGCCGGCGTCTATGTCTGCATCAACCTGCTGGTCGACATCTCCTATCGGCTCTTTGACCCGAGGATTCGGTACTGATGCTCCGCCTCAGCAGATCGCCTGGGCTGGTCCTGTGCGTTGGGTTGCTGTCTCTCTGCTTGGCCGGCGCGCTGTTTGCGCCCTTTCTCGCGAATGACCCGCTGATGACCACGCCGGCGAACCGGCTGATGCCTCCGGGACCGGATGCCTGGTTCGGCACCGATCACCTGGGACGCGACATCTTCGCGCGCTCGCTCTACGGCGCGCGCGTCTCGCTCAGCGTCGGCTTCGCAGTGGCCATGCTGGCGGTCGGTATCGGTCTGACGCTGGGCGTCCTGGCAGGATACTGGCGCTGGCTTGACCGGCTTCTCATGCGCGTCATGGACGGCGTCATGGCCATTCCCTCCATCCTGCTGGCCATCGCGCTCGTGGCGCTGCACGAGCCGGGGCTGGGAATCGTGGTCATCGCCATCGCTATACCCGAGATACCGCGCGTGGCGCGACTGGCGCGTGCGGTGATCCTTTCCGTCCGCGAGCTGCCCTATGTCGAGGCGGCTACGGCATCCGGCATCCGGACTCCCCGCGTCCTGTTGCGCTACATCATGCCCAGCACCTATGCGCCGCTGATGGTGCAGGGCACCTACATCGTCGCGTCGGCGATCATCATCGAGTCGAGCCTGTCCTTCCTCGGCGCAGGCCTACCCCCCGAGGTTCCGACCTGGGGCAACATGATCGCCTCAAGCCGGCTCTACATATCGACGGCGCCCTGGACGGTGTTCGTGCCCGGCTCCTTCCTGGCGGTCGTCATCTACTCGATCAATCTCATCGGTGACGCATTACGCGATCACCTGGACGTGCGCATGGCCGGCCCCGGCTAGTGGAGCCGGCACCGGAGGGAAAGTTCCGGACCTTGGACGAGCGTCTCGTAAGACCCCCGCTTCTTCCAGAGTCGCAGGGACCTTTCTGGTGCGACTTTCGCGTTTCGCGACGCAGACCGAAAATGTGCCGGCTTACAGCGAATCTTACGAAGGAGACCACCTTGGCGGTTGACAGCGGCGCACAAACATAGCGTAATGTGATATGTAAAATTGCAATGCAATACGGAATGCAAAATGGATGATTTCGTCCTTCTCGAGCGCCGTGGAACCATCGCGGTCCTGACTCTTAACCGTCCGCAAATCCTCAACGCGTGGCATAGACCGATGCGGGAGCAGCTTCATGCCCATCTTGACGCGCTTGACGGGGAGGAAAGCTGCCGCGCGATCGTGCTGACAGGAGCCGGCGACCGGGCGTTCGGCGCCGGCCAAGACCTCAACGAAACGAAGACCTTCGACGAGGACCGTGCCGAAGAGTGGATCGAGGAGTGGCGGCGCCTCTACCTACGCATCCGCACCTTGACCAAGCCGCTGGTCTGCGCGCTCAACGGGCTGGCCGCCGGCTCGGCATTCCAGGTTGCGCTTCTGTGCGACATCCGCGTCGGGCACGAGGGTTCGAAGATGGGCCAACCGGAAATCAACTCCGGCATCGCCAGTTCGCTCGGGCCGTGGATCATGCGCGAAATGCTCGGCCTTTCGCGCACGACGGAACTGGTCCTGACCGGCCGCATGATGTCCGGCGCGGAGGCGCATCAGATCGGCCTCATCCATCATCTCGTGCCCGCCAGTGAGGTTCTGCCCAAGGCTCTTGAGATCGCTGCGGAATTGGCGCTGAAGGCGCCGCTGGCGATGCGGCTGAACAAAGCGCGGCTGCACGAGATGACTGTCGACGGGCTGCTCGACGGGCTCAACGCCGGCATTGCCATGCAGCGCCAGAGCTACGGCAGCGGCGAGCCTGCCGTGATGATGGAGAACTTTCTCAATCGAAACAACAAGGCATCGGCGTGAGCGCGGAGCAGCCCTACATGACCTCTCCGTTTCTCCGGGTCTTCGACCTTGCACAGATGGACCCAGAGCGCCTCTATGCACGCTTCGGAGAACGCAACATCACCATAGGGGACGTTGCGAGAAATTCCGAAGCCGTCGCACGGATCCTGCTTGCTTCTGGACTCACGCCCGGTGCCCGCGTCGCGGTGATGATGGAGAACCGCCCCCTTGCGATCTCACTGATCTTCGGCATCGCGCGGGCTGGGATGGTCTGGGTGCCGATCAACACGCGCCAGCAAGGCGATTCCCTTGCCTATCAACTGGGCCATTGCAGACCCGCATTGCTAATCGTTGACGAGGCGCTACTGGCGAAAGTGCGCGATTGCGGGGCGGACGACGGCCACCTGGCGATCCATTCCCTGGCCGACGACGCGGACACGCTCGACCTCCCGAACAACGGCCGGGCCGATGCCTTGCCTGCCCCTGTGGAAGCCGGCGAGACCTTCGCGATCATGTATACGTCCGGCACCACCGGAGCGCCGAAAGGCGTACAGGTTACGCACCGTATGTTCGACTACGCCGCCAGGGCAGTCTCGATCGCCGGCGGGATCGAGGACGGCGACGTCATGTTCGTGTGGGAGCCGCTCTACCACATCGGCGGCAGTCAGCTTCTCCTGCTACCGCTGATGCACCGCGTGCACCTTCATCTCGTGCGGCGATTCAGCGCTTCCGGCTTCTGGGGCGACGTGCATGCCAGCGGCGCCACCCACATTCATTTCCTCGGTGGGATTCTGCAGATCCTGCTGCGCAATCCTCCCTCACCGAACGACAGGGGACACCGCGTGCGTGTCGCCTGGGGCGGCGGCTGCGCGAGGGACGATTGGCAGGCGTTCGAACACCGCTTCGGTGTCGACATCCGCGAAGCCTATGGGATGACCGAGGCTTCGAGCATCACGACAATCAATGTCGGCGGCCCGGTCGGATCGGTCGGCAAGCCGGTGCCTTGGTTCAAGGTCGAACTGCTCGACGAGGCAGGACAGCCGGTGCCGCCTGGCGAGCGCGGCGAGATTGTCGTGAGCGAACTCGAAGAAGGCGCGCTCTTCAAAGGCTATCTCGACGCGCCCGAGGCAAACGCGCGCGTGCTGCGCGGCGGCCGGCTCTTCACGGGCGATGTCGGCATTTTCTCCGAGGATGGCTGGCTGACATTCCAGGGGCGGCTGAACGACTCGATCCGCCGCCGCGGAGAGAACATCTCCGCATGGGAGATCGAAAGCGCCGCCCTCAAGCATCCAGCCATAGCAGAGGTGGCGATGATCGGCGTGAAAGCCGACATCGGCGAGCAGGAGATAAAGCTGTTCGTCCGACCGGCCGACGGACACTCCATCGATGCTCCGCAGCTGCACGGCTGGCTCACGGAACAGCTCGGCGGCTATCGCGCTCCACGCTACATCGCCTTCGTGGATAGTTTTCCGAAAACACCCAGCGAGCGCATCCGAAAGGGATTGCTCCCCCAAACCACGGACGATTGCTGGGATGCCGAATCGCACGCCCGCACCCTCCTGACGAGGACCGCATGATGATGAACCGATCGCAGGCACAGAAACAGCTACAGGGCAAGAGCGTCGAGGCGGGAGGCACACTGCATCGCCTGTGTGTTCGACAGTCGGTACCGGTCACGATCTATCTCGACGGCAGCCCCATCGAGGCGCGCACCGGCGACAGCCTTCTCGCAGCGGTCATGAGCGCCGCGGCACGTCTGCGTAACAACGAGTTCGATGGCAGCCCGCGCGGCGGTTTCTGCGCGATGGGTGCGTGCCAGGATTGCTGGATCGGGGTCGAAGGCCGCCAGCGCGTGCGCGCCTGCACGACGCTTGTCGAGGAGGGCATGCGCCTTTCCACCACCGCAACCGTGATGGGCTGTTGACGCCATGACCGACCAGAACAACGCACCTGTCGTCATTGTCGGAGCCGGGCCCGCGGGCATTGGCGCGGCGGCCGTGCTCGTCGCCGCCGGTCTGCGCCCCATTCTCCTCGATGAGGGGCGCGCGCCAGGCGGTCAGGGATACCGCAAGAGCGACCACGCCCTGGGGCTTAATCTCGCCTATGCGCAGGAGCCGGAATACAAGGCCATACACGCGTTGTTCGAACGCCTGAGGGACAAGATCGACTACCGGCCCGAGACGCTTGCCTGGTCGGTCGACGCCGGCAGCGTGTTCACCGCTTTTCGCGGCAGCGTTGCCTCGGAAGGCATCCCGTTCGGCAGGCTGATCCTGGCTACTGGAGCGACCGACAAGGTGGCGCCGGTGCCAGGCTGGACCCTGCCCGGCGTCTATTCGCTCGGCGGCGCACAGGTGCTGCTGAAGGACCAGGGCTGCGCCATCGGCAAGGACGTGGTTTTCTACGGATCGTCACCGCTGCTCTACCTCGCGGCCTGGCAGTATCTCGAGGCGGGGGCTCCCAAGGTCACCGTCCTCGACACCACGCCCTTTTCCGCGAAGATGAAGGCTAGCGCAGCGATCGCGTCCGTCCCAAAGCTGCTGCGTCAGGGCTTGGGCCTGATAGCGCGCCTGCGGATGCGGGGCGTGACGATGCGACACGGCGTAACCGACATGGCAATCCACGGCGACAGCCGGGTGGAAGCCATATCCTACAGCTGGAAGGGTCGGCGGGAGACCAGGGCATGCGACGGCGTCGCAATCGGACACGGCCTGCGCTCCGAGATCCAGCTTGCTGAGCTGGCCGGCTGCGGCCTCGCCTATAACGCGCTCTTCGACCAGTGGCAGCCCGTTGTCGATGGCGACGGGCGTGGCGGCGGCGGTGTCTATCTCGCCGGGGACGGCACGCGCATCGGCGGGGCGGTGGCGGCCGAGCTCGCCGGGCGGATCGCAGCCAGTGCGTGCCTCGCCGATTTAGGGCACGCAGTAGATGCCGCTGAGGTCGCCGAGCTCAAGCGCCGTCGCGATGCGCACTGGCGAGCGCAGGACGGGCTGGCGAGGGCGTTCGCTTGGCCGAGGAAAGGCTTCGCCGAGCTGCCGGACGCAACCGTACTCTGCCGCTGTGAGAACGTGACTGCAGGGCAAGTCCGGGGCATTGCAAATACCATGACCGGCATTCCCGACATAAATCGGGTGAAGGCGCTGAGCCGTTGCGGCATGGGGCGCTGCCAGTCGCGCATGTGCGGCTTGGCGGCAATCGAGGTGGCAGCCGCTGCGCGTGGCGAGGCGCCTGCGAACCTCACCCACTACCGCGCCCAGCCCCCGATCAAGCCGATTGCCATTCCGGCTCCCTCGCAAGAGGTGGCGTGACATGGCGCGGCGCGAAAGCACACAGATCGCCATCATCGGCGCCGGCGCGATGGGCGCATGGACCGCGTTCCACATGGCCAGGCGCGGCGCGAGGGTGACGGTGATCGAGCGAAGTTTTCCTGGCGCCCAGGCGAGCGGCGTCAACTACGGCAACATGCGCATCCAGGGCCGTTTTCTGCCGCAGCTTCCGCTGTCGCTGCGCGCGCAGAATATCTGGCAGCAGACGGAGGAGCTGGTCGGCGTCGATGTCGAGTTCCGCCAGTCCGGCCATATGCTGCTGGCGATGACGGCCGAGCATATGGCAAAGAACGAGGCCTATGCGCGCGAGGCCGCCACCTACGACTACCATCTGGAACTCCTCGACGCCGCGGAGGTGCGCCGCCGATGGCCCTGGATCGCGCCGAAAGCGGTCGGTGCGTCCTTCTCTCCCATAGACGGTGCGGTCAACCCGCGCCTCGTTACTCCTGCCGTCGCGGCCGCGATCACACGTTTCGGCGTCACCATCGTCGAGGGCGAGAAAGTCGTCGCGGCCGAGCGGTGCGGGAGCGGATTTCGAATTACGACCGAGCCGGGCAGGATCATTGACGCCGAACTGCTGCTCAATTGCGCGGGCGCCTGGGCTCCGGAAGTCGCGTCGTGGTTCGGCGAAACGGTGCCGCTCTTCGTCGCCGGCCCTACGGAGATGGTTACCGAGCCCCTGCCCTACTTCATGGTGCCGACGCTGCAGACGGTCGATGCCTCAATTGTCATCCGGCAGGTCGAACGCGGAAACATCATCGTCGCGGGCCACCCGCGCGGGCCTGCCGATGCGGTTAAAATGCGCTCGCGCATGGCCGGGGCGAAGACACTGGTCAATCTACAGAAGGTTGCCGATATGGTCCCCAGCCTCGCGGGCGTGTCGGTCATCCGCACCTGGTCCGGCATCGAGGGTTATCTTCCCGACCTGATCCCCGTGATGGGAGCAAGCGGCACGACGCCCGGCCTCTTTCATGCCTTTGGCTTCTCCGGCGGCGGCATGCAGCTTTCGCCTGCCGTCGGTGCGGTCATGTCCGAGCTGATGCTGGACGGCCGCTCGGAGACGCCGGTGGAGCCCTTCGGCATAGGCCGCTTCCAGGATGGCGCACGCCCCAGGGCCGCTCATGTCGACAACGCCGAGGAATTCGACGCGGGGGTGGTCAAGGTCTGATTTGCACTGCCGGGAGCACGCTCCCCAATCACCTGAAGAAGCCGGTAAAAACCGGTCGCGGCATCCAAATCCAGAGGTGTGACGATGACAGAACTATATAAAATGAGAGGGCGCCGGGACATTTCACGTCGAGCCGTCCTGGCAGGCTCCGGCGGCCTCATTGGAGCTCTTCTCGCAACCCGGTTCGCAGCCGCGCAAAGCGAGCCGAAGCGCGGCGGAACGCTGCGCGTCGCCTTCTCCTCCACCCCCGACAGCCTCGACCCGCAGCGGACCCTCGCGGCGGCCGGGCAGCAAATCTCGAGCCTCGTCTTCGATAACCTGACCCGCCTCGACGAAAACGGGATCGCCCAGCCCATGCTGGCCACGGCCTGGACCCCAGAGGCAGGAGGGGTTGAATGGGTGTTCGAGCTGCGCCAGGGCGTCAAGTTCCATCACGGCACCGAGTTCACGTCGGCGGACGTCGTAGCGACCATCGAGCGCGCCTATGCGCCGGACTCCACCTTCCGCTCAAAGGGGGCCTTTGGGCCGATTAAGGAGGTAAAGGCTGAGGGCCCGTACAAGGTCCGTTTCGTTCTCACGCAAGCCTTCGGCGAAATTCCGGTGGTGGTGGCCGGGCGCTGGTCGCGCATTATCGCCGCGGATGCGATCGATACGCTGGAGACCGCGCCCTCGGGCACCGGGCCTTTCCTCTTCAAGTCGTTCGAAGCGGGCGCCAGTGTGAACGTCGTGCGGAACCCCAGCTACTGGATCGAAGGCCAACCCTACCTGGACGGTGTGGAACTCGTCGGCATCAAGGAATCGATCGCGCAGCAAGCGGCGATCCGCGGCGGCAACGTGGACGTTCTTACGCAGATCCCGGTCGAGACATTCCTGTCGCTGCGCAATGCCGATGGCATCAAGGTTTTCTCGAAGGTCACCGGCGCCTACCAAGTGATCATGATGCAGTCCAACATGGCGCCTTTCGATAACCCGAAGGTGCGCGAGGCGTTCCGCTACGTGCTGGACCGCGACCTGCTGGTGGCCTCGGCGCTGCTCGGCCAGGGTCTCGTCGGCAACGACATGCCATTCCCACCCGGCAGCGAATACCTGCCCGAAGTACCGCAATACAAGCAGGATCTCGATAAGGCCAAAGCGCTTCTCAAGGAGGCCGGCCACGAGACAATGGACATCGAGCTCTTCACCAGCTCGGAACGTCCACCCACCCCGAAGATCGCGCTCGCCTTCAAAGAGGCAGCGGCCAAGATCGGCGTCAACGTCACCATCACCGACGTTCCCTATGCCGAATACGCGGCCAACGTGGCGCGCAAGAAACCCTTCTACACGACGCAGTGGAGCGCCTATCCGACGATCTACGAGCGGCTGTACAACATGTACCGCAGCGGGGCGAACTTTAAGTACGGCGCCGTCGAGGACGCCGAGGGTCTGGACGCGCTGCTCGACCAGATCATTTCCGAACTCGACGACGACAAGCGCAAGGAGCTTATCAAGGAAGCGCTGATCAAGATCCACAAGCATGGTGAGCGGATCATCCCCTACTTCACCATGTATGTCGGAGCCGCGAGCGAGCGGGTGCAGGCTTACACGCCGCCGACCTACGACATCATCGACTTCCGCGAAGTCTGGCTGTCGTAATTCGATGCCATCCTGTTCCGGGCCGATGTCATGACGGAGATGATCATCCGCAGGGTCGGGCTCCTCGCCCTCATCCTGTTTGCCGTGTCGTTCATGACGTTCATGATCGTGAACGTGCTGCCTGGCGACGTGGCGGCGGTCGTTCTTGGCGACGGTGCGAGTCCGGAACAGGTCCATCTCCTGCGCGAGAAGCTCGGGCTCAACGAGCCCGTGCTTACCCGTTTCGTCAGTTGGCTGGGCGACATGCTGCGCGGAGACTTCGGCGTGTCGCTGCTCTACGGCCAGCCCATCGGACCGATACTGGCGACGCGCCTCTATAACTCGCTCATCCTCGCCTTTTTAGCCTTGGTCGTTTCAGTGCCGGTCGCAATCCTGCTCGGCACGGTCGCCGCGATGAAGCGCGGTTCCTGGATCGACAGGGTCATTTCGTCGCTGACGGCGATCACCTTCGCGCTACCGGAATTCGTCAAGGGCCTCGCGCTGATTCTGGTCTTCGGCATCTGGCTGGAGGTGCTGCCCGGCTCGAGCCTGATCGAGGCCGGCCGCAACCCCTTGTCGCAGCCGCTGATCCTGGTGTTGCCGGTGCTCACCGTGGCCATCGGCATGCAACCCTATTTCGTGCAGATCACCCGCGCGGGCATGATTGAGGCCTTCCGGAGCGACTATGTGCGTACTGCGGTGCTCAAGGGCCTGCCGCCACATGTGGTGGCGCTCAAGCACGCATTGCGCAATGGCGTGCTGCCCGCCGTCGCCGTCATCGGCATGACGCTCGGCAACGCACTTGGAGGACTCGTCGTCGTCGAGACGGTCTTCTCCTACCCCGGCATCGGACAGCTCATGGTCAGCGCCATATCGGCGCGCGACGTGCCTATCATTCAGTCGACGGTGATGATTGTCGCGGCCGCCTACGCCGTCGGCAACCTTCTGGCCGACATCGTCTCCATCGCGCTCAACCCGCGACTGCGATACTGACCGAGGACGCAGATCATGCAAAACGCTTCTGCCAGTGCTTCCAGCCAGATCCCTCATCTCCACCGCTATCGGCCGCGCCCGGTTGACCTTGTGCTCGGGCCGGTCATCCTGGTGGTGTTCTTGATGCTGCTGGTGCCCGGCTGGATCGCCCCCGGCAGTCCAACCGAGTTCGACCCGATGGCATCGCTCATCCCCCCGGGCGGGGATTACCTCCTCGGCACCGACGAGTTCGGCCGAGACGTGTACACGCGCATAGTCCACGGCGCCCGCCCGACGCTCATCGTCGCTTTCGCCGGTGCGGTGGTCGGCGTCATCCTGGGCACCCTCACCGGCATGCTCGCGGGCTATGCCGGCGGACGAGTCGACGAGACATTGATGCGCTTCATGGATGCGTTGATGTCGTTTCCAACACTGATCCTCGCCACGCTCATCGTCGTGATGCTGGGTTCGAACCCGGTCAACGTGGTCGCCGCCCTGGCGGTGGTATTCTGGCCCCGCTCGGCGCGCATCGTACGGGCGGTGGCGATGGACGTCGCGCGGCGCGCTTTCATCGAGGCCGCCTGGGTGCGCGGCGAGAGCCATCTGTTCATCCTGTTTCGGGAGCTTCTGCCGAGCGTGATGAACGTTGCGGTAATCGATCTCAGCCTGCGCATCACCTATGCGACCATGCTCTCGGCTTCGCTGTCCTATCTCGGTGTGGGCGTCCATCCCCCGACACCGGCCTGGGGCCTCATGGTCAAGGAGGGGCAGCAATTCATCCAGTTCGCCAGCTGGCTGGTGGTGGTGCCCTGCACGACGATCGCGATCGTGGCGGTGACTTGCGTGCTGCTCGGCGAACGCTTGCGCGAGCTGCTCGCGCCCGCCCACCGGGGGGAACAATGATACAGCAGCGCCTGCCAACCGGCACGCCGATCCCCCTGCCCGACGCCACCCTTTGCGTGGACGGGCTCAGCATCAGCTATGGCGCCGCCAAGGTCGTCAGGGACGTGACGCTGCGCATCGCCCCCGGCGAGGCTTATGGCCTGATTGGTGAAAGCGGGTCGGGCAAGTCGACCATCGCATTCTCCGTGATGGGATATCTTAACGGCGGCACCGCGTCCGCCGGGCGCATCACGATTGCCGGCCACGATATCCTGACGCTGCCGGACCGTAAGCTGCGAAGACTTCGCGGCCCGGTCGTATCGATGGTCTTCCAGGACCCCATGAACGCGCTCAACCCGTCGATACGGGTGGGCGAGCAGATCGCCGAGGGAATCCGCTACCACACGGGAGCCGGAAAGGCGGAGGCCGAAGCACGCGCCATTGAGCTGATCGACCAAGTCAAGCTGCCGGAGCCCGAGGACATCGCTCGGCGCTACCCGCACCAGCTGTCCGGCGGTCAGCAGCAGCGTATCGTCATCGCAATGGCGCTGGCGCTGGAGCCCGCCTTGCTGATTCTCGACGAGCCGACCACTGGACTGGACGTCACCACCGAAGCGACGATCCTCGATCTCATCACCGAGATAAAGCAACGCTCGAATGTGGCGTTGCTTTTCATCAGCCACAATCTCGGCGTTGTGGCGCGCATGTGCGACCGCGTCGGCGTGCTCTATGCTGGCGACCTGATCGAGGAAGGACCGACAGCGGAGGTTCTGCAACGGCCGAGTCACCCCTACACGCGCGGCCTCATCAGCGCGGTGCCCAGCATCGCCGGCGAATTGGAGATGGTAGGGATTCCCGGCAGCCTGCCGGATCTCACCGAGGTGCCCAAGGGCTGCATCTTCCGCGCCCGCTGCAGCATCGCCATTGCGGCGTGCGGCGAAGCGCCGGTCCCGATGGAGACCGTGCGTCCAGGTCATGCCAGCCGCTGCCTGCGTTGGCGCGACTGCCTGGCCGAGCTGAACCCGCCACAGGCTGCGGCTGTGCGCGCGCCGCTCGACGGGGAGAAACGGCTGGAGATAGACTCGGTAATCCGCAGCTTCCCCGGAGCGCGGCGGCTGCCATTTCTGAAGCCCCGCCCGGCCGTCCAAGCGCTGCGTGGCGTGTCGCTCGATATCCGGGCCGGCGAGACGTTAGCCGTCGTAGGCGAAAGCGGCTCCGGTAAAAGCACCCTCGGGCGTCTGGTCGCCGGCCTTGACCGGCCAGCCGGTGGCACGATCCGCTTCGAAGGACGGGACGTCACCGCGCTGTCGCGCGAGCGCACTGTAGACGACCAGCGCGCCGTGCAATTCATCTTCCAGAATCCGCATTCGGCACTCAACCCGCACCATACGGTGGAGGAGATCGTAGGCCGGCCCCTGCGCCTCTATCTCGGCGTACAGGGCACGGAGCTGCGCCGTCGGATCGTCGAGATCCTTCGCGCTGTGCGGCTCGGGGAACGTTACATGACCCGGGCGCCGCACGAGCTCTCAGGCGGCGAGAAGCAGCGCGTCTGCATTGCGCGCGCCTTCGCGGCCGAGCCTCGCCTCGTCGTCTGCGACGAGCCGACTTCGGCGCTCGACATTTCGGTTCAGGCTGCGATCCTCCAGGAGTTGCAGACGCTCCAGCGCGAATCCGCCCATCGCACGGCATACATGTTCATCACCCACGACCTCGGCGTCGTCCGGCAGATCGCCGACAGGGTCGCGGTGATGTACCTGGGCGAGATCGTCGAACTCGGCGCGACGCGCGACATCTTCAGCCGGCCTCAGCACCCCTACACGGAGGCCCTGCTCGCGGCCGTGCCGGAGCTGCGTCCCACGCGCGCCTCGCGCATGCGGCTGCAAGGCGTTGTGCCCCGACCGACCAATCCGCCCTCGGGATGCTCCTTCCACACACGCTGCCCCCGGCTCAAGGGCGACATTTGCAGCCAGAAGGCGCCGCCGACCCACTCGAAGGCGAGCGGGCACGCTATGCGCTGCCATCACGATATCAACACACTCAAGGCTCTGCAGAGTGCTGAGCTAGAAAACAGGACGGAGCCAGCGAGACCATGACCTCCGCATTCAAGCATCTCCTCTCGCCGATCCGGATCGGCAACAACCTCGTCCGCAACCGCTCCATGTCGACAGCGCACGGCACTGGCTACGCCGTCGACGGAAAGATCTCGGACCAGCTGATAGAATACCACATGGCCCGGGCCAGGGGCGGTATCGGCCTGATCGTGTTGGAAGCGACGGGCGTCAACGCCGCGCCCATCGGCGCCAAGGGCGGCTCCTATCTGCGCAATTCGGACGACAGCGTCCTTCCCGGGTACCGCAAGCTGTCGAGGGCGCTGCACGATGAGGGGGTCGTAGTCTACACGATGCTCTCGCACTCCGGACGCAACACCACTATGGGGATTAACGGCACACCGCCTCGCGCTCCCTCGCCGATCCCCTTCGATCGCGCGCGCGACATTCCGCGCCCGCTCGAAATCGAGGAGATAAAAGGCATCGTAAAAGCATTCGCCGACGCCGCGTGCCGAGCGCGCGAGGGCGGGCTGGACGGCGTCGAACTCTCCTACACCCACGGCAATCTGGTGCAGCAGTTCCTGTCGCCGCTCACCAACATCCGCGAGGACGAATATGGCGGCTCGGAGGAGAACCGCCTGCGCCTGGCGCGCGAAATTCTGGAAGCGGTGCGCACGGCGCTCGGCGACGATTACACGCTCGGTATCCGCTTCTCCGCCGATGAACTGGTTCCCGGCGGCTACACGATCGACGACGGCGAGCGCTATGCCCGCATGATGGTGGAGTGGGGCAAGCTCGACTATGTATCCGTCTCGGCCGGCACCAACGGCTCGATGTGGAGCCGCTCCATCCACTATCCGAGCATCTCGATGCCGGAAAAGGTGCTCATCCCCTATTCGAAGCGGGTGAAGCAGGCCGTCGACGTGCCGGTCTTCTGCATCGGCAAGATCACCGATCCCGCCGAGGCGGAGGGCATACTTGCGCAAGGCGAGGCCGACATTGTCGGCATGACCCGCGCCCACATTGCCGAGCCCGCCATCATCCGCAAGCTGATGGATGACCGCATCGAGGATATCCGGCCCTGTATCCACTGGAACGAGGGGTGCTTCGCGCGCAAGCAGCGCGGTGGCGATCTCGGCTGCGTCTTCAATCCCCGTACCGGCCGAGAGGCCGATTGGGACCCGATAGTGCCGGTTGAAGACTACAAGACGGTGATGATCATCGGCGGCGGTCCCGCTGGCCTCGAGGCGGGCCGCGTTGCAGCCAAGCGCGGGCACGACGTCGTCCTGCACGAAAAGCTGGACGTTCTCGGCGGCCAGGTTCGCCAGCTGGCGCTGACGCCCCATCGCCGCGACTACCGCATCCTGACGGACTGGCTGGAGAGGCAGGCGCGCAAGGCGGGCGTGCTGATCCGCACCGGCAGCGAGATGACCGCGGAGAAGGTGCTCGAAGCTGCGCCGGATGTCGTCATAATCGCCACGGGGGCAAAAGACACGCTACCGCGCATCAAGGGCGCGGATCGTCCGGGTGTCATAACGGCCCGGCAGCTGCTGGATGGCGCGAATGTCGGCAAGAGGGTGGTGGTTGGCGACTGGGACGGCCGAAACATGGGCATGTCGATCGCCGAGCACCTCGCCGTACGCGGCCACGAGGTCGAGATCGTCTCGACCACCATGTATATCGGCGAGGACGCCGAGCTGATGACCTGGCACCCAGCCTATGAACGGCTGCAGAATCTCGGGGTGAAGCTTACCGCCCTCGCCGAGCTGGTGGAGGTGCGTGATGGCGCCGCCGTCGTGCGCGCGCTCAACGGTGCGCTGACCGAGGTGGCGTGCGACAACGTCGTCACCTGCACGCGCGGCAGCGCCGCCGAGGACCTCTATCTCGGCCTCAAAGGCAAGGTGCCGCACCTCTATACAATCGGCGACGCCTACACGCCGCGGCAGCTGGAACAAGCCGTCTACGAAGGAGCGAAAGTTGCCCGCCAGATATAGACCGGGGGCATATCTGGCGGAAACAGCTGAAGGAGGCCATCATGACTGATCCGCTTGTCGACCCCGCCTGGCTCGCCGCACGGCTGGACGATCCGCTGGTCGTGCCGCTCGACTGCACCTGGTACGTGCCGGAGATGGGAATTTCGGGCCGTGCTCGCTTCGAAGAAGGCCATGTCCCCGGCGCGGTCTATGTCGATCTCGACGAAATCTCCGACTCCGCCTCGCCCTATGTCAACATGATGTGCACGTCCGAGACCTTCGAACGCGTCATGAGCGCGCTCGGCATCGGCAGCGACACCCATGTCGTGGTCTACAACGCCAACTACGTCTCCGCCCGCCTGTGGTGGATGTTCAGGCATTTCGGCCACGAGGAGGTGTCGATCCTCGACGGCGGCTGGGCGCGCTGGCTGGCGGAGAGCCGCCCCGTCGAGACCGGCCCTGCACGGCCACGGCCGCTCCGCCGGTTCGTCGCCGGAAAGCCCAGGAGTGACATCGTAACAGCAGACACCGTCCTCAACGCCCTCCGGTCGGGAGACGCGCAGGTGGTCGACGTTCGCCCTGCGGGCAAGTTCGACGGCACCGAACCCACCGGCTATCCAGGCGTTCTGCCCGGCCACATGCCCGGCGCGGTGAATATCCCCTGGGCCGAGCTCTTCACCGCCGATGCCGAGCGGCGCTTCATTGCGCCCGAACGCTTCGAGGCGCTTCTGGCCGAAAGAGGCGTTGACGCGGACAGGCCGATCATCGCCACCTGCGGCTCCGGCGTCACGGCCGCCATCCTGGCGTTCCACCTAGAACGCATCGGCAGGCATGGCTGGCACATCTATGACGGCTCCTGGCACGAGTGGGGCCAGCGGGACGATCTACCCAAGGAGACGTCGAATGGCTGAGAACAACGAGGACATGCGCACGACGCTGGTCCATGCGGGGCGAGGTCCGCAATACCGGGGAAACACGGTCAGCCCGCCCGTGCACCGCGCGTCGACCTTCCTGTTCGACACTCTCGCTGAGATGGACCAGGCATCGAAGACGCCCTTCCGCGGCGTCTTCTACGGCCGCAACGGCACGCCAACATCGGTGGCGTTCGAGGACGCGATGGCCAAAATCTCCAACGCCCACGGCGCGATTGCGACGGCCTCGGGCGTATCCGCCATCATGGGGGTCATGCTCGGCCTGCTGAACAGCGGCGACCATGTGCTAATACCTGACAGCGTCTATGACATCGTGCGGCGTTCGGCCGACGGCATGCTGGCCCGCATGGGCATTGAATACGAGTATTACGACCCAGTGGTGGGCGCGGGCATCGAGAGCTTTCTGCGGCCGAATACCAGGCTTATCTATCTCGAATCGCCCGGCTCCGGCACCTTCGAGGTGCAGGACGTGCCTGCTATCGTCGCGGTTGCGAAGGCGCGCAACATCCGTACCGCCATCGACAACACCTGGGCGACGCCCGTCTTCTTCCGCCCGCTCGAGCTCGGCGTCGACGCCGTTATCGAAGCCGGCACGAAATACATCGTCGGTCATTCCGATGCGATGCTGGGCGTGGTTGCCGCCAACGAGGCGACCTACGGCCCGATCCGTCAGGCGATCCGCGATTTCGGCGCAGTCGTCGGTACCGAGGAAGCCAATCTGGGCCTGCGCGGCCTGCGCACCATGGAGGTGCGGCTACAGCGCCATTTCGCCGCCGCGCTGGAGATAGCCACATGGCTGGAAGGCCAGCCCGGCGTTGAGCGGGTTATGCACCCGGCGCTACCCTCCTTCCCCGGCCACACGTTGTGGAAACGCGACTTCAACGGCGCGTCCGGCCTCTTTTCGATCGAGCTTGCGAACCGCGATCCGGCGGCGATGACACGATTCGTTGACAGCCTTAAGCTTTTCAAGATCGGCTTCAGCTGGGGCGGCTTCGAAAGCCTCGTGCTTCCCGCCCACCCCGAAAGGCGGAAGGTGGCGGTGTGGACGGGCGGTCCTGTCGTGCGCTTTCATATCGGGCTGGAAGCAATTGACGACCTCAAGGCCGACCTCGCCGCAGCGTTACCGCTGATCGCCTGATTTCGCGTGTTTTCAACGCGTTGCTAATCAGCCGGTAGAGGGCGGCCGTTGCGAGGAAAAAGGCGCGCTACGCAATCTTCGGGATCCCCTTATTAGAGCGGAATGACAACTTCAGGCGAGTCTGACTTTGATGGAACCAGAAAAGCGTTGGACATGATGAGCAAGGACAGCTTCATCCCCGCAGACGAAATCCGCAGCGCATTCTCTGCGGCCATGTCCGCGATGTACCGCACGGAAGTGCCTGCCTATGGTACTCTCCTGTCGCTCGTCGCCGAAGTAAACCAATGCACCCTCGCCGAGGACCCAGAGCTGCGCGAGCGCCTCGAGGTGACGGATTCGCTCGACCGCATCTCAGAGGAGCGCCACGGCGCCATCCGGCTCGGGCGCGCAGACGAGCTTTCCATGATGCGACGGGCCTTCGCGGTCATGGGAATGTTTCCGGTTGGGTATTACGATCTCAGCGAAGCGGGCGTCCCTGTTCATTCCACGGCGTTCCGGCCCATCGACGGAGCTGCGCTGAGCATCAATCCGTTCCGGGTCTTTACGTCGCTGCTGCGGCTCGACCTGATCGAAGACGCAGAGCTGCGTGAGGATGCGCGGGCGATTCTCGAGCGGCGCCAGATTTTCACGCCGCGCGCAATGGAGCTGATCGAGAAGGCCGAGGCTGGAGGCGGGCTTGAGGCTGACGACGCCACGCTGTTCGTAACCGAGCTGCTAGAGACCTTCCAGTGGCACTCCCAAGCCAGCGTGGATCATCAACTCTATAGGCGACTTCATTCCGCCCATCGGCTGATTGCAGATGTGGTTTCCTTCCGCGGCCCGCATATCAACCACCTGACGCCCCGCACCCTCGACATCGATGAAGTGCAGCGGCTTATGCCGGAGCGTGGCATCGTACCGAAGGCCGTCATCGAGGGGCCGCCGTCGCGTGCCTGCCCCATCCTGCTGCGCCAGACGTCTTTCAAGGCGCTGGAGGAGCCTGTCGCTTTCCTCCAGCAGGGTAGCGGACGGGTAGCAGGCTCTCACACGGCCCGGTTCGGCGAGATCGAGCAGCGCGGCATCGCGCTCACTCCGAAAGGGCGCAAGCTCTACGACCGGCTCCTAGGCGAGGCACGGAAAAATGCCCGCCCGGCCGCCGACGGCTCCAACGCAGCGGACTACCGGAGCGCACTGGAGATCGCCTTCCTGAACTTCCCCGATACTTGGGACGAGATCAGGCGGCAGGGCCTGGGATATTTCACCTATCGTGTGGAAGAACCCGTCCTGGGAACGGCCTTGCATGCTACCGGAAAATCGTTCGACGAACTCGTAGAAGCCGGAGCCGTCGCGTGCGATCCGATCGTATATGAAGATTTCCTCCCGGTCAGCGCGGCAGGCATCTTCCAGTCGAATCTTGGCGACGACGATGCTCAGGAGTTCTCGCCCAGCCCGAACCAGAGGACGTTCGAGGAAGCGCTCGGCGTCAAGGTGCTCAACGAGTTCGAGCACTATGCGGAGCTTGAGAGGCGTTCGATCGAACGCTGTCTGTTGCGGTTGTCGGCGGCGGCATGAGCCGGATCGCGCCTTTGCACCTTGAGGCGTTGGGCCGCTTGCTCGGCCCGAGCCAGCGTGTTCAAGAAGCATACCTCACGGCAGCTATCGGAACAACCAGACTCGAAGGAACTGACAATGGCTTTGAAACAGGAAACGCTTGAAATCCTTTCCCGGCTAGGCGTGGCGGCCGAGTTGCTTACGGGCGGCGATCTCGTGGTCCGCAGCCCGGTGACGGGCGAGGAGATCGCGGCGCTGCGGACCGTCTCGGCGGCTGAGGCGAACGCGGCGATCGAAAAGGCCGACGTGGCATTCCGCGAATGGCGCATGGTGCCGGCGCCGAAGCGCGGCGAACTGGTGCGGCTACTCGGCGAGGAACTGCGCGCCGCCAAGGCCGATCTCGGCCGGCTGGTGTCGATCGAAGTGGGCAAGATCCCGTCCGAAGGGCTGGGCGAGGTGCAGGAAATGATCGATATCTGCGACTTCGCCGTGGGCCTCTCGCGCCAGCTCTACGGCCTCACAATCGCCACCGAGCGGCCTGGCCATCGCATGATGGAGACCTGGCATCCGCTCGGCGTGGTGGGCGTCATCTCCGCCTTCAACTTCCCAGTCGCGGTCTGGTCTTGGAACGCCGCGCTCGCGTTGGTCTGCGGCGACGCCGTGGTGTGGAAGCCGTCGGAGAAGACGCCGTTGACGGCGCTCGCCTGCAGGGCAATCTTCGAGAAAGCGGCTGCGCGGGCGGGAGGCGTGCCTGAGGGGCTGCTCGCCGTGCTGGTCGGCGCCCGCGATGTCGGCGAGGCGCTGGTCGACCATCCGAAGGTCCCGCTCGTGTCGGCCACGGGCTCGACCCGCATGGGCCGCGACGTCGGCCCGCGTCTGGCGAAGCGCTTCGCCCGCGCGATCCTCGAGCTTGGCGGCAACAATGCCGGCATCGTCTGCCCCACGGCCGATCTCGACATGGCGCTGCGCGCCATCGCCTTCGGCGCCATGGGCACCGCCGGCCAGCGCTGCACCACGCTGCGGCGGTTGTTCGTGCATGAGAGTATCTATGACCAGCTCGTGCCGCGGCTGCGGAAGGCATATGAGAGCGTGTCAGTCGGCAGCCCGCTCACGACGAACGCCCTTGTCGGTCCGCTGATCGACAAGGCGGCCTATGACGGCATGTTGAAGGCCCTTGAAGCCGCCAAGGCGCTGGGCGGCAAAGTGGTGGGAGGACAGCGCGTCGAGAACGGCCATGCGGACGCCTATTACGTGCGACCGGCACTGGTCGAAATGCCGGAGCAGGCAGGCCCGGTGCTGGAGGAAACCTTCGCGCCCATCCTCTACGTGATGAAATACTCTGATTTCAACAAGGCGCTGCGGCTGCACAACGCCGTCGGCGCAGGCCTCTCCTCCTCGATCTTCACGCGGGACATCCAGGAATCGGAGCGGTTTCTCTCGGTCGAGGGCTCCGACTGCGGGATCGCCAATGTCAATATCGGCACCTCGGGCGCGGAGATCGGCGGCGCGTTCGGCGGCGAGAAGGAGACGGGCGGCGGCCGTGAGTCGGGCTCAGACGCCTGGAAGGCCTATATGCGCCGCGCCACCAACACGGTGAACTATTCGACCGCGCTGCCGCTGGCGCAGGGCGTCAGCTTCGATATCGAGTGAGGGCTGGCTGATGGACACGCAGACGGCTATCTCCGACGCATCGTTCCGGCCCGCAACGCGGGTCGCCTCGCTCGGGGTATCTGAGATCCTGCAGATCGGCGCACGTGCCGCGCAGATGAAGCGCGCAGGCGAGGACGTCATCGTGCTGGGCGCCGGCGAGCCTGACTTCGACACGCCGGAAAATGTGAAGGACGCCGCCACGCGCGCAATGGCGCGCGGGGAGACCAAGTACACCCATCTCGACGGCTCGCCGGCAATGAAGGAGGCGGTGCGGCACAAATTTCTCTCCGAGAACAGGCTCGACTTCACCACCGATGAGATCACCGTATCGGCCGGCGCCAAGCAGATCATTTACAACGCCTTCATGGCCACGCTCGATCCCGGCGACGAGGTCATCCTGCCGGCGCCTTACTGGACCTCTTATATGGATGTCGTGCGTATCTGCGGCGCAACGCCGGTCGTAGTCGCGTGCGATGCGGAAAACGGCTTCCGTGCGACCGCTGAGCAGATTGAACGTGCTATCACGCCGCGCACCCGATGGCTCCTGCTCAATTCACCCTCGAACCCCAGCGGCGCGGCCTATGGCGCGGAACATTATCGCCCTATCCTCGATATGCTTATGCGGAACCCGCATGTCTGGCTGATGGCGGACGATATCTACGAGCATATCGTCTATGACAGGTTCGAATTCGTCACGCCCCTAGCGCTCGAGCCACGGGTCCGCGGCCGCACGCTGACGATCAACGGTGTCTCGAAAGCCTATGCCATGACCGGCTGGCGGATCGGCTATGGCGCAGGACCGCAGCCGCTCGTCAAAGCGATGTCGGTCGTTCAGAGCCAGAGCACTTCCAACCCCTGTTCCATCAGTCAGGCTGCCGCCATAGAGGCGCTCACCGGCCCGCAAAAGTTCCTTGCCGAACGCCGCGAGAGCTTCCGCGAGCGACGTGACCTCGTCGTCACTGGCCTGAATACCATCGAAGGTATCGAATGCCGCGTGCCGGAAGGTGCATTCTACGCCTTCGCGGGCTGCGGCGGCCTGCTCGGACGTCGAACTTCGGACGGCAGTGAGATCGTGAGCGACCGCGATCTGGCGAACTACCTTCTCAAAGACGCCAAAGTGGCGGTCGTCCCGGGCTCCGCCTTTGGGCTCTCACCCTTCTTCCGCATCTCTTATGCCACCTCCAAATCAGAATTGACGGAAGCATTGCGGAGAATTGGGGAGGCCTGCCGACGGCTCGTGAGCTAACCCGGCATGGCGAAGCCAGCGGCGCATGCTCTTGGGCTGTCTGCACCAAGTGCTCGGGCGAAACCTCCCGCTATTCCCGGCTCGGGGGGACGTAGTCCACAGGCGGACCATGCTCTTGCCTGCGGTCCGGGTCCGGAACCGGCCGGAAAACAGATCAGCGTCGCCTAAGTGACATTCGATAGCTGAAGCGGTCTCCGGGGTGCTGCGAGACAGAGATATAGATTGGACTACCCGCCGATTGGTAGCGCCTTACGATCTCCAGCGCGGGGCTTTTGGCAACGCTTTTCAGGGCGTCGGCCTTTTTGTCGTCAAGCAGAATCGGACGGATCGTCTGGACGACCTCGTCGACGATCACGCCGTATTGATCTGCTATAAGGTCGGCGATGAGTCCGCGTTGGCCGGGCAACGACCTCGCTACCTCGGCATATTCGGGAGAGATGAAGTTGTCCGTCCAGCAGATGGGCGGCGCGGCCGAGCCCGGCTCAATGCGCATGACGCTAACGAGATACCATCGCCTGCCCGGGGCGCACCCCATTCGCCGCGCCAGCTCCTCATCGGCAACGATGTCTCGCTGGTCGATAATGATCCGTTCCGTCGCTGCTCCAAAATGCGCGAGTTCCTCGATCGATGCTGTCGATGCGTTGTACCCGCGCGGGTTTGCGGCGATGACCCGGGTACCGACGCCCTTCTGGCGCGTGACGAACCCCATCGACTCAATGCGATCGAGCGCCGAGCGGACCGTAGCGCGGCTCACCCCACGTTCGGCGGCGATCTCGAGTTCAGTCGGCATTAGTGAACCGACCGCGTAGTCGCCGTTCTTGATCGCCTGAACCAGATTCTCCGATAGCTCCGCATAAATGGGACGCTTGCGCATTCAGACACCCTCCCCTGGAGTTTATCCCTAGCAACGTCGTTGACTCGCCGCAATTGCTTGACTAGGTACGTACTAGAAAATATGTACGTACCTGATTTGGCGAATGGGAGGAAGCCTTGTCTGGCGACACCGAGCACAAATTTATCGACGCTGCGGTCGAAGATGCCGAGAAGTTCGATTTCGGCTCAAAGCACAGAAATTTAAACGGCTGGCAGAAAGCTACGATCGGCGCGCTGTGCGTGCTTTATGCGGTGTTCCACCTCATGGTGCTGAACTTCGTGCAGCTCGATGCCTGGGTCTTCCGCGCGGTCCACGTCAATATCGCCGCGGTCATCGCTTTCGCCATGTATGCGCCCTTCGGTCGGCCGGGCGAAAAAGTCCCCGCGATGGACATGCTGCTCTCCGTCGTAGCGATCGTAGCCACGGGCTATATCTGGTGGAACCTCAACGCGCTGATCCTGCGCACTGGGGTCCTGATGACCACCACCGACGTCCTGGTAGCCACGGCCGGCATCGTCGTGGTCATCGAGTTCACTCGCCGCACCTCCGGCCTCGCGCTGCCGATCCTCGCCGGAATCTTTATCCTATACGGCTTCGTCGGGCCGTGGCTTCCGGGAGTCCTGTTTCATCGGGGATACAGCTTCGGCGAGTTCACGACCTTCGTTTACTCGATGGAAGGCATCTTTGGCATCACCACCGCCGCCGCGGCACTCTATATCGTTCTCTTCGTGCTGTTCGCCGCCTTCCTCCAGGTTTCCAAGGTCGGCGACTTTTTCATGAACCTGGCCTTCGGCGCCTTCGGCTGGCTGCGCGGCGGCCCGGCCAAGGTCTCGCTGTTCGGTTCAATTCTCTTCGGCATGATCTCCGGCTCGGGTGTGGCCAACGTCGTCGCGTCCGGAACCTTCACCATCCCCGTCATGAAGCGGGTGGGGTATAAGCCGTCGAGCGCAGGCGCGATCGAGGCCGCGGCCTCAACGGGCGGGCAACTCACGCCACCGATCATGGGTGCCGGCGCATTTATCATGGCGGAAGTAACGGGTATTCCCTACACCACGATCATCGTCGCGGCTCTCATACCCTGCCTCCTCTATTATTTCGCCGTCTACGTGCACATCGATCTGGAAGCGCGCAAGGAAGGCATCGAGGGCCTGCCCCGCGCAGACCTGCCGCCGCTGAAGCCGATGATGCGCGACGCCTTCGTGCTTGCTCCTCTCGCAGTGCTTCTCATCTTTCTCTTTGCCGGTTTCTCGATCATCTCGGCCGGCTCCTGGGGCATTGCGATCTCCGTTCTTGTGATGCTGCAGCAACGACTCGGCATCGACACGCGGGTTCACGCCGCGCCGATCCTGTGTGCGCTGGCGACGGTCGTGCTTCTGCCCGGCATGCCTGCCAGCACCCATGGCGGCATCGCCTTTGCGGTCGGTCTCATCGCCATCCTGGCGGCCGCGATCGTCGGGCGGCATGCCGCACTGGCCGATGCGCTGAAAGGAACGGGCGTTGATATTCTTGAGGCGCTTTCCATCGGCACACGCCAATCGCTTCAACTGGCTGCCGTCTGCGCATGTGCCGGCATCGTCGTTGGAGTGATCGGTCTGACCGGGCTCGGCGGGCGGTTTTCGGCACTGCTTTTGGGCGTTGCCGGCCAGAGCGAAATGCTAGCGCTCGCCTTCGCCATGATCATCGCGCTGATCCTCGGCATGGGTATGCCGACCACCGCAGCCTACGCCATCGCAGCCAGCGTGGTCGCGCCCGCCTTGCAGCGCATGGGGCTTCCGGTGCTGCCGGTGCATCTCTTTATCTTCTACTACGCGGTGATTTCGACGATCACGCCGCCGATCGCGCTTTCCGCCTTCGCGGGTGCTGCGCTGGCGGGCGCCGATCCATGGAAGACGGCGTTCAAGTCGGTACGCTACGGCATCGCCGCCTTCATCGTCCCGTTTCTGTTCATCCACAATCAGGGCATTCTGTTGGAAGGCAGCGTCATCGACATCGTCAGGACGACGTTGACCGCACTGATCGGGATCTGGGGCATCGCAACCGCCTCGGAAGGTTGGTTTGCCGGGCGTCTGTCGGCATTCCTGCGGATTGCCCTTGCAGCGGCGGCCCTGCTGCTCATCGCCGGCGACATTTACACCGACATCGCCGGCCTAGTCCTGATCGCGGCATTCGTCGCCTACAGGACGCTTCGCGCACGTTCGCGCGCAGTTCACCACCCATCCGGAATTTGATCAGAGGAGGACAAAATGATCAGATCGATTATCTGCATACTCGGCATGGCGGCGATCCTGCCGGCCTCGGCCCAGGAGGCCGACCGGAGCGACTGGCCCAACACCGTGGTGATCGGAACCGCGTCGCCCGGCGGCACGCATGCGATCTACGGCCAGGGTGTGGCCAGCATCATCTCCAACCATGTCGGCGTGTCGGCTTCCACGCAGCAGACACAGGGTCCGACGCAAAACCTCGTGCTGGTCCATTCCGACCGCATCAATGTCGGCCTGACCACCATGGGGCCCGCTTATGAGGCCATGCAGGGCGAACTGGATCTCGATCCAGGCACCGAATACAGCGACGTCCGCGCTCTGTTTCCCATGTACATCACACCGTTCCAGGCCGCGGCGCTTGAGCGCAGCGGGATTAGCTCAGTTTCCGATCTGGCTGGTCGCACCATCGGTGCCGGTCCGCGAGGCGGCACCGGCGGCACGTACTGGGCCCGCTGGCTCGAGACGCTAGGCGTCGATGCCTCCATCCAGAACGGCCCGCTGGGCGACCAGACTTCGCAGCTCGCCGACGGCCGGCTTGATGCCGTGACCACCGCGGCAGGGCTGCCTATCGCGGCGTTCTCCGAGCTCGAGACGCTGGCGCCGACCGTCTTCTTCGGTCTGTCGCAGGAAGAGATCGATACGCTTCGCGATACGGTCCCCTATGCGGTCGAATTCACAATCCCTGCGAACACATACAGCTCTCAGCCGGAAGACATCCAAACGCTGGCGATGTGGAACGTGGCTTTCACCAACGAACGTATGCCCGAATCGCTCGCCTACGAGATCGTGAAGGCCGTATTCGAAAATCAGGAAGAGCTGGTCGCCACGCACGCGTCGGCCAAGGAGACGCTGCTCGAGAACGTCGCCGCCGCGAACGACTTCATGCCCTATCACCCAGGTGCCGTACGCTACTACCGCGAGCAGGGGATCGAGCTCCCCGAAGCAGTCATCCCCGCTGAAATGGCTGAATGAGAATATCGATGGCGACCTTCTTTCCTCAATCAGTGACGGCACTCGACTCCCCGCTTTACGGGCGTAGCTTCGCCGATGACAAAATGCGCGAGCTCTTTTCCGCGCAAAGCTTCATTTCTCGCTGTGTAGAAACGGAGGTCGCCCTCGCCAGGGCGCAGGCGCGCCTCGGCATTATTCCCGAAGACGCAGCGGCGGGCATCACCGCCGCTGCCAGAACCTTCGCGCCTGAGATGGAACGCCTGCGCGACGATACCGAGATCGTCGGCTATCCAATCCTGCCGCTGGTCGAACAGCTATCCGCCCATGCCGGCGAGGCCGGAAAATACCTTCACTGGGGCGCGACCACGCAGGACATCATGGACACCGCCACCGTCCTGCAAATTCGGGATGGGTTAGCTCTCATTAGCCGGCGCATCGAAAGCGTGCGCAAGGCATTGGCGGCGCTGGCGCGTAATCATCGCGACACGCCTATGGCCGGCCGCACACATCTTCAACACGCATTGCCGGTCACTTTTGGCTACAAGGCAGCCGTGTGGCTTTCCGCCTTCGACAGGCATGCCGCGCGCCTTGAGGAAATCAGCCCCCGCGTGCTGGTGGTCGAATTCTCCGGTGCGTCCGGAACGCTCGCCTCGCTCGGAACGCGCGGGCTGGACGTCCAGCGCGAACTGGCGCGCGAGCTCAATCTCGGCGTTCCTTCGATCACCTGGCATTCCGCGCGCGACGCGGTCGCGGAAACCGTTCAGTTCCTGGCTCTCGTTTCCGGCAGCCTCGGCAAGCTCGCGATGGACATTTCTATCATGATGACGACGGAACTCGGTGAGGTCGCCGAGCCCTTTGTGCGTCATCGCGGCGCCAGCAGCACCATGCCGCAAAAGCAGAACCCCGTTTCCTGCGAGCTCATCCTCGCCGGTGCGCGGATCGTGCGCAATCACGCCACGTCGATGCTCGACGCGATGATCCACGACTTCGAGCGCGCGACCGGGCCGTGGCACCTGGAATGGTCCGCCGTCCCCGAAGGCTTTGCAGTCGCATCGGGGATACTCTATCAGGCCGAATTCATGCTGGGCGGCCTCCAGGTCTTCCCGGATCGGATGCGCGAAAATCTTGATCATTCACGCGGGCTGATCGTGGCGGAAGCCGTCATGATGGCGCTTGCGCCCCATACCGGGCGCAAGGAAGCGCACGATATCGTCTATCTCGGCTGCCGCCGTGCGGTGGAGGAGAAAACCGGTCTTTTCGAGGTGCTGCGCACCATGCCGGAAGTGGCCAAGCCGCTCGGCGAAGAGGCGCTCAGGGATCTGACTGATCCCCGCAACTATCTCGGTAGCGCCGGTGCCATGGTCGACAATGTGCTCGGCGGCCGATGACTATTCGCTCGGAATCGGACGCAAACGGTCCCATTGACATTCCAGCGGACCGCTACTGGGGAGCGCAGACCGCCCGCGCGCTGAGGCTGTTCCCGCAGGAAGGACCGCGATTGCCTGTGAGTTTCCTGCGAGCCTTCAGCCTCCAGAAGGCCGCCGCTGCCCGAGCGAACATGGCGCTTGGCGTACTTGATCGAGAACGCGGCGAACGTATCCTCGCCGCTGCCGTGGAATTGCGCGACGGCCGTTTTGACGACCACTTCCCGCTCTCCATTTGGCAGACGGGAAGCGGCACGCAGACGAATATGAACGCCAACGAGGTGCTGGCGAACCGAGCCAACGAACTCTCCGGCCAGCCGCTCGGCACGCGCGACCCGATCCATCCCAACGACCACGTCAATCTCGGCCAGTCGTCCAACGACACCTTTCCCACGGTGATGCATGTCGCCGCCGTACTGGAGCTTCAAGATGGCGTTCTGCCGGCGCTGGATCAATTGGAAACGGCGTTCGCGCGGCTCGAAACCGATCACGGCGCCTATGTCCGCATGGGGCGTACGCATCTCAACGATGCCGTTCCGGTGACGCTTGGCCAGACGTTCGCATCGTATCGCAGGCAGGTGAGCCAGGCTCAAAAGCGGATTGCGGCAACGCTGGCCGATCTCAAAGTGCTTTCGCAGGGTGGAACAGCCGCGGGCAGCGGGTTGAATGCCGCCGAAGGGTTCGATCAGGCCTTTTGCGCAGCGCTCAGCGACGCGACCGGGATCGATTTCGCACCAAATCCCGTCAAGGTGGAGGGCATGGCCGCGCATGACGCGCTCGTGGCGGCATCGGCCGCTCTGGAAGGGCTCGCCACGGCATTGATTCATATCCTCAACGATATCCGGCTTCTTGCGGCCGGTCCGCGCGCTGGGCTGGCCGAACTGAAACTTCCCGACGACGGGCTGTCGTCCTCGATCATGCCGGGCAAGCGGAACGCGACGCTGGCGGAAGCCCTGTTGCAGGTCTGCTTCCGCGCGATTGGCAATCACACCACAGTCGTGTGGGCTGCCGGCTCCGGGCTGTTCGAGCTCAATGTCGCAAAGCCGGTGCTGATCCACGCGTTCCTCGAAAGCGCGACCGGCTTGAAGGTCGCCATCCCATCCTTTGTCGCGGGAACGTTGAACGGATTAGAGGTCAATGGCGAGCGGATGGCGCACTACGTCAATTCCTCGCTGATGCTGGCGACCGCCCTGACACCGCGCCTCGGCTACGACCGTGTGGCGGAAATTATACGCCTGGCCGACCTCGAAAACCTCACCCTGCGGGAGGCCTGCGCCCGTTTCGGCGTGATCTCCATGCAGGATTACGACGCTCTGATCGATCCGGCGCGCATGGCAAACGGCGGCCGCATGAAGGAAGGGGAGAGGGAATGAAGATCGTTCGCATCCTGGAGAAAGACCTGCCGATAACGTCTCCAGGCGCCAATGCCGTAGTCGACTTCGCCGGGCTAACGACGTCGGCGGTCGCGATCGTGACCGATGCGTTCCGGGACGGAAAGCCGCTTGTCGGATACGGCTTCGGATCGATCGGCCGGTGGTCGGTCGGCGGCATGCTGCGCGAGCGCTTCATCCCCCGGATCTTGGCAGTCGAACCGGCGAGCCTTCAGGACGAGACGGGGAACATCGATCCGTTTGCCTGCTGGAACGCCGCGATGCGCAACGAAAAACCCGGCGGCCACGGCGACCGCGCGGTCGCCTTGGGAGCACTCGATATGGCGCTATGGGATCTGCGGGCGAAGGCGGACGGCGTTCCGCTTTACCGCCTCCTGGCGGACCGATACCGTGACGGGCAGGCCGACGAGGACGTCGCGGTCTATGCGGCCGGGGGATACTACCAACCCGGCAGCAATTATCGTTCGCTCCAAGACGAACTCAAGGGCTATATCGATCGCGGCTACAACGAGGTGAAGATCAAGATCGGCGGCGCACCGCTCGCCGAGGACATGAGGCGGATCGAAGCCGCCATCGCTGTTCTTGGTAATGGCTCGCGGCTTGCCGTCGATGCGAATGGGCGCTTCGACCTGGAAACCGCACTCGCCTATGGCCGCGCCATGAGCGACTACGGTCTTCGCTGGTATGAGGAGCCAGGCGACCCGCTCGATTTCCGGCTAATGGCGGTTCTCGCCGAACACTACGATGGACCGCTCGCCACGGGCGAGAACCTTTTTTCGTCGCAGGACGCGCGCAACCTCCTGCGCTATGGTGGGATGCGGGCCGAGCGCGATTTCGTGCAGTTCGACTGCGGCCTCGCCTATGGCATGCCGGACTACCTCAAAGTGCTGGACATCATGCGTCGGCACGGCTGGTCGCCAAGACGCCTGCATCCCCATGGCGGACACCAAATGTCGCTTCACCTTGCAGCAGGCCTCGGCCTTGGCGGCAACGAAAGCTATCCGGGGGTCTTCCAGCCCCTCGGCGGCTTTGCAGACTGTTCGAAGGTGGAAAACGGACGAGTTCGATTGCCCGATGCGCCAGGCGTCGGGCTCGAACTCAAATCCGAGTTGAAGACATGGCTTGACGAAGCGTTCGAAATTTAGCCAGCCTGCTTCTGGCGTGTGAGCGTTTGCTCATCGCCTGAAAGCTTGGTTTGCTTGGGGTTCATTACTGTTAGCGTCTGCTGACGACGACGGTGGATGTCTGAATACCTACGGTGCCATCAAACCCGAGACGGTAAAGCCTCCGTCCACAGCGATCACTTGACCGTTGACATAGGACGACAGATTGTCGTCCAGCAGAACCATCGCCATCGACGCAATTTCGTCCACTGAGGCGTACCGGCCGAGCGGAACGCGCGATTTCCAATCGTTCCTCGTCTTTTCATCATGCCATTTCTGCGCCATCGGCGTTTCAACGGGTCCGGGAGCAATGGCATTGACACGTACGCCATGAGGGGCGAGTTCCACCGCCATAATGCGGGTCATCGTGTTTACCGCACCTTTCGAGGCACCATAAGCAACACGACCGACGCTGCCCTGGATTCCGGAGACAGAGGTGATGTTCACCACCGAGCCATTGCTCATGTGTCTCACAGCTGATTGCGCTACGATGAAAGACCCGATGACATTGACGTCGAGAACCTTGCGAAACTGCGCCGGTGTTGTCTCCTTAAAAGGAATATTTTGTCCGATGCCGGCGCAGTTGACGACCCCGTCAATGCGCTCGAATGTTTCGACAACCTTTCGCACCGCTGCGTCGACCGCGTTCTCGTCTGTGACATCGATGCCGAAGGTCGTGACGTCATCCGTCGAAAAAGTCTCTCGAAGCGCGTCCAGGGCTTCTCCGGGTAGGTCGAATACGGCTGTATGCCATCCAGCCCTAACCGCGTGGTCCAGAATGCCGCGCCCGATACCCGACGCACCGCCTGTAAGAACAAGAACTTTCTTCTTCATCAACGAGCTTGCCGCTAAAGCCAACGTCGGATGTTTCTTGAAACCGCAGCGCGCGTAATCCCATAACGCTCCTGCAACACTTCCAGAGTACCCGCCGCCAAAAAACGGTCAGGCAACGCGATGCGCCGCATCTCGGCTGAAACACCGTTCATGCTCAGACAGCTTGCAACTGCTTCGCCGAGACCGCCGACGCAGGAATGGTTCTCGGCGGTGACAATCAATCGGCCAGTCCGCTTCGCTTCCCGCAGGATCGTCATCTCGTCCAATGGTTTGATCGTAGGCACATGAAGCACCGCGACGTCGATGCCGTCGGCTTGAAGCTCCTTGGCGCTATCGAGCGCTCGCATGGTCATGAAGCCCGTTGAGATGATCAGCACGTCCCGGCCGCCACGCAGAAGGACCGCCTTGCCCAGCTCGAATCGATAATCATACTCGTCGAGGACCACGGCAACGTTCCCGCGCAGGATGCGGGAGTAGACCGGGCCATCATAATCGGCGATGGCAGGCACCATTTGCTCGATCTCATGCGCGTCGCATGGATCGATCACCACCATGTTCGGCATGGCACGGAAGATAGCGATATCGTCGGTCGCCTGGTGGCTGGGACCGTAACCTGTGGTCAAGCCCGGCAGGCCACCGATCAGCTTAACGCTGGCGTCCTGTTCGGCAACGGCCTGGGACATGAAATCATAGCAGCGCCGCGATGCGAAGGTTGCGTAGGTGGTGGCGAAGGGAATGAAACCCTCCTTCGCCAAGCCTCCGGCTGCGGTCGCCATCAACTGTTCGGACATACCCATCTGGTAGAAACGATCAGGATATGCCTCGGCAAAGATATGCATATCCGTATACTTTGCGAGGTCAGCGCTCATGCCAACGATTTCCGGCCGGGTCCGCGCCAGTTCAATAAGCGCGTTTCCGAAAGGCATCGGCTTCGTACGGTGCCCCTCGTCAATTGACGAGGCGGCGATCACGGGTGCAGCATTCTTGGCTATTGTCGACGTGCCGCTCATTTGCTTCTCCCTTTGTCGAGTGCTTCGTAGGCACGTTTCCAATCTTCCTCGCCAAGCCGGATAAAGTGGCTCTTCTCACGGCCTTCCAGGAAATCGACGCCGCAACCCATTTTCGTGTCACAGATGATGATCCGCGGCTTCGGCTCCGCATATTCGCGTGCCCGGTCAAACGCCGCTACCAGTGCCGAAAGGTTGTTGCCATCGATGCGCTGCACGTAAAAGCCGAACGCCTCGAACTTTTCGACGACCGGTTCGGTATTCATCACCTTCATGGACGGACCGTCCGCCTGCACCTGATTGAAATCAACAATGGCGATGATGTTGTCGAGCCGGTAATTCGAGGCGGAGATCGCTGCTTCCCAGGTTGGCCCTTCGGCAAGTTCGCCGTCGCCCATCAGCGTGTAAATAAACGATTTGGATTTCTTGCGCTTGAGCCCCATGCCCATGCCGACGGCCATAGGCAGGCCAAGGCCGATAGACCCGCCCGACATTTCCGCACCCGGTGTGTAGGAAGTCATCCCCGACATCGGCAGGCGGCTATCGTCGAGAGCGTAGGTCGGCAGTTCTTCTTCCGGGAGATAGCCAGCAGCAACGAGAACCGCATAATGCGCGATACCGTAGTGGCCCACCGAAAGAAGGAAACGGTCGCGTCCCTCCCAGTCTGGCTGATCGGGACGGTGCTTCATCGCATGGAAGTATGTAACCGTGAGCACATCGGCAACGCCCAGAGCCTGAGCAATATAACCCTGGCCCTGCGTCTCAGCCATCACGAGCGCGTTGCGGCGGACACGATAAGCATGATCCGCAAGCGCACTATTATGCAGATTCGCATGCTGGTTCATCGAAACTCCTTCTCATAACTCTGACCGTTGGACGGCCGAAAATCTGCTTCATGGAAAGGCGCGGGCGGAGCAACTTTGGCCGCCATCGACGGGCAGGCAGACGCCGGTGATAAAGCGCGCCGCATCGGAGGCGAGGAAAAGCGCAGCCTGGGCAACGTCCTCGGGCTGCCCATTGCGGCGCATCGGCACCATCGCAATGCGTGCTTCGCGCATTTCCTCCGGCGAGCCATAGGTATTGGCTATTGCCTGCTGGAGCATAGGCGTCTCGATTGCGCCGGGGATCACGCAGTTGGCGCGTATCCCGTGGCGGGCATACTCCATCGCGATTGAAACGGTTGCCTGGTTCACGGCAGCCTTAGCCGCCGAGTAAGCGAAATAGGCGTATCCGGTCCACCTTAGCGAGGCGAGTGAGGACACATTGACAATAGCGCCGCGCCCTGCATCGAGCATGGCTGGCAACACCGCTTTGCAAGCACGGTAGACAGTGCCCAGATTGAGGTCGAGCGCTTTGTGATAGTCTGGTTCGCTTAGCTCCACCGGCCCGCCCATCACGGTCACGCCAATATTGTTATGAAGCACATCAATGCGACCGAAGCGTTCGAGGATAGTTGCGGTCAGCCCCTCCATCTCCTTCAGATCGGTGGCATCGACGCGTATTGCGACAGCTTTCCCGCCTTCCCGCTCGATGATCGCGCGGCTGCGTTCGGCCGCTTCGAGGTCCCGATCTGCGCAGATGACCTGCGCCCCTTCGCAGGCATAGGCACGGGCGGCCGCACCGCCGTTGTTCCAGCCCTCTCTGGGCCGCCCCGCCCCGACGACGAGAACGACTTTCTCTGCGAAACGGGCACCTTGCGCCACTTGAAGCGTCATGACAGCACCCCCAGCGAGATCCACGGGAAGACAGCGATCAACACAAGCCCCACGATCAAAGCTAAGATGTAGGGCCAGATCGCACGAAGCGCGTCGTCGGGGGCAACATTGCCGATCCGGCACGCGAGATAGAAGCCGATGCCGATAGGTGGAGCCATCAGTCCGATATTCATCGCGACCACGACTATCATGGCATAGTGGACCGGATGCAGCCCGAAATCGGCCGCTATCGGGAACATCAGCGGCGACATGAGAACGAGGGCCGGCAGTCCTTCGAGCACGCAACCCAGGATGAGAAATGTTACGATAGATACGGCGATAAACGAAACGGCGCCACCCGGCAGGCCAGCTGCGATATCAGCGATCATCTGGCCGACGCCCGCCTGCGTGATAGCCCACGCCATGGAAAGCGCAGTCCCGAGGATCAGCAGGATCGCACCGCTCATCGCTGCTGTCTCGACAAGCATCTTGTAAATGCTCTTCAGCGAGAGACCGCCATAGAGCATCGCGCCAATTGCAAGACCGTACACGACGGCAATGGTGGAAACTTCCGTCGCAGTGGCGATGCCGCTCGAAACTGATCCGCGGATGAGGAACGGCAAAACAAGCGCCGGTGCGGCGATGACTAGTAGCTGAATCGTCATCCCCAGCGGCGCACGGCGCACGCCTTCCATGGATTCATGGCGTGCACGCCAGCGGGCAAGAGCCATTAGCACCAGCAGGAGAACCATCGCCACGACGAAGCCACTGGCAAACAGATCTGCAATGGAGATTCCGGCAACGGCCCCAAGAACGATCAGTATGATCGACGGCGGCACGGTATCGGCCATGGCGGCGCCGGTTGCGAGCTGCGCGATCATTTCAGGAGGATTGTTGCCGCGGCGCTTCATTTCCGGGAAAAGCGCCGGGGCTACCGTCGCCATGTCCGACACCTTGGAGCCGGATATGCCGGAAACGATGAAAAGTGAGCTCAGCAGCACGTACGACATACCGGCCTTGACATGACCGATAAGTGAACCAAGGAAATCGACGATTGCCTTGCCCATGCCCGTCGTGTCGAGAACGCATCCCAGAAGGACAAAAATCGGGACCGACAGGAGAATGATACCGGACATGCCCTCGTCCATCCGGCCGACCATGACATAGATCGGAACATAGGAGGCGAAGGCCAGGTAACAGAGTGTTCCTAGCCCGAAGCAGAAGGCGATCGGAACACCGGCGGCGAGTCCTAGGGCAACAACCAGGACAAGGAAGAAGCCCAACGAAACATTTCCGATATTGATGAAGTAGTCGGAAAGCGCCCAGAACGCGAAGCCGGCGCCCACGACAATCACCACCCCGGTGAGGATTTCCGACAAGGAGTGACTGCGAAAGGCATGCACCAGCAGCAGCCCAAGCATCATCGTGAAGCCAACCGGAATACCGGCAACGCGGAACGTGTTTGGGATATGAAGAGCCGCCGAGGTGATGAACCACTCCTCATAGGCATACTCAAATGTCACCGGCAGCATAGCGACAAGAAACGCCGCCACAGCCATCAGCGCAGTGGCCTCCACGGGCCCCTGAAAACGCTCGGGCAACAGCCGCAGAAAAAGCGTAAGCCGCAGATGCTCGTTACGATCGAGCGCGATCGCCGAGCCCAGCATGGCAAGCCAGATGAAACAGATGGACGCCGCCTCCTCCACCCATACGAGAGGAAGATCGATCACGTATCTGGAGATCACGCCGCCTAGAAGCAGCAAAACTACGGCCGCCATTAGTAAGGCAGCCACGAATTCAACCGGGCGCATAAATGCCGACCCGGCGCGGGCCTCAAGATTCTCGCTAACCTCGCCGAGGGCGAAGTCTTCGCTTGCTGTTGTCATGATTTTGTCGTCCGAGACTGCGGCTCCGCCGAAAGGTAGTCGGAATGGACGAATGCGCTCGCGCGAGCGCATTCGTTTCTCAGCATCGTCAGGCGAGAGGGCCGGTCACCTTCTCCAGAAGGGACCACGCTTCCTCACCATAGTTGTTTTTCCATTCGCTATAGAAATTCGCCTCGCGCAGTTGGTCGCGGATCGCTGCGGGGTCGGGCTCGTTGAACTGCATGCCGCTCTCTTCCAAAGAAGTACGGAGCGTTGCATTCAACCGATCGATGTCCTCCCGCTGGTCGAGCGTGGAGCGCTCAATGTTCCGGCTGACGATCTCCTTGATGTCATCCGGCAACCGATCCCAAGACCGCTGGTTTGCCAGCATCCAGAATCCGTCCCACATGTGATTGGTTAGCGAGCAGTACTCCTGCACTTCGTAGAGCTTGCCCACATCGATTGTGGAAAGAGGATTCTCCTGAGCGTCAACTATGCCCGTCTGCAAAGCGGTATAGACTTCGTTCCAGTTGATACTTGCCGGCGCGCACCCCAATGCCTGGAACATCGACGTCCAAAGCGGGCTGACGGGGACTCGGATCTTCAAACCGCGCAGGTTCTCAGGTCCCTCGATTGGCCCCGTCGAGGTCGTAATCTGGCGAAAGCCGTTATTGAAGATCTTGTCCATCACATGAAGACGGGAAGCTTTGATCTGATCGCGCACATAGGCGCCCAGATCTCCGTCCATAGCCGCCCAGACTTCGCCCGTATTCTTGAAGGCGAAGCCCATGCCGTTGATGGATGCCACAGGAACCAGCGACGACAAGATGATGCCGGACAGGGTGAAAAACTCGACTGCGCCGGAGCGTACCTGATTGAGCGTATCCGTGTCCGACCCCAGCTGATTGTTGGGGAAGATCTGCAGCTCGAAGCGTCCGTCCGTTTCTTCCGCGATTCGATCGCGCGCCTCTTCCATCCGGTTATTCATCGGATGGCCGAGGGGAAAATTGTTGGCGAACTTGTAGCGGAACTCGGCAGCCTGGGCCTTGCCGGAAATGATGGCCGGCGCCGCAATTGCACCTATGCCTGCTCCGATGAAGATACGACGATTGATACCCATTCTTGATTTCTCCTCCTTGGATCGGCCCCGCCACCTGCACGCGGCATATGCGACGCCGAGTTGTTAAAAACTCCCGATGACAAAAGTCATATCATGGAGTAGTTTGTGAAAAAACATGACATTCCAAAAAAAAGTCGTTATAAATCATCGAATTAGAAATTTTACCAGTCCATAATATGGACCGCATGGAGGAGTCGATGGAGGAGCCATCGGGAAGTCAAAGCGTCGAACGTGCCATGCACCTGCTGGCGCTAGTCGCTGAACGGCACAAGAACGGCGCCACGCTGGCGGAGCTCGTCCGTGCCAGCGGCTTCAAGCAACCCACCACGAGACGGTTGCTGGTCGCATTGATCCGCTCGGGATTGGTTTCGCAGAACGAAACAACGAGACGCTATCAGCTCGGTGTGTCGGCATATCTTTACGGCACAATCGCTTCGGATCGCTTTGCCGTGCACACGATGGCCGACGAATCAGTCCGGCGCTTGGCGGAGCGATCGGAGGACACAGCCTTCTTCTGTTTACGGCAGGGTCTGCATACCCTTTGTATGCAGCGCGAAGAGGGGTTGCACCCCATTCGTTCCCATGTGCTCAACGTCGGCCAGCGCCATCCGCTCGGCGTGGCCGCTCATGGAATCGCCATCCTGGCGAGCCTGGAGGACCGTGAAATCGACATGATTGTCGCGGTTCACCGCGACTATTACGCAAGTCACTATCCGATGCTGACGGAGCCGGTCCTGAGGCAGGCGATCGCGGAGACGAGAAGGCGCGGCTGCGCGATCAACAGGGGCATTTTCCACGCCGGTGCATGGGCGATCGCAGTCGCCATTCGCGACCATACCGGTCGGGTGACTGGCGCCTTGTCGATCGGTGCCATCGAGTCGCGGCTCAACGAAAGCCGCCAGCCGGAAATCATCACTATGCTTAAAAGCGAGGCGCGGAAGCTCGAAACGCGGCTCACGGCACTCAGCACCCAGTTTTCCCCTGAAAGTCAAGCGGTTCAAATGCGCACTTCTACCGCGGTACAGGAATGATCTGAGCCATGCACGACGCAACAGCCTACGGTAAAGCTCTGAACTCAGCACGCCACCTGACCCATCCGGGTCCGATCGATCCGACACGTGTGCGGAGTTACTCGTCCGGCAGCCGCGCTGGCACCATCCGTTTGCCGGAAGGCGCAATCGTGATGGATGCGATTGCTGCCCATCTAGAGCCGTTGGAAATTCGAAGTGCAGCACTCGACCTTTCAGGGCTGGTGCTCGGACCAATGCAGTTCGTTATGCCGACCTATTCGAAGACGGCCGAACACGTCGCCTACTACAGCGAAACCTATTTTCGTGATGGCCCTGTGACGATCGAAGAGGGCACGGCTACCTACGGTTCGCGCGATGGCCGCCCCTTCCTCCACGGCCACGTGCTCTGGCACGACGAGGACGGCACGCAACGCGGCGGCCATATCCTCCCCTTTGACTGCCGGGTCGGGCGCGACTGCGAGATCGCATATGTGGGCAGTCAGGACATTGCGATGGAGGCGCGGTTCGATCCTGAGACGAACTTCACCCTGTTCGGTCCGCAAGCCGTCAATCCGAAAACCTCCGGCGACTTAGTGGTCGCTCAAATTCGACCGAATGAGGACCTGGTCGATACGCTGGAGCGCGTCTGCGCCGAACACGGTGTCACCTCAGGGCGGGTGCTCAGCCTGATCGGCAGCACCGTCGGGGCGCGATTTGAAGGTGGCCCCGCAATAGATGAGGTACCCACGGAGATTCTCGGCCTCGAAGGATCGATTGGAACCGACGGGGTGGGCCGTCCGCGCCTTGAACTCGAAATTGCGTTGATCGACGCTGCCGGCAATATCCATCGGGGTCGTCCAAGCCGACACGAGAATCCCATCCTGATCTGCGTCGAAGCCTTCCTCCAATTCCACCGCGACTAAGCTCATTCTCAGGACCTTACATGACGCGCTACACAGTATCCCATTGGGGCATCTATGAATACGACGAGACCGAGGCCACCCCTCGGTTGCGCCCTCTGCAGTCAGATCCCGACCCGTCGATGATTGGTCTTTACCAATTAGATCCCAAACTGCTCGAAACTCGTATCAAGCGGCCTTCCATTCGCAGAAGTTGGCTTCAACATGGCCCCGGCGCCCATCCGGAGCTACGGGGGAAAGAACCCTTCGTGGAGGTGGAGTGGGAGCTTGCTCTCGACCTTATTTCGGCGGAACTGAAGCGAGTGAAGCGCGAATATGGCAACAGCGCCATTTTCGGAGGGTCCTACGGATGGGCCAGTGCGGGCCGCTTTCATCACGCGCAGAGTCAGGTTCACCGGTTCCTGAACTGCATCGGCGGCTACGTCCGGCACACCGGCTCCTATTCTCTAGGCGCAGCTCACGTCATTCTGCCGCATATCGCAGGTACGGTGGCGGATCTGAGCGCTGAGCACACGACCTGGGATGTTCTTGCCGAGCACACGGAACTGTTCGTGACCTTCGGTGGCGTTCCGACCAAGAATGCTCAATCCTCACCGGGCGGTGCGGGCCACCATCGGGTCGGCCCAGGCCTGAAGGCTATGGCCGAAAAAGGCGTCCGTTTTGTCAATATCGGGCCCTGTAACGACAATATCGCGGCGGAATGCAAGGCAGAATGGATTCGTTGCCGGCCGAATTCCGACGTGGCTCTCATGCTCGCCCTTGCTTGGCAGCTCGTGGAAGATGACGCTCATGATCAAGCGTTTCTCCGCCGCTATACGGTGGGTTTTGAGAAGTTCCTTCCTTACCTTTTGGGTGATGATGATGGCGTGGCGAAGACCCCCGCTTGGGCGGCTGAGCTCACGGGAGTTCAAGCCGATCGAATCGTGAGCCTTGCGCGCCAGATGGCCCGCTCCCGTACGATGGTGAACATTGCTTGGTCATTGCAACGGGCCCATCACGGCGAACAGGCATTCTGGATGGCGATAACGCTCGCGGCGATGATCGGCCAGATCGGATTGCCTGGGGGCGGATTCGGCGTCGGGTACGGTCCAATGAATGCCAACGGATCCCCACACCGCCGCCTTTCAGGCCCGACCCTTTCGCAAGGCAGGAATGCCGTTCAGGATTACATCCCTTGCGCCAGAATAGCGGACATGTTGCTCAATCCCGGCGCAACATTCGAGCATGACGGGGCCTTGCGGACCTATCCCGACATTCAATTGATCTATTGGGCTGGCGGCAATCCCTATCATCATCATCAGGATCTCAATCGGCTCAATCGGGCTTGGCAGAAGCCGCAGACGATCATCGTACACGATCCGTTCTGGACAGCGAGCGCCAAGCGCGCCGACATCGCCCTGCCCGTGACAACTGCGATGGAACGGAACGATATCGGCTACGCAACGCAAGAAGGCTTTTTGGTTGCGATGCGTCAGATAGTGGAGCCGTTCGGCGACGCCCGCTTCGACTATCAAATATTCGCTTCGCTCGCCAACCGCATGGGTGTGGGCGAAGCGTTTACGGAAGGGCGTGATGATCAAGCCTGGTTATCTCACATCTATGAGGAAACGCGTGAGCACTGGCTCCGAGAGGGCATCAAGTGCCCCGATTTCGAAACCTTCTGGGAGCAAGGCCTCATAGATCTCGCGGAACAGGCCAAACCGCGCGTTATGTTTGAGGATTTCCGGAATGCGCCGGAGGCGCACCCACTCACCACGCCCTCCGGCCGCATCGAGATCTTTTCGGAGACAATAGCATCCTTCAATTTGCCAGACTGCAAGGGGCATCCCGCTTGGTTCGAGCCGCGAGAGTGGCTGGGTACAGCCGGGCCTGGCATGTTGCACCTTCTTACCGACCAGCCCGCGCGCAAATTGCACAGCCAGCTCGATGCCAGTCCCTATAGCGCTGCTGGCAAGGTGAACGGACGTGAGTGCATCTATATGAATCCTGCCGATGCCGAGACGCGCGGTCTTTCTCAAAACGATACGGTAGAGGTCTGGAACCGAAGAGGTCGGTGCCTCGCATCCGTCAGCATAACCGATGAAATCATGCAGGGTGTCGTTAGGATTTCAACGGGAGCATGGTACGATCCCGATGAACGGGGCTGTGATCTGCACGGAAACCCCAATGTGTTGACACTAGACATCGGTACTTCTTCTCTCGGACAGGGATGTGCAGCCCAGACCTGCTTGGTAAGCTTACGCGGCCCTCTGCGAAATGCTCCAGAACCTAACCCGTTTCGGCGACCGCAGCTCGTTCCTTGACCGCAAGCGCCAAGTTGCCAAGCCGATCCGGAAGCGCAGACCATGGCTTAGGATCTAGTGGTTTCGTTGCAAATTTTCGGTGAGTCGAACGGAAGCTTATTGCTGGACGCAATCAGGCGGCGATTGCCTCGAACTGTTCCTTAGGCATCGGAGCAGGATTGAAGAAGATCGGCTATGCCGTTTTGACAATCGTCAGGAAGGCTTTTCCAACGTCTACCGCATCGCGCAGCTGAGAATTTGGAGGCGCGGCTGCCCGCGCCGCGCATCACGGAACGATAGAAGAAGGGAAGGCTCCCTACGTCAATATGAATCCATCAGGTAAAATAAATTGGTGGAGCCAAGGGGAGTCGAACCCCTGACCTCTTGAATGCCATTCAAGCGCTCTCCCAACTGAGCTATGGCCCCACACTTTGGCTCCCCAGGAGCCGCCGCCGTTTCCGGCGGAAGAGGTCACTCCGGTCTGGGCTACCGAAGTTGCTGGCGGCTTCTAAACCCGACAGCCGCCAGAATCAAGCCCGCAATCTATCCAAGGCTTGAACATTTTTCGTCTACAGCGCCGTCGGTGCGCTAGTGTTCCTCGTCCTCTTCGCCGACGCCGATGATGCCTGCGACATCGTCGTCGTCCTCCTCTTCCTCCTCAAGGAAGGTGTCGTCATCATCGCCGAGGTCGACATCCTCGTCGATGTCCGGCAGATCGGCGTCGTCGCCCTTCGCATCTTCATCCGCCTCCTCGAGTGAGACGACTTCGACGCCCTCCTCAGCATCGAGCTCCTTCTCTTCCAGATCCTCTTCTTCTTCGATCGGTTCCGCACCGGACTCGAAATAGCTGCGCGGATAGGCGGCGCCCGTATAGGGCGATACGATCGGATCCCTGTTCAGATCGTAGAATTTGCGGCCCGTTTCCGGGCAGATGCGTTTGGTGCCGAGTTCGGGTTTAGCCACCTTCTGTCCTCATCGTCTTCCTGACCGGCCCGATGAACCGGCATATTTGGCAGGCGGACCAAGGCCGCTGCTTGCCGCGTTGTTCCGGTCCCATAGCTAGAGATCGCGCGACTGTCAAAGCCTAATGAGGCGCTAATTGCAAGGCTTTGCGCAGCCCCGCTTTCCTGGGGGATGACCGGCAATTTGCGACGTGCTAGAGCCACACCACAAATGGCCCTGGAGAGAACGCGCATGAACCATCATCTTCCCAGCCGCCCCGCGCGCAGCCGCCGGTCGCAGGGCCTTAAAGGTAATGTGCGCGTGCCGGGTGACAAGTCCATCTCGCACCGGGCGCTGATGTTCGGAGGCCTCGCCTCGGGCGAGACGCGCATCTCTGGGCTGCTCGAAGGCGAGGACGTGCTGCGGACGGCCGAAGCGATGAGGGCGATGGGCGCGCAGATCGACCGCCGGGACGGGACCTGGACCATCCGTGGGGTCGGCAATGGCTGCCTTCTGGAGCCGGAGGCGCCGCTCGATTTCGGCAATGCGGGTACGGGTTCGCGCCTTACAATGGGTCTTGTCGGCACTTATGACATGACGACCCGCTTCATTGGCGACGCATCGCTTTCCAAGCGGCCCATGGGCCGGGTGCTTGATCCGCTGCGCGAAATGGGCACCCAGGTGCTGCAGGCAGAGCCGGGGGACCGGCTGCCGATCACGCTGCGCGGGCCGAAACATGCCACGCCGATAAACTACCGCGTGCCGATGGCCTCCGCCCAGGTGAAGTCGGCCGTGCTGCTTGCCGGCCTCAACACGCCGGGCGTCACAACGGTGATCGAACCGGTAATGACGCGCGACCATACGGAGAAGATGCTTTCGGGGTTCGGTGCTGCCATCCAGATCGAGACGGATAAAGAGGGCGCGCGCCACATCAGTATACAGGGGCAGGGCACGCTCAAAGGGCAGGTGATCGCAGTGCCGGGCGACCCTTCTTCCGCCGCGTTTCCTCTTGTAGCGGCGCTCATTGTGCCGGGGTCAGACATCCTTATCGAGAATGTACTGATGAATCCGACCCGGACCGGCCTTATCTTGACGCTGCAGGAGATGGGCGCGGATATCGAACTTCTGAATCGCCGCTCCGCAGGCGGCGAGGATGTGGCGGATCTCCGCGTGCGATCCTCGGCGCTGAAGGGCGTGACGGTTCCCGCTTCGCGCGCGCCATCCATGATAGACGAGTACCCAATTTTGGCCGTGGCTGCGAGTTTGGCGGAAGGCGAGACGGTGATGCTGGGGCTTGAGGAGCTGCGCGTTAAGGAATCCGATCGCCTGTCCGCGGTTGCCGAGGGGCTCAAGGTGAATAGCATCGACTGCACGGAGGGCAAGGATACGCTTACGGTGCGTGGCAGGCCAGAGGGTAAGGGTCTTGGCGGGGCGACCGTGACTACTCACCTTGATCACCGCATTGCAATGGCCTTTCTGGTGCTGGGCCTGGCGAGCGGAAAGCCCGTTAGCGTGGACGATCAGTCGATGATCGCGACCAGTTTTCCGGAATTCATGGACCTGATGACCGGGCTGGGCGCAGAAATCGAGGATAGGGATTAACAACTATGGCTGACGCGAAAGTGGCGATGGTCATCGGCGGCGGCAGCGGCATCGGAGCTGCAGGCGCGCGCCGGCTGGCCGAAGACGGGTACTCGGTGGCCATACTTTCCTCTTCCGGAAAAGGAGAGGAACTCGCGAAAGAACTCGGCGGGTTGGGCTTCACGGGTTCCAACCGCTCTGTGGATGACCTGCAGCGCTTTACATCCACCGTACTCAACAGCTTCGGGCGGATCGATACCGTCGTCAACAGTGCCGGCCACGGACCGAAAGGGGAACTGCTCGAAATTTCGGACGCCGACTGGCAGCTGGGCATGGAGTTCTATCTGCTTAATGTTGTGCGCATTGCTCGCCTCGTGACACCGGTGATGCGGGCGCAGAAGTCGGGTTCAATCGTCAATATATCGACTTACGCTACGTTCGAACCGGAGGCGGATTTCCCTACATCCGGTGTTTTCCGTTCAGGTCTCGCAGCCTTCGCTAAGCTGTTTGCAGACAGATATGCGCCCGACCATATACGCATGAACAATGTGCTTCCCGGCTTCGTCGAAAGCCTGCCGGAAAGAGAGGCACGACGCGCGCGCATTCCAATGGGTCGCTACGGCACGGCGGAGGAGATTGCCGAGCTCATCCTGTTCTTGGCCTCCGAAAGGTCGAGCTATATCACCGGCCAGAACATTCGCATCGATGGCGGGATCACCCGGTCGGTATGATGGGGGGGCATTTCGTCATCGCCATCGATGGCCCGGCCGCTTCCGGCAAGGGCACGCTCGGGCGCCGTCTGGCGGAACATTTCGGGTTCAACCATCTCGACACCGGCCTGACCTATCGGGCCGTGGCAAAGACACTGCTTGATGCCGGACTGCCGCTCGACAACGAGATCGAGGCCGAAAGGGCGGCCCGCGCCGTCGATCTTGCAAGGCTGGATCGCGAAGTGCTCTCCGCCCATACCGTCGGCGAAGCCGCGTCAAAGATCGCGGCCATGGGGCCGGTGCGCCGTGCGCTCGTGGAAAAACAGCGGGCGTTTGCGCGGCAAGTCCCCGGCGCAGTGCTCGACGGCCGCGATATCGGCACGGTGGTTTGTCCCGATGCGGATGTGAAACTATATGTCACGGCCAGCGCTCCTGTCCGGGCCGAGCGCCGCTGGCGCGAGATCCTGGCGACAGGCGGACATGCCGAATATGGCGAAATCCTCGCCGATGTGGAAAGGCGCGACGCCCGCGACATGGGCCGCACCGACAGCCCGCTCAAGCCGGCTGCAGACGCGCACTTGCTAGATACCAGCGAAATGGATATAGAAACGGCGTTTCTTAACGCCAGCTCCCTTGTTGAAAGGGTGTTCGCCGAGAGAAATAAGCCTGAGTGAGACGGCGCTGGCTGCTTCCGGAAAGGAAGGGCAAGCGCTTTTCAGCATGTGCAGTTTCATAAGTAAGTTCTTACTTATTATGCACGTAGAATGAACCGGTCTGCCCCGCATTTCATGCGCCGGATCACCGCGGAAGCGGTCTTGGCCTTCGAAAAGAGGCCGTATGCTGGGCAAGGCCAAATGCAACACCAACCCGCCGGCGCTTTCGCCCCACAAGGGCGCTTTCAGGAGAATCAATGTCACAATTCAATCCGTCTCGCGATGATTTCGCGAGCCTTCTCGACGAATCCTTTTCCGGGCGCGATGCGGTCGAGGGTTCGGTCGTCAAGGGCATCATCACCGCAATCGAAAAGGACATGGCAATCATCGACGTCGGCCTGAAGGTCGAAGGCCGTGTCCCGCTCAAGGAATTTGGCGCCAGGGCCAAGGATGGCCAGCTGAAGCCGGGCGACGAGGTCGAGGTGTATGTCGAGCGCATCGAGAATGCGCTGGGCGAGGCCATGCTGTCGCGCGAGAAGGCTCGCCGCGAGGAAAGCTGGACCAAGCTTGAAGAGAAATTCAACAAGGGTGAGCGCGTCGAAGGCGTCATCTTCAACCAGGTCAAGGGCGGCTTCACGGTCGATCTCGACGGCGCCGTCGCGTTCCTGCCGCGAAGCCAGGTGGACATCCGGCCGATCCGCGACGTCTCTCCGCTCATGCACACGCCGCAGCCCTTCGAAATCCTCAAGATGGACAAGCGGCGCGGCAACATCGTCGTCTCCCGCCGCACCGTGCTGGAGGAAAGCCGCGCCGAGCAGCGCTCGGAGATCGTGCAGAACCTCGAAGAGGGCCAGGTGGTCGAGGGTGTCGTCAAGAACATCACCGATTACGGCGCGTTCGTGGACCTGGGCGGCATCGACGGCCTCCTGCACGTCACCGATATGGCCTGGAGGCGCGTCAACCATCCGACCGAGATCCTCAATATCGGCCAGACGGTGAAGGTGCAGATCATCCGCATCAACCAGGAGACGCACCGCATTTCGCTCGGCATGAAGCAGCTCGAGTCCGACCCGTGGGAAGGCATCGGCGGCAAGTATCCGCTGGGCAAGAAAGTGCAGGGCCGCGTCACGAACATCACCGACTACGGCGCCTTCGTGGAACTGGAGCCTGGCATCGAGGGCCTCATTCACGTCTCCGAGATGTCCTGGACCAAGAAGAACGTGCATCCCGGCAAGATCCTGTCCACGACGCAGGAGGTCGAGGTGGTCGTGCTCGAGGTCGATCCGGTCAAGCGCCGTATTTCACTGGGCCTCAAGCAGACGCTGGAGAACCCGTGGGAAGCCTTTGCCCGCAATCACCCGGTTGGCTCGGTGGTCGAGGGCGAGGTCAAGAACAAGACCGAGTTCGGTCTGTTCATCGGCCTCGAAGGCGACGTGGACGGCATGGTCCATCTCTCGGATCTCGACTGGTCGCGCCCCGGCGAACAGGTAATCGAGGAATACAACCGCGGCGACATGGTCAAGGCGCAGGTCCTCGATGTGGATATCGAGAAGGAGCGTATCTCCCTCGGTATCAAGCAGCTCGGGCGTGATGTGGTCGGCGAGGCTGTTGCGTCCGGCGAACTGCGCAAGAACGCGGTGGTCACCTGCGAGGTGATCGGCGTGAGAGATGCCGGTCTCGACGTGCGCCTGGTCGACCATGACATCGAGAGCTTCATCAAGCGCTCCGACCTTTCCCGCGATCGCGACGAGCAACGCCCCGAGCGTTTCGCCGTGGGCCAGAAGGTGGACGCCCGCGTGACCCAGTTCGACAAGAAGTCACGCAAGCTCAGCGTGTCCATCAAGGCACTGGAGATCGCCGAGGAGAAGGAAGCAGTCGCCCAGTACGGCTCGACCGATTCCGGAGCCTCGCTCGGCGACATTCTGGGCGCAGCACTCAAGAAGCAGAGCGGCGGCAAAGAGGAATAGCCTCCTCCGCTGTTTCGTAATGATCGCAGATCCCCCCGCGACCGCGCGGGGGGATTTCGTTTAGAGACTGGGTTAAAACTGGCTTAACTTTGTCTGTTGGATAATCCTGGCTAGGCAAGTGCCGCGGCCGCTGGTTGGGGGCAAGGTCAAATTCCGGATGGGGGATAAAAAGCAAAGCCCAGCGCCCTTGCGGCCGGAAGTCTTGAAGCTCAGAATCCGAGCCGACCAACTCAACGACATCCGCCGTGGCATTTTCTTTTCGAACCCGATCAGCAGCCTCCTCTCCGCCCTGATCCTTGCGGCACATATTGCGGCCGGTCATGCCTTTGTTGCCGTACTGGTGTGGTTCCTCGCCATTAACGCCATCAATGGCGCGCGGATTATATGCGCGTTCAGGCAATCACGAATTTCCAAGCAGGGGTGTGAAGATCTGTCCAAGGTCATGGCGCATCTTGGTCAGTTCAAGCTCCTCGCTTTTTTGTCCGGCATCAATTGGGCTTTTCTGGCCCTGCTGACTGAGGGATATACAACCCCCAAATCAGAGCTCGATCTGATTATCCTGGCGGGAGTATCCGCCGGAGCTGTGGTGTATGGCGCTCCATACGCGGTGATTTCAATCAGCTTCATGCTGCCGCCGTTGCTCGTCGTCATCGCATGCTTCCTCTACCAAGGTGGCTTCGAAAGCTACCTGATGGTTCTTGCAGTGGCACTCTTCATCGCCGGATTGATCCGTGGCGCAATGGTGGGCCAGGCCCGGTTCCTGGAAGGAAGCCGCCTCAAGCACGAGGCAAGGCAGATCGCGGCCGAAATGGAGCAAAGCTCGCGCGAGGATCCCTTAAGCGGCCTTCTAAACAGGCGTGGCCTCGAACACGCGATAGAGGGGCTTGCCGAAACCGATGGCCCGTTTGTAACGATGCTTATCGATCTCGACGGCTTCAAGTCCGTCAACGATACTTACGGCCACAAAATTGGAGACGATCTGCTTGTCAGGATCGCGCATCGAGTAGGCGAGAGCGCTCCGCCGGGGGCGATCCTGTCGCGCATCGGCGGAGATGAATTCGTCCTGCTCTACCCCGAGCGCGCAGCGCCGCATCCCCCTGGCCAGCTTGCGCTGGATCTCATCGCGGCCATCGCGAGCCCCTATTTTCTCGTCGCTTCCGTTCGCATCGGAGCGTGCATAGGCATTTATCGTTCGCAGAAGCCGAGTCTCACCGAAATGCTGCTCCGGGCCGATATCGCGCTCTATGCTGCGAAGGGACGGGGGCGAAATGAATTTTGCGAGTTCGACGAAAACCTGCAGCAGGAGCTTGAGCGCCGCCAGTGCATCGAACGGGATCTCATTATCGCGATCGAGCAAGGAGAGCTCGGCATCTGGTTTCAGCCAATCGTCACGCTGAAGACGGCAGAGATTGTCGGCTTTGAAGCGTTGCTGCGCTGGCGCCATCCCACCCATGGTGAAATTTCCCCGCCCGAGATTGTGGATGCCGCGCGGGAGACGGGCCTGCTCTTCCAACTTACCGAGACGGTGTTCCGCAACTGCTGCGTCATGATGGAGCTGCTGAAAAAGGCAGGGCGCAGCGACATTCGCGTGGCAATGAATTTCTCGCCGCGCGAACTGGAAAACAGCAGCGTCGATGAAATGATCATGACCGGGCTGACGGAAAGGAACCTTCCCGTTTCGATGTTTGAAATCGAGATCACCGAGGAAGCGCCCTTGGATCGCTATCGCGTGCACGAGCGGCTGGGCCGCCTCTCCGGCTTCGGCATATCCATCGCGCTCGATGATTTCGGCACCGGCTTCTCCACGCTGGCCTCGCTGAAGGACATACGAATCCGCAAGGTGAAGATCGACAAGGAGTTCATTTGCGGCATCGCGAAATCCCGGGATGACCAGCTTCTTGTCAAAGCGGTGATCGACCTTGGCCGGGCTTTCGACATCGAAGTCATGGCGGAAGGGGTGGAAACTGAGGAAGACCGCCGGGTCCTACAGGTTCTCGGCTGCTGTACCGCGCAAGGGTTTCTGTTTGCACGCGCTCTGCCCATCAATGAGGCCGTCGAGATGGCGCTCGGAAAGGCCGCCGCTGGAAAAGAAAGCGGTTGACGGCAAGTCACCAATGCGGAGGTTTCGTAACCGGGACCTCCGGTGCCGTCCGCTCTTCGAGGGCTAAAAAGCGCTCCGTCAGGAGGTCGAGCTTCTTTTGCATGCGCTCGATCACCGTCCATTGCTGGGCGACCTGTTCGGAAAGCTCTCCGATGGTCCTTTCCTGCTCGGACGTGAGGATTTCGAGCTTTTCAAGCCGGTCCTGATCCATGCCTTGGCTTTCCTCCTGCGGCCGGTAGACCACCGGCCCTCCGTCGCAAATTCCGAACGGAAGCCGGTTTCCACCTTCCCTACTTGCGGTGGAGCAGCGTCACTACACGTCCAGATTGGCGACCGACAGCGCGTTTTCCTGGATGAAATCGCGGCGCGGCTCCACTTCGTCTCCCATCAGTCGCGCGAAGAGCGCATCGGCATCCGTGGCGTCTGGAACCTTCACCTGCAACAGCGACCGGGCGTCGGGGTCGAGCGTGGTCTCCCAAAGCTGCTCGGCATTCATCTCGCCAAGACCTTTGTAGCGCTGCATGGTGAGGCCCTTGCGTCCGGTGGCGAAAACCGCATCGAGCAGTGCCATCGGACCAGAGACCGTCTCCGACTTGTCGTTGCGCCGAAGCACCGGGGGCTTTGCGAAAACCTCTTGCAGGCGCGGGGTATAGCGGTCGATTGCGCGGGAGTCGGCCGAGCCGATCAGCGCGGCGTCGAGGATCACGACATCGCGCACGCCGCGCACCGTGCGCTCGAAGAGATAACCGCCGGCGCCCTCGTTGGAGGGGTTCACCCGGCCCTGCCAGCCGCGCTCCGTTTCTTCAGAAATCATGTCGAGACGCCGCGCCACGTAAGCAGCGGCTTCCGCGGACCGCCCCGGATCGGCGAGCACGGCTGCATTCAGCGCGCCGGCGATCGCCGCCTGTTCCACCACAGTGCGGTCGTAGCGCGTGTGTAGCCCGTTGATGAGCGAACGGACTGCGCGCGCATCCTCGATGACCTGCTTCAAATCCTGGCCGGAGCGGACCTCGCCGGTCGAAAGCTCCAGCGCAGCCTCCTGCAGGCCGGTATCGATCAGGAATTCTTCGAACGCCGCTTCGTCCTTGATGTACTGTACGGATTTGCCACGCGTGACCTTGTAGAGTGGCGGCTGGGCGATATAGAGATGCCCGCGCTCGATCAGCTCCGGCATCTGCCGGAAGAAGAAGGTGAGCAGGAGCGTACGGATATGGGCGCCGTCCACGTCGGCGTCCGTCATGATGATGATCTTGTGGTAGCGCAGCTTATCGGCATTGAACTCGTCCTTGCCGATGCCGGTGCCGAGCGCGGTGATCAGCGTGCCGATCATGTCGGAGGAGAGCATGCGGTCGAAGCGCGCCCGCTCCACGTTCAGGATCTTGCCGCGCAGCGGCAGGATAGCCTGGTTCTTGCGCGAACGTCCGCTCTTGGCCGAGCCGCCGGCCGAGTCACCCTCGACGATGAAGAGTTCCGATTTCGCCGGGTCCCTCTCCTGACAGTCCGCAAGCTTCCCGGGAAGCGACGTGATGTCGAGCACGCCCTTGCGGCGGGTGAGTTCGCGCGCTTTCCGCGCCGCCTCGCGCGCGGCGGCGGCTTCGACCACCTTGCCGACCAGGATCTTCGCTTCCGCCGGGTGCTCTTCGAGCCATGTGCCCAGCGCTTCGTTGACAAGACTCTCCACGACCGGACGCACTTCGGACGAGACCAGCTTGTCCTTGGTTTGCGATGAGAACTTCGGATCCGGCACCTTCACCGAAAGCACCGCCGAAAGCCCTTCACGGCAATCATCGCCGGTGAGCGACACCTTTTCTTTCTTCGTGAGGCCGGAGACGTCCGCATAAGAGGTCACCTGCCGCGTCAGCGCACCGCGGAAGCCCGCCATATGCGTGCCCCCGTCGCGCTGGGGAATGTTGTTGGTGAAGGCAAGCACGTTCTCGTGGTAGGAATCGTTCCACCACATGGCGAGCTCGACCGTGATTCCATCCCGCTCTCCGGAAATGGAGATCGGCTCGGGGATCAGCGGCTTCTTGGCCCGATCGAGATATTTCACGAATTCGATGATGCCGCCGTCGTAAAGAAATTGCTGCTCCTTCACATCGGCATGGCGGCGGTCCGAGAGCAGGATGCGCACGCCGGAATTGAGGAAGGCGAGCTCGCGCAGGCGATGCTCCAGCGTGGCGTAATCGAAATCGGTTTTCGTGAAGGTTTCCGGCGACGGCAGGAAGGTCACCTCCGTGCCGGTTTCCTCGCCTGCCTCGCCCGTTACTGCCAAGGGTGCATCGGGCACCCCGTGACTGAAGCTCATTTCATGGATCTGTCCTTTGCGGCGGATCTTCAGCTTGAGCCAGGTCGAAAGCGCATTCACAACCGAAACGCCCACGCCATGCAGGCCGCCGGAAACCTTATAGGAATTCTGGTCAAACTTGCCGCCGGCATGCAGCTGGGTCATGATGACCTCGGCCGCGGAAACGCCCTCGCCTGCGTGAATATCCGTCGGAATACCGCGGCCATTGTCGGTCACGGTGCAGGAACCGTCGGGATTAAGCGACACGGTGACGAGGGAAGCATAACCCGCCAGCGCCTCGTCAATGGCGTTATCCACCACCTCATAGACCATATGATGCAGGCCAGAGCCGTCATCAGTGTCGCCGATATACATGCCCGGCCGCTTGCGGACGGCATCCAAGCCCTTGAGAACTTTGATGGATTCGGCGCCGTATTCGGCCGGTTCGCCGTTGAGTCTTTCTGGCGTAGCGCTCATCAAATACTTTCGTTAAAGGTCGCCCAAAAGGGCATCTCAGGATGACTGCGAATCAGCAGCCGGATATGGCTAAAATATAGGCGTTCCAACATATTTTTCCAAGTTTTGCGGGGAAATGGTGTGCACTGAACCGGTGAATAGTGGGGGTGAATAGTGAATGGCTTGAAGATGGGCCGGCGCAGGGCGAAATCCGGGCCTGCGCCGCTCCCCATTCACCATTTACTATTCACCATTCACCTTCTTTGCCTTTGCAGCGAAAGGCGTTAAGAAGCGCCACCTGAGGCACAACCAGACCCGAGGCGTAGATGGCCATCATCAGCGAGAAACCAAAGCTCGTTACCGTGTTCGGCGGCTCCGGCTTTGTCGGCCGGCATGTGGTGCTGGCGCTCACGCGAAGGGGCTATCGCGTGCGCGTCGCCTGCCGCAATCCGCACACTGCGATCTTCGTGAACACCCTTGGCACTATGGGCCAGGTGCACGCGGTCCAGGCGAATATCCGCTACCGGTGGTCCGTGGATCGCGCGGTGCACGGGGCCGATCACGTCATCAATCTGGTAGGTATCCTGCAGGAGTCCGGCCGCCAGCGCTTTGACGCCGTTCAAGCCATCGGCGCGCGGACGGTCGCGGAGGCCGCCCGGTCCGTCGGCGCGGGTTTTACCCAGGCCTCCGCCATCGGCGCGGACCTTAACTCGCCAAGCGCCTATGGCCGTACCAAGGCTGAAGGGGAGCAGGCTGTGCTGGAGACGGTGAAGAACGCCGTCATCATCCGCCCGTCCATCATCTTCGGCACCGAAGACAAGTTCTTCAATCGCTTTGCCAATATGGCGCGATTCTCACCCGTCCTGCCGCTGATCGGCGGTGGGCAAACCAGGTTTCAGCCAGTCTATGTGGGCGACGTAGCCGAAGTTTATGCCCGCTCCGTCGACGGGGTGCTGAAGCCCGGAGCCACCTATGAATTGGGCGGGCCGCAGGTGCTCACCTTCCGCGAATGCATGGAAGAGATGCTCGAGGTGATCGAGCGCCGCCGCGCTTTCATCTCCATTCCCTGGCCGCTTGCGCGCCTTCAGGCCCGCATCCTGGGCCTTCTGCCAAAACCGCTCCTGACGCTCGATCAGGTGCGCATGCTCGCGGTGGACAATGTGGTTTCCGAAGAAGCAAAGAAGCGCGGCTTGACGCTCGAAGGCCTGAAGATCCCCCAGCGCACGCTCGCGGCGATCCTGCCCACCTATCTTTGGACTTACCGGCCGGCCGGCCAGTTTACCCAGCCGCAGATGTGAGGCGGGTGCTGCTTGGACGCACTTGTGCCGTTTTTCCTGCCGGATGAACTGAGCGTCACAGCGGCGTCCTTGCTTGTCGTCGCAAGCTTCTTCACATCCGGGCTGACCGCAGTGTTCGGCCTTGGAGGCGGCCTGGCGATGCTGGCGCTTCTCGGGCTGTTCATCCCGGTGGCCGCACTCATTCCGGTGCATGGTCTCATCCAGCTCGGCTCCAATACCGGGCGCGCCTGGCACCAGCGGGCGCATATCGTGCGCGGAATCGCCGCGCCATTTATCGCCGGAAGCATTTTAGGCGCGGCGGTGGGCACGTTCTTCGTCATTCAGCTGCCCGATGCGGTCATGAAGCTGGCTCTCGGTCTCTTCGTGATCGTCGTCACCTGGGCGAAATTTCCGCGCGCCGCGAGCATCGGCAGCGCGGGGCTTGTGGCAGGCAGCGCGGTGCTGGCGTTTCTGAGCATGCTCTTCGGCGCCACGGGACCTCTGCTCGCCGCCGCGTTTTCGCAAATCGTCACCAATGACCGCAAAGCCCTGATCGCCACGCAGGCCGCCGGCATGACGATCCAGCACGGGCTCAAGGTCGTCGCCTTTTCAATCGCGGGCTTTGCCTTCGCGCAATGGCTGCCCTTCATCGCCTTGATGATCTGCTCGGGCTATCTCGGCACCCTTTATGGAAGCCGGCTCCTCGACGTGCTTCCCGAGAAAAGCTTCCGCCGTTGGTTCCGAGTGGGATTGACGCTCGTTGCGCTCGATCTCGTGCGACGGGGCGTGACAGGGCTGCTCTGAGGCCTACCCGAGCACCAGAACCCCGATCAGCCCCAGCACGCCGATGAAGATGCGCCACCAGCCGAAGAGCGCGTAGCCGCGGCGGGAAACGAAATCGAGCAGCGATCGCACAACCAGGACGGCGGCGACGAATGCGGCTATGAAGCCTACACCGATGATCTGCAGGTCGGCTGCCGTAAGCAGGTGGTAATTCTTGTAGAGATCATAGGCAAAGGCGCCCGCCATGGTCGGCATGGCGAGAAAGAACGAAAATTCCGCTGCCGCCCGCTTGTCGACTCCCAGAAGCAGCGCGCCCACAATGGTGGAGCCCGAGCGAGAGGTGCCTGGAATCATGGAAAGGCACTGGAACAGGCCTATCTTGAGGTACACCGAAAGGGGAAATTGCGTGATGTCGCGATAAAGCGGTTTCTTGGCCCAGCGATCAACCCATAAAAGCACGATGCCGCCGAGAATCAGCATGGTGCAGATCAGCAATGGAGTTTCGAAGAGCACCGTCTTGATAATCTGATAGGCCACCACGCCGATGATCGCGGCCGGCAGGAAGGCGATCAGGATCCCCAGCACAAAGCGCCGAGTGGCCGGTTCGTGAGGCAGCTCAATCAGCATCTTCCATAGCCGCCCGGCATAGACGCTAAGCACTGCCAGGATGGCGCCGAGCTGGATCAGGATCTCGAAGGCCTTGCCGGTGGATTGAAAGCCGAGGAAATGCCCCGCAAGCAGGATATGGCCGGTCGAGGAGACGGGAATGAATTCGGTGAATCCCTCCAGAACGCCGAGCATGAGCGCTTGCGCAATGGTCTGTTCCGCCACGATTTCTCCTTGTGCGGCTTGCTTGTCAGACTTGGCGTCTCCCCCTATAGCTCGGGAGGAGATCCTGGAATCAGGCTATCCGAGGGTTTACCGTTGCGGCCAGCAAATGGCCAGAGCCAAGTAGTGCGACAATGCTGACGCTGTTCCACCATCCGCTTTATGCCTCCTGCCGCTTCGTTCGCCTGGCCTTCGGCGAGTATGGCGAGGATCTGGCCTTAATCGAGGAGCGCCCCTGGGCAAGGCGCAAGGAGTTTCTCTCGCTCAATCCGGCAGGCACGATCCCTGTGCTTCTTGCCGAGGGCGATCACGCCATTGTCGGCGCGACGGTGATCGCCGAATATGTCGACGAGACGCGAGGCGCCTTGCAGCGCCAGCGGCGCCTGATGGCGGAGGACTCCATGGCGCGCGCGGAGATCCGAAGGCTCGTGGACTGGTACCTCACCAAGATGGACAACGAGGTCACCAAGCATCTCGTGCGCGAGCGGGCGCTCAAGCCCTTCATGGGCGGGGAGGGCGGCGGCTCGCCCGATTCCACGGCCATTCGGGCAGCGCGGGCCAATGTTCGCCAGCACCTAAAATACACCAATTGGCTTGCCGCGACACGTGACTGGCTGGCAGGACCGCGCCTTTCCTATGCCGATGTGGCCGCGGCCGCTGCCCTTTCGGTTCTCGACTATCTGGGCGAGATCGAGTGGCGGGAGTTCGAGGCGGCGCGCGACTGGTACAGCCGCATGAAATCACGGCCTTCCTTCCGCCCTCTCCTCAACGACCGCATGCGGGGCCTGTCGCCGGCCTCCCATTACACGGACCTGGATTTCTGATGCGTGTCGCGCGTGCCGAGCCGGAACGGCTGCGCGCTTATATCGAGCGTGAGGCGCACGCGGCGGGCTTCGACGTGGTCGCCTTTACCAGGCCCGATGCGGCGCCAGCCGCCCCGGCGCGGCTGGCCAAATTTCTGAGCGAGGGCCGCCACGGCACGATGGATTGGATGGCGGAGACGGCCATGCGCCGTGCCCGCCCCCGCACGCTCTGGCCTGAGGTCCGCTCGATCATCATGCTCGGCATGAATTACGGGCCGGAAGGAGATCCGCTGCCGATCCTAAAGCGGAAGGACCGAGCTGCCATTTCCGTCTATGCCCGAAATCGCGATTATCACGAGGTGATCAAGGGGCGGCTGAAGCAGATCGCAGGCAAGCTTGCCGGCAAGGCTGGCGCGGATGTGAAGGTCTTCGTCGACACTGCTCCCGTGATGGAAAAGCCGCTCGCTGCCGCAGCAGGGCTCGGCTGGCAAGGCAAGCACACAAATCTGGTGAGCCGGCAGCTCGGCTCGTGGCTCTTTCTCGGCTCCATCTTCACCACGGTCGAAATCGCGCCCGATGTGCCTGAAATTGACCATTGCGGCTCCTGCCGCGCCTGTCTCGATATCTGTCCCACCGATGCTTTTCCGGCGCCCTATCAGCTCGACGCGCGCCGCTGCATTTCCTACCTCACCATCGAGCATAAAGGCCCGATCCCGCGCGAGTTTCGCGAAAAGATGGGCAATCGCATCTATGGTTGCGACGATTGTCTCGCGGTCTGCCCCTGGAACAAGTTCGCGAAGGCGGCCTCCGAGTCTAAGCTTAAGGCCCGCGAAGATCTGAAGGCGCCGGCTTTGGCCGATTTTCTCGAATTTGACGATCCGAGCTTCCGGGCCTTTTTTTCCGGATCGCCCATCAAACGAATCGGCCGCGACCGCTTTATCCGCAACGTCCTGATCGCGGCGGGCAATTCCGCCGAGGAAAAGCTCATTCCGGCCTGCGAGCGGCTTCTCGGCGATGGATCGCCGCTGGTCCGGGGCGCAGCCATATGGGCGCTGTCGCGGCTGATGGCATCAGGAAAGTTCGACGCGTTGCGGCGGCGCATGCGGCCGCTTGAACCCGATCCGCAGGTTCAGGCCGAATGGGACCATGCCGCCGTGGAGGTGCCTGCCTGATGCGCCGGGTCTTCATTTTCGGCGCGGGCTATAGCGGCCGGGCGATTGCGCGTGTGCTTGCCCATAAGGCGGATTCCATCGCGGGGACGACCCGTAGCGCCGAAAGGGCGGAGGCGCTTGCGCGGATGGGAATCAAACCGCTTATCTACGCGAAAGGCGGTTTCACCCCGGAACTGACCGGTACGCTGCGCGAGACGACGCACCTGATCCTTTCCATAGCGCCCGGCGAAAATGGCGACGCGGTGTTGGCAGAGCTGATCAGGCGCGGCCGTGGTGCGATGCCCAATCTGCAATGGATCTGCTATCTCTCCACCGTCGGCGTCTATGGCGACCACAATTGCGCAGAGGTAACCGAGGAAAGCGAATGCCAGCCCATTTCCGCCCGCTCGCACCGGCGGCTCGAAACCGAAAAGGCGTGGTCCCGTTTCGGCAGTGAGATCGCAGTTCCCGTCGCGATTCTTCGCCTTTCCGGCATTTATGGTCCGGGCCGTAACGCGATCGTGAATCTTGTGGAGGGGGCGGCCCGGCGCATCGTCAAACCGGGGCAGGTCTTCAACCGCATTCACGTCGACGATATAGCCGGCGCCGCGCGCCACTTGCTGGACGCGAAGGCCCACGGCACCTTCAATGTGAGCGATGACGAGCCTTCACCGCCACAGGACGTGGTGGCGTTTGCCGCGCATTTGACCGGGGTCGAGCCCCCGCCGGAAATCCCGTTCGAAGAGGCGAAACTGAGCCCCATGGCACGGTCCTTCTATTCGGAATGCAAGCGGGTTTCGAACGGGAAGCTGAAGGGGCGTGGCTATTCGTTGCGTTACCCAAATTACCGGGAAGGACTCTCTGCCCTTTGGAAAACGGGGCTTTGGAGAGGCTAGCGCATCGTGCTTATGCGTCCTTTGGCACGCGCGGCGCCCTAAGCTGCCGCAAATGTGCTATGATTCGTTTGGACCTTCGTTGCTCGAAAGAGGCTCGCAAGGAGGCAAGATGCGGCAATTTTCCTTGATGCGATTGATTGGGGCGGGCCTGTTGCTCGGCCTTTCATGGGCTATCTCGGCCAAGGCTGAGCCGCTGGCCAAAGATCTGTTCGGAGCCCAGAAGCTGCCGTCAGCCACTGCGCCTGCATCCTATGGCTTTTATTCCAAGGGCTGTTTTGCCGGCGGCATCGCGATTGCCCCCGACGGCAACCATTGGCAGGCCATGCGGCTATCGCGCAATCGGCGCTGGGGGCATCCCGATCTGATCCACCTGCTCGAACGCTTTTCGCGCGATGCGGCGGCGGATGGCTGGCCTGGCCTTCTGGTCGGCGATATTTCGCAGCCCCGCGGCGGGCCGATGCTGACGGGGCATGCCTCGCACCAGATCGGGCTGGATGCGGATATCTGGTTCACGCCCATGCCGAACCGCCGCCTGAGCATCGAGGAGCGCGAGAAGGTCAGCGCCATTTCGATGATCAGGAAAGATTCGCTCTATGTCGACGAAAACCGTTGGACGGCGGCGCACGCCAATCTGCTGCGTCGGGCGGCGAGCTATCCGCAGGTGGAACGCATTCTTGTCCATCCCGGCATCAAAAAGAAGCTGTGCGATACCGTGCAAGGCGACCGGAGTTGGCTCAGGAAAATCCGCCCTTTCTGGGGCCACGATTATCACTTCCATGTCCGCATTGGCTGCCCCAAGGGATCTGTCGGCTGCAAGAGCCAGGCCGCGGTGCCGCAGAGCGAGGGCTGCGACAAGTCACTCGCCTGGTGGTTCACCGAAGAGCCCTGGAGGCCGGCCACCGGCCCGCAGGAGCCGAAGGCCCGCGATGTGATGACAATGTCGGCGCTACCGGCGGCTTGCCGCGTGGTTCTGGCTGCGCCGTCTCCTCCATCGGAAGCGGCGGTGACGCTGGTGGATGCGGCGGATGCGCCTTCCTACGCGGCTGCGGCGCCAAAGCCGTTGCAACCAGCGGCAGATCCCGCCTCGCTTCTGCATTCGCTGCAGCCGGCCGATATACCGCGTCCTACGCCGAGGCCTTATCGCTAATTTGCATCGGTCGCATGGAACCGCCTTTTCAGCATCGCTCCGCTCACCTATAGAGCTTCAATCGATTTAGGAGCTGAAGCCTTTGAAAGATCGATGGCACGCAGGCAGGTAGCGCTGATCGCGCATGATCAAAAGAAGGACGATCTGGTTGCGTTTGCACGCGATCACCAGGCATGGTTCGCAAAATGCGACCTGGTCGCTACCGGAACAACGGGCGGGCGGATCGCCGAGGCTTGCCCGGATCTCCAGATAAGACGCCTGAAGAGCGGGCCTCTGGGCGGAGATCAGCAGATCGGCGCCCTGATCGCCGAGCGGGCTATCGATCTTCTCATCTTCTTTGTTGATCCGCTGACGCCAATGCCGCATGACGTGGATGTAAAGGCACTTATGCGGCTTGCAATCGTTTACGACATTCCAATGGCGTTGAACCGGGCCACGGCCGAAAATATTCTTGCCTTGGAAGAGGCGGCAGGCCCGGAGCCGATAGTTGAGCAAGGAGGCTCCTAGCCCGATGGCGTATTCCACCGACCATGACGTGGTGCTCGATTTCCCGATTTTGATCGGTGACATCGGCGGCACCAATGCGCGCTTCGCCATTGTCGTGGACTCCTATGCCGAGCCGCGGGAATTTCCCGTCGTACAGACGGCCGATTTCGCAACGATAGAGGACGCCATCCAGACGGCGATCCTTGACCAGACGCATCTCATTCCGCGCTCCGCCGTCCTGGCGGTTGCGGGACCCGTGAACGGAGACGAAATCGATCTCACCAATTCAAATTGGGTGGTCCGGCCGCGCGAGATGATGGCCCATCTGGGTTTCAGCGATATCGTCGTACTCAACGATTTCGAGGCGCAGGCGCTGGCTGTCGTGGCGCTTGGGGAAGAGCATCTGGAAAAGATTGGCGGCGACGTCGCCGAAACCGTCGGGAGCCGCGTCGTCCTGGGGCCGGGGACCGGCCTCGGCGTGGCTGGCCTGGTGCACGCGCGCCGAACCTGGATCCCCGTTCCGGGCGAGGGCGGCCATATGGATCTTGGACCAAGGACAGCGCGCGACGAGCAGATCTTCCCGCATCTGGAGCGGATCGAGGGGAGGGTTTCCGGCGAACAGGTGCTTTGCGGGCGCGGTCTCGTCAACCTCTACCGGGCGATCGCAAAGGCGGATGCCAAGGAGGCTGCTTTCTCCTCGCCCGCTGAGATTACGACGGCCGGGCTGGCGCAGGCCGATGAGATCGCGGTTGAGACCCTGAACCTCTTCGTGACCTATCTCGGCAGGGTCGCGGGTGATCTCGGCCTTGTGTTCATGAGCCGGGGCGGAGTGTTCCTGACAGGAGGCATCGCCCAGAAGATCGTGCCGGCGCTGAAGAACGGTCTGTTCCGCGCCGCCTTTGAAGACAAGGCGCCGCACAATGAACTGATGGCGTCCATGCCGGTTTATGTCATCACCCATCCGCTGGCCGCGCTGCACGGGCTTGCGGCCTATGCCCGCACGCCAGCACGCTTCGGCGTCGAAACGGCGGGCCGGCGCTGGCGCTTGCGCTGAGGGCAGCGGCGCCTTTTGCCCTGCTGCGATTGCATATGTGCCTTTGATCGGGCATAGGCTGCTGCGAGCAATGCCGGTGTGCAGAGCCGGCGGCAGCATGGGAAAGTCATTCTTGGGCAGACTGCAGCGCAAACCCGCATCTTTCTTCGGCAGGTTGCTGGGCAGCTTCGCGTCCGGAGAAATGGTTTCGATCATCCGCCGTGTGATAGCGGAGAACGCCCGCGATTTCCTCCCGCACTATCGTATGGCTGCGCTTTGCATGTTGGCCATTGCCGCGACCACCGGCTACATGGCCTATCTGATGAAGCCCCTCGTCGATGACGTGTTCTACGGCCACCAGTGGGACAAGGTCATCCGGATTTGCATCGAGGTGGTCCTCATCTTCGCCATACGGGGCTTCGCGAGCTACGGCCAGGGCGTCCTGCTTGCGAAAGTAGGCAACAATGTTGTCGCGCGATACCAGCGGCGTTTGTTCGAGCATCTCATGCGGCTCGATATCGGGTTCTTCACGGGAACGCGTTCAGGCCAGCTTGCCGCCCAGATTGCGCAGAACGTCACCGGCATACGCGACCTGCTCAATGTCACGCTGGTTGCCACCACTCGCGACATCGTAACGCTGATCGCGCTCGTTGCCGTGATGGTGAGTACCAATCCCGCCCTTTCGCTGATCGCGCTCCTGATCGGGCCGCCGCTGATCTATGCAGTGAACTACCTGGCGCGCCGCTTGCGGCGGATCAATCGCGAGGCGGTGGAAATCAATTCGCGGCTGCTCGGCGCCATGCAGGAATCCGTCCAGGGCATCTCCATCATCAAGGCCTTCACGATGGAGAATGTCCTGACGGAGAAGATATCGGGCGTTATCTTGAGAGCCGAAGAGCGCTCCAACAAGATTGCCAGCGTCTCGGAACGGCTGGGGCCTGTCACGGAAATCCTGGCCGGGATCGCAATCGCCGCCGTCATAGGCCTTGCCGGCTGGCGTGCTCAGCACTACGGGATACCACCGGGTGATATCTTCGCATTCATAACGGCGCTGCTGCTTGCCTACGATCCTGCGCGCAAGCTCGCCCGCACGCAGGTCACCCTCGAGCGGGCGCTGATCAACGCCAAGATGATTTACGAGATTCTGGACATCGAGCCGCAGCAGGGAGATGTGGCGAACGCGAAACCCTTGCAGGTGACTGCGGGGAATGTCCGTTTTACGGATGTCCGCTTTTCCTATCTGGATCAGATGCCTGTGCTTCACGGCGTGAGCTTCGAAGCGATGGCGGGCAGGACGACGGCCATCGTTGGTCCTTCAGGCGCCGGCAAATCGACACTCTTTGCGCTTCTGCAGCGCTTCTACGATCTCGATGCAGGACAGATCACCATCGACGGGCAGGACATTTCGCAGGTCACGAAGCACTCCCTGCGCTCGAAGATCGCCTATGTTTCGCAGCATCCGTACCTGTTCGAGGGCACAATCCGCGACAATATCCGCTATGGGCGGCCGGATGCCAGCGACAGAGAAGTGGAAGAGGCGGCGCGGCTTGCCAATGCCGAGGACTTTATTCTCCAGCAGCCGCAAGGTTACGAGACGCTCGTGGGCGAGAACGGCGTGACACTTTCCGGCGGTCAGCGCCAGCGCCTTTCCATTGCCCGCGCGATCGTGCGCAACGCGCCGATCCTGCTGCTCGACGAGGCGACCTCCGCGCTCGACAATGAATCGGAAGCGAAAGTCCAGCAGGCGCTTGAGCGCATCATGGCCAAGCGCACCACGCTCGTTATCGCGCATCGTCTTTCGACCGTCGTGAATGCCGATCACATCGTGGTGCTGGAGGAAGGAACACTCGTCGAGGAAGGCACGCACCGGGCACTTGTGGCGAAGCCGCATGGCATTTATGCCCGCTTCTATCGCATGCAGACGGAACGGGCGGAAAACCTCCTTGAAGGTGGGGAATTAGATATCAACGATGCCGCCATGGAGCACATGAGAGGTGGTCGCCGATGAGTGATATGGGACTCGTAATCGTTGGTGCTGGCGGGCGGATGGGCCAGACGCTCATACGCACCGCTCATGCCATGGAAGGCGTTCGGGTCGTCGGTGCCATCGAGCATCCCGGCTCGCCCCATCTTGGCCGAGACGCAGGCGAACTCGCCGGCATCGGCATCATCAATGTGGAGATCAGCGACGAGCCGCTATCGGTCTTCGCCAAGGCCGATGGGGTGCTGGACTTCACGGTACCCAGCGCGACGGTGGAATTCGCGGGGTACGCCGCTCAGGCCCGCATTGTCCATGTGATCGGCACGACGGGTCTTTCCAGCGAGGACGAGGCAGCGATCGCCGCGGCCGCCCGACATGCCACGATTGTGAAATCAGGCAATATGAGCCTCGGGGTCAACCTGCTTTCCGTTCTGGTGAAGCAGGCGGCCAGGGCGCTGGATGCGGCCGATTTCGACATCGATATTCTTGAGATGCATCACCGCCATAAGGTGGATGCGCCTTCAGGGACAGCGCTGCTGCTGGGCGCGGCGGCGGCGGAAGGGCGCGCCATCGAACTGGCGGACAAGAGCGTGCGCGTGCGCGACGGCCATACCGGCCCGCGCGAGATCGGCACCATCGGGTTCGCCACGCTTCGCGGCGGCTCCGTCGTGGGGGAGCATTCGGTCATCCTCGCCGGAATCGGTGAACGCATCGTCCTTTCGCATCTTGCCGAAGATCGCACCATCTTCGCGCGCGGCGCCGTCAAGGCCGCGCTCTGGGCGCGCGGCAGGAAGCCGGGCCTTCACTCCATGCTCGATGTATTGGGCTTTACCGAAAATTCCGACCAAGCCAGATAGGGAAGATCCATGTCCGGAACGCTGATCCTTGTTCGCCACGGCCAGAGCGAATGGAACCTGAAGAACCTGTTCACCGGCTGGCGCGATCCCGGCCTATCCGAGCTTGGCCATGAAGAAGCCACATCGGCGGGACGCAAGATCAAGGACAGGGGCCTGAGGCCGGACATCGCCTTCACCTCGGTGCTTTCGCGCGCCAAAGTCACCAATACGCATATTCTGGAGGTCCTCGGATTGCCCGCTCTGGAGACGATCGAGGACGTGGCGCTCAACGAGCGGGATTACGGCGATCTCTCTGGCCTCAACAAGGACGACGCGCGCAAGAAATGGGGCGAGGAGCAGGTGCATATCTGGCGCCGCTCCTATGATATTCCGCCTCCCGGCGGCGAGAGCCTGCGCGACACGGGCGCACGCGTCTGGCCCTACTATTTGCGCGAAATCCTGCCGCAGGTGCTGCGGGGCAAGACAGTGCTGGTGAGCGCTCACGGCAATTCGCTACGCTCGCTGGCGATGGTTCTGGACGGGCTTTCCGGCGAGGAGATCGTCAAGATGGAGATCGCCACAGGCGTTCCGATCGTCTACCGGCTCAACCCCGATTCTACCGTGGCGTCGAAGGAGATCCTGGAGGGCTGATGCGCCGCAGCCCGTCTGGAGGGCACAGAGCCTTCATCTTTAAATGAGCCCATCTAGTTGAGCGCAGCCGGATGCACGAAGGGCCAGGGCGATGTCTCCGAGCCACGTGGCACCGGCACCTCGATTACCACCGGTTCCCCGCACGCGAGCGCACCCGGCAGCTTCTCCCGAAGTTCATCGGGACTGCCGACGCGGAAGGATGCAACACCAAAGGATTTCCCGAGAGCGACGAAATCGGGATTGTCCAGATCTGCTCCCAGCAATCTGTTTCCATAGCTATTTTGCTGATCCCGACGGACATTGCCGTAAGCCGAGTTGTTGAAAACGATCGCCACCACGGCAATTCCGAACTGGCGGGCAGTTGCAAGTTCTTGGACCCCGAACATGAACCCGCCATCGCCTGAGATCGACACGACCGCTTTGTCGGGATTGGCAACTTTTACGCCCAGCGCCGTGTTGAAGCCGAAGCCGAGATTGTCCTGGTATCCGCAGGTTACGTACTGGCGCGGGCCGTAGACGGGGAAGCACATGCGGGCTGTGAAGCCCACCTGGGAAACCTCTTCCACAAAGAAGCCGTCGCGCGGCAGCACTTCGCGAATGACGCGAAGATATTCCTCCTGCGGCTGGACGGATTTTAGCGCCTCGGCGGCATCGCTGCGCAATCGCGACAGTTCCGCCTCCTTCGAAGGACGCTGTTTCTTGTCTCCCAGCTCGTCAAGCAGCGCCTGGAGCCCGGCAGCAGACGAGGTGACGAGGCCCACATCCGGCTTCAGGCGAACCATCTCGGTCGGGTCGATGTCGATGCGCAGGATTTTCAGCTGGTTCGGCATCCACCGCCAACGGAAGTACTGAAGTTCCAGACGCGAGCCGATGCCGATCAGGAGGTCGCAATCCTGCCAATAGCGCCAGGCGGCTGGCGGCAGCAGAAAAAGCGGGTCGTCCTCGGGAAGAACGCCTTTGCCCGAGCGGTGAGCCGTTACAGGCGCTTGCAGAAGCCGGGCAAGTGCGGCCACTCCCTGCTCCGCACCGATGGCGCCCGAGCCCAGCATGATGAGCGGGTTCTTTGCCGCGCGGATGAGCGCGGCGGCTGCCCCGACCGCTTCAGGATCCGGGCTCGGCGCAGGATCTTTTTGAGCCGCCGCGGGCTCTTGCACTTCGGCGGCCATCCCGAAAACATCCCAGGGAGTTTCGATGCCAACCGGTCTTGGCCGGCCGGACAGCATCTGCCGGAAGGCCTCGTTCATAACCGCGGCTGCCTGTGTCGGATGGTTGATCCGCTCCGCCCACTTGGTAAGGCCTTTCAAGGTGCCCAGATGGTCAGGTAATTCATGGAGCTGGCCCCGCCCCTGTCCGATAAGGTGGGACATGATATTCCCGGTGATGCACAATACGGGCGCGTTAGCGCCATAAGCCGTGCAAAGCGCCGCGCCGGAATTCAAAAGGCCGGGACCGGGCACAACGGTGTAGGCGCCGACTTTGCCTGACGATTTGGCATAGCCATACGCCATATAGCCGGCACCCTGTTCGTGACGCGTATGAATGAACCGGATTGCTCCCGCCTCGCGCGCAACAGCATCGTTGAAGTCGTACATATGCGCGCCGGGAATCCCGAACAGAGTATCCACGCCGTTCGCGATGAGCGATTTGGCGATGATCTCGCCTGTCGTGAGGCGCGTCATCCGGCGACCCGCTTTGCAACGCTCAGGACCTGCACGGTCGTAAACTCCTGCAGTCCCTCAATCCCGAATTCCACACCGATCCCGGACTGCTTCACACCACCCATCGGTACAGTGGGGTTGAGCACGCCGTGCCGATTGACCCAGCGTGTTCCGGCAATCAGTTTGCGGGCGACCTTTGCCGCCTCCTCGGGGTCATCGCCCCATACGGACGCGCCGAGCCCCAGTTCCAGCGAATTCGCCTCGGCTACGGCCTCTTCCACGTCCCGGTAGCGGATCACCGGCAGAACCGGCCCGAACTGCTCTTCCGCGACGACTCGCATATCCATGGTCGCATCCGCGATGATGGTAAGCGGGTAGTTGTATCCCCTGCCACTCGGCTTCTCGCCACCGGCGAGAATGCGGGCTCCTTTGGCGCGTGCGTCCTCGACCATGGCCACAATCTTGTCGAACTGCATCTTGTTGGAGAGCGGGCCAATCAAGGTGTCGGGTTCGGCCCCGTTGCCGACCTTGATTCCGCCAACGAAGCCGGACAGCGCCGCGCAGACATTTTCATAGTCGCTCTCATGCACATAGAGTCGCTTCAGGCACGAGCAGGTCTGGCCGGCGTTTATAAACGAGCCCCAGAACAGGTCTTCCATGCGCGGCGACATATCGGTGCCGGGAAGGATTATGCCTGCATCATTCCCGCCCAACTCCAAGGTCAGTCTTTTGAGCGTGGGGCCGGCGCGCTCCATGATTCGGCGGCCGGTGGCGGTCGATCCGGTAAAGGCGATCTTATCGATGTCGGGATGCTCGGAAATCCGGTCGCCCACCTCCTTATCGCCCGTCACGGCGTTCAGCACGCCAGCGGGAAGAATGCCGGCCTCATTGATCAGCTCGACCAGCCGAAGCGTCGAAAGAGGCGTGTATGGCGAGGGTTTGATGACTACGGTGCACCCCACCCGCAGCGCTGGCATAATATGCCAGATCGCGATCATCAGCGGCCAGTTCCAGGGGGTGATAGAGGCGACCACTCCGACAGGCTCGCGGATCAATTCCACGCGTTCCTGATCGTTGTCGATGAGGATCTGAGGCTCGAAATCGAGAGCCTGGGTGACGCGCGTCCAGGCGACACAACCGCCAACCTCGAAGGGCGCGCCCGGACCGACCTGGGGCTTGCCCTGCTCGGCGGTGATCAATGCGGCCAATTCCTCCTGATGCGCCTCGATCAGGTCGGCTATCTTGCCGAGCGCCTCCCGGCGCTCGCTATCCGGGCGCGAGGACCAAGCGGGAAAGGCGCTCTTGGCCGCAGCGACTGCGGCGTCCAGCTCGGCTACCGTGCCTGCCGGGCAGGCGGCGACCACCTCACCAGTGGCCGGGTTGATCACATCGAACGTAGCCGACGTCTGAACGGCCTTGCCGTTGATCGTCAATGCATAGGACATCTGTTTCTCCCTTGAACGGGCCCGCTTTGTTCGCGAGGAGCGAGAGGCGAGGAACCGCAGGCGACCAACAGGGCCGGGAGGAATGAGGTCGACGCGCCCCTCTCAAACTGAATTTCGCGCGTTGAAGTCATCTTTCTTCCATAAAGATCAGCTTGCCGGGGTTGTTTTTGCTGGTGGACCAACAGCACGCTTTATGGCCCTCATTACCGCCTGTTGAGCAGACGCTTTCGGGTACGAAGATCTCGAGCTTGCTTCGGCCGATGCCGAGCTCCGCGCTGAATGATCCGTACAGGCGCGTCACCAGATCCATGGTGCAATTCATGTGGTGCACAGCCCCCAAGCCGCATTCCGGCGGCTTAAATCTCTAAATATTTAACATGTTACATAATTGATTTCGTCGGTCAATGTGTTGTGCAATGACAGGCTGCTAGAGCAGCACGGGCGGATTAAGCTGGCCCTCTACTTCGAGGTCGAGCAGGAAGAGCTTTCCAGCTTCCGGGTCCGCTTTGCGCGCTTCCTCATCCATTCCTTCATAGGCCGAGGTCGCGACGAGCTTGCCGGCGTCACGGCCGATGAAAGCGGGGCAGGATATCTGCCGCGCCGGCATCGGAATGCTGCGGATGAGTTCGCCGCTCGGGCTCCAAGCGTCGATCCTGCCGCCACCCCAGCGCGCATTCCAGATTGTCCCGCTGGCGTCCACAACGGAGCCGTCCATGTTGCCCGGCATCTTTTCGCCTTCTATCGTGAGCACTGGATCATCCACGGGCAACCCGGTTTCGGGATCACACGTCACCCGAAAGAACCGGTTCTCACGCGTATCGGCGAAATAGCCGATCGTTCCGTCGGGGGAGAAGCAGATGGAATTGGGAATAGTAATGTGTGAGAACAGCCGTCGAACTTCGCCCTTGAAGAACCAGTAAATGGCGCCCGCCTGACCCTGAGCCTTCTTGCCCATCATGCCGAACCAGAGAGCACCGGCCGGATGTGTGCGCGCATCGTTGGAGCGCATGTCCGGCCTATCGGCATCGACCTCCGCAAGCATTTCCAGCCGGCCCGTGGCTCGGTCCCTGAGCTGGAGGCCGTTTTCCGTAACCAGAAGCTGGCGCTGCTCGTTGACATCCGCCAGCGCGCTCGCCATGACAGGCAGATCGTGGACGATGGTATCTGTGCCGGAAAGCCGCTTTTCCAGGAGCTTGCGTTGAATGATATCGAACCAGAACAGGCTGTCCGTTCGTGCATCATAAGCAGGCCCTTCTCCCAAAAGACAGGCAATATCGGACAGGACCGAAACCGCGACCTTGCTCATAGATATCCTCCGTCGACGATCAGCACCTGTGCGGTGATCGCACGCGAAGCATCAGATGCGAGGAAAAGGCAGGGCCCCACGAGATCTTCCGCTTCAAGCGCTCTCTTGAGGCATTGCCGGGCGACGAATTCCTCCAGACTTTCGTCGGTGACCCACAATTCTTTCTGGCGTTGGGTCAGCACCCAGCCGGGGGCAAGTGCATTGACCCGGATGCCAAATGCGCCCAATGCGCCGGCCAGGCCCTTGGTGAGCCCCACAATACCGCCTTTTGCAGCCGTGTAGGATGGCATCTCCCCATTGTTGATCATGTAGGAAATGGACGTGAAATTGATAATCGAGCCGCGCCCGGCCGCCTTCATGCCCGGCACGACAGCCTGAACGGCAAAAAACTGCGGCCGCAGATTGATCGCCTGGTTGTTGTCCCAAAAATCCGGCGTCACCTCCTCTATAGTATGACGGTCGTCCTTGGCTGCATTGTTGACAAGGACCGTCACCGGGCCGTTCGCCTCGGCGGCTTCGGCCGCTGCCTTGCGCAGGGCGGAAATGTCCCTCAGATCGGCATGGAGAAACAGCGGCGCGCGGTGAAGTTCTGCTTGCAGCCTATCGCAAAGGCCCCGACTCTCGTCTTCGGCAACGTCGATAAAGGCAACTCTGGCGCCCTGCCGAAGGAAGCCCTCCGTCAGAGCCGCGCCTATCCCCGACCCGCCCCCGGTGATCAACACGGAAGCACCTTCAAGGTCGGGAAATTGTCCTGTCGATGTCATCCTTCCCTCCCCGTCTCGTACGAGCTTAGCGTTACACCCGCAGGTGGCCAAGTAATAACCCCGATGCGGGCGCATCGTTTCTTCGTACGATCTTCTTTCAGCAGAAAGCCGAATTTGGAGCCATGAAAGAGCCCGGCGCACTCATCCAGGAATGAGGTTGACCCTCGCCCGACGCTAGCGGCAAGCCTCCGGCGGCCCGCTAAGACTAAAGACAGCCGGCTTGAAGGTGCCCCAGGGTCGCCGTGGCATCGCTGGGCGTGCCGAAGAGAAAGCCTTGTCCGCCCTTGCAGCCGAAGGAAACGAGCTTTTCAGCCTGAGCTTCCTCTTCGATGCCTTCCGCGATCACATCGATACCCAACCCATCGCACATGGCCAGTATAGCCCGGATGATGTGTTCGCTGGGGCGGTCCTCCAGAAGGGAGGCGACGAAGGCGCGATCTATTTTCAATTTGTCGAAACGGAAATCGCGCAGCCGGCCGAGGCTGGATTGCCCGGTGCCGAAGTCATCGAGTGACACGCGGATTCCCATGCTCCGGAGATGTTCGATCGTCCTGGCCGCCGAAGCCGGATCCCCCAGGAGACCCGTTTCCGTGATCTCGATTTCCAGCCGCTTTGGATCGAAACCGGTCTTTTCCAAGGTGGAAAGGATTTGCGGGCCGGTATTGCGATCCATCAGTTGGGAAGGCGTCAGATTGAAGGAAAGGAAGAGATGCTGCGGCCAATCGCGGGCAGTCTCCGCTGCTTTGCGCAGGAGAAGGACCGTGAGCTGGCCGATTATTCCGATCTCCTCGGCTATTGGAATGAACACGCAGGGCGGCACCAGCCCAAGCTCGCTATCCGTCCAGCGCGCGAGGGCCTCGAAACCGACGACCCGACGGGAGGGGAGGTCGACGATAGGCTGGAAGTGCGGCTCCACCTCTCCTTCGGCGACCGCTTGCCTAAGTGCCTGCTCGATACGGATTCGGCGCTTGGCTGCCTCGTCCATTTCTCGCGTGTAGACCAGCACGGAGCGCCGCCCCGAGCGCTTGGCGTGGTAAAGCGAAGTTTCTGCCTTGCCGAGCAGCAGTTCAGCCGTCTCTTCCTTTGAAGAGAAAAGAGAGCAGCCGGCTGATGCGGAAAGCTGCACGGTGCGCTCGCCCACCTCATAGGGTGGGCATAGAACCTCTATCAGCATTCTGGCGCGCTCGGCCATGGCTTCTTCGCTGGAGATCATGGGCTGAAGCACGGCGAAATCATCCATGCCGACGCGGGCGATGATCGAGACGTCACCAATCGCGGCACGCAAGCGCATCGCGGCTTGCCGAAGGATATCGTCACCAACGGTATTGCCGAACAGGTCCCTGATGGGCATGAACCCGTCCAGATCGAGAACGATAACCGCAAAGGGAACCGGAGCGTCCCCGCGATCGGCAATGAGACGGGTCACCTCTTTCAAGAAGCTTTGATAACTGCCCAAACCTGTGAGAGGCTCGATTGAGCCAACGACCTCTCTGACGCCTCTGGCGTCCTGGCCCTCAATCAGTTGAGACCGCATCCTTTATTCCGCCATTTTGCGCCCTGGTGCAGGTTCCCGCAGAATTCTTTAAGAAACGTATGCGATCCCCCGCCACCATTGTTTCCGCTGCCTGACACGGCTTCCGCAGGCGCTTGACAGTTGGACGATGGCGGCGTCATCTGCCGCGAATCGCTGCCGCAACCTGCCCGGAGTCCTTTTATGCCGCTTCGCGTCGCCATTCAAATGGACCATGTCTCGACCATCTCAATCGCAGGCGACACCACATTTGCGCTTGCGTTGGAGGCCGAGCGCCGTGGCCACAAGCTGTGGCATTACACGCCCGACCGCCTGTTTCAGCGCGGCAGCGAAGCGTTCGCGACGGTAGAGGCGCTGAATGTACGGGACGAGATCGGCAATCACTTTTCCCTAGGCGCGCCCGAACGCATTGCGCTGTCCGAAATGGATGTCGTGCTGCTGCGCCAGGATCCGCCCTTCGACATGAATTACATCACCACCACGCACATACTCGAGCGCGTCCACCCCAAGACATTGGTGGTCAATGATCCTGTCTGGGTTCGCAACAGCCCTGAAAAGATTTTCGTGACGGAATTTCCGGATTTGATGCCGGAGACGCTGATCACCCGCGATCCGATCGAGGTCGACGCGTTCCGGAGGGAACATGGCGACATTATCGTGAAGCCGCTCTACGGCAATGGCGGCGCGGGCATATTCCACCTGGCGCAGGCAGACCGCAATCTCGCCTCCCTGCTCGACCTGTTCACCCAGATGTTCCGCGAGCCATTCATCGTGCAACGCTACCTGAAGGAGGTGCGCGGCGGCGACAAGCGCATCATCCTGATCGAAGGCGAACCGGTGGGGGCCATCAATCGCATACCCTCGGAACATGATTCGCGCTCCAACATGCATGTGGGCGGACGCGCGGAACCGACTGAGATTACCGAGCGGGAGCGCGAGATTTGCGCCCGCATCGGGCCAGCGCTGCGCGAGCGCGGCTTTGTTCTGGTAGGGATCGACGTGATCGGCGGTTTTCTCACGGAGATCAATGTCACTTCACCGACGGGGGTGCGGGAGGTGAAACGATTCGGCGGCGCCGACATCGCTGCTCTTTTCTGGGATGCGGTGGAGGCGCGGCGCGGCGTGATTTCGTAGGACGGCGGAACTTCTCCGCTCAGCCGCGGTAACCCCGTCCGTTATGCATTCATAAACCGGCCGTGTGAGATAGCCTGGGCTGCCGTGAAGCGGTTCGCGTGGTTAACAAGGGTGGGTAGATTGCATGACGATCCGCGCGAAGGAGGCACACGCCGGCTATACCGTCGAGGTCGACGACGTGCCGGATGCCCAGTGGGACGAGATCATCAGCGGGTTCGCCGATGCTCATCACGAGCAGACCGCCTGCTATGCCACGAAACATTGGAAGGGGCGGGATAGCCATCTCCTTCTGCGCCGGGCGGGTGTGCCGGTTGCGGGTGCGCGGGCGACGATCTTCAAGCTGCCGGTTCTCGGCCGTGGGTTGGCTTTCGTCCGCTTCGGCCCGTTCTGGCGTGCGCAGGAGTGCAAGGCAGATCCGACGATCTACCGCACGGTGTTGGATGCCCTGGTGAAGGAATACGCCGTTTCGCGCGGACACTGCCTTACGGTCCTGCCCCGGCCGAGCCCGGTCCATCAGGACGAGGAATATACCCTTTTGCGCGAATTGGGTTTCGTCCGTCGCCGCCGAATGCTGGACGCCGAGCGCTATTTCGTCGATCTCTCGCTTTCCGAGCAGGAGCAGATGAAGAGCTTCACCCATCATTGGCGGCGCAGCCTGCGCCAGGCACTCGCCAACGGGCTTGAGATTCGCCTTTCCCAAACGGAGAGCGAGGCTGCAGCTTTCGAAAAGCTCTATAACGAAATGGTTTTGCGCAAAGGTTTCGACAGCGCAACGCCCGTCCATATGACGAGCGACCTGATTGCCCGCTTGCCGGCCAAGCTGAAGCCGAAAGTGGCCATGGCTTTTTATCAGGGCGAACTCGTGGCGGGAGCGACCGTCGGCCGGTTCGGTGACACCGCATATTACATGTTCGGCGCGACCTCTTCGGCAGCCCTGCCGCTCAAGGCCGGCTATGCTTTGCAGTGGTGGATCATGGGTTGGCTGCGCGCCGAGGGCGCAAGGTGGTATGATCTGGGCGGCGCCGCGCACGAGCCGGGCCTGCGCCTTTTCAAGAAGGGAATGGCAGGCAAGAGCGGCAAAATCGTCGTCATGGAAGGGGAATATGACTTCTGCGCTAACGCCACCGCCCGGCTCGCGGCAGACGCGGTTTTTGGTGCACGCCATCTGAGACGTATGATGCGATATGGCGCCAAATATGGACGCTTGCCCGAGGCCGCCGATTGATGGCCTGAAGGCTGCTATCTCATCCTAAGCTTCACCGGAATTTTTGTTCGCTGGATGTTCTTGATCTGATCTGCAGCTTATGCTTTCATTGCCGCGTTGGCCAGGGGTGGGCCGCGAGCGGGGGGCGTTTTCAATGGTTTCGCGTGTGCGCACGATCGCGTTCGAGGGGATAGAGGCTGTTCCTGTAGACGTGCAGGTGATGGTCGCGCCTGGCAAGATGGGCATCCAGATTGTCGGTTTGGGTGACAAGGCTGTGGCGGAGAGCCGGGAGCGTGTGCAGGCTGCACTTCATGCTTCCGGTCTTTCGATGCCGCCCAAGCGCGTCACGGTCAATCTGGCGCCGGCGGACCTGCCTAAGGAGGGCAGTCATTACGACCTGCCGATCGCGCTCGGCTTGATGGCCGCGCTCGGAGCGATCCCTGGGGATGCGCTTTCAGATTATGTGGTGCTTGGCGAGTTGGCGCTGGACGGCACGGTGGCCCGAGTGGCCGGGGTGCTGCCGGCGGCAATTGGGGCAAATGCTTCGGGCAAGGGCCTCATCTGCCCTTATGATTGCGGGCCGGAAGCCGCCTGGGCGAGCGCAGAGCTGGATATCCTGGCCCCGCGCAGTCTTATCGCTCTGGCCAACCATTTCCGGGGCACGCAGGTGATGAGCCGGCCGAAACCGGGGTTTGGTCCGCCGGCCGGCACCCTGCCGGACCTTGCCGATATCAAGGGGCAGGAGAGCGCCAAGCGGGCGCTCGAGGTGGCGGCGGCAGGAGGCCACAATCTGCTCATGGTTGGCCCGCCGGGAGCGGGAAAGTCCATGCTCGCGCAGCGCCTTCCTTCCATTCTGCCGCCGCTCCTGCCCCGCGAGCTTCTGGAGGTTTCCATGATAGCCTCGATCGCCGGCGAGCTTGCCGACGGCCGGCTCTCGGACCGGCGGCCCTTTCGGGCGCCGCATCACTCTGCCTCCATGGCGGCGATGGTGGGCGGAGGGCTCAGGGCACGGCCCGGCGAGCTCTCTCTTGCCCATTACGGTGTGCTTTTCCTCGACGAGCTGCCGGAATTCACGCCGCAGGTGCTCGATTCCCTGCGCCAGCCCCTTGAAACCGGTGAATGCGTGATCGCTCGCGCCAATCACAGGGTGAGCTACCCGGCGCAAATCCAGCTTGTCGCGGCGATGAACCCGTGCCGCTGCGGCATGGCGGGCGAACCGGGGCACCGCTGCGCGCGCGGACCGCGCTGCCAGGCCGATTACCAAGCGCGCATCTCCGGCCCGCTGCTCGATCGCATAGACCTGCGGATCGATGTCCCCGCCGTATCGGCGAGCGATTTGATCCGCCCTGGCAAGGCGGAGGGGAGCGCCCTGGTGGCTGAGCGCGTGGGGCGGGCGCGCGCCATTCAGGCGGAGCGCTACGCTGCGCTAGGGCTGCCATCTTCCACCACCAATGCGCGCTGCTCGGCCGCGCTCATCGAGCAGGTAGCCATGCCCGATCAGGGCGGGCTTTCGCTGCTTCAGGACGCAAGCGAGAAGATGGCGCTGTCCGCCCGCGCCTATCATCGCGTGCTCAAGGTCGCTCGCACACTCGCCGATCTGGAGGGGCAGGAAAACGTGGGCCGAATCCACCTCGCGGAGGCGATATCCTACCGAATCTCGAGTGAGAGGCTTGCTCAGGCAGCATGAAAGCGGTGCGGTCGCGAGCAGTCCGGAAAGAAAAAAAAAGCCCGGCATAGGCCGGGCTTCCTAAATTCCGAAGATGATCGCGTGTTATGCGACGGAACCGCCGATCCAAGCCGACAATGCCGTCTTCGGGGCTGCTCCAACTTTCATATCCGCCACTTCGCCATTCTTGAACAGCATGAGCGTGGGGATCGAGCGCACGCCATACCGTGCGGCAAGTTCAGGGTTCTCGTCGATATTGAGCTTGGCAACTTTCACCTTGCCTTGCATTTCCGATGAAATCTCTTCCAGGGCAGGCGCGATCATCTTGCAGGGGCCGCACCATTCTGCCCAGAAATCCACCACCACGGGCTCGCTGGCCTGCAGAACATCGGATTGAAAATTGCCGCTATCGACTTTCACCGTGGCCATCAGGCTCTCCTTATCTTGAAAACTTGCCCGTGATGTGGGGCCCCGCGGAAATAAGTTCAAGAAGCACTTTTGTCACGCTCCGGTGAGTCGGGCAAGCGCGGCGAAACCTCGGCTCGTTGATGGAGTTCAAGTGCTCTAATTTCTCGGCTGCGACTCCGGCATTGGGGGGCGGACGGAGCATTCGCGAGGCCCAAGGATAAGGAACTTTGTACGTTCCAGATCCGCCCTCAACGCGCCACCCCGGAGCGGAATGCGCCCGCACTGAGTTGCGCGTCCGCTCTAGCCCCTGTTTTTTAGCCACACTGTGCGCTGACGGTGGACAAGGCTTCGGTTACCCGAGGGTGGTTACGCCCGGTCAACACTATTCGGGGTCGGCTTTCGCGCTTCCCAATCGCGCAAGCGCAGCCGCCATTGCCTCGGCGCTCACCGGAATAAGGCGAGGCGCTTCCGTAAAGAGCAATGCGGCCGAAATGCTTCGGCCGGGATAAAGCGGCTTCAACAGCTCCGCATAAAGCGCGAGCTGGGCGATATAGGCTGCGGGCACCTCGGCGAAGTGTTCCGGCGCCGGCCGGTTGGTTTTGTAGTCCACCAGCAGCACCTCCCCCGCCGTCACCGCAAGCCGGTCCACCTTGCCGCTCACCGCCTGCGGAGCGCCGCCGAGCAGGATCTCGCCCATCACAGAGACCTCGGCGCGAGAGCCCGGCGCGAAGATCGGCGCGAATTGCTCGTCCCGCAGAACTGCAAGCACCGAACGGCAGACACTTTCCGCTTCCTGTGGGGGCCAGCTTGCGCCCGCGCGGGCAAGGTAACGCCGGGCGGCAATCTCGCGCTTGTCAGGCGCAAGCTCCGGCAGCGCCTGCAGCAGCCGGTGCACTGCGGTGCCCCTCTCAAGCGCAAAGCCGGGGTCGGCCGCGCCGTCCAGAACCGGCGAGCGTTTCAAAGCGGCCGTTTCATATCCACCTTCGATCAGAACCGCTGCCCCAGAGGGGGAAAGCGGCCGTGGAATAGCCGGCGCGGGCGGGAGCGGGCGGGTCAATTCCGCCGGTATATCGAAAGTTTCCACCTTGCTTGCCCTGCTCTCCTCCCGTGGCATCTCAACGGGCGGCGTCACGCTGAAGCGCAGCACCGGCGCGCAGATCTCCGGGTCCTGCAGCTCAGTCGTGCCCGGTTGGTCGGCGAAGGCTTGACGAACAAGGTTGTGCCATGTGGATGGCGCGGGGCCCCGCACACCGTGATAGCCGCAGACGATCAGCCTGTCCTCAGCCCTGGTCATGCCCACATAGAGCAGCCGCCGATATTCCTCCTCCGCCTTCTCGCGCACTTTGGCCTCGAAGCCGCGCGCGACGGTGTTGGCGAGATCCTTTCCCTGCCGCCACAAGAAGCCTTTTACGGGAAGCTCTTTCATGCGGAACGGCATGAGGCAGGGCATGTGGCTGTTGCTCACCGGCGCGCTGCCGGGATCGACGAGAAACACCACCGGCGCTTCCAGGCCCTTGGCCGCGTGCACAGTCATGATGCGGATTTCGTCGCGCGACTGGTCCATCTCGCGCTTGATCTCTGGCGCTGCTCCTTCCAGCGTGTCGAGCAATGCCTCCAGCCCGATCAGGCCCGTTCTCTCCGCTGTCAGGCAGAAGGAGAGGAACTCGTCGAGAACATCGTTCGCCTCATGCCCCAGCCGAGCCACGAAGCGGCTGCGCGCTCCTTCCCGGCCGGCGGTGCCCGCGAGCACGCTGGCGTAAAACTCGAAAACGGGTCTGAAGGCCGCATCCCTTTGCCAGTTGCGCAGGGTGTCGAGAATGTCCTGCAGTTTCCCGTCAGCGCTCGCCTTTTCGCGAAGCGCCTGAAAAAGCGAAACACTTTCCGCCCGCGGCCAAGCGAGGCGGAAGAGCGCATCCTCATCAAGATCGAAAAGCGGGCTCTTCAGGACGGCGGCGAGCGAGAGATCGTCATTTGGCTGCAGCAGAAAGCGCCCAAGCGCCGTCAGATCCTTGACGGCGATATGCGCGGTGAGCCGCAGCCGGTCCGCGCCGGCCACGGAAATCCTGCGGTTCTTGAGGCTGCGCGACAAGGCATGAACGAAGCGGTCACGCTTGCGCACCAGCACCATGATGTCGCCGGGCCTCAGGCGCCGGCCCTGCCCCTCGATCATTTCGCCATTCTTGAGCCAGGTTTCGACCTTCCCGGCAATTACCTCGGCAAGTTTTGCGGCCGGCGCGGAGGCATGATCCACCGCCTTGGTCCAGTCGTCGGGCTCCTCAACGACTTCCGGACTCAATGGCGACCAGATCTCCACATAGCCCGGCGCGCTGTCACGGATTGCCTTGTGCTCGATGGGTTCGGGATCCCGCGTCAGGCCTTTGCGGGCCTCCTCGCGCGAGAAGACCAGGTCCACGGCCCGCAGCACATCCTCCGTCGATCGGAAGGAACGGGTAAGGCGCACGCGCTCGAAACGGCCGCCCGCCGCCGGCACTTGAGCCTGGAACCTGAAGCCGCTTTCAGCAAAGGCTTCCGGCTCGGCGCCCTGGAAGGAGTAGATGGATTGCTTTTCGTCACCCACGGCGAAGATGGTGCGCTCTACGCCATCGCGAGAACCTTTGCCGGCAAAAAATTCCTCGGCAAGACTCCGCACGATGCGCCATTGCTCGGGGCTTGTGTCCTGCGCCTCATCAATCAGTATGTGGTCGATACCGCGGTCGAGCTTGTACTGCACCCAAGGTCCGACGTCCTGCCGGGCGAGCAGCCGGACAGTGCGCATAATAAGATCGTTGAAATCGAGGAAACCACGGGCTCGTTTCAGCCGCTCGTAACGGGCAATCAAGGCATCGGCTATGCCAAGCGCGGCCGTGGTGGCCGTGAGCATGCGGAAGAGCGCGAGGCGGTCGCAGGCTTGCCGCAGGAATTCAGCCGCCGCCACATAGCGATCATAGATGCCAGGCAGCCGCGCCTTGAGAGCGGCTTTGAACGTTCTTTCGCTATAAGCCTCGCCTTTCTCCGTGAAGAATGCTTTCTTGAGCAGATCAAGACGAATTACGGGATCGCTTTCGCCGAAGGCCTGCGAAGCGGCCGGGACAATGCCGTTGAGCACCCGGCTTGCGTCAGTTTCCAGAGCCGCCTCCACGAACTCGGAAAAAGCTTGCGCGTCGAAACCCGGAACAGGCCAGGCGGCGTTGGCGATCGCTTCGGCGGATTCTGTCTCTTCGAAACCGAACTCGGCGCGAAGCCCAAAATAGGGCTTTCCGTCATCCGCCACCTCGTCAATGAAGCGGCGCAACTCATCGCGCCTGGCGACGATTTCGGTTAGCAGCGTCTGCAGGCCGCTTTCGCCGCCGCGTTCAAGCACTTCGGCGAAAGCCTCTTCCAGCGGGCCGTCCCTCTCGGCGGCAATGCTGGTCAAAAGGTCCCGTCGAGCTTCCGCGAAGAGGGCCTCCTCCATCTGCTCGTCAAGCAGATCGAAGTGGCCTGCAATATTCGCTTCCAGCGGAAACTGGTGCAGGATGGCCTCGCAAAAGGCGTGGATGGTCTGGATCTTCAAGCCGCCGGGCGTTTCCAGCGCGCGGGCGAAGAGTTGCCGCGCTCGGCGCAGCTTTTCGGATGACGGTCTACGGCCTTCGAGCTTGGCGACCTCTTCGGCGAGATCGTCATCCGAGAGCAGGCTCCAGCCCGCCAGATTCTCGAAGACGCGGTTAGCCATATTGGCGGCTGCCGCGCGCGTATAGGTGAGGCAGAGGATTTTCGACGGGTCCGTGCCCTTGAGCAGCAGGCGAATGACACGGCTTGCGAGTACATGGGTTTTGCCCGAGCCGGCATTGGCCGACACCCAGGCCGAAAGCGAGGGATCCGAAGCCAGCGCCTGGGCGAAAAGCGTATCTCCCGGAATGCGGAAGGCCTTCTTCATTCCGCCTCCCCTTCTCCGGAATCTCCGCCAGCCGACCATTCGAGCACGCGGGCAAGATGGTCGTAATCCCCTTCCGTGTCCCCTTCCTTGAACGGTAAGGCGCGGGAAAGATAGCCGGCTTCCGAATTATCGTACCATGCAAGCAGCCGCTCCAGCCGCTGCCAGGCTTCCTCGGCGATTTCGGGTCCCGCTTTCTCGCTGTCCTTGATCTTGAGGATGGATTCCGGCTCCACGGTGCCATTCGCCTTCAGCCGCACATAACAAAGCTCGGCTGGTTGCGCCTGCCCAAGCTCCACAAAGGCGCCGCGGGCAAGAAGCGCTGCTTCAAGGGCAAGCTGCGGGGCAAGAAGCCGGTGTGCCTGCACCTTTGAGGGGGTGGAGCCGGTTTTATAGTCGATGATCTCGGCGCTTCCATCCGCGCGGATGTCGATACGGTCAGCGCGGCCCGAAAGCAGCTTGCCAGTGGCGCCGACCTCGATGGCCGAGGCGCGGATTTCCGCATGCCGAGCGGCAACGGCTTCCGCGCGTCCGCGCTCCCAGCCGATGATGCCGTGAGCGGTGCGCTCAAATCGCGGCCACCAGACCGCCTCCACATCAACCGGGAGCTTCGTTTCTGCAAACAGCTTTTTTCCGGCATCGAGCAGCCGTTCCAGCGCATCGGGAGCAGAAGGGTCCGCGCCAGATTGGATAAAGGCTTGCAAAATATCGTGAAACAGGGTGCCGCGTTCTGCGGCGCCCGGATCGCGGATGAGCGGATCGAGCGGCATCAGCTTGAGAATTCGCCGCGCATAAACGGCATAAGGATCACGCCTTAGCGTCTCGATTTCGGTGACGGAGAAGCGCTTTGGCCGCGCCTCGAGCGGCGGCCTGGGGCAGGGGCGGGGAGCAAAAGGCACGTCATCGCGGGCCTCCAGCGCATGCGCCCAGGCAATAAAGCGCTGGCCGCGCGCGCGCATGGCGGCGGTTTCCGATGGCCCGGCGCAGGCGGCAAGCCGCTGCAGCCAGCGTGAGGCGACGGCCGGAGCGCCCTCCGAGCGGGTCGAGCGGGCAAGCACCACTTGCGGCGCACCGAACGCCATCATGAAATCATGCGCGGCAAGGCCGATGCGCCGCTCCGGCGGCTCCAGCTTGAGCTCACCTTTCATGAGGCGCGACATGAAGCGGTCAGACCGCGGCGCCTCCGGCCACGTGCCTTCATTAAGTCCACCCAATACGAGCATATCGACGCTTTGCAGGCGGGCCTCCAGCGCGCCCCAAATGGCGATGCGCTGGTCGGCGCCCATGGCGGGTTTCACGACCTCGCCCGCCATCAGGGCGGCGAAAACGTCCGGCCATTCGGAAATCTCCGCCTTCGTGCCGGTCCGGCACTCCACCAGGTCCCGAAGGAAGCGGGCAAGGGCCTCGCCCGCCTCGCCCCGGTAGAGTTCGTTGAGCGTTCCGTCCTCATCCCTTGCCAGCGCTTCAAACGCTTCCACCGAGGCGCGCGCCAATAGGGACAGGCCGACAGCAGCTGCCTCCCGCAGGCCGGAGAGCGGGACGATTGCCTGTTCCAGGGCGGCAAGCACCTGGCGAGCTTCGGCGATATCGGAAGCGCTTAGCCGGCTTAGCCAGAACGGCTTGCGAGGATCGCGCATCATCGCATCATGGCGCTGGGCGAAGAGGCTAGACAGCGTTGCTACGTCAGGCCGGCCTGTTCCGCCGCGCAAGGCCATCAGCTCGATCACCTCGGCAGCGCGGCGCACGCGCTCTCTCGGCAAGCCCAGGCGAAGCAGTGGATGCTTCAAGAGCCCCACGATTACCACCGGTTCCTTCGGCCGGCAGATGGCCTCCAGCATCAGGCGGAGCAGTGTGGCGGGCACGCTGTCGGCAAGCAGGCTTCCGCCAGAGTCGTCGGCACGGATACCAAACCGTTTGAGTTCGGCGGCCACCCGGCGCGCCAATGTTCTGTTGGGTGTGACCAATGCCGCCGTTGTCCCCTCTCGGGCAATGGCGTGGCGCAGGGCGACGGCGATTGCCGCCGCCTCGTCCCGTTCGTTCGCAGCCTCGATCAGACTGACGCCGGCAAGCGCACCTTGCGATAGCGCCCGCTCGACCATCGAGCGATTTAACGCCCAAAGATCGGTGGTATCGGCCGGCCGCAGCGCCTCGCTCAGGAGCTGGCGGCGAGCGGCAAGCTCCGGGGCCGGCGCAGCAAGCTCCAGAACCTGCGCGCGCGCCACGCCGATGGTCCCGATCAGCTTCCTGAGGCCGAACTGCGGATGCCCGCAAGCGGATGGCCCTTCGATTGCACCGACCGCGCGCCAGGAATCTTCGTCCAGATTGAGGTCGAGCCCCGGCAGAACCACGGCGCCGTTTTCGAGCCGGGCAATGGTGCCGAGCAGTCGTGCGGTTGCCGGGATTGAGCCCGTAGACCCAGCCGCGATGACAGGTCCCCGCGGTGGGGTTCGCATGAGCCGGGCAGCCTCGGCTGCGAGCATTGCATTGCGGTGCGTGGCGGGGTTTGAGCGGTCTCGCTCGGCAAGCAGTTCAGGCCAGGCCCTGGTAACGATATTAAGGAATTCGAGCGTCACCTGCCACCAGCCGGCAAGCTCCTCCGGCACGATTTCGGCAAGCCGGCTCCAGTCACCCTCCTCGGTCTCGATCTCGTCCATGAGAGCGGCCAGGTCGCGCGCAAGCCAAAGGCCGTCGCTCAGGGAGGCGGGCACGATCACACCTTCCTCAAAGCGAGCGGCCACATGAGCAGGCACGCGCGCCTTCCACGCCTGCGCGAGGCTTCCAAGGAGGAGGATGCGGTCAAGCTTGGGAATGGGCGGCGCATGGTCAAGTTGAGCAGCGCCGCCTTCATCGCTCAAATCGGCCAGCTCAGCCTCGAACTCACCAAGCGGGCGGATGGCGGGGAGGATGGCGGACACGCCCCCAAGACGGTCGACGAAGACGCTTCTCAGCTCCCGTGCCGCGCGGCGGGTGGGAAGGTAAATCGTGGCGTCCGCGAGCGAAAGCGGGTCGCCATCATAGCGGAAGCCGGGCACCAGGCGACCCTGGAGAAGCGCGTCGGCAAGCGCCGGCAAAAACGGCACGCCGGGGGGAATGGAAAAGACGCGCGGGCTATTTCGTTCCGTGCTCACGACGCCACATTAGAGCGCCGTGCGTCCATCCGGACGCACGAAGGACGCTCTAACCTACTGAAACTACGCATCGTGCTTTCCAAAAATCGATTCCGATTTTTGGACCGACGCCGAGAGCCGCCGCAGCACGGCTTCGGCCGGGGCAATCGCGTCCGGCGTACCGACGGTGATCCAGTGGCCGTCGAGCGGCAGGCCATACATCCTGCCTGCCGCAATCGCACGGTCGAAATACAGGTTGAGAGAATGAGGGGTCGCGACGGCGCCGGCAAAGAGGCGCGGATGCAGGATAGCGCCGCCGGCATAGATATAGCCGTTTGCCGCGCCCTGCGCACGCTTGAGCCGCCCCTCCGCATCCATCGTGAAATCCAGCTTCCCCGTATGCCCCGTCGCGGATGCAGGATCCGCGAGCAGGATCAGAATATCCATTTGACCGCCGTTCCACGCAAAGGCCAGCCGGTCCAGGTTATCTTCCGAGCGGTCGATCCAGAATGTGTCGGCATTGAGGAGGAAGAAGGGGTTGTCCCCAAGAAGTGGCAAGGCCTGAACGATGCCGCCGCCGGAATCGAGCAGCATCTGCCGCTCGTCGGAGATGACGATGTGCGGGTCGGCGCGCAGGGCCAAGTGCTCCACCATCAGGTCAGCGAGATAATGTATGTTGACGACCGCCTCGCCCACGCCCGCCCTTTGCAGCGCGTCGAGGCCCCAGTCGATGAGCGGCTTGCCGCCCACGGGAACGAGGGGCTTCGGCATTGTCTCGGTGAGAGGTCTCATCCGCTGGCCAAGGCCCGCCGCAAGAACCATGGCCCGTTCCGGCTTCCTCATTCGGTTTCTCCATCGAGAAAACCCTGTTCGCGATAGAAAGCGCCGAGATCGGAGAGCGCGGGGTGGGCAAGCACGCGGTTAAGGTAAGTGCGGATACGCGGCAGGTGGCGCAAATAGACCGGCTTGCCGTCGCGCCGGCAAAGACGCACGAAGATTCCCAGCAATTTTGTGTTCCGCTGGGCGGCGGTGATGGCATAGGCCTCCTCGAAGGAGGCGCTATCGAATCGCGGTGCCCGCCTGCCCGCGCAATAGATTCCGACTATGCTGCGCTCCAGTTCCTCGGAGATGGTCACGCGTGCATCGAGGGCCAGTGAGGCGACGTCATAGGCCCCCGGCCCCCAGACCGCATCCTGCACATCCACAAGGCCGAGCCGGTCGAGGCCCTTTCTTTCGCTGCGCCATATGATGTTCGGCGAGTGATAGTCGCGAAGGACGAGGGTTTGCTCCGCGGCCTCGAGTCGGTCGAACAGGCCTGACCACAACCGCTCGAACTCCTTCCTCTCCTCGTCGGTCGCCGCACGCTCCTTCACGATGGGAAGGTACCAATCAAGAAGCAGCTCCGTTTCGATACCAAGCGCTGCGCGATCATAAGGGGGAGGCGTATATTCGATCCCCTCGGCAACCGGAAAACGTTCCGGCCACGAGCGTTCGTGCAGTTCCGCAAGCAGGCCGGCGGCCGTAAGATAGCGCTCGCGGATCGGTTTTCTCTCCTTTCCAAGGAAATGCTTGTCGCCAAGATGCTCGGTGAGCAGCAATCCGGCACCTAAATCCTGCGCATGGATTTGCGGTGCGCAAAAGCTGGCGGCGCGCAAAGCATTGGCGACGCCCACGAAAGCCGTCACCGACTGTGCGAGCCGCGCGATCCTGCTGTAGGGCAGTCCGTCGCGCACGATGGGCTCGTCGCGGCGCTCCGGGGCGTCCATCAAGATCAGGCGTCCGCCATCGCTTTCGATGGTCTCATAGGCTCGGATCGAGGCATCGCCGAGCAAATAGGTACGCTGAGCATTGGTGTGCCCGGCCCTATCCAGAAACTCGCGGATTTTCAAGGAATGGGCGATCCGTTCGGCGGCATCTAGCGGCGCTTCCATCTCGACCTCACGGCCCTCGCCATGTTCCCGCAGAGTTATCTTGATTGCGCCGGCGAATGCATCCGGCGCGCGCTCCGGCCATTCGACAAGCACGATGCCGTCCGCCATGGCTTCAGAAAGGCCGAGCTCCTCCAGTTCCTCCGGATGCGACAAACGGTAAAGATCGAAATGGTGTACCGGGATGCGCAGCGCGTAGCTCTGCACGAATGTGAAGGTCGGGCTCGGCACTTCCAGCTGGCGATCCCCCGCGATCGCGCGGATTGCGGCCCGGGCGAGCGTCGATTTGCCGGCGCCAAGGTCGCCGTGAAGAGCGACTACATCGCCCTGGCGAAGCGCAAGGGCGAGATCCTCGCCCAGCCGCGCGCTTGCCGCTTCGTCGGGTAGAATGCGTCTGCAGGAGAACATGTTACTCCGCCGCTGCGCGGATACCGCTTGGCGACATGGGGAAACGGCAGGTCACCGCCGTCCCGCGCCCGGGCGCGGTGTCGATATCCACGGTACCTCCGTGAAGCTCCACGAAACTTTTGACGATCGCAAGCCCAAGACCCGCGCCGCGCCGCCGCCCGCCCTTCGCGCTAGGCTCGAAGCGCTTAAAGATCGTGGCGAGCACCTCGGGGGACATGCCCGGTCCGTTGTCATGCACGCGGAATTCGATCGCATTGCCGGTGCCGCTTACTGACAGGGTGATTTTGCCGCCTTCGGGCGCGTAATTGGCAGCGTTGCTGAGCAGATTATAGAGAATCTGGCGAATGCGGTTTTCATCGGCGTGAAAGCTCACCGGTGCAGTATCCACCGTGACCTCAAGCCTAATGCGGTGCTCGCGCAACCGGTCGGCCACGAGGTCCGTCGCCGCCTTGACGAGCGGCCGGATTTCAACCTCGCCAATCTCCAGCTCCATGATTCCAGCGTCCACGGTCGCCAAATCCAGGATATCGTTCACGATCGTCAGCAAAAGCGAGGACGAGGAGCCGATGTGGTCCACATATTCCCGCTGGCGCGGATTGAGCGGCCCCGTCGTCCCATGCCCCAAAAGCTCGGTAAAACCGATGATATTGGTAAGCGGCGAACGCAGCTCGTAGGAGACATGCTGTACGAAATCGTTCTTGAGCCTGTCCGCCTTTTCCAGCGCCTCGTTCTTCTCCTTGAGCGCCCGTTCCACATTGACGCTGTCGGTCACGTCCACGAAGGTAAGCATTACCTGCCCATTCGGCAGATGCACGATCGCATAATGCAGGGCCGCGCCGTTGATGAGCTCGGTCCTGCCGTGCTTATCGCGCCGCTCGTCGTCGAAACCAGTCACCGCGCCGACGAATTCCGCCCAGGGGCTTTCCATCGCAACCGGATCGCAGGCGGCCTTGAGAATGGAGATGTGAATGTCCGGGCCGATCAGCTTTTCGGGAATTCCCCAAAGCGTGCGGAAAGCGGGATTTGACAGACGCAAGCGCCCATCCGGACCGAACACCGCCACACCTTCCGCAAGATTGTCCAGCGTTTCCCGCTGAACTTTCACGACGGCGTTGTAGCGGCTTTCCAGGTCGATCTTTTCGGTGAGGTTCTCGAATACCCAGGTCACCCCGCCCTTGGACTGCGGTGTGGCAACCACGCGAATGGTCCGGCCATCGGGCAGATGCCACCAATGCTCCTGCGGCTCGACGGCGCGATAGGCAGACAGGAGTTGCTCTTTCCAGCGCCGCCATTCCGGCTGTTCCGCAAGCTTGCCGTCGCTGCGCAACCGGTCCAGAAGCAACGCGTATTCCGGCCCGGCATCGAGGAAACCGGCGTCGAGCGCCCATAGCTTCTGGAATGCCTGATTGTAGAATTTCAGCTTCTGATCTGCATCGAAAATCGCAACCGCGGTGGTGAGCTGATCCAGCGTATCCGCGTGGCTTCGCAGGGTGCTTTCGTATTCCCGCCGCAACGCATCGACATCACTGGTATCGAGCGCGATGCCGGCGCTCCCCTTCTGGCTGGCATAGTCGGTGACGGCAAACAGACGCCGGTCCCCGCCGACGACGGTCGAGAGGGGCTCACGGAACACCGGCTGCTCCTGATGGTGTTGTGCTACGGCGGCGCGCGCCGAGGAAGGGAGAAGCTCCCTGCCCTCGGCGGCAGCGGCCGAGGGATCTTTCGCTTCCACCATCTGTGCATAGGCGGAGTTGACCCATTTGAGCCGTCCTGCCTCATCGCGCAGCCAGAACGGCATCTCAAGCGCGTTGATGAGGCCGAGGATGCTCTCGTGGTCAGCTTGCAGGCGCTGGTGGTCGAGCTTCAGCCGGGCATTTTCCGCCTGCGCCGCCGAGAGCGAGAGGAAGCGGACGATCGCATGCAGCGCTGATTTTCGCCCTTGCACCTCGAAAAGAAGCCCCTCGCGGGTCTCCGCCACCAGGTCAAAGGCCGTGCCGGCCTCCCTCAGCGCAGCCGTTGCGCGATCGAGCGCCGATGCCGATCGTGGAGTTAGCCACCGGCCAAACGCCAGGAAGGTGCTGCGGTCGTGCGGCACTCCGCTTTCGGGCGAAAGGTCGCCCAAAACGATCGGGCGCTGGTTCCCCTGCCAGACGATGATGCGCTGATCTTTGAGGTTGAGCAGAGCTTCCGCGCGGGAGAGCGCTCCGGAAAGCTCGGCCATGCGATTCTTGAGCTCTGTATTTTCCGACGCGGTGCGGCCGCGCTCGCGAATGAGCCAGATTGCCGAAAGAAAGGCAGCCCCGAGGACGCCGGCGAAAACGGAGAGCTGAATGACCTCTATGGTGCTGATGGAAAGGCCGGCAGCCACGCGTGCGGCGCCTTCCTGCTGCGCCATTGCCATGACCGCGGTCAGAGGCGTTGAGGCCAGCGCCGCAATCGAGGACACAGCCAACCGGGCCATATCTCGAATTCCTAGTCTTCTATGGGCTTGAGGCCCATGAGCCCCGCCGCATAGCGGGTCCAGCCCCGGCATGCTCTCTCCCTCTTCGCCGCATGACAATCAAGACTGCCCCGACCCACGCCGTACGGACGATCGGCGCTTTCGAATCAGTTCACTGTACTCGCTCGCCGAATCTGCGTGAAGAAGAGCGTGCGACAAAAATAATGCCGGGCCAAAAGTCAAGACCCGGCATCAATATCTTGTGTGTTGATTAATGCGAAACTAATACCTGTAGTGATCGGGTTTGAAGGGACCCTCGGGCGTGACGCCGATATAAGCCGCCTGCTCGGGCGAAAGCTTGGTCAGGTTGGCGCCCAGCTTGGCCAGATGCAGCCGCGCTACCTTCTCATCCAGATGTTTGGGCAGCACATAAACCTTGTTTTCGTATTGGCTGCCGCGCGTCCAGAGCTCGATCTGGGCCAACACCTGGTTGGTAAAGGAGGCGGACATCACGAAGCTCGGATGCCCGGTGGCATTGCCCAGATTGAGCAGGCGGCCTTCTGAAAGCAGGATGATGCGCTTGCCGTCGGGGAATTCGATCAGGTCCACCTGCGGCTTGATGTTCACCCATTTGAAATTGCGCAGGGCAGCGACCTGGATCTCGTTATCGAAGTGGCCGATATTGCCGAGGATCACCATGTCCTTCATCTTGCGCATGTGGTCGAGGCTCACGACATCCTTGTTCCCGGTAGCCGTGATGATGATGTCAGCCGTGGCGATCGCCTCATCGAGCGTGACCACCTCAAAACCATCCATCGCCGCCTGAAGAGCGCAGATCGGGTCCGCCTCGGTGACTTTGACGCGCGCCCCTGCTCCCGCGAGCGACTGGGCCGATCCTTTGCCGACATCGCCATAGCCGCAGACGATCGCAACCTTGCCGGCCATCATCACGTCGGTGGCGCGACGAATGCCGTCGACCAGGGATTCCTTGCAGCCATATTTGTTGTCGAATTTCGACTTGGTGACGGAATCGTTCACATTGATTGCGGGAAAGGGCAGGAGGCCCTTCTTCTGAAGCTGGTAAAGCCGGTTAACGCCGGTGGTTGTCTCCTCCGTCACACCGCGAATGGCTGCACGCTGACGGGTGAAGAAGCCGGGGGTCTCCGCCATGCGCTTCTTGATCTGCTGGAAGAGAATTTCCTCTTCTTCGCCGTCCGGGTTCGAGAGAACATCCTCACCCGCTTCGGCGCGAGCGCCAAGCAGGATGTACATGGTCGCGTCTCCCCCATCGTCGAGGATCATGTTGGAAGGCTGCCCGTCGGGCCACTGGAAGATGCGGTCCGTATAGGTCCAGTATTCCTCCAGCGTCTCGCCCTTGACGGCAAAGACCGGAGTCCCTGTCTCGGCAATGGCCGCGGCGGCATGATCCTGTGTGGAAAAGATGTTGCAGGAGGCCCAGCGAACCTCTGCGCCAAGAGACTTCAGCGTCTCGATCAGAACGGCGGTCTGGATCGTCATGTGGAGGGAACCGGTGATGCGCGCGCCTTTGAGGGGCTTGGCCTCGCCGAACTCCTCACGGCAAGCCATCAGGCCCGGCATCTCGGTTTCAGCGATCTCGATTTCCTTGCGCCCCCACGCGGCGAGGGACATATCGGCAACGACATAGTCATCGGCAGCCATCGGCTTGACTCCAGCTTGGTACAAAATTCCGTAAAGGCGAAAACGGCGTTTTGCCTGCCTAACAGATCAGCCCCGCTGCGACAACGATATAAAGAAATCTTTATTCGTGAATATGACGATAAAGGGAGCCGCGAAGCGAGGCAGCAAGGCAAAAAAGCGCGCAGGGTTCGAAGCTCAGAGGAGTGTCGGACTTCAGGCGGTCAAAGAAAGGGCGGTGTTTCCCTGCCCTACTCTCCTTCGCTTCAAATTTCTTCGCCGAAGCGCTCGGCGATCAGTTCAGCCAGAGCATCGAGAACCTTCGACGCATCCGGCCCGCTGGCGCTTACCCGAATGCGGCATCCCGGGCTGGCGGCAAGCATCATCAAACCCATGATGGATGTGCCGCCGACAGAAATACCGTCCTTCTCCACCGAAACCTTGGCGTTGTAGCTGCTGACGAGCTGGACGAATTTCGCCGAGGCACGCGCATGCAGTCCGCGCTGGTTCACGATCGCGAAATCGCGCGTGATTACTTCGTCGGCTGGCGGATTGGTTGGCGCATCACTCATTTGCCATTTAGCACTTGGCTCGCCACGTTGATATATTTGCGGCCGGCAGTCTGAGCCTCTTCGAGCGCCTTCTTCATGTCGTTGTCGGCGCGCGCGCTTGAGAGCTTAATGAGCATTGGCAGATTCATGCCGGCGATTACCTCGATGCGGCCTGCCTCCATGACGGAGATCGCGAGATTGGAGGGCGTTCCGCCGAACATGTCCGTGAGGATGATGACACCAGCTCCGGTATCGGCGCGCGCCACGGCTTCAAGAATGTCGTTCCGGCGCTGCTCCATATTGTCGTCGGCGCCGATAGAAACCGTTTCCAAGTGGCTTTGAACCCCGACGACATGCTCAAGCGCATGTCGGAACTCCTCGGCCAGCCGGCCGTGGGTAACAAGCACGATACCAATCATCGAGCGATTGCCTCGCGGCTGCTCCACACCACCACTGCCGATTTATAAGGGTCCAGTTGCGCCCCTTCTTCCTGCCCCGAGGCTCTCACACCGCTACTCCGTTTCGATGGCCCATGCAGTCCAAGCCTGAATGCTCCGCCATTTTTTTTGCGGTCACGACGGCTGCCTCACACACGACAAGATCACTATCTTGTCAACGGCGAAGATGATGACAAGCCTAAAACTGCTTCGATCGAGCCGATTTTAACGCCTTGATGACACGCTCAGCCGAATGGCGGTAGGGAAAGCTGGGCAGCTATAGCCCAGATGGCGCTGTCGGCTTTGCGCTCGGCCAGCCGCAGCGTTGGCAAATCGACGCCTTCGAGCCGCATTGTGCCCGCTTCCTGATAGCGGGGCGCCTGATCGGCCGGTACCAGCTCAATAACGAGATCGATGACGGCCGCCATTTCATATGAAACGGGGGCTGGACCGAAGCCCCGCGCCTCGGCAAGACCATGGATTGCGGGCGCTGCCCGGCCGACGAGCCGGCCGCCTGCTCCAGAGATGAACACCTGATCGTCCGACACAAACCGCCCCAAGCGGCCGCAGGCGGCGCAATGTCGCAGGAGAGCCAGCGCCAAGGTCGTCTTTCCCGTTCCCGGCGCGCCCGTGATGAAAACACCGCGATCACCGGTAAGCACCAGCGTCCCGTGGTGATTCGCAGCCACCAGGATCAGCCTTCCGCGGGCAGCGAGATCACGAAGCGTGCACCCCGCACCTCGCCGGGCTTGGCGCCCGGGATGTTCTCCGCGGTCAGCGTGCCGCCATGCGCTTCCACGATTTGGCGACTGATGGACAAGCCCAGGCCCGAATTCTGGCCAAAGGCCTCGCCCGCCGGCCGGTCCGTGTAGAAGCGCTCAAAGATGCGGTCGATATTGTCGGCGCGAATGCCCGGCCCGTTGTCATCGACCGTAATGATGATGCGCCGCTGGCTGCGCGAGAGCGTGATGGTGACGCGCCCGCCCTCATCCGGCACGAAGGAGCGTGCGTTCTCGATGAGATTGGTGACCACCTGGCCGAGCCGGAGGTCATGCCCCTGCACGACAAAGCTCTGGCCCGCCTTGCCTTCGGTCTTGAATTGGATATCGACCTTTTTCTTCTTGCTGCCCGCGTCCTGCGCGCCTGCGACGAGATCGCGCAGAAATTTCTGCAAATCGATGATCTCCGAATCCTCGCGCGCGAATTCCGCGTCCAGGCGCGAGGCGTCGGAGATATCGGTGATCAGCCTGTCCAGTCGGCGCACGTCATGCTGAATGATCTCCATCAGCCGCTCGCGTGAGCGCTCATCCTTGGCGAGCGGCAGGGTTTCCACCGCGCTTCCCAGCGAAGTGAGCGGATTTTTCAGCTCATGCGCCACGTCAGCGGCGAAGCTCTCTATGGCCTCGATGCGAGCATAAAGCGCCTTGGTCATGTCGCGCAGGGCGATCGAGAGGTTTCCGATCTCATCCTGCCGGTGCGAGAAATCAGGAATTTCTTCGCGAGTGTTGGTGCCGCGGCGAACGCGTATGGCAGCCGCCGCGAGCCGGCGCAAGGGATTGGCAATCGTTGAGGCAAGCAGCAGCGACAGGATTGCGGTCACCAGCGCAGCCACTCCAAAGACACGCAGAACAGCATGCCGTTCTTCAGCAATAATGCGATCGATGTCGCCCTGCGTCGACAACTGGAGAACGCCCACAACGGCGCGGTAACGCTGGATGGGCACGGCAACGGAAATGATGTATTCGCCCTCCGGGCTCCGGCGGCGCACCGCTTCCGGTTCGCCTCCTTTCAGGGCCGCCATCACCTCCTCATAGGCCACACCGCTGCCACCGGGCTGCTCGCGGTCGATCGGCAGGTCATTTGCCTGGAAAATGGAGCTGATCCGCTCCTCGATTTTCTCAAGGAAGCTCTTTTCCTCGCCGTCAACGGCCGGAAGCCGGTAACGAAGAATGGAGTAGAGCTGGCGCGAATCGAGCACCAGCGCGGCGTCCCGGTCGTAAATGCGCGCTCGTGTCTTGTCCGGGTTGATCAGGCGCCGCAAAAGAAGAGCAACCTTTTCCGGATTGATCGGGAATTCCAAATTTTCCAGCTGGTCCGATCCGGGAGGCAACTCCTCGCCAGCCTGCATTTCGAGCAATTTTTCTGGATTGATCAGGATCGCGTCGGTCTCCACCGCCGCGGAGGCGGCGATAGCGCCGGCTATGATGCGCCCCTGAGTCCTGAGGCTTTCGATCTGCGCCTCTACCAGCGCATCTCGAAACTGATTGATATAGAGGACCCCGATGACGAGCACGCCGATGGCGGTGAGGTTGAGGGTAAGAATGCGCCGCGTGAGGCTGGAGAACATGAAGTGCCCCAGCAGCCGGCGAATGGGCACGGCAAATCGGCCTGGCGACCATGAACTGGAACGCCCTGCCTCTGCCGGCCCCGCCGATCCGACCTTATCTTGTACCTCTATGGCCATTCATGAACGCTGCCGGGCTATGCCTCGCGGAACCTGTAGCCGACCCCATAAAGCGTCTCAATCATGTCGAACTCGCCGTCAACCGCCTTGAACTTCTTGCGCAGCCGCTTGATATGGCTGTCGATCGTGCGATCGTCCACATAGACCTGCTCGTCATAAGCCGCGTCCATGAGCGCGTCACGGCTTTTCACCACCCCCGGCCGCTGCGCAAGTGCATGCAGGATCAGGAACTCGGTAACGGTGAGCGTGACGGGTTCGTCCTTCCAGGTGCAGGTATGGCGTTCCTGGTCCATGACGAGATGTCCGCGCTCGAGCGAGCGCGACTGCTTGTCCGGTGCCTTCGCGCCATTCTCGCGCGCGCTTGCCCGGCGAAGGACGGCGCGGACGCGCTCGACGAGCAGTCTTTGGGAGAATGGTTTGCGGACGAAATCGTCCGCGCCCATCTTGAGGCCAAAGAGTTCGTCGATCTCATCATCCTTCGAGGTGAGAAAGATAACCGGAAGATCGGTTTTCTGGCGTAGCCGGCGCAACAGCTCCATGCCATCCATGCGCGGCATCTTGATGTCCAGGATCGCCAGCGACGGCGGCCGCGAGCTAAGCCCCTCCAGTGCGGACGCGCCATCCGTATAGGTTTCCACGCGATAGCCTTCCGATTCCAGCGCGATTGAGACGGACGTAAGGATGTTCCGGTCGTCGTCAACGAGCGCGATTGTTGCCATATCCAGCGGCTCCCTCGTCATGGGCAGGCGTCCCTTCTGCAGCTAACGGGCCCGCAGATGCAGGACAAATTGGGTACAAAATGTGGCACATTCTCCGCGCCGAGTCACTTCGGGTTGTCTGATGCGACGGTTTCACGCAAGAAAGACGCTTGAGCGCAAGCGTGCCTCGCGTGCGTTTCACCCCTTATGGAGCTCTCTCGAACCGCCCTCGGCTACCCTGCAAGCGACCAAATGGGGCGGTTGGTTCCAAGCCTTATGCGCTGATGCAGCTTGAGTGTCAAACTACAACCTGCGGTAAAGTAAATTTACAACCTTGAATCTACATCGGAGCGAAACGGTATAGCCGGTTGCGCGCCGGGCTTCAGGCAGGCAAGGGCCCCGGCCGCCGCTGCGCGGCGTAATGCAGCTTCGAGCAGGAGGCCGTCCGACAGCGCAGCCGCGAGATAGCCGCAGAAGGTATCGCCCGCGCCAACCGTGTCGACCGGCGTGATGGGAAATGCGGGAAGACGCAGGAACCGGTCGGGCGCGGCAGCCATGACACCATCACCCCCAAGAGTGACCACGATGGTCCGCCCGGTTCTGGCGGTGTAGGCACGCGCCCTTTGTTCGCGGTCACTTCCCTCCAGACCAAGCGACTGGGCGTAGAGATCGAATTCGGTCTCGTTGACGACGAGATAGTCCGCCATGCTCAGAAAATCCGCTGCCTGCGGCTGAAAGGGTGCGGCATTGAGCAGAGAGACCGCGCCGGCTGCGCGGGCGTTGCGAAGTGCAGCTTCTATCGTTGGCAAGGGGACTTCGTGTTGAAGAAGCACGAACTCATCACGGCTCAATCCCGCTGCTTCGACGTCTTCTTCCGCAACATCCGCATTCGCGCCGGGTATGACAGCGATCACATTCTCCCCATCGGCCCCCACCAAGATCATCGCGACCCCTGTCAATGGAGACGGCTTCTTGACGCGCGAAAGATCCACGCCGGCTTCACGAAGCAGCGCCAGCGCCTGATCCGCGAACGAATCCGCCCCCACCGCGCCGATCATGCGCACCTGGGCGCCGGCGCGTCGAGCGGCGAGCGCCTGATTCGCGCCTTTGCCGCCCGGCGCCGTGGAAAAGCCGGAGCCAGGAATTGTCTCTCCTGGAGCGGGCAGCCGCTCCACCCGGGCGATGAGATCGAGATTGATTGAACCGATGATGGTGATCACAGCGGCGCCTCCGATGATTCTGCCGTTAGCTAGCGGGTTCTCATCACAGACGCAAAGGCAGGCGCTCAATTTCCGTGTTGAAGCTGCGCAGCCTCCCAGCCAAGAATGGCACGCTTTCGTGTGAGGCCCCAGTGATAGCCCGTCAGCGCGCCCGATTTGCCCAGTGCACGGTGGCAGGGCACAACGAAGGACAGGGGGTTTGCCCCCACCGCCGCTCCGACTGCGCGCGAGGCAGCAGGACAGCCGATTTGTGCCGCGATATCGGAATAGGCGCGTGCGCGGCCTATGGGGATTCTCAGCAGCGCCTCCCATACACGGACCTGGAAGTCCGTGCCGATGAGCACGATGCGCAGCGGCTCGTCCGAACGCCAGCGCGAGCGCTCGAAAACGCGGCCGGCATAGGGCGCCGTGGCCGAGACGTCCTCAATATATTCAGCGTTTGGCCAGCGCGAGCTCATATCCGCGAAGGTCGCCTGCTCCTCGCCCGGATCGGCGAATGCGAGGCCTGCCAATCCGCGATCAGTCACCATCACAAGCGCTATGCCGAAGGGCGAAACGTGGTAGCCGTACCGGATGGTAAGCCCCTCGCCGCGCAATTTATACTCACCGGGCGAGATTGCCTCGTGGGTGACGAACAGATCGTGCAGCCGCCCTGGGCCGGACATGCCAAGCTCCAGGGCTGTATCAAGAAGGGGCATGCCGCTGTCGAGCAGCCGACGCGCATGATCCAGCGTAACGGCCTGCAGGAAAGCCTTTGGAGAAAGGCCGGCCCAGCGGGTAAAGAGCTTCTGCAATCCCGTCGGCGTTTCGCCCAGCTCCGCGGCGAGATCTTCCAAAGAGGGCTGGTTGCGATAGTCGAGGCTGATCTTCTCGATGACGCGGCGAACGATCTCATAATCCCTGCCCACGGGAGTGATATCGCGTTCGAGGATGGCAAGTTCTGCATTCATGGCACTGTCTCCTTGCGCGCCACTATGCGCATCTGATCAGCGCCTCTCCACCCGATTCTTGCGTCTATCGCGCTTTTACCGTGGCCAGCGCCCTGCCAAACGCCTTTGCGAAGCTTTCGCGATCGTCCGGATTGAGGAAACTGCCGACAAGAACGCGCTTCTCGCGCATTTCGACAGCCATGTCGGTTATACCGATCTCCGTATGGCGCCGCACGCGGAAGCGAGCCCACAGGGGATTGAAGCTGTGCTCCTCCGCCCGCCCTGACGGCGGCACTTTACGGATATGCAGGTTGGTGCGAGAGAGCGAAATTTCCTCGCGAGCTCGCGCCGCACGATAATTTACGCGGAAAGCGATATAGAGCGCCAGCACGTCGAGCCCGAAAAAGCCGATGACCGGCCAGGCGCCAAGGCGCCAGAAAATCAAGGTGATGCTCAGCCAGATAAAGATAATTCCGCCCATCAGCACGAAAAACCCCGTGCGCCCCAATGATCGGTGGGGAACGAGAAGAGCCTTGAATAAAGGCGTTTCGCTGGCATTCTTTTCATCCATCAGACAGATTATAGAGGCTGAATGCAAAAGCCCAAGTCCCCACGTGCCATTGCGGGAACGCCCGTTCGTTCACCCGCCAAGCCCGTCCGCAAGAAAGCCTCCGGTAAGGCACTCACCGCCTATGATGCGGGTGAAGTGGAAGAAATCTTTCGCCGCTTCGGCGTGCAGCGGCCCGAGCCCAAGGGTGAGCTCGAATCAGTGAACGCGTTCACGCTGCTCGTTGCGGTGGTGCTCTCGGCTCAGGCGACCGATATTGGTGTGAACAAGGCAACGCGGCCGCTCTTCAAGATCGCCGACACGCCCGAAAAGATGCTGGCGCTGGGAGAAGAAAGGCTTGGCGAATACATTCGCACCATCGGCTTGTGGCGCAACAAGGCCAAGAACGTTATCGCTCTATGCGAGGCGCTGATCCGCGACCACGGCGGCCAGGTGCCGGAAGACCGCGAAGCCCTGACGAAGCTGCCGGGGGTCGGGCGCAAGACGGCAAATGTCGTGCTTAACGTCGCCTTCGGCCATCCGACCATGGCGGTCGACACACATATATTCCGGATTTCGAACCGGATTCTGCTCGCTCCCGGCAAAACACCCGAAGAGGTGGAGCAGGCGTTGCTGAAAGTCATACCGCAGCACTACCTTCTTCACGCCCATCATTGGCTGATCCTGCATGGCCGTTACGTTTGCAAGGCGAGAAAGCCCGATTGCCCGGCCTGCGTTATCGCCGATTTGTGCAAGGCACCGGAGAAGACGACAAATGTGCCGGCGCCCCTCGTTCCGTGGCGCGATCTGACCGATACGCCGAGGCCAGACGTGGAGGCAGCTGAAGGATAGCCCGGTTGGCAATTCGGTCTCGAATGCGCCAGATGGACCCGCCGAACCTGCGGGATTAGGCCCCGCTCGCTGCGGAACCCCGCAAGTCAGCGATGTCCGAATGCTTGATTATCACCGCCGGGATGTCGCTCAAATGCCAATGTCCGCCGAGCGTCGTCGCCGCCATCCAGATTTCCTGTGCGCGCATCAGCGGCGTCGCATTTATCGGCACGGCGCGGCCGTCGAGCGAGATGATCGTGCGCGACCACCCTTCGCCCGGCACGTCCCGCCATTCGACGTCGAGATGCACCGCCGAGTGCTGGAACAGATATCGCAGGGCGTGGGGAGGCAGCGTGGCGGTCAGCTTCACGTCTTCCATGAACAGCTCCGGCTCGACGATCGTCTCCACCTCGAAACCCAGCCGGGCGGCTGCCGCCAATCTGGCGAGCCAGCGCGCTTGGAAGGCAACCTCCGCCACGATGTGCCGGCGTGATTGCCCTGCCACGGCTGACGGAGCATCGAGCTCAGAATCGGTCAAGCCGTTCAACTGCCGGGCGAAATAGGCGGTGCCGCGCCGAGCCAGAAGCAAATCTTCGGCCGGTGCGTTTGGTGCATCATAACGCGCGCCAGCCCCTTGCCGCTCGCGCAGTTGAGCCCGTGCGAGCAGGTCCGGATCGACCTCCGTCACCTGCGTTTCTCCTGTGGCTCCTCGATTAGCGTGCGGGCGAAGCCAAGGCGCTCTATCACGGGGGCGTCGGAAAAGCGGAAGAGGTCGAACTGTGCATCGGCCTGCAACGACCAGGCGACCCAGGAAGGCACGACAAAGAGGTCCCCCTTTTCAAGTCGCGTCTCCTTGCCATTGAGCACCACCGAGCCCGCGCCCTCGAATACCTGGAAGACCGATGAGCCGACCTCGCGCCGTGGCGGCGTGGCGGTTCCCATCCGCAGGCGGTGGAATTCGCAGCGGATCGTCGGCATCACGTCGCCGCCCGTTGTGGGATTGACGTAGCGAATCGCGGCGTGGCCCTGCTCGACCGTCGCCGGCTGACCTTCGTCCTCCAGCAGGAGCTGTTCGGTGAGTGCGCTGTCGGTAAATTCCCAACGATAGGCGCAAAGTGGCGAGCTGACCGTGTTTTCAAGCGCGGAAAGGGGCCTGAGGCCCGGATGCGCCCATAGCCGCTCACCGCGCGAGAAGCGCGGGGTTGCATAGTCGGTCACGCGTTCGGACCCGAACTCGAAGAAACCGACATCGTTTTGATAGGAGAACGGAATGTCGAGCCCGTCGATCCAAGCCATTGGATGGTCGGTGTCGTTGTGGTGTCCGTGGAAATGCCAGCCTGGCGTGAGCAGCAGGTCGCCTCGGCTCATTCTGACAGGATCGCCGTTCACCACCGTCCACACGCCCTCGCCCTCCACAACGAAACGGAAGGCATTCTGGGCGTGGCGGTGTTCAGGCGCCGTCTCCCGCGGCCCCAGATACTGGATCGCGGCCCAGAGCGTCGGGCTGACATAAGCCTTGCCGCCGAGCCCAGGATTGGCAAGCCCGATCGCGCGCCGCTCGCCGCCACGGCCCACAGGCACCAGCGCGCCGGAGCGCTCGGCCAGCGGAAAGAGCTTTGACCACTTCCAGATGTGCGGAACCGCTTTTGGATTGGGAACGACGGGCATGATGTCGTCGATCTGCGTCCAGAGCGGCATCAGATGCTCGGCATCGAAATCGGCATAGAGCTGACGCAGTTCTGGCGTGTCCTCCGGTTTCATCATGTTGCTACGATTTTTGTCGTCCATGCTCCACCTCCTCTCACTCCCGCGTCGACACTGCACGCAGCGACGGCAGGCGATAAGGTGCACGGCTGAGGCCGTTGTTGCCGTCCGCCAGCTTTTTCAGCAGCTTCAACAATCGTGCGCGCTCGTGATCGTTGAGCGGCGATAGAATGGCCTTTTGCACCTCCTGGATATTGGGCAATGCGGCACGTGCAGTCTGCCGACCGTCTTCGGTAATGGCTACGATGTTGGCGCGCTTGTCCTTATCCGAGGTCGTACGCGTTATAAGCGCCCGCTCCTCCAGCTTCCTGAGCACACCCAAGATGGTCGTGCGGTCGAGTGCGGTCACTCCGCCGAGAGTGACCTGATCCATCGAGCCGAAGCGATCTAGCGCGGCTAAAGTGACGTATTGGAGCGGTGTCAGGTCGAAGTCGCGGCATTCCTCGAGGAAGATGGCGACTGCGATCTGGTGACATCTGCGAAGCAGATATCCGGGCATATCCAGAAAGGAGGTGCACTCGGCGCCTTCGTCGCTTTGCAGCGTCGATTTGCTCATCGTGTCCTCCTTCACTCGGAGTCGGGCTGCCTGTCCGGCGCAGCGGCCGCCAGCGCCGGCACTGCCGCACATGCTTCGAAGATGCGCGCAATCGTTGGATATGGCGACATGTCCACTCCGAAGCGCCTGTTGTTCAGCACCTGCGCGTAGAGACAGATATCGGCCAGCCCGGGCGTGTCGCCGTGGCAGAACCGGCCTGTCCTCGGATCGGCGGCCAGCATGTCTTCCAGCGGCTTGAAAGTCTCGGCGACCCAGTGCCCGAACCACTCTGTAACCGCCTCGTCCGAGGCGCTAAAGGCAGACTTCAAATAATTCAGTATCCGCAGATTGTTGACCGGATGGATGTCGAGCGCGATGGCATGCGCAAGCGCCCGAACGCGGGCACGCTCCACAGCCGACGCAGGCAAGAGGGGCGGTGTTGGATGAACCTCCTCAAGATATTCGATGATCGCGAGAGATTGCGTCAGGACGGTCCCATCCTCGAGAACAAGGGAGGGCACCAGCCCCTGCGGATTTATGGCAAGGTAGCTGGCCCCCCGATGCTCGCCCTTCCTGAGATGATGCGCCACATATTCGAACGCCAATGCCTTGAGATTGAGGGCCGCGCGAAGTCTGGTGGATGTCGAGGAGCGAAAGTAATTGTGAAGGACAATCCGCGTCATGACGCTCTTTCCGCGATTGTCGTCGTCAGCTTGCCGAGCCCGTCAATCTCGACAACGCAAACATCACCCGGGACGAGCGGCCCGACGCCCGCGGGCGTTCCCGTGTAGACAAGATCGCCGGGGGCAACCCGCACGGAACGCGAGAGGATCGATATGATCTCCGGCACCGACCAGATCAGGTCGGCCAGGTCTGCCTTTTGCCGGACCGTTTGGTTGACTGTGAGCTTAATTGCGCCCTTCTCCAGTCGCCCTATTTCCGATGCCCGGTGGATCGGGCCGCACACCGCCGAATTGTCGAACGCCTTACCCCAGTCCCACGGCCGGCCGTTGTCGCGTGCCTCGAATTGAAGATCCCTGCGCGTCAGGTCATTGCCGATGGCGTATCCCCAGATGAGGTCCCAACTCTCGGCTTCGGAAACATTAAACCCGGCCTTGCCGATCGCAAGCACCAGTTCCCCTTCGTGATGAAAATTCGAGGTCAGCGGCGGATAGGGAACGACCGCCCCGTCTTCGACAAGAGCATCTGCAGGCTTTGTGAAGAAGAAGGGCAGCTCACGCGTCGGGTCCTTTCCCATCTCACGCGCATGCTCCTCGTAATTGCGCCCGACGCAGAAAATACGGCGCACCGGAAAACGCTCGGTCTCTCCTTGAACGGCGACGCTCGGAACCGGGTGGGGCGGGAAAACATAATTCATGGTTCACTCTCGTATCGATTTAGGGTTGGGAATTCTTGTGTGGCATCAGTCCGGCAGTCCCGTACCAGGAGTATGGACCTGCTCTAGAGCCATTTGGACGGCAGCTTCCGAGCGCGCACGGTCTCCTGCCCACAGCCGATCCACGAGCTCCTCCTTCTCCTGGCAATTTATCGTATTATGCGCACCATACTGATTAAATCAACCGAATTCACCTCATCACGGCCCCTCGCCCGGCCAACAAGTTGGCCCGGCTTCCAAACCAACAGCATACCTGTGGGCCACTGTGAGGAAGTGTTGTCTTTACGGAACCCGGCAAGAATGCGAAAGTTAATTGAAGCAACAAAATGGTGCGCGCGTGCATAAAGTAGTTCCAAAGCAGCTTCCTTCGATGACGGAAAGTGCGAAGGCTGTCCTTCGACGTCTCGCCTACGAGGGGCCGTCGACACGTCCTCAGATCGGTGCTGCGCTTGGCCTTTCGCGTCCCACGATGTCGGCCGCGGTCGCGGAACTGGAAAGGCTCGGCTATGTGGACCTGACGGGCGCGGTGCAGGGGACGCTTGGTCGTAGCGCTGCGCAGTACCGGGTCGGCCGCAAGGCTGGGCACGTAATTGCGGTAGATGCTGGCTCAACCCACGTGCGCCTGCGGGTCGCAACGCTGGACGGAAGGCTGCTGCAAAGCAGGGTTTGCAGCCTCTCAGGCAGCCAGTTCGCGCTCACTCCCGAGATCAGCCGGACAGTTGCACAGGAAGTGGCCGCGGCGATCGCGGAGAATGATCGAGACTGGGGACCTCTACGCGCCCTCGGAATCGCTATACCGACCCGAGTGGTTGGTGCGGAAGGCGACGCGATCAGCACGAACCAGAACATGATCTTCAGCGAATTCGAACCACCCGCTGGGATTGATGTGCTGTTGGTCAACAACGTTAATTGCGCAGCCGTGGCCGAACGTCAATTCGGAGCAGCACGAGGTCGTGATACCTTTGCCTACGTCCAGATAGGCCTCAAGATTGGTATGGGGCTGGTGCTTGGCGGAAAACTAATTGCCGGCGCGACCGGATCTGCCGGCGAAATCGGACATGTGAGCTTCCCCTTCGGCCCGGGCCTCATTCCCGAGGCGGGTGCCGTGGAACGCTATCTCGGTACGGAATCGCTGATCGCGCGCGTCCGTGCCCATTGGCCCCGAGCCTGCGGGGAGCCGCCCGCAACCACGAACGAATTGTTGGCCCTCGCGGAACAGGGAAATACGGCCGCAATTGAACACGTGGAGCAACACGCTGCTGATATTGGCGCCCTGGTGGCGACCTGCGTGAGCGTGGTCGATCCCGGGTTGGTGGTCTTGGGCGGCGGCATGGGCGCCTCACCGCTGCTGCTTCCCAAAGTGCAGGAGGTGGTGGGTCGCTTGACATATCCCGTCGAGGTCGCAACCACCTTGCTGGGTGTCGATGCAACCGTGCTCGGCATCGAGAAGCTCGCGACCGAACAAGCACTCTCGCGCCTGCTCGGCCAAATCTAGCCCTGCTTTCAATACGCGTTCGGCGACCGAGCGCATTTGCCATTGACTCTTGCCGCCAGATTTTATTTGTTAAGGTGCCTAACATAGAACAACGGCCCCAGAGGAACCTATGTGCGGGCGTTTCCAAAAGGAGGAGTAAATGGCCATGTGCAGCAAATTTCTGGGTAGCGTCTCGGCACTGATCGCGGTCGGCTGGACCGGGATAGCGGCAGCTCAGGACGTCACGCTGGAATACTGGGTTTATTCAGATTTCGCGCAGGGAGACGCGCTGGCGCTTCAGCAGCAATTCATCAGCGAGTTCACCGCCAAGCATCCCGGTGTAAAGATCAACATCGTCGGCAAAGGCGACGCGGACCTTACGGCGGGGCAGATCGCCGGCGCGGCGAGCGGCAACATTCCGGACGTCTTCATGAATGGCATCGGCACCGGCGCCCAACTGGTGGAAGTAGGCGCGCTGGCCAACATCCATGACAAGTGGATGGCCATGCCGGAGGAATACCGCAGCCAGTTCGACGAAAGCGCAATTAAGAATTGCACGCCTGAGCCAGGCAAGATGTACTGCCTGCCCTATACCGGCTACGGCTCACTCCTCTTTCGCAACCTGACCGTTCTCGAGAAGGCGGGCATCGATCCGTCAGTGCCGCCGGCAACCTGGGCGGAATGGCTGGACCAGATGAAGAAGGTCAAAGAAGCGGGGATGTACGCCATTCCCGACCAGGCGCTTATCTTCAACTCCATCGCCGAGATGTACGCGATCTCGGGCGACGTCAGCACCTGGGGTATCGACTGGGAAACCCGCACCACACGAATCGATCCGGACGTGATGGCCGAGGTTCTCCAAAAGTTCGTGGACATGGCGCCGCTTACCTCCGGAACGAGCCGCAACGACCAGGCCACCAAGGACCTGTTCATCACCGACAATCTCGCCTTCCACACCGTGGGACCGTGGGTCAACCCGACCTATGAGGAAGCCAGCAAGAACGGTAAGCTGAAGTATGACTTCGTCCTCATCCCCGGCGATACGCCCGATAAGCACGGCGGCATACAGAATTACGAGATAATCGGCGTGGCTCCAGGCGAGAACTTCGACATCGCCTGGGAGTTCGCTTCCTACGTGACCGAGAAGGAACAGATGGCGCGCTGGGCGAAGCTCCTGTCTCGCTTCAACTCGAATGTCGCGGCCATGAACGATCCGGAAGTGTCGGCGCTACCACTGATCTCCAAGTCGGTGGAGGCCGTTAAATACGCGATGGACGTAATGCCTCCCTATCTCGTGAAGGCCGCTCCGAGCTGCTACTCCTCAACGGTCGTCGATTACGTTTCCGCCACAGCTGACGGAGACTATACGCCCGAGGAAGGCGCAAAGGAGATGATCGCGGAACTGAACGACTGCTTGGCCGAATAAGAGGCGGCGCTGACGCGGCCGGGCACGCCCGGCCGCCCATCCTCAAGGAAAGACGATGCCCTCCTTGCGCAGGCACCTGCCGCAATACCTGATGATCGCACCCTTCGTTGTGCTGTTCGTGGCCTTCTTCCTGTATCCGATCGTGAGCGGCTTCTACTACAGCTTTCACGACTGGAACGGGGTCGACGCACCGCGTTTCATCGGGCTTGCAAATTACGAGAAGCTTCTCGGATCGCGCGATTTCGGTCGCGCGATGGGAAATCTCGCGACTTACATATCGATCACGGTTCCACTTGGCATCCTCGTGGCTTTCGGGCTCGCGCTGCTGGTCGACAGCTTTACCGGGCGTTGGGCAAGCTTCTTCCGCAACGCATATTTCGTCCCGGTGGTATTGCCCGCCTTTCTGGCGGCGACGATCTGGCGCTGGATCTACGCTCCGAACTTCGGCCTTCTCAACATGATCCTCGGCTGGTTTGGCATCCCGTCTGTGAACTTTCTGAACGACACCGACTCGATGATCTACGCGCTCATCGCCGTCGATGTCTGGGTTTCGGCCGGCTTCAACATGGTCATCTTCCTGGCCGGCTTGAAGAACATACCGGGCGAACTCTATGAAGCTGCCAGGCTTGACGGCGCCAACAAGTGGCAGCAGATCGTCCATATCACAGTGCCGATGCTGGGCCCGGTCATGTTCTTCGTGATCACCTACAGCATCATCTCGGCCATGCAGGTTTTCGATAAGCCGTGGCTACTTACCGGCTCGTCCTTTGCCGAATATGGCGGCCGCCGCGGCGCGCTGCTCTTCCCCGTGATGGACATGATGGGGCGCGCCTTCGGGGAGGTCCGCTTTGGGGAGGCGGCAGCATATGGCTTCCTGCTGACCGTCGCGATCATCCTTCTCACTCTGGCCTCCTTCGCGGTTCGCAAGTGGAGGCGCTCATGACCGCTCCTTCCCGTCCTCGCCTCACCGTCTGGACCGTCCTCAAATGGGCGCTCGCCATCCTGGTCGCAATCATTGCGGTCTTCCCGGTCTGGTGGATGATCAACGTCGTGTTCTCGCTGCCCGGCGAGCCGGTCTCAATCAATCCGCGGCTGTGGCCGACATCGATCGCGGCCGGGATCGAGAAGATCCAGATGATCTTCGCGGAGACCGGATATTTAAGGGCTTACGGCGTGTCGCTGCTCTACGCGGCACTGACGATCTTCGGCGTCCTCCTGATCGGCTCTCTCGCGGCGTTCGAATTCGCGTTGTTCGAGTTCCGCGGGAAGCGGGTCCTCTTCGCTGTTATCATGCTGTCGCTCATGGTGCCGACCGCGGTAACGATCATCCCGACCTATTTGTTGACCTCGTCGCTCGGATGGCTGAACACGATGCAGGGCCTGGTCGTGCCGGGCCTGGCCTCGGCCTTCGGCCTGTTCATGCTGGTGCAGTTTATGGGCGCGATCCCCCGCGACATGATCGAGGCGGCTCGGCTCGACGGCGCCAGTCACTTCCAGATCTACTGGCACGTTGCGCTTCCGCTCTGCCGCAACGCGCTGGTCACGCTCGCGATCCTGACCTTCATGCAGACCTGGGGCAATTACATGTGGCCCCTGATCGTGGCGACTCGCCCCGAAATGTACACCGTGGGCCAGGTCGTTGGGCTTTTCAACGCCCCGCTGTCGCACCAGACCGTCGACGTCGTAATGACCGCCAACCTCCTCGCCGCCATTCCGCCGCTCCTCTTCTTCCTGATTTTCCAGCGGAAGATCGTCGAGGGCATCGCGATGTCCGGCACCAAGGGATAACGGAGCCTTTACCCATGGCTTTCCTGGAAATTTCCTCTGTCACGAAATCCTTCGGGTCAGTGAACGTGCTGAAAGACGTGAGCCTTTCGATCGAAGAGGGCGAGTTCGTCGTCTTCGTGGGACCTTCGGGCTGCGGAAAATCGACGCTTCTCAGAATGATCACTGGTCTCGAGGATCCGACCTCCGGCACGATTTCCATCGGCGGCGAGGTGGTCAATGACGTCGAGCCCGCCAAGCGCGGCACCGCGATGGTGTTCCAGTCCTATGCGCTTTACCCGCACATGACCGTGTTCCAGAACATGTCCTTCGGCCTGCGTATGGCGGGAAGCCCGAAGGCGCTCATCCGTGAACGGGTGGAGAAGGCGGCGGCAATCCTGCGCCTTGAGCAGCTGCTCGACCGAAAGCCGGCCCAGCTGTCCGGAGGGCAGAAGCAGCGGGTGGCAATCGGCCGGGCGATAGTGCGGGAACCGCGCGTATTCCTCTTCGATGAGCCGCTTTCCAACCTGGATGCCGAATTGCGTGTCCAGATGCGCGCCGAGCTGATGGAGCTGCACCGGCGCCTGGGCACCACGATGATCTATGTGACGCATGATCAGGTGGAGGCCATGACCCTCGCCGATAAAATGGTAGTCATGCATGCCGGGCGCATCCAGCAAGCCGGCGCTCCTCTCGACCTCTACGACAATCCGGATAACCGCTTCGTCGCCGGCTTTGTCGGTTCGCCCAAGATGAACTTCCTGCCTGCGCGGATCGCGGGTTCCGACGGACAGGTCCTGAAGCTCGGAGGCATTGGAGGTCAGGGCGCCGCGAGCATCCAGGCCACGCTGCCGCGCGAGGTCGAGAACGTAGAGATCGGACTGCGCCCCGAACATTTGCGCATGGTGTCCGGAACGACGCCCGCCAATGGCGCGCTGCGGCTGGAAGGCCGCGTCGTTTTCTGCGAGGAGCTCGGGGCGGAATCCTACGTCCACCTGGATCTGGCGGACGGCACCAGGGTCATCGCGCGCGCTGGCCGCGATGCGGCAAAGATGACCGATACCGCGGTCCTGACGGGAGATCTCGATCGGGCGCTTCTTTTCTCTCCCGACGGCGCGCGGATGCGCGGTGCGACCGGAACCAGCGCATGATCTCCCAAGGCAAGGACTCGGAGAGCCCGCTGATTATCGGCATCGACATTGGCGGGACGAAGACTCACCTGCGCGCCGAATACGCCGATGCGCCCAATGCAGGCAATGCGGGGGAGCGCATCCTCCCCAGCAGTCAGTGGCGGACGCGGAGCTGGAATGGCGACGCCCTCTGCCTGTTCGAGCTGGTGTCGGAGCTTGCGGCAGGGCGGCCCATCAGTGCCATCGGCATCGGCGCGCACGGATGCGACGACGACGAGGAGTGCAGGGCGTTCGAGACCGCCTTCTCAGCGCTGACCGACATTCCTGTCTCCGTCGTCAACGACGCTGAGCTTATGCCGCTCGCCCTCGGCCTCGCGGGCCAGATAGGTGTGGTCGCGGGGACCGGCTCGATCGCCGTGTGCCGTCCGCTGGGCAAGCGTATGATGTCCGCTGGTGGCTGGGGATGGCTCGTCGGCGACGAGGGCAGCGCGGCCGGCCTCGTGCGCGACGCCGTCCGTGCGGTCGCCCGGCATCTCGATGCGGGCGGGGAAGCGGACGAACCGCTTGCTGTGGCGCTGATGGAAAGCCTCTCGGTCCCGTCGCTTCCGCGGCTGGGCAGCGTCGTCGCGACCCTCGGCGGACCCGCTGCAGTCGGCGCGCACGCCGAGGCAGTCTTCGACGCAGCGGCGCGCGGGTCTTCGCTTGCTCGGAATGTCATCGAGGAGGGAGGGCGCGAACTGGCGAGACTCGTCATGCATCTCGATGCGCGCGGCGCCCAGGCGGCTTATGCCGTGGCAGGCGGTAGCGTTATCGTTGCCCAGCCCTCTTTGTGGAAGGCATTCTCCGAAGCGCTCACCGAGGCGTCCTGCGCGCGCATTACGCCGCAACTGTTTCGCGGGAGCCCGGTTGAGGGGGCATGCCGTCTCGCCGCGATGCTTTCTAATTCTTTGCCCGGCCGGCGGAACTCCTACCCGGCCACGGCGCGAACCTGACCAAAAAGAAGGATATCCGATGAGTTACCGTTCCACGATAGCCCGCCAGCCCGAAGCGCTGGCCGACACCTATGCAGCCGCTAGCGAGCAGCTTGCCGGGATGGATCTGGCGTCGCTCGACAGGCCGGTGATCGGAATTACGGGCATCGGCGCCAGCTTTGCCGCGGCGGTGGTTGGCGCCGGCGAGCTGCAAGCGCAGCGGCGACGTGCCTTCGCGATCCGCGCCTGCGATATGGCCGAAGGGCGTAACCTGGTCGACGCGCTTGTGGGCCTGTCCCATCGCGGCCGCAGCGTCGAGACGGTCCTGGCGCATGAGAAGCTTCCATCTGCAAAGCGCCTGGCGATCACAAATGATCCGGCGAGCCCGCTGGCGCGGGCTTCCGACCTGCATCTCACGTTGAACAACGGCTCGGACGCGACCCCATCGAGCACGGGCTACACTGCAACGCTTTTGGCTATGGGTATGGCGTTTGAGAAGATGACCGGAGGAGCTCGCGGCGACTTCGCGTCGATCCCTGAACTTGCGCGGGAGATGCTCGCCAACGCATCCGTAAAGATGAAGCGGCTGCGCGAACTGTTTCATCAGCGCCGCGCCATCGACTGCGTCGGGGCAGGCGCATCGCTGGGCACCGCCGACGGAGCATCGCTGCTGATCAGGGAGGCGGCACGCATTCCCGCATCGGCCTACGATACACGCCATTATCTCCACGGTCCGCTCGAATCTATGGATGGGACCACCGGCGTGGTCATCTTCGGCGATGGTCGGGAAATCGAGCTGGCGCACCAGGTGGAGAAAATCGGATGTCCCGTCCTGCTCGTTACCACCGACGCCTCTGTGAAGGACGGGGATCTGCTGACCGTCATTACCGTTCCGAAGCAGTCGAACCAGATCGCGCAAGGCATCCTGAACATCCTGGCGCCTCAGCTGTTCGCCGCGGAACTATCGGACGCGGCTAACCTCACCGATACCAAGTTCCGTTACCGCATGAACGACACGAAAGTGCCAGCGTAATCCCGAGGGCGCTGATACGCACTTGAGGAGACGCCCAGCGGCCCACGGCAGACGCACTGCTGCTCGAGGCAAAGGGTCCGTGTTTGGACAGCTATCCGTTGCCAACGGGTTATATTGAGCGTTTGCATTTGCTGGTTGGGGCGGCCATGCATCCGACCTGCAGGTGCGGCATTTCATCGGCCGCTGGCCGTAATGCCATTCGTACGGTTCAAGAAGATGAGGCAGAGTATTGCTCTGCCTCAGTTTGCAGGCCCTATTCCGGAACTACCGCAGTTACGTCGATCTCGAGCAGCATTCCGGGAATTGCAAATCCGCTCACCACAAGAAATGTGTTTGCAGGAATAGGCATGTCCCCGTATGCCTCCCTCCGGCATTGCGCCACAGGTCCTTGATAACGAATATCGTTGACGTAAACGACTTGCTTAACGACGTCGGCAAGCGTCGCCCCCTGGTCGGCCAACTTCGTCTTGATCTTCTCATATGCGTAGACGCACTGCTTGTATGGGTCGCCGAGATGCAGGATAGCCGCGCTCTTGTCCTCGGTTTCGGTATGGTCCTCCGCCCCGACACCGGCCAGGAAAATAAACTTGCCGGGTCCTTTCACGGTTACAGACTCGGAAAACCTCGTGCGCGTCCACTCGGAGTAAGTGTGTCGTTCAACTTCAAGCGCCTCTACGCTCGATGCGAACAGGCTAGCAAAGGCTACTCCCAAGGCCATTCGGGACATTCGCATTCAAAAATCTCCTCTCCACTTGAATTATGCCGCCGGCAGACGCTAGTGCGATGTCTGCTGATTTTCATGCGGCATATCGCACGATATCTAGGATAATAGCAGGAGTCCATATCGAACGACGTCTGATAAATTGGCAGTAATGTCAAGGGCCCATATCGGCTCATCCAATCGCTCGTGAAATCATGCACGATTTATGATTGATGATCGATCCTTGACGATCGATAATTTATCGTAGATTATGAGATCAGGAGGACAATCGTGATCCGCAAACCCGTTTTGGCGCGCGTCGTGCTCGTCGACCAAGTCACCGCCGTTCTGATGGAACGCATTCTCGACCGCGACTACACCCCGGGCGAGAAGCTTAACATCGATGCGCTCTCGCGTGAGTTCGAGGTGAGTTCCTCTCCCATTCGCGAGGCGTTGACGCGGCTGTCCACGCTGGGCCTGGTCGCATTCGCCTCCTTCACCGGATTTTCGGTCGCGCCTGAGCCATCGCGCGAGTGGTTCGAGCAGTTGCGCGACTTCCGCATCCTTAACGAGGGGTGGGCGGCTCGGCGTCTGGCGCGCAGCCGCGAACCCGCGGCGATCGCGCGAATGCGTGAGAGCATCGAGGCGATGGAGGCCAATCCGCCGCGCGGGCAGGACCGGGACTATGTCGGCATTAGCCGTGCCGACGAGAACTTCCACAACGCCATGCTGGAGGCCGCCGGCAACGAGATTTTGTCCCAGGCGGTAAAGGGACTGCATCCTCATCTGCATCATGCGCGGCTGTTCAGCCGCATCCCCCACGACATTGCGCCGATGCTCGACGAGCACCGCGCCATCTACGACGCGATCATCCGGGGCGACGAAGATGGGGCTCAAGCCGCGGTCGAAGTGCATCTTCAGATGTCATGGCGTCGCTACGGCGGCTGGCATTCGGACCTGCCAGGAAAATCGCAAGAAGAACTTTCGGGCGTGAAAGGTTAGATTCTTGCTTTGTGCCTGCTGCCTGATTGCGATCTTTGGCATCTATGCCGCGTTGCCGGTCTTCTGGGCGACCCCGCCGATATTCCTGGCGGGGGCGGCCCCTCGGCGGCAGGTATCGCGCTCATTGGTTCTATCGGCAATCTGGTCGGCTTTCGCCAGCCCTTCCATCGACGGCTGGGACAAGGGCGCGACTGGCTCGATCAATGCCGAACGCTACGTCATCGGCGCCAGCCTTACAGCGGCTGCCATCGCTCTCGTGGCCTTGCGTGCGCGCCTGACGCACGCCGCCGCCTGATTTTCAAAGCAAAGGACGAATTCATTATGGCCAAGATCGTATCCGTTGAGGTCCTTCAAGCGGACCTAAAGCCCAAGGTAAAGCGCACCGACGCGGTGCAGGCCTTCGAATTGCAGGAGACACCGATGGTCCGCATCACCGATGCGGACGGTGCGACCGGAACCGGCTACAGCTATACAATCGGCACAGGCGGCTCCTCGGTCTGCAAGCTGATCGACGACCATCTTGCCCCGGTACTGATCGGCCGCGAGGCGGAGGAGATTGAAGGGCTCTGGCGGACCCTGTTCTTCCGCGTTCATGCGACGACGGTCGGCGCCATCACCTCAATCGCGCTCGCCGCGATCGACACCGCACTCTGGGATTTGCGCGCCCGCAAGGCAGGGCTGCCGCTGCACCGGCTCGCAGGCGGCGCGAAGAACGCGATCGACCTCTATTACACCGAGGGCGGCTGGCTCCACATGTCGGAGTCTGAGCTGGTCGAGGAGGCGCTCAAGGCCAAGGAGAGCGGTTTCGGCGGCACCAAAGTCAAAGTGGGCCGTCCGCATGTATCCGAGGACGTGAAGCGGCTTTCCGCGGTGCGCGACAAGGTCGGCTGGGATTGGGAGGTGATGACCGACGCTAATCAGGGCCTTTCGCTCGACGAGGCGATCCGCCGGGCACGGCACTACGAGAAGCTCGACGTCGCCTGGTTCGAGGAGCCGATTCATGCCGACGATGTCGGCGCGCATCGGCGCCTTTCGCAGTCGACAACGGTACCGATCGCGGTTGGCGAGTCGATGTATTCGGTCTCGCAGTTCAAGGACTATCTCGAGGCCGGCGCCTGCTCAATCGTTCAGGTCGATGTCGGCCGCGTCGGCGGCATCACACCTTGGCTCAAGGTCGCGCATATGGCTGAAGCCTTCAACGTGCCGGTCTGCCCGCATTTCCTGATGGAGATCCATCTCGCGCTCTGCTGCGCCGTGCCGAACAGCCGCTGGCTCGAATACATCCCGCAGCTCGACCTCGTGACCTCCTCGCCGATCCGTATCGAGAACGGCAAGGCGATCCCCTCCGACCAGCCGGGCCTCGGCATCGACTGGGATTGGGAGGCGCTGGAGAAAACCATCGTTCACCGCAAAAGCCACGGCGCCGCGCCGGCCCTGAAGGCGGGAGCCTAAGATGGGTGCACTCGCGCCGATGCCATCGCCTCGGCGACAGATATCAACCAGGCGGCGCTCACCCGGATCGAAACGCAGCTGAAGCCGCATACCATCGACGGAGGCCGGGCGATTTGAACCGCCCGGCGCCCGAAGAACACAAACTAGAGGAGGAGACCCGATGACTTCGCAGACCCTGCCTCTCGCCGCGGGCGAGGGCACGGCCGGAGACGCGCTATACAAGCGCGTTTACTGGCGGCTCACCCCGCTGCACGGCAGCGGCGAGCGCAAATGGCATCTCGCGCTTTGCGCCATCGCCAGCGGCATCGGCTATGCGGTGAGCGCTGCCTTCCCGCACGACCTCACCATCGCCGTGGCGGGGCTCTCGCTGGCGACGCTCGGCATCCTCGCCGTTTTCCCGGTGTTCTGGACCGCGCCCTCCACCTTCCTCGGCGGCGTCGCGGCGGCAAGCGGCATCGCCTTCATCAATTCGATGGGCAATCTCGGCAGTATCTTCAGCCCGACCTTTATCGGCTGGGTCAACGATCAGATGCATAGCACCCAGCTCGCGATCAACGTCATCGCCGGCATGATGGTGCTGGCCGGGGTGCTCGTCCTCCTGTTCTGGCCACGCGGGGAGACAGTGAAGCCATGAGTACGACGACAAACCCTCAAGCTACCCGATACCGCGCGGAAGATCTCGAAGCACTCGCGCGCGGGCTTTTCGAACGCGCCGGGATGCCGGCGGAGAAGGCCAGCGATGTCGCCGCGGTTTTGGTCGAGGGCGACCTCTTCGGCAAATCGACCCATGGGCTCGCACTGCTGCCGCTCTATCTGCGCGACATCGAGGCCGGCGGCATGACGCTCGACGGCGATCCCGAGGTACTCAACGATCTCGGCGCTTGCCTCACCTGGGACGGGCGCAAGCTGCCCGGCCCCTGGTTGCTGCGGCGCGCTACCGCCGAGGCGCTGAGCCGGGCGAAGCGCTTCGGCCTGGGTGCGGTCGCGATCCAGCGAAGCCACCACACCGCCTGTCTCGGTGCCTATCTGGAGCCGGCGGTCGCGGCCGGCTGCATGGTTCTGGTGACGTTGACCGATCCTGGCCATAGCAGCGTCGCGCCCTTCGGCGGCGTCACGCCGGTGCTGACCTCGAACCCGATCGCCTTCGGCGCGCCATCGCCCGACAGGCCGATATTGATCGACATGTCTACGGCGCTGATGACCAATGGCGGCGTCGCCGCCTACCGCCAGCGAGGTGAGGCGCTGCCGCATCCCTTCCTGATGGATGCGCAGGGCAAACCCTCGACCGATCCCAACATCATTGCCGCCGATCCGCCGGGCACGATCCTGCCGCTTGGCGGGCTGGAAGCGGGCCACAAGGGCTTCTCGATCGGACTCATCGTCGAGCTGCTGACCGGCTGCCTGAGCGGCCGCGGACGGGCCGAAGGCGGCGACGGCTGGAGCGCAGCGGTCTTCGTCCTGGTTGTCGATCCGGCCGCCTTCGGCGGCGAGGAGGATTTCCAGCGTCAAGTCGCGGCGCTGGTGGACCTTTGCCATGGCTCGGCACTGCGCCCCGGCTTCAACCATGTCGACTTGCCCGGCGCGCAAGCGTTTAGCCGCCGCGAAGGCCAGCGCCGTGACGGCGTGCTGCTGTCTCCCGGCATCATCGCCGGTCTTGCCGAAAGCGCGAGCCGCTTCGGCCTCACCATGCCCGCCGCCGTTTCCTGACGGCGGTCACCATCAACGACAATAACGTTTGGAGGAATTCCCATGACAATGTCCATCGCGGTGGGGAAGAGCCCCGCCGAGCAGGCCAACATCCGGCGCGCCGTCACGGCGGCGACCATCGGCACGATTATCGAATGGTTCGACTATGCGCTCTACGGCGCCGCGGCCGGGCTGATCATCAACAAGCTGTTCTTCCCGCAATTCTCGGAATCGGCCGGCGTGCTGGCGGCTTTCGCCACCTTCGCCGTCGGTTTCTTCAGCCGGCCGCTCGGCGGCGTGCTGATCTCGCATATGGGTGACCGCTTCGGCCGCAAGCCGGCGCTGATCTTCACCATATCGCTGATGGGCCTCACCACCGTTGCGATGGGCTTGCTGCCGACCTATGCGCAGGTCGGCCTCTGGGCGCCCGCCCTGCTCGTGCTGTTGCGCCTGCTCCAGGGTTTTGGCGCCGGCGCTGAATATGCCGGCGCGGTGACGCTTGTCGCGGAATACGTTCCGCCGGAGCGCAAGGCCTACTACACCGCTTATCTCCAGGCGGCGACGGTGGTCGGCATCATGCTGGCGACGCTCATGTTCCTGCTGGTATCCTACCTGCCGGAGGAGACGCTGTTCGGCTGGGCTTGGCGCGTGCCCTTCCTGATCTCTGCGCTGCTTTTCGGCGTGGCGCTCTATATCCGCAAGAACCTCGATGAGACGCCGGAATATGTCGCTGCCATGAAGAAAGCGGCAGAGCGACGTCACGAGCAGCGCGTGCCGATCGGCGAGTTGATCACGAAGAGCCCGCGCGAATTGCTGTTCGGCTTCCTGTCGGTCACCGGCCACAACGCCAACGCCTACATCCTGAGCGCCTTCAGCTTGAGCTACATGACCAACACGCTCGGCATGACCCGCACCGACTCACTGACCGCGGTTATGATCGCGACGCTTACAGGCATCATTATGACGCCGCCGATGGGCGCTCTCGCCGATCGCATCGGCCATGCGCGGGTTTATCTCTTCGGCGCGGTCTTCGTCTTCTTCTTTGCCTTCCCGATGTTCGCGATGCTTGATACGAAGAACGTCGTCCTCGCCACGCTCGCGCTCAGCATTGGTTACGGCATTGGCTTCGGCGGACTCGCCAGCGCGCAGGGCGCCTTCCTCGCCAACCTCTTCCCGGTTCGCTACCGGTTTTCCGGTATCGCCATGACCCGAGAGTTGAACAGCCTGCTCATCGCCGGTCCGACGCCTTTCATCGCCTCGGCGCTGGTCGGCTGGGGCGGCGGCGAACCGACGCTGGTCGTCGGCTATTTGATGCTGTGCTGTGCAGTAACCGCGATCGCGATCCTCGCGGTCCGCTCGCGATCCTTCGAACGCGGCTCCACCTGAAGCCGCGGCGGGAGGTGTCTGACCGCCTTCGGTTCGTGCACCCCGTGCATATCGGCGATACGATCTGCAGGGGGTGACGACCAGCGCCCAGGAAACGGCCCCGAACGCGCAAATATGGACCGCGCAACCGAGCGGTGCGAAGTGTAAATCAACAGGATGTGGTGCTATCTTGCGGCCACATCCTGCTTGTCGAATGGAAGGCTTCAAGATGACGATACGATTTGACGGGAAAACCGCGCTGATCACAGCCGCAGCTCAAGGGATCGGCCGTGCAAGCGCGCTGGCTTTCGCGGAAGCCGGCGCAAAAGTCTATGCAACCGACATCAACATGGGCGCGCTGAAGGAGATCGAAGGCGTTTCGGGAATCATCACGCGCAAGCTCAACGTTCTTGACGAGACGGAAGTCAAGGCAATCGTCGCTGAAATCGGGCAGGTCGACATTCTGTTCAACTGTGCGGGCGTCGTTCACGGCGGCACAATTCTTGAGATGAAGGACGAAGATCTCGATTTCGCAGTTAATCTCAACGTCAAGGCGATGATACGCACCATCCGCGCGATATTGCCGGGCATGTTGGAACGCAAGGACGGCGCTATCATCAATATGGCCTCGGTTGCATCGAGCGTTAAGGGTGTGCCGAACCGCTTTGCCTATAGCGTCACGAAGGCTGCGGTCATCGGGCTGACCAAGGCCGTTGCTGCCGATTATGTCACCAAAGGCATCCGCTGTAACGCGATCTGCCCCGGCACGGTCGAAAGCCCGTCGCTGCAGGATCGTCTCCGCGCACAGGGGAATTATGAAGAGCAGCGTGCGGCCTTTATTGCTCGTCAACCGATTGGCCGTATAGGCCAGCCTGAAGAGATCGCCGATCTCGTCGTCTACCTCGCTGGCGCCACTTATACGACCGGCCAAGCGTACAATATCGACGGCGGCTGGACGATTTAAATCCTCAGCCGCTTCACCAATTTCCCAGGAGTAAACACATGAAGTTTCTTCGCTATGGCGAAACCGGACAGGAGAAGCCGGGTCTTCTCGATGCCGACGGCAATATTCGTGACCTGTCCGCGCATGTCAGCGATCTGTCGGGTGGAGCTCTGAATCCCGAAGCGCTGGCCAAGCTTGGCTCACTCGATGTCAATTCATTACCAAAGGTCGAAGGCAACCCGCGTCTGGGCCCGTGTGTTGGGGGTACCGGCAAGTTCATCTGCATTGGTCTCAACTATTCCGACCACGCCGCCGAAACCGGCGCCGCTGTTCCGTCCGAGCCGATCATCTTCATGAAGGCCACTTCGGCGATCGTCGGCCCGAACGACGATCTCATCATCCCGCGCGGTTCTGAAAAGACCGACTGGGAGGTCGAGCTCGGCATTGTCATCGGCAAGACCGCAAAATATGTCAGCGAAGATAACGCGCTCGACTATGTGGCCGGCTATTGCACCATTCACGACGTTTCCGAACGTGCCTTCCAGATCGAACGTCAGGGCCAATGGACCAAGGGCAAGTCCTGCGACACGTTCGGCCCGACCGGCCCATGGCTCGTCACCAAGGACGAGATTGCAGACCCGGAAAATCTCGGCATGTGGCTGAAGGTCAATGGCGAAACCATGCAGAATGGTTCGTCGAAAACCATGATCTATGGCGTACGCCATCTCGTTTCTTATCTGTCGCAGTTTATGTCGCTGCAGCCTGGTGACATCATCTCCACAGGCACGCCCCCCGGCGTCGGCATGGGTATGAAGCCCCCGCGCTATCTCAAGCCTGGCGACGTTGTCGAACTTGGCATCGAAGGGCTTGGCACTCAGAAACAGAACGTGCGCGCCGATATCTGATCACGGGTGAAGTCGCACACCTCACCCGTAACACTTCCGGATTGCTGATTGACGGCGACGGCAATACCGGAGCGTTGTTACGCTATTCTGACGAGGCACCGACGCGCACAAGGCGTCGGAGCCATCACCCGAGTTTGTTGACGGCGTCATCTCCGAGATCTGCATCGATCCCAAAGGAGAGGTTGCGGGGATCAGTCCGCTGCCATCTCCGCCCGCCCATCCGGCGCGCAGGATAAAGCCTACATCGTCTTTCCGATCTCGGCGAGCAGTGAACGAAACCAGTGGCTGTAGGGCTCCCGATGCATGCGTTCGTGCCACCAGGCCCGGTTCTGCATGACCGGAAGCCTGACGGGCAATTCGGCGATGCTCAATTGATATTGCTGAAGATAGCTGATGACGAATCGCTTTGACACGGTGGCGATGAGATCGGAGTTCGCGACGATCTCCGCGACCGTCAGGAGGTTCTGCACGCGAAACTGGACAAAAGGTCGATCGCCCCGCTGAGCCAGCCTCTCGTGCAGCAGCAGTTCCGTCGTCGTCTTGCTCGGTGTGTCGAACTGGACGTGCGGAAGCGCAACATAACGTTCGTAAGAAAGGCCGTCTTCAAGAGCCGGATGTCCGGCGCGAGCGATGCATACCAGTTCATCCGTGAAAAGCACCCGTGAGCGCAGGACCGGAGCCGGAGTGACGTTCCATCCCACAAGAAAATCGACCTCGCCCTTTTCGAGAGCGCTGGTGTCGTGAAGGCGATCGGGCGGGCGTATTTCTAACTGCACTCCGGGTGCACGGACCGCAACCTCGGACATCACCCGGGCCAAGAACACGTTTTCCGTATAGCCGGTTGCCGCAAGCCTGATCGTCAGTCCGCTTGTTTTCGGATCGAATTCCTGGGGAGAGGACGAAAGCCGCTCCATAGTCGCCAAGACCTGGTGGATTTCCGATTCCAGCAAGATGGCGCGCGGCGTGGGAACCATATGGCCGCCGGACCAGACCAGCAGCGGATCATCAAAATAAGCTCGCAGCTTTGCCAGCATCCGGCTCATTGTCGGCTGCTTCAGGCCCAGCTTGAAAGCCGCGCGTGAGACATTTCTTTCTTCCATCAGGATCGAGAAACCGCGCAGCGTAAACAGATCAATCTTCCATCTATCCATTTCGGAATACTTTCTATGCCATGGCAGCTCTTTCTTTCACCCCTCCCGCTGAGCAATAGGGATCTGAACGGCATGCCTTTCGACCGCTGGATTGTGAAGGAGGAAACAATGACCAACACGCCCGCTGGTGTCCCTGGTAGGAAAGTGCTGCCGGAAACAGCGGATGAAGCCTTACTTGATCGACCCTACCGGTCAATAGCAGATGTGGAGGCGATTGAAGAGGTTCCGCTTGAGCATCGTCTGGGCGTCGTGGACTTCTGCAAAAGGATCTCGTTGGCTCTGGCTTCGCGCGATGCTGACGATGTCGCGATATCCTATGTCCACGACGGAGATGTTGATCGCGCGCCTGACGAGGTTACCTTCGCCAGCTTTCGCCAGAACATCGCTCGGACCGCCACACTCTTGCGCTCGCGGGGCCTGGGACCGGACGACGTCGTCGCCGTATTGCTTCCGGCTGTTCCCCAGATCTATTGGGCGCTTCTTGGCAGCATGGCGAACTCCATCGCCTTTCCCATAAATTGGATGCTGGAAGCCCCGGCGCTGCTGCATCTCCTAAAGGAGGCGGAGGTCAAAGCCGTGATCGCGCTCGGACCGACACCCGGCTTCAAGATCTGGGAATCCCTGATGTCGGTCGTTGATGCCTTGCCGCCCGGCCTGCCGGTTTTTTCCGTAGCCGGCCCCGGCGGAACGGTCCTCGACAATGATCTCGACGCGCAACTGGCATCTCTATCGGATGACGAGCTTGACGCAGAGACCCCTAAGAGCGGTAACGCGACTGCGGTCTACGTGCACTCTGGCGGAACCACCGGAATGCCTAAGATCGTCAAGCTGTCGCACCGGAACATGTCCTACCGGCATTGGACGCTCCAACTCGCCTCCAGTTTGAAGCTCGGTGAGGTGATCCTCCACGACACGCCGATGTTCCATGTCGGGGGATTGATCGGCCGCTGCCTCTCGCCCCTGGCGAGCGGCGCGAGCGTTCTCATACCGAGCATCATGGGCGCGCGCGACAAGCGTTACATGTCCAACTACTGGAAGTTCGTCGATAAATACGGCGTCACGCGCCTATCCGGCGTGCCAACAACACTCGCCGTCTTGGCGAAGACCCCAACGGAGGGGGTTAATCTAGCGTCGCTCGCCCCCTACTTCATCACCGGATCCACAGCCCTGCCTGTATCGGTTCGCGCAGAGTTCGAAAGAGTTTCCGGCGTCCGCGTCCTCAACTCCTACGGCATGACCGAGAACACGGCGAGCATCGCCATCGATCCCCGCGATGGTCCGCGAAAGGATGGGAGCTCCGGAATCCGGCTGCCCTATACGCAGATACGTGTCGTTCCCTTGGATGGAAAGGCCGACGATTCCTCCCCGTCCGATGCGGCAGCGGTCGGCATGCTGCAAATCAGAGGACCTGGCGTCGCGTCAGGCTATGTCAACGCGGCTCACGCAGCCGCAAGCCGCACGGAGGATGGTTGGCTGATCACCGGCGATCTCGGCCGCATAGATGAGGACGGATATGTTTTCGTCACGGGGCGCGCAAAGGACGTGATCATCCGCGGCGGACACAACATAGATCCGGCCCTGATCGAAGAGCCGCTGTTGAAGCTGCCCGCCGTTCTCCATGCGGCAGCGGTCGGCAAGCCCGATAGCTATGCCGGTGAACTGCCCGTCGCTTACGTCCAGCTCGTGCCGGGCTCATCGGCGACGCCGGAGAGCCTGATGGCCTATCTCAAGGACTGCATAGTCGAGCGTGCTGCCCTCCCCAAAAGCATCACAATCGTCGACATGTTGCCGCTGACGGATGTCGGGAAGCCTCTGAAAACCGAGCTTCGACGGCGCAGCGCCGAGGAAGAATTCCGCTCCGTCTTGTCGGACATTTTCGAAGGGAGCGCAGAGCCCGGCATGCTGGAGGTCAAAGCCCTCAACTCGGCCAATCTCGGGATCGCGATTTCGATCGCCGTCGAGGGTGTTCCGAAGGAGGAACAACCCGAAGTGGACAGACGTATCACGCAGGTGATGGGCCACTATCCGCATCCCTATGCGATCGAGTGGCGGTGAGCGGCGTTCGGGGCGGCGGAAAAGTTGGTTGAAGAGCATGCCAGTATGCACAGCGCGAATACCGTGTATGCACTGAACCTTATGATGGCCGGGTTATTTAAACCCAGCTGCTGAGTTAGAATGCGCTCATGGTAGAAATCGTGGTTTTTCGACCACGTTGGAGGAGGGCGCTTCTATCGAGGAATCGAAGCGCCGAATGGACAGAAATGGGAGGATCCAGATGTTCAGGAACTTGTTGCGTGCGTCGATAGTGACGCTGTTCGCGGGATTGGCTCTTTCGGCGCCGAGCATGGCGCAGGAGAAGCTTCCGCTAAGAGTTGCCTACGTTCCGGCCGCGCCGGGGCTTGTCGTATGGGTGGCGCAGGATAAGGGATTTTTCGCCGAGCAAGGGCTGGATGTCTCCTTCGTTCCCCTGCAGAACATTTCTCTCGTGCCGGGGGCCATCGGCAAGCAGCTCGATGTGGGAATGGTGACGGTTCCCGACCTGATCAAGGCGTCTGCCGGCGGGCTTGACGTGGTGGCCATCTCAGGGGGCCATATCGAGGTCGAAGGAAGCACGACTAATGTTCTTGTGGCACGCAAGGACGCAGGCATTTCCAGCATCAAGGACATATCCGGTAAGACCGTCGGCACCCCGACTGTGGGCGCCATTCTACACGTAGCGCTCCTGCACTGGATGAAGAAGGAAGGCATCCCTGCCAACTCGATCCGAGCCGTCGAGGTACCCTTTTCCAATATGCCCGACCAACTTGAGGCCGCCCGCATCGACGTAGCGGTCGGCGCGCAGCCCTTTGCGGATCGCATGCTTGCTGCCGGAAACCTGTCGCTCGGAAACCCGCTGCTGCAGATCGCGAACCCGGTCTTGGCTACACTTTGGATTTCCGAACGTGGCTGGGCCGAGGAGAACAAGGAGGCAGCGGCCAAATGGAATGCCGCATTGCAGCAGTCGAAGGACTTCATCGCCAATGACCCGGATGGGGCCCGCGAGATCCTCGCCAAATACACCAAGCTTCCTGCCCCCGTCGTGCAATCCCTTGAGCTTCCTCATTTCGAAACGAAACTGGAAGCACAAGAAATCGACGTGTGGGCTCAGGTTCTGCGCGAACTCGATCAGTTGCAAGAACAGATCGATGCGTCGAATCTTATCGCGACCGTAAAATAGAGACGCATGGTGCCCATTTTCGAACTCGAGGACGTCTCGCTCTCCTATGAACTCGCTGGGGGAGCCCGGAACGTCCTGCGGAATATAAGCTTCACCGTATCCGACGGCGAAATACTTACTTTCTGTGGGGCGTCCGGCACCGGCAAGACGTCGCTGCTGCGGATCATGGCTGGACTGACCAGGCAGACGGGCGGCACCGCGAATTTTCGCGGTGCTCCCATCGATGGTCCGGCTAATGACGTCGCCATCGTTTTTCAGGACTATTCCAACGCCCTTTTGCAATGGCGAACGGTCGGCCGGAATGTCGCGTTGGGCATAGAGAGGACGCTCAAGGGGACGGAACTGAAAGACCGGGTGATGGACGCGCTGCGGCTGGTCGGCCTTGAGAAAAACGTCAACGATTATCCATGGCAGCTTTCGGGTGGCATGCAACAGCGCGTCCAGATCGCCCGGGCCCTGGCGCTCAAGCCATCCGTCCTGCTTATGGACGAACCTTTCGCGGCACTTGATGCGATGACCAAAGCGTCGCTTCAGGACGAACTGCTGAACATTCGCGACAAAACCGGCGCAAACATCGTGTTTATCACGCATGACATCGAGGAGGCCGTATACCTCGGGGATCGCGTCGCCGTCCTGAGGGGGACGCCGAGTACTGTGGAGCAGCTGTTCGATATTGCGCTGCCAAAGCCGCGCAACCAGATTACGACGAGGGAATTGCCTGAGTTCCTTGCCTTGCGTCATCGGATTCATGACGCGATTGGAGGACATTCGTGAAGCTCAGTCCGCTTCTGCGGGGAATCGGAGGTCTGCTGGTTTTTGTACTGGCGTGGGAGTTTCTGATTCAGTCCGGAATGATCCGCTTCCAATATCTTCCTCCGCCGTCGGCGATAGCGATTGCCTTCAGCGAGCTCATAGCAACTCCGACGATGTATGCGGAAATGATGCATACGATCGGTGCGGCTTTGGGCTCCTGGATTATCGCGGCCATGATCGGAATTGTTTTGGGAGCGGCGCTCGGCCTCTCAAAGTCTCTGCGTACCTATACCATGACAAGCATCGAGGTACTGCGGCCACTGCCTCCCGTGGCGCTCATCCCGGTGGCACTGCTGATGTTCGGCTTTTCCTTGAAGACCGAGCTTTTTGTCATTGCGATCCCCGCCATCTGGCCGATCCTGGTCGGCACGATGGGCGGCGTCCTCTCCACATCGACACGGCTCAGGGAAGTGGCAAGGTCGCTGAAGCTGCACCGCAGCGAAATTCTCTTCAAGATTCTGATTCCCGCCGCCGCTCCCTCGGTTCTTGTGGGTTGCCGGCTGAGCATGTCACTCTCGCTGGTCCTCGCCATCGTCGTCGAAATGATCGGCAATCCGGAAGGGCTGGGGTATGCGGTGGTCCGCGAGGCCCAGGCTCTCAATCCCAACCTCATGTTCGCCTATATCATACTGATCGGCCTTCTGGGCGTACTCTTCAACCACTTCCTCGTCGTCGCTAGCAAGATATTGCTCCCAGGTGAGTTCCGGCGGCCAAATTCGCTGATGGGGAGGTGAAGGCTATGCTAGCACTGGCGAATGCGGCGAAAGGATTCCTGCCACTGGTTATAGCTATCGGCGTCTGGCAGTATGCCGGAGACAAGGAGTCCGCGCTTTTTCCGCCACCCGCAACCTGGTGGCCGGCCATTGCCGATCTCATCGCCGCGGATACGTTTTTCCCGGCGCTGAACGCCACGCTTTCCCTCATCGGCCTGAGTCTGGCGGCGGCCTCATTGGTCGGTTTTGTCCTCGGCCTTGTCATAGGCACCTTGCCGGGCTTCCGTCATTGGACAAGCCTTGTGCTCGAATACCTGCGCGCGCTTCCTCCACCGGTGATCATACCGCTTGCTGTCCTGCTGCTCGGCTATACCATGACGATGAAGGTGTCGGTGATCGCCTTTGCAGCGTTCTGGCCCGTGATGTTGAACACGATCGCCGGGGTCTCGCAGATTCACAACCTCACTTTCGACGTTGCCCGCTCGCTCCGGATGACCTGGTTCGAAACGCTGTCCAAGGTCGTGTTGCCGGCAACCATCCCGTCTCTGCTCCTGGGCATTCGAATCGCGCTTCCACAAAGCGTAGTCGTCACGCTGGTGGTCGAGATGTTCACCGGCGAATCCGGCATCGGCAGCCTGATGATCGCGGCCCAGCGCAACTTCAACGCGGCGGAGGTCTTCGGCCTTCTGGCCGTGATGGGTCTCTTTGGCTACGGCCTTACTGCCGCTTTCTCGGGACTCGAGCGCGCGATTTTGCGACGCTGGCCGCTTTCGGCTTCGGCCTCATGAGGAGGGGCTAGAGGGCGATGACCTTGGACCGGATTTCGACACTGCGCAGCATCCTGTTCGTGCCGGGCGCGCGACGGGACCTGTTTGCCAAGGCGGAAGCTACCGGAGCGGACGCCCTCGTCCTGGACCTGGAAGATTCGGTCTCCACAGACATGAAGGGGGAGGCCCGGCAAAACGTCGCCGACGCCTTGGCGCGATCCGCGCATCGGCTGACATTCGTTCGCATCAACCACCCGTCCTCAGGTCTCGTCGATGAGGATATTTCGGTGCTGGCGCCCCATCCTTCACAAGCGCTAATGGTGCCCAAGGTGGATGACGCCAAGGATCTGCTCGATGTGGATCGCGCGTTGACCAAGTTTGAACAGCGCGCAGGGCTGGCAAGCGGTGCGATTGGGATCATGATCGTGGTCGAGACGTGCCTCGGACTGCGCAACATGTTCGAAATTCTGCAGAATATGCCTCGGGTTCGCGGCGCTGGACTTGCCAGCGCGGAGGAGGGCGACCTGATGATGGACATCGGCGGCTATTGGACGGCGGCGGGAGATGCGCTTGCCTATGCGCGCGGCAAGTTCGTATGTGACGCCCGCGCGGCGAAAGCGGAATGGCTGGTCGATGGAGCCTTCATGAATCTGCGGAGCGACGATGCCCTGGAGGCGGAGGTAAGCCGCGCCCGCATGTTAGGCTTCACCGGCAAAATTGCTATCCATCCGCGCCAGGTCCCCGTGATCAATCGCGCCTTCATGCCAAGCACTGACGAAGTCGAGAAGGCCCGCCGGTTGTTGGATGCATACCGCGAAGCAGAAGCGAGGGGGCAAGGCGCCATCCGCTTCGAAGGCATGATGGTCGATCTTGCGAACGCAAAGCGAGCCGAGCGCATCCTGTCCTTCGCCGCCGCGGCGGGTGTTCCAGCATCACAACAACACGATGGCTCCAAAGACGAGAAGCGTTGAAGGATAAGCCAATGCAGAAGCAGGTACGTCGCGTGGTAACGGGTCACAATGCGGCCGGGCGCGCCATCGTCATTTCCGATGGTCCTGCGCCATTCGTTCACCTCAATCCGCGCGATCCGGACTTCTTCTCCGTCGATGTCTGGCGCACCTTCGAGACGCCGGCAAATATCGTGGCGCAGCCCGGGGAGCCAACACTCGGCCCGCGGCGCCAGCGTCCGACACCCGGTGGATCCGTGCTGCGTATCAACCATTTCCCTCCGGAATCCGAGACGATCGCGAGGATGACACCGCAGGAGTCTACACAGCTCTTCACAGAACTTGGAAACGCCCACGGCGTATCGGCTGGCTCGCGCCACCCGCTCATGCACCGCACCGAGACGATAGATTACGCGATCGTTCTTTCCGGAGAAATCACGATGCTGCTGGACGATGAGGACGTGCATCTCAAAGCTGGAGACATCGTGGTCCAATGCGGCACGAACCATGCATGGTCGAACCGATCCAAGGAGCCGTGCTTGATCGCCTTCATTCTCATCGACGGGCGTTTCGATCCGGACCTGAAAAATCAGCTTGAAGGAGCCCGCGAGGCTTAACGGGGAGATGTTACGTTAACCAGCGGTCGAGCAGAACCTCTTCGACTTCGCGCGGGCGCACATCGAACCAGCAATCCACCAGGAGGAGCGGGCAAACGATTTCGATCGGAAATCGATGATCGCTGTATATCGCGGCGGCTCTCCCCATGTTCGCCAATTGTTGTAACAGCACTCCCACAAACCAGCTGACGTCGGCATTGGACATGTGAGAAGCAGATGAGCTTGATGGGCAAATGATCGAGCAGGCCTGGACCGGGAAACCAGCAGGCTGTTTCGGAATGCTTCTCTGTGGCATAGTTTGGTGCTGAGTCGCTTTCTTTGGGGGCTTCGAAGGGAGCGTATGGAGCGGAATCCCTAGCACTCAGGTGACGATTGGCAGCTGACCGGAATCCGAGTGAATATCGAGTTTGCGGCAGCGCCGGAATGACAAAGCGGCAGGCGATCTTCAGCCGATCCAGAGGTTTGCTAGCCGCCATCGCGGCGTTGCCGCTCGGAGGCTGCGTGTTCAGCAGGTCTCCGGTGATCGACGCGAAGGGTCCGATCGCATTGGCTGAGCGCGATCTGCTGTTCACCGCGCTCGCGGTGATGCTGATCGTCGTCATCCCGGTCTTCGTCATGACCTTCCTGTTCGTCACCCGCTACCGCGCCTCCAACAAGAAGGCGCGTTATGCGCCCGACTGGTCCTTTTCTCCAGCCATTGAAACCGTCGTTTGGGCCGTGCCCGCCCTGATTGTGATCGCACTCGGCGTGCTTCTGTGGAATGCCACGCACAAGCTCGATCCATACAGGACGCTTGCCGCCAAGGCCGAACCATTGGAGGTCCTGGTCATCGCCCAGGATTGGAAATGGCTGTTCATCTATCCCGGCCAGGACGTGGCCGCGGTCAATGAATTGGTCTTTCCCAATGGCACGCCGGTGAGCCTCAGGATCACCTCAGACACGGTGATGAACTCCTTTTACGTGCCGGCGCTCGCCGGGCAGATCTACGCCATGGCGGGGATGCAGACACGGCTCAATTTCCTGGCCGATGCGCCCGGTACGTTCACGGGCCGCAACACGCAGTATAGCGGCGACGGCTTCGCCGATCAGCATTTCTCCGTCATGGCCGAAACGCCGGCAGGTTTCGAGGCGTGGCTGCAGCGGGTCAGGCAATCACCCGGCCGCCTCGACGCGGCAGCGTACGAAAGCCTGGCGAAGCCTAGCATCGGTCATCCCGTTACCTACTATTCGGGCGTCCAGCCGGGCCTGTTCGAAAGCGTCATTGCAAAATACGCCGCGCATCCCGCTGCCGGCCATTCGGGCCACGATTAAGGCCGAGGGAGGTCGTTTAATGCTTGGCAAACTGACGATCGACGCGCTGCCCTTCTACAGCTGGGTGGCCATGGGCGGAGCGGTCATCACGGTGATCTGCGGGCTCGCCATTTTGGGCGTCATCACCTGGCTCGGCGCATGGCGCTATATCTGGAAGGAGTGGCTGACCAGCGTCGACCACAAGCGCATCGGCGTTATGTATGTGATGCTGGCGCTTGCCATGCTGCTGCGCGGCTTCATCGACGGTCTCATGATGCGGGCGCAACAGGCGTTCGCGCTCGATTCCGATGGATATCTGCCGCCCGACCACTTCGACCAGATCTTCTCTTCCCATGGCACGATCATGATCTTCTTCATGGCGATGCCGTTCATGACCGGTCTCGTCAATATCGTCGTGCCGCAGCAGATTGGCGCGCGCGACGTTGCCTTCCCGTTCCTCAATTCGGTTAGCTTTTGGCTGACCGCAGCCGGCGCCGGGCTGGTGATTATCTCGCTGGTGATCGGCACCTTCTCGACCGCTGGCTGGACCGGCTACCCTCCCTATTCGGGCATAGCCTACAGTCCAGATATGGGCGTCGACTTTTGGATCTGGGCGCTGCTGATCAGCGGCGTCGGCTCGACGCTCACCGGCATCAACTTTGTCGTTACCATCCTGAAGCGCCGCGCTCCCGGCATGACGCTGATGCGCATGCCGCTCTTCACCTGGACGGCGCTGTGCTCCTCGATCCTGATGATCTTCGCCTTCCCTGCCCTCACTGTGGTCTGTTCGATGCTGGCGCTCGACCGCCTGCTCGGCATGCATTTCTTCACCAATGAGGCGGGCGGCAACATGATGAACTACATCAACCTGTTCTGGATCTGGGGGCACCCGGAGGTGTATATCCTCATCCTGCCGGCTTTCGGCGTCTTCTCGGAGGCGGTGGCGACCTTCTCACGCAAGCGACTGTTCGGCTATCGCTCTCTCGTCTACGCGACTGCGGCCATCGCCCTACTCTCCTTCACGGTGTGGCTGCACCACTTCTTCACCATGGGCTCCAGCGCCAGCGTCAACGCCTTCTTTGGCGTGGCCACCATGATTATCGCCGTGCCGACGGGGGTGAAGGTCTTCGACTGGCTCTTCACCATGTATCGCGGGCGCATCGAGTTCACCCCGCCGATGCTGTGGACCGTCGGCTTCATCGTGACCTTCGTCATTGGCGGCATGACCGGCGTGCTCCTGGCTCTGCCGCCGGCCGACTATCTGATGCACAACACGACCTTTCTGGTCGCCCATTTCCACAACATGCTCATACCCGGGGTCCTTTTCGGCTTCCTTGCGGGCTACATGTACTGGTTCCCCAAGGCCTTCGGCTTCACCCTCGACGAGCGTTGGGGCGCGCGCTCCTTCTGGTGCTGGCTCGTGGGCTTCTATCTCGCCTTCATGCCGCTCTACGCGTTGGGCTTCATGGGCATGCCGCGCCGCATGGAACACTACAACGCTCCCGAATGGCAGCCGCTCCTGATCGTCGCAGCACTTGGAGCCATGGTCATCCTCCTCGGCATCGTTTGCCTGATCGTACAACTCATCGTCAGCATCCGACGGCGCCATGAGACGCGCGAGCTTACGGGAGACCCGTGGAACGGGCGCACGCTGGAATGGCTAACCTCGTCGCCGCCCGCGCCATATAATTTCGCCGTTCTGCCGCGGGCCGACGAGATCGACGCCTTCCATGAGATGAAGAAGCGCGGCGTGGCCTATAAGCGGCCCAAGCATTATGCCGATATCGAAATGCCCAAAAACACCGCGGTCGGTGTCCTGCTGGGCGGCCTCGGCTTCGCGCTAGGCTTCGGCGTCGTCTGGCATATCTGGTGGCTGGCGCTTGCGTCGCTCCTTGGCGTGGCAGCCGCGCTCATCGCGCGTGCCTTCAACGACGACACTGAGTTCCGCATCTCTGCCGCCGAGGTCGAGGAGATCGAGAACGCGCGTTACCGTGCACTTGCCAGGGCGGTGCCCAAGAGCGTGGATCAACCTTCAACCGCCGCCGAACCGCTTCCAGGAAACGCTGCATGACAGAAGCCGCCGCCGCAGCCAGCGACGCACATTCCCATCCCACTCCGCGGGAAGAAAAGGCGTTTGGGTTCTGGCTCTATCTGATGAGCGACGCGATCATCTTCGCCTTGCTCTTCGCCACTTACGTGGTGATGGCCGGCAATGTTGCCGATGCACCGCCGCCGCACAGCCAATTCGACCTCACCCATGTTTTTGCCGAAACCATGATCCTGCTTGCGAGCAGCATTACCTTCGGCTTCGCCACGGTGGCGATCGGGACGGGCCGACGCCCGGCTGTTCAGCTATGGCTGCTCGTCACCTTCGCGCTTGGCCTCGGCTTCGTACTTATGGAATTGACCGAGTTTCGGAGCATGATCGCGGCGGGCGCGGGGCCGGACCAGAGCGGCGCACTCTCGGCCTTTTTCACCCTTGTCGGCACGCACGGCCTTCACGTGAGCATCGGCCTCGTTTGGATCCTTGTCATGATGGCCCAGGTGGCGCTGAAGGGGCTCTCGGTTCCGGTCGTTTCGCGCCTCGAGCGGCTGGGGCTGTTCTGGCACTTTCTGGACATCATCTGGATCGGCATCTTCTCCGTCGTCTACCTTCCGGGATTGATCGAATGAAACAGCAGTCAAGCACCGGCCGGCCTTTAACACAGTACCTGACGGGCTTCGTGCTGGCGCTTGTGCTAACGGCAATCCCCTTCGCGATCGTTGCCACGGGCGCTGCATCACGCGCGCAGAGCCTCGCCGTAGTTGCCGTCGCGGCCGTTGTGCAGGTGCTCGTACATCTGCGGTATTTCCTGCACATGAATTTCTCGACTACGCCGCGTGAGAATATCCTGGCATTCGCTTTTGCGGCCATTCTCATCCTCATCATGCTGGGCGGCAGTTTTTGGATCATGTTCAACCTGCACAGCCGCATGAGGTAGACTGGAGCACCGCACAACGGCTCGCTTGTTATCGCGCGGAGGACGACCTTCTGAGGGGCGGGCCAGCGGCTTGCTGGCCCTATTTATCTTCCGTTGTAAACACACTCGGTCAAATATTACTGGCTAGAGGATGCCGCGATATTACCATCTAGCGCGGAAGCCAGCTGTCCAGTTGAGCGAATAATTGTCACCGAAGCTCTCAAGGCTGCTTTTGGCCAAAACCTCACCATAAACAGCGTAGCTGTCGTCGGCCCAGTTGTATGATCCGCCGAAGCCGATCCCGCCCCAGAGCGGCTCGTTCTTGCTGGTGAATTTCTCCCCCGAAACCGCGACTGTCGAGCCGTTGAGAAATTCGTTATAGAGGCTGGTGATGCCATAGACGGCGGCGCGGCTTTTACGCCCTGTTCCGGCGATCCACGTATTTTCGTAGTCGGCGGAAAGACTGAGACGGCCAAGCAGACTGTCGCTGCGATCGAGCGACACGGTGGAACCGAAGGCATCTGTGAAGGCGTTGAAGTCAACCGACGAATAGGCGAGCTGGACCTGAGGCGTGAGCGACCAATTGTCGCCAATCGCCATCCGTTTGCCTCCCTCGATGCTTACCGCGTAACCGAAGGCGGCGTTGTCTTGAGCGAGTTCTCTGTTGGCCGTCGTGGAGTTGATGTCGCTGTTGAACCAACTCGCCCGGCCCTGACCGTCAATGTAGAAGCCACTCTCGCCGTACCAAGTCAGTGTGCCCATTAAACCGTAACCGATGGTGTTAATCGTGCCGGCGCCGTGGACAGACTCGATATCGGTTGAAATCGATCCGGCGTGGAGGGAAATTCCCGCGACCAGCTTACCGTTTCCGTCCTGATGCACCAGCCTGTCGGCGCCGCCCTGAATCTTCCATGTGGATAGCGTATAATCGGCACCTGCGGTGGTGATCTCAGGTGAAAGGGCGCCGTGCGCTGCCTCGATACGAGCCCAGTTACCGCTAAGATCGACGTCGCCGTTCCCCAACGCGCCGCTCTGCGACAGGCCGTACCCGGCGGAAGCCTGCCCCCCTTCGTCTGCCCACGATCTGTTGCCTACGCGCTCGCGCAGCGTGCCCAAGCTGTTGAAGCTCTGCAGGGACTGCGGGTAAACCTCGTAGAGGGGCACGCCTGGCTGGTACTGCGGGTTGGTGGGGTCGCCGGCCAAAGCCGAGCGCAAATACCAGTCGCCATCCGTGGGCGTGCTGACGCCGTTCTTGAACAACCGGTAGGCGTAGGCGCCGGAGACCACGGCCTGCTCGCCATTGTAGAGGTAATCTCCGACGAGGCTGAAGGTGCCTTCCGATGCCCCCTCTATGTCGACCAATTTGATGCCTTCCCTCGTCGGCGCTCCTCTGCCGCCGGCATTGACGACCTTGAGGTTGGTAAAGCCGGAGGTGGCGCCGCCGACCACCAGCCTGTCGGTCTTCGAGGCATCTTCGCCTAGAGCCGTATTGAAATGGATGGTGCCGCCGCTGCCCTTGTAGTCGCCTGCTACACTCAACCTGGTGCCTGGCGCGCCGCCCATCACCACGGCGCCGGCATTGTCGAGCGAGGCCACCGTCTGATCAAAGCCAGAAAGGTGGAGCGTTCCGGCCTGCAGGACCGTGTGGGCTGACCCGGCGCTGAACATGTCGGCTGCTCCGGCCTTTAGCGTACCGGCCTCGAGAAACGTTTCGCCCGTATAGGTAGCATCGCCTGCAAACAGGAGAGTGCCTGCACCTGTCTTGAAGAGGTTGCCGGCTCCGGTGAGCGATCCGCCCAGGGTCAGACGAGTGCCCAAATCCGTCGACAGCGCACCACCACCCTCGAGCGTAAACGCGCGGTCTGTGGCGATATCCGCCGTCGTGTTGAGAGTGCCGCCGTCGAGGATCACGCCGCCCGCCGCAGCGCCCAGATTGCCGTCGCTCGCAATCCTGAGCGTGCCGCCGGTGATCCTGGTGCCGCCATTATAGCTGTTGCTGCCGGTCAGCACGAGGATCCCCGCATCCTCCTTGACGAGTTCTGGGCTACCGGAGAGTTCGGATGCAATCGTCGCGGTCATTCCCTTACCGGCTGCCGTGCCGACTCCGACGCGAATGGTCGAGGTGGGCCAGACCAAAGTCAGCCTGTCGCCCTCGATGCGATAACCGTCGGTGGCGAACTGCATGCCGGCTGCGGAAACAGCGCCCAGGCTTTCGTCCACCACTACCTTGCCGGGCGTGCCCATGAAGGTGGCAAAGGCGCCGTCCTCGAATGGTGCGTTGACCGCGCCAGCGGCATCGGTCCAGTTATCGTTGCCGGCGGAGTTCTGCCAGACTCCGTCGCCGCCATCAATCGCGCCGTCATCCTTCGGGCCGGCAGAGCCGTCCCAGAAGTTCAAATTCATGTCACCCGCATTGATGAGATTGACCTGATTTGCAACGGACAGCTGCAAGGAAACCCCGGCAGAAGGGAGGGTACCGAGCAAAAGACCGTTGTCAGTCAACGTGCCGCCGTAATTGATGACGCGGTAGACGCCAGGACTGAAGCTTCCGCCAGAGGAGGTGGCGACGTTGAGCGTGCCATCGAGCACGAGATCGCCGCTGATTTCGACAAGGTCGTTGAGCGGACCGCCGACGACGCCCGCCTGGCCAAAGTTGTAGTTGAGGATCGAGCCCTGCGCGAGCGCGAGATCACCCTTGACTGTCAGTGTGCCGGGGGCGCTGCCTAACTCACCCGGATCGAGCGTGCCACCATCGGCTATCGTCGCTCCCCCGCCGAGTATGCCTGTGCCGCCGAGCGTGGCTGCGGAATGCACGGTGGTGCGCCCCGTTGCCGCCGATTGATCGCCGTTGACGAACAGGCTTCCCGCCTCGACACTCGTTGCACCGGCATAGCTGTTGGCGCCGGTCAAGCTCGTGCTGCCTGAGCCGATCTGGCGCAGGCCGCCGCTGCCGGAGACGATGCCGGCGAAGATCGCATTGTTCGACCGGTTGAAAGCGAGCGTGCCGTTATTCACGACATCGCCGGAAAGGCTACCCGAGGCGCCGCCGGCGCCGATTTGCAGTGTACCTGACGCAATTGTCGTACCGCCGGTGTGTTGGCCAGCCCCGGTCAGCGCCAGCGTACCTGCACCTAGCTTTGTCAACGAACCTCCGCCGGTGAGCTGCTGCGCGAGCATCAATGTATGCCCAGCGGCGGCAATGTCGATACTGCCACCTTTTTCTCCCCACACCAGGTTCCGCGGCGTATATGCCATTTCCGTACCCGTCACCCGCAGCGTCCCGCCATTGAAGGTGAGCGTTCCCCCGGCCGCGCCGAGACTGCCATCGCTGGAGACCGACAGCACCCCCTCGTCGAGTTCCCAGGGGGTGAGCTCGGGGGTCGTCCCAGTCAGTGTCCAGGTGCTCGCTCCCGTCTTTTTGAAGCTTTCGAACTGCTGAAACTGGCCAGCCGGATTCAATGCGCCGCCGATGCGGCCTGCGTCGAAGGTGGCGTCGGCTTCTCCGCCGAGCACCAGCATGTCGGCTCCGCGCGCCGAGACCAAGCCGGCAACATTCGATCCTGCACGCAGCTCGAGCGTGTTGGTGGTGTTCTCCGTGAATTCAATGGCAACGCCGCGCGTGCCCACGTCATTCGTGCCGGCGCTGATTGTTCCGCTGTTGATTATGGTGGCGTTTGAGGCCACAATACCTGTGCCGGCTTGGGCATTGGCGCCACTATCGCCCGCCTGAACCAGGCCCATATTGACGAAACTGGCGTTCGTCAGAACGAGGCCAGTCCCTCCCCGACTACCCCCGCGATCACCGGCACCGCCGCCCGCCTGGCCATTCGCACCAACGATGCGGCCGCTGGCGCTATTGGTGAGCGAGCCGCCCACGAGCCGCACGCCTATGCCACCTGCACCATGGCCGGACTCGGCACCGTTGACCCCACGACCGCCGGCCCCTCCTTGAATGGTACCATTGTTGACGTGGACGCCGCCGCCCAGAAATGCCGCACCGACGCCCCCATTGCCACCGAACTGCCTGTTGGAACCAGGATTTCTGATACTTCCGCCCTCACCGCCAAGGAGCGTGCCGTTGTTTACGGAGCTGCTGCTCTTCCGGAAAACCAGCCCTGCGCCACCTGTGCCAGCGCGCGTATCCACCGTATCGTCGTTTTCACTGCCGACATCGATATCCTCGCCTTTTCCGCCCCGCGCTTCGCCATTGTTAATGACAGTGACGCCGTCGTCCCATACGAAGATGCCGGGCCCCCCATAGAAGCCGGAGGCGCCGGTGTCGCTGATGATCGCGCCGCTGCCTCCTATAACCGTGCCGTTGTTTTCAATAGTTCCGTCCTTGTCCATGGCGACCGCGACACCGGCAATGCCGTCTCCACTTGAATAGCCACCGGGGGCGTTACCCGCCTGAACCGTGCCATCGATGATCAAGTGGCCGCTGGGAAAGTATAGTGTGTACTGCTGCCCCCAAACGGTGCCGCTGTCGCCCCGCAGCACGAATTCGCCTGTGTCTATGGTTACGGGTTTAGTGAGCGACGGAAAAGAGATGGAGGTGGGTAAGGTTACGTCGGCGGTGAGCGTGATCCTTGCATCTGGATCACCGTCGGCGTTCGCATCGGCAATGGCTTGGCGAAGCTCGGTTTCATTGGAGACGAAATAACTGCCGCCCAGGGCCGGGAGCGGGAATATGCAGGCCGCCGCAACCGCTGCACAAGAGACACCGGATCGCAGACGCCGGATAGGCGCCAGACTTGGGGAGCGCGCAAGCATATGCAGCGTTGAATGAAACGCGGGATGAGGAGCATTTGCCGGCACCGCCGGTTCGACGATACCGTCAAAATAGACCTCAGCTGAAATAGTATTTTTTAGGTTTTTCAAGTTTACCCCCATCCAAAATTTCTGAAACCAACAATATGGCGAGATCTATTTGAACGTCCTATTCATCAGCCTGAACTATACCTGGCCAACTCCCGCCAACGGCATTCATCACAACCGCGTTTCCGGGATCGCTAAATGACGAAGACTTTCGCCATTTAAGCGAGCGCGTCAGGCCGCAGCGGCCGCGAGGCACTTCCTGCAATGACAAAATCGAGAATCTTAGCCGAGAGTCGAGCGGTAGGCACGACACGCGGTCGACCTTCAGCTTCCGGCGATTTCTCCGGTCATGAAAATTGGAGTGCGAAGCTCACTTCGCGGCGCTGGACAATATGTGGCGCACGAATGTCGCGACAGGAATAGTTTTTTGAGAAAACATATATAACCCCGACAGCTGGCGACGGGGTAGCGGACGTGGCAGAAGGACACAAAGCCCATCGCCACAGCCACAGGAACACCCCGCCTGTGGACGTTTCTTCTTGCCGTGGCAGGTCTCCTGGCTCGCGGGTCTTCGCCTCAATCCGTCTTCCCAAGGCTTATCACCTCAGTGACACCGGTGGATTTCGGCTCGCCGTTTACAGTTGCGGGGGCAGCGCCGGCTTTGCAACATCGCGCACCGGCTTCCCTCTTAGCTCCGGAACGGCAAAACCGCCCCGGAGAACCACAGACATGCATTGAATATGCGCCAATCAATTGTCAGTCAAGAGGGCATAAACAGATAGTTCGCTCGTCAAGCTTGCTGATGGCGGATCACGGCCACTTGCGCACCAAGGCTGCACTCGCGCCCTTCTATAACCGACAGAGACGGAAGAAATTGAACACGTAAACATAATTCAATGGTAGAGTTTCAACTTCAGTCCAAGCGTATTTGCGCCACCATGTATGCAGGAATTTATGTCTCCTGACTTGTAACAAATAGGAACCAACATCGTTTCTGCTCGCGAACGGCCGCTCAGGTACGCCAGGCGCTTTCGCTCTTCTTCTCATAGTGGTCCAAGGCAGTTGCAAGGCCGGTGAGCACCTCTGCGGAAGTCTCGAAAATTGCCTTTAGCTGAGGCTCATCAACCTTCTCGATGTCCTCGCGAAGGAATTGCACCATTTCCTGCAGCCTAGCTTTCATTCTCCGGGTGTGGTGGCGGGGGTCATGTTCACCAGGTGTCATCTTCTTCTCCATTTTATAGCCACAGGCGAAATGATAGCGATGAACCCTACATGGGGCAGCATTTCAGCATCCCTTTCCCAACTCACTCGCCCGACTGCCAATCGCGGGCGTTCCTTAAGTAGCGGATCACATCTGAATCGGTCGTCTGATCGAAATTTTCGTAATGCAGGCCGACTGCATGGAAATCTGTAGGTGTACTGAGGCACACCACCTCATCTGCATCGTCGTGTAGGGAATCGAGCGTGTCACGCGGCGCGACCGGAACGGCGAGCACGATACGAGCAGCGCTTGACCTCCGCAAAGCCTTCAGCGCGACGCGAACGGTGCCTCCGGTTGCTATCCCGTCGTCCACCAGAATCACGGTGCGGCCGGTGACGGATGTGGGGCTGTGGTCGGCGAAATAGGATGCGCGCCGACGCTCGATTTCGGCAAGCTGCCGCTCCATTTCGGTTTGGACATAGTCCGACGAAGGCCTGATGATCTCCATCGCTTCATCGTTGAGTACGAGCTGAGGATCGCTTCCATCCACCACAGCCCCGATGCCCAGTTCAGAATGGCCGGGCGCACCGAGTTTTCGGACCATGAGGAGATCCAGCGGCGCAGAGAGTGCCTTGGCGATTTCGAAGGCAACGGGCACGCCACCCCGCGGCAGGGCTAGAATGACTGGTTTCTCCTCCTTCAGGTGGCCCAGCTCAGCCGCCAGCCGCTGCCCCGCCTCCTGACGATCCCTGAATTCAACTTTTCTCCCCAACATAGCGAGGACTCCAGTGCGATGTGCTAGGCGGTCATACGGCTCGCATATCCGACGGAAAGGCGATGCTGTCGAACTCGTCCGCCAGCCGGCGAAGCCCCGCACGCATGTTCGTGCCGGCCATGGCGCGTCCATGCCCGGTAACCAGCAGCTCGGGTTCAAGAGCCGCGAGCTTGCGCACGGAGGCCCAGGCATCCTGCCAATCCGGCGTGAAATAGCGGGGCGGTCCATGCATTGCCGGCGACTGGACAGCGATATCGTAGGCCGATTCCTGCCCAGTCGTGACCACAGCGTCTCCCGCTATAATGGTGGAATCTTCCTCGCGCCACAAGGAGACATGCCCCTGTGTGTGGCCCGGGGTGTGTATCCAGCACCACCCGGGCATGCCGGGGACGGTACCATCGTCCGGCAATGTCCTCAGATTCGCGCTTACATCTATCGGACTTGTGGGGAACAATGGCGAGAGAAGCGCCATCAATCCACCACCCACCCAAGGATCAGCGGATGGGTAGGAACGGCTGCCATTGAGATAGGGATGCTCCAGAGGATGCGCATAGACAGGAATATCCCATTGGTGCAGCAGCGACTGGAGTGCGCCGACGTGATCAAAGTGGCCGTGAGTAAGAACAATCGCCGACGGCGGCTTGCCATCTCTAAACCGCGCTGCCGCTGATTCCTGTATGGCGCCGGCCGAGCCCGCCACTCCGGCATCAATCAGCACCCAATCCTTGCTGCTGGGCTCGCCGAAGAAGAGCACATTGACCATGGTCAGGCGCCGATATGCAAGATCCGGTCGTATTTCCACCAGCCCTCCTGCCACCTCGGCACCTGCCTCGTCACTTCGTTCGAGCTGGATTTGAGTGGGCATGGCGGCTCCGTGGGGAACTATGTTGCGAACGGATAAGTGTCCGGCACGCCATGCGGCCTTTCGGCAGGCAGGGGCGTTACGGCGCTTGTATCCTCGAACCAGACGAATGCATCGAACTGCTCCGGCAGGACTGCTTCGAAGTAATGGCTATAAAGCTCCGACTCCGGCCGATAGATAACGCCGATAGCGCGCTCCAGGCGAGGAGTTGAAAGCGCATTGCGCAGTTCCGTTTTTGCCGGGCCGCGCAAATCCGTGAGAGAGCGCGCAATACCCGATCGCCGGAAGACATGCTCATAGGAGTCGGGGCGCGAGGGCACGACATTCATGACGCGCATGGCTCCACCCCAATCCTCGGCCGCCGCAACGGTGCCGCGATCGGTGCCAAACCCGATCAGCACCGCATCATCGCCAAAGGCAGTCCGGCAGAGCTCGCCGATATTGAATTCACCTTGCCAGCCCATTGCGGTCGCCGCTGCGTTTCCAATATGCGAGTTATGCGCCCAAACGACTGCTTTTGCCTCAGGGCCTCGCCGCGCCAAGAGCGCCTTGAGCGTGTCGAACATATGCCGGTCGCGCAAATTCCACGAATCGATCGAACCGAGATACATGATGCGGTAGTAGTGCTCGGCGGCCCGCACAATCCGTGCATTCTGGGATGCATCGAAAAAGTCCTCTCCGTCGCGGGCCAGATAGTCGAGGCGATGCGCCAGAAGCTCCCTCAATTGCTGCACTGCCTCTTCTTCGCAGGTATCGCGCCCGCCGCGCAGCATGGCGCGGCCGTATTGCGCCGGGTCATCCTGCCAGGGCGTGAGACAGCCGTAACGCCGGCGCGCCGCCTTCGCCGCCTCGGGATCGACCCGGTCGAGATAATCGACCACCGCCTGAATGGAAGTATTGAGCGAATAGACATCAAGGCCGCGCAGCTCTGCCCGCCGATCCGCAGGAAGATCCTTGTTGTAGGCGCGCAGCCACTCGACGAAATCGGCGAACTCCCGGTTTCGCCACATCCAACTTGGAAAGCGCGAAAATGTATCTTCGGCGTAACGCCCCGAAACGCGGTGTCGCACATACCGGTCGACGCGCGCCGCATCCGGCCAATCGGCTTCGATCGCGATAATATCGAACCCATGCCTCTCGATGAGGCGTTGCGTTATAGCAGCGCGGGCCCTGTAGAACTCGGAGGTGCCGTGGGTCGCCTCCCCAAGGAGCACCACACGCGCATCCGCGAACTGGTCGAACGCCTCACCGAAAGCATCCCATTTTTCAGGCGGCGGCAAAGACCGGCATGCGCGACCGATCCAAACCGCAGCCTCTTCGGCATCGCGCGCCCGGTTTTGCTGAGTGACCGCAGCATCGATCATCCGCTGCCCCGTCAGACACCCACGCTTTCGGGCCAAAGTGCCTGGATGTCTTTTGGCAGCGCATCGCGAACCTTGGCCGACTGGCCGAGATCGACGTGATGAGCGATCACTTTGAAAACCGTGCGAGTTGCATCCCGCGAATCCACGGGACGGATCATCCTCAGCCCTTCTTGCACGCGCTCCAAGAAATCATCGAGCGACCGGGTAACGTCCGGCTGCTTTGAGGGCTCGTACTGGTCGTAATAAAGTCCGCGGACGACGAGCGGCAATTCGGCCGCAAGGTGGGCGGCAAGTTCCGCCGGCAGGCGATCGCGCAGGGCGCGCAGCACCGCACCGAGAATATGCCATGCAACCTGACGGTCGTCCCCATGCTCAGCCATAATCTCGTTGAGCCAAATATGCGTGGTCTGAATGCTCTTGTCCAAGACGTCGAGGCCGGTGGAGCTCATGGTCCAATCCTTCCTTGCTTTGGGTTCGGGCTTTCACCCCAGCTCAAGGCCCCAACCTGAAGAAAGGAAGTTTGTTCGCGGGAGCGAGCGAAAAAGCGCCCTCGAAAACTGCCCCCAATTTCCAAGGATAATTGGAACCAGCAAGCGTCAACTCCGTTCGAGGATTTCGCCAAGAGAACACAGGAGAGCACAATGCCCGCCCAGAACCGGACGCTTGAGAATTTGATGCTGGAGACGCTGAAGGACATCTATCACGCTGAAAAGCAAGTGCTGAGGACGCTGCCGAAGATGACCAAGGCGGCGAAATCCGATGAACTGAAAAAGGCGCTAGAAAAGCATCGGCAGGAAACCGAGGGCCAGATCGAACGCCTCGAGAAGGTTTTCGAGGCGATGGATCGGGCGCCGCGCGGAAAGCCTTGCGAGGCGATGCAGGGACTCGTTGCCGAAGGCCAGGAGATCATGGAAGAGTTCTCCGACTCCGATGCCCTGGACGCAGGCCTGGTTTCAGCGAACCAATCGATCGAGCATTACGAGATTTCCCGCTATGGCACGCTTCGCACCTGGGCACGACAGCTCGGGATGGAGGATGCAGCAAAACTCTTCGAGCAGAATCTGGAGGAGGAGAAGAGGACTGACGAACTCCTGACCAAGCTCGCCGAGTCGCAAGCCAATAAGAAAGCGGCGTAAAGAGCCACGGGATTCACCCCAGAAAGGCGGTCTTCGGGCCGCCTTTCTGGCGAAGACGCACCACTCGACATCCATTCGATATGGCAGTCGGCGCTTCCTCGGCGAAATTTTTGCGGAACGTTAGTTTGCAAGCGTAGTTGTGCACGGTCGGCTGGCCCGGACTAACGTGTAGTCCGCAATACTGCCCAACCACCCATGCCCCCAAAACCGTAGAGGCGCCGCGGTGTTTCGTATCATACTATCGGTAATCATTGCTGTTCTTGGCCTTGTCATTGCCGCCGGCGGCGTTTGGCTCGCTGTTCTTGGCGGCTCCTGGTTCTACATCCTGCTTGGGCTTCTTCTCGTTCTTTCCGGCGCTTTGCTTTTGAGGCGCAGCGCAAGCGGGCTTCTTCTGTACGGCCTGACCATTCTTCTCACTCTTGCCTGGAGTGTTTGGGAAGTGGGCTTCGACTGGTGGGCTTTGGTTCCCCGCGGTGCTCTCATCTTAGTCCTGGGCGTTCTTTTGCTACTGCCGCCCATAGTGCGGGCCATGCGCGTTCCAGAAGGCCGACGGGCGAGCTACGGGATGAACAGCGGCGTGCTTGCGGCCTCGATCTTCATCGCAGCCATCGTTGGCATCTATTCGATGTTTCAACAGCCGCACGATATCGATGGCGCATTCCCCGAGCAGCGGATTGCCGTGTCCCCGGCGCCGCAGCAAGGCGATGTGCCGCCTGGCGAATGGGCAGCCTATGGCCGCACCTCCTTTGGCCAGCGCTATTCACCACTGGACCAGATCACGCCTGAAAACGTGTCGCAGATGGAAGTGGCATGGAGCTATCAGACGGGAGAGATGCGCGATGAAAACGATCCCGGCGAGACGACATATGAGGTGACGCCGCTGATGGTGAACAACACCCTCTATATCTGTACGCCCTTCAGCACGGTGATCGCGCTTGACCCTGTTACTGGCCAGGAAAAGTGGCGCTTCGACCCGCAACTGAGACAGCCGCCGACCGAGACAACGCAGCATATGACCTGCCGCGGCGTTTCGTATCACGAGGCAGCGCCGGGGGATCTTCCTGCGACCAGCCCCACGGCTCAGGCTGCACCGGAAACCGCGCCGACGGGCCAAGCCGGAGCACCGGATGAAACGGCGGAGATCGCGACGAGCGTGGATGAGATAACGACGCAGGCAGCACCTGTGCCGCAGAACATCGTTACCGGACAGGCAGAACCCGGCGCACTTAGCTTTGTTGTTACGCGCGAAGAGCCGCCTGCGCGCGTGACGCTCAGCCAGCAGTGCATGAAGCGGCTGTTCGTGCCCACGTCGGATGGGCGGCTGATCACGATAAGCGCCGATACGGGGGAGATCTGCCCTGGCTTCGGCGGCGACGGCACGATCAATCTCTGGGCGAATATGCCGAACGTTACGCCCGGCTCCTACTATTCCACCTCGCCTCCCCTGATTGCCGGCCGGCTTGTCATCATCGGCGGGGCCGTAAACGATAACGAAGCGACCACCTCGCCCTCCGGCGTAATCCGGGCCTTCGATCTCTACACCGGCGCACTCGTCTGGAATTTCGACAGCAAGAATCCCGAAGCGACGCAGCCGATCGCGCCAGACGGCGTCTATTCCCAGAACGCACCAAATTCCTGGAGCGTGGCGAGCTACGACCCTAATCTCGGCCTCGCCTATTTTCCGATGGGCAACGAATCGCCGGACCAGTTCGGCGGAAATCGGGGTGAAAATACCGAACGCTACTCCTCCTCGGTTCTGGCGCTGCGGGCTGACACCGGCGAGGTGGCATGGGTGTTCCAGACAGTGCATCACGACATCTGGGACTATGACGTGCCCGCTCAGCCTGTCCTGATCGACCTCACGGTCGATGGACAGGCAGTGCCAGCGCTGGTGCAGGCCACAAAACAAGGCGACATCTTCGTGCTCAACCGGGCAACCGGCGAGCCCATTTTCCCTATCGAGGAGCGGCCAACGCCGCAGGGCGCGGTGGAGGGCGACCGGACAGCGCCCACCCAGCCGCATTCAGCCATTTCGTTCGGCCCGGCCCCCCTCAGAGAAGCCGATATGTGGGGCGCGACGCCGATCGATCAGCTCTATTGCCGGGTTCGTTTCCACCAGCTTCGCTACGAAGGCCGATACACGCCGCCTTCACTCCAAGGCACAATTGTGTATCCGGGCAATTTCGGCACGTTCAACTGGGGTTCTGTGGCTGTGGACCCCAACCGCGACATCATGTTTGCGATGCCCGTCTATCTTGCCTTCGAGGTGAAACAGGTTCCTCGGCAGAACGAGCTTTCCCGGGTTGTGACACAGGAGGGCGAGGCGATCTTCAACGAGAATTTCGGTGCACCTTACGCGGCGCAGATGGGGCCGTTTTATTCGCCCCTTCAGCTTCCCTGCCAAAGGCCGCCTTGGGGCTATATCGCAGCGGTGGACCTGACCACGGGCGAAACCGTTTACAAGCAAGTAAACGGCACAGTGCGGGATCTTTCGCCCATTCCCCTGCCGTTTGAAATGGGCGTGCCGGGAATTGGCGGGCCGATCGTTACCGCTGGCGGTGTAGCCTTTCTCTCGGGCACGCTCGACTATTATGTGCGCGGCTATGACCTGCGTACCGGCGAGGAGCTGTGGCGTGAGCGGCTGCCCGCCGGCGGCCAAGCCACGCCTTCCACCTATGTGGGCGAGGATGGCCGGCAATATCTGGTCGTGGTCGCCGGCGGCCACGGTTCCACCGGCACAAAGGCGGGCGATTCGATTATCGCATATGCACTGCCGCAATAGCTCCGGCAAACCTGGAACAATGGCGGGCGCGACAGGTTTGCCCCTCGGAGCACAGGAGATGACCATGGCCGAGGATGATGCAAACAAGCATGTGAAGGTGGAGACAGACCTTACCGACACGAGCCGCACCGACATCGCCCACGAGCGCATGCACGCCGAGCCGGAAGCCGACGACCTGAAAGACGCGGACGAGGTTTGGCAAAACGCAGAGCGCACCCCAGCGGAAAATGAGGCGCAGCAAGCGACCAGCGGCAGCGCCCGGCGCATTGCCGATGCCGGCGACATAGGCGAAGGGCAGGCTTCCCCCTACGGAACCGAGGCTCAGGCCGATGCGCTGGCGCGGCAGACGAACAGGACCGGAGAGTCACGCGAACCGGAAAAACCCAAGCGGGGCTAGACGTGCCTCATTTCCATGCTAACCAGCCGCGGTATCGGGGGTTTTGCGTGATAACTGACAAAATGCGTGCGGCAGTACTCTTAGGCATCCTTCTTTTCTGCGCGGCCTGCGCGGGCACTCCCCTCCAGAACAACAGCCTTGATGGAGTTCAAGACCTGGGCACGCTTCGCGCTGAGGCGCTGTCGCTGGTCAACCAGGCGCGCAGAGAAAGCGGCGCACCACCGCTGCGCCTCGATCCGACGCTTACCGCCGCGGCTCAAGCGCATGCGGAAGATATGGCACAACGCGGTTTTTACGCGCATCGCTCGCCCGAGCGACAAGATATCGGCGACAGATATCAGGCAAATGGCGGCGGTCTGTGGTCCGTTATCGGCGAGAATATCTCGACCTGCCTGAATTGCGTGGCAGATCTAGGCAGAGTGAGAGAATTTCAGGCGGGATGGATGCGCAGCTCCGGCCACAGGCGGAATATCCTGGATCCCAGATTTGACCGGCTCGGCTTCGGAATTGCCCAGTCCGGCAGCAAGGTATACGCCGTGCAAACCTTTGTACGCCCACGCGCCTATTAAGCCTCCGCAGGTTCTCCCGCCATCGAGGTATGAGCAATGCCTATGCTTCCGGTCGGAAATTCCCAAGGCGTTTGACGCCGGCCTTTCTGCCGCAGCACCTCTTAAATTTCTTTCCCGAGCCACATGGACAGGGGTCATTGCCGCTGCGCTGTAGCCTTCCAATAAGAGGCAACATAAGGGGAGAGGGAATGACAGTCGCCGCTAGAGCGCTCAATTTCGCAGAGATTCCGGGGACCACCAGGCGTTTGCGCGACTTGAATCCCTCCCACGCACGCTCCGCCACAAAATCCGGCTCCAGCCTCGGAAGCAGGTTGAAGAGCCCGGCTTGCTCGGCAGAGGCATTTTCGAAGAAGCCGGTGCGGACGGGACCAGGCGCAACGCAGGTTACCGTCACGCCGGATTTTTTCACTTCCTGGTAAAGCGAGGCGGAAAATGAGCGAACGAAGCTTTTGCTGGCGTAATAAAGCGACATGTAAGGGCCGGCAGTAAAGCCGGCGACCGAACTGAAATTGATAACCCCACCCTTTTTCCGCTCTACCATCCCCGGCAAATAATGAAGTGTCAGCCGAGCCAGGGCACTGATGTTAAGATCAACGATGGACAATTGCGGCCTAAGGGGAAGCGCTATGGCTGCACCCCTTATCCCATGACCGGCACTGTTGACGAGCACCTCGCAGAAAAGCGCATTCCGCTCCAGAAGCTGGTCCAGCTCTGCCAATGCATCCTCGGTCGTGAGATCCAAATCCAAGATGTATGGCCGTCCGCCCGCTTTCTCCACGCTAGCCGCCGTCTCCTGCAACCCCTCCAGCGAGCGGCCGACCAGGACGATCGCGCCCTTTTCGCGCGCAGCGATATTGGCGATCGAGCGGCCGATGCCGGACGAAGCCCCGGTTATGACGGTTGCAGGCAAGATTTTGCGCGGCGGGTTCAGGTGCACAGTACCTTCAGATCAAGAATCGGAGTTCGTTCCACGACGGGTGCCGTGGAGGTAAGCTCCTGAAGAATTGGGCGAGCCTGCGCCGCAGCGCAAGCCCATTATCATCTTCCAGGCAATCTTCAGCGGGCCTCTTCCGACATGTTTCTGAGTTCCCCGACCACTTTGGTGTTGAGAATCTCTTCAAAACGAACCAGCGCCCGGGCGACATTGGCGCCATCCATAACTCGATGGTCGTAGTGAATGCGCACCGTCACCCATCCATCGCTGCTGATCTGTCCATAGTTGAATAATGTGGTCAGCGGAGTGAGGGGATTAAGGGATTCGGCTCCCAGCGCGGAATATACGGAAAACTGAAACGTGCCGAAGAAGTTTGCCCTCTGGCGCGCCAAATTGAGGCCAAGCCAAATAGCCGCCCGCCTTACTGGCGTGGGAAGGCGGGCAAGGCGGAGCGCGCGTCGAAACTCCTTAATCTGCAGAACCGGCTTATTCCTGTAGGTGTGCAGCAGTCGCTCGATCTCGGGAATTTTGCGCTCCTCGGGCGCCCTGATACGGGCGAGCAGGACTGCCCGTTCACCTTCATGCTCCCGCTCATGGGCTACAGAAGCGACACTCTTCGGATACTCATAAAGGTGAGGGAGAGGAAATTTTATGTAGGCCCGGCGCAGCTCGGGAAAATCCTGCCCCAGGAGCCCATAGCCCTTAAGGAAAATGGCCGTCCAGGAAGGACGGGGATTCACCTCAGATCTGGCTTGGAGAAGCGGCGCGATGTTCATGTGACGCTGCACGGTGACCCGTGGCACCGACATTGAGAACTTCATCAGGTCCCCGACAAGACGTCTGGGGCCGGACAGCTTGATGGCACGGCCTCTCATGGAAGGACCTTAATAAATAAAAGGGATGATCCTCTTTGTCCGCTTCATGTACTGCGCATATTCGGGTCCAAAACCATCCTGCATCATACGCTCTTCTTTACCGATGCGCAGGAAGAACAATACCGCACATCCAACCACCCCTGCCATGCCTGATATCCAGTTCGGCAGCAGCATTGCCTGCCCGATACCCATGAGCAGAAACGACAAATACATGGGATGCCGAACCAACCGGTAAGGACCGGAACAAACGACCCTGTGCTTCTCCCTGATTTCAAGGGTAATGGACCAGTTGCGCCCTAGCGCCTTGTGAGACCAGCGAAATGTTGCCAGACCCATTGCAAAGACAAGGCCGCCCGGAATAACGAGCCAGTATCGGGCCGGATAGCCAGCGGCCTCGGGGAAGCCGGTCCCCACATATAATCCAGGAAGAATTCCCAGACCAAGCAGCGCGGAGCCAAGTCCAATGATTTCGGAACGCGAGCGCATCCGATGCACAGTCTTGGTGCGCTTTGCGCGGCGCTGGAAGGGATATCGGATGATATACCAGGCTATGATGCCCAGCACCCAAAGCACTTTTCCGAGAAGGCCTGGTTCAATCACCCTGGTCGACCAATTCCCGCCATGGCGACACAAAGATAACGCTGCTGCTCTTATGGCTCACGGTTTGACCCCTGAAAGGCCCAGGCTGCATTTTGCATCAACCAGCATAAGGTGCAGTGCGGCCGATCGCATTCGGGCCGCCGTTCATTTCGCGCAGTCGCGTAATAAACTGCTGGGGCCGAAGCCAGATGAATGGCGTCTTATACCCCATCGAAGCAGCGATATCGGCCACAAAGGCATTGCAGTTGTAAACAGCCGCGTGCCACACTTTTGACTTGGACTGAAGCCTGCGAATATTGGCGACGACCTTTCGGTATTCATCCTCGCTGAGCATGACGCGCCAATTTGCGGACATGTACTCTTCTTCCAAATCGCCATCGCTCCAACCCGTTTCCGCGGGTACTGGCAGGAAATGGCCAAGCATATAGGGAACGGCGCTATCGGAGGCCGGATGAAGCCCCGCCACTTCGGGATCGACCATATTGCCAGCCTGATCGAGACGCCCGAAGATCACATAAGAATGACCGTAACTGAGCGCATAGCGCGAACGGAACTCGATAAAATGGCGCTTCTGCTCACTGGGCTGCTCCGTCAGCCCAATGTCGGCAAGAGTGGTTGACCGCTGCCCATCCGCACTCGCGGCGACAGAACTGCCGGTGCCACTTGTGCTTTGGCAGGAAGCCACGACCAGAGCCAGGCAAAATACCAGGACGAGCCGACCAAGCGACCAGATCAATTTATTTCCTCTGCCCAATAAGCAGCAGCGCTGCCCATCTGCGACGCCGACTGAAAAGCGCCAAATAGGTTTGGCGGAGGAACGCTCCTCCGCCAAACCTAAATTGAAAGGCTACTTATAGACAGGAGCCGGAGCTGGCTCCTCAGCCACAACAGGGGCAGGCGGAGGAGCCTTTCCCTTGCCCTTGCCCACGCATGCGGCAAGAGTGGTTGCCGCAAAAACTGCAACCAGTGTGATGAAGACCTTTTTCATCAAAAATCCTTCCCTCTCCCTGGTAGACGAGACTTACGATCATGAGAATAGGTCAACTTGCGTGCGAGACTAGTGCAGAATTGCAACAATGATCACACAATCTATTACATTCCGTCCATTCAATTTGAATACAAAACCTAGATTATCATGACAGCCGTCCCGACAGGAACCCTCTCATAAAGATGTATGATGTCGTCGTTAAGCAGGCGAATGCATCCACTTGAAACAGCCTGTCCGATAGACCACGGTTCATTGGTGCCGTGCAGGCGATACATTGTATCACGACCGTTGCGGTAGAGATAAAGCGCCCTCGCCCCCAGCGGATTGTGGGGCCCGCCGGATACGCCCCCCGCATATTGCAGGTACCGAGGCTCGCGCCGCATCATGTTCGCGGTAGGAGTCCATGAAGGCCATTCAGCCTTACGTCCCACAACAGCTCGCCCTGATAAGGTACGCCCCTCCTTGCCGACACCGACACCATACCGGGTCGCCCAACCGTCTCCCTCGACGTAGTAGAGAAAGCGATCGTCGCGATTGACGATGATCGTGCCGGGCTTTTCTCCTCCCGCATAGGGAACGCGCTGACGGCGGAATTGCGGGTCTATTTCGATGCGATTCGCCCGGCCAGGTGCCGGCTGCGGGGCCAACTGTCGCGTATTTGCGCAGCCTGACAGTACTGCTGCCATCCCGCCCAACAGCAACATGCGACGCGAGCATCCATCCATCATGTCACCCTCTTTACACGGAGTTCTTGCTTTCAGAACATTTACAAAGCAATCGCTGATTGGGCCATAATCGCCGATCTTGTTCAAGACCTGCTTTAGACATCAGGATCTTCTGGCAAGATAACGGTCTCAGGTTAATGATCTGAGCAGAAATTGCCAGTATTTGAGATTTTCAATGCCGTACGAACAACCGTTCGAGGCTATCAGATCACAAACGCCCTAAATTCATCGGCATGGCTTCGAATGTCCTGGGCCGCGATCTTGCGCAGGTACTGTATGTCCTGGTGAGTGTCTTCGCGGCCAAGGCCCCTCAACACCGCGCGGAACAGGCAATCTCCATCGGGGGCGACCGGAATTCGCTTCCCCTCGATCAGGGCATCATAATGATTTCCCGTATAATAGAGCTGAATTGGATCTCCCATCGCCCCGCCACGCGAGGGCATCGGGATTAATCGAGTGGGTATTCGATTGGGGTCAGGATAAAAGATCTCAATCTCGCGGCGCAGACTGTTGACAACCGCCTGTACCGCGAGATCCCCGGCACCACTGTTCCAATTGCCCCGCTTCTCCACGAAGGCCGCAACCCTCTCCACCGGCGAAGGATGTTGCCGGGGATGGGCGATCCCATTGCTGGGGCGATTATGCTTGGCTTTGATAAGATAGCGCCGGCCGATACGCTCAACTATCCCGCCCTCTGGCTCCGTATATTTATAAACTGATCTGAATCTCCTGTGTTTGCCGTACCAAGCGGGCTTAGATAGGACGACCGCATCTTCCGCATTTTTCATTATGTCGTTTGGCCTGACAGGAATACCTGAATAAAAGGCATTTTTTGCCTGAATAGGATTTTGGAAGTCTTTGTACTTTACAAGTTTACCTTTTGCTATCTCCTGGAAACGCTTCGCCCAGGCTGCCTCTGTATCTATGATCATATCGGTAATGCCGTAGGCGCTATATTGCCCCGCGGTTACATCGATTGCATATTCAACGTTGTCTTTCCTCGCCAATACAAGAAAGTGGTTCTCCGGCAGGAAGTCATCTGCATCCTCCCACCAGTACATTGCACGGCTGCGTGTTTCGTATCCGGCGTTTTTCAGGGCGGCAACGACAGGCTCGAGTGATTCTGCGCAGCGATCGGCGGGTTTGCAGATGAACCGTTCCAATTGATGATCGGATCTTATCAGGCGGTTCAGTTTTTCAAGCTCGTTTCGCACCACCGGCGAGTTAGGCATAGCTGCACCATTCGGAAACCTCCTGATAAGCTCCACGGGTCTTGCAGATGTTTGAGCACGGCTCAAAGGCATTCGCCCCCGCGCCGGAAGTGCACTCCCAAGCTGCTGGTGAGTTCCGAGCGGCGTTTGGCCGGGCGCGATGCCGTCGTCGAGCAAACGCGCCTTTGTCTTCAACGGTATGGTTTGTTTCAAACCTCCCGCTGCTTTCGCGGGCGTCATTGCTCCCTTGGCGAGCCGGAAATAGTCTGCCACATCCGCGACAAGGGAGATGATATCCACGGCGCATTTTTCGATTAGCTCATCGCGCGTCTTGACATAGCAGGGGACCAGCATCTCCCTGGCGCTTTGAATGGTGGCCTCCACATTCGTCTCGCCATAGGCATACTGTTTCAGGATAGGTTCCCGGGGAATAAGCAACGCTTTGGAAAGATCATTGACTGTCTTCCGTATCGGTGCGGGTTCCGTCATGCGCGTTGCGTAGAACTTTTCTTTCTCCAGCTGCTCGATTGTCTGCTTCGAAAAGAAACTGCCTTTATTATCGGATATCCAGCTACGCCCTGAATCCGCCTGGGTTTTATTGAGCTCTTCGACTGGAATTCGTTCTATCTCCAGTTCGCCCTCAGCCAGCAGAATGGAGAAAGCTTGGTTTCCCGGCGCAACATGGATTGTGAAACTGTGATGACCGGCTAGCTGTTGAAAATCGTCCAGAGGAACTCTTTTTATTTCCAGCCGCTCTTCCGCCAACGAAATCGAGAAGGCTTGCTTGCCCTGCTCGACATAGACGATAAAGCCACGGTGTGCCGCAACCGATATTCTTTCAGTGATAAAATCCGGCTCTCCGAGTTGTCCGTCACCAACATGCACCTTGACCGAGCGGCAGCATGCAACGGGTTGATAGATCGCCGCATTGCTCGTGTTGAAATCGACGCCGAGCGCTGAAAGCCGAGAGGTTACTATTTGCGCGATTTCCCTTAGTTGCTTCTGCCAGTATGTCTGGAACTGATCAAAGAATATTTTATTATCAGGACAGTGCTTTAAGTATTCACGTTCTGAGGTAGCAAAATTTAACGGGAAGGTAGAAAGCTGATTATCGAGGCAAATGTCGATCAGCGATTTTTCTGTATGGACCACCTTTGGCGGCACCCCCTTTATTCCGCCTGGCATGGTCTGGACAATCGGTATGCGCCTATCGGGATCGAGTTTGGATTTGATCAGTTCTCGAGAAAAGATCTCTCGCCTGAACGGTAGATCATCGAGAATGTCCAAATGTGCGGCATAGGCCTCGTGTGGACGCGCAGTTAAAAGCAGACGGTTGGCATTTCCTACGACCCGGAGCCAAGTGCCGATAGCGCGCGCCTTGCGAGACTCTCCGGCCTTCTTCGGCTTACCCGACATTTCTTTGTCAGCCGGACTTTCGGTTTCGCTATCGGCTGCACTCCAGTCTGGAAACAGTGACTTTAAGTGCTCTTTGGCTTCTTCTATCCTGCGGTCCCACTCGGCCGTTGCCTGCGGATCAGGGGAATAATGAGCAGGCGCCTTAAAGTTTTCGGAAAGGGTTTTCTGGTGGATTGGCCGAAGGTGCGAAATATTGGTGCTTCTGTAATTCACCGATAAAGAATTAATGTTTCCAATACTCGCAGGAAGCATGCATAATCCTTCAGCCTGATCAGAATTTAGCTTCTGAATGAAAATGACTCCATATCGAACCAATCGAGCTTATGGAAAAATCGATTTTTCAGGTAACGCTTCACCGCCTCTATTTGGCGGTGCGCAGCGCTGGTAATGGCATCGCGCGAACGCTACGCTCCCCGTCTTCCTGCAGCGGGGATCCAAGGCGAAAGGGAAAAGCAATCGGCCAGCGCCGGCGATCGTTCCTCAGTGCGCAGAGCGCTGGCTAATGCTAGCGTTTGGCCGTTTCCGACTCGGTCGCGTGACGCATGAGGTGGGCCTGCGTGATCTCACGGCAATGATCCAGCAGCCAAGAAGCCATCGCCTCCTCTTCGCGACAAATTTCTTCGCATACGCGCGCAGTCTCCGTGTCGCCCGCAGCTTCCGCTCCTGCCGCCAAGATACGGTAAGAGCCGATTTCCATATGTTCAAACGTGTAACCCGCAAGCAAACCTTTCACCACCTCGTCGCCGGCCAGCACGCCGCCTGCTGTTTGCATCAGCGCCGTGAATTGGCCGGCGAAATCCTTCATTCCCGAGGGAGATGTCCCGCGCCTTTGCAGGCAGGCTTCCAGTCGTTGCTTTTGTGACTGCGTCTCGACGATATGCTGGTCTATGCGGGTGCCGAGCTCCGGATAACTCTCGATACGGCCCGCCAAGCCGTTGAGCATGTGCTCGGCTTGCAACTCCATGGCGTGCGCATCGCGCAGCCATTGATTCAGCCTCTCGTCCATATCAGCCATCAATTTCACTCCCACGGGCTATTGCTGAGCAAGCTGCTGCACTTGTTCGAGATGTTCTTGCAGGGTCGGCAATGTCTTCTCGGCAAAATCCGCAAGGGTTCCCTGCTGTTCAGCGTAGCTTGAGAAAAGCGCGACTGCCTGTTGATGCGCTGCCAGCTGCATCTGCAGATATTGATTGTCGAACTGATCGGCCGAAGCTTGCTCAAGCTGTGTGAGCATCTGCTCGTGCGCGGCATCGAGCGATTTCGGGACATCGTTGACGCCATCGCCCGCCGCAGCCTGCGTCATTTCTTCGCCGGCCTTGGTATGGTCATCCACCATCTTTTGAGCGAATTCACGAACCTCGTCGCTCTGCGCCTTTTCGAGGGCAACCCGGCTCGATTCGATCTCCAACATATTGGACTGGGCAGCCATAGTGGCAAATTCCTGAGGCGTGGAGGCGGTGGCGGCCTCGCTCCCCGCCGGCTGATCATTCTGTTCCGAGAGTTGAGGCTCGGCAGGCGATGCCGGATCGCTGCCGGAATCCTGCGATAGGGCCGGGCTGCCAACTGCAAGCGCAAGTGCCGCTGTGGCCAATAGAAGTCGGCGATGCATTGGAATTCCTCCTTGGAGTGCGTATTGCTTCGAACGCCGAACGGCGAGACTGCGCGCATGTTCCTTGGCGGATCGGCAAACTAGGGCGTGGGCGGCAGTTCCATGACGAAACCGCTTTCCGGGAGCGCCGGAAGGCGATTCATCGCGATGCGCAGATCCTGCTCCGGCACCGTGTAATGCGTGGCGAGGAGCTGGCGGACAGCCTCGACCATGAGCCCGATGGTGAGCCACTCGCCAGGGCAGCGATGGCCGGTTATGAACCCTCCCCCGCCCTGAGGAATAAAACCGTAGCCATCACCCTGCCACCCGCGAAAGCGGTGGGGGTCGAAGACCTCGGCATCCTGCCAAGCATCCGGATGGTGATTGGTGCCATAAAGATCGAGCAGCACCCAGCCGCCGGCGCCAAAACTGTGACCACACCAGGAAAAGGGTTGCAGCACCCGGCCTCCCACCATCGGAAAAAAGGGATAATAGCGGCGAACTTCCTGGACGAAGGCTTCCACTTCTACGTCTGGCGCGCCTGCCGCGAGATGCTCTGCAGCATTCGAGTGAACATGGAGCGCATGGCCGGCAAAGGTGACATATCGAGCGACCGCCACGATGGGACGCAAGAGGTTGATCAGCTCCACAGCGGCTACCTCAGGGGCAAGCTCGGCGCCCGAGAGATCCCGGTGCAGGGCAATTTGCGCGGCAGGGCAGTTGCCTTCGAGAGATAGTTCGTCTCTTCGGATCGCCTCAATCATTCCCTGAGCCCATGCTTCGCAGCGCATGCGCATCAGGCGGGCACGCAAGTGGCCTGGCCCAAAACTTCCGGCACCCTCGATCATGGCGGCAAGCTCAGCCGTTCGCCGCTTCGGGTCTGCCCGGTCTAGCGGCAAGCCGCACCACAAAAGTGCGGTGTATGTCAGAGCCTCACGCGCAAGGTCATGCAGGCTCACGCGCGTGGGTGCGCGGCGGAGCGCCGCCTGCCACTGCGCACGGAAGATGGAAATCGCGCGGCCAAGGCCGGCCGCATCCATCATGTCCATGAACATCTGCTTGCGATGATGGTGCGCCTCGCCATCGAGGGTCTGCACGCTCCCCCAATCCTGAAGGAGGGCGAGCGCTGTACGCGGAATGGCGGCGCGGCGCGTGAAGCGACCTGGGCGGTAGAACTGCTCTGCTGCCGCCGGCCCACGCATACAGATCACTTCCCGCATCATTATGCGTGTGCGGAACGCATCGGCACCGATCTCGTTGCAGCGGTTGGTCACGAAGAGATAGCCTTCGCGCCAAAGCGCAAGGCTGCTATCAAAAGCGCGGAGAGCCGGGATAGTCGAGCCGGAGGTGAGCATACCTCACAACGCGTGGCTCACGGTGCTCGTTCCTTTGGCAACGACACAGAAGCGGCTGTTCGCGCCTTAGCTTCAGCGGCGACGGTTTCGGCTTCTTCAAGCATTGGCGACCGATCGGATACCAGGGATTCGTCCGTTATCAGCCTCGCGCCGCGTTCGAAGGTGAGATAGCGCCAGAGCCATTGAACTGACACGGTCAGGCGATGTTGAAATCCCACCAGCAGATAGACATGGATGATCGCCCAGGAGAGCCAGGCGAGCCAGCCGGTGAGCTTGAAACGACCTTGCTCGAACACCGCGGCGTGGCGGCCGACAATGGCCGTATTCCCGCGGCCGTGATAGACAAATTCGTCGAGCGGTTTTCCGTCGCGTAGATGGCGGGCGAGCATGCGGCCGAGATGCCGGCCCTGTTGCTTCGCAACCTGTGCGAGGCCCGGCAGAGGCTTCCCATCTTGTCCCGCGAACAGAGCCGCATCGCCCATGGCGAAGACATTGCGGAGGCCCTTGACCCGCATGGCCCCGTCGACAATCACGCGCCCTGCCCGATCGGTTTCAGCGCCGAGTTGCGCGGCTAGAGGCGAAGCAGCCACACCCGCGGCCCAAAGAACCAGACCGACGGGGACGGTGCTGCCGCCAAAAGTGATGCTATCCTTTTGGATGTCCTCCACCGGAGTGCTCGTGTGCACCTCCACACCCAGCCTTTCGAGGCGTTCGTGCGCGTAGGCAGAGATTTTTTCGGAAAAAGCAGGGAGGATGCGCGGTCCCGCCTCGATCAGCATTATCCTTGCCGCCTCGGGCCGGGCGCTGCGAAAATCGCGGGCAAGAGTGAGGCGGCTGAGTTCAGCCAGGGATCCTGCAAGCTCCACGCCCGTCGGCCCACCGCCTACGATGGCTATGGTCATCTGGCGAGCCTGTTCATCTGGATCGAGAGTGCGTTCGGCGCGTTCAAAGGCGAGCAGTGCTTTGGCACGAATTCGCCGAGCATCAGCGATCGTTTTCAGGCCGGGTGCAAAACGCGCCCAATCAGGGTGACCGAAATAGCTGTGCGAGGCGCCGGTCGCGAGAATCAGATAGTCAAAATTCACACATGAGCCGTCCGCCAGATGCAGCACCCGGGCGGCCATGTCGATGCTCGTCACCTCGCCAAGAAGCACCTGTACGCTTTCGTAGGGCCTTAGAATTTTGCGGATCGGCTCGGCTATATCCGCGGCAGAAAGTGCTGCGGTTGCCACCTGGTAGAGCAGCGGCTGAAACAGATGATGGTTTTGGCGGTCAAGCAGAACAACGGGAATGCCCGCCTTGCCAAGCTCTTTTGCCGCCTCGAGGCCGGCAAAACCGGCGCCGACAATGACGATGCGCGATGAACGTGGGGCGACCGGCTCCGCCGGCGGCATGTCTTCGCGGGCACTCACAAGCAGCTCCTTGGCGATCAACCACCCCTTCCGCCCACAATGCGCGTTTGGCAGCAAAACGCTGCCTCCTGGCGCTTGTTCCGCCTTCTTATTTGGTCAAGCCGGGGACGAATAGCAATGGAACCAGCGGCATTCTCGATTGTTCGCTGATGCGTCCGCAGATCCCGGAGCAACGCATGAATACAGCACGATATGCTTTCTATAGCGGTTCGATGGCAGGGTTCGCTGCGCTTCTTTCCATTATGACTTCGGCAAAGGGCGAAGGCCGGGGAATGCTCCAGCCGGTCAACGCGACAAGCCATTGGCTGCATGGCGATTCGGTGGCCAGGAGAGCAACGGTCGACATGCGGCACACCGGACTTGGAGCAGTCACCAACTTGGCTTCGGCAATGTTCTGGGCGTTGCCCTTCGCGTTTTGGGCATCGCGAAAGGAACCGCAAAGCTTGCCACGCCTTCTTTGCGGTGCTTCGGTGGTCTCGGCCTTTGCCGCGCTTCTAGATTATGGCGTGCTGCCCCGGCGGATAACGCCGGGGTGGGAGCTCGCAATATCCAAGCGGTCAGTCGCGGGTGCATTTGCGGCAATGGCGATCGGGCTCGCTGCCGGCGCTTGGGCTGCGCAGCGGCAACGATAACAGTTCTCAAGGCGATCCGCTGAGGGTTGGCGCGGGGGGAACCTTATCCGCGCTTACGGATTGACACTTCGCTCAACAGCGAAGCAGGTTGCCATGCAGGTCCCGCCAGTCCGCAAAGACGGCTTACAGCTTGAGGAAAAACGAAATTTTCACCGCCTCTTCTGGATCGTGGAGCGGGTGGCCTGGGTGGTGTTTGCTCTTATCCTCATCCTGGCGCTTGCTGGCCTCACAGGATCAGGAGGGTACTTTTCGACGGCAACCCAATCACTTTCGACAGGCCAGGTGGAGCATCCGCGCATTGCCCGCTGGGAAGCCTCGGACGAATTGCGGGTGAGCTTCGAAGGGGGCGCTGAGAAACACCGCCTGGATATCGGCTACAGCTTTTTCGAATATTTCGAGGTGGAGGGCATCCAGCCGGAGCCGGAACGCATGTTGACGCTGCCGGATGGCGTGGCGATGGAGTTCGCGGCCGAAGAAGGAGCTCCGGCGAAAGTGATCGTCTACACACGTTCGCTTCACGCCGGCCGCGTCAGCTACCGCATCGCCCTTGACGGGGCCAGTACCGACGCCTCGACCCTGATTTTGCCATAGGAGGATACTGATGGACTCCGTCGTTCGGGGAATCGTCATTTATCTTTTCCTCCTGATCGTCATCCGGCTGTCGGGGCGAAGGTCCCTTGCGGAGATCACAGCCTTCGATTTCGTCCTCCTGCTGATCATCGCGGAAACCACACAGCAGGCCCTGCTTGGCGACGATTTTTCGCTGATCAACGCCGTTCTTCTGATCATCACGCTTTTCGTGGTGGATATTGCCCTTTCATATTTCAAGGAATGGTCGCCCGGCGCGGCAACGCTCATCGACGGCACGCCCACCGTGCTGATCAGCCTCGGCAAAGCAGACAAGGAGGCGCTTAAGCGCACTCGTGTAAGCCTCGACGAGGTGATGGAAGCCGCCCGAGAGCAGCACGGGTTGGAGCGGCTCGAGCAGATCAAGTTTGCCGTACTGGAGATCGGCGGAAATATCAGCATCGTTCCGCGCTAAGGTTGGTTAAGTTCCCATAAAGACAAGAAAAATCCTGGAACTTTCCCCTGGTCCCTCATGTTGGGTGCACCATCGCGGCAAGGAGACAGGATTGGAAAGGCTTGTGTGCGGCGCATTGGCCGGATTGTCGGCCACAATGGCGATGACGGCCGCTATGAGGCATTTGTGGCCGCGCCTGCGCGCGGATACCCGCTATCCGCTGCCGCCGCGTGAAATCATCGAGCAGGTGAAGCCCATCGGGGGCGAGAGCGCGAGCCGGATTCAGACGCTTCTTGCCCATTTCGGGTTCGGCGCCCTGGCCGGCGGGATATACGCGTGTTTGACGCCGCGCCGGCCCAACGGCGTTCTGTACGGGCTTGCCGTCTGGGCCGGCAGCTATTTCGGATGGATTCCAGCCTTGGGAATGCTGAAGCCGGCGACGCGACACCCCGCCGCGCGGAATCTGCTCATGCTCGCAGCCCATGTCATCTGGGGCGCCACACTCGCCGCGAGCCTCAACGAGCTGGAAGGTGCCTCGAAGAGCATTTTCAGCGGCGGGACATCTGCCGATGCTGAAGACAATATCACCGCGAGGAGACGCGTATGAAAACCGGTTTTCCGTTTTGGTTCGACGGCGTGATCCCCAAAAGCTTTCCGACGCTCGCCGAGGACCTGTCCGTGGACGTGGCAATCATTGGCGGTGGCATTGTGGGCCTGCACTGCGCCCACCGGCTGGCAGGTTCGGGACTAAAGGTAGTCATTCTGGAGGCGCGGCGGATCGGGCGGCAGGCGACGGGACGATCAACCGCGAAAGTCACGTCTCAGCATGGGCAAAGATATACGAGCTTAAAGAAAAAGTTCGGGGAGGAGAGGGCGCGCATTTACGCAGAAGCGAACCAGGCGGCAGTCGGCGAAATCATGGCGCTTGCCAAGAGCATGGAAGGGCAGGCCGGGCTTGAGCCGCGACCCGCCTATATCTATGCAACGGACGACAAGCAGGCGGAACAGCTCGAAAAAGAAGGGGAAATCGCACGAGAGCTGGGGCTGCCCGCGGAAATCGTTCCCTATGCCGGGCTGCCGTTCAAGACGACGGCACTGCTCAAATATCACGGTCAATATCAGTTCAACCCCTACCTATACCTTCTCGGGCTAGCCGAGCAGGTGACGCGCGAGATCCCCATCTACGAGCAGAGCCGCGTCACGGACATCTCCGGCGGCGGCCCGATCCGGCTCAGCGTCAACGGAAGGTCGGTTAGCGCGGGTCATGTGGTTGTCGCAACGCAAATGCCGGTGGTGAACGAAGGCAAGTTCTTCGCCAAGGCATTCCCCTTCGCTCATCCCGTAGCCGCCGCACCGCTGCCGGAAGGTCACGGTCTGGACGGAATGTTCATCAGTGCCGGCACTCCTTCCCATTCACTAAGAACCGCGGTGAAGGATGGCCAAACCTATCTCATCGCAGCAGGCGGCGAGTTCAAGAGCGGCGAACCGGACAAGGAGCGGGAGATGGTGGAAGATCTACGCTCTTTCCTTTCGCAGCATTTCGGAATGAACGCATTCACACATCTTTGGACAAACGAGGATTTCCGTCCCATGGACGGAGCAGCCTTTATCGGCCCGGCAAACAGCCGTCACGAAAACATCCTCGTTGCCACTGGTTTCGATGCCTGGGGGATAACCCAGGGCGTGGTGGGTGGCGGAATACTTGCCGAGCGCATCCTAGGGCGCACGCATCCCGCCGCAGACCTCTTCGACGCCACGCGCGTAAAGCCTCTGGCCGGGGCAGCCGAATTTACGAAGGGCAATGTCGAGGCGGCCGGACACCTGATCCGGGATCGGCTGCTAAAACGTGCCACCGTTCCCCTCGATAGCATCGCGCCGGGCCAAGGCGGCATCATTGCCCATAATGGTGAGCAACTCGCCGTGTGCCGCCAAGAAGACGGATCGCTGATTACCTTATCAGCCACATGCACGCATATGGGCTGCATCGTCGGCTGGAACGAGATCGATCGCACTTGGGATTGCCCATGCCACGGCTCGCGTTTCGATGAATGGGGAGAGGTGATCGCGGGGCCGGCAGTTTCTGCGCTGAAACCGCGCGATATTCGGGATTTGGAAAAAGGGGGACCATGAAGGTTCTTGTCACAGGCGCAACGGGGCTTATCGGCAGCACAGTTTGCGCCCGGCTAATGTCGGAGGGTCACCACGTGATTGCCGTGGTGCGGCCGGGCAGCAATCCACTCCCTTCGGGAGCGGCCCAGATCGTAGAAATCGACATGGCCCGGGCCACCGGGGTGCAAATCTGGGCGGAGCATCTTTTCGGTGTAGACGCGGTCGTCAACTGCGTTGGCGCGCTACAGGACAGCGCGCGGGAGGATACGGAAGGCGTTCATGTCACCGGCGCGGCAGCCCTTTTCCGGGCCTGCGAAAGGCTGAGCATAAGACGCGTCATCCATTTTTCCGCAATTGGCGTCGACCGCGCCCAGCCCTCCGCTTTTTCCGCGACTAAGCTTGAGGGCGACCACTTGTTGATGGAGCGGGATCTGGACTGGGTGATTCTCCGACCCTCAGTGGTGCTGGGCAGAAACGTCTTTGGTGCGAGTGCCCTTATCCGCGGCCTGTCAGCCCTGCCATTCGCGCTCTCCCTCGGTCGCACTGCTCCCCTCCAGGTTGTCCAGCTCGACGATGTGGCCGCCACGGTTGCATTCTTCATACAGCCGACCGCACCCGTCCAGGTGACATTGGAGCTGGCCGGGCCGGAACGACTGCCCATGGACGAGGTGGTCGCACGATACAGGCAATGGCACGGCTGGCCGCCTGCTCGCCGGTTCAGCTTATCGGACAAGGCGGCAAGCCTTTTCTACCGCGCAGGCGATCTCATCAGCTTTCTCGGCTGGCGGCCGCCGGTGCGCAGCACGGCACGAAAGGAGATCGAGCGCGGCGCCGTCGGCAATCCGGGCCCCTGGCGATCGATTACGGGCATCGTGCCCACATCGCTTTCAATGGCATTGATCCGCGATCCTGTAACAGTGCAGGATCGCTGGTTTGCGCAGCTCTACTTCTTGAAACCAGTTATTTTTATAGTGCTGCCGCTGTTTTGGATAGGCACCGGCATCGTCTCCCTGACGATCGGCTATCGCGAAGGAATCGAATTGATGCTGCGTACCGGCGCGGGGCCGCTTTCAGCCCCCGGGGTGGTGGCGGGAGCAATCGCGGATATCCTGGTTGGGCTCGCCATCGCTTACCGGCCAACCACCCGCCACGGCCTATATGGGGCGATCGCTTTGTCGGTTTTCTATATAATCTCCGGGACGATTCTCCTGCCGTCGCTATGGGCCGAGCCGCTGGGTCCCTTGGCAAAGATATGGCCGATCCTTGTACTCCATTTCGTGGCGCTCGCGATTTACAAGGAGCGGTAAGAGGCAATGCTCTACTTCTTCCTGAAATTCCTCCATGTGATCGGTGCGGCCGTGCTTCTGGGAACCGGCGCAGGGATCGCATTCTTCATGCTGATGGCCCATCGGACGGGCAACCCGGCGGTGATTGCGGGCACTGCGAAGATCGTCGTCCTCGCCGATTTCCTTTTCACCGCTACGGCTGTGGTGGCGCAGCCGATCACCGGCCTCGCGCTCGTGTGGTATATCGGCTATTCGCCATGGGAACATTGGATCGTGCTTTCAATCCTGCTCTATCTCGTTACCGGCGTGTTCTGGCTTCCGGTCGTGTGGATGCAAATGGAGATGCGGCGGCTCGCAACCAAGGCGAACGAAGACGGGGCAGCGACTTTGCCGAAGCGCTACCACCAGCTTTTCCGGCTTTGGTTTGCGTTCGGTTTCCCCGCCTTTGCCGCCGTTCTGGGCATCTTTTGGCTGATGATCGCACGACCGCCGGAAATCTGGTAGGCTTGGATAAGGCGAAACTGCGCCTATGTTTCCTGAAAAGGAAGAAGGCACATGGGCAAGGCACGGATCGTCGGCTGGGCGCATTCGCTCTTTGGAAAATCGGAACTGGAAGACACCGAGGCGCTGATGGCCTCCGTCACGACGCCGGCGCTGGCGCATGCCGGTATCGAAGCGGGCGAAGTGGACGGGATTTTCGTCGGCGTCATGAATAACGGTTTTTCCAAGCAGGATTTCCAAGGCGCGCTGGTCGCCATGAACAATGATAGCCTTGCGCATGTGCCAGCCGTCCGTCTGGAAAACGCCTGCGCTACCGGCTCTGCCGCGATCTATACGGCAATGGACTTCATTGAATCCGGACGAGGGCGAATCGCTCTCGTCGTCGGTGCGGAGAAGATGACCAGCACCCCAACCGCGGAGGTGGGCGATATTCTGCTCGGTGCGAGCTTCCGTAAGGAAGAAGCCGACATAGACGGGGGTTTTGCAGGACTTTTCGCGCGCATTGCGCGGAGTTACTTTCAACGTTACGGCGACCGCTCGGAGGAGCTTGCCCTCATCGCCGCCAAGAACCACGCCAACGGCGTCGCTAATCCTTACGCCCATATGCGCCGGGATTTCGGCTTCGCTTTCTGCAACACGGTTTCTGAAAAGAACCCCTATGTGGCGGAGCCGCTACGCCGGACAGACTGCTCCCTTATCTCCGATGGGGCGGCTGCGCTGATTCTGGCGGACGAGGAGGCCGCCGCGCAGATGGAGCGGGCGATCGCGTTTCGCGCCCGGAGTCATGCAAACGACATCCTCGCCTTGAGCCGCCGGGATGCGACCACTTTCGAAGGCGCGCGGCGCGCCTGGGCGAGAGCGCTGGAAAATGCCGGCGTCTCCCTGCACGACCTGTCGCTCGTGGAAACCCACGACTGCTTTACGATCGCCGAACTGATCGAATACGAGGCTATGGGACTTGCCAAACCTGGAGAGGGTTTCCGCGTTGTGCGGGAAGGGATCGCCGCCAAGGGCGGAAGACTGCCCGTCAACCCCTCCGGCGGGCTCAAGGCCAAAGGCCATCCGATCGGCGCCACCGGCGTTTCCATGCATATCCTGGCTGCCATGCAGCTGATGGGCGAGGCCGGCGATATGCAGATCCCAGGCGCCAAGCTGGCCGGCGTTTTCAACATGGGCGGGGCGGCCGTGGCCAATTATGTATCGGTGCTCGAGCGCGTAAAATGAGCCGGCTGCTGATCACATTCGGAATCGTCCTCATCGCCGCAGGGCTTCTCTGGCCGCTGATCCAAAAGGCCGGTCTTGGAAGGCTGCCGGGGTCTCGCCTTCGGCGGCGAGAATTTCCGCGTCTATATCCCAATCACAACGTCCATCCTGATCAGCATCGTGCTGAGCCTTGTGCTCTGGCTCATCAACCGCTGATGTCCAACTGGAGCGATCGCCATTCCGGCGTGCAGGTCGGCTTCTTCTGGCTCGAAATCACCATATGAACGAAAACAATTCACCCGGAGGCGTCGCGATGACCCCCTTTTCCGTGCTTGACCTCGCCCCCATTCCGGAGGGCGCCTCCCCGGCCAATGCGCTGCAAAACACCGTAGATCTCGCGCAGCATGCGGAGCGTTGGGGCTATCACCGGTACTGGCTGGCGGAGCACCACAACATGCCGGGCATTGCGAGTGCCGCGACCGCCGTGCTTATCGGACAGGTAGCGGCAAAGACCTCCACCATCCGCGTCGGTGCCGGAGGCATCATGCTTCCAAACCACGCTCCTTTGATGGTGGCGGAACAGTTCGGCACACTTGCCACGCTTTATCCGGACCGGATCGATTTGGGGCTTGGCCGTGCTCCCGGAACCGACATGGGGACTGCGCGGGCGCTGAGACGCGGCCTCGACAACGGCGAAGGCTTTCCGCAGGACGTGCTCGAGCTGATCGCCTATCTCGGCGATCCTGTGCCGGGACAGCAGGTAAGAGCCATACCGGGGATGAGCACACGCGTTCCGGTGTGGATCCTCGGATCAAGCCTTTATGGCGCGCAGCTCGCCGCCCATCTTGGCCTGCCCTATGCCTTCGCCTCACATTTCGCGCCGGCAGCACTTGAGCATGCGCTCTCGGTCTATCGCGAGACTTTCCGGCCTTCAAAGCATCTTGAGCAGCCGCATTTCATGCTGGCTCTCAACGTGTTCGCGGCCGATACGGACGAAGAAGGGCTTTTCCTGAAAACCTCTATGCAGCTCGCCTTTGCCAATCTGCGTACCGGCAGGCCGGGCCCGCTGCCGCGGCCGGTGAAGGATATTTCCGAGCATGTGGATTCGGCCATCATGCCGTACATCGATCAAGCGCTTGCCTGTTCGGCAGCAGGCTCGCCGGAAACGGTGCGAGGCCAACTCAAGCGCTTCATCGAGCGTTACAGCCCGGACGAAGTGATCATCACAGGTCAGATTCATGATCACCGCGCACGTGTCAGGTCGTTCCAGCTCGCAGCCGAGTTGCTGCGCGAGCTGTGAGGAACAGCTTCGATCGGGCAGTGGGAGCGAACGCGTTTAAACGATTTAGTGATTTGTTGAATTTTTTAAATCGATTAAAGAATTGAAATCTTTTTGCTTTTCTGGTCCTGAAGACAGACATAGCCTATTTAACCCCGTCCGTCGGTCACCTCAGGCCGGCTTGTTCCGATTAACGCCTGTTCCTGGAGTGACTTATGCAAGAGACCGGCCTCCGCAACCCCACCAACGGCATCGAGACCAGTGGTTTGAAGACCAGCGGGACCGTTTTCTTCAATCTCACCGAGCCGCAACTTTATGAGGAGGCGATCCGGCGCGCCGAGGCGCGGATTTCCGCTCACGGGGCCCTCGTTGCCGAGACGGGACAGCACACCGGCCGCTCGCCCAAGGACAAGTTCATTGTGCGAGATGCCAGCACGGAAAACGAGATCTGGTGGGACAACAATAAGCCGCTATCGAGCGAACATTTTGAAGCACTCTACGAGGACTTCAAGCGTCACGCCGAGAGCCTTGACCTTTTTGTACAGGATCTCGTCGGCGGGGCTGATCCGGAAAACGCGCTGCCGGTGCGCGTCGTCACGGAATATGCCTGGCATTCGCTCTTCATCCGCAATCTCCTGATCCGCCCGATGCGCTCGGAGATCAAGAGCTTCATGCCGCAGATGACGGTGATCGATCTGCCGTCCTTCCGCGCCGATCCGAAGCGGCATGGCTGCCGCACGGAAACCATTATCGCGATGGATCTGAAGCGCATGATCGTGCTGATCGGCGGCACGTCCTATGCGGGGGAAATGAAAAAATCCGTCTTCACTGCGCTCAATTACCTGCTTCCGGCCAAGGGCGTGATGCCCATGCACTGCTCGGCCAATGAGGGATCCGAGGGCGACGTTGCGATCTTCTTCGGCCTGTCGGGCACGGGAAAGACGACCCTTTCCGCCGAACCTTCGCGCACGCTTATCGGCGATGACGAGCACGGGTGGGGGCCGCACGGCATCTTCAATTTCGAAGGCGGGTGCTACGCCAAGACGATCAAGCTCAGCCGGGAGGCGGAGCCGGAGATTTTCGCCACCACGGAACGCTTCGGCACGGTGCTGGAAAATGTGGTCGTCGACGAGCACGGCGTTCCCGATTTCGACGATGGCAGCCGGACCGAGAACACGCGCTGCGCATATCCGCTGCACTTCATCTCCAATGCCAGCGAGACGGGCAGGGCAGGGCAGCCAAAGAACGTCATCATGCTGACGGCGGATGCCTTTGGCGTGATGCCACCCATCGCCAAGCTTACCCCTGCCCAGGCCATGTACCATTTCCTGTCGGGCTACACGGCGAAAGTGGCGGGAACGGAAAAAGGCGTCACCGAGCCGGAGGCCACCTTCTCCACCTGTTTCGGCGCACCCTTCATGCCCCGCCATCCTTCGGTCTACGGAAATCTTCTCAGAGACCTGATCGCAGAGCACGAGGTCGACTGCTGGCTAGTCAATACCGGTTGGACCGGCGGCGCCTACGGCACTGGCCACCGCATGCCCATCAAGGTGACACGCGCCCTGCTCTCCGCTGCACTCGACGGCTCGCTTCGAACAGCCCAGTTCCGTACCGACCCCAATTTTGGCTTCGCCGTACCCGTGGCGGTGCCGGGCGTAGACGGCACCATCCTCGATCCGCGCTCAACCTGGGCAGATAAGGCCGCCTATGATGTGCAGGCCGAGCGGCTTGTTTCCATGTTCGTCGCCAATTTCGGGAAATTCGAGAATCACGTGGAAGCAGACGTGATGAATGCATCGCCGCAGATCCGGCAGGCTGCTGAATAGGCTTGCTCCCGCGGCGTTGGCGGACCATCTTTCGATGTGAATCGCGGCTGGCAGCTTAGTCCGCCGCTCCGGAACGTCAGAGCGGGTAGCTATGGACGACGGCCTCGAAATTCGGCCCGGCATTTTCGTCGAGGAAGACGAGCTGGAGGAACAGTTCATCCGCTCCTCCGGCCCTGGCGGACAGAACGTCAACAAAGTGGCGACGGCGGTGCAGCTGCGTTTCGACGTTGCGAATGCGCGGCACCTGCCGGAGCGCGTAAGAGCGCAAGCCCTGAAGCTGGCCGGGAGCCGCGCCACCAAGGAAGGCGAGATCGTCATTGAAGCGGGGCGCTTCCGCACACAGGAGCAGAATCGGTCAGATGCCCGCCGGCGATTGACCGAACTCCTTCTCAAGGCATCTGAGCCTCCACCCAAGCCACGGAAGAAGACCAAGCCCTCAAAGGGCGCGGTCGAGCGCCGGCTCAAGGAAAAGGCTGGCCGTTCCACCGTAAAGAAGATGCGCGGGAGAGTCTCTTTCGAATGAAGAAGGCTGTGCCGTTGATTGCAGTTCGACTTAGGGCAAGGTTCACCGGATAGCACATGCTCTCCCTCCCTCCCGGAATAAGGCATATGCCAGGCCTCCTGTCACCCACCGAACAGGCGGCTTTGCTCACCGAAATCCGCGCGGTGGTGATTGCGGCACCGCTTTATGTGCCGACCATGCCACGCACGGGAAAGCCCATGAGCGTGCGCATGACGAATTGCGGCGTGCTCGGCTGGGTGACCGACAAGGAGAGGGGATACCGTTATCAGGAAAGGCATCCCGCCACGGGAAAGCGATGGCCGCTGATCCCGCAGCGTCTGCTAGAACTTTGGGATGAAGTGTCCGATTATCCTCATCCGCCGGAGGCATGCCTCATCAATTTCTATTCGCAAGACGCCAAGATGGGGCTACACCAGGACCGCGACGAGAAAAACTTCGCAGCACCCGTAGTCTCCGTCTCATTGGGCGACGATTGCCTGTTTCGCGTCGGCGGCATTGATCGCAAAAGCGGCACCGCCTCGTTTCGGCTGTCGAGTGGGGACGTGGTGGTGCTCGGCGGGGAAGGGCGGCTTGCCTTCCATGGGGTGGACCGGATCTATCCCCACACGTCCGATCTTCTGAAAAATGGCGGGCGCATCAACCTCACGCTGCGCCGGGTGAATCTGCCTTAAAGTTTCCTGAGCGCCACTTCTTGGACCAGATGATTTGCGCCTTTCCTCAAAATGAGGTCTGCGCGCGGACGGGTCGGCAGAATGTTCTCACGCAGGTTCTTCAGGTTGATATTTGTCCAAAGCTCCTCCGCAATAGTCCTCGCCTCCTCCTCGGGCAGCGTGGAATAGCGGTGAAAGAACGAATTTGGGTCGCGGAACGCCGTCTCGCGCAGGCGCATGAAGCGATCGACATACCACTCGTGAATGAGTTCCTCGGGCGCATCGATATATATCGAGAAGTCGAAGAAATCCGAAACGAAGGGCACTGCCTTGCCATCCCTCGGAAGATCCCGGGTCTGCAGCACGTTGATGCCTTCGAAGATGAGGATATCAGGCCGGTCGATGACGGCGAATTCGCCGGGTACAACATCATAGGTCAGGTGCGAGTAGATCGGCGCTCGCATATTCGGCAGCCCAGCCTTGATGCCTGACAGAAAGCGCAGGATGGCGCCCACGTCATAGCTTTCCGGGAAACCCTTCCGCTCCATCAAACCTTCATGGCTCAACACGGCGTTTGGAAGAAGAAATCCGTCCGTCGTTATGAGATCAACCTTCGGGCTGGACGGCCATCGTGTGAGCAGTTCCTTCAGCACACGGGCTGTGGTGGATTTGCCCACCGCCACCGAACCAGCAATGCCGATGATGAAGGGTGTCTTCACCGCATGGTCGGAATCAAAGAAGACCTGACGCTGCTGAAAAAGAAGCTGGCTTGCCTCCACATGGGCCGAGAGCAATCGGGACATGGAGAGGTAGATACGCCGAACCTCTTCCAGGTTGACGGGATCGTTCAGAGAGCGCAGCCGGCGAACCTCGTCCTCGGTGAGCGTGAGCGGGGTGTCGGCGCGAAACTTCGCCCAATCCTCCGCCGAAAAGAAGCGATAAGGGGAGTAGCGTTCGGCGGGTACCAACTGGTCCATCAGCGTCTTTTCCGTGCCTGCTTTCCGGCCCATCGCATCTCTAAGCGGCGCTCTCCGGCGGCTTGCCACGAGATTCCTTTTCGGCGATGCCCGAACGGCCGGTTCGGGATTCAAGCTCCAACATCACCTCATCAAGCCGCACGCCGGCAATTTTCAGTACCACCAGCCAGTGGTAAAGAAGGTCCGCGCTTTCGGCAATGAGCGCCTTCTTGTCCCGTGCAACCGCGGCGATGACCGTTTCCACCGCCTCTTCTCCGAGCTTCTTGGCCGCCTTGTCCATGCCCGCTGAGATGAGCCGAGCCGTCCATGACTGCGTGTCGCGGCTATTTGCACGCTCGGCGATGATGCCTTCGAGCCTAGAGAGATCGAACTCATTCATGCGCGTTCCCTTCTGCGTTCGCCGCATCCAGCCGCATCGGAATTCCGGCATCGGCCATATATCGCTTTGCTTCGGCCACCGTGTAAGTGCCAAAATGGAAGATCGAGGCAGCAAGGACAGCTGTCGCGTGCCCGTCGCGAATGCCCTCCACAAGGTGGTCCAGAGTGCCAACGCCGCCCGAAGCGATGACCGGCGCGCGCACCGCATCAGCCACCGCCTGCGTGAGTGCGATGTCATAGCCGGCTTTCGTGCCGTCACGATCCATGGACGTGAGCAGGATCTCACCGGCGCCGAGATCCACCACCCGCCGGGCGAACTCCACGGCATCGATACCGGTGGGATTGCGGCCGCCATGGGTGAATATCTCCCAGCGGTCCGCCTGGCCCGGCGGGGAAACTTTCTTGGCATCGATCGCCACGACGATGCACTGGTCACCGAATTTGTCCGCCGCGCGGGCCACAAATTCAGGTTCCTTCACCGCTGCCGTGTTGATCGAAACCTTGTCGGCGCCGGCCAGGAGCAGCCGGCGTATATCCGAAATTTGGCGAACGCCTCCGCCCACCGTAAGGGGCATGAAGCATTGCTCCGCGGTGCGCGCGATGACGTCGAAGATGGTCTCACGGTTTTCGTGGCTTGCGGTAATGTCCAGAAAACAAAGTTCATCCGCGCCAGCCGCGTCATAGGCCCTTGCGGCTTCCACGGGATCGCCGGCATCGATCAGATCAACGAACTGGACGCCCTTGACGACGCGGCCGTCTTTTACGTCCAGACATGGGATGACGCGGGCCTTCAGGGTCATGCGCGCGCCTTCCGAAGCATTGCGAGCGCCTCTTTCGGATCGATGCGGCCGTCATAGAGAGCGCGGCCGGAGATCGCGCCTTCGAGCTTTGCGGCGTCAGGCTTAACCATCCGCTCGATATCAGCCATCGAGGCAAGGCCGCCAGAGGCAATGATGGGGATCGACACTGCTTCAGCCAGGGCGATTGTCGCTTCCCAGTTGATGCCGGTCAGCACGCCGTCCCGGTCAATATCGGTATAGATGATCGCGGCTACGCCGGCACCCTCAAAACGCTTGGCCAGTTCGGCAGCGGTAAGGTCCGACGTCTCGGCCCAACCTTCTACCGCGACTTTGCCGCCGCGAGCATCGATGCCAACGGCGATCTTGCCGGGGAATTTTCCGCAGGCTTCACGGACCAGAGCCGGATCACGTACCGCGACCGTACCAAGGATTACGCGGGCAAGCCCTCTCTCCAGCCAAGCCTCGATCTGCTCAAGCGAGCGAATGCCGCCGCCAAGCTGAACCGGATTGCGCGTAGCCTTCAGGATGGCTTCGACGGCTGCGCCATTGACGCTCGCACCGGCGAAGGCGCCGTTGAGGTCCACCACGTGCAACCACTCAAAACCCTGCTCCTCGAAGGCTTTTGCCTGAGCGGCCGGATCGCGGTTATAGACCGTGGCCTCGCTCATCTCTCCGAGCTTGAGCCGCACGCATTCACCGTCTTTCAGATCGATGGCCGGATAAAGAATCATTAGGTAGCACTTATCCCCAAAGAAGAACAGAAGCTGAACCGTCGTCAGCTTGCGGACTCGACTCCAGACGGGAGCGGACTTAAGAGTCGAATCACCAACACAAAAAGCCGGGATTCCGGCCCGGCTTTTTGGACCCAAGACATAGAGGTGCCGAGGGTGAATAGGACTTTTCCTACAGCACGCAGAAAGCATATCGCGGATTCTGCGTCAATGTCCTTGGTCTGGTAGGCGCCTCTTTCTTCATCTCGAAGGAGAGAAAATGGCCTTAGCCAATTTGACATTTCATGAAGCCGCGAAGGTTTGGGTTCTTCGGGCGTGTGATTGGAAAATCCGTGATATGCAAGCACGGTATGATGTTGACCCTCGCCGCTTGTATGAGGTTTGGGAAGAGGTGGAACATGCCGGCAGCCGACAACGTGGAATGAGGATTTTCCAAAGATTGTTTCCCGACGCGGAACTCGCTGGCCGTTTTGATGTTCATAAACCACGATATCGTCGCACTCTTTCATCAATTGACGCGCCTAGATTACCGGGCTTCTAGGGCTTCCACCTCAAAAAATTCGTAATGAGAGCCAGGCCGAGCATCTGGCTCTTTTCCGGATGGAACTGCGTTCCGGCGAGGTTGCCACGGGCCACCGCCGCGGTGATCTCGCCCCCATAGTCGGTTACGGCCAGGACATCCTCCCTTCGCGTCGCATCAATATGATAGGAATGGACGAAATAGGCGTGCAGCCCCTCGCGCCCCGTCGGAATACCCTCAAAGAGCGGGTGGCGATGTTTCACGTGAATCGTGTTCCATCCGATTTGCGGGATTTTCAGTGACGGATCGCTGGGGGTGATCTCCTTCACGTCTCCCGCGATCCAGCCGAAGCCATTCGTCGTGGTCTTCTCCAGCCCGCGTTCCGACATAAGCTGCATGCCGACGCAAATCCCAAAGAAGGGGCGTGCCCGTCCAATGGCAACTTCTTCGATTGCTTCCACCATGCCCGGCACTGTATCGAGCCCCGCCCGGCAATCCGCATATGCCCCCACCCCGGGCAGAACGATGCGATCGGCCTTGCGGACCCGCTCAGCGTCATTGGTAAGATCTATCTCAGCCGCGATTCCCGATTCGCGCGCCGCGCGCTCGAACGCCTTGGTCGCGGAGCGCAGATTGCCGGAGCCGTAGTCGATGATGGCAACGCGCATCCTCAGCCCTTTCGTGGATATTCAACCAGACCAAAAGTCGGTGAAGGCCTTTGGCTGGCGGGAGCAGCGCGGGACACTGCTACGGGAAGAGCCGCTGCCGAAGGCCTCTGCACCGGCGCCTGCGCGATCTCCGCTGAATAGCGGAGCTCAGCCTCATTTCGGTTGGCTCCTTCTACCACGCCCCAGACCTCCCAGCCCCGCCGGCGAAGAGAGGCGATCCTGAGCCCCTGGGCTTCAAGCCCTATGAAGAGGTAAAGAATAAAGGAAAGAAGCGGCGCAGTAATTGAAAAGCCTGACATTGTGCCAAGGCCGGCAAGCAGAAGACCGATGCACAGGAAGGCAAGCGCCTCGAGCCACATGCGGTGCCAGAGAAACCAGAATAACGGCATGATAAGTGCCAGGAAGGAAAAGCCGTCACGAATGACAAGCGCCTTTTCCCCCTTGTCTGGCCGGTTGCCCGCCGGCTCAAGAACGATATAGCTGGCCATTGTGCTTCAACCGTTCAGCGTGCCCTTGGTGGAGGGGATCGCGTTGAGCTGCCGTGGATCGGGCGAGAGGGCCGCGCGAAGGACACGAGCCACCGCCTTGAAACATGTCTCGGCGATATGGTGCGCGTTCGCGCCATAAAGGTTCGTGACATGTAAGGTGATGCCGGCATTTTGCGCCAGCGCCTGAAAGAACTCGCGCACCAGCTCCGTGTCGAAGCTGCCGATCTTGGGCGAGGGAAAGGTGACCTGCCAGACTAGGAAAGGACGGCCGGAAACGTCCACGGCGGCGCGCGTCAACGCCTCGTCCATAGCAAGGTCAAGCGAGGCATAGCGGGTTATGCCGCGGCGGTCACCCAGCGCTTTCGCAATGGCCTGTCCGATGGCGATGCCGCAATCCTCCACTGTGTGGTGATCATCGATATGGAGGTCGCCGAGCGCGGAGACTTTCATGTCGATCAGGGAATGGCGAGATAGCTGATCCAGCATGTGGTCGAAGAAGCCCACGCCAGTCGAAATGTCGGAGCGTCCCTCGCCATCGAGATCGACGGTGACGGAGATGTCGGTCTCGTTCGTCTTGCGGCTGATTTCGGCCTGGCGCGGATTGCTGGCAGCCATGGCTTTTCCTTTGCTTTCCAAGAAGGCCCGCCTTTTAGAGCAAGTCGGCCGCGAATACCAGAAGCGGGGAGATCATGAACCCGCGGCATTTGCATTCCTTTGCCTGTCCCTTACATAAACGCTCGAAACGGCGCCCGCGAGAGGCGTCCAGGAGCAAAATTTCCATGAGCGATAATCTGACAATGCACGGAACCACCATTGTCACCGTTCGGAAGGGCGGGAAGGTCGTGATTGCCGGCGACGGACAGGTGAGCCTCGGACAAACCGTTATGAAGGGCAACGCCCGGAAGGTGCGCCGGATCGGCAAGGGCAATGTGATCGCAGGCTTCGCGGGGGCGACGGCCGATGCTTTCACGCTGCTCGAAAGGCTGGAGAAGAAGCTGGAGCAGTATCCCGACCAGCTCATGCGGGCGAGCGTGGAGCTGGCAAAGGACTGGCGGACGGATCGCTATTTGCGTCGGCTGGAGGCAATGATGCTCGTGGCCGACAAGAACGTGACGCTGGCGCTCACCGGAACCGGCGATGTGCTGGAGCCGGAAGAGGGGGTGATGGCAATCGGGTCGGGCGGGAATTATGCGCTCGCGGCCGCACGCGCGCTTATCGACACGGACAAGAGCGCGGAGGAGATTGCCCGCAAGGCGATGGAGATTGCCGCAAGCATCTGCGTCTACACAAACAGCAATATCATCGTGGAAACGCTGGATGCCGGCTGAGCCCACCATCCGCTTCAAGCCGGTCACGGCGGAGCATCTGCCGATGCTTCGCCACTGGTTGAAGCAGCCGCATATGCGGGAATGGTGGGGCGAACCTCAGGAAGAACTGGGCTTTATCCGCGACATGATCGAAGGGCGAGATTCGACACGGCCCTTCATCATTGTCCTCGGCGATGAGCCGGTAGGCTACATTCAGTACTGGTTCATAGGCCACCACCAGAATGCGGGATGGATCGAGGATCACCCGTGGCTTGCGGAGTTTCCCGCCGGGGCAGTGGGCGTCGACCTATCCATAGGGCACTCGGATAAGCTGTCGAAAGGCATCGGCTCGAAGGCGTTAGCAGCATTCGTCCGCAAGCTGCGCGATGATGGGTTTGAGACAATCCTGATCGATCCGGACCCGGACAATCTTCGCGCGGTTGGTGCCTATCGGAAAGCAGGTTTTAGGCCTGTTCCTTGGCTCGAAGGGCGCTCCGGCGACGCCCTGATCATGCAATACGATCCCAATACAGACGAGACAACGATATGAGCAATTTTTCACCCCGTGAGATCGTTTCCGAGCTCGACCGCTACATTATCGGCCAGAAGGAGGCGAAGCGAGCGGTCGCGATTGCACTGCGGAACCGCTGGAGACGCCAGCAGCTCGAGCCTGGCCTGCGCGAAGAGGTGATGCCGAAGAACATCCTGATGATCGGGCCGACAGGTGTCGGCAAGACCGAAATCTCGAGGCGCCTGGCCAAACTCGCCGGGGCACCTTTCGTGAAGGTGGAGGCCACAAAATTCACTGAAGTCGGCTATGTGGGCCGCGATGTTGAGCAGATCGTGCGCGACCTGGTCGAGGTGGCGATCGCGCTTACGCGCGAGAAGATGCGCGAGGGCGTGGAGGCACGTGCGCATCTGAACGCCGAGGAACGCGTGCTGGAGGCGCTGGTGGGCCGCACCGCAAGCCCCGCCACACGCGACAGCTTTCGCCAAAAGCTCAGGAGCGGCGAGCTGGACGACAAAGAGATCGAGATCCAAGTGGCTGATGCGGGCGGCGGTATGGGCAGTTTCGAAATTCCCGGCATGCCCGGAGCCAATATCGGTGTTCTGAATATCAACGACATGCTGCAGAAGGCCATGGGCGGCGGGCGAACCAAGACCGTCAAGACCACCGTCAAGGATTCGTATAAATTCCTCATCAATGATGAGTCGGACAAGCTGCTCGACCAGGACGAGGTCGTGCGGCGGGCGCTCTCTTCCGCCGAGAATGACGGCATCGTTTTCATTGACGAGATCGACAAAATTGCCTCGCGCGAAGGCGGCATGGGCGCCGGTGTGTCCCGCGAAGGCGTGCAGCGAGACCTCCTGCCGCTTGTCGAAGGCACGACGGTCGCGACCAAATACGGACCGGTCAAGACTGACCATGTCCTATTCATCGCCTCCGGCGCATTCCATGTGGCAAAGCCCTCGGACCTGCTTCCCGAACTGCAGGGCCGCCTGCCTATAAGAGTCGAGCTGCGGGCCTTGGAGAAGGAGGATTTTCGCAGGATCCTCACCGAAACTGAAGCGAGCCTCATAAAGCAGTACATCGCCTTGATGGAGACGGAGGGCGTCGAACTCGAATTCACCGAAGATGCCATCGTCAGATTGGCGGAAGTCGCTGTCGACCTCAATGCGAGCGTCGAGAATATCGGCGCTCGACGGCTGCAAACCGTGATGGAACGGGTGCTTGACGAGATTTCCTACAACGCGCCGGATCGTTCAGGCAGCAAGGTGGTGATCGATGCTGCCTATGTGGACCAGCATGTGGGCGATCTTGCCAAGAACACGGACCTCTCGCGCTTTATTCTGTGACCTGTATGACACGGCCAAGGCGGGCGCTTTCGGGCGAATTTTAAATTCGCTCGACTCAAGCCCCCGCTTTCCGTAGGTTCCCGCAAAAACTCATTACAACCGAGTGGGCGGATGGCTTTTCGGCGTGGCATCGTTTGCGTCTTAATTCTGACTCTTGTGACTCCAGCGGCCGTGGCCGCCACAACGGTACCCAGCGGCAACCGCAATGCTGAGCAACCGCCTATACCCGGCGCTTCTGCCCGGCGCACCGGCGCAGCCAAAACCACTTTCGAAGCCAAGTACCAACGGGTTCACAGGCTTCTCAAGAATGATCGAAGCCTTCGCGCCAAGATACGCGAATCCGCAACGCAATATAAAATAGACCCCATCCACATTATCGGTGCGATTGTTGGCGAGCACACCTACAATGTCGATGCTTACGACCAACTCCAGACCTATTACGTCAAGGCGGTTTCCTACCTTCGCAGCAGTTTCACCTTTTCCTTCGAAGGTGAGCCGCTGGACGACTTTATCCAACGCTTGCAATTTGCGCCCTGTGCGAAATTCACCGAGAGCTACAGCCTGTGGAGCTGCCGCGAAACCATTTGGGACAACAGCTTCCGTGGCAAGACCGTTGAAGGTAAGTCCTTTCCGAAGGACCGCTTCAGCGCCGTTTTTCTGCAGCCGTTTTTTGCCGGACAGACATTCGGCATCGGCCAGCTAAATCCTCTCACCGCGCTGCAATTGACAGATATGGTTCACCGGATATCCGGTCACGAAAGAATCGACCACCGCGACCCGCAGCAGGTTTACCGGGCAATTATGGATCCCGACGTTTCGCTCGACTATGTAGCGGCGATGATCAGGAAATCGATCGATGCTTATTCTGAGATTGCCGACTTCGACATCAGCAAAAATCCCGGTCTGACTGCCACACTGTATAATCTGGGAAATCCTGAGACCCGCGCGAAGAAGCTGGCAGCCCAAAATCGTCTTCGCAGCCAGCAGGGCTTAGAGCCGAAGCTGCCGGAAGAGAATTACTATGGCTGGCTCGTTAACGACAAGCTGGAGGAGTTGGAGGCGCTCGCCGGCGAATCCTAAGTGCCTGACGAGTCCGGGCGCCTATTCAGACCGCTTATGCTTCCGTCCCAAAACATCGTGCAGCGTGCGATGAAGCTGTTCAAGCTCTTGCTCATTCAGATCCGCGATATTCTGAGCCAGCAGATTGGCAATGGCCGTGGCTTTTTCGGGAAGGCCCGCAGTATCTACAACGACGCGCGGATGAGATAGTTCGGCGAGACGTTGAAGTTCATCCGCCTCGTCCCAGATGACATTGAAATAGCCAATGACTTTCTGGACCATGGCCCAATTGGGTGGACTGCGCCGACCATGTTCAAGAGCCGATAGATAAGCCGGGCTCACGCCCAGGGCGGCCGCCATCTCCCTTTGACTTACTCCACGGGCGCGGCGGAGCGCACGTATCCTTGCAGCAAATGGAGTCATCGACGATTTTCTCTGCGACGAAGACGCACATAAAGTGCCCCACCGCCACCATGATGGCGCGCTGCTTCCTCGAAACCGCTTACAATCTCTGCGAAAGGCGGGGTGGAAAACCACCGGGGCACGGCGCCGCGGAGAACGCCCTCGGCGTTGCTCTTGCCCTTGCCAGTGATCACCAGCACATACCGGCGGTCCGCAGCGAACGCCTGACGCAGAAAAGCCAGGAGAAGGCCATGGGCTTCGGCCTGGGTGAGGCCATGCAGGTCCACGCGTCCGGTTATATCGAGCCGGCCACGGGCCAGCCTCTCTCGCGTCGGTGTATCGAGCCTGCGCGGATGCCTGTGCGAGGATGCTACCGGAGGCAAACTCTGCTTAAGACTCGCTCCCGACGGCGGAGCAGGTGGTTGGGGCACATCCGCTTTGAGGGAAGACTGAGTTTCTTCAGGAACGGTCTTTCCCGGAAGGGGCCTTGCCGAGCGAGCAACATGACTCCAGAGGATCCTGTCCTCCGTCGAGAGCTCTTTTGCTTTTGCCCGTCTCATGCCCCGGCCACCAGCGATTTTGGCAGCAACACATAAAAGTCGGCGGGATGGCGAATTGTGCCGGCAATCTCGCCCGCTGCCACGCCGGTGCCGATGAAAAGATCGCCCCGCGCGGTGCCTGTTATGGCAGAACCGGTGTCCTGCGCAATCATCAGCCGCCGGAAAGGCGCACCGTCGACATGCCGAAGTTCGGGCGCATGGACGAAGAAAGGCGTGCCAAAAGTGTGGAGAGTGTGGTCGACCGCGATCGACCGCGCGGGCTGAAGCTGGACTTTGGCCGCAGCAACTGGTCCCAAGGCTAGATCACCGAGCTGGGTCTCGCGAAAGAATATATATGAGCGGTTACGCCACAGGATCTCGTCCTGTCTCTGCGGGTTCCGGTTCAGCCAGGCGCGGATCGTCTGCATAGATACTTTCTCAAGCGGGATTTCGCCGAGATCTGCCAGCACCCGCCCGATGCCCGTGAAGCGATGGCCGGATTTGGCAGCGTAGGTGACGCGTATTTGACCTCCTTCCAGAAGGCACAGCCGAGCCGCCCCCTGAACGTGGATGAAAAAGGTATCCACACGGTCCGCCAGCCAACAAAGCTCGAGACCTCGGCCCTGGAGAGCGCCGCGATCAATGGCTTCCCGGTCCCAATAGGGCTCTAGGGAGTCGCCGGAGCGCCGGGCAAAGGCAAAGTAGGGATCGAGGCCTTGTGGCCGGTTCTCATCGTCCACATCGACGAGATCATCGGGGCGGCGGTAGAGCGGCACCAAGAAACGTTCGGAGCGAACACGCGAGGCCTCGGCCTCAGGCTCGTAATAGCCGGTCACGAGTCCGCGCCCGCCGGCATCAGGCCGAACCTGAAAGGGGAGGAAGTGCTGTTCGAAAAATTCGCGCGCCTCTCCGGGGCGGGCAGAAGGTTTCCCGGACCGGGCCTGAGCGTAGGCGGCAGCAAAACTTTCGAATGCTATGCCAAGGCCACCTGTACGGTAAGGTCGCGTTGCTGCCTGGCAGGCCGACCGCGAGAACGCAGCAAAGGCTTCCGAAATGCCCTCATCCGCGGTCCATCCGGGCAGATGATCATAGGTGACCGGGCGCAACATTTCGGAAAGGCTCATAGGCACCTCTCCACGCCCACCGGGAAAGCCACGGCTTACTCTTCCGCTTCGGTCGCCACCAGCTTCCAGTTGGGATCGCGCGAGCGGGTATCACGGGCAAAGGTCCAGATATCCTTCACCTCAGCGACAGTCTCGGGATCGCCATCAATAATGCTGCCTCCGCTGTCGCGTGTGGCAGAGATCAGCTCGCTTACAATACGAAGCGTAACGTGGGCTTCACTGCCCTTCATCTCGGCACTGATGATGGTGGCCTTGTCGATGCCGACGAAAGAAGACTCGATCTTCTCCGATCGCCTTTCACGTTCGTCTATGGCCGAGACAAAGCCCTCATAGACCTCGCGCGACAGGAGATTTTTGAGCGTGCGCCGGTCCCCGTCGGCAAACGCCATAACGATCATCTCGTATGCCAGTTTGGCGCCATCCACAAAGGTATTCGGATCGAAGGAAGGGTCCGCATCCTTTATCGCTCGCAAGCCACGGTTCAGCTCGGTGCCGGGCTGCGCAACCTTGTCGATGATATTGTAGCGTTCCTCATCCACGAGGCCTTTACGCCTGGGCAAGGCAACCACCGTGTCGTTCTTGACCGACTTCTCTGCTTCCGCGGGACGGGTTCGGCCGGCCGTATAGGGGTCAAAAGGCGGCCTTTCACTTCCGGTCCGCCGGCCCAGCACATTGCGCAATTGAAAGAAGATCACGACCGCCGCGACTAAGAAAAAGATCGTGCCAAAATCAAAGAATTCCATGATGTCCGCCAAAGCCGCTCTGTCGTGTTGCGCCAGCCTAATAGGGATCAGCCCGAAAGCAAGGACGTGACGCTGCCGCGATTACACTCATATAGAACTCAGAATGCCATCGTTCAAATCGTCCGCTTGCATTCCTATCTTTGAAGGCGAGGCTCCAAGTTCCGTGTACCAAGAGGTTAGACCAAAACCGTGCGTTTCTCCATCATTCCATTCCTTCTACTCGCCATTCCGCTTGCCGAAATCGCCGTTTTTGTGGTGGTCGGGCAACAGATCGGGCTTTTTCCCACATTGGCGCTGGTGCTCATCACGGCGGTAGCAGGATCCATCCTGCTTCGCATACAGGGTTTTAACCTTCTTTCGCGTATGCAGCGCGAGCTGGCGCAGCACCGTCTACCGGGGCGAGAGCTGGTACATGGCGTGATGATTCTCGTTGCTGGTCTCCTTCTGCTGACGCCGGGCTTCGTCACCGACACGCTCGGCCTGCTGCTTTTTATTCCCGCGATACGCGATCTGGTTTGGCGCTATGTCCGCAGCCATATGGTCCTCGTCACGCCTGGCAACGCAAATGCCGGCGAGCATCGGCCGTCGAGCAGAACGATTGACCTCGATATGAGCGACTACACAAGCTCCGATGGGAAGGGTTCACCGTGGCGGGGCAAATAGGAAGAGGGGAGACCTCGTAGACAATCCAAACTTGTGTTGCCAGGACCAGCGTGCTAGCGAACGCCACGATTTTGCAGCCCAAGCGGGCAGCCCAACATTCCAGAGGATCGAAGCGGATGGCTGACCAGCCCAGCGGAAATAACGACGCAAAGCAGGCGGAAACGAACGGAAATACCGTTCCGGCGAGCCTGAACGTGCTGACGCAGTATATCAAGGACCTCTCTTTCGAGAGCCCCGGAGCGCCTCAGTCCTTGCGTGCTCGGGACAAAGCGCCTTCGATCAACATCAATGTGAATGTCAATGCAAATCCGCTGGGCGGCACGGACTATGACGTCTTGCTGACGCTTACGGCAAAGGCAGAAGCCGACAATGTGGTGCTTTTCAATGTCGAGTTGATCTACGGGGGCGTGTTTCGCATTCAGGGATTCCCCCAGGAGCATATGCTGCCACTTCTCTTCATTGAATGTCCGCGATTGCTTTTCCCGTTCGCGCGGCAAATCATTGCGGATGCGACGCGAAATGGAGGCTTCCCGCCCCTCATGATCGACCCGATCGATTTTGCGCGCATGTTCCAGCAGAGGCTGGCCGAGGAAGAAGCCCGGAGGAAAGTTCAGGTTTCCTGAAGATACTTCACCTCAAAACGAAAGCCGGGTCATGACCCGGCTTTTTTTGAACCGAATTAAGCAGTTTCCACGCGCTCAGCGGCTTCCGCAGGCATCAGCTTCCGCCAGAGCGCATTTTCGCCGATACCGGCAACGAGCGCTTCATGGGCTTGTTGTTCCTCGGAGGTAAGCCGCGAACGAAGCGGGCGTGGCCGGGGCGGGAGTGCGACAATGACGCTGCTGCTTGTTTCTTCTGCAACGCCTTGCGTTGCAATCTCGAGCCCAAAACTGGCCTGCTTGCCGCCGGCCAATTCAATGTAAACCTCGGCCAGGAGTTCGGCGTCCAGAAGCGCGCCGTGCTTGGTGCGATGGGAATTGTCAATTCCGTAACGCCGGCAGAGCGCATCGAGCGAGTTCGGCCCCATGGGATGCTTTCGCCGGGCAATTGCCAACGTATCGATCACGCGCGCCGGATCTATATAGGGCTGACCCACCCTTTGAAACTCGGCATTGATGAAACCGATGTCGAAATTGGCATTATGGGCGACAAGCTTCGCGCCGTCGCTGAACTCAAGAAACTCATCAAGAATCTCGGCGAAAACGGGCTTACCGGCAAGGTCGGCATCGGAAATGCCATGCACAGCCTGGGCATCGGGATGAACGGAGCGGCCCTGCGGGTTGATGAAATAATGTAGCGTTCGCCCGGTGGGGAAGCGGTTTGCCAGCTCAACGCAGCCGAGCTCGATAACCCTGTCCTCGCGCGGATCCAGGCCCGTCGTTTCCGTATCGAAGATGATCTCGCGCATTCGAATCACTCCCCGCGCCGAAGCATGGGCTCGACATTATCAGCTTCGCAAGAGCTATTCGTGAATAAGCTGTCAGCCCGCCGTCAGCTGCCTTTTAATGCTCCGCACCGCCACGCGCGCAGTCTCCATGCCTTTGCTCGTGTCTATGATGAAGTCGGCCCGCTTTCGTTTTTCCTCATCCGGCAGCTGCCGGGCAAGGATTTTCTCGAACTTTTCCTCAGTCATGCCTGGCCGGGAAAGCACACGTTCCCGCTGCACATTAGCCGGAGCTGTAATGACAAGGATCTTGTCGACACGGTCGACGCCGCCCGTTTCAAACAAAAGCGGAATATCAAGGACGACGAGAGGCGTCCCCTTCTTGCGATGTTTCTCGACGAAGCGGTCCGCGTCCCGCCTTACAAGCGGGTGGATCAACCTCTCAAGTTTTTTCAGCGCTTCAGGATTGCCCACCACTGCTTCGGCCAGGCGCCCGCGATCCACTTTGCCGTTCGCCGTCGAACCCGGGAAATGTTCTTCAACCAGGGAGACAGCCTCGCCTTCATAGAGCCTGTGCACGGCCGCGTCAGAATCATGCACCGGCACCCCTTCCTCCTCGAACATGCGCGCAGTGGTCGATTTGCCCATGCCGACAGAGCCGGTCAGACCGAGAATAATCATTTTCCGGCCTCGAGATCCGCAACCACGATTTCGCGGAGATGAGGCGTGACCTCGGGCCGCACACCGAACCATCGCTCAAACCCTGGAACTGCCTGGTGCAGGAGCATGCCCAGCCCATCCACGGTACGCAGGCCCCTTGCTGCCGCCGAAGCGAGAAGAGGCGTGCGCAAGGGCACATAGACAATATCCGTCACGATCGCCGAATCCGGGAGCGGCGCAAGATCGATATGGCCTTCCGGCCCGCCATGCATCCCGAGCGAAGTGGTATTGACGAGGAGCGAGGTATCCGAAAGCAGGTCTGGGACCGCTTCCCATCCATGCGCGCTGGTGCCGCCCTTGAACCGGTCCACAACAGCCCGGGCACGCGAAACCGTGCGATTGACGATCCGGATATCGCGAATTCCCCGGCTCTGAAGCGCATGCACCACCGCGAGAGCCGCACCGCCGGCGCCGAGCACGGTTGCCACCGCATTCTTCTCCCAGCCCGCTAATTCCATATCGAGGTTGGCGGCAAAGCCGTAGGTATCGGTATTGCCGCCCATAATCCTGCCGTCTTGAAGCCAAAGCGTGTTAACCGCGCCTATTGTCTCCGCAGCTTCGTCCCGGGTCTCCACCAAGCGCCAGGCGCTCTCCTTATGCGGGATGGTAACATTGCCACCCATATAGAAGCGCGGAAACTCCCGGATAAAAAGCGAGAACGCCTCGGGCGCAACGTCGCGACGCTCATAACTCCCCTCTATCCCGTGCTGCGTCAGCCAAAAATTGTGAATGACCGGGGAACGAGAGTGGGCCACCGGATGGCCGCAGATAAAGGCACGGTGAAGTGACTCAGCCATCGATTGCCTTCAACTCGCGTAGCTTTGCCAGGAGCGGCAGGAGTGGCACGCCGACGACAGTAAAATAGTCACCTTCGATCGATTCGAAGAGCTGTATCCCTTCGCCCTCGATCTGATAGGCTCCAACGCTTTCCAGCGCTTTTTCTCCAACGCGCGCGAGATATCGGCCAATAAAAGCTGGTTTGACAGGCCGCATGGTCATTCTTGCAATCGAAACGTGGGTCCAGACCGCTTCGCCGCCACGGGCGAGCACTATTGCGCTATTTAATAAGTGCGTTTTCCCTGAAAGCGCCAGGAGATGCCGGCGCGCACCATCCATATCCTTCGGCTTATGAAAAATCCGGTCATCCAACGAAAGGGTTTGGTCGCCGCCAATCACCCAAACATCGGGATACCGCGCGGAGACCTCCGTCGCCTTCGCTTCCGCAAGAACGAGAGCAACTTCGTCGGGCGTGACGCCGGTACCTTCCAGCGGCGCTTCCAACGCACGCTCGTCTACCTGAGGTGCTTCGGGCATTATCGACAATCCTGCATCCTCCATAAGCCGCCTGCGAAAGGGACTTGTGGAAGCAAGGATGATTGTGGAGCTTTCCGTCGGCATAAAATATTCTCTCAAAAGGGAATTACCAAGACTTTCCTCGCAAGGCCAAAATGGCCGCTGCGGTCTCTTCGATCGACCGGCGCGTGACGTCTATCACAGGCCAGTTGTGCCGGTTGCAAAGCTGGCGGGCATAGGCTAGCTCGCGGGCGATCTCCGCCCGGTCGACATAAGCGTCGAAATCGACGTGAGATGCCCCGAGAAGGCGATTTTGCCGTACCTGGGAAATACGTTCCGCGGAGGCTATCAGTCCAACGACCAAAGGCCGTTTTGCGTTCAACAATGGCTCCGGCAGCGGCGCATCAAGAACGATGGGCACGTTTGCGGTCTTTATGCCGCGATTTGCAAGATAGATGCTCGTTGGTGTCTTTGATGTTCGGGACACGCCGACCAGGACGATATCTGCTTCCTCCACATTATGTGGAAGTTGGCCATCGTCATGCTCCATCGTGAAGTTCAGCGCATCTATGCGCCGAAAATATTCCGCATCCAGCACGTGCTGTGCGCCGACGCGCCGGCCGGCGGGCGTTCCAAGATAAGACTGGAAAACGGCCAGCACCGGCTCCAGGACCGAAACACAGGGCAGCCCCATTGCCTGACAGCGCTCATCCACCTGGCGCGCAAGCTTCTGATCCACAATTGTATAAAGCACTATGCCGGGTTCCTCATCGATTGAGGCAAAGACCTTCTCGAGCTGCTTCTCGGTACGCACCAGCGGATAGATATGCTCGATAGCGCGAGCGTTCTTGTACTGAGCCGCTGCCGCCCTGCCGGCGGCCAGCAGCGTTTCCCCGGTGGCGTCGGAAATCAAATGGAGATGAAAGAAGCTTTGCGGCTTATGCACAAATTCAGACCCGGTCTGTGGAGAAATGTTGATAGCGCGGCGAATGGCGCTTGGCGAGATTGGAGGTCGGGAAAAAGGAGGCGATTCATCCACATCCCAGCTGGATAGGGAAAAGGAAGTTCGACTGTGCAGAACAATGTTGAAGGCGGATTATATCCACATAACTCCATATCATGCTGCTCACAGATCGAAATAGCTAAGGTTATGGAGATATTAGAGCTTCTTTCCTGACTTGCCGGAATTGTCCACAGTGCAAAAGCTTGCCACGCGTCAATGTGCTCCTTCTGCGGGAACAGGAGCCAGTGGACAGGATTTAATCCACACTCCAAACAGAGTCGTAGAATCAGAATCTCTTTAGAGTTCTTTAATTATTTGATTTGGAGACCTGGAACGTGGCAGAACGGAAACTCCTGGAAGCGCTGAACGGACGCACGGTATTTCCTCCTCCCATCTGGTTGATGCGTCAGGCTGGGCGATACCTTCCGGAATATCGGGAAACACGGAAGAAGGCCGGAAGTTTCCTCGATCTTTGCTATAATCCGGAGCTTGCGGTGGAGGTTACGCTGCAGCCCATTCGGCGGTTCGGCTTCGACGCGGCTATTTTGTTTTCCGACATTTTGGTCATTCCACATGCGCTTGGCCGCGACCTACGCTTTGAAGAAGGCGCAGGTCCCTTGATGTCTCCTATCCAAGCAAATGAAATACCGGGGCTTGATCCGAACCTCATTCACAACCGTCTGCAGCCCGTCTATGAAACGGTCCGGCGGTTACGGAGCGAATTATCTGAAGAGACCGCTTTGATCGGCTTTTGCGGTGCGCCCTGGACTGTCGCCACTTATATGATTGCCGGCCGTGGAACGCCTGACCAGGCGCCGGCGAGGTTGTTCGGGTACAGGCATCCAAAGGAATTCTCTGAACTTCTGGACACCATCTCGGCCGCGTCCGCCGATTATCTCATTCGCCAGATTGATGAAGGCGCGGACGCGGTGCAGATATTCGATTCCTGGGCCGGAATCCTTGACGAGACGAGTTTCGATCAATGGTGTCTCCGGCCGGTTGCCGAGATCGTGCGAAGAGTGCGGGAAAGGCACCCGAATGTGCCGATCATTGGCTTCCCGAAGGGTGCAGGATGGCTTTACAGCCGCTACCGGCAGCAAACGGGGGTGACGGCGCTTGGTCTTGATTGGACAGTTCCGCTCAGCGAAGCAAGCCGGCTGCAGGCCGAAGGCCCAGTTCAGGGCAACCTGGACCCGATGCGATTGGTGGCGGGTGGACAGGCGCTTTCGAAGGGTGTTGAGGATATCCTAAGCGCGTTGGGCGGCGCGCCTTTCATCTTCAATCTTGGTCATGGAATTACGCCCGAGACGCCTATCGGGCATGTTGAGGCGATGATACAGCAAGTGCGGGAGGGCAGACTGTGACGGTGGCTAGCGGGACTAATGGAAAGGCTGTCGCGCGGCGTGCCACACTCTCACTGGTGATCGTTGCAGCGCTGACGGTGCTTCTTTTTGCGGCCGCGCCTGACGGGCTTTACCTTTGGATAAAGGCTTTTCATGTTGTCGCTGTGATCTCCTGGATGGCGGGAATGCTCTATCTGCCGCGGCTTTTCGTTTACCATTCTCAAGTCGAAACAGGCTCTGCTCAAAGCGAGACATTCAAGATGATGGAGGTGCGGCTACTACGGTTCATCATCAATCCAGCCATGATCGCCACCTGGGTTTTGGGCCTTTGGCTCGCTTGGAAGGGGTTCGATTTTTCAGGTGGGTGGCTGCACGCCAAGATAGGCCTGGTTCTGCTGTTATCAGCGTTTCATGGCTATCTGTCCCGTTCGCAGCGTATGTTCCAGGCGGATCGGAATCTCAAACCGACGCGTCACTGGCGCTTGATGAATGAGGTACCGACCGCTCTCATGATTCTCATTGTGATTTTGGTGATCGTGAAGCCTTTTTGACGGCGCGAGGCCCGCTTGTCTCACATCGACGCCGGTTTGATTGGAAACGAAAAACCCACCTTGCTCTTTCCGTGTCAGAGCGATAAAAGGGCTTTTCCCTCCCTTCATGTCCGGTGCCGTTCTTTACCGAAGTCTCGGACGCTGTAGGCCCGCAAGAGCGCCCAGCAATCAATCACGGTATCCATATGCTACAAGCAGAGTCCGCCCCTATGCAGGAAATGAAACTCCAAGAGCTGAAGAGCAAATCGCCGACCGACCTGATCGCGTTTGCTGAATCGCTCGAGGTCGAGAACGCCAGCATTATGCGCAAGCAGGAGCTGATGTTTGCGATCCTGAAAAAGCTCTCAATGCAGGACATAGAGATTGTTGGGGATGGCGTCGTAGAGGTGCTGCAGGATGGCTTTGGCTTTTTGCGTTCAGCCACCGCCAATTACTTGCCGGGCCCGGACGACATTTATATTTCTCCTTCGCAGATCCGGCGGTTTTCTCTGAAGACAGGCGATACGGTAGAGGGTCCCATTCGCAGCCCCAAGGAGGGTGAACGTTATTTCGCCCTGCTTAAGGTGAACACCATCAACTTCGAGGACCCGGAGAAGATCCGGCATAAAATCCACTTCGATAACCTTACGCCGCTTTATCCGGATGAGCGGCTGAGGATGGAGATTGAGAATCCGACTACAAAGGATCTCTCACCGCGGGTGATCGACTTGGTGGCTCCCCTTGGAAAAGGACAACGCGGGCTTATCGTTGCTCCGCCACGAACCGGTAAGACCGTTCTGCTCCAGAACATCGCCCACTCGATCACCACGAACCACCCGGAATGCTATCTCATCGTGCTGCTTATCGACGAGCGGCCGGAAGAGGTGACCGACATGCAGAGGTCTGTGAAGGGGGAAGTGATTTCCTCGACCTTTGACGAACCGGCTGCCCGGCATGTCCAGGTAGCAGAGATGGTCATTGAAAAAGCAAAGCGCCTCGTGGAGCATGGGCGTGACGTTGTGATCCTGCTTGACTCGATCACGCGCCTCGGCCGCGCCTACAATACGGTGGTGCCCTCCTCCGGAAAGGTGTTGACCGGCGGTGTGGACGCCAATGCGCTGCAGCGTCCGAAGCGCTTTTTCGGCGCGGCTCGCAATATTGAGGAGGGTGGCTCGCTTACGATTATCGCCACCGCGCTCATCGATACGGGCAGCCGTATGGACGAGGTGATCTTTGAAGAATTCAAGGGTACGGGCAACTCGGAAATTGTGCTCGACCGCAAGGTCGCTGATAAGCGCATCTATCCAGCCATGGACATCTTGAAATCCGGCACGCGCAAGGAGGATCTCCTCGTGCCGCGTCAGGATTTGCAAAAGATCTTCGTTTTGCGCAGGATCCTGGCTCCGATGGGAACAACGGATGCCATCGAGTTCCTCATCGACAAGCTCAAGCAGACCAAGGGCAACGCCGAATTCTTCGATTCCATGAATACATAGCTAGCGACCGTCTTTCGAGCGCTTCTACCCACTGTTTGTACTTTGGTGCGGCGTTCTCAGCGTCGCTGCCAGGCTGTCCGCATTATGAATGGGCGGCAGGCAGATTTGACCGGTGCAGAGCCATGCACCGGCGGTCGAGCGGTCAATTTTTACGCCTGCGTCACGTTCGGCAGCGTTTTCCTGCAGTCCGACAATAATATCCACGCGCCTGGGGTCGGGAATTTGATTCGCGACCGGAATGAACGTTTCTCCGGCAGGATCATTAATCAGCAGCTTCATAGGGCGTTGCGCCAATGCCGCTGCGCAGATAATTCCTAACTGACCATAGGCTTGGTTTTGAGCCCGCGCCAATGCGGCTTCCGAAACCCGGACCGCATGCTGGTAAAGCTCATGGCTACCGGAGACTGCGGCGAGATGAACCAGCGCGGTGACAATTTGACCCGTCGCTGAAGGAATTGGATCATCCATGTCTCCGCGGATGCGCATCGGTGTGTCGGCACTATCGGAAGCCGTAAGAAAATAACCGCTTCCCGCATCGTCCAAGTACCAGGCATCAAGCCTATCCAGCCATTGGCGCGCCTGATCCACGTAACCATCGTCATGTGTCGCGCCGTAGAGCGCTATCGCCGCCGAGATCATCGCGGCATAGTCGCTGGAGAGCGCGGGGAAGAGCCGCTTTTCCCCTCGAATGCTATGGGGGAGACGCCCTTCTTCCATCGATTCGAGGACGAAACGAAATGCTCTATCTGCCGCTTCAATCCACTCCGGGCGAGCGAACTGCCGGCCAGCTACGGCGATAGCGGCGATTGCGAGCCCGTTCCAATCCACAAGGACCTTGTCGTCCCGACCTGGACGAGTGCGGGCTTCACGGGCGGCCATAAGGCGGTCGAGAAGCGTTCGAAGCCGCTGTTCTGAGGAATCGTCCAGAACTTCTGGATGGCGTCGGCGATGAAGGATCGGGTTTCCTTCCCATTCCTCGGGGTTCGCGAGATCATAGATCGCAAGCAGCTCACGCGCATCTCCAACACCGAGGACGTCCTCGATCTCTGCGCGGTTCCACAAGTAGAACTTGCCTTCCTCTCCTTCCGAATCCGCATCGAGGCTGGAAGCGAATCCTCCGCCCTCCACTGTCATCTCGCGAAGAAGCCATTTTACGGTGTCTTCGATTCGTATCCGGAACAGTCGGTCGTGGGTACCCCCATATGCATAGCTGCACAGGCGAATAAGCTGTGCGTTGTCGTAGAGCATTTTTTCGAAATGCGGCACCAACCATTGTGCGTCCACCGAATAGCGGGCAAGGCCACCGCCTACATGGTCATAAATGCCGCCGGCAAGCATGGATCGGAGCGTGAGTAGCACTGTGTCCCGATCGCTTTCGGCGCCATTTTCAAGCCAGTTGAGCCATAGCAGATCAAGGAAGGGCGCATTGGGAAATTTAGGAGCCCCGCGCAGGCCGCCGAGCTGGGGATCAAAGACCGCGCGGATCTTCTCGGCGAGAGCCCTTAGGGGGACCTCTTTACTGGTCGTACCTTGCATCGGCGCCAGGTGAGTTCGGACATGTATAGAAAGGGTATCGGCGCTGCGCAGCAGCTCGTCTTCCTTAGTCTGCCATGCGGAATGTACTGCATTCAGAACATCAATGAAGCCGGGCCTTCCATAGCGAGATCGTTTGGGAAAATAGGTCCCTCCCCAAAAGGGCTTTGCTTGGGGTGTGAGAAACATCGTCAACGGCCAACCACCCTGTTCACCCATGGCCGAAAGCGCGGTCATATAGATCTGATCAATATCTGGGCGCTCTTCCCGATCAACCTTGATATTGACGAAGAGGCTGTTCATCAATTCGGCAACTTCGTTGTCTTCAAAGCATTCGTGAGCCATGACATGGCACCAGTGACACGCCGCATATCCGACGGATAGGAGGATCGGCCGGTTGAGCTCGCGAGCCTCGTCCAGCGCCTCGCGCGACCACGGACGCCAATGTACAGGATTGTCCCTGTGTTGAAGGAGATATGGGCTCGCCTGCTCGCCGAGCAGGTTCTTTTCGGGTAAGAGCACATCAATCTCCTATATTGGCCATTACAACGTTAGAACCTAGAGCGCTTGCCGTGCCGGATCAAATCCCAGTTCGTGATACAATCTTTGCGCTTTCGAGCGGCTCGTTGCCTTCCGGTATTGCCGTGATACGGATCTCCGGTGCAGATACGAGAGCTGTCCTGGAACGAATGGCTGGCGGCCTTTCGGAAGCCAGATTCGCCAAGCTGACCAGCATCTACAGCGCCGAAAGAGAGGTCCTCGACCGAGCACTCTGCCTCTTCTTTCCTGCTCCCGCCAGCTTTACGGGGGAGGATTGCGCGGAATTGCATTTGCATGGCGGGCGGGCCGTAGTGGCGGCCGTGCTGAACGAGCTTGCCGCATTTCCTGGACTACGGATGGCCGAGGCTGGTGAGTTCACGAAGCGGGCTTTTCTGAACGGAAAAATGAACCTTACCGAGGCAGAAGCGCTTTCCGATCTAATTGCTGCGGAAACGGAAGCTCAGAGGCGCTTCGCACTCGTGAACAGCAGTGATATGCATAAGCGCCTTTATGACCGATGGCGCCGCCGCCTGATTCATGCCCGCGCCATGATAGAGGCAGAGCTTGATTTTGCCGATGAATCGGATGTGCCTGACTCTGCTGGCGCTGCCGTGTGGGATGACATTCGCCGGCTTCGGCAGGAAATTGTTGAACATGCTTCTTCCTACCGCAAGGCTGAGATCATCAGGGACGGGTTCCAAATTGTTATCCTGGGCGCACCAAATGCGGGAAAGTCCAGCCTTCTCAATGCGCTGGCGCGGCGTGACGTAGCCATTGTAACGGAGGAGCCTGGCACGACGCGGGATATTCTCGAGGTCAGCTTGGACATTGACGGGACGAAAGTCGTCCTTGCCGATACTGCTGGCATCCGCGAGGCGGCCGGCCGAGTAGAAGCGCTTGGTATCGAACGTTCTCTGAGGCGTGCCAATGAGGCCGACTTGGTGCTGCTTCTGGAAGACGTCACAAATCCGTCGACACCGGAGGTGCCGCAGGGCAAGCCGGTGATCACAATAGGGAACAAAGCCGATCTGATCACGGATACACCAGCCGCTTCATACAATTGTTTGATCTCCGCCAAAACCGGAATGGGATTGGACCGCCTGATGGAGCTGATAAGTCAAGCCAGCGCCGGCTACTCGACTTTCGCAGGGGAGATCTTGCCCTTTCGCGAGCGGCATGTGGCACTTTTAGGCCAGGCGGCAGACGCGCTTGAGGCTGGAATTGACGGCGAAAATATTGGGCTTGAGCTGAGAGCTGAATGCCTGCGTTTAAGCTCGCTTGCTTTGGGCCGCATCTCCGGTGAGATCGATGTTGAAGATTTGCTCGATGCGATCTTCTCCACTTTCTGCGTTGGAAAATGATTCACGTGAAACATAATTGGGTCGTCGGCAAAGTGATTCACGTGAAACAGCAATCCATGCGCCGCTGCCGTTTCACGTGAAACAGAGCCCGTCTTGACTAAACAGACTGATACGCTCATCTGGAGCGAATGTTGGAAAAAGCCAGATGAATCATAAATTCGATGTCGTTGTGGTTGGCGGAGGCCACGCCGGTTGTGAGGCAGCAGCGGCGGCTGCTCGGGCCGGCGCAAGGACAGCGCTTGTCACAATGCGGCGCGATACGATCGGCGTAATGTCCTGCAATCCCGCAATCGGCGGGATCGGCAAGGGGCAACTTGTGCGCGAAGTCGATGCCTTGGATGGCCTTATGGGGCGGGTTGCCGATGCAGCTGGAATCCAGTTCCGTCTCTTGAATCGGCGCAAGGGGCCAGCGGTGCGAGGGCCACGAACGCAGGCGGATCGCAAACTTTACCGCCAGACTATGCAGGCCGTCATTTCCGAACAAGAGAATCTTCAGGTTATCGAAGCTGAAGTGCATACGCTGGGAATGGAACATGGCCGAATCACGCATGTCGGCCTCTCCGGAGACTCGCAGATCAACTGCGCGGCTGTAGTCCTGACGACGGGAACCTTTTTGCGCGGATTGATCCATATTGGCCAGAAGAAAATTCCTGCTGGCCGGGTCAATGAACCGGCTGCGAAGGGTCTTTCGGCTTCCATGGAGGCGGCTGGCTTTAAACTTGGTCGACTGAAGACCGGGACACCCCCTCGCCTCGATGGGCGGACGATCGAATGGAACATGCTCGGATTTCAGAAAGCAGATGAGGATCCGGTTCCGTTTTCACTGCTGACCGAAAAAATCCAAAACCCGCAAATCACATGTGGAATAACGCGAACGACAACGGACACACACCGGATCATTCAAGAGAACCTCGACAAATCCGCAATGTATTCTGGCCAGATTGAGGGAATTGGGCCGCGTTACTGTCCCTCGATCGAGGATAAGATCGTGAAGTTTGGGGAGAGGGACGGTCACCAGATTTTTCTTGAGCCCGAGGGGCTCGATGACCACACCGTGTATCCAAATGGCCTCTCGACCTCGCTGCCTGAAGAGGTTCAGCACGCGTTTCTGAAGACAATACCCGGACTCGCCAACGCGCGCGTGCTTCAGCCGGGATATGCCATCGAGTATGATCACGTGGATCCGCGCGAGCTTGAGCCGTCGCTTGAAACGCGTCGCGTCAGGGGTTTATTTCTTGCCGGGCAGATCAATGGCACGACCGGTTACGAGGAAGCTGCCGCTCAGGGCGTAATTGCCGGCATCAATGCAGCACGCGTTGCATCGGGGAGCACGACTGTCGTTCCGAGCCGAACCGATGCCTATATCGGTGTCATGATCGATGACCTGGTCACACGGGGAGTGACCGAACCCTACCGCATGTTCACATCCCGCGCTGAGTTCCGACTGTCTCTCAGGGCCGACAATGCTGACGAGCGGCTCACGCCGCGGGCGATTGAGTGGGGTGTGGCCTCGAAGGTGCGGCGCGATCGTTTCTATAAAGCAGAACAAGAACTTAGCGATGCGCGGGAACTTACGAAGGCACGCGGACTAACGCCCAATGAGGCAGCCCGTTACGGAATTGCCGTCAATCAGGATGGGGTTCGGCGAAGTGCGTATGACCTGCTTTCGTTCGCCGACATCAACATAGAAAGGCTGAAGGCGATCTGGCCGGAACTTGGTTCCATTGCCCCCAAAACTTGTGAACGCCTGGAGACAGAGGCTCGTTACGCGGTATACCTTGATCGCCAAGTCGCCGACGCGGAGCGAGTTCGCCGTGAAGAGGGCAGGTCAATTCCCGACGGGATTGATTTCGATTCGGTTCCCGGCCTGTCGAACGAGTTGAAATATAAGCTTCGTCAACGCAGACCGCGCACCTTAGCCGAGGCGCAGCGAATCGATGGAATGACCCCCGCCGCCCTGGCCCTCATTTTGGTTGTTATTCGACAAGGTGAGAAGATTCGGGGCGCTGCATGATGGCGGAGCGGTTCTCTGCCCTGCAGGCTGTCGCTGGACCGGTTTCACGTGAAACATTTGACGGGTTAGTGGCTTTTGAAGGCGAGTTTAGGAAGTGGTCTGCGCGAATCAATTTAACAGCCCCTTCAACGCTGCCGCACCTGTGGGAGCGTCACATTCTCGATAGCGCTCAGCTGATTCGCATCGCGCCGGCGGCCAGGCGATGGCTGGATTTGGGATCTGGGGGAGGCTTTCCGGGTGCGGTTATTGCAATTTTGATGAAGGAACATGCTCCAGCTCAAGTCGATCTGGTAGAGAGCAATCGCAAAAAAGCAGCGTTTCTACAGACCAGCCTCGCGTCTCTAAAAGCGCCTTGTGTGGTCCATCCTCAACGAATTGAGGATTGCTATGGCAAAATTCCTCCCCCTGAGGTGATTACGGCTAGGGCTCTTGCTCCCCTGCCTGTGCTTTTTGGGTTGGCGGAGCCATGGATGAAAGCCGGCGCGCGCGCTTTGCTTCATAAAGGCCGGGATTACCGCCGTGAAGTTGAAGAAAGCTGTGACGCTTGGGGATTCAATCTGTTAGAACACAACAACGAGGTCGGGGGCGACGGCGTGATTCTTGAAATAAGCGATCTTCGCCGCCTCTAACGACTGCTGGTTCTTGGTGTTTTTGGTTGGCAGGGGCCTATGAGCAAGCCTTCACGCATCATCACCGTGGCGAATCAGAAAGGTGGTGTAGGAAAGACCACAACGGCGATCAATCTGGCCACTGCGCTCGCCGCAATCGGCGAGCGCGTGCTGATCGTCGATCTGGATCCTCAGGGTAATGCGAGCACAGGGCTCGGTGTAGAGCGAAAAATCAGAAACATTTCTTCCTACGACGTGTTGATCGGCGCTTCAGACATCGACAATGCGGCAATGGAGACAGCCGTGCCCGGTCTCGCCATTGTTCCTTCCACACTCGATCTCCTCGGCATCGAGATGGAGATATCCGGCGCCCAGGATCGCGTGCTGAAGCTGCGTCGCGCATTACGGGAGACACCTTCGAAAAAGGGGTTTTCCTATGTTTTGATTGATTGTCCGCCTTCGTTGAATCTTCTTACGCTCAATGCGATGGCGGCGGCAGATTCCGTGTTGGTCCCCCTGCAATGTGAGTTTTTTGCACTTGAGGGTCTAAGTCAGCTTCTGGAGACGGTAGAGCAGATCCGCGGCTCTATCAACCCGGCCTTAACCATACAGGGCATCGTGCTAACGATGTTCGATGGACGCAACAACCTGGCAAATCAAGTGGTTGAGGATGTGCGGGCTCATATGGGAGAGACGGTGTATGAAACCGTCATTCCCCGGAACGTTCGGGTCTCCGAGGCGCCTTCATATGGAAAGCCTGCAATTCTCTACGACCTCAAATGCTCGGGCAGCCAAGCATACCTGCAACTCGCCTCGGAAGTGATCCGCAGGGAGCGGCGTTTGCGCGCCGCTTGATTTGTTCGAACTAAAGGAGCCAGGCTCAGCCATGAATGAAGATCCTTCTCGCAAGCGCCTTGGCCGCGGCCTCGCCGCCCTTATTGGCGAAATCGACAGACCGGTTATGCGCGAGCAGGAAACCGTGCGCGCGGACCGTTTGGTGCCGATCGAATTTATTTCGCCGAATCCGCGCAATCCGCGGCGCAATTTTGCCGAGGGGGATCTGGCGGAGCTGGCACACTCGATCCGAGAGCATGGCATCGTTCAGCCGGTGGTGGTGCGACCGGCGCCCGCTGCCGGGCGATACGAGATCATAGCAGGAGAGCGCCGCTGGCGTGCCGCGCAGAAAGCAGGTCTCACGGAAATACCCGTCATTATTCGCGAGGTGGACGACAGGGCGGCGCTCGAACTGGCCATTATCGAGAATGTCCAGCGCGCCGATCTCAATCCAATCGAGGAGGCGCGCGGCTACCAGCAGCTTATGGATGAACATAACTACACCCAGGCGGATCTTGCGCAGGTCATCGGCAAGAGCCGCAGTCATGTAGCAAACACCCTGCGCCTTCTAAAGCTGCCTGATGCGGTGCTCGATCTTATTGTCGACGGCTCGCTAACCGCGGGCCATGCACGAACCCTGGTAACCGCCGCCGATCCCGCCGGCCTTGCAAAGCGTATCATCGAGGAGGGATTGTCCGTTCGCCAGGCTGAGGCGCTGGCAAGCGCACAGGAGGTGGGTGTTACAAAGCCAAAAGAGCGCAGGGAGAAGGATGCGGACACGCTTTCGCTTGAAAAGCTCCTCACGGATCACACTGGTCTGAAAGTTTCGATCAGCCATAAGGATCGGGGCGGGGAGATGCGTATTTCCTACCGCTCTCTGGAGCAACTGGACGAGCTCTGCCGCTTGTTGCAGCGCTGATAGCCCCGAGTAATCGACACTTCTGCCGGTCACTCGCTACACGAATGGTCGTGCAACCCTGTATTTGCGTGGCACCAGCCTGGAAAGATAGTTCCGGCAAGCACCGGAGACCTTATTTTCCGCTGGATGAAGGAAATTTTCGGGCATTTTCCGCGTCTTTCCGGCCACGTCCACAAGCGGCACCAGCTGGCACGTGGTTTCCGTATCGTTGTATTTTAACGCGACTGAACCACCCAGCCGCTCTACAGCGCGGACAGCAAAGGCTCCGGCCTCGAATGCTTCCTGCGCATCCACCTCGTTAATCGTGGCGATGTTTCCACGCGGGAGATAACCGAACGTATCCACCCGCGCGCGGGTTCCTGGTAGGCTTTCTGCGAGCATGTGTTCAATGGCCCTCCCAAGATCAGTGCCGGAGAGGCGAACATTTCCGTGTTGATCTCGCTCCAGCGTTTCAGGTGGGACGATATGCTCGACAAGGGATCGGCCGTCTGATCCGGAAACACCCTCCGACATCGCCACTATGCAACGCCCGTGGCGCGAGATTTGCGCGCGGACGTCTTCGATAAAGCGAGCGCGTTCGAAAGGGCGCTCCGGCACGTAGATCAGATGAGGGCCGCTTTCTTCGTCCAGGGACCAAGCAGAGGAGGCGGCTGTCAGGAAGCCCGCGTGTCGCCCCATTACAATGCCGACATAGATGCCGGGCAAAGCGCGGAAATCGAGATCGATGCTCAGAAACGCCCCGGCTACGAATTCCGCCGCGGAAATAAAGCCGGGCGTGTGATCGTTCTCCATCAAATCGTTGTCAATGGTCTTTGGAGCATGAATAAAGGCAATGCTGCCGCCCGACGCTTCGGCAAGGATGGCCTGCGTTCCCGCCGTGTCGTTGCCGCCAATATTAATGAACGCGTCCGCGCCGACATTGCGAAGGCCTTCCAGGATTGCGTCGCAATAGGCTGCATCCGGCTTATCCCGAGTGCTGCCGAGGGCGGCACTGGGCGTGGTGGCCATGGCGAGCAGGGTTTCATCCGGCAAATCGGACAGGTTAACGAAATTCCCGTCACGGATGCCACGTATCCCATAACGCGCGCCGAGCACCCGTGCGCCGGGATAAAACTTTCGCGTTTCCATCACGATGCCCGCCACGGTCTGGTTGATAACGGCAGTGGGACCACCACCTTGTGCGATGACGAAAGTCTCGGCCATACCTAATCCCAGTGTTTCGGGGGCGCCCCATAATCGCGCGCCGGCAACCAGTGGGCAAGCTTAATCGTCTCTGCCACCCATGGATCGAGGCATCTGTTCCGGATGACGCCCGAGGGAACGGAGAAGGCGGTTGTTCGCCCCCGCAAAGGAGACCGAGCGAGCAGGATGGCGTTCAACACCGCCCATCCACACCAGACCGAACCGCGCTTCCAGCAACAACCGTGCGAGTCGAGAAGATATCGAGCTTCGGTGAGCGGATCGGCCGCTTTGCGGGTCATCAGCGCCTCGTGATAACCCATATAGCATGGATAATTCCGGGTATGTATCCCATCAAGGTCAATAGGATATTGATCCAGAACTGCAGACCAATACCCACCTGAAGGAACACGCCGAGCGGTGGCAGGACGATAGCGAGAAGTATCCGAATGACGTCCATAACAGCCTCCAATGCTCTATCCTAATGTGGGAGAACCGGTTTCGATCCAAAAAACGAAGTTGAAAAAGAAGATGCTCACTTCACGGTGATGTGGCCATACAGGTTGCCACCTTCTTCCGTCTCCCATGTGCTGTTGTGGGCGGGCACTTCAAAACCGCTTCCGACGCGGCAGAGCTTTGTCCTCCCCGAATGATGATCGACCCCGATGAAACCCGGGGATGGATTTCCTTTGACCATCGGTTGAATTCAGAGGCCGACGGTTCCAGGATCCGTCACAGCCTTCATCGGCGCGGCGCTCAGTCGGCACGGCGGCATAGGTTGGCTCTGGAGGCGTCTTGACGTGCCTCGCCAGGGTGCAGCACGGTCGATGCCGCCTGAAATCAACGGGGACCGCCGTCTTTCTTACAAGCACGCGATGGCTGCGTGACTTTCGTACTGGAACTTGATGCCGGGCAGGCACTGCGCCTGCACAAATCCAGGGCTGCTAGCCGACGAATGCGCGCTCGACGACAAAGTCGGCCGGCTCCGCATTGGAGCCTTCTTTGAGGCCGGCCTTTTCCGCAAGCGCTTTCACGTCTTTCAGCATTGCCATGGAACCGCAGATCATGATGCGGTCATTGGCCGGATTGAACGGCTCAGTCCCGAGTGCCTGGAACAACTTGCCATTCTCCACAAGCGTCGTGATGCGGCCCACGTGATCTGAGGCTTCGCGGGTTGTGGAGGTAAAATGGTGCAGCCGCCCGAGCGTGAACTCCCCGATCAACGGGTCCTCACGGGTGGCAGCCACCAGTTCCTCACCATAAGTAAGCTCAGCCACGTCGCGGCAGGTGTGGGTCAGAATGACCTGCTCAAATTTTTCGTAGGTCTCCGGGTCACGGATAAGACTTGCGAAAGGCGCAATGCCGGTGCCCGTGGAAATCATGTAAAGGCGCTTTGCCGGCGTAAGCGCGTCGTTCACCAGCGTTCCCGTGGATTTTTGACGCATCAGCACGATATCGCCCGGCTTGATCTTTTGCAGGTGCTGGGTGAGCGGGCCGTCCGGTACCTTGATGGAGAAAAACTCCAATTCTTCATCCCATGCGGGGCTCGCGATCGAATAGGCGCGAAAAACCGGTTTTTCCGCATTTGGCAAGCCGATCATTACGAACTCGCCGGAGCGGAAGCGGAAAGTTTGCGGCCGAGTGATACGAAAAGAGAAGAGCCGGTCCGTATAATGCTTCACCGCGACCACGCGCTCGGCGTAGACGCCGGCTGGGATCGGGAACTCCAGCTTGTCGGCGGCTTCAACATTTTGCAGCGCGGCAGTGCTCATTCTTCTTCCTCTTTGGCGGCCCATGACACTGGCAACATGGCTATCGACTATTTCAAAAAGGTGCAGAGCTAAAGGATTACTATTCTGGATTTTTGCCCTGACTGAGAAAAGGTGCGCAACCATGGCTGCCATTACGCAGCCTAGAACCATGTGGGGTTCGAACCTCCCCTTGTCCAGCGCGAGCTTGGCGCCTTAATCCTAAGCCCGGTCGAGGTCAAGGCTGGGCCAAATGATGGACCAGGCAACTGATGGACGAGGCCACCGTAAATTTCGATACGGAACTAAGCTTCGAGATCGGCTGCGGTTTAGTCGAGGCCTTCTCGTTCCGTGGTCGAGCAGCGATATATCAACCGAGAGCAATGCGCGCGCTGCCGCGGCTTGACCGTAGCCTCGCATCATCAGAACCCTAATCTATTGTTACAGAAACAAATAGCCGATTGAAACAGGCGCGCTATGGCCATTTGGCCACAACGCGCCCGCGGGATTCCTTAAATCCCGAGAATGGCTTTTGCTTCACCCAAGGAAGCCTCGGATGCCGCGTGATCACCAGCCTGGTGTTCCTGTTCTCCTTTGGCGCGAAGCTCCATAACCTTGGCCCGGTCGGCCTCGGAGAGCTGGGCGGTTTGCAAGGCCGCGTCGATTTCTGACATAAGCGCGGGGCATTGGTTTGCGAGCGCTGCCACAGGGGTCGCAAGTAAGGCAAAAGCGAAGATTGCAGAACGTAACATCATCTGTATCCTCCTCGAGGCCGGCGGGTTCAGCCAATTGCCGGCCACCCAAGAATACGCGCGCGCAAGATTTGGGGAAAGCTGCGCAACCTCACGTTTGCGCGATCCCTTCGGCAGCGGGTTCCCGGCTATGCCGCTCCCCTTTTTCCGCCTTTTCGCGATGCAAACGCTCACCTGTTCCCAATCGCGCCGCCAAATTCGCCGCGTCGAATGGGGCGTGTACTTTGGCGTCGTTATCGAAATAGACGTAGACATCACGGCCACCCACCCGTGGCTTTGTCGGCGCAAGTACCCGATTGGCATCCGCCGGCTCGTGGCCTTTGGCCCAGGCGTCCATTCGAATTGCCCAGCAGTTCAGTGCGTCGTCGTCATAGCCGCTGGAATAAAGCTGTTCGGCGCCGTGAAGACGGCAATAGACAAAATCCGCAGTCAGATCCATGAGCAGCGGCCATTCCGGCGTATCAGCGCAAACCAATGCGATGTTGTAGCGCCGCAGAAGTTCGATGAACTTCCCGGTGCAGAAACTCTCATGCCGGATTTCCACGGCGTGCCGAAGCGGCCGCCGCCCCAAAGCCCTCGTCCACTCCCGGCCTTCAAGCCGCTCGTCATGCCGCTTTGCCAATTCCGCTGCCTCCTCCGAGGTTTTGGGCAGAAGCTCAAAAAACGGCTCGAAACGCTCCGGATCGAACTTCATCTGCGGAGGAAACTGCCAGAGGATCGGGCCAAGCTTTGCGCCAAGCCGGAGAACCCCGGAGGCAAGGAAATTCGCAAGCGGCGTCTCCACATCCTTGAGCCGCTTCATGTGGGTGATATAGCGTGAGCCCTTCACGGCAAAGACGAAGTCGTCCGGCGTCTGCTCGTTCCAACGGGCAAAGCTCTCGGGCCGCTGCATACTGTAGAAGGTCCCGTTGATCTCCACTGAGCGGAAGTGCTGCGCGGCATAGGCAAGCTCCTGATTGTGCGGCAGGCCGGCCGGGTAGAAGACACCTCGCCAGGGCCTATACGTCCAGCCGGAAATGCCGACGCGGATTGTCCCTCGCTTGGCCATGGAGTGCTCTCGCGGAATTCATTTCCCGGAGAACGGAAAGCGCCGTCATATCGTTCCCGTGGAGTTTCATCGCGGTTGTTGGCCGCCGGCCCTTGGCTCTGCAGGGGCGCGGGGGGCATCGGCGAGATCGCATCATGGCTAAAAAGGTGCGGAGAGAAAGGGGACACTTCGAACTCTCATCATCGCGGGCGACCGCCCGCCGGCCGGTCAGGCCGCCCCGCGGTGGCGTTGAGCGAAGCGAAACTGCGGTGAGCGAGATAATGGCGGAGAGGGAGGGATTCGAACCCCCGATACCCTTGCGAGTATGCCGCATTTCGAGTGCGGTGCTTTCAACCACTCAGCCACCTCTCCGCGCGGACGCTTGCACGTCCGAATGCAGCGGCGCTTAGATAGCGGCGTTGTTGCCGCGACACAAGGCCGAACCAGCGCATTTTTGGCGCTTCATCTTGACCATTTTTTCCTCTTCCGGTATTGAGCCGCTACCTGCGGCGTGGGGAGAGTCTCCGCGCCGCTGTTTTCGTGGGGCGCAGGGCGCTTCTGTTCAACGACTGATAAAAAGACGGCAGGCCACCTTAGGCCATGCCGGACCGAGCACTGAAAGGCAGAAAGATGTTCGCAGTCATAAAAACCGGCGGCAAGCAATACCGCGTCGCCGCTAACGATACGCTCCTGATCGAGCGCATCGCGGGCGAGGTCGGCGAGATTGTCCAGATCGGCAACGTGCTTGCCGTTGGCGAGGGCGAGAATGTTACGATTGGGGCCCCCTTTGTCGAGGGCGCCAGCGTAGCGGCGGAAGTGGTGGAGCAGGGCCGCGGTCCGAAGGTCATCGCGTTTAAGAAGCGCCGGCGGCAGAATTCGCGCCGTAAGCGTGGCCATCGTCAGCTTTTGACCACCGTGCGAATTGCCGAGATCCTGCTCGATGGAGCGAAGCCTTCCAAGAAGGTCGCCGCCAAGCCAGCAAAGAGCGAAGGGAAGGCGGCAGAGGAAAAGCCCGCGAAGGCCAAGAAGGAAGCCGCTGAAAAGGGAGCTTCGCCACGGGAGACCAAAGCTGCGCCCCTCTTCAGTGCGCCTGAGGGTGAGCCGGACGACCTGACGGTCATCAAGGGTATCGGCCCGGTGGCCGCGGGCCAGCTTAAGGAGCAGGGGCTTACCACTTTCGCTCAGTTGGCCGCCCTTAGTGACGAGGATATCGCACGCATTGACGAGGCGATGCCCTTCAGCACCGACCAGATCAAGGACTGGCGCGAGCAGGCCAAAGAGGTTGCGAAGTAGTTCGGGGTTTGACCCCAGTAAAACGGAATTGCATTTGGGCGCGCAAGCGTTCATATAGCAAACGAATGCGTCCCGGTGACGCGAAGGAGTTTTAGTCATGGCACACAAAAAAGCTGGCGGTTCGTCGCGCAACGGTCGCGACTCTGAATCCAAGCGCCTTGGCGTGAAGAAGTTCGGCGGCGAGGCTGTGCTTGCCGGCAACATCATTATTCGCCAACGCGGTACGAAGTGGCATCCCGGCGAGAATGTCGGCATGGGCAAGGATCACACGCTCTTTGCACTCCAAGCCGGTGCCGTATCCTTCGCCAAAAAGGCGAACGGGCGAACCTACGTGTCGGTAAACCCGATTCTGGAAGCAGCGGAGTAGCCGGTTCCGTACCAAGACACCGGCGGCCCATCTGGGAGCCCGGTGTCCGGCAAAATCCGGAAAAGGTTCAGGGGAGATGGGTCGCCATCTCCCCTAATTTTTTGTCCGGAGGAATAGCAATGGTTGCCGAAACTGAAGAGGCAGAGGGCGAGAGTTTAAGAATCGAATGCCCCGTTCTCGTGACCGAGCGGTTGGTCCTGCGTCCGCCGCATGAGGATGATATTCCCGAGATGGCTGACCTGGCGAACAATCGTCGCGTTGCGGAAATGCTCTCGCGCATGCCGCACCCCTATTCCGAAGCTGATGCTACCGCCTTCGTTCGCGGCAGTCGGTCGAGGGATCGCTCCGGTTGCCATTATGCGGTCGCACTCGCCGACAGCGGTGCATTTATCGGATGCGCCGGTCTGGATATCCGCGAATACGGGCTGGAGCTGGGCTACTGGATCGGCGAGCGCTATTGGGGACATGGTTACGCGACCGAGATAGCGCATGCGCTTGTCGATCTCGCCTTCAGGGCGACGGATATCGATAAGCTGAATGTCGCCTGCCGTGTCATCAACGAGGCCTCGCGCGGGGTGATCCATAAATGCGGTTTCCAGTATGTCGGCCAAGGGATGATGGACTCGCTCGTGGCCGGCAAGGTGCCGATCGAACGGTACCAGCTTGACCGCAGGACATGGGTAAGCCTCAGAAGCTGGGGGGCAGGGAAATAGAATGCGGGCATCAAGAGACGCGCGGGTTGCTCCAAAACCCGCGCGTTTTCGTCAGCACTCTCGCTCTTGGGCGCGCTATGCGCTAGATGAGGCTCGCAAAGAAAGAGCTGCACGATGAAGTTTCTCGACCAAGCCAAGGTTTACATCCGCGCCGGCGATGGCGGTGCGGGCGCGGTTTCGTTTCGCCGCGAGAAATTCATCGAGTTCGGCGGGCCCGACGGTGGTGACGGCGGCCGCGGCGGCGATGTCTGGATCGAAGCGGTGGAGGGGCTCAACACGCTTATCGATTATCGCTATCAGCAGCACTTCAAGGCAAAACCCGGCATACATGGGATGGGGCGAAATCGCACGGGCGCCAAGGGCGACGATGTGGTCCTGAAAGTACCGGTGGGTACGCAGGTCTATGAGGAAGACAACGAAACGCTGATTTGTGACCTGACCGAAGTCGGCCAGCGATTCCTCCTTCTTAAAGGCGGAAATGGCGGATTCGGAAACCAGCACTTCAAAAGTTCGACCAACCAGGCGCCGCGCCGTGCCAATCCCGGCCTACCAGGCGAGGAGCTGTGGATATGGCTCCGGCTTAAGCTGATCGCCGACGCCGGTCTGATCGGTCTTCCCAATGCGGGAAAGTCGACCTTCCTTGCAACTGTTACGGCCGCGAAACCGAAGATCGCCGATTATCCCTTTACGACGCTGCACCCCAACCTGGGCGTGGTGCGGATTGACGCACGGGAGTTCGTTCTTGCGGACATTCCAGGTTTGATCGAGGGGGCGCATATGGGGGTGGGCATTGGAGATCGGTTCCTGGGCCATGTGGAACGCACCGGCGTGCTTCTGCACCTGATATCCGCCCGGGAAGAAGATGTCGCGGCCACCTACAAGACCGTGCGCCGGGAGCTCAAGGCTTATGGCCATGGCCTTTCGGAGAAGCCGGAGGTGGTTGCGTTGAGCCAGATTGACCTGCTGGACGAGGAAGAGCGCAGGGAAAAACTCGCTGCCCTCAAAAAGGCAGCGCGCCGCGCTGCCCTTCCCCTTTCCTCTGCAACCGGAGAAGGAGTTCAGGACGTGCTTCGGGCGCTGATGCGTGTGGTGCAAGCGGCCCGTGAAGAAGAGCGCGCCGCTGAGACCGCAAACGAACGCTGGCAGAAACAGGCCGACTCATGAGTGGAATTTCGCTTTCCTCTTATCGCCGCGTGACCGTGAAGATCGGCTCTGCCCTTCTGGTCGATCGCGCGGCAGGGTTGAAGCGTGAGTGGCTCGCCGCCCTTGTTGACGATATTGCCCGGCTCATGTCGGCTGGCACGGAAGTGCTCGTTGTATCCTCCGGCGCCATTGCCCTGGGACGCACGGTGCTGGGCCTTGGAAAGCGCACATTAAGGCTCGAGGAGAGCCAGGCCGCGGCGGCCGTGGGGCAGATCGCACTTGCGGGCGCGTGGTCGGGCGAGCTCGGCCGCCACGGGCTCATCTCCGGCCAGGTGCTGGTTACATTGGGTGATACGGAAGAACGCCGCCGCTACCTCAACGCCCGGGCAACGATCTCGACGCTTCTCAAAATGAAGGCCGTTCCAGTCATCAATGAGAACGACACCGTGGCGACCAGCGAAATCCGATACGGCGACAACGACCGGTTGGCTGCGCGCGTCGCCACTATGATGGGCGGCGACCTCCTCATACTCCTGTCCGATGTGGATGGGCTTTACACGGCTCCGCCCGAGCGCGATCCTGCGGCAAAGTTCATCCCGGTCGTGGATGCCATCACGCCGGAAATTATGGCTATGGGCGGGGCTGCCGCCTCGGAGCTATCCCGAGGGGGCATGCGCACCAAGCTCGATGCCGGGCGGATCGCCACCGCGGCGGGTACGGCAATGATCATCGCATCGGGGAAGGAGCGCGGCCCGCTGTCCGCGATCGAGCGCGGCGCGCGCGCTACCCTCTTCAAGCCGAGCCCCACGCCGGTTCGCGCCTACAAGACCTGGATCGCGGGTCAACTTGAGCCCGCCGGCCGTATCGGGATCGATGACGGCGCGTTGAGGGCGCTGCTTCAGGGCAAGAGCCTGCTGCCCGCAGGTGTGAGGCGGGTCGAGGGTGTCTTCTCCCGTGGCGATACCGTGGCGATCGTTGATTCCGCGGGGCGTGAGATTGGCCGGGGGCTGGTTGCCTATGATGCCGCCGATGCCGTAAAGATCGCTGGGCTGAAAACGGGCGATATTGCTGGAATCCTGGGTTACGAAGCGCGAGCGGCCATGGTGCACCGGGACGACCTGGTCCTTTCCGGGCCTACTGGCGAGCTCTTGGATCGCAAGGTGGAAGGAATCGATGTTGCAGGTGCGTGAGCCGTCGGAGCACGATATCGTTGCCCTCATGGCAGAGCTTGGCAGGCGCGGCCGTGCTGCTGCCCGGCCGCTCGCCGTTGCGAGCACGGAACGGAAAAACGCAGCCCTCCTCGCCATGGCCGAGGCTCTTGAGGCAAACACGGGCAGGATTCTCGCGGCCAATAAAACCGACATGGAGAAGGGAGAGGCCGCCGGTCTTTCCGCCGCCATTCTCGACCGGTTGAAGCTCGATGAGAAGCGAGTCAGGGCAATTGCCGAGGGAATACGCGCCATCGCCGATCTTGATGATCCGGTCGGAACGGTGATCGCCGAATGGGATCGGCCGAATGGTCTTCATATCGAGCGCGTGCGCACGCCGCTCGGCGTCATCGGCGTTATCTATGAAAGCCGGCCCAATGTGACAGCAGATGCTGGCGCGCTCTGCCTGAAGGCAGGCAATGCGGTGATCCTCCGTGGCGGTTCCGATTCGGCCGCTTCGTCCGCGGCGATCCATTCCTGTCTCGTTGAAGGATTGCGAAAGGCGGGCCTTCCCGAGGATGCGATCCAGCGCGTGCCGGTTACCGATCGTGAAGCGGTAGGCGAGATGCTGAGGGGCTTGGGCGGTAATCTTGACGTGATCGTCCCGCGCGGCGGGCGCAGCCTCGTGGAGCGGGTCCAGAACGAAGCGCGCGTGCCGGTCTTTGCCCATCTCGAAGGCATCTGCCATCTATACGTGGACCGCTCTGCCAAGCTCGACATGGCCGTGGCACTTGCCCTTAATGCAAAGATGCGGCGAACAGGCGTATGCGGAGCTGCCGAGACGCTGCTTGTCGACCGCGCGGTGGCTGGTACCCACCTGGTGCCGATTTTGGAGGCACTGGCAGCAGCGGGCTGCGAGATCCGTGGCGGCGAAGATGTACGGGCGCGCTTCCCCTCGGCGGTTTCCGCAAGTGAGGAAGATTGGCGCACGGAATATCTGGATGCGATCATCTCCGTTAAACTGGTGGATGGCGTCTTCGAAGCGATCGAGCATATAGGGACCTATTCCTCGCATCATACGGAGGCGATCGTGGCGGAAGATCCCGTTGCTGTGCAGCGTTTTCTTAATGAGATCGACTCCGCCATCCTTCTCCACAATGCCTCCACTCAATTTGCCGACGGTGGCGAGTTCGGCATGGGCGCGGAGATCGGCATCGCGACGGGCAAGATGCATGCGCGCGGACCCGTTGGTGTTGAGCAACTCACCTCCTTCAAATACCGCGTGCATGGCAGCGGCCAAACGAGGCCCTGAGGGAATGCTTTCAGGCGGGGAAGAAGTAGCGGCGCATTATTTGCGCATGCCCTTTGCCGAAAAGGATATGACGGTGGGCCTGTTCGGCGGCTCCTTCAATCCTCCGCATGCGGGGCACGCGCTTGTGGCAGAAACGGCGCTGCGCCGGCTGAAACTCGATCAGCTGTGGTGGATCGTCTCCCCCGGCAATCCGCTGAAGGACCATAGCAAGCTTGCGCCACTTGGCGAGCGCATTGCGCTGTCGAAGGCGTACGCAAAGGATCCGCGCGTAAAGGTGACGGCCTTCGAGGCGGCTCACCATATCCGCTACACGGCGGATATGGTTCGCCTGGTCCTGCAGCGTAACCGTGGTATCCACTTTGTCTGGATCATGGGGGCCGACAGCCTGCGCACATTTCATAAATGGGAGCGCTGGCGCGAGATCGTCCGCAGCGTGCCGATCGCGGTGATCGATCGGCCGGGCTCGACCCTTTCCTTTCTTTCTTCCACCATGGCCAAGACTTTCGACCACGCCCGCATTGACGAGACGGATGCGCCGCTTCTTGCTCGACTTTGGCCGCCGGCTTGGACCTTCATTCATGGTCCACGTTCTTCCCTGTCCTCGACAGCGCTTCGAGGCGAAGCGGGAGGGGAAGGATCCCGAATCGGTGGAGCCGGCTAAGCCTTAAGGGCGCTTAGTGGCTGCCATGATTACTCCCGACGGTGGAGCTCTCTGGCAAGGCCGGGAGAAAAATGCAGAGGAACACCTTTTCTTTACCGGAGTTTCCTCTTCGCAGCGCAGAAGCTGTCTTGAAACTGACAAGCTTGTCTGACTATCTATAGGTTGTCGCGCAGTGATTGCTGCGCGGTCTCGTTGTTCTTATTGGAAAGGAAAGACACTGAGAACAGCACTGCAGAAGAAGGCAGCAATTGTGCCTTCGCCGGCCGGGACACGTGAAGATAGCCTGTCTCGCGCCCTAGAAACAGCGCTCCAGAGTCTGGAAGACTCGAAGGCGGAAAACATCGTTCCCATCGACATTCAAGGCAAGTCTCCGCTGGCAGACTACATGATCGTAGCTTCTGGCCGGTCCCACCGTCATGTCGCGGCGGTATCGGAGCATCTTATCCGCGCCTTGAAGGATGCCGGCTTCGGCAACGCACGCGTCGAAGGCCTGTCAGGCGCCGACTGGGTGTTGATCGACGCGGGTGACATTGTCGTCCACGTGTTTCGCCCGGAGGTCCGAGAGTTCTATAACATCGAAAAGATGTGGCAGACTCCGGATCTGGAGGACGAGACGCTCCATTAAGCGGTCGCGGCTTTGCTGAGAGCCCGCCGGATCCCTCCGGCTGGCGAGGCCGCTGCAACTGCTGAGGCGATTGGAGTTCGCCATATTCGCGGTTCCGATATACCGGGACCGATAGCGTCTGCGTCATTTTGTCAAGCGTTATGCTGATACGCTGACGAGTGAGGGTTCCATTCGTATCGTCATACATGCTGTTGGCCGTATGAAAGCTGGGCCCGAAAGGGAACTGGCCGATCGCTATCTGGATCGCGCGGCAAAGGCCGGACCGGCCATCGGGATGGAATTGGCCGGTGTGAGCGAAATACCGGAGAGCCGCGCCAGATCCTCCCTCGAGCGGAAGAGGGAGGAGGGCCGCAAGCTCCTCGACTTTGCACAAGGCGGAGCGTTGATATTGCTTGACGAGCGAGGAAAGAATTTGTCGTCGCGGGAGCTTGGCGACCGCTTTGCGTCTTTTCGCGATTCAGGCTTTCGGCAAATCGTGATGGCGATCGGCGGGCCTGATGGACACGACGATGCCGTCAGGGCGGCGGCCGACCTCAGCATCAGCTTTGGTGCGCAGACATGGCCGCACCAGCTCGTTCGTGTCATGTTAGCCGAGCAGCTGTACCGTCTGATAACCATCCTTTCCGGCCACCCGTACCACCGGGACTAGCAAGGTGTGGCATGGAAAGCATGCCGCTCGAGAATCCGTCATTCTGTGTCAAATGTGATTGAAGCAGCGCCTCTGCATGGTTGATGCTTCGTTAACGATCTATTTTTAGGGTTGTGTGAGATTCTTGCGATGGAGAGGTGAAGGTGCCACCGAGCGGCCATGTGGGGCGAGCCCTTTTCCCGGCTCTCGTGCTGGCTGGTTTTCTCGCCACGCCCTGTCTCGCGCAATCGGTGGACAGCCTCGACTTGAAGCAGAGGGAGAGCGTCGAGGAATTTCGCCGCTTATCGCAGGAGATCTCCCTGTCAGAAAAGCGGCAGGCCGAAATCGCCGCGGAGATCGCGGCCATCAAAGACGACAGTGCTGCCCTGACCGCCTCCCTCATCCAAGCGGTCAAGACCGAGAGAAAGCTCGGCGAAGATATCGCTGAGATTGATCGGCGGCTGCAGAACCTTGGGATCCAGGAGCAGAAGATCAGGCTTTCGCTCGCCAGCCGCAGGGGCACGCTGGCCGAAGTGCTCGGCGCATTGCAGCGCATGGGGCTGAACCCGCCGCCTGCGATTCTCGTTCGTCCGGAGGATGCGCTTGCCTCTGTCCGCAGCGCCATTCTGCTCGGTGCAGTAGTGCCGGAGCTGCGGTCGGAAACGGAGATGCTCATTGCCGATCTGGATGACCTTACGCGTGTAAAGACTTCGATCGAGGTGGAAGAGGAAAATCTTCAGCAGAAGCAAACGGAACAGGCTGAAGAAAAGGAGCGGTTGAAGCTCTTGCTCGAGGAAAAACGGCGCGTTCAGGCGGTGGCGGAAATGCGCATGGAGGCCGAGCGAGAGCAAGCGGCTGAACTGGCCGAGCGCGCTACGAATCTACAGGAGTTGATCGCCTCCCTCGAAAAGGAGATCGAGTCTCTTAGCAAGGTGCTTGAAGCCCGGAAGCAGGCAAACGAAGGCGATCTGCTGTCGGAGGCTCTGCCCTTTGCGAAGCGAGCAGGTCTCGTCCCATTGCCGGTTTCCGGTCAGTTTGCCAAGCGCTTCGGCGAGGATGACGGAGCCGGAAGCAGCCTGAAAGGTGACATTCTAAGAACACAATCAGGCGCAATCGTCACCGCTCCAGTGGATGGAACGGTGCTCTATGCGGGGCCTTTCCGGTCGTATGGTCAGCTATTGATACTGAACCCAGGCGATGGTTATCATATCGTGCTGGCAGGGCTGGACCGGCTGAACGTATCGCTTGGGCAATCCGTCCTAGCTGGGGAGCCGGTAGGAATGATGGGCGAGGCGCGCCTGGCAAGTATTGCGGCTTCAACATTGGATGGCGCGGTGCCGGAACTATATGTAGAATTCAGGAAAGACGGGAAACCGATAGACCCGAAGCTCTGGTGGGTTCGGGAATTCTCTGGAAGGACGGGAAATGATTCGTAAATTGTCGCTCTTGTTCGCCGGTGCGTTGATGGGCGCATCCGCCATGAGCCTCGTCTACGGGACGAATGGCACGGCAGCGATCGCGGCGGACACCGACACATACAGACAGCTTGCCATCTTCGGCGACATCTTCGAACGTGTGCGCGCGCAGTATGTGACACCGCCGGATGACAAAAAATTGATCGAGAATGCCATCAACGGCATGCTCACCTCGCTCGATCCGCACTCCTCCTACCTCAATGCCGAGGCGGCGCAGGATATGCGCGTGCAGACCAAAGGCGAGTTCGGGGGCCTTGGCATCGAGGTCACGATGGAGAACGAGCTGGTCAAGGTCGTGGCTCCGATCGACGACACACCCGCTTCGCGCGCCGGAATCCTTTCGGGCGACCTCATCGAGAAGATCGATGGCGAGGAAGTACGTGGGATGACGCTCAATGATGCGGTCGACAAGATGCGCGGTCTCGTCAACACACCCATCGAGCTTACCGTCCTGCGGGAGGGGCAGAGCAAGCCCCTGACCTTCAAGATCATTCGCGACACGATCAAGGTGAAGGCCGTCAAGTCGAGGGTTGAAGGCGACGATATCGGATATCTCAAGATCACCTCCTTCACGGAGAAGACGACGGACGACCTGCGCGCGGCCATTGAGGACATCCGCAAGCAGGTGCCTGAAGACAAGCTGAAGGGCTATGTGCTCGACCTGCGGCTCAATCCCGGCGGTCTGCTCGATCAGGCGGTCAATGTATCGGACGCTTTTCTGGAGCGCGGTGAAGTCGTCTCAACGCGAGGCCGCGAGTCTGGGGATATCGCACGATTCAGCTCTCAGGCTGGTGACCTCACCGGCGGCAAGCCACTGGTCGTCCTGATCAATGGCGGTTCTGCAAGCGCCTCTGAAATTGTGGCCGGTGCGTTGAAAGACCATCGCCGGGCGACGCTGGTCGGCACGCGATCGTTCGGCAAGGGCTCCGTGCAGACGATCATTCCGCTCGGCGAAAATGGTGCTCTGCGTTTGACGACCGCCCTGTACTACACGCCTTCGGGCGAGTCGATCCAAGGCAAAGGCATCACGCCTGATATCAAGGTGGAACAGCCTTTGCCCGAGGATCTGCAGGATGTCGATCTTTCGCGCGGCGAGTCCGACCTGCGCGGTCATATTCGCGGCGCGGAGGAAGACGAAGAAGGGTCCGGCTCGATCGCATATGTGCCGCAGGACCCGAAAGAGGACGTGCAGCTTTCCTACGCACTCGATCTCATCCGCGGCGTGAAGACGGATCCTGCATATCCTGCCAGCCCAGATAAAGCGGTGATGAACCAGCAGCAGTAACAATCAGCGGCGCATCTCAGGAAGGGTGCGCCGCATCCGCTTTTCGGGGGCGACATAGGGGCGGTCGCGGGGATGTATGGACTCTGCTCGCAGTGAACTCGACGAGCCGCTGGGTCAGGACGGCGCGCCGCCGCCAGCGCCGAGACGAGCGCTCATTGCGATTGCCGCCTTTCTTTTCCTTTGTGCAGTAGCAGCGATAGGCATTTTCGGAACAGTCGCGTTCAGAGAGGGGATTTCTCCCGTTTCTCTCTCCTTCATGTCGCCGGACCGCGAGCGGTCGCCTTCGGCCACAGCCAAGCCGGCACCCCAGCCCGAGGCTGCCAGCGCCTCTCGCCTGCATAGCACCTTTATCCCTCACCTTGATTCTGATGACGTCGGTCCCCTCCGTAGAGGCCTCGTTTTTCGTGATAATTCGGCTGAAGGCGGCCAAAATCTGCGCGTGGCACATCTGCCGGATCGCGCGTTGATAGAGGAATCAGAACATGGGCCGCTGCCCGTCCGCGCCGCTGACGGGTTGAGACCGTTCGACGCCTATGCGCGGCCCTGGTCCGGTGCGCGCGGCGCGAGAATTGCCATCGTGATTGGCGGCCTTGGCATTTCGCAAACCGGCACTCAGGAAGCGATCGAGAAACTGCCACCGGAAATCACGCTGGCCTTTGCGCCGCTCGGCAACAGCCTCATGCGCTGGATGCAAGAGGCGCGACGGGACGGCCATGAGGTCATTATGCAAGTCCCGCTGGAGCCCGCCGGCTATCCTTCGACGAATCCGGGGCGATATACGCTGCTTACGAATGTAGGAGCCGACAAGAACATCAGAAATCTGCGATGGGTGCTCTCACGCATTACCAACTATACGGGCGTCATGAACTATATGGGAGCGCGCTTTACCGCGGATCGGAAAGCCATGGACCTGCTGATGGATGAGCTGAGCCAACGCGGACTACTCTACTTCGACGATGGAATGTCGGCGCGGAGCCTGGCCGAAGAGGTCGCGCTTGCAAAGGGCGTACCCTTCGTGGCCGGAGACGATGTCATCGATCAGGAGCGTGAGCGCGGCGCCATCTTAAAGAAACTCGATGAACTGGAGCGCATCGCGCGCGCCAAGGGGTTTGCGGTGGGAAGCGGGATCGCTTTGAACGCGACAGTCGACGCTGTTACGTCCTGGGCGGGTGAGGTCCGGAAACGAGGCGTCGAACTCGTGCCCATTTCCGCCGTGGCCGTTGATCCAGAAAGGGGCGAGGGGGGATGACCGCGAAAATAAAGGCAGAGGATCTGCCCTACAGGCCATGCGTGGGCATTATGGTGCTGAACCGTTCCGGGCGGGTATGGACCGGAAGGCGGATTCGCGAAACCGCCAGCGAGACGGATGGCACCACCATGCTGTGGCAGATGCCGCAGGGCGGTATCGATCAGAATGAAGATCCGCTTACCGCCGCCTATCGTGAACTTTATGAGGAAACAGGAATCCGAAGCGTTTCCCTGCTTGCCGAAGCACCCGAGTGGATCACTTACGACCTGCCTGAGCATTTGGTCGGCAGGGCTCTCAAAGGCCGTTTCCGCGGCCAGAAGCAGAAATGGTTTGCCTTCCGCTTTGAGGGAGAGGAAAGCGAGATCGCCATCAATCCGCCCCCTGGCGATCACGAACCCGAATTCGACGCCTGGGCTTGGAAGCCGATGGAGGAACTGCCGAGGCTGATCGTTCCGTTCAAGCGACAGGTTTATGAGGAGGTGGTCACGGCTTTTCGGCACCTGGCCGGGTAGAGCGGCGCCACACCTCCCCTTTTTCGACCGCAGCGAAGCGGAACCCGTCGTTACACTATTATCTCTCCCGCAAGGGAGAGATAATGATGCCGCTCTACTTCCATTCCCGAATATCGACGAAGTGCCCGGCGATCGCAGCGGCGGCAGCCATGGCTGGCGAGACCAGGTGCGTGCGCCCCTTGAAACCCTGGCGGCCCTCGAAATTGCGATTCGAGGTGGAGGCGCAGCGCTCGCCTGGCTTCAGGCGATCGTCATTCATTGCAAGGCACATCGAGCACCCCGGCTCGCGCCAATCAAAGCCGGCTTCAATGAATATCTTGTCGAGGCCTTCCGCTTCCGCCTGCTCCTTCACAAGGCCGGAGCCCGGCACGATCATTGCGTTGATCCGCGGATGCACCTTGCGGCCCTCAGCGATTTTCGCCGCGGCGCGCAGGTCTTCAATGCGGCCATTGGTGCAGGAGCCGATGAACACGCGATCGAGCGCAATATCGGTGATCTTGGTGCCGGCGGTCAGGCCCATATATTCGAGCGCCCGCTTCTTCGAAAGGCGTTTCGTCTCGTCCTGGATTTCATCCGGATTGGGCACGTAACCTGTGACCGACACCACGTCTTCCGGCGAGGAGCCCCAGGTAACGATGGGCGGGAGGTTTGCCGCATCGAGCTTCACCACGCGGTCGAAATGGGCTCCCTCATCCGTGTGGAGGGTCTCCCAATAGGCTCGCGCCATATCCCAGGCTGCCCCCTTCGGAGCGCGAGGCCGGTCCTTGATATAGGCGTAAGTCGTCTCGTCCGGCGCGATCATGCCGGCGCGCGCGCCGCCTTCGATCGACATGTTGCAGACAGTCATGCGGCCTTCCATGGAGAGTGAGCGGATCGCCTCGCCGGCATATTCGATCACGTGGCCCGTTCCGCCGGCAGTGCCGATCTCGCCGATGATCGCAAGAATGATGTCCTTGGCCGTCACGCCATCCGGCAGCTTGCCATCCACCTGGACAAGCATGTTCTTGGCCTTGCGCTGGATGAGCGTCTGCGTGGCCAGCACATGCTCGACTTCGGACGTGCCGATGCCGTGCGCAAGAGCTCCGAAAGCACCGTGAGTAGAGGTGTGGCTGTCACCGCAGACGATGGTCATTCCCGGCAGGGTGAAGCCCTGCTCGGGTCCAACGATATGCACGATGCCCTGCCGGCGGTCGGCCTCGTTGTAATACTCAATGCCGAAATCGACCGCGTTTTTGGCCAGCGCCTCGACCTGGATACGGCTTTCCTCGTTCTTGATGCCGAATTTGCGGTCGGGCGAGGTAGGCACGTTATGGTCAACGACGGCAAGCGTTTTTTCGGGATGGCGCACGGCGCGTCCCGCCATGCGCAGGCCCTCGAATGCCTGCGGGCTGGTTACTTCATGGACCAAGTGCCGGTCGATATAGAGGAGACAGGTTCCGTCGTCCTGGCGATCGACCAGATGGTCATCGAAAATCTTGTCGTAGAGCGTGCGTGGTGCGGTCATTGTCGGTAAGTCCCTGAAAGCGGAGGTCTAGCGAAGGCCCATGCGGCCATTTATCCGCTTAAGGAAGTCGGCAGAGCAGCGCGCCGGAGATGCGCGCGAAAAAGCGTCCGGGCAGACGTTTCACGTCCTGCAGCACGAAACCATTGTAGGCCGGGTGTCCAAAAAGTTCTTCCATGGGCCGGATATTTATCAGCGTTTCGATCAATCGGCAATCGCGTCAGGCGCGTCATTCCTCGCCTGGCGGCTCCTTCAGCGAAAAGCGCACCTCAAGCCGGCGCAAAACGGCAAGGACGATCGCGCCGAGCAGGCATGAAAGCAGGGCGATGGTCCAAAGACCAAGGCCCGCGGCCAAACCTGTTGAAGCAGCAAGCCACATGCCGGCGCCGGTGGTAAGGCCGCGCACCGTGCCGCGCCGGAAGATGATAAACCCGGCAGCAAGGAACGCGACGCCGGATGTGATCGCTTCCACCAGACGGATTGGATCCGCTCGCACCTGATCGTCCTGAAAAGCGGCCATCGAAACGATCTCGATCGAGACGACGGCGAAGGTGGCAGAAGCCAGGCACACCAGCATGTGTGTTCTCAAGCCTGCGGGTCGTTCCGCAAGCTCACGCTCAAAACCAAGAACGCCGCCGAGAATGACGGCGGCGAGCAACCGGGCCGCGATGATCTGCCAGGGCAAGCTCGTGCGCGCGGAGAATTCTTCGAGGAGAATATCCATACCGCCTGCAACGTGGCGCAGCGAAAGGGGTTCCCGCTACAGACACGATGCAATTTTCAGTGGCATGCAGAGTCTTGAAAGGGAGCGCACGCGCTCCCTTCGGGATCTGATAGCGCTGCGGCTTATTCGCTCTTGGCCTCTGCGGCTTCGGCTGCAGCCTTCTCCGCGGCCAGTGCTTCCGCGGCGGCGACCTTCTCGGCCTCGATCCGCGCCCTCTCCTGGGCAGCAGCTTCGCGCTCGGCATCATTCAGCTTGCGTGCGCGGGCGCCCGTGTTCTCGCTGATGCGGGCGGATTTGCCGCGGCGGTCGCGCAGGTAGTAGAGCTTGGCCCGGCGCACTTTGCCGCGGCGCACCACCTCGACCGCCTCCACCAGCGGCGAATAGACGGGAAACACGCGCTCGACGCCTTCACCGTAAGAGATTTTGCGAACGGTGAAATTCTCTTGCAGGCCAGAACCGGAACGGGCGATGCAGACGCCTTCGAAGGCCTGCACGCGGGTGCGATTGCCTTCCGTCACGCGCACCTGAACGCGAAGCGTGTCGCCGGGCGAAAAATCGGGAAGGGTGCGCTTGGCGGCAATCTTCTGGGCCTGCTCGGCCTCGAGCTGACGGATAAGGTCCATCGTCGTATCCTCTTGTTCTTCTCGAAGCGTCAGAGCGCTCGTCCCGTCGGCAGTGATCTAACCGCCTGAAGAGTGCGCCGAGCGGCGCAGGAGCGAATTCACGTTCTTTGGTTAATGCCGGGCCACGAACCTTCCATGGCAACCGTGGGCGCGGACATACACGAGATCATCAAGGGAATCAACCGGCCGCCCGGCAAAGCCAGCCCGGCCGACCGCGATTGCGGAACGGGTGCGCGCATCCATCCATTTGCGAAAACAGCAGGTTCAAGTCCCGCCCTTGGCTCGATGATATCCGAGCCAGAGATCTGGCCGCCGCTCCCTGGTCAGCTGCTCAGCCTCCGCCGACCGCCACTCCGCGATCTTTCGATGGTTGCCGGAAGTGAGGACTTCCGGGATTTCACGCCCTTCGAATGTCTGAGGGCGTGTATATTGAGGATGCTCAAGCAGCCCGCTTTCAAAACTCTCCTCCGCCCCCGAGGATTCGTTCCCCATCACGCCTGGCAGGAGCCGCACCACCGCGTCGAGCAGCACGATTGCCGCCGGCTCGCCGCCCGACAGGATGTAGTCGCCAACGGAAACCTCAAGCAGGCAGCGTGCTTCGATGACACGCTGGTCCACGCCCTCGAAACGCCCGCAAACGATCACCGCGCCCGGTCCAGTGGCGAGTTCCCGCACGAAGGACTGGGTCAGCGGCTTGCCGCGCGGGCTCATAAGCAGGCGGGGCCGTGCATCCTCTTCCGGCGAAGCGTGATCAATGGCGCGGGCAAGCACGTCCGCGCGCATCACCATGCCGGCGCCGCCGCCGGCGGGGGTGTCGTCGACACTGCGGTGCTTGTCGGTTGCAAAATCACGGATCTGCACCGTTTCGAGCGACCAGGTGCCGGCAGAGCGGGCGCGGCCGGCAAGCGAAATGTCCAACGGCCCGGGAAACATCTCGGGGTAGAGCGTCAGGACGGTGGCGCGAAAGGTCAACGGGGTTCTCCGGCCGACTTCGGTCCGCGCGGACGCGAACCGCGGGCTGATTCAGGCCCTTCGGCCTCATCCTCCTCCCCAGAGAGTTCCGCATTGTCGAGCCCGGCGGTGATGCTGTCGATGCGGATCGTGTTGTTGGAAAGGTCGATATCGGGCACTGCGTCTCGCGTGAAGGGGATTATTACGGTCGGTCCGGAATTTTCCCTGAACTCGAGGAGATCGCCGGCGCCGAAATTGTGGACCGCCACCACGCGCCCTAGGTTTTCGCCCTTCTCGTCCAGCACCGCCATGCCGATGAGATCGGCGTAATAGAACTCCTCCTCTTCGAGCTTTTCCGGCAGTGCCGACCGATCCACAAAGAGCGCCTCGCCATTGAGAGCCTCGGCCGCGTTGCGGCCATCAACGCCCTTGAAACGGACGATGACTACCTCTTTCGCTGGCCGTATGGCCGCCACTTGGAGCACCCGCCCGTCCACCATATGGAGCGGGCCATAGCTGCCGAGCGCCATCGGATCCTCTGTGAAGGTCTTGACCCGGACTTCCCCTTTGATGCCGTGGGCTGCGCCGATCACGGCGAGCTGTACCGGGTTCTCGATCCCTGCTGGAGCTTTTGGCTTGGCCATGTGGGTTTCCATCGCACCGGTGGCGCGCCGGTTGCTTCTGGCGCATTCTTACGAGCCTGCCAGCTTTGCAGCAACTGCCTCGATGCGCTCGGCGATTTGAGCGAGGGCACCCGTCAGCGCAGCATCATTCTGGTCTGCCTTAAGCAGTGCATCGTCGCGCGTCTTTCGCAACGTCGCAATCTCGCTTTCGAGGCCGCGCATCCGCCTCTGCAGCTCAGAAAGCTCGTCCATGACCATGATGCCCGCCATAACGGTGACGCGCTGATCGCCGATCTCGCCAAAGGAGTCCTTCAGATGGGCGACATAGCGGTCGAACCGTTGCGCGAGGTCCACGAGGTGTTCTTCCTGGCCCTCTTCACAAGCCATACGATATGCCTTGCCGTCGATCGTTACTGTAACTTGGGCCATATTTCTACCGATCCAGAACGGCGCGGATCGTTTCCATCGCCGCTACCAGCCTGCGCGATACTTCGCGATTGACTTCCGAAAGCCGTTCCGCCCGCGCCTCGGATTTGTCGATCTCCTGCGCCAGGCGCGCACGATCGGCGCCCATCCGCTGCACTTCGGCTTCGGCTTCAGAGAAATCGCGTTCTCGCTCAAGCCTGGCGTCAGACGCAGCCTCCAGGCTGTCGATGGCCTTTCCGAGGCGTATGAGAACTTCTCTCAGCGTGGCTTCCCCACTCATCGCAAACATCCCCGGCCGCCCCCGCCCGCGAATAACGCGCAATCAGAAGATTTTACCCGCAAAAGATTACGCGGTGGGTGAATCACCCGTCAACATGCCGGACGGTCAAATCCCCCGGTTTGCTGGCCAAGAGAAGAGGTTTCTCGAAAAATGGAGGCTGGTAAGGGGCGAACCTTTCCGATGTGCGGCTGTTTATTGACTTGAGCAACGCAACTGCTATGTGTCGCCTGCTTTTGCGGGCGCGAGCCCCGCCAGTGCCCGACAGACCGCAGCCGACCCAGCGAGCGCACATGATCTCACGCGAAAAACACGACCGGATGGCGAATGCGATCCGTTTCCTTTCGATGGATGCCGTCGAAAAGGCCAAGTCCGGACATCCGGGCCTTCCCATGGGGACGGCTGACATTGCGACAGTCCTTTTCACGCGGTTCATGAAACATGACCCGAAGACGCCCCATTGGCCGGATCGCGATCGCTTCGTCCTTTCGGCGGGCCACGGCTCGATGCTGCTTTACTCGCTGCTCCACCTGCTGGGCTACGAGGACATCACAATCGAGGAAATCAAGAATTTCCGCCAGCTCGGCTCGCGTACGGCAGGTCATCCCGAATATGGCTTCGCTGCCGGCATCGAGACGACGACCGGCCCTCTCGGCCAGGGCTTCGGCAATGCCGTGGGCATGGCGATCGCCGAGCGTCTGCTCAACGCCCGCTACGGTGACGACCTCGTCAATCACTTTACCTATGCCCTGGTAGGCGATGGCTGTCTGATGGAGGGCATCAGCCAGGAGGCATTGACGCTCGCCGGCCACCTCAGGCTCAACAAGCTTATCGTCCTCTTCGATGATAACCATATCTCCATTGACGGCCCTGTCTCGCTTTCCGATTCCACCGATCAGTGCGCGCGCTTTGCCGCTTCGGGCTGGAATACGCTTCGCGCCGACGGGCATGATCCCGACGCGATCGCTTCGGCCATCGAGACTGCGCGCCAGTCCGATGGGCCGACGCTGATCGCCTTCCGCACCACTATCGGCTACGGCTCGCCGAGCAAAGCCGGCACGAACAAGGTGCATGGCTCTCCTCTCGGAGCCGACGAGATCGCCAAGACACGCTCAGCTCTCGGCTGGGATTCACCCCCCTTTGTTGTACCGTCTGAGATTCTAGACGACTGGCGGCTGGCCGGCCTTCGCTCGGCCAAAGAGCGTGGCTCGTGGGAAAAGCGCCTTGCCGCCGCCGATACCGAGACGCGCGCGCAGTTCGAGCGGCGCATGCGCGGCGATCTCCCGGCGGCCTTTCCGGGAGTCATCGTCGATTACAAGAATAAGCTGGCGCAGCAGAATACCGCCGTTGCTACCCGAAACGCTTCCGAGATGGCGCTTGAGGTGATCAACGATTGTATTCCCGAGACGGTGGGTGGCTCCGCCGACCTGACTGGCTCCAACAACACCAAAACGAGCCAGACGACTCCAATCACGCCTACGGACTTTTCAGGCCGCTACATACATTACGGCATTCGCGAGCACGCGATGGCGGCCGCCATGAACGGAATTGCCTTGCATGGCGGTTTGATCCCTTACGGCGGCACCTTTCTGACTTTCTCCGATTATGCCCGGCCGGCCATGCGGCTTGCTTCCTTGATGCATATTCGTTCCATCTTCGTCATGACGCACGATTCCATCGGTCTCGGCGAGGACGGCCCAACGCATCAACCGGTCGAGCATCTGGCTGCCCTGCGCGCTATCCCGAATCACAATGTTTTCCGTCCCGCGGATGCTACGGAAACCGCTGAGTGCTGGCAGCTTGCCCTTGAATCGAGGAAGGCGCCCTCCACCATCGCATTGACGCGCCAGAAACTTCAGCCCGTGCGCCTTGAATTCGAGGAGGAGAACCTGTGTGCCCGCGGAGCTTATGAACTTCTGCCCGCCAGCGACGAAGCGAAGGTGACAATCTTCGCCAGTGGCTCGGAAGTGGAAATCGCCGTAAAGGCTCGTGTCATGCTCGAAGAGCGGGGATACCCCACGCGCGTCGTCTCGGTGCCCTGTTTCGAGCTGTTTGAAGAGCAGTCGCAGGATTATCAGCGGGCGATTCTTGGTGATGCTCCGGTGCGGATTGCCATTGAGGCCGGCGTGCGGCAGGGTTGGGATCGCTTTATTGGCGTCGACGGCATCTTCATCGGCATGCACGGCTTTGGTGCCAGCGGACCCGCGCCCGAGCTCTACCAGCATTTCGGCATCACCGCCGAAGCTGCTGTTGAGGCGGTGGAGGCGCGACTGCCGGATTGAGAAATTTGCGCCGGGGAGGCGCAGTCGGTTTTTTAGCGGAGGCCGCCGCGAAATTGGCGTCCAGCTATGCTTCCATGTATCGTGTCACGCTCGCCGGAGGTAGTTCATGACTGTCAAAGTAGCCGTAAACGGATTTGGCCGCATCGGCCGCAACATCGTACGCGCCATCTATGAGTCGGGCCGCAAGGATATCGACGTTGTGGCCGTCAACGACCTCGGGCCCGTTGAGAGCAACGCCCATCTGTTGCGCTATGACAGCGTGCATGGCCGCTTTCCCGGCGAAGTGAAGGTCGAGGGCGATAGCATCAGCATCGGCGCCGACTCCTTTAAGGTGCTCGCAGAACGCGATCCCTCCAAGCTGCCGTGGAAGGATCTCGGCGTGGACATCGTGCTCGAGTGCACGGGCCTCTTCACGTCCAAGGACAAAGCTTCTGCGCATCTTGCCGCTGGTGCCAAGCGTGTGCTCGTCTCCGCACCGGCGGATGGCGCCGACCTGACGGTGGTCTATGGCGTGAACCACGACAAGATTACCAAGGACCACATCGTCCTTTCCAACGCCTCCTGCACCACCAACTGTCTGGCGCCGGTGGCCAAAGTGCTGAATGACGCCTTCGGCATCGAGAAGGGCTTCATGACCACCGTGCATTCCTATACGGGCGATCAGCCGACGCTGGACACGATGCACAAGGATCTTTACCGCGCCCGCGCAGCAGCCCTGTCGATGATCCCAACATCAACCGGTGCTGCTAAGGCTGTCGGTCTCGTCCTGCCAGAACTCAATGGAAAACTCGACGGCGTATCGATCCGCGTTCCCACGCCGAATGTCTCGGTCATCGATTTCAAATTTGTGCCGAAGCGCAAAGTCACGGTTCAGGAGGTGAATGAGGCCCTCGTTGCCGCGGCCACCGAGGGTCCGCTGAAAGGCGTCCTTGCCTACACGAAGGAGCCGCTGGTCTCGTCCGATTTCAACCACGATCCAGCCTCCTCCACCTTCGCGCTCGACCAAACCAAGGTAATCGATGGCGATCTGGTGCGGGTCATGTCCTGGTATGACAACGAGTGGGGCTTCTCCAATCGCATGGCCGATGTCACGGCGGTCATCGCAAATGCGCTCCGCTGATAAACGGAACTGTTTTTTGTTAGAGGCCCGGCTCTCCGCCGGGCCTTTTTATTTCTGCAACAGCTTGCGCAATCATATAGTTTTACCGCACTTTAGCCGCATGACACGTCTTAGAGAGGTCTATGGATCCGACCATCTATTTGATAACACTCGTTGGCACCGCGCTTGTCCTCATCGCGGCCTTTTCAAGCCTAATAGCGTTTCGCTTTGGCGCACCCCTCCTTCTCATCTTTCTTGGAATCGGATTGGCGGCCGGAACGGACGGCTTTGGCGGCATCGATTTCGACAACGCTCCTATCGCCTTCTTTATTGGCTCCCTTGCTCTTGCGGTGATCCTATTCGATTCCGGTTTCGGCACGAGCTTTGCCAGTTTCCGTTCGGCATCCGCGCCAGCCATCGTCTTGGCCACCGTCGGCGTCATCGCAACCACGGGCCTTATTGCGGTCGCCAGCCACTATGTGGCGGGATTCGTTTGGCTTGAGTCGTTCCTGCTGGGCGCGGCAGTGGCCTCTACGGACGCGGCTGCGGTGTTCTTCCTCTTGCGTGTCGGTAATATATCAGTGCGAGACCGAGTCCGCTCGACCCTTGAGGTGGAGTCGGGCTCCAACGACCCGATGGCCATCTTCCTTACGCTTTCGCTCGTGAGCCTCGTCGCTTCCGGTGAGGTTCTGGAGCCGGGCGCACTCGCTGGAGAAATCGTTCTGGGATTTCTCCAGCAGATGGTTATCGGCCTCGTTGTCGGTCTGCTCGGCGGATATCTCATTGTGCGCCTGGTTCTGCGGCTTCGCCTGGAACAGGGGCTGCTCCCTATCTTCGTCCTGGCGCTGTCCCTCCTTGTCTTTGCGCTTACGGGAGCCATAGGCGGTTCCGGCTTTCTTGCGGTCTATGTGGCCGGTATGGTCGCCGGCAATGCTCGCATGCGCTCCACAGGGATGCTGAAGCGCTTCCAGGATGGCGTGACATGGCTGGCGCAGATCATCATGTTCCTGGTGCTCGGCCTTTTTGCAACGCCATCCCAGTTCGCCGATATTCTGTTGCCAGCTCTTTTCATCGGCTTGTTCCTTATCTTCGTCGCCCGTCCAGTTGCGGTGGCGCTCTGCCTTGCGCCCTTTCGTTTCACCAAAGCGGAGACGGCCTTCATTTCCTGGGTAGGTCTGCGCGGAGCTGTTTCCATCCTGCTTGCACTCCTGCCGATCTTGCAGGAAGTCGAGAACGGGCGGGCCATCTTCAACATCGTCTTTATAGTGGTGCTAGTATCGCTGGTCCTCCAGGGCTGGAGCATCGGCCCGGTTGCGCGCCGGCTCGGCATGATCCTGCCACCGCGCATCGGCCCTGTGGACAAGGTGGAATTGGAACTGCCGGGTTCGGCCCATCATGAGCTCCTCGCCTACCGCGTCGTGGCGGGAAGTCCTGTCGAGCGCGGCGAGCGCATTCCGCGCTGGGCACGCCCGTCTCTCGTGGTGCGCGACGGCCGTTCGATGGCGTATCAATATGCAGGCCGGCTGATGGCCGGCGACCGCGTGTATATTTTTGTGCCGGACCGCTATCCGCGACTTCTCGATCGCCTCTTCGCAAGCCCCACCGATGTCGATCCAGAGGACGCCGATTTCTTCGGCGCTTTCGCGGTGGATCCGAAAAGGCCGATGGCCGATATCGAGGCAGCTTATGCATTGGGGCTGAGTGAGGAAGACCAGGCGCTTCTTATCAGCGATTTCGTGCGCATGCGCTTGGGCGGGCGCGCGGAATATGGTGACCGGGTGCCGCTCGGTAGTGTGGAACTCATCGTGCGCGACGTTGATGAAAATGGCCATATCACCTCCATCGGCCTCTCCGTCGATCCGCCGCTGCGGCCGCCTCAGGTGCCGGTTTTCATTAGTGCCGGTGAGGCGCTGAGCCGCCTTTGGGGCTTTTTTCAGCGCCGCCGAAAACCGGGTCGTTCGGCCACGAAAGCAGAGGAAGGCATTCAGGAGTAAATCCCGCCTTGCGCGATGCCGGGCGGGCTGTATTTTCCCGCGCGTTGCCAGTTCGAGGAGAGCAAGTCATGGCCGGTTTCAAGACATTGGACGATTTGAAGGATGTAGCGGGAAAGCGTGTGCTTCTGCGCGTGGACTTGAATGTGCCGGTAAAGGATGGGGAGGTTACGGACACGACCCGCATCGAACGTGTTGCGCCTACCATCACGGAGCTTTCCGACAAGGGTGCCAAGGTTATCTTGCTTGCCCATTTCGGTCGGCCCAAGGGCAAGCCGGATGCAGAGGCTTCTCTACAGCCGATTGCACATGCGGTGGAAGCAGTCCTCGATCGGCGCGTCCACTTCGCATCCAGCTGCATAGGCGAACCGGCGAAGAAGGCCGTGGACGAAATGACGGGCGGGGACATCCTGCTTTTGGAAAACACCCGCTTTCACGCGGGCGAGGAAAAGAACGACCCGGAATTTACGAAGGCGCTCGCGGCGAATGGCGACATCTATGTCAACGATGCCTTTTCTGCCGCCCATCGCGCGCATGCCTCGACGGAAGGGCTGGCGCATCTCCTGCCCGCTTATGCGGGACGCACCATGCAGGCGGAGCTCGAAGCTCTCCAGCGCGGTCTTGGGGATCCGAAACGCCCCGTGGTGGCGATCGTCGGCGGCGCGAAAGTCTCCACCAAAATCGATCTGCTTACCAATCTCGTGAAGAAGGTCGACTGTCTCGTTATCGGAGGCGGGATGGCCAACACCTTCCTTGCAGCGCGCGGTACTTCCGTCGGCAAGTCGTTATGCGAGCACGATCTTAGGGAAACAGCCAAACAGATCATGATCGATGCGGCTGAGGCCGGCTGTGCGATCATCCTGCCAGTCGACGCGGTGGTGGCACGGAAATTCGAAGCTGGGGCGGAAACCGAGACGGTCGACATCGATGCCGTGCCGGAAGATGCTATGATCCTCGATGTCGGGCCGAAGTCGGTCGAAAAGGTGAAAGAGTGGCTGGACCGGGCCGACACGCTGGTTTGGAATGGGCCTCTCGGCGCTTTCGAGCTTTCGCCTTTCGACAAGGCTACCATGGAGGTAGCAAAGTATGCCGCCCGGCGAACCCGTGAGAGCCTCCTGGTTTCGGTCGCAGGCGGCGGCGATACGGTAGCAGCACTCAACCAGGCGGATGTGTCTGATGACTTCAGCTATGTCTCGACCGCCGGTGGCGCTTTCCTTGAGTGGATGGAAGGCAAGGACCTTCCGGGCGTTGCAGCGCTTCAGAAGTGAGTCGTTGCGCCGGGGAAATAATTCTTTACATTTCAATCGATTAGGGAGCTTTGTCCGGCATTCCGTTTTTTTGAGCCATCTGATATTCGGCATGTGTTCACACAGGAGGCAAGAATGAGCGAGAGGCTGGAAGATATAGCGGCCCGGATGGTGGCCGACGGCAAAGGGATTCTCGCGGCGGACGAAAGCAGCGGCACGATCAAGAAGCGCTTCGACTCGATCGGCCTCGAATCGACCGCAGACAACCGCCGCGACTATCGCGAGATGTTGTTTCGCGCCGACGAGGCCATGCGGAACTCCATTTCGGGCGTTATTCTCTACGATGAGACCCTGCGCCAGCAGGCGAAGGACGGAACGCCCCTCGTGGAGATCATCAGCCGTTCCGGCGCGGTGCCGGGGATTAAAGTGGATGCAGGCGCCAAGCCGCTGGCAGGCTTCCCGGGCGAGACCATTACGGAGGGCCTCGATGGTCTGCGCGAGCGCCTGAAGGAATATTACGAACTTGGCGCACGCTTCGCAAAGTGGCGCGGCGTGATCGCTGTTTCCGACGATCTTCCGACCTGGGGTTCGGTGAAGCAGAACGCGCAAGCGCTGGCTCGCTACGCCGCCCTTTGCCAGGAAGCCGGGATTGTACCGATCGTGGAGCCGGAAGTGCTGATGGACGGCACGCCCGCAACCCACTCCATCGATCGGTGCTACGAGGTTACCGAGTGGGTGCTGAAGACGGTCTTCACCGAGCTGTTCGATGCCCGTGTCGCGCTCGAAGGCATGGTGTTGAAGCCGAATATGGTCATTGACGGCAAGAACGCGCGCAAGGCGTCACGGGAGGAGGTGGCTGAAAAGACCGTTCGCTGCCTCAAGGCGACCGTTCCTGCGGCGGTGCCGGGAATCGCCTTCCTCTCAGGCGGCCAGTCCGACGAAGAGGCGACGGCGCATCTCTCTCTCATGAATGCATCCCACTCGATGCCATGGAAGCTGACCTTCTCTTACGGGCGTGCTCTGCAGGCCGCGGCACTCAAGGCTTGGGGCGGCAAAAGCGAGAATGTCGCTGCTGGCCAGCGCGCCTTTGCGCACCGCGCGCGTATGAATGCTCTCGCCGCTCGAGGTGACTGGAAGCAAGAGCTGGAAATGGCTGCTTAAAGGTCGCGGCAGGCGGTTGGGCAGCCCACCGCCTGCCTAGCCACGGAGATGGCTCAAGCCAACCGTTGCCGCCATCGCGGCGAGCGCGATTATCGCGAGTTTCCAAAAATCGCGACGATGTCTTAGGCCGGGCAGCCCTAGCGGCCGGATGATGTGCAGGATCATGGCGGCCACGATCAACAGTGATAGAATCTTGGTCATTTGCGGGCCGGCAGATAGAGATCACGAGGTTTGATCCTATTTCCAGCGCCCTGTCAAAGAGCGTTGTTCTCTCGTAAGTCGGATTGCCCGGATCGGCTCGCCCAAAAAAGGCACTCTTGATGTTGCCGCGGACATGAGAGCGCCGTTGCCCTAAAGGAATGCTTGACCGGGCGTCGCGGCAAGACCAGTTTTCTCGGCAAGGTTAAGGAGTGGTGCCATGGCTCTGGACGGGAAAACGGCGGTTGTCACAGGCGGGGCCGGCGGGATCGGCTATGCCGTTGCGGAGCGGTTTTTGCGAGAAGGCATGCGCGTCGTAATCGCCGATATTGACGGAGAAAAGGGCACCCGTGCACTGAAGAGCCTTGAGAAACTGGGCGAAGCCTGGTTTGCCAAGGCGGACGTCGGGAGGAGCCTCGATGTCCATAATCTGATTGCTTTCACCATTGATGCGTTGGGGGACATTGATGTCCTCGTGAATAATGCCGGGATCGCTCACGGCGCAGACTTCCTCGATCTGAGGGAGGAGGATTTCGATCGCGTTTTGCGCGTGAACCTCAAGGGCGCTTTTCTCGTCGGACAGGCTGCGGCCCGATTTATGGTCGAGAAGGTGCAAAATGGCGGGCCGGCCGGGGCAATCATCAACATGTCCTCCGTCAACGCGGTTTTCGCAATCGCCGATCAGGTGCCCTATTCGGTCTCGAAGGGCGGCGTGAACCAGCTCACCAAGGTGATGGCGCTCGCGCTTGCGCCACATGGCATACGGGTCAATGCGATCGGACCCGGCTCCATCATGACCGACATGCTTACGAGCGTTAATGATGATCCAGATGCTCGGGAACGCATTCTCTCGAGAACTCCGCTTGGCCGCATTGGTGATCCTCAAGAGATCGCATCTATCGCCGCATTCCTGGCCTCCGACGAAGCCAGCTATATCACTGGCCAGACAATCTATGCCGACGGCGGACGCTTGCCGCTAAATTACACCGTCTCCGTTCGGTCCGAGGATTAAGCCTTCGCCGCCAAAGCCTCCTGACAAAACGCTGTCATTACGGACCTGAGATAATCCTCCGCGATGAGTGATGGAGGATAGAGCTATGGTTGTTGCGAGAAATTCGATCACGCGGACGCTGGAGCGCTGGACGGAAACCTACCGGCAGCGCAAACGCCGCAGGTTTGGGGAGCGGATAATGAACGAACTGCCTCCCAACCTGCAGCGGGACATCGGCTGGACACCGGGGTGGCCGATGCGTCGCGGCTGATATGAAGAAACGGCTTTCGTAGCGGCAGCGCCAGGCACTTCGCAGCCGCTGTTCGGAAACCTACTGGCCCGAGCGGCTTCGCCGCTTTCAACGGAGCCGCCGCTCCTGACGCAATGCTGTCAGGAGCGCTGTGCGATCATCTTTGAAAATGAGGGAATCTCCAATGTCATCTTTCCTGCCTAATGATGCAGCCGTATGGTTCGAAATACCCGTGACGGATATGGAACGCGCCCGACGCTTTTACGGGGCCGTGTTGCAGAACGACCTTGCTGACATGGAAGGCGGACCCAATCCCATGGCGCGCTTCGCAGCGCGTGACGAGGACTCTGTTGCCGGCCATCTATATCCCGGCAAGCCTGCTCCGGAAGGGACGGGGCCGACCATCCATCTGGCGGTTGCGGCTCCACTGGAGGAATCCATGGAGCGTGTGGCCGCCAATGGCGGTAGGGTGGTATCACCCATCATCCCTATTCCTGCCGGACGGTTCGTGTATTGTCTCGATCCTGACGGCAACAGCTTTGGGCTCTTTACTTGAGGAGCAGCCTATATGCGGCGCGCCGACCGTCTTTTTCAGATCGTCCAGCATTTGCGTGGCGGCAGGTTGGTGACAGCGCGCATTCTTTCGGAGCGGCTCGAAGTTTCCGAACGCACGATCTATCGCGACATCGCAGACCTGCAATCGACAGGCGTGCCGATCGACGGCGAGGCTGGTGTTGGCTATCTGATGCGCGAAGGCTTCGAGCTACCGCCACTGATGTTCACGCGTGATGAGATCGTTGCTCTCGTAGCCGGCGCCCGCATGGTGCGCGCGTTTGGCGGCGCGGCGATGGCTCGCGCTGCTGAAGAGGCGCTGATCAAAATTGGCACCGTATTGCCGCAAAATGAGCGTGATCGGATCTCGCGCACGGAAATCCACACCCCCAGTTGGGGAATCAGCGAGGCGGAACGCCAGGCTATCGACGTGATGGAACGAGCCGTGGAGCAGCGCCGCGCGCTTTCGCTCGATTACCGCGATGAGGTGGGCCAGGTTACCCAGCGCGATGTGCGCCCGCTGGGGCTCTGGTTCTGGGGAAAGGTCTGGACGCTTGTCGCCTGGTGCGAGCTGCGCGATGATTTCCGCACCTTCCGCCTTGATCGTATTGTCGCGATGAGGGACGCCGGCCGTGGGTTCAAGCCTGAGCGAGGCAAGCAACTGGCCGATTTTTACCGCCGCATGGAAATGCACGAGATCGGCGGCAATGGGCACGGGTAGGCTGCAACGCCCAAGGAAAAGGGCTGCCCTTTCGGACAGCCCCGTGCATTCCATTCCTTGACGCGGCCAGCGGCTTGAGCAATCACGCCGCGCCGCGCGTCATGCGCTTCAACCGAGAGGCTGCTCCCGGAAAAGGCAATCCGCCGAGGCCACGCTGGAATTGAAATCACTCGACATCGGATCACCTCCTTTCATGTTGTTGCAGTTGCGCCCAATGTGGATGGCGGCAAAAGAATGTGCAAGGGGCCGGGACGTGAAATTTGACTAGCCGCCTGCGCTAGGCTTCCACCGTTCTCTTGTTTTGCCGGTTCTCGACGAGATCTTCTACCACAGCCGGATCGGCGAGCGTCGAGGTGTCGCCCAGAGCGCCGAAATCGTCTTCGGCAATCTTGCGCAGGATGCGGCGCATGATCTTGCCGGAGCGCGTCTTGGGCAGGCCGGGCGCAAACTGAATCTTGTCCGGGGTGGCGATGGGTCCGATCTCACGACGCACGTGTTCGACCAGCTCTTTCTTGAGCGCGTCGGACCCCTTCTCGCCTGCCATCAGCGTGACATAGCAGTAGATGCCCTGCCCCTTGATGTCATGCGGATAGCCCACGACCGCCGCCTCTGATACTTTCTGATGTGAGACAAGGGCCGATTCCACCTCGGCTGTCCCCAGCCTGTGGCCGGAGACGTTGAGAACGTCGTCGACTCGGCCGGTGATCCAGTAGTACCCGTCCTCATCGCGCCGGCAGCCGTCTCCCGTAAAGTATTTCCCCTTATAGGTGGAAAAATAGGTCTGCACGAAGCGCTCATGATCGCCATAGACCGTGCGCATCTGCCCCGGCCAGGATTCGGCGATACAGAGATTGCCGGAACCGGCACCTTCGATCGGCTTCCCGTCGCCGTCGACAAGCTGCGGCTGGACGCCGAAAAAGGGAAGCGTCGCGGAGCCTGCTTTGAGGTCGATCGCTCCCGGCAACGGCGTGATCATTATGCCGCCCGTTTCGGTTTGCCACCAGGTGTCCACTACAGGAGAGCGTTTCTCCCCCACCACGTTGTAATACCATTCCCAGGCTTCCGGATTGATCGGCTCTCCAACGGAGCCGAGCAAGCGCAAGGATTTGCGCGACGTTCTGGTGACGAAATGATCGCCCGCGCCCATGAGTGCGCGGATTGCGGTCGGCGCGGTGTAAAAGATGTTGACCTGGTGCTTGTCCACCACCTCCCATAAGCGGGAAGCATCCGGATAGTTCGGCACACCCTCGAACATCAGTGTCGTGGCACCGTTGGCGAGCGGACCGTAGACGATATAGCTATGGCCGGTCACCCAGCCCACATCGGCCGTGCACCAATAGATGTCGCCATCCTGATAGTCGAACACGTATTGGTGCGTCATGGACGCAAAGACGAGGTACCCGCCCGTCGTGTGGAGCACGCCTTTGGGTTTTCCCGTGGAGCCCGAAGTGTAGAGAATGAAGAGCGGGTCTTCAGCATTCATCGGTTCTGGCTTGCACTGGGTCTTCGCGTCGCGAATTTCCTCATGGTACCAGAGGTCGCGGCCTTCGACCCAATTGATCTTCCCGCCCGTGCGCCGCACCACCAGCACGTGGCGCACCTTGGCGCCTGCCTTCTCGGCGATGGCGATCGCCTTGTCCGTGTTTTCCTTGAGCGGGATCGTCTTGCCGCCGCGCAGGCCCTGATCCGCGGTGATGACGAAATCCGATTTGCCGTCCTCAATGCGGCCGGCAAGCGAATCGGGCGAGAAGCCGCCGAAGACGACCGAGTGGACTGCGCCGATGCGTGCGCAGGCGAGCATGGCATAGGCTGCCTCCGGGATCATCGGCATATAGATGGTCACGCGGTCACCCTTCTTGACGCCGCGCTCCTTCAGCACATTGGCAAGCCGGCAGACATGCTCATGAAGCTGCCGATAGGTGATCTTCCGGTCGTCGTACGGGTTATCGCCTTCCCAGATGATGGCCACCTGGTCTCCGCGTTTCTTCAGGTGCCGATCTATACAATTATGAGCGACATTGGTGAGGCCATCCTCGAACCATTTGATCGACACCTTGCCCCCGAAGGAAGCGTTCTTCACCTTTGTGTAAGGCTTGAACCAGTCGATACGCTTGCCGTGCTTGCCCCAGAACTTATCTGGATCCTTGATGCTGTCCCGGTACCACTTCCTATAGGTTTCGCCGTCGATCTGCGCGCGCTTCTTCCACGCCGCTTTCACACGGTGAATATGCACATCGGACATCTGTTTCCTCCGGTAAGGTCCTCGGACCACAGCTTCGTCCTGATTGGACGCCGCGCCTCCTCGTTTCGTCGGGCGCATTATTACCATACTGCGTGAGAGGGCAATATTCGTCGATTTGACAGGATTGTTGCGCTTCCGCAGTGCAGAACGCCTAGTAGCACTCTAGTGCACGTGCTGCTAACATGCTGAAATGCAAGGAACATTTGGTTTCGTGAAGCATTTTTCCACTGGACGGTCAATCCGTCACGATACACACTTGAGACGTAACTGCATTTGAAAGGAAAGAAATGCGGAACACACGCGAGACCGAATTGATGCTGGAAGGCTACGGCCTGACAACCGCGAAGTTTCTGTATCACCTTCCCGATCATCCACATCTGCTCCAGATGTTCGTCTGGCAGCACTATGATGTGGCTCCCAAATTTCCCGCACTGCACCGGTTTATCTCGTTCTGGCGCGATACGCTTGACGGGCCGTTACACTCGGTAATCTACACGCACCGCCAGCTTATCTCTCCGACGGAATGGCGCAATGTCACAGGCGAGTTAGTGCTGCAATAACGTCTCTCAACGGCCGGGTTCATCGGTTTCGCTGGGCTACGAAGCGTGCGGCGTGGCGCAGCACGGTCGCTCTTTCTCCATAGGGCTCAAGCAGACCTTCCGCCTGTGCCACCAAGCCTACAAGCTGCGCGCGTACCCACTCCTCACCGTGCAGGGCAGCGAGAGTGGCCTTGCCGGCTGCGGCGTCCTTCCCGGTCGCCTTGCCCACGGCATCGGCACTTGCCGTAAGGTCCAGCAGATCGTCCGCCAGCTGAAATGCGAGACCGATCGCCGCGCCGAAAGAGGATATCCGCTCGCGATCGGCGCTGCTGGCATCAGCAACAATTGCACCCGCTTCGCAAGCGAACCGAAACAGCGCTCCCGTCTTCATGGCCTGGAGCTGCACAATCCCGACTTCGTCGGGCGGGACCTTCTCGGCCAGCAGATCAAGCGCCTGCCCGCCTGCCATGCCGCCCATGCCCGCCGCTCTGGCCAATTTCACCACCAGATCCGCCCTTATTTCCGGCCGAAGATCCGTTTCCGCGTCGGCGATGATGTCAAAGGCGTATGTGAGCAGACTGTCACCCGCGAGGATGGCCGTTGCTTCATCGAAGGCGCGGTGCACGGTGGGCTGGCCCCGGCGGAGGTCATCATCGTCCATCGCCGGCAGGTCGTCATGAATCAATGAATAGCAGTGCACGCATTCAAGCGCTGCCGCGACACGCAGGGCGGCCATTCCCTGTGCTTCGAAGAGCGCCGCGCTTTCCAGTACAAGGAATGGCCGGAGCCGCTTGCCCCCGTTCAGCACGCCATGGCGCATCGCCGCCAACAAGTGGCTGGGACGCAGAATTTCCCCCTCGCGCACGCGCTCGTCAAGGAGGTGGCGCAGAAGGTCCTCGACCGATTGCGCGTTCAAGGCCAGCAGGCTTTCGAAGGTGGGGATTGTCATCTCTTCCATTCCGGAGCGATGACCGCATTCTGCGAGGCGGTCAAGATGCTCCGGGTTGTTTATAGTTGCCAGTGGAATGGGCTGCCGGTATGCCGGAACGAAGAAAATGCAGGAGCACGGCTTGGAGGCACCGGCAGTGGAAGCGGAAAGGCGGCCTGGCCCAGTCCGGCGGCGCCGGCGGTCAGGGTTGGCGGGGCGCTTTGCGAACCGGCTCGTCCGCGCGGCGATTCTTGTCGCTATTGTCCCGCTGGTTCTCACGCTTATTTATTGTCTGCCGTTTGTGCACCCCGTTTCCACTTTGATGCTGGCCGATCTTGCGACGCTTCGCGGCTATGAGCGGCAATGGACACCGCTCGAGGAGGCGGGCAGGAACGTCATCCATTCTGTAATGATGTCGGAAGACGGGCAGTTTTGCAGCCACCGGGGCATCGATTTGGGCGAACTGAAAGCAGCCATCAATGAAGCTCTTTCGGGCGAAAGAACTCGCGGCGCCTCTACAATCCCCATGCAGACGGTGAAAAACCTCTATCTTTGGCCCGGCCGATCGTTTCTGCGAAAGGCGATCGAGGCTCCCCTTGCCATTTACCTCGACGCCGTTATGCCCAAACACAGGATCATGGAAATTTACCTCAACATCGCCGAGTGGGGGCCGGGCATCTATGGAGTGGAGGCGGCAGCGCAACATTATTTCGGCCGCCCGTCCAGGGATCTGTCAAGGCGTGAGGCAGCTCTTCTGGCCGTAACGCTGCCAAACCCGAGCGAGCGCAATCCCGCCCAGCCCTCAGCCGCTTTGAGGCGGCTTGCTTCCGTCGTCGAGGCTCGCGCGCAGCGGGCCGGCGGCTATGTCGGATGTCTTGGCTCAACCTGATGGTCAAGCGCGGAGCGTCCATAGGCCTTTTCGGCATTTTTGGCCGGTCGGAGGATATGCGTCGGCTGGACGAGGCGTTGCGGCGGTCAGGCATTCATCCGGGCAGTGTGCCGGAAGGCGTCAAACTCGCTACCGTTAGCCTAATGGCCAAGAACGGCACCGAGCCGCCGGCGGAAGCCTATCCATCCGTGGGCGACCTGATGGCTTTCTGCATGGTCGGCCGGGAAGAATTTGCCAGGCACAACGGCGAGGCTCGGCTGGAGAGCGCGATAAAACGGCTTGAACTGGCGCTGGAAGCGGGCGAGGGCCAGGATGCGGAGCTTATCCTGCTTATGTTTCATGCAAAGCTGCTGGATCGTGATCTCATCGATCGCTATGAGATCAGCGCGGAAAATGGATGACCGGGCGGGCTCGGCCAGCGCGAAAAATCGCCGCGCCCACTGGCCAAGACGCATATTCCCGTGTATAGGCGGGCCCCAATCGCAGGATTTGAGGCCGGTTGGCGGGGCTCTTTGCGGAGCCGCATTGGCCTTTGACCGACACCGGAGAGTACAATGGCTGTTCCTAAAAGAAAAACCTCGCCGTCCAAGCGCGGCATGCGTCGTTCGGCCGATGCGCTGAAAGCGCCGACCTATGTGGAAGATAAGAATTCCGGCGAGCTTCGCCGTCCGCACCACGTCGATCTCAAGACTGGGATGTATCGCGGCCGGCAGGTGCTGGAGCCGAAGGAAGCATAGACTTCAAATTCTCAGGCAACGACTTGGAAAGGACCGGCTTCGGCCGGTCTTTTCTGTTTCTAAAAGGCTATCTGACGAGTTTTGCCGCAACGGAATGGATGCGCGCCAGCATTGCTTCGAGATCGGCTGCAATTCGACGACGCAAATGCTCCGCGATCTCGGGAAATTCCTCCAATATGCGGCGAAATGAAGAACGGCTCAGGCGGATCACCCTGACGTCGGTTTGAGCAACGGCACTCGTCAGCCGCTCCGTTTCCGCGATGAGCGCAAACTCGCCTAGGATCGCGCCAGGTCCATGTGTGGAGATCAAGTCGCGGCGTTCTCCGTCCTGATGGAAAAGCGCCACCTCTCCCGACGAGATGATAAAGGCGCAGTCCGCCGGCGCTCCCTCCGAGTATAGCTTTCGACCAGCGCCGAGAGAGATCGTCTCGGCGCCAAAGGCCAGGAGGCGTAGCTGCTCGCGCGTGAAGCCCTCGAAGAGTCTCACGCCGGACAACACGCGGATGTCATCGTCCAGCGCCATGGCGGATTCGTCCCCGCGCCCGTTCCCTTGTTGTGATTTTCCCCACCCGCCGGCTCAGGGAACGAGCTTGTATCCGCCGCTTTCTGTCACAAGAATCTCGGCTTTGGAAGGATCACGTTCAATCTTTTGTCTCAAACGGTAGACGTGCGTCTCCAAAGTATGGGTCGTCACGCCCGAATTGTAGCCCCAAACCTCTTCGAGCAGGACATCCCGGGTGACCACTTTCTGCTCAGCGCGGTAGAGATATTTGATAATTGCCGCCTCCTTCTCGGTCAGGCGGATTTTGCTTCCGCGCTCGTCGATCAGAAGTTTCTGGCTCGGCTTGAAGGTATATGGGCCCACGGTGAAATTCGCATCCTCGCTCTGCTCGTGCTGGCGCATCTGCGCGCGAATACGCGCGAGCAGGACCGCGAATCGGAAAGGCTTCGTCACATAATCGTTGGCGCCCGCTTCCAGACCGAGAATGGTGTCGGAGTCGGTGTCCTGGGCCGTCAGCATGATGATTGGCGCACGATAGCCGCCTTTTCTCAGCAGCTTGACCGCCTCCCTTCCATCCATGTCCGGCAAGCCCACGTCCATAATGGTCAGATCCACCATGGAATTGCGGGTCGCCTGAATTCCCTTGGTAGCGTTCGGCTCCGCGAGGAGATCAAACTCCTCATAAAGAGCAAGCTGCTCCACCAGCGTGGCGCGCAGGTCGTCGTCGTCATCGACTATCAGGATGGTGCGTGGCGTCATGTTCGATCCGTCACTCGTTTCGCCAGATGGCGTTGACCAGCCCCCGCTTGGCAGAACGTTCGTTTATGCGCAATAAGCCTACTATGAAAGCCCGTTGCGATTCTTTGTTCAACAAATCAATTATACGCCAGAAACGGCGTAAAGGCACGTGCACCTCCCGTAAAGCTGCCCAAACATCTATTTTGGCTGTTCGGCCACATCCTCGAAACCGGACCCGAGGACTTCTTTCGATCGACGCTTTTGTTTTTCCTTGTGCACTTGGACGCTCTGGGATCAGTGTATTCAAGCGTGAAGGAGACGGCGCTACACCTGGCTTCGTCATGCATCCACTTGGCATCTATTTTAGACGTGACCGCCGGCGAGGCGGAATCGGCCCTGCCCGCCTGCCCGTCTTATCCATCCGATCCGATCTCGGATGGTGCGATGCGCCGGGTGATGCGAACTACAATCGCCCGGTCCGCCTGCCCTTTCCCAAAAGTCATGAGAGAATGGAGCGGGAAGACGCCCTCTATGATATTTGCGTGGTGCTGGACTGGAACATCAAGTCGCGCAAGCGCGGCGCTGGCAGCGCAATTTTTCTGCATATTGCGCATCCCGAAATGAAGCCTACGGAGGGTTGCATCGCCGTTGCGCCGCAAACGATGAGACGCATTTTACCCAGGCTTTCCAGGAAAACGCGGATTCGCGTGCTCTCCTGACCCATGGCGGGTCACGCTTGTCATGATAAATTCACCTTTTTAAGAAAGACCGAATCGCCGCTGCTTTCGCGGCGACAATCTTCTCCTGTTTCATGTTAAAGCAGATTTCAAAAAAGGGAGTTTCCGATGAGCGTCCAACCGAACGCGGCAAAGCTAGCGCACAAAGCCAGCGAGGTTGAGCTTTTAAGGGAAATCCTGACTGCACGTGCTTCTGAGGAGGACCTTGCGTCCTACAAGGCTGCCGAGCTTGATCGCGCTGCGGCGCTCGCGCTTGCTGCATTAAATCAGCACAGGCCCGGTGAGAGTGTCGTCGTCGTGGAGCCCAATCCCGGCATCGAGCGGGAGGGCCGCGCTGTCACCGTGGTAACGGTGGTGAACGACAACATGCCGTTCCTTTTCGATTCCGTCATGGGTGAAATCACCGATGACGCGCCAGAACCCACTCTTGTGACGCATCCAGTGTTCTTCGTGCAGCATGGAAAGGAGGGCGTAACCCAGGTCCTGGGTGAAGCCGCTCAGAAACCGGCTCGCGATGCAAGCAAAGTGAGCCTCATCCAGGTTCACCTGCCACGCTTGTCAGCCGATGCATGCGAGCGCCTGGAAGAGCGTCTTAGCCGTACTCTAGCCCAGGTTCGCGCTGCCGTAGCCGATTGGAAGCCGATGCTGGCGCGCCTTGACCAGGAGGTGACGCGGCTTCGATACACAGCCGTGCCGCTCGAAAAGAACGAGGTGCACGAGGCAATCGCGTTCCTCGAGTGGCTGCGCGACGACAACTTCATCTTTTTAGGGATGCGCGAGTTCAACTACAGAGGTGGGGAGAAGGAAGGCACGCTGGAGCGCTCCGACAAAAAGGGCCTCGGTATCCTCGCCGATCCGGAAGTTCGCGTTCTGCGACGTGGGGATGATGTGGTCGCGACCACGCCCGAGATCCGCGCCTTCCTGCATGGTCCGGAGCCGCTGATCGTAACCAAGGCGAATGCAAAATCCGTCGTGCACCGTCGCGCCTATCTCGACTATATCGGCATTAAAACGTTTGACGATGACGGAAAGCTCTCGGGAGAGCTGCGCATCGTGGGCCTCTTTGCCTCGACGGCGTACACCAGTTCAGTACTGAAAATTCCATATCTGCGCTCCAAGGCACAGGCCGTCATTGCGCGTTCTGGTTTCGCCCCGACCGACCATTCGGGCAAGGCGCTCATCAATGTGCTGGAGTCCTTTCCGCGCGACGAATTGTTTCAGATCGGCGTTTCGAGGCTGCGCAAGCACGCGGAGGCAATCCTGGCGCTTGGCGAACGGCCACGCGTGCGGGTTCTCTATCGAATAGATCAGTTCGATCGGTTCGTCTCCGTTTTGGTTTTTGTGCCTCGTGACCGCTACGATTCTCTCGTTCGGGAGCGAATCGGTGCTTATCTGAAAACCGCCTTCGAGGGACGCCTTTCCGCTTTTTATCCCTCATTCCCCGAAGGCTCGCTGGCACGCGTTCACTTCATCATCGGGCGATCTGGCGGAAAGACGCCGCGTATCGCTGCGGAGGAGCTGGAATCGGCCGTTCGCGCTATCGTGCGCACCTGGGATGACGCGCTGCGCGATGCGGTTGAAGACGAAGGCGCAGACGACAATATCGCCGAGATTGCTGCGCGTTTTCCGGAGGATTACCGCAACAGTTTTGCGCCCCCAACGGCGCTTTCCGATGCAAAACACGTTTCAGAACTGTCGGCCGAACATCCGATAGCCATAGATTTTCACCGGCGTTCGGAGCAGCGCGAAAATCAAGCTGCCCTGAAAATCTATCATTTTGGCTCGCCGGTTGCGCTTAGCAGGCGCGTGCCGCTGCTTGAAAATATGGGTTTCCGTGTCATCAGCGAGCGTACCTTCGATCTGGGCAAAACCGGCGGGAAGCACGTCTTTCTCCATGACATGGAGCTCGAGAGTGCTTTCGGTGAGGCCATCGATCTGTCGGATGACGGCGCTTTGTTCGATGAGGTTTTCCTCGCGGTCTGGGGCGGGGAACAGGACAATGACCGCCTGAACGCGCTTACCCAGCAGGCCCGGCTGGGAGCGGCGCAGATCGGGGTGCTGCGAGCCTATAGCCGCTATCTGCACCAGGTTGGCATTTCCCAAAGCCAGGGCTTCATTGCCGATACGCTGAACCGCTACCCCGCGATAGCAGGAAAGCTCTTCGCCCTTTTCGTCGAGCGTTTTGATCCCCGGCGCGCCTTCGGCGAAAATGCGGAAGTGAATGCACGAGGTATCGAGCAGGAGATCGGGGACGCATTGGAAGCCGTGCCCAGCCTCGACGATGACATGATCATTCGCCGTTTCCTAAACCTCGTCAGATCGACGCTGCGAACGAATTATTTTGCCGAGAGCGGTCGCCGGGCGCTCGCCTTTAAATTCGATTCTCGACTGGTCCAAGGGCTGCCGCAGCCGCGTCCCTGGCGCGAGATCTTCGTCTACGGCCCCGAAGTCGAAGGCGTGCATCTGCGCTTTGGCCCTGTGGCGCGCGGCGGTCTTCGCTGGTCCGACCGTGCGCAGGACTACCGCACGGAAGTGCTGGGTCTGGTAAAGGCGCAGCAGGTCAAGAACAGCGTTATCGTGCCCGTTGGAGCGAAGGGCGGCTTCTACCCACGCCGCCTGCCGGCGGGCGGTGACCGCCAACAGGTCTTCGAAGCAGGCCGCCAGGCCTATATAAACTTTGTCTCCACGCTTCTCTCGATCACGGACAATCTCCGCGGTGACGAGATTGTGCCGCCTGAGAACGTCGCGTGTCACGATGGGGCCGATCCCTATTTCGTTGTGGCGGCCGACAAGGGCACAGCAACCTTTTCCGATACGGCCAATGAGATCAGCCAGGCTCATGATTTCTGGCTGGACGATGCCTTCGCTTCGGGGGGCTCCGCCGGCTATGACCACAAGAAGATGGGCATCACCGCGCGCGGCGCCTGGGAGGCCGTGAAGCGGCACTTCCGCGAGATGAATCGCGATATTCAGACAGAGCCCTTCACCGTTGTCGGCGTCGGCGACATGTCCGGCGACGTCTTCGGCAATGGCATGCTGCTCTCCCCCTGCATCAGGCTGGTGGCGGCCTTCGACCATCGCGATATCTTTATCGATCCCGATCCGGATCCGGCGGTGTCATTTGCCGAGCGTAGACGCCTGTTTGAGCTGTCGCGCTCCAGCTGGCAAGATTACGACAAATCGAAGCTGTCAAACGGCGGCATGATCATCCCGCGTTCACAGAAGCGGATCACGCTCAGTGCCGAAGCGGCAAAGGCCATCGGTATGTCCGGTCAGACCGGGTCACCGGCGGAGATCATCGCTGCGATCCTCCGTGCACCTGTCGATCTTCTGTGGTTTGGCGGCATCGGCACCTATGTGCGTGCGTCCGACGAATCCAACCAGGAGGTCGGCGATCGCGCCAATGACGGGATTCGCGTCACTGCGAAAGAGGTCGGTGCAAGAGTTGTCGGCGAGGGCGCCAATCTCGGTATGACTCAGCGCGCGCGCATCGAGTTCAATCTCAGAGGCGGACGCTGCAATTCCGACGCGGTGGACAATTCGGGCGGGGTCAATTCCTCCGACCTGGAAGTGAATATCAAGATTGCCCTTGCGGGCGCCCTGCGGAACGGTACGCTTACCCGCCCCGATCGCAATGAGCTTCTTGCCGCCATGACGGATGAGGTCGCGGATCTCGTGCTGCAAAACAATTATATGCAGACCCTCGCTATTTCGCTTGTCGAGCGCCGTGGCCTTTCGGAGCTGCCGCATCAAGCGCGAATGATGACTGTCTTCGAAAGCCAAGGGCATCTCGACAGGGCAGTTGAATTTCTGCCAGGTCCAGAGGCCCTTGCGGAGCGGCAGAGCCGGGGCGAGCCGCTGACCCGGGCTGAAATCGGCGTGCTGCTTGCTTACGCAAAGATTGTGCTCTTCGATGAGCTGGTGGCCAGCCCGCTTCCGGACGAACGGCATTTCGAGGCTGATCTCTTTGCCTACTTCCCTGCCCGGATGCGCGAGAAATACGCAGCGGAAATTCGAGGCCATCGGCTGCGCCGTGAAATCATAGCGACGGAGCTGGCCAACGACATTATCGACCGTGGCGGGCCTGCCTTCGTGACCCGGCTGCAGGACATGACAGGCAGGCCAGCGCACGAAGTGGTCGAGGCCTATGCGGTGGTGCGCGACGGTTTTGACCTTCGCTCCGTCTTCCTGGCCATCGACGCACTGGACAACAAGATTTACGGACAGGTGCAGCTCACCCTTTATGAGCAGGTTTCACGGCTCATCCTCACGGCCACCGCATGGCAGCTAAAGAATGGCCTGGGGCAGGGCACGATCGATGATCGCATTCGACATCTCGTCGAAGCGCGGGCCAAGCTTGAGCCAGCTTTGCCGCCTCTCCTGCCGCCTTTTCGCGTGGAAGCCATTGCGGCCACCATCGCGAAGCATGAAGCGGCGGGTGTGCCCTCTCCTCTGGCGGAGCGGTTATCTCTCCTCGAAATATCCGCACTTCTACCCGATATCGTGCTTGCCGCCGACACGGCAAAAGTGGACTTGCCAAAAGCGGCGGGAGCGTTCTTCGCCGTTAGCGAGGCATTTCGCTTGAGCCGTATCGAATCCGCGGCCGCGTCTCTCTCGCCATCGGACTACTATGACGGGCTGGCGCTTGCTCGGGCGATGGACACCATCGATGCTGCTCGGCGCGGCATCACTATTGCTGCACTCTCAGGTTTCGGTGAGGCGGACGATGCCGCCGCCCGCTGGATCGAAGCCGGGGGCGAGCGTGTGGCACGAGTGCGCGAGCGGCTACAGGCGCTAACGGATGCGGGCGAAGCGAGCGTGGCCCGGCTCACCGTGGCCGCCGGTCTCCTGGCGGATCTCAGCGCATGAGCGCGGCGGGGGCGGGCCTGGGGGTGGAGCCGGAGACGACAGGCCGCCGCGGCATTTGGGGTTGGATTTTCTTCGATTGGGCTCAGCAGCCTTTCCACACGCTTATAATCACCTTCGTCTTCGGCCCATATTTCGCCTCAGCCGTGGCGCCGGACGCGGCGCGCGGGCAGGAGCTCTGGGGGCTTGCCACGGGCATAGGCGGCCTCATGGTCGCGATTTCCTCGCCCTTTCTGGGAGCGATTGCCGACGCCTCGGGCCCGCGCAAGCCTTGGATCCTTTTCTTTTCCATCCTTGGCTGCCTCGGCTGTGCGGGGCTTTGGTTCGCGACGCCTGGAATGGAGAGCCTCGCGCCCGTGCTCGTCCTTGTGGCGCTTGCCCTTTTCGGCGTGGAACTGGCCGCCGTCTTCAACAATGCCATGATGCCCGACCTCGTGCCCCGCTCCGAGCTCGGCCGTCTTTCCGGCTCCGCCTGGGGATTCGGTTATCTGGGCGGCATCGTCTCGCTCGTGCTTGTTCTGGGCTTCATGGCCGCTTCGCCGGAGACCGGGCGCACGCTGATCGGCCTTGAACCACTGTTCGGCCTTGATGCGGCGAGCAGGGAGGGCGACAGGGCGGTGGGGCCGCTCACAGCGCTCTGGTATGTCCTTTTCGCGCTGCCGATGTTTCTGTTCACGCCCGATCAGCCGCGGCGGCGCATGGCGGGAGTGGTGCGCCAGGGTCTTCGGCAGTTGGGCGCCACGTTCCGCCGGCTGCCGTCCGAGCGCAGCTATCTCGGCTTCCTCGCGTCTTCCATGTTCTATCGGGACGCGCTAAACGCGCTTTATATCTTCGGCGGCATTTATGCCGCCGGCGTTCTCGGCTGGTCCATCGTCGAGATCGGCCTTTTCGGCATCCTCGTGAATATGACCGGTGCGCTCGGCGCCTGGGCTGGCGGGCGGATGGACAAGGCGCGTGGCCCCAAGGCGGTGGTGGGCGTCTCCATCTTTAGCCTGTGCGCCTGCTGTCTGCTGGTGATCTCCATCACGCGGAGCGAGGTGATGTTCGTGCCGCTGGAAGACGCTGCAAGCCGGCTTCCCGATATCCTGTTCTTCGCCGCTGGCGCGATGATCGGCGCGGCGGGCGGCGCTGTCCAAGCGGCTTCCCGCACGCTGCTGGTGGACCAGGTGCCGCGCACGCAGGTGACCGAGGCCTTCGGCCTCTACGCCTTCTCCGGCAAGGCAACGGCCTTTATCGGACCTTTCAGCGTGGCGGCAGCGACGGCCTTCTTCTCTCAGCCGGAGTTCGCCCTCTCCTCCGTCGACGCGCAACGGCTTGGCGTCACGCCGGTGCTGGCGCTCTTCTTCTTAGGACTTGTTCTCCTGCCGCTTGTGAAGAACCAACGGGGAGCGCGGGCATGAAGCACGCGCCAAATGCGCGTCAGTGCCTGAAATGCCGCATGCCGGTGAAGACCATGGCGATGCCGTGCTCGTCGGCTGCCTTGATCACCTCGTCGTCGCGCATGGAACCACCCGGCTGAATAACCGCTGTGGCCCCCGCCTCCACGGCCGAGAGAAGGCCGTCGGCAAAGGGGAAGAATGCGTCCGAAGCCACCACAGAACCTTTCGTCAACGGCTGTCCGCCCGCGGCAGCAGCGGCATCTTCCGCCTTTCGCGCGGCGATGCGGGCGGAATCGACGCGGCTCATCTGGCCCGCACCGATGCCCACCGTGGCGAGGTCCCGCGCGTAGACTATAGCGTTCGACTTCACGTGCTTGGCGACGCGGAAGGCGAATTTCAGGTCTGCCATTTCCTTCTCGGACGGCGCACGCCTGGTGACCACGCGGAGATCGAGATCATTGATCACGCCATTGTCTCGCGTCTGTACGAGCAGCCCGCCCGCTACGGTCTTGGCCGAAAGCCCAGGCGCACGCGGGTCGGCTACGCCTTCCGTCAAGAGCAGGCGCAAGTTCTTCTTGGTGGCGATAATCGCCTGCGCTTCCTCCGTCGCGTCGGGCGCGATGATTACCTCGGTGAAAATTTTTGCGATTTCCTCGGCCGCCTCCGCATCCAGAATGCGATTGAGTGCAACAATGCCGCCGAAGGCGGAAACGGGATCACAGGCAAGTGCCTTGCGATAGGCTTCGGCCAGTGAGGTTCCCTCCGCCACGCCGCAGGGATTGGCGTGCTTGATAATGGCAACGGCCGCGACCTTTTTCGGGTCGAATTCGCAGACCAGCTCGAAGGCGGCGTCCGTGTCGTTGATGTTGTTGTAGGAAAGCTGCTTGCCCTGTACCTGGCGCGCGGTTGCAACACCCGGCCGCCGCTCGCCGGTCACGTAGAAGCCTGCCTGCTGGTGCGGATTCTCGCCATAGCGCATCACTTGAGCAAGTCTGCCGCCAAACGAGCGCCATTCCGGCTCAGCAATAGCAAGGGATTCTGCAAACCATTGCGAAATTGCCGCGTCATAGGCCGCGGTACGCGCATAGGCTTTGGCCGCCAGTTCCTGTCTCAGGCGGTAGGGGAGAGCGCCATCATTCTTTTCCAGGGCTTCCAATACTCGGGCATAATCTGCCGGATCGGTAACGACCGCCACATAGGCGTGGTTCTTGGCTGCAGCGCGCAACATGGCTGGGCCGCCGATGTCTATATTCTCCACCGTCGCCGCATAATCCCCTCCGCCGAAACGCACGTCTTCGAACGGATAGAGATTGATTACCACCAGATCGATTGGCTTGATGGCATGTGTTTCCATCGCGGATCGATGATCGGGGTCGTCACGGATGGCGAGGAGGCCGCCGTGCACGGCAGGATGAAGCGTTTTCACGCGTCCGTCCATGATCTCCGGAAATCCGGTGAGCTGAGAGACGTCCATCACGCCGATGCCGCTTCGCGCGAGCAGCGCCGCGGTGCCGCCGGTGGATGCAAGCGCAACTTCCCGGGCAGCCAGACTGCGGGCGAAATCGACAATGCCTGTCTTGTCAGAGACGGATATGAGCGCGCGCCGCACAGGAACGAGATCGGGCGCCGGAATATTCTTCGCGGAAACGGTCATGGCAATCCTCTTGGCAGACCGCTGCCTATCATAGGCCAGCTTCAAATCAAGTCACCGCGAGGCCGGGAGGTCAATTCCGCGAGAGAATGCTGTTCGTGCGCACGAGCTGCCAATGCACTTCCTGCATCTCGTTCGCCTTGAAATGCAGCACGATTTGGCGGCTGCGGCAGGCTCCGGCTATGGCGGCGAAGAAGATGGACTCCTCCACCACAGGCTCAACCCCCTTGCAGGAGAACACCCAGGTATCGGTGGCATCGCCAGCAAGGATCAGGAGTCCATTATCGTCCCGATATAGATCGATATCCGGGTGCAGGTGGAAGCGCACTGCCACCGCCGCCTTTCGCTCCAATTCGGCGCCATCGGGCCGGAAAAAGCGATCACTTCCGCGAACCACTGTTCCCTCATGCATCAGCGCCAGTTCACGCTCGTGAATGACGCCGAAGCGGGAGACATAACCGTCGTGGCTGGCCACAAAGCCGAGGGACCGATCGGTGTCGATGCGCCGGCAGGTCACTTTGCGAGGGCCGCCGACGAGCGGAGTGCCCACCCAATCGTCCCATCGTGCGGGAAGCGCGAAGCGGGCCTGGGAGGTATCGTCGATCGTAGCGGTCGAGTGGGCCGCCGTCGCCCGCGCCAGCGGCCGGAACGCCTCTACTCCGAAGCTGTCGATGCCGCAGTTGACGATAAACTGATGTTTTCCGGAGGAGAGCTCAAAGGAAAGGCAGCCCGCATGGGCAGCATTGGACAGCTCGACGGGTGGAGGGGCCGCGGTATCTGCAATCACCGTCGTGCTGCCCATGGAAAGACGCTCATAGCCCGAGTAAGGCGCATGGGAGAGCGGAGATCCGACCGTATCGTCATGCCGCAGAATTGCGTTCACGCGGTCGTGGATCGTGACCCCCATCCCGTTGAAACGCGCAAGGCTGCCGTCCTGGTGGCGGAAGAAGCGCAGAGCTGGCAGCATTCGTTCCACGGCGCCCACCAGCGCCTGGGGAGGCGGTTCCGCCTGGATGGCGTAGGTCTGCCTTAACGGCAGGAGATCGGCCAGGAGCTCGATGATCGCCCGCGGATTGCGCGATATGTGACCCCCATCCGGCAGGATCTGCCGATCGAGCTCGATGCTCAGATTACGCGTCGCCGTCCGCAATGTGGAGACGGAAGTGGGAAGGGAAAGGGCGGCGAAGGCAAGCGCTATGCGCGCGCGGAGCTTCTCCTCCCCGTCCGGCATTTCGGAGGTAATCGATCGCAAGTAGCGTACCTGAATGGCCAGCAGCTTAAGATACTGGCGGTAGGCGGCAAGGTCTGCTCCCTGCAGGACCACGGCTGAATGCTGAAGCCAGGAAATCACACGCCGGGCGGTAACTGCGGGCTGCCAGGCTACTCCGGAAATCCGGCGCCCGTACAACGCAATCCAGTCAGCTACGAGCGCCCGGGCATTGGCTGACGCGAGTTCTGTCTGGGCCGCATGAAGATGGCGCAGCCATCGGAAACCATGCAGGGCCTCCATCCACGCGATATTGGCCACATCCATGTGGAAAGGGGATTCCCCGCCGGTCTCGACCAGCTGGCCGGCAAAAAGGAAGCGGCCATGATAGATCTCGCGCGCAATCTCCGGATCGGCGATTCGCAGATCCGGAGGCGCGATCAGCAGCCGTTCGGGTGTTCGGCCCGTATAACGCCAACGATAAGCGGGACCCGCGCGCAATCTACAACGCAGGCGCCTCCACGCCTGACGCGCCGCAAGATCCCACAGGAGCGGACTGAAGCCGCCATCCATTCTCAAAGCATACCTCGATTGTTGCCCTCCCATTCCTCCCGCGAGGGACCCAGCAAGATTCTAGATGATTCAAGAGTTTGTGCGAAGGACAAATTCCTTCATAACCGCCTCAGACGTGCAGCGAAGAAGCCATCGATACCGTCGAGCTGGCTTTCTGTCCCGAAATGCGCGGGCGTCGTGCGTAAAAATCCTTCCGCCGTGACAAAATGCTCCGCCCCAGGCAATTCCTCCGGGAGGATCGGGTCGAGGGCGATTCCGGCCTGCTTGCCGAGAACATCCCTCACCAGCTCCTCACCTTCGGACGGGTCCAGAGAGCAGTTCGAGAAGACGACGATACCGCTTGGATGGATGAGCGTAAGCGCGCGCTCAAGCAATCGTCTTTGCAGGTCGGCAAGCTTTGCAATGTCTTCGGGTGTCTTGGTCCACGGCACGTCGGGATGGCGCCGCACCGTGCCCGTGGATGAGCAGGGTGCATCAAGCAGAACCGCATCAAATTTGCGCTCCGGCTCCCATGAGAGTGCGTCCGCCTGTACGATCTCGGCCGAAAGGCCCAACCGGTCGAGATTGGCCTTGAGCCGCTTCAAGCGGCTTGCCGAAATATCTACGGCGCTAACCCAGGCGCCTTCAAGCGCCAGTGCTGCCGTTTTGCCGCCGGGTGCTGCGCAGAGATCTGCGACGAACAGGCCCTCAACATCGCCCAGCAGCCGGGCAGGCAGGCTTGCCGCCGCATCCTGTACCCACCAGGCGCCTTCCGCGAAGCCCGGCAGTTCCGGTATCGGAGAGGGTAAGCGATCGAGCCGCACCGACCCATTGGGCAGCACGCGGCCGCCCAGCCGCTCCGCCCAAAGGGCGGGATCGGATTTCACCGTGAAATCGGTAGGAGCTTCGAGGTGGTGGGCCTTCAGGATCGCGTCGGTCTGATCATGGCCATAAACGGCCTCCAGCCGTTCGGCGAACCAGGCCGGTGCATCGCGGGTGTTTTCCAGTGCCTTCGGCAGTTCATGCTTGCGGCGGGCGAGGTTGCGCAGGACCGCATTCACGAGACCGGAAAAGCGCGCCGCACGCGGATCTGCCTTGGCCTGTGTCACCGCGAGGTCTACCGCGGCGCTATCCGGCACGTCGAGAAAAAGGATCTGCGCCGCACCGACATGCAGAATATGTGAAAGCGAGTGAGCATTGGGCGGCAGTGGCCGGTCGAGCCTCCTGCCGACAAGCTTCTCGATCGTACAGCGGTGACGCAGCGCGCTGATGAGGATGGCCCGTACGAGCGCCCGGTCCCGCTGCTCAAGGGAAAGATATTGGGGATGGCCATGCTCGTTGTCGGTGAGAGCGTCAAGCGGCGTGCGCGCGTCTATTACGGCAGCTAGGAGCTTCGCCGCCGTTCTTCGAGCATCGAGGCCGGGTTTATCTTCAATCGCGGGGCGAGCGGAAGCTGGCCTTTTTCGCCTCGGCTGAACGCCTTGGGCTTCGCCCCCGCTCACGACCAGGGGCCCTTGCGGGCACGACTTGCGGAGCGGCCCCAAGGCCCGTCGGCGCCGGGCTCATCCTCTCGCAGAGAAGCAGGCGGTGCATTGCCGAATTCGCCCGCCATGGCCTGAAGCGCGGCGATGCGGTTTTCCGTATTGGGATGCGTTGAGAAGAGATTATCCATGCGCTGACCCGATAGCGGGTTGATGATGAAAAGATGCGCCGTTGCTGGATTGCGTTCGGCATCGACATTGACGACGCGATGCGCGGCACGGGAGATCTTGGCCAGCGCAGAGGCAAGCCAGAGCGGCTGGCCGCAGATTTCCGCACCTCGGCGATCCGCGGCGTATTCGCGCGTGCGGCTGATCGCCATTTGCACAACCATGGCTGCCAGCGGCGCGACGATCATCGCGACAAGGATGCCGATAATGCCGAAAGGATTGTTGTTGTCACGGTTGCCGCCGAAAAAGAAGGCAAAGTTGCCAAGCATTGAAATCGCGCCGGCCAGCGTGGCGGTAATGGTCATGGTCAAGGTGTCGCGATTCTGTACGTGCGCCAACTCATGAGCCATAACTCCCGCCACTTCCTCAGGGGTGAGGCTATGAAGCAGGCCGGTGGTCGCGGCAACAGCTGCGTTCTGAGGATTGCGCCCGGTAGCAAAAGCGTTCGGCTGCGGATTGTCAATGACGTAGACGCGCGGCATCGGCAATCCTGCTCTTTGCGCAAGATCGCTTACAATGCGGTAGTATTCCGGTGCGCTGCGTTCGTCCACCTCGACAGCATGGTGCATCCTCAGCACCATCTTGTCCGCATTCCAGTAGCTGAACAGGTTCATGGCCGCGGCGATGACCAGCGCGATCATCATTCCGCCGCTGCCGCCGATGAGATAGCCGACGGCCATGAACAGCGCCGTCATGAACGCCAGAAGCATTGCCGTGCGAATCATATTCATCCGAGGACTCCGTAACTCACCAATCGCTCCCGAGTATGGCTTGAGCGATGCGTTTGCCTATATGATGGGAGCGAAACCTTTCATATTCAACAAGTGCCGCGCTGCTGCGAGAGGACAAGTCATTGAAAGAGGAATCGAGAGAAGAGGTCCCACCCCGTCGTGATCCCGCCACCCTGTCGCCGGCTGCCAAACGGGCTTTAGAGGAAGCGGAGGATCGGCGGAAACGCCGTGCCGCTCAGCAGGCCGACGCGCCGCGCGAGATCGGTGGGCGCGATGGGCCGGATCCGGCCCGTTATGGGGATTGGGAGGTGAAGGGAATCGCGACCGATTTCTGAGAAGGAATGGCAAGGGATGCTTGCTGGCCGGCGAGAATAGGAATATGATCCTATTCATGTGGACTCGCTTGTTTGCTCCCCTTGCAATCGCGTTCTTTGCCATCGATGTGCCGCCGCTCTTCGGGAGCGAGGTGATCCCCGGCCCGATCCACGCGGAGGTCGTCCGCGTTATCGATGGCGACACCTTCGTGGCGGAGGCGCATGTGTGGCCGGGGCAGAAGATTACGGTGAGCATCCGTATTCGAGGCGTGGATGCGCCTGAGATAAGGAGCCGTTGCAGCCTGGAAAAAGCGGCGGCGCTGAATGCACGCGACGAACTCGAAGCCTTGATAGGCGGCACGGTGGTCCATATCCGTAATATCAGCGGCGACAAGTATTTCGGGCGCGTACTCGCGGATGTGGCCACGGTACAGGGTGTGCCCGTGGGCGGTAGCCTTGTGAAACAGGCGCTGGCCAGGACCTATGACGGCGGCCAGCGCGTCAGCTACTGCGGCTGAACGACGTTATTCTTCGTCGTCCTCACGCTTGGAGCGCAGAGAGGAGAGCTTGGCGAAGACGGCGTCGGCGTCGAGTTCCTTCTCCTCAGGCTCGTCACGACGAGTATCCTCTACCGGCAGCTTTTCCGTTTCGGCGGCTGGCAGAAGCGTATCGCCAGCGGGCGAAGGCGGCGGGGCGTGGCGGGCCGCGCGGCTTACCTCCAGATCGAGGTCGATTTGGGAGCACAGGCCGAGCGTTACCGGGTCCATCGGCGTGAGATTGGCCGAATTCCAGTGTGTCCGGTTGCGGATTTGCTCGATGGTCGATTTGGTGGTGCCGACGAGGCGCGAGATTTGCGCGTCCTTGAGCTCCGGATGGTTACGCACAAGCCAGAGAATGGCGTTCGGCCGGTCCTGACGCTTGGACAGCGGCGTGTAGCGCGGCCCCTTGCGCTTGGTCTCGGGTACGCGAACCTTTGGCTCAGAAAGCTTCAAGCGGTAGTTCGTGTCAGCCTCGCCGCGGGCGATTTCCTCGCGCGTCAGCTGCCCGGTGATCACGGGGTCCATGCCCTTGATGCCCTGCGCCGCGTCGCCGTCGGCGATCGCACTCACTTCCAGCGGGTGAAGTTTGCAGAACTCGGCAATCTGGTCGAAGGTCAGCGCCGTGTTGTCCACCAGCCAGACGGCGGTTGCCTTCGGCATAAGAAGCGTGTTGGCCATCGCAAAATATCCTGTCTTCGCCCGCTTCCCTAGCGCGGGCGGTGGTTACTACCACCGATGTATGGGAATGGCGGTTATATAGTTCCATTCCGCCATCGAGGCAAGAAAACTTCGCAGTGCATTGAGCAAATCCGTCATCGGACTTTCATCGTTCCGTCACGACGCTGCAATCCTCGTCCTCCAATAGGCAGTATTCCAACCGATTGACGGAGATGGGGATGGGACGTCCTTCACTGCTTTACGCGCTTGCCGCAACGCTTTCGCTTTCGACTTCAATTCCCGCGTTCGCGCAGCAAGCTTTCAACCGCATTGCGACATTTCCGGTCGCCGAGAACCTGCCGGCCGACATGGACCCGGCGACTCCGACCTCGTCGGAAATCATCACCGCAAGCGAAGACGGCAACATCCTCATCTATTCCGACAGTCCGCTGGGCGCAGTCGGCTTCGTTGACATCAGCGACGCCAAGGCACCGAAAGCCGGCGGCGTGATCAAGGTGGAGGGCGAGCCAACCTCCGTCACGGTGCTGGGCGGCAAGGCTTTCGCGGCCATCAACACCTCGGAGAGCTATACGAATCCCTCCGGCAAGCTGCTCGTGATCGATATCGCCGCGAAGACGGCCGAAGAGGCCTGCACGCTCGCCGGCCAGCCGGATTCCATTGCCGTCAGCAAAGACAAGCGCTTCCTCGCGATCGCCATCGAAAACGAGCGCGACGAGGACGTGAACGACGGCGCCATCCCGCAGATGCCGGCGGGCAGCCTGCAGATCGTGCCGCTCGCGGACGGCATGCCCGATTGCGATGGCATCAAGACCGTGGATGTAACCGGCCTTGCCGAGGTGGCGCCGGAGGATCCCGAGCCTGAATTCGTCGCCTTCAACGAAGCGGGCGAGATCGCGCTGACGCTGCAGGAGAACAATCACATCGTCATCGTCTCGGCCGAGACCGGCGAGGTTGTCGGCCATTTTTCCGCCGGCAGCACGAGTGTCGAGAAGATCGACATGCTCGACGACGGCGCGCTGCGCTTTGACCAGAAGGCGGAAAACCTGCTGCGTGAGCCCGACGCCGTGAAGTGGCTCGACAATGATCGCCTCGTGGTCGCCAACGAAGGCGATTACGAGGGTGGCTCGCGAAGCTTCACCATCTTCTCGTCGGCAGGCGAGGTGCTCTACGATTCGGGCGCCGACCTGGATCAGCAAGCATCCCTCGTCGGCCATTATCCTGACAAGCGTTCCGACGCGAAGGGCGTAGAGCCGGAAGGCATCGAGGTCGCTACCTACGGCGGCCAGCAATACATATTCGTCGCTGAGGAGCGTTCTTCGCTGGTAGCGGTCTACCGCGACACGGGTGCCGCGCCGGAGTTCGTTCAGGTTCTGCCCTCCGGCATCGGGCCGGAAGGTGTCGTCGCTATTCCGCAGCGCAATCTCCTGGTGACCGCCAACGAGACGGATCTGGTGGAAGATGGCGGCGCTCGCTCGCATGTAATGCTCTATGAGCTCGGCGAAGGCGCGCCTGTCTATCCGATGATCAGGTCGGTCATGGTAGACGGGCAGCCGATCGGTTGGGGCGCGCTTTCCGCACTCGCGGCCGACCCGTCGCAGCCCGGCCATCTCTACGCGGCATCCGACTCGGTCTATGGCGGCGAGCCCGCAGTCTTCGTGATCGACGCTACCAAGACGCCCGCCGAAATCACGCGCAAGATCGTCGTCAAACGCGGTAATGCCCCAGCTCAGAAGCTCGACATCGAAGGTCTCGTGGCGGATGGCGAGGGTGGCTTCTGGCTTGCTTCGGAGGGATATAGTCAGCGGCTCATCCCGCACGCCCTCTACCATGTGGATGCGGACGGGATGATCGATGAAGAGATTGGTCTTCCCGCAGAGCTTCTGGCGCATGAAGAGCGCTACGGCTTCGAGGGCATCACCATCGTCGGAGAAGGCGAGGATCGCATGCTGGTGATGGCTGTCCAGCGTGAGTGGAAGGACGATCCCAAGAACCAGGTGAAGCTTGTTGCCTACAAACCCGTTTCCAAGGAGTGGTCGGCCGTGCGCTACCCGCTCGATGCCGCGGAGAAGGGCTGGGTCGGCCTGTCGGAGATCACCGCCCACGGAGGCGCGCTGTACATCATCGAACGCGATAATCAGATCGGTACAGCGGCCAGGAACAAGCGGCTGTACAAGGTCGCGCTCGACGGCTTCAAGCCGGCTCCGCTCGGCGGCGACCTGCCGGTGGTGGAGAAGACGCTTGTCCGCGACCTGATCGAGGACATCCGCTCCGCCAGCAACGGCTATGTCGTGGACAAGGTTGAAGGCTTCACCATTGATGCCGAAGGTCAGGCCTATTTCGTCACCGACAATGATGGCGTGGACGATTCCTCAGGAGAGACGATCTTCGTCAACCTTGGCCGGCTGGATGCGGTCAATTGAGCGGTCAGGGGTGGTGATCGTCACCACCCCTGCCAACCCTCGATTGGTGCGCCTCAGCTCGTGCTGTTCTTGCGGGGCAGGATCCGCGTGAAATGCCCCATCTTGCGACCGGGCCTCGCCTCAGCTTTTCCATAGAGGTGAAGCAGGAGGTTGGGCTCAGTGAGCAAGGCTGGCGCCCGCTCTTGCTCCGCGCCGATCAGATTTTCCATTATGCAATCGGAATGACGTGTCGTGCTGCCCAGCGGCAATCCGGCAATGGCCCGGATGTGCTGTTCGAACTGGGAAATAGTGCAAGCTGCCTCCGTCCAGTGGCCGGAATTATGAACCCGCGGCGCCATCTCGTTCACGAGGAGCGACCCATCGCCAAGCACGAAGAATTCGACCCCGATGACACCTACATAATCGAGCGCGGAGAGAATGGCGTAGGCGGCTTCTCTGGCCGTTTCCGCGGTTTCGTCGGAAATAGCGGCTGGAACTTTCGATTGATGCAGAATTCCGTTGCGGTGCAGGTTTTCCGATGGGTCGTAAGCGGCCAAGGCACCATCCAACGCGCGCGCGGCGATTATGGAGATTTCCCGTTCGAATGATATCAGCCCTTCAAGAATGAGCGGCACGCCGCCCATGGCGGCCACCACTCCTTCGGCATCGCCTGGCCTGGCTCCCCTGAAGACGCGCTGGCCTTTGCCATCATAACCCAGACGTCTGGTCTTGAGCACGCCATTGCCATTGAAGCGGGCGAGCCCTTGAGCCAGTTCCTCGTCGGTGTTGACGGAAATGAACGGGGCGGTCGGAATACCGATGGTGTTAAGGAAAATCTTTTCCGCCAAGCGATCCTGTGCGGTTTCAAGCGCTTCGGCCGAGGGGTAGAGCGGAACGCGGTCGGCAAGGGAGCGTGCCGCCATGACGGGCACGTTCTCGAATTCGTATGTTACCACATCACTGAACTTGGCAAGTTGCTCCAAAGCCCTGCCATCGTCATAGGCAGCGACGATGAGATGGCTCGCCACATCTCCTGCCGGGCATTCCTCGTCCGGCTCCAGAACGACCGTGAAGTAGCCAAGGCGCGCGGCAGCCATGGCGAGCATTCGCCCGAGTTGGCCGCCGCCGACGATGCCGATCGTGGCACCAGGCGCAAGCGGCTGGCTCATGCCTCGTCCACAGGGCGTTCGGCAACATCGGCAGCCTGGCGTGCACGCCAGGCGTCGAGCCGCGCGGCAAGCGCTTCATCGGAAAGAGCCAGCACCGCCGCTGCGAGCAATGCCGCGTTAACGGCGCCGGAGCGGCCGATGGCCAAGGTCCCTACCGGGATGCCAGCCGGCATCTGGACGATGGAGAGGAGCGAGTCCTGGCCAGACAAAGCCTTGGATTGCACAGGTACGCCGAAGACAGGAAGCGGTGTCAGGGCCGCCGTCATGCCCGGCAGATGCGCAGCGCCGCCTGCGCCGGCGATGATCACGCGAATGCCCTCCGCCTTGGCGCCCTTGGCGAAGGCATAGAGCCTGTCTGGCGTGCGATGCGCCGAGACAATCCGCACGTCATGGGAGATTTCGAGCGTTTCAAGGATATCTGCCGCATGCCGCATGGTTTCCCAGTCCGACTGGCTCCCCATGATGATTGCGACATCAGCCTTTTGCCGATTCATGCAGAAATTCCATTAAGGTTACACAATCCGGCCGTAGCCCAGCGCGGGCCAATCGGCAAGCCAGGACTCAGGCGATAATATCGGGAATGATCCTGTCTTCGAGCTCTTGAATGCGATCTTTCAGCGCAAGCTTCTTTTTTTTCATGCGTTGAATCTGGAGGGGGTCGCAACCGGAGGCGATCATCGCGTTTATCGCAGCATCGAAATCGGCATGGTCTTGCTTCAACCGGGCAAATTCTAGACGGATTTCGGCCTGTTCCTGTTCCGACATGCTCACGATCTGATTTGACTCCGGCAAAGGATGCGGCGCTTTCGCCGACGCTGCTTTAAAGTGGCCCCAACCCTCATTTTTTATCACATTTCAGGGCGGGGATAAATGCTAACCCTTTAACATTCGACATCCGCGCCTAATGGTGGCAGACTGTCAAAGTACCGTCATGGAACAAGGGCGGGAGCATTCCGGGCGGTTCACTGGGAACCAAGGAAGGAGGCACCCATGTCGCTTGAATCCCATCTTGATGAGCTCCAGCGGAAGCACATCGACCTGCAGCGCGAGATCGACGATGCGATGACGCATCCCTCCGTCGATCCGCTGGAGATCGCCAAGCTGAAGAGACGCAAGCTGGCCATAAAAGACGAGATGGAAAGGCTGAAGGAGGTCGAAACGCGGCACTGAACCGCGATCGGCCCCGGTTTTCCAAAGGACATTGCGCGTTCCCGCGCCGTTAAGAAGGGTACGCCGGATTCTAAGAGTTGAACGGGCCAGTCGACAACGACCTAGCCCGTTCATTCCGCAGCTTGCGCCTTCCCCTCTTTCATTTCCTCCCTTTCCTCTTCGCCGACCTCCGACCTTGGATCGAGCATGATACTCTGGGGTGTTGCGGCGGGTTGCGCCGCGGGGATTGTCTGGAACATTTCCCTTTCCTGAACCGGGACGGGCGCCCGGCGTGAGATCCGCACGAAGGCGTAAATCGTGATGCCGAGGTGAGCCCCCGCGGTTGCCAGAAAGAGGCTTTCCGGCCGCAGCCACTGCATGAACATGCCGGCAAAGATCGGCCCTGCCATGGTTCCGATGCCGTAGAGGAGCAGCAAACCGCTGGATATCTTTACAAAATCGGTTCCGGACGCATGGTCATTCGCATGGGCCACGGAGATTGGATAAAGCGAATAGGCAAGCAGGCCATAAAGGCCGGTCATCGTGATGATGACGCTCCCTATCCGCGGCGCGGTGACAAAGATGGCAAGCGCAATGAGCGCTGCCCCCAGCGAGCAGCCAGCGAGCACGAACCGGCGGTCCGTATGATCGGAGATGCGCCCCATCGGCATCTGCGCAATCGCACCGGCGATCACTGCTATGCTCATCATAAGCGCTATCTGAAATGTGGATATTCCGACCTCCGCTCCATAGACGGCACCTAACGTACCCCAGGCGCCATTGGCGATGCCGATAAGAAGGCATCCCCAAACGGCCACCGGCGAGTGAGCATGCAGGGTTCGGAAATCGAGTTTCACGTCCGCGAGCGGCGCGGGCGTGACCGCTGTTGAAATGGCTGTCGGCAGCAGCGCCAGGCAGAAGAATATACCGGTGAACATGAAGAGGATCGGCGTCCTCACATCGCCGAGCGTGACCACCAATTGGCCTATCGTGATGGAGGCGTAGGTAACCATCATATAGAGCCCGAAAACCGTTCCACGCGTTTCATTTGTCGAACGCTCGTTCAACCAGCTCTCGATCACCATAAATGCACCCGCCATGGTGAAGCCGGTGAAGGCGCGCAGGACGAACCATACGATCTCGTCGATCCAGATGCCGTTGAGCAGGGCAACGATCGCTCCCGTCGCGGCGAATGCGCCAAAAGCACGCACATGGCCAACGCGGCGCACGAGGCGCGGTCCCAGATAGCAACCGGCAATGAAACCTCCCGCCCAGCCGCTTCCTAGCAAACCAAGCGCGGTTGTGGAAAAGCCTTCATACTGGCCGCGCAAGGGGATGAGCAGGCCGAAGAGACCTGAGCCGCCCAGAAGAAAGGCGGTTCCTAGCAGCAGGGCAATGATCGATCCGACGGAGGAAAGCATGGGAAGGCCCATCTCTTGCCGGCTGCCGCGATTACGGCCCCCGAATTAAAATGAGTGACCGGTCAGCTGGGCCGGAAAAGCGCCTCGGCCGCAGCCTTGGTGGAGCTCTTGGAACTCAGTTCCTGTTCCAAGCGTGCGATTTCGTCCTGGAGCAGGCTGATGGTCCGCTTCAGCTCTTCCACTGAAAGGGTCGAAAGGTCCTGTCCGATTGTGTATAGGGGTGGCCGTATAGCCGCTTCCTCGTCCATAATCGCTATCCGCATTCTTTGCTGCAAGCGCAATGACAATACATAACGGGCCGGACGCGAGGCAACGCATTCCTGCCGACGCAGTTGAGGAAGAATTGCAAAAGAAGGCTTTGCTATGACGTCAGACGAGATCCCCGACAAGATGACGGCAGTTGCTATCACCGAGCATGGCGGCCCGATGGTGCTTAAGCCCGAAGAGCGGCCGGTGCCCAAGCCAGGTTCTGGCGAGATCCTGATCAAGGTGAGGGCTGCGGGCGTGAATCGGCCGGATGTGGCGCAGCGCAAGGGCGTCTACCCGCCGCCGCCGGGGGCCTCTGATCTGCCTGGGCTTGAAGTCTCGGGTATCGTCGCCGCCACCGGAGAAGGCGTGGAGCGGTGGCACGTGGGCGACGAGGTCACCGCGTTGACGCCGGGTGGCGGTTACGCCGAATTTTGCGTGGTCCATGAAACCAATGCGCTTCCTATCCCGCATGGGTTCACCTTCACGGAGGCTGCAGCCCTGCCTGAGACCTTCTTCACAGTTTGGCACAATGTTTTCGAGCGCGGGGGACTTAAGGCCGGCGAGACGCTCCTGGTCCATGGCGGTACGTCCGGCATCGGAACCACAGCGATCCAGGTCGCGAGCAATTTCGGCGCAAGAGTGATCGCGACGGCCGGTTCTGCCGAAAAATGCGAGGCGTGCCTGAAGCTGGGAGCCGCTCGCGCAGTGAATTACCGCGCAGAGGATTTTGTCCTGGCCGTGAAGGAGGCGACCGAAGGGCGCGGCGCGGATGTCATTCTCGATATGGTGGGGGGCGACTATATCGACCGGAATTACGCCGCCGCCGCAATGGACGGGCGCATCGTGCAGATCTCGCTTCAAGGCGGATCAAAGGCAGAGGCGGATTTTTCCAAGCTCATGGTAAAGCGCCTCACCCATACCGGGTCCACTCTTCGCCCGCGCACCATCAAGTTCAAGGCCCATATCGCCGCCGAGCTCGAAGCGCATGTCTGGCCGCTGCTTGCTGCACGCAAAGTGGCGCCGGTGATGGACACGATCTTTCCGCTGCGCGAGGCCTGGAGGGCGCATGAGCGCATGGAGGAAGGCGCCCATATCGGCAAGATCGTGCTCGATGTGGTCTGAGTGGTGCTTCCGCCCTGGCTGTGCGCGTGATAAGGCCGGCGCCCATGAGCCGATTTATCATTCTTCTGGGCGGTGAGATCCGACCTACCCCTCAGCTGCTGGAGCAGGTAAAGGGTGCACGGGTCATAGCTGCCGATTCCGGCATGCTGCATGCCCAGACGCTCGGCCTGCGGCCGGAACTCTGGGTGGGCGATTTCGACTCCCACCCGGATCGCCTGATTGAGGCCTTTCCGGACGTTACGCGCGAGATCTATCCTGCCGACAAGGACATAACGGATGGAGAGCTGGCCATCAGAGCAGCCCTCGTTCGCGGTGCTACCTCGTTGGTGCTTGTCGGCGCTTTCGGAGGCGCGCGGCCGGATCATGCGCACCTGCATCTTGCCTTGGCGCTGAAGCTGGCCGAGGAGGGTGTGTCCGTTCTGCTGACGAGCGGCAGCCACGAAGGGACCCCGCTCCTCAGCCGGCAGCGCTATATTTTTGGCTATCCCGAGGGCACGCTCTTTAGCATTCTTGCGTTCACGGAACTTTCGGGCCTCACCGTAGAGGGCGCGAAGTGGCCGCTCAGTTCGGTTGACGTTTCTTTCGGCTCCTCTCTCGTTTTATCCAACATCGTGCGCGGCGAGCTTGCGGTGACGCTCAAGCGCGGTCGGGCGGTTCTCGTCGCCGACTTCCTAGCAGACGGAAACACCTGATATGGCACCGCCGCTTTTGAAGCTCGACGGGATTCGGCTTACCTTCGGCGGTGCTCCGCTGCTCGATGGGGCATCCCTTATGGTCGGTCCGGGGGAGCGTATTGCGCTTGTCGGGCGCAACGGTTCGGGCAAGTCGACACTCCTCAAAATCGCCGCCGGCTTTGTGGAGCCGCAGGACGGAGAGGTGTTCCGGCAGCCGACTTCCACCATGCGCTACCTGCCGCAAGCGCCCGACTGGCAGGGTTTCGCGACTGTGCGCGCCTATGTGGAGGCTGGTTTGGGGCCGGCCGACGATGTAAACCGCGTCGCGCTCGTCCTCGATAAATTGGGCCTTACCGGCGAGGAGGCTCCCGCTTCCCTTTCGGGAGGCGAGGCCCGGCGCGCCGCGCTCGCCCGTGTGCTCGCGCCAGAGCCCGACCTCCTGCTTCTCGACGAACCTACCAACCATCTCGACCTCGCCACCATTGAATGGCTGGAGGACGAGTTGCAGCGCTCTTCATCGGCCGCCGTGATCATCTCTCACGACCGGCGCTTCCTGGAGACCGTTAGCCGCGCCACGGTTTGGCTCGATCGCGGGAGCACGCGCCGTCTCGAAAAGGGCTTTGCCTTCTTCGAGGACTGGCGTGACAAGCTGCTGGAGGAGGAGGAGAGGGAGCAGGAAAAGCTCGGGCGGCAGATTGCCCGGGAGGAGCACTGGCTGCGCTACGGTGTGACCGCCAGGCGCAAGCGAAATGTGCGCCGTCTCTCCGGGCTTCAGGAATTAAGGGCACGCCACCGTGGTTACCGCGGCGCAGAAGGCCTCGCCACTATCAAGGCGAGTGATGCCGCCCTTTCCGGGAAGCTGGTGATCGAAGCCAAGGGCGTGACGAAAAGCTTCGGTGACCTCGCAGTTGTGAAGGATTTTTCAACCCGCATTCTGCGTGGCGACCGCGTGGGCCTGGTCGGTCCCAACGGGGCCGGCAAGACCACTCTGCTCAAGCTGCTTACCGGCACGCTGGAGCCGGATGAAGGAACCGTCCGGCTCGGCGCCAATCTGGATATTGCCACGTTGGACCAGAACCGCGCTGCGCTCGACCCCAACGAGACGTTAGCCCACTTCCTTACCGACGGTCGAGGAGAGACCGTCGTCGTCAATGGCCAGGAGCGGCATGTCGTCTCCTATATGAAGGATTTCCTGTTCAAGCCGGAACAGGCGCGCACCCCGGTCCGTGAACTGTCGGGTGGGGAGCGGGCGCGGCTCGTGCTGGCGCGCCTCCTCTCGCGCCCTGCCAATCTTCTCGTGCTGGACGAGCCTACAAACGATCTCGATATGGAAACGCTCGACCTTCTGCAGGAACTGGTGGAAAGTTTTCCAGGTACTGTTTTGCTTGTCAGCCACGACCGCGATTTTCTGGACCGCACGGTGACGAGCACCATCGCGCCGGTGGGCGAGGGCCGCTGGATCGAATATGCGGGCGGCTATTCGGATATGATGGCCCAGCGGAAAGGGGAGGAACTCGAGCGCCGCAAAATGCGCGCCGCTCAGAACCCCTCGCAAAAGCCGGAATCCCGGTCCGGGCCGCAGCAGCAGGGTGCGAAAAAGCTCTCCTACAAACAAAAATTCGCGCTCGAGACCTTGCCCGGGGCAATCGAAGCGCTTGGAGAAGATGTGGCGCGGCTGGAGGAAAAACTGGCTGATCCACTGCTTTACTCGCGCGATGCCGCCGCCTTCTCCCGGCTCTCGAAAGAACTCGATGAAAAGCGTTCCGAGCGCGCGCGGCTGGAGGAGGAGTGGCTGGAGCTCGAAATGCTGCGGGAGGAAATCGAGGGCCGGTGAAGGATAGCGATGAAGCTTTCTTCACGCGATGATAACCGGCACCATCGATAGTATGGCTCGATGAGCGAAGAGTTTCTCGTTACCGCAAAACCTGAACTGCTGAAGGCGCGCGCAGAATGGCTTTCTTCTCTGAAGGAGGAGAGACGGCTGGCCCCGCTGACGCTTGATGCCTATGAGCGCGATACGAGGCAGTTCCTGCAATTCCTGACGCGTCATGGCGGCGGCGCTCCGGGCCTTTGCGATATCGCTGCGCTGCGTCCAGCGGATCTGCGAGCCTTTCTCGCCGCGCGCAGGATCGATGGCGCAGGCGCGCGCACGCTGGGCCGAGGTCTTGCCGGGGTTCGCTCCTTTCTCCGCTTTCTTGAAAAGCGGGGGCTCGCCAATGCTGCCGGCGCCGGAGCGCTAAGGGCCCCCCGCGCGCCCAAGGGACTGCCGAAACCATTGACCGCCGCGGACGCAAAGCGTGTCACCTCCGGTGAGGGCCAGCTTGCGGAAGAGCCTTGGATCGCGGCCCGCAACGCCGCCGTTTTTGCGCTGCTTTATGGCTCGGGCCTGCGCATTGGCGAGGCCCTGGGCCTTAAAGGAGTGGATATCGCGGCGCTCCGCAGCGGCTCGCTGAGGGTGACCGGCAAGGGCAGCAAGACGCGGGTCGTGCCGGTCCTGCCGGTTGTGGGAGAAGCCGTCGCCGAATACCAGCGCCTTTGTCCGTACCATTTGGAAGCCGAGGCGCCGCTTTTCCGCGGAGCACGCGGCGGCGCATTGCAGCCCGCTATTATCCAGCGTGAGATGCAGAAGATGCGGTCCGCGCTCAACCTGCCGGATACGGCAACACCCCACGCGCTGCGTCACTCCTTTGCAACGCATCTTTTGGGCCGTGGTGGTGATTTGCGCGCGATCCAGGAGCTATTGGGTCACGCAAGTCTCTCGACGACGCAAGTCTATACAGCCGTCGACACCTCTCGGTTGCTCGAAATCTACGAAAATGCGCATCCGCGCCCCTGAGCGGCCAATTTCGCCTCTTTCCCGCGTTATCGGGTGAGCGCATGAAAAAGCATCTTGTCCGTTTCCGCCGCCTCTGGTGGCTTCTGCCTGCCTGCCTGAGCGGATTCCTACTGGCGTTTGCGCCGGCGGAACATGCACGCGCAGAAGAGATTGCCTGCACGGGCACGGACCTGGTGGGGCAGCTTGCCGAAAAAGACCCGGCGCTGCTGCGCAAAATCAAGGACGAGGCCGCGGCAATTCCCAACGGCAAGGGGCTTCTCTGGCGCGTCGAGAAGGACGGAATTGCTCCATCCTACCTGTTCGGCACAATGCATGTGACCGATCCGCGGGTGACTGAGCTGCCTGCCGCGGCGAAAGGCGCTTTCGCCGAGGCTAAGACGGTGGTGATCGAGACCACGGACATCCTGGACAGGAATGCAATGATGGCCGCAATGGCCGAAAAGCCGGAGCTGATGATGTTTTCCGGGAAGGAGAATCTTGCGGATCATCTGACGCAGGAGGAGCGCGAGAGTGTCGAAAAGGCGCTGAAAGAGCGCGGTATGCCCCTGGGAAGCGTCCTCAAGATGAAACCCTGGATCCTCATATCCCTGGTCTCGCTGCCTGAATGCGAGCTTCAGCGGCAGCGGCAGGGACTGCCTGTGCTCGACGCCAAAATCGCGCAGGAGGCGAAGGCCGAAGGCAAGGAGGTGGCCGGGCTCGAAACGGTTTCGGAACAACTCGCCGCCATGGCTTCGCTGCCCATGGAGCTGCACATTCAAGGGCTCGTGGGTACGCTCGCCCTGGGTGACCGAATGGATGACCTGATCGAGACCATGGTCTCGCTCTATCTGGCAGGAGAAACCGGGATGTTTCGGCCGGCGCTTGGTCAACTTCTCCGGATCGAGGGACAGGAAGCAGATTATGCGGCCTTCGAGAAGCGAATGGTGGAGATGCGCAATTATGTGATGGCAGAACGCGCTGAACCGCTGCTCGAAAGCGGCAGTGCGTTCATCGCGGTTGGCGCCATGCATCTGCCGGGCGAAACAGGGCTTGTGACCTTGTTGCGGCAAGCCGGATACCGGCTACAGCCCGTCCATTAGCGAACGTTGCGGCGGGAAGCGGAACCCTCTGTGGCCATACGGCGTTAAATGCCTAAAGGAAAACGGAGATTGGTTCCGATGGCTAATTATGACCGACCAACGAACGCGCCGGAAAACGATCCGCGTGTAAGCCCGGCCAGCGCACCGCCCACGGCCAACCAGACCGTCGTGCGCTCTGGAAGCGGGAGCACTTTCATCGTAGCGGCGGTTCTGGCCGCCATTCTCGTGATTTTGCTCCTAGCCTTCGGTGGATCCTCCTTCTTCGGAGGCGGCGATGCGGATGTGGTTCCTGGTGATCAGGACACCATCGTCGTACCCGAGGGTGGCGACAACAACACAACGGTTACCCCGGCGCCCGGCGGCACGACCGGAAGCGCACCTGAAACCACTGCCCCCAGCACTCCAGATACCGGCGGTACTACCGGCACGACCGAAAGCGCTCCTGCGGCCCCAGAGGGCGGCACAACCGCGCCCTCAGCTCCGAGTGCGCCCGCGGAATAGGCAAGGACTTGGATCATCGGGAATGGCCGCGGACAGCTGCGGCCATTCTTTCGATTGAAATGCCAGTCAGGAGTGGATCGGCTTGTAGAACGTAGCGAGAGCCGCTTCCTTCACTGCTTCCGACATGGTCGGGTGCGCATGGCAGGTGCGCGCGAGATCCTCGGAGGAGCCGCCAAATTCCATCAACACCGCTGCTTCGTGGATCATTTCCCCGGCGCCGAAGCCAAGGATGTGGACGCCCAGCACGCGGTCTGTCTTCTTATCGGCAAGCACCTTCACGAAACCGTCCGTGTGCAGCATCGAGCGAGCACGGCCGTTGGCGCTGAAAGGAAACTTGCCGGCATTGTATTCGATCCCGGCCTTCTTCAGCTCCTCCTCGGTCTTGCCGACCGAGGCGACTTCGGGACTCGTGTAGACGACGGACGGGATGACATCATAATTCACGTGGCCCGCTTGGCCCGCGATGATCTCGGCTACGGCAACGCCCTCGTCCTCCGCCTTGTGGGCGAGCATGGGACCGGTGATTACGTCGCCGATGGCGTAGATGCCGGGCACATTGGTGCGCAGGTGTCCATCGGTCTTGACGCGGCCGCGCTCGTCTACCTCCACGCCTGCTTCCTTGAGGCCGAGGCCGTCGATGTAGGGCTTGCGGCCGGTGGCGACCAGCACGACATCCGCATCAATGGTTTCGGCCTCGCCGCCCTTGGCCGGCTCAAAGGTCACGGAGGCGCCGCCCTCAGTCTTGGCTATGCCGGTCACCTTGGCGCCGAGCTTGAACTCGAAGCCCTGTTTGGCAAGCATGCGCTGGAATTGTTTCGCGACCTCGCCATCCATGCCGCCGAGGATGGTGTCGAGGTATTCTATGACTGTCACCTTTGCGCCCAGCCGCGACCAGACTGAGCCGAGCTCCAGCCCGATCACGCCACCGCCGACCACGACCATTCGCGCGGGTACGGCGGGAAGTTCCAAGGCGCCGGTGGAAGAGACGATCACTCTCTCATCGAAATTGACGTCAACACCGGGGATGCCGGCGACATCCGAACCCGTGGCGATGACGATGTTTTTCGTTTCGACCGTCTGCTCCTTGCCATCCTCGCCCGTGACGACAACCTTGCCAGCGGCGGCAATCCGCCCGGCACCACGAAAGACGTCGATTTTGTTCTTCTTAAAGAGGAAATCGAGACCCTTGACGTTCTGATCGACCGTCTTTTCCTTGTGGGCCAGCATTTTTTTCAGGTCGAGTTTCGGCGTGCCGACGTCGATGCCAAGATCGGCGAATGAATGTCCCGCCTCAGCGAACATTTCGGTGGCGTGCAGCAGCGCCTTTGAAGGGATGCAGCCCACATTGACGCAGGTGCCGCCGTGGTTAGTCCGCTTTTCCACGACTGCCGTTTTCAGGCCAAGCTGGGCGGCCTTGATGGCGCAAACATAGCCGCCCGGACCGGTTCCGATCACGACCACATCATAGGTGTCGGGCATGGAAGTCCCTCACTTGTCTTGGGGAGATTGGGCAGGCTTAGAGGTCAAGCACCAGGCGCTCGGGATCCTCGAGCACATCCTTGACGCGGACGAGGAAGGTGACGGCCTCCTTGCCGTCGACGATGCGGTGATCGTAGGAGAGCGCCAGATACATCATCGGGCGGACAACGATCTGGCCGCCCACGACCATCGGGCGCTCCTGGATCTTGTGCATACCCAAGATGCCCGACTGCGGCGCATTTAGGATCGGCGTCGACATAAGCGAGCCGTAGACGCCGCCATTGGAAATGGTGAACGTGCCGCCCTGCATATCGGCCAGCGCGAGCTTGCCGTCGCGGGCTTCCGCGCCGAGACGGCCGATCTCCTTTTCGATCTCGGCGATGGTCATGCGGTCGGCGTCGCGCACCACCGGAACCACGAGCCCACGTTCCGTGCCGACGGCCACGCCGATATGGCAGAAATTCTTGTAGATGATGTCGGTACCGTCGATCTCGGCGTTAACAGCCGGGATTTCCTTCAGCGCATGACAGACCGCCTTGGTGAAGAAGCCCATGAAGCCGAGCTTAACGCCATGCTTCTTCTCGAACAGGTCCTTGTACTTCTTGCGCAGGTCCATGACTGCCGTCATGTCCACCTCGTTGAAGGTGGTCAGCATGGCGGCGTTGCTCTGCGCGTCCTTGAGGCGGCGTGCAATCGTTTGACGAAGGCGTGTCATCTTCACGCGCTCTTCACGCACCTCATCTTCCGGCGCTGAAGGCGCGCGGGCAACTTTCGGGAGTTCAGCCGGCTGGCTGGGCGCGCCACGCCCACCACGCTCGATGGCGGCGAGCACGTCGCCCTTCAGCACTTGGCCGTCCTTTCCGGAGCCGGCCACTTCGTCAGTCGAAAGCCTGTTCTCGGCCAAAAGCTTGGCGGCGGAAGGTGCGGGGGGGCGCTTGCGCTCCTCGATCGGCGGCTCGCCGCCCACATTCGCCGTCTTTTCGATGGCCTCGCCGGTGCTGCCCGCGCCTGAAGCGCCAGCCGCCTGGGCCACCGCTTCCTTCTTTTCCCGAGCGGCGGGAGCAGCCTTGGCTGGAGCTGCCGCAGCACCCTCCCCGATGGAGCCCAGGAGGGCGCCGACCTCAACGGTGTCGCCTTCCTTTACGGCAATTTCCTGCAGCGTGCCGGCGGAGGGCGCCGGCACTTCCACAGTCACCTTGTCGGTTTCGAGTTCAACCACCGGCTCGTCGGCGGCGATCGCGTCGCCGACCTTCTTAAACCAGCGGCCGATCGTGGCCTCGGTAACGGATTCGCCCAGGGTAGGTACGCGAATTTCGGTAGCCATTGTTTTTCCGTATTTTTCCGTTGGTTCTCAGGTCGTTGCGATCAGCCCAACGCGTCTTCAAGGAGCTGCCCAAGCTGTTCCAGATGCTTGGACATCAGCCCGGTGGCGGGCGAGGCGGATGCCGGCCGTCCCGCATAGCGCACGCGCTTGTTCTTGGCTTCGATGTGCTGCAGCACCCATTCCAGATACGGGTCGATGAACGACCAGGCGCCCATATTCTTGGGCTCTTCCTGGCACCAGACCATCTCCGCGTTACGGAAACGAGACAACTCGGTGATCAGCGCCTTGGCCGGGAACGGATAAAGCTGCTCGACGCGCAGCAGATAGACGTCGTTGATGCCGCGCTTCTCGCGCTCCTCGTAAAGGTCGTAATAGACCTTGCCCGAGCACATCACGACGCGGCGGATCTTCGAGTCTTTTACGAGCTTGATCGGTTGGTTCTGCAGTGACTGCGCATCATCCCAAAGCAGCCGGTGGAATGTGCTTTCACCCGACATTTCCGCGAGTGTCGAAACCGCACGCTTATGGCGCAGAAGCGATTTCGGCGTCATCAGGATGAGCGGCTTGCGGAAGTCGCGCTTAAGCTGTCGGCGCAGAATGTGGAAATAGTTGGCGGGGGTGGTGCAGTTCGCCACCTGCATATTGTCTTCAGCGCACAGCTGCAGGAAGCGCTCAAGACGCGCCGAAGAATGTTCCGGCCCCTGGCCTTCATATCCGTGCGGCAGAAGGCAGACGAGACCAGACATGCGCAGCCACTTGCGCTCTCCCGACGAGATGAACTGGTCGAATACGACTTGGGCGCCGTTGGCGAAATCGCCGAACTGGGCTTCCCAAAGGGTCAGAGCCCGCGGCTCCGCAAGTGAGTAGCCGTATTCAAAACCGAGCACCGCCTCTTCCGAAAGCATCGAATTGATGACGTCGTAGTAGGCTTGCTGCGGGCCAAGATGGTTGAGCGGGATGTAACGGTTCTCGTCGCGCTGATCGTAGAGCACCGAGTGGCGCTGCGAGAAAGTACCGCGTTCTGAATCCTGGCCGGAGAGGCGGACAGGATTGCCTTCGATGAGGATCGACCCGAAAGCGAGCGCTTCGGCTGTTGCCCAGTCGATGCCCTCGCCGGTCTCGATCATCTGCTTGCGATTTTCGAGGAAACGCCGGACTGTGCGGTGGACCTCGAAATCGGCGGGGACTTCCGTCAGCTTCTTACCGATTTCCTTGAGCGTCTTCACCGGAACTGCGGTTTTGCCGCGGCGCTGCTCGTCCCCGTCGTCGGCCTTCTTCAGGCCCGACCAGGCACCATCCAGCCAGTCGGCCTTGTTCGGCTTGTAGGATTGGCCCGCATCGAACTCTGCTTCCAGCGTTGCCCGCCACTCGGCCCTCATCTGATCGATGTCGTCCTTGGTGACCAGGCCTTCGTCGATCAGCTTCCTGGAATAGACCTCCACGGTGGTCGGATGCGACCGAATGGTCCGGTACATGATCGGCTGGGTAAATGCCGGTTCGTCGCCCTCATTGTGGCCGAAGCGGCGGTAGCAGAACATGTCGATGACAACCGGCTTTTGGAAAGCCATACGGAATTCGGTCGCGACCTTGGCCGCATAGACCACCGCTTCCGGGTCGTCGCCGTTCACGTGGAAAATCGGCGCCTCGATCATCTTCGCCACATCGGAAGGATAAGGCGAGGAGCGGGAGAAACGGGGATTCGTCGTGAAGCCGATCTGGTTATTGATGATGACATGCACCGTTCCGGCGACGCGATGGCCACGCAAGCCGGAAAGGCCTAGGCATTCCGCCACGACACCCTGGCCGGCGAAAGCAGCGTCGCCATGGATAAGCAGCGGCATCACACGTGAGCGCTCGGCAAGCGGGATGATCTCCTCGCGCGTGCGGCCGAAGAGCTGATCCTGCTTGGCGCGGGCCTTGCCCATTACCACCGGATTGACGATCTCCAAGTGTGACGGATTGGCCGTGAGCGACAGATGCACCTTGTTGCCGTCGAACTCTCGGTCGGATGATGCGCCGAGGTGATATTTCACGTCTCCGGAACCTTCCACCTCATCCGGGGTGAAGGAGCCCCCCTTGAACTCGTGAAAGATTGCGCGGTGCGGCTTGCCCATGACCTGGGAAAGCACGTTGAGGCGCCCACGATGGGCCATGCCAAGAACGATTTCCTTGAGGCCCAGCTGGCCACCGCGCTTGATGATCTGTTCGAGCGCGGGGATAAGCGATTCACTTCCGTCGAGGCCGAAGCGCTTGGTGCCCTTGTACTTGACATCCAAGAACTGCTCGAAGCCTTCCGACTCGATCAGCTTCTGCAGGATCGCCTTCTTGCCGTTGGCCGTAAAGGCCACGCCCTTGTCCGGTCCCTCGATACGCTCCTGGATCCAGGCTTTTTCCTCGGGATTGGAAATGTGCATGAACTCCACGCCGAGCGTGGAGCAATATGTGCGCCTCAGGATCGCCAGCATCTCTCGGACGGTGGCGGTCTCGAGCCCCAGCACATTGTCGATGAAGATCGGCCGATCGAAATCCGCTTCCGTAAAGCCATAGGCTTCCGGCGAGAGCTCGTTATAGTCCTCCATCGGCTTGGCGAGGCCGAGCGGATCGAGATCAGCGTGCAGGTGGCCCCGCATGCGGTAGGCGCGGATCATCATGATGGCGCGCACCGAATCGCGTGTGGCGCGCTGCAATTCCGCCTCGGAGAGAGATATGCCGCCTTCGGCTGCTTTCTTCTTCAGCTTTAGGTCGATGTTTCCTTCAAGGGCGCCCCAGTCGCCGTCGAGCGCCGAGACCAGCTCGCCATTGGCGGTTAGCGGCCAGCCCTTCTGCTTCCAGGAAGCGCCCCTGGCACTTTTCTTCACATCGGCTGCATTGTCCTTGAGCTGGCTGAAGAAGGTGCGCCAGTCATCGCTGACGGAGCTAGGATCGCTCTCATAGGATGCATAGAGATCCTCGATATAGGCGGCATTGCCGCCATAGAGGAACGAAGTAATGGAAAAATCCTCATTGGCCTGGTTTTGCCGTGCCATCTTTTCTTAACCGGATTCCTGCCCGGTCTCCTTCTTCAGGGTGAACAGTGAGCGGTGATTGGCGAAAAAGGGAAACCTCACGAGTCGGCTCACGCCGACGATGAAATTTCTCAACTCTCATTTGCGCCTGCTATTCACCATTCACTATTCACCAATCCTTAATTGCCTCTGACAATGTCTGGCCAAGGCGCGCCGGAGAGGGCGATACCTTGATGCCCGCCCGCTCCATCGCCTCGATCTTGTCCTCCGCGCCGCCCTTGCCGCCGGAAATCACGGCGCCGGCATGACCCATGGTGCGGCCCTTTGGGGCCGTGCGGCCGGCGATAAAGCCCGCCATGGGCTTTTTGCGGCCGCGCCGCGCTTCGTCTATGAGGAACTGCGCGGCGTCCTCTTCAGCCGAGCCGCCGATCTCACCGATCATGATGATGGACTTGGTTTCGTCATCTGCCAGAAACATTTCGAGGATGTCGATGAACTCGGTGCCTTTCACGGGGTCGCCGCCAATACCTACGGCCGTGGTCTGACCCAGGCCTTCATTGGTGGTTTGGAATACCGCTTCATAGGTAAGCGTGCCGGAACGCGAAACAACACCCACCGAGCCCTTCTTGAATATATTGCCCGGCATGATGCCGATCTTGCACTCCTCGGGCGTCAGAACGCCGGGGCAATTCGGCCCGATAAGGCGCGACTTCGACTTGTCGAGCTTTGCCTTCACGTGAACCATGTCCATCACCGGGATGCCTTCGGTGATGCAGACGATGAGGGGGATTTCCGCCTCGATCGCCTCGATGATAGCGGCGGCGGCCCCTGCAGGCGGCACATAAATGACCGAAGCGTCTGCTCCAGTCTTCTCCTTGCCTTCCGCAACGCTGGCGAAGATTGGCAGCTCCGCCGCGCTGTCCAGCCCGCTGCGCCAGGTCTCTCCGCCCTTCTTGGGGTGAATGCCGCCGACCATCTTCGTGCCGTAATAGGCGAGCGCCTGCTCGGTGTGGAACGTGCCGGTCTTCCCCGTCAGCCCCTGAACGAGAACCTTCGTGTTCTTATCGACGAGAATGGACATGTCTTATCCTGAATTCTGTTTGGGGGATGCGATTCGCCGGGGCGTCAGCTCTTCACCGCCGCAACGATTTTCTTGGCAGCATCGTCGAGATCGTCGGCCGGGATCACGTTCAGGCCGCTTTGCGAGATAATTTTCTTGCCGAGATCGACATTGGTGCCTTCGAGACGAACCACGAGCGGTACTTTCAGGCCCACTTCCTTCACAGCGGCAATCACGCCTTCCGCAATCACGTCGCAGCGCATGATGCCACCGAAAATGTTGACGAGAATGCCCTTCACGTTCGGGTCGGCCGTGATGATCTTGAAAGCGGCCGTCACCTTCTCCTTGGAGGCGCCGCCGCCTACGTCGAGAAAGTTGGCGGGCTCGGCGCCGTAGAGCTTGATGATGTCCATGGTCGCCATGGCCAGGCCCGCGCCATTCACCATGCAGCCGATATCGCCGTCCAGCGCCACATATGCGAGGTCGTATTTGGAGGCCTCGATCTCCTTCTCGTCCTCTTCGGAGGTATCGCGCAGCTCGACCACGTCCTCGTGACGGAAGAGCGCATTGTTATCGAAGGAGACCTTGGCATCGAGAACGCGCAGGCGACCGTTCTGCATGACGATCAGCGGGTTCACCTCCAGCAGGCTCATGTCCTTCTCGGTGAAGGCCTTGTAGAGGATGGGAAACAGCGTCTCGCCGTCCTTTGCCGCCGCGCCGTCGAGCTTGAGCGCGGCATTGAGCTTCGTTACGTCGTCGTTCGTCACACCTCTTTCGGGGGCGATCGCGAGCGTCAGAATCTTCTCGGGTGTTTCCTCGGCAACGGCCTCAATGTCCATCCCGCCTTCGGTGGAGACGACAAAGGCCGGGCGACCCACGGTACGATCGATGAGGATCGAGAGATAAAGCTCCCGGGCAATATCGGCGCCGTCCTCGATATAGAGACGGTTTACCTGCTTGCCCTCGGGGCCGGTCTGTTTGGTGACGAGCGTGTTGCCCAGCATCTCCTTGGCGTTCGCCACGACCTCCTCGATCGATTTGGCGAGCCGCACACCACCCTTGGCGTCAGGCGAAAGCTCCTTGAACTTGCCCTTGCCGCGTCCGCCTGCGTGGATTTGGCTTTTCACCACGTAAAGCGGTCCGGGCAGCTTCTTCGCCGCTGCTTCCGCCTCCCCGCTGGTGAAGATGGCTACGCCCTGGGCTACGGGCGCTCCGTAGCCGCGGAGAAGCTCCTTGGCCTGATACTCGTGGATGTTCATCGAGAGAGGCTCCTAGTTCTTCAAGCTCGGGGCGATATCGCCACACGCTTTGCACAGCCCCTCGACAGAGGCCACCGAGTTTTCGAACATCTTCTGCTCGGTCTTGTTCAGGTCGATTTCGATGATGCGCTCCACGCCGCCGGCGCCGATCACCGTCGGTACGCCCACATAGAGGTCCTTCACGCCATATTGACCAGACACATGGGCAGCGCAGGGCAGAACGCGCTTCTTGTCTTTCAGATAGGCTTCCGCCATTGCGATCGCCGAGGAGGCTGGAGCGTAGAAGGCCGAGCCGCTCTTCAAAAGGCCGACAATTTCCGCGCCGCCGTCGCGCGTGCGCTGCACGATCTGGTCGATTTTCTCCTGCGTCGTCCAGCCCATCTTCACGAGATCCGGAATTGGGATACCGGCGACGGTGGAATAGCGGATGAGCGGCACCATGGAATCGCCGTGTCCGCCCAAGACGAAACCGGTCACGTCCTCGACCGAGACCTTGAACTCCTCCGCCAGGAAATAACGGAAGCGGGCGGAGTCGAGCACACCCGCCATACCCACCACATGGCTTTTCGGCAGGCCGGAGAACTTCTGCAGCGCCCAGACCATGGCGTCGAGCGGATTGGTGATGCAGATCACGAATGCGTTCGGCGCGTATTTCTTGATCCCGGCCCCGACCTGCTCCATCACCTTGAGGTTGATCCCCAGGAGGTCGTCACGGCTCATGCCAGGCTTGCGCGGCACGCCAGCGGTGACGATGCAGACATCCGCCCCCTCGATCGCGGCGTAGTCGTTGGTGCCAAGAAACTTGGCGTCAAAGCCTTCGACCGGCGCGGATTCCGCGATGTCGAGCCCTTTGCCCTGCGGAATGCCTTCGGCGATGTCGAAGAGAACTACGTCACCAAGTTCCTTAAGGCCGACGAGATGGGCAAGAGTGCCGCCGATCATGCCTGAGCCGATGAGAGCGATTTTGTGGCGAGCCATTTGGTGAAATACCCCTTTCAGAAGCGCCGGAACCTTGCCGAGAAGTCCGGCAAAATTGCGAGGGCAATAGCCGGTCAAAAGTCCCGCATGCCATAATGCCGCAGCAAAACAAATTCAACCGATTCTTTTGAAGGCAATTTTTTCAATCGTTTAGATGGTTCTGCATTTACGTAAGGGTAAGCTTATTTCCCATCATGCCGCTCAAATTCCGCTCGTGGCAGCGCAGGCGGCCAATCATCGCTCTGCATTTCGATAAGGCGAGAGGCCGTTCTGGCGAATTCGAACTGCTCCGTTCCCGTATGAGCCTGATATAGTTTGTCCGGCTCTTTCTCGGCCGACACGAACAGACGCTTCTGATTGTCATAGAGCGTATCGATCAGCAGGATGAAGCGCTTGGCTTCGTTTCGATTGGAATAATCCATGGCTGGCACATGATCGATGAAGATCGTGTCGAAATGATCGGCGAGCGCCATATAATCACGGGCGCCAAGAGGTTTGCCGCACAGATCCGCAAAGGTGAAACGGGCCGCCAGACCCGCCGCTCGCGGAACGACAACGGCTCGGCCCTTTACGACCAGGCGCTCCTCGCCTTCTTCCTTTCCCTCGGTGACCGCCAGCCATGCGTCATCCATCGCCCGGTCGGCGGCAGGTCCCAAGGGCGTAAGATAAACCGGCAGCCGATTGAGCTTCTCCAGCCGGTAGTCCATCCCGGAATCCAGCCGCATTATCGTCGCGTGTTCCTTCAGGACGTCAATGAAGGGTTCAAAGAGGCCGCGGTTGAGACCATCCTTGTATAGCTCGTCCGGAGCCACGTTTGAGGTGGCCACGAGCACCACGCCTTCAGCAAACAGAGCGGAGAAGAGCCGGGAGAGGATCATGGCGTCTGCGATGTCCGTCACGCTGAACTCGTCGAAGCATAGGACCCATGCTTCCTTCGCAAGTGCGGCCGCAACGGGCGGGATGGGATCGGCTTCACGAATCTCACCGCGCCTCAACGCCGCGCGATGGCGGGCGATGCGGTCGTGAACATCCGCCATGAATGCGTTGAAGTGGATACGCCGCTTGCCCCGTACGGGCAAAACCTCAAAGAAGAGGTCCATGAGCATGGTCTTGCCGCGCCCGACCCCTCCATAAATATAGAGCCCGGTTACGGGCTCCTTGTTGTTCCGGCCTCTGGCAAACAGCCAGCCCAATGCACTGGACTTGCGCGCCAGACGGTGCTCTGCAATGCGTTCGATCAATGCGTCGAGAGCGGCCGCGACTTTCTCCTGCTGCGGGGCGCGGGTAATTGCGCCGGTTTCTACCATATCCGCATAGCGTAGCGCGACCGATGAATGGGTTTTAACGTCACGCAGGGACATGGTGAAAGCGGACCTCGTTCGTCTTCGGCAAGCGGGCGCGCGCCCGCATCAGCTAGCGCGAGACGGAAACCGGCGTGCCCCCCGTTGTCGTGCCGTCGAGCCGGCCTCCTCCGCTCGAATATAGACGCGCGACGGTGTTGCCGCTTTCGTCATACATGACGACCTGATTGCCGGAGAGATCCCAAGCGCGCATGTTCGCGAGCTCGTTTGAACATCCGCGCGTACCCCCGCGGGACGAATTCCCGTATTTTGTGAGCGTAAGGAACATCTGGCAGGACGACCCGCCGGAATTCACCGTCCAGGAGCCGAGCAGGCTGTTCTTTTCGATCGGTGCAGCGGAAGCAGCCGCGGCGGCCTGTGCGCCAGGGTCAACGGCCGCGACATCAGTGCCAGTCTGACCGGGCGTTGTCGGCTGCATGCCCGGTTGAACCGGCGGCGGGAGCTGGCTGCCGACGACGGTGCCCGAGGGAGCGGCCGGCAAGGGCTGCGGCGCGCGCGCGGATACCGGATTGAGCCGGTCCGATTGGCAGCCCGCCACTGCAAGGGCCAGAAAAGAAATCGCGAAAACTGTGGTTTTCGAGTGCGGCATTCCTCTCTCCGTTGTCGGCCTACCCGATGACGCCTTGGCTGATCTATCCAGGCGAGGTCAGAAAACTATCACAAACATCCATAGTTAAGAACCGGTTATCGAAAAGGAATTTTGTATAACCGGAACTGACCAGGAAAGAACGCGTTAAGGCCTTGATCCCAATGAGCGAGGATTCCTAATGCTGAAGTGGATACTCATTCTTCTGATCGTGGCGGCTGTTGCGGGTCTGCTCGGAATGCACAGCTTGGCCGGAGCAGCCATGACAGGAGCCAAGATTCTCATCGCGATCGTCCTAATTCTGTTTCTTCTCGCCGTACTCGGCATCATAGCAATTGCCTGACGCCGTCTGGTAATTCTTGCCGCGATCCGCCATATAGGCCCCGAACCCTGGATCGATCGGGACTCCTATGGCGGAACTGGCGCAATTCGCGAAGATGAACGGGCTTGGCAATGCCATCATCGTTGCCGATATGCGCGGCAGGGCCGATCGCGTGCGCCCGGAGGCTGCGCAGCGCCTTGCCAGCGGTCCCGCCACTCATTTCGATCAGATCATGGCGATCCATGATCCGCGCCTTGAGGGCACGGAAAATTACATCGAGATCATCAATTCCGACGGCAGCGTGGCGCAAGCCTGCGGCAATGGCATGCGCTGCGTCGTGCAGCGGCTCGCTGCGGAAACCGGCCGGCGAAGCTTTACCTTTGAAACGATTGCTGGCGTGCTGAGTGCAGAAGAGCACGCGAACGGCCTGATATCCGTCGATATGGGTAAGCCTCGTTTCGGCTGGCAGGATATTCCTCTTGCGGAAGAATTTCACGATACGCGCAAGATTGAGCTGCAAGTCGGCCCCATCGACAAGCCGGTGCTGCACTCGCCGTCCGTAGCCTCGATGGGCAATCCACACGCCATCTTCTGGGTCGAGGACGATCCATATTCCTATGATCTGGAACGCTTCGGGCCGATGCTCGAAAACCACCCCATCTTTCCCGAGCGAGCCAACATCACCATTGCCCGCGTGGACTCGCCGGAGGAGCTGACCATGCGCACATGGGAGCGGGGCGCAGGCCTGACGCTCGCCTGCGGCTCGGCCGCTTGCGCGGCCGCCGTTTCGGCTGCGCGCACCGGGCGCACCGGGCGGGGCGTCAAGGTGAACCTGCCTGGCGGTTCGCTCGAAATACTCTGGGGCGACGACGACCATGTAATCATGACCGGACCGGCGGAATGGGAGTTCTCCGGCCGTTTTGATCCCGCTACCGGTGCTTGGGAGCGCGAGACGGAAGGGGCCGCCTGATGTCCGTCGATGTCCTGACCTTTGGCTGCCGGCTTAACGCATACGAATCCGAGGTGATCCGGCGCGAAGCCGAAGCTGCCGGCCTCTCCGCGCTCGAAGGCGGCGCGGTGATCGTCAACACCTGCGCCGTGACGGCGGAGGCGGTGCGCCAGGCGCGACAGGCAATACGAAAGGCGAGGCGCGAGAACCCGGACGCACGCATCATCGTCACCGGATGTGCGGCGCAGACTGAGCCCGGGACCTTCGGCTCCATGGAAGAGGTGGACCTTGTTCTGGGCAACGAAGAGAAGCTGAAGGCCCACAGCTATCGCGCTTTGCCCGATTTCGGGGTCAACCAGTTCGAGAAGGTGCGCGTCAACGACATCATGGAGGTGCGCGAGACCGCCTCGCACATGGTGGATGCCATCGAGGGACGCGCCCGCGCCTTCGTGCAGGTGCAGAACGGCTGCGATCATCGCTGCACCTTCTGCATCATCCCCTATGGCCGCGGCAATTCCCGCTCGGTGCCCATGGGTGCGGTGGTGGACCAGGTGCGCCGGCTGGTCGAAAACGGCTATGCCGAGGTGGTGCTCACCGGCGTGGACCTGACCAGCTTCGGTGCCGACCTGCCGGGAAGCCCGAGGCTGGGCAAGCTGGTGCGCACGATCCTTGCTCAGGTGCCGGACCTGAAGCGGCTGCGCCTCTCCTCCATCGATTCCATCGAGGCCGACCAAGACCTGATGCGCGCGCTTGCCGAGGAAGAGCGGCTCATGCCGCATCTGCATCTTTCCCTGCAGGCGGGCGACGACATGATCCTGAAGCGCATGAAGCGGCGGCACCTGCGCGCCGACTCGATCCGCTTTTGTGACGAGGTGCGGCGGTTGCGGACCGATATTGTCTTCGGTGCGGATATTATCGCCGGCTTTCCTACCGAGACGGAGGCGATGTTCGAAAATTCGCTCAGGATCGTTGAGGAATGTGGGCTGACGCACCTGCATGTCTTTCCGTTTTCGCCGCGCAAGGGCACGCCGGCATCGCGTATGCCGCAACTGCCGCGCAATGCGGTAAAGGAGCGGGCGGCGCGCTTGCGCGCGGCGGGTGATGCCGCTTATGCAAGGCATCTTGCTTCTCTCGAAGGAACGCGCCAGCGGGTCTTGGTCGAGCGGGAGGGCTTGGGCCGCACCGAGGGTTTCACGCTGGTTGCGGTCGAGGGAGGCAAGCCGGGCGAAATCGTCGAAAGTCTCATTACCGGCCATGACGGCGAACGGCTGACAGCAACGCCGCTGCTGGAAGCGGCTTGAGGACCTGAGAGGCCAATGGCATTCGGCTTCATCAAGAAAGTCTTTTCCTTCGGCAAGAAGGAGGTCGAGGAGCGGACTGAACCAGCCGAAGCCGCTTCTGCCGATGCGCCGGCGGTTGAACCGAAGCCCGAAATCCCACCTTCGACTCCACCCCAGCCGGAACCTGAAAAGCCGGCCGAAATACCGCCTGCGCCAGAGCCGCCGGCACCGCGCGAACCGACGGAGCCATCGCCTCCTTCGCCCGAGATACCGCAGCAGCCCGAGCCGGCGCCTTCTCCCGCGCCTGGCGAGCCGGTCATTCCCAAACCGGAGATTCCCGAACCTTCTCCCGACCTGCCGCCTGAGCTACCGGAGCCACCGCAGGAGGTGCCGCAACCGGCTCCAGAGCAACCGCCAGGTCCCGCGCCTGAAATTCCGCAACCCTCGCCGCCTCCGCAGCCCTCCGTTCCGCCTGAGGTTTCTGCGCCTTCGGTAGAGCCAACACCAAGCTCCCGGTTGGGGGAAGGATCGACCGGCGAAGCTGGGCGGGGCCGCGTCACCGTCTCGGCTGCTGTCGAGCGCACTGGCGAACCGGAACCAGTGCCGGTCGTTGAAGAGCCTCGAAAGCCCTGGTTCCAACGGCTGCGCGAAGGGCTCTACCGTTCCTCCCGCGAACTGCGCGACAACATTGCCGGTATCTTTCTCAAGCGGAAGCTTGACGAGGATACACTTCAGGATCTGGAAGACGTGCTGCTGCGCGCCGATCTTGGGCTGGAGACGGCTATGCGCGTCACGGATGCCCTTTCCGTCGGCCGCTACGGGAAGGATATCACCGGCGCCGAAGTGCAGGCGGTCATGGCTGAAGAGATCGAGAAGGTGCTGAAGCCGGTGGCCCTGCCGCTGGAGCTCGATCTTTCCCACAAGCCCCATGTAATCCTTGTGGTGGGCGTGAACGGCACAGGCAAGACGACCACGATCGGTAAGCTTGCGGCGAAGCTCGCCCAGGGTGGGCTCAACGTGATGCTGGCCGCAGGCGATACCTTCCGCGCGGCAGCGATCGAGCAGTTGAAGATCTGGGGCGAGCGTACCGGCTCTGCCGTAATCTCCTCCAGGCTGGGGGCGGACGCGGCTGGTCTTGCCTACGAGGCCTATGAAAAGGCGAAGGCTGCTGGCAGCGACGTTCTTATCATCGACACGGCCGGCCGCTTGCAGAACAAGGCCGAGCTGATGGCGGAGCTGGAAAAGATCGTTCGCGTGCTCGGCAAGCACGATTCGGAAGCGCCTCACACGGTTTTGCAGACGCTCGACGCCACCACCGGCCAGAACGCCCTTAATCAGGTCGAAATCTTCCGCAATGTTGCGGGTGTCTCCGGGCTGGTGATGACGAAGCTCGATGGCACGGCCCGCGGCGGCATCCTGGTGGCGATCGCCGCGAAGCACAAGCTGCCGGTCTATTTTATCGGTGTCGGCGAGGGTGTCGACGATCTGGAACCTTTTTCGGCAAGCGATTTTGCCAAGGCAATTGCGGGAGTAAGCTGAGTGGCGGACGAGAATACGATCTTCGAGCGCGATCCGTCTGATCCCAAGCGCAAGGAAATGAATTCGCTGCTCAAGCTGGCGCTTGAGCTCGGGCCGCTGCTCGTCTTTTTTTTCGCCAACACGCGCGGCGAGTGGCTGGTGGAGCGCATTCCGGCGCTTGGCAGCCTCGGCGGACCGCTTTTCATCGCCACTGCACTTTTCATGGCGGCGACGGCCATCTCGCTCACGGTCTCATGGGCGCTCACGCGCACGCTGCCCATCATGCCGCTCGTGTCCGGCATCGTGGTGTTCGTGTTCGGCGCGTTGACGCTCTACCTGCACAACGAAACCTTCATCAAAATGAAGCCCACTATCGTCAATGCGCTGTTCGCCACGGTGCTTCTGGGTGGGCTCGCCTTCGGAAAGGCCCTGCTTGGCTATGTCTTCGATTCCGCCTTCAAGCTCGACGCGGAAGGCTGGCGCAAGCTCACGCTACGCTGGGGGCTGTTCTTCATCTTTCTGGCCGTCACGAACGAGGTGGTCTGGCGTTCATTCTCGACCGACGCGTGGGTAGCCTTCAAGGTGTGGGGCATCATGCCCATCACCATTCTCTTCACCATGAGCCAGATGCCGCTGATCATGCGGCACTCGCTGGAGGAGCGGAGTAAGGGAGTAGGAGAGTAGGCTCTGAACGGCCTCCCTCAGGTCTTTACTCCTGTAGTTTTACTCGCGGCCGCCACCGCCGTATCGAGCTTGCGATAGAACCGCACCTGTGGTGCATGCAGTCCATGCTTGTGCAGCAGGTGGCGCACGGGCGTTCTGGCGCCGACGAGATAAACTTTCGCTCCTTGCCAGCCGGCTTTGCGGACAAATCCCTCCATCGTGGCGGCAGCGGTGGAATCGAGCACTTCGACCGCGGAGATGTCGATGACATAGGCTTTGGGCTGTCCGCCTATACGGTCGAGCGCTGCGGCCACACTCGCCGCTGCGCCGAAGAAGAAGGCGCCCGAGATGCGGTAGACCAAAATGTTGTCGTCGGTCCTGAGTGAGGTCGAGTAAGACTCTTCGTTGGGGGCCTGATCGAGCTTACTGGAGTCGACGGCCCCATGGACGCGGTCGACTTTGATCTCCTTTGAAATACGGTTCAGGAAAAAGAGCGCGCTCAGGCCGACGCCGATGAGAATGCCCTCGGTAAGATCGCGGAAAACCACCAGGAGGAAGGTCGCTATCAACACCACCGCATCAGCCCACGAGCTCCTGATGAGGGCAGCAAACTGATGTTTTTCAGCCATATTCCAGGCCACGACCACGAGAATGGCCGCGAGTGCCGAAAGCGGAATGAAGCGCGCGAGCGGCGCTGCCACCAGCATGAAGGCAAGGAGGAAAGCCGAGTGCAGCATGCCTGCGACAGGCCCCCGCGCGCCGGCCCGCACATTGGCAGCGGTCCGGGCAATCGTGCCCGTCACGCAGAAGCCGCCGAAAAGCGAAGAGGCTATGTTCGCCGCTCCCTGAGCAACCAGTTCAGCGTTGGAGCGGTGCCGCCGCCCGCTCATGGAATCCGCGACTACGGCCGAGAGCAGGCTTTCGATTCCGCCCAGCAGCGCGAAGGAGAGAGCGGCGGGGAGAACTGAGATAATTTTTGCCAGCGACAGGTCCGGCAGTAGCGGTGTGGGAAGTGTCTGCGGGATGCCGCCGAAGCGCGTGCCGATTGTTTCCACCGGCAGTGAAAGGAGCCAAGCGAAGAGGGTCGTGAGCGCCACCGCGATCAGGAATCCCGGCCAGTGCGGACGGTAGCGCCGTAGCACGAGGATGATTGCAACCGCGAAAAGGGCAATGCTCACCGCGGGCGGGTTGAGCGTCGGCAGTGCCGTGCCGAGCGCTTGCAGCTTCGGGATGAAGGGGCCAGGCTCCTGCTCATGGAGTGTCAGCCCAAGAAAGTCCTTGAGCTGGCTCGTCAAAATGATGAGGGCGATACCGGAGGTGAAGCCCACCGTGACGGGGTAGGGCACATATTTGATGAAAGTGCCCAATCGCAGCAAGCCAATCGCAAGCAGGACGAACCCCGAGAGGAACGTGGCGAGGATGAGCCCGTCCACTCCATGCATGTGCACCGTGGCGAGCACCAGCACGATGAACGCGCCGGCGGGCCCCCCGATCTGGAATCGGCTACCGCCAAGTGCAGAAACGAAGAAGCCGCCAATGATGGAGGTGTAAAGGCCGCGCTCTGGCGCGACGCCGGAGGCGATGGCGATCGCCATGGAAAGCGGCAACGCGATGATAGCGACGGTGAGCCCAGCCACAGCATCGGCCTTGAGAGAGGCACGTCCGTAGCCTTCCCTCAGAACCGTGAAGAGCTTCGGCGTGAAAAGATGGAGAAAACCTGGTTCGTGAAATCGGGCGAGCATGCCTTTTCAACCCCTTGCAGCGGGATCGTCGGCCTTCCCGGCGGTCGCCGTTGCTTTTCGTCAGCCCTCACCGTTCCTGAGCGACGCCTCTTTGAGCCGGACTCCGCGCCCGCTGCCGGTGCTCGGCGTGTTCTCGCCGATCAGCTCGATACCCGCCGCATCCAGGGCCTCGACCACCTTGGTCAAGGTCTCCACCACGCCCCGCACCCGGCCATCGCTCGCCTCCATGCGCTGTATAGTGGGCAGCGAGACGCCGGAAAGTTCAGCGAGCCGCTTCTGGTCGATCCCGAGAAGGGCGCGCGCCGCGCGCATCTGTTGAGCGGTGATCATGAACGCTTCGCCTGACGAGACTTATATATCAAACACTAAGACTGATGTCTAGGATATCAATTATGAGGTTTGATGCAAGGCAGCGCGTGGCAGCAAGGAGCCGCTGTGCACTGGCCACCGCAATCTGCGCTAAACTCCAAACCAACCAATCACCGCGCCCATGATGACTGCTACGCCCAGCCAATGCAGCGCATCGATGAGGGTGAGATCCCAGCCGAAGCCCTGATAACGGTTGTTTACGGCGATGGTCGTGGCGATGAAGCCGAGCCAGAGGAAGGCGCCCGAAATCACGCCGTTCCAGAATGTGACCTGACCGGTTCCCAGATGCCCGATCACGCCGGCGAGGACCCAGGCCATCACAAGTTCGGCCACGAAGGAGGTGATGAAGGGCACGGGGCTCATCTTCATCTCTTCCGGCTTTAGCCGCGCCGCTTTGATCCAGGGCTTACTGAGGGCCATGTAGTAGACCGCGCCGAAGGCGAAAGCGGCGATCGCCGCCGCCAATATCGCTAGATAGTTCATTCCGCCGAAATCCATCGCCTGATTCCCTTCCGTTCACGACGCCGGATTGAAGGCGCGCTCCCCGCGCCGCGTCAAGGGCGGCGCGGGAAGTCGATGCGGCAAGCGGATCGCTGCGCCGGCAGCATGGCCGGCCAGGGGGATTTTGGTCAGGCGGCCTGCTTCTTCGGCTCGATCAGCCCGCGGGCGACGAGCAGTTCGGCGATCTGCACGGCGTTGAGGGCCGCGCCCTTGCGCAAGTTGTCCGAGACTACCCACATGGCCAGCCCATTCTCCACGGTGGAGTCTTCGCGGATGCGACTGATATAGGTGGCGTCCTCCCCGGCGCTCTCGTAGGGCGTGACGTAGCCGCCGTCCTCGCGCTTGTCGACGACAAGGCAGCCCGGCGCCTCGCGCAGAATATCGCGCGCCTCATCGGCCGTGATCGGCTTTTCGAACTCGATATTGACCGCTTCGGAGTGCCCAATGAAAACAGGCACGCGTACACAGGTGGCCGTGAGCTTGATCTTGGGATCGAGCATCTTCTTGGTCTCGGCCACCATCTTCCACTCTTCCTTGGTGAAGCCGTCTTCCATGAAGACGTCGATGTGCGGAATGACGTTGAAGGCGATACGCTTGGTGAATTTCTTATTCGAGATCGGATCGGCGACGAAGACGGCGCGGGTCTGCTCGAAGAGCTCGTCCATCCCTTCCTTGCCGGCGCCGGAAACAGATTGATAGGTGGCGACGACCACGCGCTTGATCTTGGCGATGTCGTGTAGGGGCTTGAGCGCCAGGACGAGCTGCGCCGTCGAGCAATTGGGATTGGCGATGATGTTCTTCTTGCGGAAGCCGTCTACCGCATCCGGATTCACTTCCGGCACGATCAGCGGCACGTCGGCGTCGTAGCGCCAGGCCGAGGAATTATCGATGACGACACAGCCCTGCTTGCCGATGCGCGGCGAAAACTCCTTCGAAACGGAGCCGCCAGCAGACATCAGGCAAATGTCGGTGTCGGAAAAATCGTGGTTCTCCAGCGCCCGCACCTTGAGCGAACGGTCGCCGTAGGAGACTTCCGTGCCGACCGACCGCCGCGAGGCGAGCGGCACCACCTCATCGGCTGGGAAGCCGCGTTCTTCCAGGATGTTGAGCATCTCCCGGCCGACATTGCCGGTAGCGCCCGCGACAGCAATTTTGAAACCCATGAATTTAAGCTCCTGTCCTCTCCGCCTGGCTTTGGATCGAGCCCGCCGGCCTTGCGGGCTTCCTCCTCCCCGGCCTGTCTCGGGGAGAGAGCGAGCGGGCCAAGGAAGGTCAGACCGTTTTCGCGGTCGTTTTGGCCGTCGTTTTCGTGACGTGGAAAACCGCGCCGCCGTGTCCGGCAGCGAAGGACAAACTGGAAATGTTCCGCGCGAAGAGGGAGGCGCGCATGACCAGATAAACTCCGTTTCCGGCGCTGTATTACGCGGAATCCAAGCGAAGTCAATCATACACTCGCCCAGGGGCCTGCTGCGATTCCCTCCCCCGAACGTGAATTGACCCGCGGCATCGGCGTCTTAACCTTAGGTCAGTCCCAATAAGGAGCCACAGGCATGAGAATGCTCTCGAAAATTGGCCGCTTGCTCAGCCTTTCGCTAGCGCTTGGCCTTGTCGCATCGCCTTCGGCATTCGCTCATCACGGCTGGTCCTGGACGGAGGATGAGTATTCGGAACTGGAAGGTACGATCACCCAGGTTTACGTCGGAAACCCCCATGCCACGCTGGAAATTGATGTCGATGGGGAGAACTGGCGCGTGGAGCTGGCCCCTCCTTCACAGACCGTGCGGGCCGGTTTTTCAGAGAATGCGGCCAAGCCCGGCGACACGGTCACGGCCATCGGCAATCGATCGCTTGACCAGAACGAGCGGCGAATGAAAGCGGTGCGCATCACTGTCAACGGAAAGACCTACGACGTCTATCCGAACCGTGTGCCGAGCAACTGACCTGAAGGCAGGGTGGTCCAAGTGGAGTTTCTCCAGGCGATCGAGCAGCTTGCACCAATCCGCGCCCTGCGCATTTCCTTTTATGCCTATCCACTGGTCAATGCAGCGCATGTGCTGGCGATTGGAGCCTTGGTGACCAGTGTCACGCTTATGGATTTGCGGATCTTGGGTTTTCTGACAGCCCAGGAACGCCGGCCATTTCTGAAGCTTATGCGCCGGGTGGGAATCGCCGCCTTCTGCGGGGCGGCCGCAACCGGCCTGTTGCTCTTTTCCGTTCGAGCCAGCGAGTATTTTTTCAACCCGGCCTTCCGGTTGAAGATGGTGCTGATCGCATTGGCAGGATTGAATCTTCTGGCGTTGCGCCTCTTTGCCTCTGGTCCCGGCGGAATGCCAAGGGAAAGAAGCGCGGTGATTTTTGCCGGGCTTTCGATGGTTCTGTGGCTGGGCGTGCTCGTTTGCGGCCGCTTTATCGGCTTTTTGTAAGGAACATCTGCCGCTTCCGTCCGTTGCCCGGCGAAAGGGACGGATGACTATGCCTGAAGACCGAAAAACGACGACGATCTCCGGCAGCGAGGCTCGCCAGGGCTATATCGTTCTCAAGACGCCGCTCCGCCGCGCGATTTTCATCGCGGGGCTGGCGGGTATAGTGCTGCTGGCGGTTATTATGTCCCTGGCTTGAGAGCTACCATTCAGGGCGCAAGCTCGCGGAACTTCCGCGCCACCGCATCGCCCATTGCCGAGGTGGAAACCTCGCGCATGCCTTCCGAGAGGATGTCCCTGGTGCGGAGTCCATCGTCCAGCACCGCGGCAATCGCCTTTTCCAGCCGGTCGGCTTCAGCGACCATATTGAAGGAGTAGCGCAGGCACATTGCGAAGGAAGAGATCATGGCGATCGGATTGGCAATTCCCTTGCCCGCGATATCCGGCGCAGAGCCGTGCACCGGCTCGTAAAGGGCCTTGCGCTTGCCGTTTTTGGGATCGGGGGCTCCAAGGGAGGCGGAAGGCAACATGCCAAGCGAGCCTGTCAGCATCGCCGCCACATCGGAAAGCATGTCTCCGAAGAGGTTGTCGGTCACGATCACGTCGAACTGCTTGGGCCAGCGCACGAGCTGCATTCCACCTGCGTCCGCCAGCATGTGGGTGAGTTCCACGTCTGAATATTTCGCCCTGTGCGTGGCCGTGACGACCTCTTTCCACAGCACGCCTGACTTCATGACATTGTGCTTTTCCATGGAGCACACTTTGTTGCCGCGCGTGCGCGCCAGCTCGAAGGCCACGCCCGAGATGCGCTCGATCTCAAAGGTGTCGTAGACCTGCGTATCGATGCCGCGCTTCTGGCCATTGCCCAGATCGATGATCTCCTTCGGCTCCCCGAAATAGACGCCGCCCGTGAGCTCGCGCACGATCAGGATGTCGAGGCCTTCCACCGCCTCCTTTTTCAACGACGATGATTCCGCCAATGCGGGGTAACAGATCGCCGGACGGAGATTGGCAAAGAGCTCCATGTCCTTTCTGAGTCTCAAAAGCCCTGCCTCGGGCCGCACGTCATAGGGAACGCCATCCCATTTCGGCCCGCCTACCGCGCCGAGCAGCACAGCATCGGCTGCCAGCGCCCGCGCCATATCCTCGTCCGAGATGGCTTTGCCATGGGTGTCGTAAGCGATGCCGCCGACAAGCCCTGCTTCCGTCTCGAAACCGGCGCCGAATTCAGAATTCAGAACGGCGATAAGTTTCGAAACCTCGGCCATGGCCTCGGGGCCAATTCCATCGCCGGGGAGGAGGAAGAGTTTGCGGGTTGCCATGGGTCCCTCGTGCACCTTGAAAACTGCGCCCTTGCTAAACGTGCGGACGGTCTTGCGCAAGATGCGGTTTGGCCAATCGTGCCTTTGCGGGCCACGAGCCGGCCAGGCGGGCTCCGCCGAGGCGCTAGGCTGCAAGCTCCGGATGATGCTTTACGAGGGCAGTGCGCAGTTTCTCAAGTGCGCGGGATTCGATCTGGCGTACGCGTTCCTTGGAAATGCCGAGCGATGCACCCAAAGCCTCCAAAGTCGCGCCTTCCTCGGACAGCCGCCGTTCACGCACGATGGTGAGCTCCCGCCCGTTCAACGTGCCAAGGGCCTGATGCAGCCATTGCGCCTTACGCTCGCCGTCGATTGCCTCGCGCACGAGTTCATCCGGCTGGGGTTTGTCGCATATGAGGAAATCAATCCGTTCGGAGGTCGGATCGCTGTCGCTTCTAAGTGGCGCGTTGAGTGAGGCGTCCGCGGCGGCGAGCCGGGAATCCATCATTGCGACGTCGCTTTCGGAAACCCTGAGTGCCTGGGCCACTTCGCGGTAGACGTCCTCCGACGGTGTCGTCCCGCCTGCTTTCTGCAACTTCATGCGCAAACGCCGCAGATTGAAGAACAGTGCCTTTTGGGCAGAGCTGGTGCCCCCGCGCACGATGGACCAGTTTCGCAGGATATAGTCCTGCATGGAGGCGCGGATCCACCAGGTTGCGTAGGTGGAAAAACGCACCTCACGCTCAGGATCAAAACGCGCCGCCGCCTCCAGGAGACCCACATGCCCTTCCTGAATGAGGTCGCTCATCGAAAGTCCGAAATTGCGGAATTTGCCCGCCATGGCGATCACGAGCCGCATATGTGCCATGATCATGCGGTGGAGCGCCTGCTGATCCTGTCGCTCCTTCCACTGGAGAGCGAGTTCGTGCTCCTCCTCGCGCCCGAGATAGGGCGCTTTCATGGCGGCTTTGATCAGCTTTCGCCGAACATCTTCCTGCATCTTAGGGCGCTCCTGCTTGCACCACGCGGCCGATCCTCCGCGACGCAGACCGGCAAGTGCCGGCTACATTTTGTGCCCGGAGCGGCTCCGCTCGGTGAAAACAAGGCTGGAACACAAAGGTTCCACCTACACAGAAAGGTGAATTTGATAGCCGGATAATAAAAAGCCCGGCTCCAGGGAACCGGGCTCAAGGAAGCTGGAAAGGTGGGCTTATGCAGCCTCTTCCTTTTCCGCATCGTCGTTCTCTGCCTTGGTGCCCCGGCGAGGGCCTTTGGCCAGATTCGTCTCGATCAGGCGGACCGCTTCAGTCTCCGACATACGGTTGACCGCGGCGATCTCGCGCGCCATGCGGTCGAGCGCGGCCTCATAGAGTTGACGCTCGGAGTAGGACTGCTCCGGCTGGTTGTCGGCTCGGTAAAGATCGCGAACAACTTCGGAAATCGAGATCAGGTCGCCGGAATTGATCTTGGCATCATATTCTTGCGCACGGCGCGACCACATGGTGCGCTTCACGCGCGCGCGGCCCTGTACCACCTTCAGCGCCCGATCGACATAGTCCGTCTCGGACAATTTCCGCATGCCGATGGCGGTGGCTTTGCCCACCGGCACCTTCAGGCGCATCTTGTCTTTCTGGAAATCGATAACGAACAGCTCCAGCTTGTGCCCGGCTACTTCCTGGTCCTCGATCGCGACGATCTGCCCGACGCCATGCGCCGGATACACGATGAATTCGCCCGTCTTGAAACCCTGCCTTTGTGCCGACTTTTTTTGCTGGGTTGCCATACGCCTAACACTCCTGTTCTTAATGGGGCGGCATGAAAGCTCGCTCCGCCCGTGCCGAGCGCCGGTGCGCGGTTTTGAAGTCGCAGGCGAGGGCCCGGAAAAAGGAGGGGCTTGTCAAAGCAATCGCAGCCGCTTTGGCTAAGCTGCCCCGGTCCGGAAAGAAAAACCCACCTTCAGTGATTGAACGCCTGCGCCTTCAAAGACGTTTGTCTCCGGCATGTCACATATAGGTAACACAAAAAGCTGAAAGATTCAACTATTTGCCGGAGATACACAACTTTTGCGGGGCGTAGTTGCCTCTGCCGCAATTCAATGTGGCATTGTGACGCGACGGTTTTTCACGACCAGGGCTTTAGCTCAGTCGCCGGTGCCCGGTTCGGGAGAAAAATACTTTTCGAACTTTTCTTCTATGCCGTCCCAGTCCTTCGCATCGGCAGGAGGCTCCTTCTTGGCCGTGATATTCGGCCACTTCTCGGCATAGTCGGCATTGACCTGTAGCCATTTTTCCAAGCCAGGCTCCGTGTCCGGCTTAATGGCTTCCGCCGGGCATTCCGGCTCGCATACGCCGCAGTCGATGCACTCATCCGGATGGATGACGAGCATATTCTCCCCCTCATAGAAACAGTCGACTGGACAGACCTCTATGCAATCCATGTATTTGCACTTGATGCAATTGTCGGTCACGACATAGGTCATTACAGGCTCCCGTCTCTCGGGTCTCATCTTCCGGCGGGTGAGGTAGCCCCTTTGCAAGGCCATGGCAAGGTGCGCCATTCCCCTCTCCAGCTCCACAGGAGAACAGCTTTGCGGAGAGGGTCTAAGAGAGGCAGATTCCAAATTGCGCGTTGGAAGAAGCCCATGCGGAGAAAACAGCCCCATACCGACGCCAGTTCTACTCCTTTATGGCTGGCGTCTGGGTCAGGTCTTCATAGAGCAGGCGGGCTTCCTCGGCCGGGCCGCGGCGTAGCCCTGGTGCAAGCACGCGATAAACAAGAATGCGGCGGTCGAGCGTAATTGTCAGCACATCTCCCGGGCGGACCAGCTGAGAGGCTTCATTGATCTTCTCCCGATTGACGCGTACCCGGCCCGCCTGCGCCAGTTTGGCTGCAAGCGAGCGCGATTTTACAACCCGAGCGAAGAAGAGCCACTTGTCGATGCGCTGGCGTTCGTCCGTGGCCAAGCGACTTACTTCCGAAGCTGATCCCGCAAGGCCGCGAGTTTGGCGAAGGGTGAATCAGGGTCGATCTTCGGTGCCCGATCCTCTCGCTTCTGCGGCCGCTCGTCCCGGCGTGGACGATTCTGCTGGCCGTCGCGTCCCTTGGATGGCGGCTTTCTCTCGCGGACATCTTCAGCGGCGTGGCGACGGGGCGGCTTGCCCTTCGCCTGCCGATGGCCGTCCCCTCCGCGCTCTTGCCGCTGCGGAGGGCGCCTGCGCTCAAAGCGGGCCTGCCGCCATACGAGCGTGGGCTTCGGCTCTTCCGCGTCGGCGGGCTGCTCTGCTCCGGAAGTCTCGGCTCCGGAAGCCTCGGCCGCAGGTTCGTCCACATTGACCGGCTGGGCGGGGCCCGTACCGGTGGCAAGCCCTGTTTTCTGTTCCTGCACATCCGGCGTTGCGGTTTCATCGCGCGGGGCACCAATGGCTTCATGCGTTGCGGGGGATACACGCCCGGGCACGCTTTCAGCCTCTTCTTCCGTGGTTTCAGTTGGCTCGGCTGAAACTGGCGCCTCCGCCGGCGAGCTAGACGCTTCTTCGCCAGGGGGAGTGTGCTGCTCCATGCCTGGAACCGCGGCCTCCTTGGCCGCTGGTTCGGCTTCGGAAACCTGGTCGAATCTTTCGAGCCTTGCGTTCACTTCTTCGGCGGGCTGCGGTTCAGCTCGGTAGCCCAGACCTTTCAGGATTGCTTCCATGTCCTCGGCGGTGGCCCCGAGGATGGACATCATGGCGGGCGTGACCACGAAAGCATCGCCGCCAAAGGCTCCCTCCGGGCGCTTGCCCGTGCCCGGTTTCCAGGCAAGAGCGGGCCGAATTAAATCCGCCAGCCGTTCGAGAATATCGACGCGCACCGCCCGCCTGCCCAAATTGCGAAAGCCTGCCAGCCGATAAAAACTGCGCTCAAAAGCGGGGTCGGTGACGATGGAGGTGCGCCCTGCGGCAAGCGCGGCCACCACGTCGCCATAGCCGGGTTTGTCCCTGGCGTCGTTCTTTAGCGCCCAGAGCAGCGTGGCAAGGCCGGCCGGCCCCGGCTTAATGAGCGCGGGCACGAAGATATGATAAGCGCCAAAGCGCACGCCCAGCCGTCTGAGGGCTGCGCGGGCCTCCTGTTCCAGCGCGCGCACTTCGTCGGCCACGTCCCGGCGGTTGAGCAGCCCGAAATTTTCCACGAGCTGGAAGGCAAGGCCGCGCGCAATGCCTGAAAGCATATCGGCCTGGCGCAGCTCGATGAGCGGCTTGAGAAGGCTCTCGATCTGGAAATTCACGAATCGGTCGGCACGCGCGGCGACTTTGTCGCGGGCGGGGCCGGTAAGCTGCTCATCCGCCAGCAGGACCACGCGCGGCTTCAGCGCGTCGTCGGTGGCTGTCAGCGTGCCGATCGGCGCGCCAATCCAGCGCAGTACGCCATCCGACCCGAGCGCGAGATCGCCATTGGGCGCGGCTGAAAATCTCTCAGCACGCAGCTCGAACTCAGCGGCAAGGGCCTTTTGAGCGGCGGCCTTCACGGCGCGCGCGTCTTCCCCTTCGGCGCTTTTGTCTGCGGTAAACCGGAATCCCTGCATCTCGCCGACATGATGTCCCTCAACCAGAACCTCTCCGGTGGGGCTGATTTCTGCTTCGGGCATTGTATTCTCTCTCAAGCGCCTCATGAGCACGGATGTCCTGCGATCAACGAAGCGTTTCGTCAATCTCTCATGCAGCGCATCGGACAACCTGTCCTCGATCTCCCGCGTTTTTTCCTGCCAGTGTGTCGGATCGGACAACCATCCGGGTCTGTGCGAGACAAAAGTCCAGGTCCGGATTTGTGCAATGCGAGCAGAGAGCGTGTCGATCTCGCCCTCCGTCGAGGAGGCCCGTTCCACCTGCTCGGCCATGTAATCCTCGTCCACATGGCCGCTGCGCGCCAGATCGGTGAAGATGGCGCTCACGAGCTCGGCATGCTGGGCGGGCGCGATCTTGCGGTAGTCCGGCAGAGCGCAGGCGTCCCAAAGCAGCGCCACTTTCGCGCGGCCAGCAGCAAGCGCGCGAACATCCTCGTCCCTGGACAGATGTTCCAGCACGCGCAAGTCCGCCGCTGGCAGCGCGCGGGTCAAGCCCTCGACGGGAGGCGCCGCCTCGAGCGACCGCCTGAGCGCGTCGATGCTCGAAAGGTCGATTTCCGCGGAGCGCCACTGGAGCATCCTCACCGGTTCGAACTGGTGCGTTTCTATGCGCTCCACCAGCGCATCCGCAAACGGATCCACCTGCCCGGTGACGCCGAAGGTGCCGTCGCGCACGTGCCGTCCTGCCCGGCCGGCGATCTGGCCCAGTTCGGCGGCCGTCAACTCGCGATATTGGAATCCGTCGAATTTTTGGTTCTGGGCAAAAGCCACGTGGTCGACATCGAGATTGAGGCCCATCCCGATCGCGTCCGTGGCGACGAGATAATCCACATCGCCGGACTGATAGAGCGCCACCTGCGCGTTGCGCGTGCGCGGGCTGAGTGCGCCCAGAACGATGGCCGCGCCGCCGCGCTGCCGGCGGATCAATTCGCCGATCGCATAGACCTCGTCCGCCGAAAAGGCGACTATGGCGGACCGGCGGGGCAGCCGCGTGATCTTTTTCGATCCGGCATAGGTGAGCACGGACATGCGCGGGCGTGTGACGACGGAAATGCCCCTGAGCATTTTTTCAAGGATGCCGCGCATCGTGCCGGCGCCGAGAAGCAAGGTTTCCTGCCGCCCACGGAGATTTAAAAGCCGGTCGGTAAAGATGTGGCCTCGTTCCAGATCGGCGGCAAGCTGCACCTCGTCTATGGCCACGAAAGCCGCGTCAGTCGATCGCGGCATGGCCTCAACGGTGCAGACCGAGTAACGCGCGCCAGGCGGGATTATCTTTTCCTCGCCTGTGATCAAGGCCACGTTCTGCTCGCCGACGCGGGACGCCACGCGGTGATAGACCTCGCGCGCAAGAAGCCGGAGAGGCAGGCCGATCAGGCCAGACTCGTGGGCCACCATGCGTTCAATGGCGAGGTGGGTTTTCCCGGTATTCGTCGGTCCGAGGACAGCTGTAATGCCTCGCCCGTCGAAAGCGGCGGGTTCGCTTCTTAGTGGCTGAACATTCATTTGCGGCATCCCGCTTTCAGGGATTTGCAGCGGCGAAAGTGGTCCGCCACTGCCGCAGACATATAGGAAGGAAGCGCGGGATCAAAAGGCAAAATGATATCCCTGTTAATGTTTGGAACGACTCTGGAACGAATCAGCGACGAATCACTGACTCATAAGGATTCTGTTTTTGTTCGGCACCAGATATGGGTCTTTCGTCATTCACCTGCCCTACATGCTGAATCTGTACCTTGAAGGGATTCGCGGTCACTTCGCCCGTCCGTTAACTTTTCTTTCTGATTGGTTTCCGTTCGACTGCGACGTGCCGCCAAACTCAAACATTTGTTAGGAAAACCAAAGGAAACGTAAAGCCGCTTTCCAGTTGCCGGGGCCTGGCCGTTAAGAATGCGGCCAAAGCCGGAACGAATCAGCGACGAATCACTGATCTGCAGGTGTTCCGCGATTGTTCCGCACAACATGTTGTGCTTCAGACGACTTAATGACCAAGTACCCACAGGATATCCACAGGCGCTCGCAGGTGCCCCATCCCGCCTGTTAATGATCCCGTGCCGTTTTGGGGCAGGCGAGCGCGGACGGTGCTCAGGCGATGTACTGCCCACCATTGGCCGAAAGAGTCACGCCCGTGATGAATCCCGCGTCATCAGAAGAGAGGAACAAGACGCAGCGCGCAATCTCGCTCGCTTCCCCCAGGCGGCCGACCGGGATTTGCTCGACAATCTTTTCGCGCACGGCTGCCGGAACGGTCATCACCATCTCTGTGGCGATATAGCCAGGGCAAATGGCGTTGACGGTTATGTTCCACCGCGCACCTTCTTGGGCCAGTGATTTCACGAGGCCAAGCTCACCCGCTTTGGAGGCGGAATAGTTCGCCTGGCCCACCTGTCCTTTTTGGCCGTTGATCGACGAGATCATGACGACGCGTCCGAACTTGCGTTCGCGCATACCCGGCCAAATCGGGTGCGTCATGTTGAAGACGCCCGAGAGGTTGGTATCGACGACTTCACGCCACTGTCCAGGCGTCATCTTGTGGAACATGGCATCCCGCGTGATGCCGGCATTGTTGACCAGAACTTCGATAGGCCCGAGCGTCGCTTCAACACTGCGAATACCGGCTGCGCACTCATCATAGTCGGCAACGGACCAGCGATAGACGGGTATGCCGGTCCTCTCGGAGAATTGCTGCGCCACCTCTTCATTGCGAGCGTAGTTGGCGGCGACCCGGTAGCCCGCCTCCTTCAGGGCGACAGAAATGGCTGCGCCGATCCCGCGTGTTCCGCCGGTCACAAGTGCAGTTCTAGTCATTTATTTCTCCCGTGGGCAGAGCGGAACTGGTTGTGAGGCGTCCGGTTCTTTGCCGGGGCAACCCCCTCTGGTTGCATCGAGCGGCCTGCTGTCGCTTCTTTTGGCCTCACCTCACAACAATATCCCTGCCAATCGTCTTCGCCTTCTAAGCCGCTATCGTTCCACGCACATGGCAACTCCCATACCGCCGCCAATGCAGAGGGTTGCAAGCCCCCTTTTCGCATTACGCCGGCGCATCTCATAAAGCAGCGTGTTGAGAATGCGCGCGCCGGATGCGCCGATAGGATGCCCGATGGCGATGGCGCCGCCATTGACATTGACGATGTCTGGGTTCCAGCCCATCTCCTTGTTGACGGCACAGGCCTGCGCGGCGAAAGCTTCATTCGCTTCCACCAGGTCCAGATCGGCCGCGCGCCAGCCGGCCTTTTCGAGCGCTTTCCGCGAGGCTGGAATTGGCCCAGTGCCCATGACCGCGGGATCAACACCGGCAGTGGCCCAGGAGGCGATGCGCGCCATGGGCTCAATGCCGCGACGGCTTGCCTCCTCCTCGCTCATCAAGAGAAGCGCCGCCGCACCATCATTGATTCCGGAGGCGTTGCCGGCAGTTACCGTGCCCTCTCTGTCGAAAGCGGGCCGAAGCTTCTGCATCGCTTCAAGGGTCGCGCCGATGCGGATATACTCATCGTTTTCCACCACCTCGTCGCCCTTGCGCGTCTTTACGGTCACAGCCGCAATCTCGTCCCTGAAACGACCCGCCTTCTGCGCGGCTTCAGCCTTGTTCTGAGAGGCGAGCGCGAACCGGTCCTGCTCGTCCCTCGTGATTTGGAAAGCCCGGGCGACATTCTCCGCCGTGATCCCCATATGATAGCCGTTGAAGGCATCCCAGAGGCCATCGCGGATCATGGTGTCTATCATCGCGTAGTCGCCCATCTTCACCCCGCCGCGCAAATGCGCGCAATGAGGAGAGAGCGACATGGATTCCTGCCCGCCGGCAATGACGATTTTCGCATCCCCGCAGGCAATCTGCTGCATTCCCAAAGCCGCCGCACGAAGACCGGAGCCGCATACCTGATTCACCCCCCAGGCCGTGGTTTCCGCGGGAAGCCCAGCGGCGACCGCCGCCTGGCGAGCGGGGTTTTGCCCTTGGCCTGCGATCAGCACCTGGCCCAGAATGACCTCATTCACCTCATCGGCTGCGACCTTGGCGCGCTCGAGCACGGCGCGAATGACAGACGCTCCAAGCTGATGCGCAGGTATCTGGGCGAAAGATCCATTGAAGGAGCCGACCGGCGTACGCGCGGCACTCGCGATCACTACGGAATTGGAAGAGGCCATTTCTTTCTCCAGTAACCACCCAGAACAGAGCAAGGAGACGCCGGACTAGCGGCATCTGGCGCGAAACATCCAGGCATTTTGCTTCGCACTGCGAAAGGATGGTATCTGCTCGTTTTCGCTAAGGTCAATCCAGCTTTTTTTAGAAGTTGCGCCTAACGGTTGTGGCAGAAATTTGCTCGAATGCGGCAGCGCAGCGAAAACTGCTTTCAATTGCTGCAACCTTTCGCATATCCTGCACAAAAGGCAGGCAGGGCCCGCCGGCTTTGCCACCATCTCGCGCGTGTGGGGAGCTTTTAGAATGCCCGCGAAGGACGACCCGGTGGTCATCAAGAAATACGCCAACCGCCGCCTGTATAATACGGGCACCAGCACCTATGTGACGCTGGAGGATCTGGCGCAAATGGTGAGGAGCGACGAGGATTTCGTCGTTCAGGATGCCAAGACCGGTGAGGACATCACCCATTCTGTCCTGACACAGATTATCTTCGAATTGGAGAACGATAAGAATGGGCAGAATATGCTGCCCATATCCTTCCTGCGCCAACTCATCTCATTCTATGGCGACCAGATGCAGGTGGTTTTGCCGAGTTTTCTTGAGCAGTCCATGCTGGCCTTTGCAAAGGAGCAGGAGCGTATGCGCGAGCAGATGCGCCAAGCCTTTGGTGCAACGCCCATGGATGTGCTTTCGATGAACATTCCGATGAAGCTGATCGAGGAGCAGACGCGGCGGAACATGGAAATGTTTCAGAACGCCATGCGCATGTTCACGCCGGCACCACACGCGGCAAATAGTGCCCGGCAGGATCACGAGCAGCCGAGCACCGGAATGTCGAGCTCCGATGACCTGAAGGAATTGCGTGAGCAGATCGCCGACATGCAGCGAAAGCTCGACGCCATGTCGAAAAGCTAGGCTTTTAGAGCAGGATTGGCGCGATTGTCGTCCAGAGAAGCTGCCGTAAAAAATAGATGATGAGCAGCAGGATGATAGGCGAGATGTCGATACCGCCCAAATCCGGCAGCAGATTGCGGATCGGCCTTAGTGCCGGCTCGGTGATTCGATAAAGGAAATTGCCTACCGAGCCCACGAATTGATTGCGCGGATTGACCACGTTGAAGGCATAGAGCCAGGAAAAGATGGCTGCCGCTATGATGAACCACCAATAAATGCCAAGAGCCATGTCTATGGTGCGCAATAATGCGAGCATGCCACTCTCCCACAAAGTTTCGCGACATGTAGCCACTGGCGTGTCACGCGGCAAGTCCTTGCCACGTGACGCTTGACACACCCCTCGACCACGACCTAAATGCGCACCATTCCGGCGATCGGGGCTGTAGCTCAGTTGGGAGAGCGCATCGTTCGCAATGATGAGGTCAGGGGTTCGATTCCCCTCAGCTCCACCAAGTCGCACCGGATAATTCACCAGGCGCCTACATCTTACCGTTCGCCCGTTCACGTGGGCCCAATCACGCACTCGTCCCCGCTACATCACCGCGCGAAAATCCATTGCCGGCGACGAGTAGCACGTCTTGGGATTGGAGCGGGGTGCTTTGTCTCGCCGCTGCTGCAGCGGCGACCATCTACCTGCTCTGGCTATACCCCGTAACTCGCGATTTATGGTGGTTCGTAGGAGGAGACTAGCCGCCCGCTTCGTTTCTATTTGGGGACCTATATGAATGGAAATCCCTATTGTATCTGGGTGCCCTGGACACTGGATTGGAGCTGCAAATCAGGAATATCTGATGCACAAAGGCCTTGCGGAGCGTGCAATCAGCGCGGCCAGGATTTCGTCCTTCCCCCTTCAGCGCTTGACTATCAACCGGGATCGACCTTCCTTTATCCTGACGACGATTTTGAAAGCAGTGATCCCGACGCCACAAGAAACCAACAGAAGGCCCGGATTACGGTATCGACAAAGTCATTATTTCCCGCTGACGGAATTGGTGGCCGGGCGGAGGTCCCTTACCGGGAAATCCGAGGAAGCCGAATCGCCCGATCGGGTATCTGCGGCCTGTGGCCTTTTTCGCTGAAAAAGAGGCAGCAATTCCAACAAGCGAACTAAAAAAAGTTTGGTCCAGAATGCAAATCTCTCGCGCGCGACAGAATAGATTACGCTAAAAGCTGCCGACAATTGCCGCAAGACCGCGGCGAGACAACGCTTCGCAGCTTCATGGAAACCGCAGAGATCTCCAGCCCCGACGACCGATATATTGCCTTCCGTCACGGCGCTTTTACCCTTTATTGGGTAGCGCGCTTGCTGGCCTCATTTGCAACCCAGATCGTCTCCGTTGCGGTCGGCTGGCAAATCTATGATCTGACGCGCAACCCCTTCGATCTTGGGCTGGTGGGCCTCGTTCAATTCGCGCCTTCGCTCATGCTTTTCCTAGTCACTGGCGCGGTGGCGGACCGATTTGGCCGGCGCATGATCATGGGCCTTTCCGCAGCTCTCGAAGGAGCCTGCGCGCTGGCACTGCTTCTTCTTACGCTGCGCGGTCTCGATTCGGTGTTGCCGGTCTTTGCCACTCTCGCCGTTTTCGGTACGGCGCGGGCCTTCATGGGACCGGCGTCCTCGTCGCTGATAGCCAATCTCGTGCCCGCCGAACATTTCGCCAATGCCGTGGCGTGGAATTCCACTGCCTGGCAAACGGCCATGATCGTCGGGCCTGTGGCAGGTGGATTGCTTTATGGCCTGTCGGCCGAGACCGCCTATGGCGTTGCGACAGTGCTGATGTTTACGGCGGCCGTCCTCTGCTTTCTGATCTCGAAGCCGCAGCAGCGGACAGAATCCGAGCGGCCGACGCTGGAAGTTCTATTTGCCGGCTTCCGCTACATCTGGAGGGAAAAGATCGTCCTTGGCGCGATTTCCATGGATCTTTTTGCCGTGCTGCTGGGCGGGGCGGTCGCGTTGCTTCCGGTCTACGCCCGCGACATCCTGGAGCTGGGACCATGGGGCCTTGGTCTGCTGAGATCGGCTCCGGGGATAGGGGCGCTTTCGGTTGCGGTTTGGCTGGCAGGTCATCCCATCCGCGACCATGCCGGCGTCATCATGTTCTTTTTTGTCGCCCTGTTCGGCCTATTCACCGCGGTCTTCGGCCTCTCCACGATTTCCTTGCTGTCTATTGCAGCGCTTGCCGGCTTGGGCGCCGCGGACATGGTAAGCGTCTATATTCGCGAGACCCTCATCCAGCTCTGGACACCCGACCGGCTACGTGGCCGGGTCAATGCGGTGAATATGGTTTTCGTGGGCGCATCCAATGAGCTCGGCGAGTTCCGCGCCGGTACGATGGCCGCCTTTATCGGCGTTGTCCCGGCAGTGGTTTTCGGCGGCGTGGGTGCCATGGCCATTGCGGGGCTTTGGGCCTGGCTTTTTCCCGAGCTGCGCAAAGCGCGCCATCTTAACGGCCGCGACTAAACTGGTGTAGTTTAGAGTTGAAGAGCTGCACTGAAGCGGAGGTAGCCCGCTATGCGCATTTTTCCGAACAATAAGCAATACGCTGTAAGACTTAACATTCCAATTATGCTTTAAAAACATCATTTATTTTCGATATCCTGCGAGGATATCAAGGCTGTTATTTGATAATGCTGCGTGGATGATCCTAAGTCTCTCCTCAGACTGAAATCGTGCGCTTTGAGTGCCTGACGGAAGCAGCCGCGTTTGCGGCTGCGGCGTTACGCCGGGAATGGCGTGACCGGTATTGGGCGCGGTCCGCGGTGGCGACTGGAGAGGGTCCTTGCCGAAGTAGTCACGGCCGGCGGCGCGGTTTAACAAGGGATCGAGGAATGCAGAAACCGATATGCGTGAAATTTGGCAGATCACTTCTCCCTGTTCCAGGATTGCGAATCAGGGAAAAGATCGGCTCTGCGACTGATCTACAGGCCGCGGTTTCGCTCATCGCCCTTTCGACCGGGCTCTTCATGGGCACATCTGCCTTTGCTGCGGATTTCACGGCATCAACTCAGGCCGAGCTGATTACCGCCATCAACAACGCAAACAGCACCGGCCAGTCTTCCACAATAACATTGCGGGCCGACATCACCCTGAGCAACACGGTTCCCCTGCCAGCGGTGAACATTCCGATCACCATCATCACCGGCGAATTTACATTGAGGGGCATGCCGGGAACGGGCGTGTCCGGAAATGGCGGCAGCATCAACATTCCCGGCGGCCCCATCACCATCGTCGGCACACTCAAGGGGGGGAATGCCGATATAACGGACAGCAATGGTACGGGCGGCGCCGGTATCCAGAAGAACAACGGTTCGCTTGAAAACCGGGGCGTCATCAAAGGCGGAACGGGTGGGGGAACGAGCAGATCTGGAACCGCCGGCAATGCCGGCCGGGGAGGTGTAGGCGCCGCACTCACCAACACGACTGTCGTCAACGGGGTAGACGGCGTGATCTCCGGCGGAGATGGAGGCAATTTTGACGCCCAGAACATGCCGGGCGGAGCGGTCGGCGGGCGAACAGGCGACGGAGGGGTGGGGTTAACCCTGACCGGTGGATCGCTGGACAACCGAGGCCTCATCGAAGGCGGCTCGGGCGGCATGTTCGGTCATCTGCCGGCTGCAGGCGCAGACAATTACTTCGGCGGTGCCGGCGGCACCGGCGCAATACTGAACGGCGGCGACCACCGAAACAGCGGTATCATCAGGGGCGGCAGGGGAGGTGAAGGCGTCAATACCGGGGCAACCGGCCACGGGGCGCCGGGCATGGGCGCCCAGCTGACCAACGGCACGCTTTATAACACGGGCATTATCTCGGGCGCCGACGGCCGAAACGGCGGCGGAACGCTGGGCGCCGGCAACCATGGTGCAACGGGCATAAACCTCGTCAACAGCAGGCTTGAAAATTTCGGGACGATCAATGGCGGCAATGCCGGCCCGCTGATGGGGCCACAGGCGCTTGGCGGCATCGCCGTGATCGGCACCGGGGGCACCACGGTCGTCAATGGCGGTGTCATAAATGCAGGACGGAACGGGAACGACAGCTTCGGCACCGCACTTCAATTCACGGGCGGCGGCAACACGCTCGAATTGCATTCCGGCTATGAAATCTATGGCAGGGTCTCAGGCAGCAACTCCCTTACCTCGCCTGACATATTCGTGCTCGGCGGTGTTGGTAACGGGACCTTCGATGTGTCGAAATTCAACCCCGGCGGCCAAATCCAAGGGTTCGGGATCTATGAAAAGAGGGGCCCCAGCACCTGGACATTGACCGGAACGACGACCGCGCTGACCCCCTGGACGATCTATGACGGCGTTCTCGAGGTCTCGGAGGACGGCAATCTCGGCGCAACTGCCGGTGTGCTCACCTTTTCCGGCGGTACGCTTCGCAACACGGACGATTTTACCTCCGCTCGCAACTTCGTAGTGAACCCCGCCGGGGGCACAATCCAAACGAATGCCGATCTTACGCTAACCGGCGTGATCAGCGGCACGGGTCCCCTCGTCAAGAATGGAAATGCCGCATTGGTGCTGACGGGCAACAGTTCGGGGTTTGCGGGGTCCACCTTGGTGGATGCGGGCACTCTCGTCGTGAATGGCAGCCTTTGCGGACCGATGACCGTAGGGAAGACTGCCCGCCTTCAGGGCACTGGAACGGTGTGCGATACAACGAATATGGGCGTCGTCGCGCCTGGCAACGGCATCGGCACCTTCACGATCGATGGCAACTATGTCGGCAATGGAGGCATGCTGGAGATCGAGACCGTTCTGGGCGGCGATGGTTCCGTGGCTGATCTTCTTGTCATCACGGGCGATACATCAGGCGAGACCGATGTGCGCGTGATCAATCTCGGCGGGGTGGGCGCTCTGACGACCGAAGGCATCAAGGTCATCGATGTCGGCGGCGCGTCCAATGGCCTTTTCTCGCTTATCGGATCCTACACCCTGCAGGGCAGCGAGGTTATCGTTGCGGGGGCATATGCCTACGGGCTCTATAAGGGCGGGATGAGCACACCGGACGACGGGGACTGGTATCTACGATCGCTATATCAGGCCGGCGTGCCGATCTACGAAACCTATGCGAGCACGCTGCAAAGCTTCAACAAATTGGGCACCATGCAGCAGCGCCTCGGCAACCGCTTCTGGGCAACCTTACCCGAGCCGGTCGAGAAGGGGATGCCTTCGCAATACGGCCTGATCGAAGGGAATGGCCTTTGGGGACGGTTAGAGGCTTCGGACAGCCGTTTTCTGCCGAAGATCTCCACAAGCGGCGTCGAGTACGACGTGACCAACTGGAGGGCTGAGGCGGGCGCCGATCTGCTTCTGGCGGAAGAATCCTTCGGCAGCCTCATCGGCAGTCTCATCGGCCATTATGGGACGGTCTCCTCCGATGTGTATTCCATCCACGGCGAAGGCTCGATCGAGAGCGCGGGCGGCGGCGTAGGAGGCGCGCTCACCTGGTACGGCACCAACGACTTCTATGTTGACGGTCAGGGTCACGCGACCTGGTATAAAAGCGATCTATATTCAAGCACTGCCGGAATGGATCTTGCGAAGGACCGGGACGCATTCGGCTACAATCTGGGCCTCGAAGTGGGCAAGAGATTCTGGTTTGGAAGGCGCTGGTCGGCGACGCCCCAGGCGCAATTTGCTTATTCGCGGATAAACTTCGAAAATTTCGTCGATCCGTTCGGCGCAGCGGTCACTTTCGAAAAGAGCGAAAGTCTCTTGGGCCGCCTCGGAATCACCGTGGACCGCCAAACCGAATGGATGAACGGGTCGGGCACGACGAACCGCTCTCATCTCTACGGTATTGCCAATCTCCACTATGACTTCGCGGGCAGCTGGCATGTGGATGTCGCCAGCACAGTGCTCGAGCATCAAAATCAACCGCTCTGGGGAGGTCTCGGCATCGGCGGAACCCTTAACGTGGCGGATGACAAGTACTCCGTTTATGGCGAAGCACAGGCGAGAACCAGTTTTGAGAACTTCGGCGACAGCCGGCTGCTGAGCGGCACCCTCGGCTTGCGAGTCGCATGGTAGGCTTGCGGCATTCAAACCAGCGCAAGTCGTGACAGCGGGCAAGCCAGCGAAGGCGGCAGATGCGGGCCGCGAGCGGTAAGGCCTAGCCCGACCGGGCCTGCCGCCTATATCCGCGGATATGGAAGATCGCCATAAGACCGCAGGATCCGCCTCGGTCGTTCACCGAACGGCGAGTGTTCTGATCACCTTTTTTCTGGTCCTAAGCGGCGGCTTCGTCGCTTCGAGCCCTAAGGCGCAGGAAACAGGCGGCACAGCCATTGTGCTGAGGCTGGAGGGCGCCGTGAGTCCTGCTACGGCCGATTATGTGACCAATGGCCTGGAAATCGCCGCGGAACGCGAGGCACGCCTTGTGGTGCTGCTGATAGACACTCCCGGCGGTCTTGATACCTCTATGCGCGAAATCATTCGCGCTATTCTGGCGTCTTCCGTCCCCGTTGCCAGTTTTGTAGCGCCAAGTGGTGCGCGCGCCGCTAGCGCCGGCGCCTATATCCTCTATGCCAGTCATGTGGCCGCGATGGCGCCAGGGACAAATGTCGGGGCCGCGACACCAATCGCGCTGGGAGGGGGATCGCCGTTCGGAGCAAACCCGGAAGAGGAACAGGAAGCGCAGGATTCAGCGGAGGAAGTCGGCGAGGATCGCGGCGGCCGACGCCAGTCACCGCGCAACGCCTCGGAGGAGAAGGCCATCAACGATGCGGTCGCTTACATGCGTGGTCTCGCCGAACTGCGCGGCCGTAATGCCGAATGGGCGGAAAGGGCAGTGCGCGAGGCTGCCAGTCTGTCATCGGCCGCAGCGGCGCAGCAGGATGTCATCGACTTCACCGCCTCCTCCATCGATGATCTTATGAGAAAGGCAGACGGTCTCACCGTCCAGGTGGGCCAGTCGCAAATCGTGCTGGAGACCTCGGGGCTGGTCCGAGAGGCGATAGACCCGGACTGGCGCACGCGCTTGCTTTCAGTCATCACGGACCCGAATGTCGCACTCATCCTCATGATGATCGGCATTTATGGGCTGATCTTTGAATTCCTCAATCCGGGCACTTTCATACCGGGCACGATCGGCGGCATCAGCCTTTTGCTCGGCCTTTATGCCCTGGCGGTTCTGCCGGTAAGCTATGCCGGCGTCGGCCTTATAATCCTGGGGGCGGCGCTCGTGCTGGCTGAGGCCTTCGCTCCCTCCTTTGGCATTTTGGGCATCGGCGGGGCCGTTGCTTTTGTACTTGGGGCGACCATCCTTTTCGATACCGAGATCCCGGGACTGGAAATCTATTGGCCCGTGCTCGGCGGCATCGCTATCGCCAGCCTCGCTTTCAGCCTCCTCGTGGCGCGTCTTGCCATGGTTGCGCATCGCCGCACGGTGACAACCGGCGCGGAGGAGATGATCGGCGCAAGAGGCAAGGTGGACAGTTGGTCGAATGGCAATGGCTATGTCCTCGTTCATGGCGAACGGTGGAAGGCTGTTTCGGCTGCCTCGCTTGCAGCAGGCACGGAGATACGCGTTACCGGCCGCGACGGCCTTGTGCTGAAAGTAGCCGCTCTCGAACCGGAACATAGCGCTTCCGAAGAAGGCAGGAGAGAACCATGAACATGCTTGGCAATATCGGATTATATATTGTTCCGCTCGTCATCTTGCTGTTCCTGCTCGCATCGGCGGTCAAGATCCTGCGTGAATACGAACGTGGCGTCGTCTTTACGCTTGGCCGGTTCACCGGCGTCAAAGGACCCGGCCTCATCCTGCTCGTCCCTCTCGTCCAGCAGATGGTGAGGGTGGATCTGCGCACGCTGGTTCTCGACGTGCCGAGCCAGGACGTTATTTCGCGCGACAACGTATCAGTCCGGGTCAACGCCGTGATTTATTTCCGGGTCATCGACCCTGAAAAAGCGACGATCCAGGTGGAAGACTTCATGATGGCCACCAGCCAGCTCGCGCAGACGACGCTGCGCTCCGTCCTAGGCAAACATGATCTCGATGAAATGCTGGCTGAGCGCGACAAGCTCAACAAGGACATACAGGAGATACTTGATTTTCAGACCGACGCCTGGGGCATCAAGGTGGCGAATGTCGAGATCAAGCATGTCGACATCAATGAATCCATGGTCCGCGCCATCGCCAGACAGGCCGAGGCCGAGCGGGAACGGCGCGCGAAGGTCATCAATGCGGAGGGAGAACAGCAAGCGGCACAAAAACTGCTCGAAGCGGCGGAGATCCTGTCGCGGCAGCCCGAAGCAATGCAGCTTCGCTATCTCAGCACGCTCAATGTCATAGCCGGAGAGAAGAATTCGACGATCGTTTTCCCGTTTCCGATGGAAATTTCCGCTCTGGCAAAAGCTTTCGCCGGGGATACGACGCGGAACAGCTAGCGTTCAACAGAGAATCCGAGGCCTCTGAGCGGGTTTTGACGAACGGGCCAGGCATTCCGCGGCTTTCGGCGGCCTGCGGCGCTGGTGCACCGGTCAGACCATTCCCAGTGCTGCCTTGTAGAGATCGAGGATAGCTTCCTCCTCCTGACGTTCGGCCTGGTCCTTCTTGCGGAGCCGAACGATTGCGCGCACCGCCTTCACGTCGAATCCATTGCCCTTCATCTCCGCGTACACATCCTTGATATCATCGGAGATCGTCTGCTTCTCCTCCTCAAGCCGCTCGATGCGCTCGATAAAGGCGCGAAGCTGACCCGCGGCAACGGTCTGCGCAGTCTCGTTCGTGATTTCATCGACCATGGTTTTCTCCGGCTGGAAGGATTAAGCCCGACTCGGAATGCGGGCAAAAGACGGGTTTCGATGCCTTAGAGAAACGGCGAGGTCAAGGCCGTTCGATACCTGTTCCCCATCCCCGGAGGCTAAGGCATACTGCCTTGGAACGCGGCCCTCATCCGGCTGGCATGAAGACACACCGGCTTCCTTCGGCTAAAGCACGAGCGCGTAATGGACAGGTTCGTCAGGAGGTGGCGATGGGATCCCCAAAGGCGCCGCAGGTAACGGCGTTTTACGACAAGCGCACCTTTTCGCTGCAATATGTCGCCGCCGACCCGGAAACGGGAAGATGTGCGATCATCGATCCGGTCCTCGATTATGACGAGAAGTCCGGCGCCACGGCGACGGATGGTGCCGATGCCATCCTTGATTTCATCGCCAGTCAGCGCCTTACCGTCCAGTGGATACTCGACACTCATCCGCACGCGGACCACCTCTCGGCGGCTGCCTATCTCAAGGAGAAAACCGGCGCGCCCACCGCCATCGGCGAACATGTGATCGACATGCAGAGGCTCTGGAAGGATATTTATAACCTGCCGGATTTTCCCGCCGACGGCTCCCAATGGGACAAGCTTTTTGCCGAAGGCGAAAACTTCCTCGTGGGTGAAATCGAAGCACGCGTGCTTTTTTCCCCAGGCCATACGCTGGCGTCGATCACCTATTTGATCGGGGATGCCGCCTTCGTGCACGATACGCTCTTCATGCCGGACGGAGGCACCGCCCGGGCGGATTTTCCCGGCGGCAGCGCGGCAAGGCTCTGGCGTTCCATCGAAGGAATTCTGTCGCTGCCGGATGAGACAAGGGTTTTTACCGGGCACGACTATCAGCCGGGGGGCCGGGAGCTGCGTTGGGAAAGCACCGTCGCCGAGCAAAAGGCCGAAAATATCCACATCGCGAAATGCCGCACCGAGGAAGAGTTTGTGAGGCTGCGTGAGGCCCGCGACAACACCTTGCCCATGCCGAACCTCATCCTTCACGCGTTGCAGGTGAACATCAATGGCGGAAGGCTACCGGAGCCGGAATCAAATGGCCGGCGCTATCTGAAGATTCCTCTGAATGCGCTTGGCCGGTTCCGCTGAACGGGAGGATTTACCGCCGCATTTTCGACAAGCCGATTGGCCATAGGCGTTCATCATTTTGTTGTTAGATGGTCATATTTTTATGCAATTTAGTTTCCTGAAGTATCTCCCCACGCATTTATCAGCCTTCGTTGCGCTGCTTGTTCTGACGGGCTGCAATACACCCGGTGAGCCGGCAAGCCACAACCTAACCTGCTCGCAGAGCTCCGTTCCTTCGGCTGAACAGTCGGTGGTCGTGAATGGCGTTCCTTTGCATGATGACGTCGCAGCGCGACAGGAGCGGCTTACAAATCCACGTTTTGAAGACTGGAACTGTGATCCGTTTTATCGAAGCCTACGGCGCCCCTGACAAAAATTTCTTCGGGGCACGCCTACCGTTTGGCCTTGCGCCGCCCCATATGCGCGGTCACTGCCGCACACTGCCCTTTCGCAACTGCGGAAAAACCTGTATGAGCGCGCCAACGAAATATGGACGCGTGTAAAGCTGCGTCCCCGCGACCTCCGAAGAGCGACCATGAAAATCCGCAATATCGCGATCATTGCCCACGTCGACCATGGGAAAACCACCCTTGTAGACGAACTATTGAAACAGTCCGGCTCGTTCCGCGAGAACCAGCGCGTTGCCGAACGCGTGATGGACTCCAACGATTTGGAAAAAGAGCGCGGCATCACCATTCTCGCCAAGGCCACCTCGGTCGAGTGGAAGGGCGTGCGCATCAACATCGTCGATACGCCGGGGCACGCCGATTTCGGCGGTGAGGTCGAGCGTATCCTCTCCATGGTGGACGGCGCGATCGTTCTGGTAGATGCGTCCGAAGGGCCGATGCCGCAGACCAAGTTCGTGGTCGGCAAGGCGCTGAAGGTTGGCCTTCGCCCGATCGTCGCGATCAACAAGATCGACCGTCCGGACGGCCGTCACCAGGAAGTCATCAACGAGGTCTTCGACCTTTTCGCCAATCTCGACGCCACCGACGAGCAGCTCGATTTTCCGATCCTCTACGGCTCGGGCCGCGACGGCTGGATGAACTTCAATCCGGAAGGCCCGAAGGACCAGGGCCTCGCGCCGCTGCTCGATCTCGTCCTCAGCCATGTTCCGGAGCCGACCGTGGAGGAAGGCCCATTCCGGATGATCGGCACGATTCTGGAGGCCAACCCCTTTCTCGGCCGCATCATCACCGGACGCATCGCTTCCGGTTCGGTCAAGCCCAACCAGGCCGTCAAGGTTCTCGGCCAGGACGGCCGGCTCATCGAGCAAGGTCGTATTTCCAAGATCCTCGCCTTCCGGGGCATCGAGCGCCAGCCGATCGAAGAGGCGCATGCGGGTGACATCGTCGCCATCGCCGGCCTCTCCAAAGGCACCGTTGCCGATACCTTCTGCGACCCGGTCGTCACGGAAGCCATGAAGGCGCAGCCGATCGATCCGCCGACCGTCACCATGTCCTTCATCGTCAACGACAGCCCGCTTGCCGGCACCGAGGGCGACAAGGTGACGAGCCGCGTCATCCGCGACCGTCTTTTCAAGGAAGCCGAGGGTAATGTCGCGCTGAAGATCGAGGAAGCCGAGGGCAAGGATTCGTTCTATGTTTCCGGACGCGGCGAATTGCAGCTTGCCGTTCTCATCGAGACAATGCGTCGCGAAGGCTTCGAACTCGCGGTCTCGCGGCCGCGCGTCGTCATGCACAAGGACGAGAACGGCACGCTTCTCGAGCCGATCGAGGAAGTCGTCATCGACGTCGATGAGGAATATTCCGGCGTCGTCGTGCAGAAAATGTCCGAGCGCAAGGCCGAGATGGTCGAACTGCGTCCGTCGGGCGGCAATCGTCTTCGCCTGCGTTTTTACGCGCCGACCCGCGGCCTGATCGGCTACCAGTCGGAGCTTTTGACGGATACGCGCGGAACCGCGGTCATGAACCGCCTGTTCCACGATTATCAGCCCTACAAGGGCGCGATCGGCGGCAGGATTAACGGCGTGCTTCTGTCGAACGCCGCGGGCGAGGCGGTCGCCTATGCCATGTTCAACCTCGAAGACCGCGGCCCGATGATCATCGAGCCGGGTGAAAAGGTCTACCAGGGCATGATCATCGGCATCCACAGCCGCGACAACGACCTAGAAGTCAACGTGCTGAAGGGCAAGCAGCTCACCAACATCCGCGCCGCCGGCAAGGACGAGGCGGTCAAGCTCACCCCGCCGATCCGCATGACTCTCGACCGCGCTCTCTCCTGGATCCAGGACGACGAGCTGGTGGAAGTGACGCCGAAATCGATCCGCCTGCGTAAGATGTATCTCGACCCCAACGAGCGCAAGCGCTTCGAGAAGCAGAAGCTGGCAGTCGCCTAAGCGGCTGCGAAGGCTTTCCGTTCTGTTCGAAATTGATATGATGCCGCCGCTTAACTGCCAGGCGGCATTATGGACATTTCCTCGCTGATCATGTTCGCCGGCGTGCTTTTCGTCGCAGCCGGCTCTCCGGGCCCGAGCATAGCAGCGCTCGTGGCGCGGGTCATCTCGCGCGGCTTCCGCGACGTGTTCCCGTTTCTGCTTGCCATGTGGATCGGCGAGGCGATCTGGCTTTCCTGCGCGATTTTCGGCCTTGCCTTCATTGCCGAGACGTTCCACCTCGCGTTCCTCATCATCAAATATGTGGGCGTCGCCTATCTTCTCTGGCTCGCCTGGAAGATGTGGACTGCGCCGGTCGCGGTGGAGCAAGGCGAGCTCCCGCGGGGGGATAACCGCTGGAAGCTGTTCCTCACCGGGATGGCTGTTACCCTTGGCAATCCGAAAATCATGATGTTTTACTTGGCGCTGCTGCCCACGATCATCGATCTGTCGGCCGTGAGCCTGTTGGGCTGGGCCGAGCTGACGCTGACGATGCTTCTGGTGCTGGTCGCGGTGGACTTCGCCTGGGCAATAGCAGCGGCTCAAGCCCGCCGCCTCTTGAGGAGCGCCCGCGCCATGCGCATTGCCAATCGCACGAGTGCTTCATTGATGGCTGGGGCAGCGGCGGCGATCGCCAGCCGTTAGGACGTTTCCGCCAGCGCCTTTTCGATCTCCGGCATCAGCTCGTTGCTTATGCTTTCGGGCGTGAAGGGGCCCACATGCTTGTAGCGGATCTTGCCGTCGGGACCGACGAGGAAGGTTTCCGGCACGCCGTAGACTCCCCATTCGATCGCTGCGCGGCCGCTCTGGTCCACCCCTATCGCGTCGAATGGATTGCCCAGCTCCCCGAGGAAGCGGCGCGCATTCTCCGGCTGGTCCTTGTAATTGATCCCGATGAGAAGGACGCGCTCGTCCTTTGCCAGTTCCATGAGCAGCGGATGCTCCTGCCGGCAAGGCACGCACCAGGAGCCCCAGACATTCACCAGCGATATATTGCCTGAAAAGTCGGCGGGCCGGAGGCCGGGAAGACCCAGACCCTCGAGCGGCGGCAGTTCCGTCTGCGGTGCTGCCTGCCCGATAAGCGCAGACGGGACGACGGACGTGTCCCGCCCGGAAAGAAGCTGAAGGAAGAACACCGCTGAAAGGGTAAGGAACGCGAAGAGCGGCACGAGCAGGATGAGCACCCGTCTCTTGTGCGAATACCCTTCCACGGTGCTCATTTCGAGTTCCCGGTGGAGCGGCGGCGTATTCCGCGCGCCTCCAGTTCTTTCAGCGCCCTCCGCTGGGCTGACTGGTCAAGAAGGATCCAGCCGACAAGCCCAAGGATTGCCAGCGCTGCAATGGCATAGGCGGCAGCCACATAGGCGAGATGTGTCATCGTGCCGCCTCCAGTGGCTTGATTTCCGCTGCCCGTGCGGAAAGCCGCCGCATCGCGATCACGCGCCGCCGCCAGATCTCCGTTCGCACCGCCATCAGATGCAAGGCCAGGAAAAGCAGCGTGAACCCGACCGCGCAAACCAGAAGGGGCCAGAGCATGCTCGGATGGATTGTGGGCCCGTCAAGGCGGAAGACGGAGGCCGGCTGATGCAGCGTGTTCCACCAGTCGACCGAGAATTTGATGATCGGGATATTGATGAAGCCGACCAGTGTGAGGATGGCTGCAGCCCGAGCCGAGCGCCCCGGATCATCCAGCGCACGCGTGAGCGCGATTATCCCGAGATACATGAGAAAGAGCACGAAGACGGAAGTGAGCCGCGCATCCCATACCCACCAGGTGCCCCACATCGGCTTGCCCCAGATGGAGCCGGTGGCGAGCGCCAATGCCGTGAAGACGGCTCCGATGGGGGCGGCCGCCTTGAGCGAAACATCGGCCAGCGGGTGCCGCCACACCAGTGTGCCCAGCGCCGACCCCGCCATCACCGTGTAACAGAGCATGGAAAGCCACGCGAAGGGCACGTGGACATACATGATGCGCACCGTGATGCCCTGCTGGTAGTCCTCCGGCGCCGTGAACGCCATGGTAAGGCCCGCGGCCAATACCAGCACGGTCGCCCCCCAAAGCCATGGCAGCACGGCGCCCGCCAGCTCCAGGAAGCGGGTCGGGTTGGCAATGTCTGTCCAGCGGCGGACGGTTTTTTCGTTCATGAGGCTCTAAATAGAACGGTGGCGGCAATCGTGCAATTGACGGCGGTCAAACCCGTATGAGGCCTTTTGTCCGGGCGCTCTCTCAGTCGGCTGCCCCCCGCAATGCGAGCGCCGCCGCAAGCGGCCCGATGACGGCGAAGAACAGGGTGAGCGCCGAAAGGAGGAGGAATGGCGGCAGGAACGGATCGGGCTCCGCCACCGCCCCCCGGCTCGCCGCCACGCCGAAGATCAGCACCGGGATCGTCAGCGGCAGAATGAGGACCGAGACAAGCAGGCCGCCTCGCGGCAGCGCCACGGTGAGCGCGGCGCCGACCGCGCCGATAAAGGTAATTGCCGGCGTGCCGACAAGAAGCGTCAGCGTGGCTGCGGCAAGTCCGGCGGGCGGCACGTTCATGAAGAGCCCGAGCAGCGGCGTGATGAGGGCGAGCGGCAGCACGGCGGTCGTCCAATGCGCCAGGCACTTCGTAAGGACGGTAAGCGCGACCATGTGCCGGCTCCCGGCCATCAGCAGGAGGTCGAGCGAGCCGTCCTCCCGGTCCGCCTGGAACAGGCGGTCGAGGCCGAGCAGGCTTGCGAGCAGCGCGCCGATCCAGAGAACCGCGGGACCGATACGGGCGAGAAGATTGAGATCCGGCCCCACGCCGAAGGGGATGACCGCCACCACGGCAAGGAAGAACAATATGCCGGTCATGGCCCCGCTACCGGCGCGGATTCCCAGCCTTATTTCGCGGAGATAGAGGGCGAGCACTAGTTCCCTGCTCCCATCTTCAACTCCTGCGTTCCCTCAAGGCCCAGCGGCAGGTGCGTCGCGGCAACGATGATTCCGCCTGCCGATAGATGCGCACGCATCACTTCCGCGAATTGCGCCTCCGATGCGCGGTCGAGCCCGGCTGTCGGCTCGTCGAGCAGCCAGACAGGGCGGTACGAGACGAGCAGCCGCGCGATGGCCGTACGCCGCCGCTGGCCGGTGGAGAGATAGCCGAAGGGCAGATGAGCGATTTCGCCGAGGCCGACGATCTCCAATGCCTCCAAGGGCGAAAGCCGTTCTTCACCGAGGAAATCGCGCCAGAAGACAAGGTTCTCCTCTATGCTGAGCGCGGGCTTCATTCCGTTGAGATGCCCGAGATAATGGCAGGCAGCGCCGGCGTCGGGGAAAATCTCTCCGCCTCCTGAAAACGCCACATGGCCCTTTGCTGCCGGCAACAACCCCGCGATAATTCTCAAAAGCGTGGATTTGCCGGCTCCGTTGGGGCCGGTGACCAGGAGCGTTTCGCTCTGGCCCAGCGCAAAGGAAACACCAGAAAAGACGGTTTCCCCGCCGCGCTCGCCGCTTAAATTTTCAGCGGCAAGCCGCATGGCTTTTCCTCTCCGGCAATGGCTTTCCCCGATTTTTCTGAATGCGGCAGAAATGCGTTTGTCGCTATAGAACTCTTTTACGAAATTCTCTATATGGCGGACAACCACGCCAGCGGTCGGCGTGGAGAGCCTTTGTGCCGAACCAGCGCACTGCCGCCTTGACCGGCTGTTACGCGGGGGACGGACGCGGAAATGACCGTACCCGCATCCTATGAGCCTGTCGCCTCAGGAAGTCCGTTCCCGTTCGGATGAACAGACCAGGATGGGATCGCACGTGTCTAATTCACTCGACAGCTATAAATGCCGCCGCACCCTCAAAGTGGGAAACACCGAATACACTTACTTCGACCTCAAGGAGGCGGAGAAAAACGGTCTTTCCGGCGTTTCCCGGCTTCCCTTCTCCATGAAGGTTCTTCTCGAAAACCTCCTCCGCAAGGAGGATGGCCGCTCGGTCACCAAGCAGAGCATTGAAGCGGTGGCCGCATGGCTCTCCGACCGCGGCTCCGCCGGTGTGGAAATCGCCTATTCGCCCGCCCGCGTTCTCATGCAGGACTTCACCGGCGTTCCGGCCGTGGTGGATCTTGCCGCCATGCGTGACGCGATGGCCTCGCTTGGCGGAGACCCGCAGAAGATCAACCCGCTTGTTCCGGTGGACCTCGTCATCGACCACTCGGTCATCGTCGATGAGTTCGGAACACCGCTTGCCTTTGCCCGCAATGTCGAGCTGGAATATCAGCGCAATGCCGAGCGTTACCGCTTTTTGAAATGGGGCCAGCAGGCGTTCCAGAACTTCCGCGTCGTACCGCCTGGTACGGGCATCTGCCATCAGGTGAACCTGGAATTCCTGGCGCGCGTGGTGTGGAGCCGCGATGAGGATGGGACGCTCCTCGCCTATCCCGATACCTGCGTTGGCACCGACTCGCATACAACCATGGTGAACGGCCTTGGCGTTCTCGGTTGGGGCGTGGGCGGCATCGAGGCGGAGGCGGCCATGCTCGGCCAGCCGGTCTCCATGCTCCTCCCGGAGGTCGTCGGCTTCAAGCTGACGGGCAAGCTCAAGGAAGGCGTGACCGCCACCGATCTCGTTCTTACCGTCACGCAGATGCTGCGCAAAAAGGGCGTGGTGGGCAAATTCGTCGAGTTCTTCGGCCCTGGCCTTGCCAACATGACCGTGGCCGACCGTGCCACCATCGGCAACATGGCCCCCGAATATGGTGCGACCTGCGGTTTCTTCCCGGTCGATGGCGAGACGATCAAGTACCTCACCATGTCGAACCGCTCCGCCGAGCAGATCGCTCTGGTGGAGGCCTACACAAAGGCCCAGGGGCTTTGGCGCGAAGAGGAAATGCAGGACCCGGTTTTCACCGAAATCCTCGAACTCGACCTTGGAACCGTTGTGCCTTCCATGGCCGGGCCGAAGCGGCCGGAGGGGCGCATCGCGCTGGAGGATATCGCCTCCAATTTCGAGAAGGCGCTCGAGGCCGAGTACAAGAAGACCGTCGATACCGCGAAGCGCTATGCGGTCGAGGGTGAGGATTTCGACCTTGGCCATGGCGACGTGGTTATCGCCGCCATCACATCCTGCACCAACACTTCGAATCCGAGCGTGCTTTTGGCCGCTGGCCTGCTCGCCCGAAACGCAAATAGGCGCGGCCTGAAGCGGAAGCCATGGGTCAAGTCCTCGCTCGCGCCCGGCAGCAAGGTGGTTGCCGAATATTATGAGAAGTCCGGCCTGCAGAAGGAGCTGGACCAGCTCGGCTTCAATCTCGTCGGTTTCGGCTGCACCACCTGCATCGGCAATTCCGGCCCGCTGCCGGAGCCGATCTCGAAAACCATCAATGACAAGGGTCTGATCGGGGCCGCCGTTCTTTCCGGCAACCGCAATTTCGAGGGCCGTGTCTCGCCGGACGTGCAGGCCAACTATCTGGCCTCGCCGCCGCTGGTGGTGGCCTATGCGCTGGCCGGCACCGTGCGCAAGGATTTGACCAAGGAACCGCTCGGCGAAGATGAGAGCGGCAACCCGGTCTATCTGCGCGACATCTGGCCGACCTCTGCCGAGGTGCAGGAATTCATCGCCAAGCATGTCACCCGCGAGCTCTTCGCCACCAAATATGCGGATGTCTTTAACGGCGATGAGTATTGGCGCGGGCTGGAGGCGCCTGCGGGCCAGACCTATGCGTGGGACCAGAACTCCACTTACGTGCAGAACCCGCCCTATTTCGAAGGCATGCAGCCCAAGCCGCGTCCGGGCGGCGACATCAAGGGCGCGCGTGTGCTGGGCCTGTTCGGCGACAAGATCACGACCGATCACATCTCGCCTGCAGGGTCCATCAAGGCCCAGTCGCCGGCCGGGCAGTATCTTTTGGAGCACGGGGTGGGCGTGGCCGACTTCAACCAGTACGGCACGCGGCGCGGCAACCATGAGGTGATGATGCGCGGCACTTTCGCCAATATCCGCATCCGCAACCACATGCTGGGCGAAAACGGGCGCGAGGGCGGCTACACGATCCACTATCCTTCCAAGGAGGAGATGCCGATCTACGATGCTGCCATGCGTTACCGCCAGGAAGGGGTGCCGCTGGTCATCTTCGCCGGCGTGGAATACGGCAACGGTTCCTCCCGCGACTGGGCAGCCAAAGGCACAAACCTCCTCGGCGTGCGCGCCGTCATCGCGCAGTCCTTCGAACGTATCCACCGCTCCAATCTGGTGGGCATGGGCGTCATCCCCTTCGTTTTCGCGGAGGAGACGAGCTGGAAGGAGCTGGGTTTGAAGGGCGACGAAATCGTCACGATCGAGGGCCTGGACAATATCAAGCCCCGCGCCACTATGGTGGCGAAGATCAGCTATGCGGACGGCTCGGTGAAGGAAGTGCCTTTGCTGTGCCGTATCGATACGCTCGATGAGCTTGAGTACTTCAAGAACGGCGGCATTCTGCAGTACGTGCTGCGGGATCTGGCTGCTTGAGCCGGCCGAGACAAACTAGGGCCTTGGGAGCCGCCGCACTGGCGGCGGCTCCTGTTTATTTAGTTGAAAAACTCTGGCGACCATTAACCGGGTTTTCACCGCAACGTGACTTTCCATGAATCTTTGTTAGCCGGTAGGATCGCTGGAGATCTTTCAACTGAGGGTGGTCCGTTAAGTGACCGGATCAAGGGAAAAGGAAATATGCGCATTCTCACCGCGCGAAGAACCCTGTTGAAAATGGGCCTCGTTGCGGTAGCTCTGCCCCATTTGTTCCGGACTGCGAATGCAGCAGCAAGACCGGCTGCTGTGGTGGAGCTCTTCACAAGCCAGGGCTGCAGCCGATGCCCGCCGGCAGACGCGCTCTTTGCGGAACTTGCCGAGCGCAACGACATCATCGCGCTCTCCTATCACATTGACTACTGGGACTATCTGGGCTGGGACGATCAGTTTGCCACGCCCGAAAACACCGACAGGCAGCGCGCGTATGGTGAGGTGCTCGGCACAGGAGTTTACACTCCCCAAATCGTCGTGAATGGCCATATCGACGTGGTTGGAGCGGACCGTAACGCCCTTTCTCAGGCTTTGCGATCCTCGCCCGGTGCCGGGAACGCACTCACCGTCGATGTCACCTCTTCTTCATCCAACCAGAACATCGCGATCGAAATCGGTGAGGGAATAGCACAAGCGGCTGGCGCCCACGTCATCCTTGCCTACTATAGACCCCGCCATACCGTCGAAATCAGCGCAGGGGAAAACAAGGGCAAGACGGTGGAATACCGTAACATCGTCACGGATTTTCAGACAGTTGGGGTCTGGCACGGCAAACCGATGCGGCTCGAGTTTCCCAAGACCGAGATCAAGAGCAAGGGAGGGTGCTGCGCCGTTCTGGTGCAATCCACCGACGAGGATGGAAAACCCAAGGCTATCCTGGGTGCAGCACAGGTCAAGACCGTAAGCTGACTGGATAGGGTGTTTCTCTTGCACAAAAGAACGCCGGTACGGCTCTGCCGGTACCGGCGTCGATCTCAGGAGATCGTTGCCCTTCTGGCCATTGCGGCCCAGAGTGGTTCGATCCGACAGCAGCCCTGTGGGCGGGGGGGCTTGGGGTACAGGACTGCTCCGGATCGAACCGTCTCAGGCAACAAGGCGATGGTCTTCGCAAAATCGGGCGCAAGCTGGGTAACATCACGGCGATAATGAGGCGGGCGATCACCAAATTCGACCACGGGTAGTTTTTGCGTGAGACCGGCTTGACCCGTTTCTCGACCCCGGGGGTTGCAATTCCCCGCTGCTCGCGCCACCTTCTCCGTTGCAAGATTTTAGCCCGAAGGTGCGTTGATGACCGATCTGGCGGGAGCAGGGGAGGGTAGGGACGGCTCCGGGAACCTTATCCCGCTCGGCGATGCACGCCGGGCGCGGCAAAAGCTTCCGATCACCTTCGATCGCCGTGAGCTTGACCAAATTCTTCGCGTCTATGGGCACATGGTTGCGGCTGGTGAGTGGCGAGATTATGCGATCGATCACCTGGAGGACAGGGCGGTCTTTTCCGTCTACCGGCGCGCCAGCGAGGTACCGCTGTTCCGTATCGTCAAGAGCCCCGCTCTTGCGCGCAAGCAGGGCATTTACAGCGTGGTGGCTGCCACCGGTGCGATCTTGAAGCGCGGACACGAGCTTGCCCGGGTGCTGGCTATTTTCGACAAGAAGCTCCGCCTCGTCGGAACGTGAGCAAGCAGGCATACGGCCCTTTGAGCTAGGGAAACCTGTCTTCGCGCGGATTCCCGTTCTCGTACTCGATGGCTCTTAACCCTGCCTGAACAATCTTTCCGGCAGCGATTCCGGGTCTGGCGGCAAGGCGCTGCCTCCATTGAGCTCGAGCTGCATGAAGACCGTATCGAGCCAGCGACCATGCTTGTAGCCGCTCGCCTCCAGCACGCCGGCATGGCGAAATCCCAGTGCCTCGTGCAGCTTGACCGAGGCGCTTTGCGGTGAGCCGTCGCCGATGACGGCAACGATCTGGCGAAAGCCGAGCCGCCTGCATTCCTCGATCAGTGATGTCAGCAGCAGCCGGCCCATGCCCCGTCCCTGCGCGTCCGGCGCAATATAGATGGAATCCTCAACCATGAAGCGATAGGCCCGGCGTGGCCGGAACGGCCCCGCATAGGCATAGCCCAGCACGCGGCGTTCTTCCTCCGCCACCAGATAGGGATACTCCTTGGAGCGGAGGGCCTCCATGCGGGAGGTCATCTCCTCCAGGCTCGGCGGCTCCAGCTCATAGCTCGACGTGCCGGTTTTAACGGCATGGGCATAGATGCTGGTGATGAAGGGAAGGTCGGCGGGGATAGCGGATCGGATGCTGATCACGTTCGAAGCTCTTCAGCCGTGTCTTTGTCTCTTCATGACAGGAGAGACGGCAAAAGAAAAGGGCGGTCGAAACCGCCCTTTCTCATTTCAAATTCCAGTTGCCTACTCGCGATTGCTGCCCAGGAACTGCAGCAAGAACATGAACAGGTTGAGGAAGTCGAGGTAGAGCCTCAATGCGCCCATGATGGCTTTGCGGCCGGCGACGAGCTGATCATCGCCCTCGTAATACATTTCCTTGATCTGCTGCGTGTCATAGGCCGTGAGCCCGGCGAAGACGAGCACGCCGATGACCGAGATGGCGAACTGCAGCGCCGAGGAGCCAAGGAAGATATTGACGATCGAGGCGATGACGATGCCGATGAGCCCCATGAACAGGAAGGAGCCCATGCCGGAAAGATCACGCCGGGTCGTATAGCCCCACAGCGACAGCGCGCCGAAGGAAGCTGCTGTGATGAAGAAGGTGCGTACGATGCTTTCCTGCGTGTAGACGAGGAAGATCGTTGACAGTGAAAGCCCCACCAATGCCGCGTAGACCCAGAAGATCGACTGCGCCGCAGAGACACTAAGGGTGTGGATCCGGAAACTGATGAAGAACACCAGCGCCAGGGGGGCGAAGATGATGACCCATTTGAGCGGGCTTACGAAAAGCAGTTGGCCAAAGGCCGTCAGCTGGCCGTCCGCCGCCACTGCGAAGTTAAAAGCACCCCATGCGGCCAGGCCCGTGATGGCAAGGCCAAGAGCCATGAGGTTGTAGACGCGAATCATATACGCGCGCAGGCCCTCGTCGATCGCCGTATCAACGCGCGCACCGGGCGTTACTCGGGCTTGATAGTTGCGAAGGTCAGCCATGTGTTCCTCTTTCTAGCTACTCTCCCGTCGGGTGTCGGCACGACGCCGCTCGCCGCTGGCGGGAGTCCAGCATGCGTGCTGAGAATATGATGTTTGTTTGGTGCAAGGGCAAGACCAAACTGGCGCAAAAGATTGTGTTCCGCCGGCAGCGGAATCCTTTATGGCGCTAAAGATTCCGCAGCACCGGTGCGGCCTTGTGCCCAAGCACTCGCCAGGTGCCGATGAGACCGAAACCGACGGTCAGAACGAGCGCGATCACAATGGTCGACAGGGCCACCTCTGGCAGGAAGGTCCATGGCAGCTTCATCACGCTCGAGACGACGAACCAGCCGGCAATGCCGCCGGCGAGAAGCGCAAAAGCGGCTGTGGCAAGGCCGATCAGGAGATATTCGAGCGTGAAGGCTTTGATCAGGATTCGCCGTGTGGCGCCCAGCGTTTTTAACACCACGGCATCGTGGATACGGGCGCGATTGCCGGCGGCCAGCGCCCCGGAGAGTACGAGAATCGAGGCAATCAGTGCCACGGCAGCCGCAGCCCGGATCGCCACGGCAAGCTGCTCGACCAGTTGATTGACGACGTCGAGCGCATCCTTTACCCGGACGGTGGTAATGGTTGGGAATGCTCGCGTTACCGCATTGAGTAAGCGGGCATCCTCCCGATCGGTCGCCGTTGCGTCCGTGAGCGTCGCCAGCCATGCATGCGGTGCGCCCGCAAAGGTGTTGGGCGAGAAGACCATTACGAAGTTCATCGACAATGTCTCCCACTCCACCTGGCGGAAGCTCGCAATGCGGGCCGTGATGGTGCGGCCCAGCACGTTGACCGTAATCGTATCGCCGAGCTTCAGGCCAAGTTCCCGGCCCTCCTCAGCAGTAAACGAGACCAGAGGCTCGCCGTCATAGTCCGCGGGCCACCATTCCCCCTCGGTCAGCGTCGCATTTTCCGGCTTGGCCGCCGAATAGGTGATGCCGCGGTCGCCGCGCAGCACCCAGGCGCCTTCCGGCGGTGGGGTAATCTCGCTGGTATCCACATCGTTGAGGGCAGTAATGCGGCCACGCAGCATGGGCACACGCGTCAGTTCGCTGTCTGGCGCATTCTCTTTGATGAGCTGTGAAAACGCCTCTACATCGCTCGGCTGAATGTCCACGAAAAAGAAATTCGGAGCGATTTCGGGCAGGTTGCTTGAAATCTGCCGCCTCAAATTCCCGTCGATCAGCGCCAGAGTGGCCAGCAGGGTAAGCCCCAGTCCAAGAGAAAGAACGACGGACGGGGTGAGCGCGCCAGGCCGGTGTATATTGCCGATCGCAAGCCGCAGAGCAGTGGAGCGCACGCGCGGCGCGCGGCGGGCGAGCACCTGCACCGCCCAACCGACGCCTCTCAGCACCAGAAAGGCCGCAACGGTGGCGCCGACGAATATGGCGGCGATGTCCCGCTCCTCCGAATTGACGATGGCGAGCAGGGCGAGCGCCACCGCGATTACCGCCGCCGCAGCCGCATAAATTGGCCGCGGCCAGCGCCTTGTGTCGATTCCCATTTCGCGGAACAGGGCGGTCGCGGGCACGTCACGCGCGCGCCCCAGCGGCAACAGCGCGAAAACGAGGGTGGTGAGGATGCCGAAAACGGCAGCAAGGCCGAGCGCCGCGGGATAAAAGCCGGCCTCAGCCGACACCGGCAGCACTGAAGACAGAAGTGAGCTCGCCGCCACCGGCATGAGCGCGGCAAGCACGAGACCGGCAGCGATGCCGATCAGCGCTATCAGGAGAATCTGGATCAGGTAGATGGTCACCACAAAACCGGCGGAGGCGCCAAGGCTCTTGAAGGTGGCGATCACCGAGCGCTTTCCGTCGAGATAGGCGCGAACGGCATTTGCCACACCCACGCCCCCCACCACGAGGGCAGTGAGCCCCACAAGCGTGAGAAACTGGGAGAACCGTTCGATATTGGAGGAGAGGGCGGGTGCGGCATTGGCGCGCGTTCGTATGCTCCAACCTGCGTTCGGGAAGCGCTCTCCCGCTTCCTCGCGCAGGGCACGCAGGCCGTCCTCGCTCGCCCCGTCTGCAAGGCGAATCTTATAGGCATGTTCGACCAAGCTTCCCGGCTGGACCAGACCGGACGCTTCGAGCCCCCCGAGCGATACCATCAGACGCGGCGCAAAGCCGAAGCTTTCGGAAACAAGATCCGGCTCGGTGACAAGCTCCGCGCGAATTTGGAAGGTTTGAGCCCCGAGCATCAGCCGGTCGCCCACGGAAAGATTAAGCCGCTCCATGAGAAGCGAGGGTGCTGCCGCTCCGTAGGCGCCGTCCTCCAGGCCGAATAGTGCTCTGAAGGAAAGCTGGGGCTGCGTCACCAATTCGCCGTAGAGCGGATAGCTTTCATCGACCGCCTTCACTTCGGCCAGGGCTTGGTCGGAGCCGTCGGGCAGCCGCGCCATGGAACGCATATTGGCGCTGACGGCCATCGCTCCGAGGGAGGAAAGCCAGGCTTGCTCGTCCGGATCCGCCTTGCGCTGGTTGAGCTCGAACCGAATGTCGGCGCCTAAAAGCTCCTGCCCCTGCGTTTCGACGGTATCGCCGATCGACCGGGCGACGGAGTTGACGCCGCCGATCGCTGCAACGCCGAGTGCAATACAGGCCAGAAAAACGAAAAAGCCCGAAAGACCGCCCCGCATCTCGCGAAGCGCGAAGCGCAGCGCGAGGGCGAACCCCTCTCTCCTGCTTCCCCTGCCGGCTTGCTTGCCTGGCAGGCTTCTTTCGTCGATGGCGGCATCGCTCGATGGCATGGATTAGCCCGCCATCGCAGTTTCGGTCGTTTCGATCCGGCCAGAGCGCATGGCCACTTGCTTGTCGCAACGCCGCGCAAGCGCCGGGTCATGGGTGACCAGCACCAGTGTCGTTCCGCGCTCGCGCGCAGTGAAAAAGAGAAGGTCTGCGATCTGCCGCCCCGTTACCTGGTCCAGATTGCCGGTGGGCTCGTCGGCAATCATGATGGCAGGTTCTGGCGCAAGCGCACGGGCGATCGCCACCCGCTGCTGCTCGCCTCCTGAAAGCTCGCCCGGATAGTGCGTCAGCCGCTCTTTCAACCCGACCGCCTCCAGCTCCTTTTCGGCCACGCCGAAAGGATCTGGATGACCCGCAAGCTCCAATGGCACGGCCACGTTTTCGAGCGCCGTCATGTTGGGGATAAGGTGGAAGGATTGGAAGACAATGCCGATCATGCGGCCGCGGAAGGCGGCGATTGCATCCTCGTTCCGCTGGTCGATTCGCTCGCCGGCAATCCGCACTGTCCCGCTGTCAATCTTCTCCAGCCCGGCTATCACCATCAGGAGCGTGGACTTGCCCGAGCCCGATGGACCGATGATGGCCGTGGATTTGCCACGTTCAACAGAGAGGCTCACCCCCTTGAGCACTTGAACGGACGAAGGCCCTTCTCCCAGGCGCAGGGAAACGTCTTTCAGGTCTATCACCGGTGCAGTCACGTTTGGGGCGTCCTATATGTGAGGGGTAGCGTGGGGCGTGATCAGATATGGGTTGGATTCCATGGCAATCAAATTCTTGGGCAAGTTTTTAGCCGCTGTCTCGCCCCTCGCGAAAATGTTATCGGCGGCGGCCGCTCTTTTCGTCGTTTTGGCCGCCCAACTGCCCGCCCAGGCGGAGCCTTTCAACATCGTCGGCTTCGGCGACAGCCTGATGGCAGGATATGAGCTCGGCCCCGGCGAAGGCTTCACGGACAGGTTGCAAGCCGCGCTGCGCGAGCGCGGCCATGAGGTGACAGTCGCAAACGCCGGGGTGTCGGGCGATACAACGAGTGGCGGACTGTCGCGATTGGACTGGTCGGTGCCCGATGGCACCGACCTGGTGATCCTCGAACTCGGCGCAAACGATATGCTGCGCGGCGTTGCGCCCGCTTCCACGGAAAAAAACCTGGAAGAGATCATCACAAGGCTAAAGGCGCGGGACATAAGGATTCTGCTGGTCGGAATGTATGCCGCTCCAAATCTCGGGCCTGACTACCAACAGGCCTTCAATTCCATCTATCCGCGGCTTGCGGAAAAACACGAGCTGCCGCTTGTGCCCTTCTTCCTCGAGGGCGTTGCCGGAAACGCATCGCTCCAGCTCGCCGATGGAATGCATCCCAACGCGCAGGGGATCGATCTCATGGTGAAGAACGTTCTGCCCGAGGTGGAACTCCTTCTTCAGGGGGACAAGCCGAACATGTGAGGGGAGAGCGGGAGAAACCGCTTGCCCCAAGACTCAATCGATGATTCGCTGATGGTGACATAGCGAATCGAGGAGGTTGCCATGCCGCGACTTTTCACCGCCCTCGAAATTCCGCGCGATGCGGCTTTATCGCTCTCGCTCCTGCGTGGCGGATTGCCGGGAGCCCGCTGGATCGATGTCGAGAATTATCATCTGACATTGCGCTTCATCGGGGATGTGGAAGGCCATGTGGCCGACGAGATCGCCAACGCGCTGGACCGGGTGCGCCGGCCCTCCTTCCTCCTCACTCTTTCCGGCGTTGGCGCATTCGGACAGAAGAAGCCGCATTCTGTCTGGGCCGGTGTTGCGGCATCGCCTGATCTTCAGGCGCTCCAGGGAGAAATCGAGCGGATCTGCCAACGCCTGGGCCTGCCGGCCGAGCAACGGAAGTTTACTCCGCATGTGACCTTGGCCCGGCTCAAGAACGCCTCACCACATGAGGTCGCTTCCTATCTGTCGGCCCGTGGCAATTTCGCTGCGATGCCCTTCCGGGTAAACCGCTTCGTTTTGATGTCCTCACGGGATTCCGTAGGCGGCGGGCCCTATGTGGTTGAGGAGGCCTGGCCGCTGTTGCGTACCGAAAGCGCGCGGTCGGCAAGCTTGTCGGCCAGCGCTTCGGAAGCTTCGCGGATCATGCGGTAAACGGCATCGAAGCCCTCTTCGCCTCCATGATAGGGATCCGGGACCTCTTCGGCTCGATCCAGCGCGTATTGCCGGAAGAGGTGGATGCGCCCGCAGGTTTCCTTCGGCGCAAGGCGTCTCAATCTGCGGATATTGTCCCGGTCCATGCCGAAGATGAGGTCGAAGCGTTCAAAGTCCTCCGGGCCCACCTGCCGGCAGGTCTGGCCTGAGATATCGATGCCGTTGCGCCGGGCGGCTGCAACGGACCGGGGATCGGGGGGCTGTCCCACGTGCCAATCGCCAAGAGCGGCCGAATCGATTTGGAAAAGGTGCTCCAATCCCCGCTCCTGTAGCACCGTGCGGAAGACACCTTCGGCGAGCGGCGAGCGGCAGATATTGCCTAGGCAGACGAAAAGGATGGCGATGCGGGGCGGTTCGCTCATGATTGAGGTATTATCCTTCTGCCAATGCGATAGCATGGAGATTATTCATGGCAAGGCAGAAACTCGACAGGAAAGAAATTGAAAACGGGCTGTCGGAACTCGATGAGTGGGAGCTTGCGGAAGGCGGCAATGCGATCCACCGGCGGTTCGTCTTTTCAAATTTCAACGAGGCTTTCGGCTTCATGACGCGGGCAGCGCTTGCAGCGGAAAAGCTCGATCACCATCCCGAATGGACGAATGTCTACAAAACCGTCGATGTGACCCTCACCACGCATGCCTCCGGCGGATTGACGGAGCTCGATTTCAAGCTGGCCAAGAAGATGAATGCTTACGCAGCCAAATAGGCGCAGCCGCGGCAAGGATTGCATTTGCCAAGGCCCTTCCCCACATCCCGGCTGAGGAGTGGCTCGATGGACAACGTGAAAATTGGCGAGATCCTGGCTCCGGTCAGGCCCAGTGAAGAAACCCGTCGCGAACAGACCGTGAAGCGGCGGTTCTGGCAAAAGGCGAAGAAGGCTGCGCGCCATGTGCCCTTCATGGAAGATGTCGTCGCCGGCTACTACTGCGCGCTCGATTCCAACACGCCGACGCGCGTGCGCGGCATCCTGATTGCGGCGCTCTTCTATTTCATACTTCCGTTCGATACGGTTCCCGATTTCCTCGCCTTCCTGGGCTTTACGGACGATGTGGCGGTGCTCGCCGCAGCGCTGGGGGCGGTGAGCGCTCATATCACGCCGGCGCACCGCCTGGCGGCCAAGAAAGCGCTGGAAAACGCCGAGGGTTAGCCGGCCAGCGTCCCCAACTTTTCGCATTCGGGGTAAATGGGTCAAAATCTCGCCTTTTTCCTCCGATTCAACCAGCGGATGGGGCTTGGAAACCGGTTGTTGTGCCTTGTTTTTTGCGCGTTGCGTGTGGCTGAAGGCAAAAGCGGTGAGGAAACTTTGGGCGGAATTATCTTTCGGTAACCCAAATTAAATAAAAAAGAAGCAATCAGGTCCGGATGCCTGATGGCTCAGGGGTGATTTGGCAAGCAGAAGAACGGTAGGACCAATGCGTAGACTCTTCTCGTCCCTCTTTATGCTTTGCACGCTTGCGGCCGCGGGGCCGGCCTTCGCGCAGGCGACTGCGGTTGGCCAGCATCGCGACTGGGGCACCTATAGCTATCAATCGAACAACGGCAAAGTCTGTTACGTAATGAGCGTTCCGAAGCAGAAGGAGCCCGCCAGCTTGGACCATGGCGACATCTTCTTCTTCGTGAGCCAGAAGCCTGGACAGAACGTCGCCTTTGAGCCCCAGTTCATCGCCGGTTACGACCTTCGCGAGGGTTCGAAGGTCACGGTTACCGTCGGAAACAATTCCTTCTCCATGTTCACCCAGGGCAAGTCGGCATGGATGGAGAACGCCGCGGAAGAGCCGCAGCTCATTGCCGCTATGCGTGCGGGCGCGGATATGCGTATCACGGCGACATCGCGCCGCGGCAACAACACGAATTACACCTTTTCGCTTCTCGGGTTGTCTGCGGCGCTACAGTCGATCCAGTCCTGCAAATAACGGCATTCCGCGCGGCCACGTGATTTCGGCGCTGCCGGCCGCGCGCCCTTGCCCGCGCGTCTTTTCCTGCTAATAGTTCGCCCGGCACCGGGATCGCGCTTCATCGCGGATGCCCGCGACACGAACTCACTCGGAAAAGACGATGGCGACACATAAAGATGTTAAGAAGGTCGTGCTGGCCTATTCCGGCGGCCTCGACACCTCGATCATCCTGAAATGGCTGCAGACGGAACTCGGCGCCGAGGTGGTGACCTTCACCGCCGACCTTGGCCAGGGCGAGGAGCTTGAGCCCGCTCGCCGTAAGGCCGAGATGCTGGGTATCAAGGAGATCCACATCGAGGATCTGCGCGAGGAATTCGTCCGCGATTTCGTCTTCCCGATGTTCCGCGCAAATGCGCTTTACGAAGGCACTTATCTGCTCGGCACTTCCATTGCACGGCCGCTGATCGCCAAGCGCCTTGTCGAAATCGCCGCCGAAACGGGGGCAGACGCCATCGCTCACGGCGCGACGGGCAAGGGCAACGACCAGGTCCGCTTCGAACTCACCGCCTATGCGCTGAACCCCGACATCAAGGTGATCGCGCCGTGGCGTGACTGGACGTTCAAGTCACGCACGGACCTTCTGAACTTCGCGCGCGACCATCAGATTCCAGTGCCCAGCGACAAGCAGGGAGAGGCGCCCTTCTCCGTCGACGCCAATCTTCTGCACTCTTCCTCCGAAGGGAAAGTGCTGGAAGATCCGTGGAGCGAGCCCCCGGAATATGTCCACCAGCGCACGGTTTCGCCCTTCGATGCGCCGGACCGGGCAACCGAGATCACGATCGGCTTTAAGCGCGGCGACGCCGTGTCGCTCAACGGCGAGGCGGTGTCTCCCGCGACGCTGCTGGCCAAGCTGAACGATCTTGGCCGCGACAATGGTATCGGCCGCATCGACCTGGTTGAAAACCGCTTCGTCGGCATGAAATCCCGCGGCGTCTATGAAACGCCGGGTGGCACGATCCTTCTCGCCGCCCATCGCGCAATCGAATCGATCACGCTCGACCGGGGCGCCGCGCACCTCAAGGATGAGCTCATGCCGCGCTATGCCGAGCTCATTTACAACGGGTTCTGGTACTCGCCAGAACGTGAAATGCTCCAGGCGCTCATCGACAAGAGCCAGGAGGATGTCGAAGGCGAAGTGCGGCTGAAGCTCTATAAGGGCAACGTCATCGTCACGGGCCGTCGTTCGGACAAGTCGCTCTATTCGGATGCGCTCGTCACTTTCGAAGATGATCGCGGCGCCTATGATCAAAAGGATGCAGCAGGGTTCATCCGCCTCAATGCGCTAAGATTGAGGACGCTCGCGGCGCGCAAGCGGCTTCAAGGCTGACCGAGCGGGCGGGCGCTGTTCACCACAACGCCCGCCAATCGCCAGCATCGATTATCCGTCGATTTCCTTGGCTATGATCGCAATGGCTTGCTGGTAGACGCTTGCCGCGTTCCAGCCCTGGATCGCTACGAAATTGGGTTGTCCCTGCTGATAACCAGCTCCGGGCTGCCAGCCGTGAGCCCGCAGGAAGTTGGCTGTGGAAGCCAACGCGTCTGCGGTCGAGCCGATCATGTCGATGCGTCCGTTACCATCGCCATCCACCGCAAAACGCAGGGCATTGCCGGGCAGAAACTGCGTCTGGCCGATTTCGCCGTGCGCAGCTCCGACCGCAGCAGGGCTCAGCATGCCCCTGTCGATCAGCGTCAGCGCTGCGTAGAGGTGGTCGGTGAAGAATTCCGAGCGACGGCAGTCATAGGCGAGCGTGGCAACGGCTGAAAGCGTGTGCTGGTTTCCCATGAAGCCGCCAAAGCCGGTCTCCATGCCCCAGATCGCGATCAACGGTCCGGCGGGCACGCCGAATTGCCGCTCGATCCGATCGAAAAGAGCGGCATGTCTTTTCTTCATGGTCTTGCCGCGCGAAATGATCACGTTTGCGCCGCGCTTCTGCATGAAGCTTTCAAGAGAAAGCTTGAAGCCCTTCTGCCCTCTGTCCGCGGCTATCGTTTTGGTCGCATAGCTGGTGCGTGCCAGCGCATCGAGCGCTGTCCTGCTTGCCCCGCGCGCCGCCGCTTCCTGGATGAAGGCAGCCTTCCACGCCTCAAAACCTCCGCCCCCGTTTCCGCAGCTGGCGGCAAGAGCCGGACTGCCCAGGAAGAGGAATGCAAACAGACCCGCAGCGAAACCTTTCTTCATTCTACCCCGACTCATACGGAATCTCCTACTCGAATCCTGGTCCAGTATTGCTGAAATGTATCAGCACTTGGTTACGATCAAGCGCAACTATCACACAGTGTTGGAACGAAATAGGGATCTCCTCGTTCGTTTGCGCAAGGGACAGTTACTGAGGAGAATGAAAATGAAATTACTTGCCATGAAAAGCGCAACCGCCGCTGTGGCTCTGTTTGCGCTTTCCGGCATCGCCGCGGCGCAGACGATGGCGACGGCGACGACCGACCTGAATGTGCGCGCAGGACCTGGGCCGAACTATGCGGTCGTGGGTGTTATCGGCGCATCGCAGCAGACGACGGTGAACGGCTGCATTCAGGGCAGCAAATGGTGCCAGGTCAGCCATAACGGCGTGCAGGGCTGGGCCTATTCGGATTATCTGACCGCAACCATGGGCGGCGGCCAGACCGTGGTGCTTACAGAACGGCCGGCCGATGCGGTGCCGACGGTCACTTATGAGACGACGGCCAGCACGGATGGTGCCGGGGCCCTGACAGGCGCCACGACAGGTGCCGTTGCGGGTGCCATTATCGGCGGTCCCGTCGGCGCTGCCGTCGGCGGCGCGGCCGGTGCCGTGGCCGGTGGCGCAATCGACACAGTCACGCCGCCGGAGCGGGTGGTGAGCTATGTTCGCCAGAACGAGGCCCAGCCCGTTTATCTGGAAGGCGAAGTCGTGGTCGGCGCCCAGCTCCCGGAAACGGTAGCGGTGCAGGAAATACCGGATTACGAGTATCGGTATGTCTATGTGAACAATCAGCCGGTCCTGGTCGAGCCGCAGAGCCGCCGGATCGTCTATGTGATGCGCTAACCGCCTTCCGGGCGCCGTCCTTGAAGGGCGGCGCCGCCTTCTCGTGGCCGAAATGGCCGGCCATCGTGCCGGCAACTTGACTTTTGCGTGCTTTTCAGGTCTAGAGACGCGACTTTCCGCGACGAGTGAAAACTCCGAGCCGCCGACCGGGGCATAGATCCCGGAGGTCAACACCCGGCAGCGCAATGCGCCCCCGGGTGCTTTTTGGTTTTGCGAGGTTTAACCCTCGCCGCGGATGCATTACCTCTCGTGTCTGACAACACGGGACAAGAGGAACGCGGATGTTCGAGACTCTCCAGGAACGCCTTGGCGCAATCCTGAACAATCTCACCGGGCGCGGAGCGCTTTCGGAGGCGGATGTTTCCGCCGCCCTGCGCGAGGTGCGCCGGGCGTTGATTGAGGCCGACGTGGCGCTCGATGTCGTACGTTCCTTCACGGACCGGGTGCGCGAAAAGGCCGTTGGCGCCCAGGTGCTCAAATCCGTGAAGCCGGGCCAGATGGTCGTCAAGATCGTTCATGACGAACTGGTCGAGATGCTGGGCAGCGAGGGCGAGAGCGTTGACCTCAATGCCCCGGCGCCGGTCGTCGTGATGATGGTGGGCTTGCAGGGTTCCGGCAAAACCACGACGTCGGGCAAGATCGCCAAGCGAATGTCGGAGCGCCAGGGCAAGAAGGTGCTCATGGCATCGCTCGACACGCGCCGGCCCGCCGCGCAGGAGCAGCTTCGCCAGCTCGGAGAGCAGACGGGCATTGCCACGCTGCCCATAGTGGCGGGGCAGACTCCTGTCGATATCGCGCGGCGCGCCGTGCAGGCGGCCAAGCTCGGCGGCCATGACGTGGTGATCCTCGACACGGCCGGCCGCACGCATATCGACGAGCCACTGATGGCCGAGATGAGCGATATCAGGCGGGCATCCAACCCGCACGAGATCCTGCTCGTGGCCGACTCGCTGACCGGTCAGGATGCGGTGAACCTCGCGAAGAATTTTGACGAGCGCGTCGGCATTACCGGCCTTGTGCTTACGCGGATGGACGGCGACGGGCGCGGCGGCGCGGCGCTTTCCATGCGTGCGGTCACCGGCAAGCCAATCAAGCTGATCGGCACCGGCGAGAAGATGGACGCGCTGGAGGAATTCCATCCCCGGCGCATCGCCGACCGCATCCTCGGCATGGGCGATATCGTTTCGCTCGTGGAGAAAGCTGCCGAAACCATCGACGCGGAGAAGGCCGCGGCGATGGCGAAGAAGATGCAGGAGGGCAAGTTCGACTTGAACGACCTCGCCGATCAGCTTCGCCAGATGCAGAAGATGGGCGGTATGGGCGGCATCATGGGCATGATGCCTGGCATGGGAAAGATGAAGGATCAGCTTGCTGCCGCCGGCCTTGACGACAAAATGTTTGGCCGCCAGATCGCCATCATCCAGTCGATGACGCCCAAGGAACGCGCCAATCCAGACCTCCTGAAGCACAGCCGCAAACAGCGCATTGCCGCAGGCTCCGGTACCGATGCCGCGCAGATCAATAAGCTGCTCAAGATGCACCGCCAGATGGCCGACATGATGAAGGCGATGGGCGGCAAGGGCAAGAAGGGCGGCATGATGCGCGGCCTCATGGGAGGGATGGCGCAGAAAATGGGTCTCGGCGGTATGCCGGGGGGCATGGGAGGCATGCCGGACCTTTCCAAGATGGACCCGAAGCAGCTTGAAGCATTGCAGAGACAGCTAGGCGGCACCGGTGGCCTGCCGCCTGGCCTTCCCAAGGGGCTCTCCGGCCTGCCGGGGGGCGGAGGCCTTCCGGGTTTGCCTGGGCTTCCCGGTGCTGGCCTGCCCGGCCTGCCGAAGAAGAAATGAGGGGGAGAAGCCAATGAGCATGGATGTGGATCCCGCCAGGGAACGCCTGTTGGAACTGCGCGCCTCGATCGACAATCTCGACGCCGCGCTGATCCACGTTCTGGCCGAGCGTTTCCGCTGCACCAAGGCTGTGGGCAAGCTCAAGGCCGAAAACAACATGCCGCCGGCGGACCCCGCGCGCGAACAGCAGCAGATCGCCAGGTTGCGCCGGTTGGCCGACGAAGCGAATCTGGATCCGGATTTTGCCGAGAAACTGCTCACCTTTATCGCTCGCGAGGTGATCCGACATCACGAAGCGATTGCTGAGGCGCATGCCGCCCCCGCAGGGCGGGGAGCGAAAGCATGAGCCGTCTCGGTCCGCTAAACCTGCCGTCGCAGACGGCAGCAAGCAGGCGGGGAGCCATTCCCACGCCTCCCACGACTTTGCGCGGAGAGCCGCGCACGCGTTTCCGGCACATGTTGCCGGCTTGAAAAGCCATTATTGAAAGGAAGACAGATGGCACTGAAAATTCGCCTGGCCCGAGCGGGCTCCAAGAAGCGCCCTTACTACCACATTGTGGTGGCCGACGTGCGCGCGCCGCGCGACGGCCGTTTCATCGAGCAGATCGGTTCCTGGAACCCGATGCTGCCCAAGGACAGCGAGCGCGTGAAGCTCAATGAAGAGCGCATTAAGCACTGGCTCGCAAATGGTGCATTGCCCACCGATCGTGTGCTGCGCTTCCTCGATCAGGCGGGTCTTGCCAAGCGCCCGACGCGAAGCAACCCGACGAAGGCAGAGCCGGGCAAGAAGGCACAGGAACGCCTTGCTGCTGCCCGTCAGGCCGAGGAAGAGGCCAAGGCAGCTGCTGAAGCTGCGGCTGCTGCTCCCGCGGAAGCTCCTGCGGAGGAAGCGGCGAGCTGAGCCTCAGCGTGTGCAAAATGCCGGCCTCGTTGCCGGCATTTTCGCATCTTGGCGCCCTATTCTAACCAAGAATGGCGGCAAGCTCTCCGCATATCCGGCGGGGAGATTCGCAATGCGGAAGGTTCTGGCAGGCCTCGTTGCCGTCGCGGCCGCAATCTATCTTTGGAACGCCTCCTGGCTGGCGCCGGCGCCGGAAGGCCCGCAGGTAAAACTGATCGCCCATCGCGGGGTGCATCAGACCTTTGATCGCGAAGGTGTGGAGAACGACACCTGCACGGCTGAGCGCATCTACCCGCCCACGCACGAGTTCATCGAGAATACGGTTCCTTCGATGCAAGCTGCCTTCGAGGCGGGGGCGGATGTGGTGGAACTTGACGTGCATCCCACCACCGACGGCAGGTTTGCGGTGATTCACGACTGGACGCTCGATTGCCGCACAAACGGCAGCGGGATTACCCGCGAGCACGACATGTCTCATCTGAAATCGCTCGATCTCGGCTACGGCTATACGGCTGATGGCGGCGCCACATACCCCCTGCGCGGAAAGGGAATAGGGCTAATGCCTTCGCTCGACGATATTTTCGCGGCGTTCCCCGACCGTAACTTCCTTGTCAATTATAAGAGTCGCGAGCCGCGCGAAGGCGACATGCTCTGGGCGATGCTGCAGGACGAACCAGAGTGGCGCGAGCGGGTATGGGCCGTGTATGGCGGCGACGAGCCGACCGACCGCGCAGTATCCCTTATTCCCGGCCTTAAGGGAATGGGCTCGCGAGGCATGAAGGATTGCCTTCTGCGGTACCTGTTGCTCGGTTGGAGCGGCTATGTGCCGGAAGCCTGCCGCAACACCAATGTGATGTTGCCCATCAATCTCGCGCCTTTTGCATGGGGCTGGCCAAACCGGCTCCAGGCGCGAATGAAAGCGGCGGGGAGCGAGATAATTCTGCTCGGCCCTTATACGAGAGGAGATACCGGCACGTCTGGCATAGACACGCTAGAATTACTGGCGAGAGTGCCTGAGTCTGTTGATGGCTACCTCTGGACCAATCGCATCGAGCTGATCGGGCCGGCTATCAAGCAGAGCGGTCATTCCGCGGCGGCGCGGCCTTCTCCAAAGCGGCGCTCGATGTAATCGGCAACCATCTTCTCGAAATCGGCGGCGATGTCGGGGCCGCGCAGGGTGGCGGCCTTCCTGCCGTCGACGAAGACGGGGGCGGCGGGTGTCTCGCCCGTGCCCGGCAGCGAGATGCCGATATCGGCATGCTTGGATTCACCGGGCCCGTTGACGATGCAGCCCATGACGGCAACCTTCAGCGCTTCGACGCCCGGATATTTCTCGCGCCAGACCGGCATGTTACGGGCGATATCGGATTGGATCTTCTGGGCCAGTTCCTGGAAAACCGTGGAGGTGGTTCGCCCGCAGCCGGGGCAGGCTGCAACGACCGGCAGGAACTGCCGGAAGCCCATTGTCTGGAGCAGTTCCTGGGCTACCTGCACTTCGCGCGTGCGGTCGCCGCCGGGCTCCGGCGTCAGCGAAATGCGGATGGTGTCGCCAATGCCCTGTTGCAGGAGGATGCCCATGGCTGCCGAGGAGGCGACGATGCCCTTCGTGCCCATGCCGGCCTCTGTAAGGCCGAGATGGAGCGCGTGGTCGGAGCGTTCCGCGAGCATCGTATAAACGGCAACGAGATCCTGAACCTGGCTCACCTTCGCGGAAAGAATGATGCGGCTGCGTGGCAATCCGATCTCTTCCGCAAGCTCGGCTGAAAGCAGCGCCGATTGGACGATCGCCTCGCGCGTGACCTGCACGGCGGTTAGCGGCGAGCCTTGCGCCTGGTTTTCGTCCATCAGGCGCGTGAGCAATTCCTGGTCCAGCGAGCCCCAGTTGACGCCGATGCGCACCGGTTTGTCATAGCGGATCGCCATCTCGACGATCTCGGCGAATTGCCGGTCCTTCTTTTCCTTGAAGCCGACATTGCCGGGATTGATGCGGTATTTTTCAAGCGCCTCGGCGCAAGCCGGATGGTCGGCGAGCAGCTTGTGGCCGATATAGTGGAAGTCTCCGACAATCGGCACGAAGACGCCGAGCCGCTCCAGCCGCTCGCGAATTCTAGGCACTGCGGCCGCGGATTCGTCGCGGTCTACGGTAATGCGCACGATCTCGGAGCCTGCTCGATGAAGCGCGGCCACCTGGGCGACCGTGGCGTCCACATCCGCGGTGTCTGTGTTGGTCATGGACTGCACGACAACGGGCGCATCGCCGCCCACCATAACACCGCCAACGTCGACGCCGACGGACCGCCTGCGGGGGGAGGGTGACGAGAAATAGCCGGTTGCCGTTTGGCTGGTCATAAGCCTGTTCCGTGTCAGCCGTAACGCCTGCAGCGCCTCGCGTTCCTCCGGGACAAAAAGGACGCTGCAGATGATCGAAAAGTTACCATTTCGCTTTCCGAAAACCGACTCCGGTTTTCGGACCGATGCGCTAGGAGGTGGAGGAGCAGCGCGCCGATGTCAATGGCTGCGACGCTCGGCCCACCTTGCGCGCTGGCTCAAAGGGCCAGCGTTGCAAACCACGGCGCCGTGCATCTTTCCCGCTTTCGTGGAACCCTGGGGTTGCGTGTCCGTTATGTGCAGGAATTTTCAAACCGAATTTTCAGGAGGCCGTTATGCGTCACAGGCACGAGGATCTGGGTGAAGACCTGCGCGATCAGATCGCAAGCCTCAGCCACGAAATCGCGGCGATGAAGAAGCAGATGATGCGGCGCGGCCGTGGGTCTTTTCGCGACAGCCGTCATATGAGCGAGGAAATCGTCGAGACGGTGCGGGATTATTTGAGTGCCGCGATGCCCGATATCCGCCGCGGCGCCTACCAGATCCAGGATCGTGCGCGCGAGCACCCGGGAACGACGGCGGCAGTGGCCGCCGCAAGCGTCATCGTGCTTGGGCTGGCCGCGAGCCTTTTCATGCGGCGTTAAAACGACTGGACTTGGCAAGCATTGCTGCATTGCAATACCCTCCTTTGAGGAGGCAATGCGATGCCGAATCGAAAAACTGCCATTATCACCGGATCCACTTCAGGCATTGGTCTGGCGATCGCCCGCGCGCTGGCGGCGGAGGGCTGTCGCGTCGTGCTCAATTCCTTCACGGAGCGGGAGGAAGACGAGGGCCTGGCCGCTTCGCTGGCCGAAGCGTTCGGAACCGAGACGGTTTACTTCAAGGCCGACATGGCGCGCGAGGAGGAGTGCAGGGGGCTGGTGGAAGAGGCCGCGCGGCGCTTCGGCTCAGTTGATATCCTGGTCAACAATGCGGGCATCCAATATGTAGCGCCGGTGGAAGAATTTCCGCCAGAAAGGTGGAATGAGATCATCGCCGTCAATCTTTCCTCGGCGTTCCACACGATCGCGGCCGCCATTCCGCATATGAAAAGCAAAGGAGGCGGGCGCATTATCAATATAGCCTCGGCACATGGCCTTAGGGCTTCGCCCTTCAAATCCGCCTATGTGGCGGCGAAGCACGGTATCGTCGGGCTGACGAAGACCGTGGCGCTGGAGCTCGCGGAAGCGCGCATCACCTGCAACGCAATCTGCCCCGGCTATGTGCTGACGCCGCTGGTGGAGGCGCAAATTCCCGACCAGATGGCGACACATGGCATGGATCGGGAGACGGTGGTCAGCAAGGTGATGCTCGCCAAGCAGCCGACACGGCAATTCGTGGCGGTGGAACAAGTGGCGGCGGCGGCGATGTTCCTGTGCTCAGATGCGGCGGCGCAGATCACGGGCACGACGCTCTCGATTGATGGTGGCTGGACGGCGCAATAAGGGCGGGAAGAGCGTTATTTTTGCTTGAGGGCGAGTTCGATCAGCTTGATGAACTGTCGGCAATGGGGTTCGGCTTGCGATCCGCGCTTGCCGCGAGCCTTGAGGCCGGCCAGCATGTCGAACAACATCTCCGCGAGGCTTTGGGCCGATAGTCCCCTGTCTTCCAGCTTTATGCCGCGGCGCTCCGCCTCCTCGCCGATAAATGCCGCAAACCTCTCGACCATATGGCGGCGCCAGTCCGCCACGAGGTCAGCGGCGATCTGGTTGTTGAAGTCCACCAGCTCGTCGCCGTGCGGCGATTCGTAGACTTTTTGCAGGAGCTGGAAAAGCGCCTGGTCGAGCGCCGCCAACAAACGGTCCGGGAATGCGCCTTCTTCCCGAAGCGCGGCACAGGCGTTTGTCTGCGATTTCCTAAGCAGATCCTGTTCGACGGCCCTGAAAATATCCGCCTTGTTGCGGAAGAGGAGATAAAGCGCTGGCCGCGAGATTTCCGCCGCGCGCGCGATGTCGTCCATGGTTGTCCGCGAGAAGCCATAGGCAAGGAACACTTGCATGGCGCCTTCGAGCACGCGCGCCCGCTTGGCGTCTTCCATCTTTTTTTCGTTATCCTTCAGTGCGCTCACTTTTACTCCCAAATCAGTCATTGACAAAAATACAGAATTTGTCAATGTGTCGCTCGCCCGGCTGCGCTTGGATGCGAGGGGCGCGTTCGTCTGCACCCAGCCCATTTAGAGCATCATGACAGGGTGTTGTCAGGAGTGAGGATGGGTGTGACTATTTTGCAGCGCGACGTCGCGATAAAGATGAAAAATGCAATGCGCTTTCTAGGCCTGATTGAAATAGCCCGCTGCCCTGCCCATATCGGCGCGGTCCTAGCCGTCTAAGTGGCGCAACTGTTCACTGGAAAATATCCATGGCTAAGCTGAAATTCCACAAGATCGCAGCAATAGTGGTGCTCGTCGCAACGGCAGGCTGGATTGCCACCGGCCAATTTTCCTCAGTGGGCAGCGCCAGAGAGGAGGCGAAGCCCGCAGGCGCCGAGCCGGATCGCCCTGTCGTTTTGAAAACGGTGCAGGTCGCAGTGCCGCCGCGGGTTGAGCACGCGCGCACCATCCATGTCTCGGGACGGACAGAGGCGGACAAGAACGTAAATCTAGCGGCGCGCGTCGCCGGAATCGTGGAAGAATTGCCTGTCGAGGAAGGCTCCCGTGTGAAGGAGGGGGACCTGATCCTGCGCCTCGAAAACGAAGGCAAGGAGGCGGCTGTGACATCGGCGCAGCAGACGCTTGCCCACAGAGAGGCTGAATTTGCCGCGGCGGAACGGCTTTCCAAGAGTGGCAATCTCGCCAGCCTGCAGCTCGATGTCGCGCGCGCCAATCTGGCCGCCGCCCGCTCGGCCCTGGAGCAGGCGAAGGCCGAACTCGACCGCGTCTCGGTGCGCGCGCCATTCGATGCGGTGGTGGACAAAATTCAAGTCGAAAAGGGCACCGCCGCCATGCAGGGCGCGGAAGTGGCCACTCTCCTGAAGCTCGACCCCATCGTGGCCGCGGGCGAGGTGAGCGAGCGCGATCTCGGCACGATCAAGGCGGGTGACAAGGCTGAGGTGCGCCTGGTCAATGGCGAGACGCTTTCCGGCACGATTCGCCATGTGAGCCGCGCCGCTTCCCCGCAGACGCGTACCTATCGGATCGAAGTCGTTGCTCCCAATCCGGACAACGGCATCCCCGCAGGAATGACGGCGGAAATCAGCATCAAGACGGAGATGGTGGAAACCGTGGCGCTGCCGCGGTCCGTCATAACGCTCAGCAACAATGGAGAGCTTGGCGTCCGCGCCGTGGATGAGGCCGCGCAGGTGCATTTCTACCCGATCGATATCGTGGATGATACGCCCGAAGCGCTCTATCTGGCCGGCATACCGCGGGAAATGCGCATCATTGTCGCCGGCCAGGACCTCGTGACCGACGGAGAGAAGGTGAAGGCGGAAGAGGCAGACGCCGCTACCATCCGTGAGCTCGCCAGCGCGGCGCGGCCACAGCAAGAGCAATGATCTCATGGATATTGTCCGACTTGCCATACGCAATGCCCGCCTGACGCTGTCGATCCTTCTTTTCTTCATCGTCGCGGGCAGCCTGGCTTACATCAACATTCCGAAGGAAGCGGAGCCCGACGTTCCGATTCCGATCATTTATGTGAGCCTCGCCTACCAGGGCATCTCGCCGGAGGATTCCGAGCGGCTGCTGCTCAGGCCGATCGAGACCGCGCTCAAGAGTCTTGAGGGCGTGAAGGAGATGCGCTCGGCCGCGTATCAGGGCGGCGGTTTCGTGCTGGTCGAGTTTCAGGCCGGATATGATTTCTCCAACGCTATCGAGGATGTGCGCGCCAAGGTCTCCGACGCCAAGGGCGAGCTGCCGGAAGACGCTGAGGAGCCGACGGTCAACGAAGTCAATGTCTCGGAGTTCCCGATCCTCGTCGTCACACTTTCCGGCAACCTGCCCGAACGGCAGCTTACCATCGCGGCGAAGGAGCTGCGCGACCGCATCGAGGAGGTGCCGGGGGTTCTGGAAGGCGCGCTGCAAGGGTCTCGCGACGAGCTTCTCGAGGTGATCATCGATCCCGTCAAGCTTTCTTCCTATAACATCCAGCTCGATCAGCTCATCAGCGGTATCAACGCTTCGAACAGTCTCGTCGCCGCTGGTGCGCTGCAGGGGCAAGAGGGCCGTTATGCCGTCAAGGTGCCGGCTCTCATTGAAAACTCGGAGGACATCGCCAATCTGCCCATCGTGGCGACGCGCGATGCCGTTGTCCGCGCCCGCGATCTTGCTTCCGTGCGCTCCACCTTCACCGACGCGGAGACGATTACGCGTCTCAATGGCCATAGCGCCATCGCGATCGAGGTGAAGAAGCGCGTTGGCGCCAATCTGGTAGAGACGGTCGACGCGGTAAAGAAAATCTCGGAGGAATTTGTGACGGCGATGCCCGAAGGGGTCTCCGTCACATTCAGCCAGGACAAGTCGACCATGATCCGCGACATGCTGGACGAGCTCCAGAATCATGTGGTGATCGCGATCATCCTCGTCTTCATCGTCGTTCTCTATACGCTTTCCGGCCGCGCCTCGTTCCTGATCGGGCTTGCGGTGCCCGCCTCGTTTCTCATGGGCATCTTCGCCCTTTCGATGCTCGGCTATACCGTCAATATGGTGGTGCTGTTCAGCCTTATCCTGGCCGTCGGCATGCTCGTGGACGATGCGATCATCGTGACGGAATTCGCCGAAAGGCGAATGAACGAGGGTATGCCGCGGGCGGAAGCCTTCGAACTTGCGGCCAAGCGCATGGCGGGTCCGGTCATCGCTGCAACGATGACACGCATTGCCGCGTTCTCGCCCTTGCTTTTCTGGCCCGGCATCGTCGGCGAATTCATGAAATACCTGCCGATCACGCTTATCGTGACGCTCGCCGCCTCCATGGCCTATGCGCTGATCTTCGCGCCGACGCTCGGCGCCATGTTCGCCAAGGCGCATGTGGAGGAGGAGCGGAAACGTGACGGCTGGTATATCAGGCTGGTCAGGCAAGCGGTCCGCTTCCCCAAGACGGTGCTCTTGCTCACCATCGCGCTTCTGGTCGGCGTGCAATGGTCCTATTCCAAATGGGGCGCGGGGGTCGAGTTCTTCCCGAGCGTCGAGCCGGAATACGGCCTGATGTATGTGCATGCACGCGGGAACATGTCGCTCGACGAGATGGACCGCCTGGTGCGGCCCGCCGAGGAGAAGCTCCTGAAATGGCCGGGCATCGAATCGGTCTACACCCGGGTGGGGCAGACCCGCGGTGGTGGTCAGGACATCGATGAGGATGTGATCGGCATTATTCAGTACGAATTTGTCGACTGGCGTGAGCGCAAGCCCGCGAGCGAAATCCTCAACGACCTGCGCGCCGAAATGGCGGGTATGCCGGGCGCCGAAATAGAAGTTCGCGTGCCAGATGCCGGTCCTCCTACCGGACAGCCGATCCAAATCCAGCTATCGGCCGCAGATCCTCAGTACCTCAACGATCAGGCGGCCATGGTCGCCGAGCGGATCGGTCAGATTGATGGTGTCATCGACATTTCTGACGGCCTGCCTCCGCCTGGCGTTGATTGGGCGCTCGAGGTGGATCGGGCGAAAGCCGCGCAGTTCGGCGTCAGTCCCGTCGCGGTCGGGACCGTTGTTCAGCTCGTGACCAACGGCTTGAAATTGTCTGATTACCGGCCTGCCGGCGCGGATGATGCGGTGGATATCCGGCTTCGTCTGCCAGAGGACCGGCGGACGCTCTCCATGCTCGATCAGCTGCGGGTGGAAACGCCGGAAGGGCCGGTGCCGATCTCCAATTTCGTCACTCGCCAGCCGGAGCGCAGCACGGGTATCCTGAACCGCATCGATGCCCAGCGCACGATCACGGTTACGGCGAATGTCGCGTCGGGGTATCAGGTGGCGGAGGTGCAGGCACAGGTGACCGCCGCTCTCCAAGACATGAATCTCGGGGCAACACGGTGGAAGCTGGCCGGGTCGAGCGAGGAAAGCGACGCCGCGGCCTCGTTCCTCACGAATGCCTTCGGCGCGGCGATCTTCTTGATTTTCGTCGTTCTGCTGGCGCAGTTCAACAGGTTCACGAGCGTATTCCTTGTGCTGATGACGGTGGTCATGGCAACCATCGGCGTGTTCCTCGGCCTGCTGATCACCGGGCAGCCCTTTGGCATCGTGATGTCCGGCATTGGTGTGATCGCGCTCGCCGGGGTGGTGGTGAACAACAATATCGTGCTGATCGACACCTATGACCGGCTGCGGGACGAGGGCATGAGCAAGTACGATGCCATCATCGAGACTTGCCGAGAGCGTGCACGCCCTGTTCTGCTTACCGCCTTCTCGGCCGTGCTCGGCGTGCTGCCGATCGCATTCGGCCTTGGGCTTGAGCTGTTCCATCACGAGGTGACGATCGGTGCACCTTCCACGCAATGGTGGATTTCGCTGTCGAGCGCGATCGTTTACGGCCTCACCTTCGCGACAGTGCTGACGCTCATTGTCACGCCATCGGCTCTGATGGTCTTCACGCGGGAGAAACGTCCCGCAGGCCAAAAAAGGGGCGGGCTTATCTCCAGACTCTTCCGCCGCCGCAAGGGCGAGAAGGCGGCTGACGAAGAAAAGCCCGATGCTGACCACGGCGGTTTCACCGCCTTCCCGAAGGCAGCCGAATAGACCCACAAGGCAACGCGGCGGAACCGCCGCGTTTCCAATGCGTTACCTTGCCGTTAACTCAACATCGGCAGGATAATTGCGATGTCTCTTGGCACTATTCTCATTATTATTCTGATCCTGATACTGATCGGCGCCGTCCCCGCATGGCCACATTCTCGGGGGTGGGGATACGGCCCGTCCGGTATTCTCGGGATCATCCTTATTGTGGTGCTTATTCTTGCCTTGATGGGCAGGATCTAGGGGTTTTTCTGGTTCGGGCCCCAGCCGCCCCAGCTTGCACCTTCCGGATCAGGTGGAGGGTGCCGGCTGGGGGGCGATTTGATCGGCGGGGCGTACCAGATCGGCCATCATGAACACGAGGCCCAGCACGAAAGCGAAGCCGATGAAGATCGGCGAGAAGCCGGTGTGCTCGGCGACAAAGCCTATCAGAGACGGGGCGAAAAGGATGCCTGAATAGCCCATCGTGGTGGCCACGCTCATGCCCGCGGCCGAAGATATCCCGGGCTGGTTTCCGGCTGCGGAAAAGACGATCGGAACCATATTGGCGACCCCAAGACCGGCAAATGCGAAAGCGAGCGTGGCAACGGGAGCGTTCGGTGCAAAGCCTGCGCAGAGCATGCCTATCGCCGCGACGCCGGCAGAAATGCGCATGGTGGTAACCGCGCCAAGGCGGTTGCGCACGCCGTCTCCCAGAAAGCGCATGACAGCCATGACGCCCGCGAAGGCGGCGAAGGGAAGGCTCGCAGTGAAATAATCGGCGCCCATCTCCTGTTGCAGGTAGAGGGCGGCCCAGTCCAGCACGGCGCCTTCAGGTATCATGCAGAAAAGGGCAATCAGGCCGGTTATATAGACCAGCGTACCGCGCGGGAAGCCGCGCTTGCCATTTCCCGCCGATATGACGGGCCTGTTCTCGGTGACAAGGAAGGTCATTGCGAGGAGAACAAGCAAAAGGGCAAATACCGTTACGGCGGAGATATGGGCCACATAGCCCCACCTTTCGATCATCAGCCCGCCTATGCCAGCGCCGGCAAAGCCGCCGAGGCTCCAGAAGCCGTGGGATGACGACATGATCGCGCGCTGCAGGCGCCGCTCCACCACCACCGCGTTGGAGTTCATCGCCACATCCATGCCCCCAAGCAAGGCCCCGAAGAAAATCAGAGCAATCGCCAGGAAGGGCAAGGAAGGGGCCGCCGCGATGCCAGCAAGCGAGAGACAGCAGAGCACGCCTGTGCCCCGCGAGACAGGGCGCGAGCCGAACCGGCCAATGAGATAGCCGCAGAGGGGCATCGCCGCGACCGCCCCCAGGCCAAAAGCCATGATGAGGAGACCGAGCGCGCTTTCGGTGAGCGAAAACCGGGCCACCAGAACCGGAATTTCCGGCGCCCAGCTTCCCGTTATAAAGCCATTGGCAAAGAAAAAGGCCGCAACTGCCCAGCGGCCGTAAAGCGCGTTTTGTCCCGACATTATCAGCTGTCCCGCATTCCGGCAGAAGGTGTGGGAGAACTGGTTAAATCGGTTTATGTTCCAAGGTCAATCACCGGAACTGCCGTTTTGCAAGACAATGAGCAGGTCTTTGGCGTCAATCTGGTCACCCGCCTTCACCAGGACCTCGGCTATCCTGCCGTCGCGCTCCGCATGCAGCGCAGTCTCCATCTTCATCGCCTCGATGGAGAGGAGCACGTCGCCTGCCGAGACCTCCTGGCCGGGCGATACGGCAACCGATGAGACAACGCCTGGCATCGGTGCCCCGACATGGCTGTCGTTGCCGGTCTCCGCCTTCCGGCGTACGGCAAGCGCGGAAGCTCCACGGCGGCGGTCCGGCACCTTGGCGCGACGCGGCTGGCCGTTAAGCTCGAAGAAGACCGTCACCATGCCCTTTTCATTTGGCTCGCCCACGGCGAGGCAGCGGATAACCAGCGTCTTACCGCGCTCGATCTCAACGAAAATCTCGTCTTCCTGGCTCATGCCGTAGAAATAGACCGGCGTCGGCAGGACGCTGATTGGACCGTAGATCTCCGAGGCGGTGGCGAAATCGACAAAGACCTTGGGATACATAAGCCAGGAGGCGAACTCGAAATCGCTGACCTTGCGGCCAAGCTTTTCCTCCAGTTCCTTGCGGCTGGCGTCGAGGTCGGCGGGCCTGAGCAGGGAGCCGGGGCGCACGGTGATTGGCTTTTCGCCCTTGAGAGCCTTCTTCTGCAGTGCCTTCGGCCAACCGCCCGGCGACTGGCCGAGATCGCCGCGCAGCATGGAGACCACCGAATCCGGGAAGGCTATATCCTTCTGAGGGTTCTCCACGTCAGCGACCTTCAAATCCTGGCTCACCATCATCAATGCCATGTCGCCCACGACCTTGGAGGAGGGCGTGACCTTGACGATATCGCCGAACATCATGTTCACGTCATGATAGGCGCGGGCCACCTCATGCCAGCGGGTCTCAAGCCCCAGCGACCGGGCCTGCTCCTTCAAATTGGTGAACTGGCCGCCCGGCATCTCGTGGAGATAGACCTCTGAAGCCGGTCCCTTGAGATCGCTCTCGAAGGCGGCGTACTGGTTGCGCACCGCTTCCCAATAGAAGGAGATCCGGCGGATCCATTCCGTGTCGAGGCCGGGGTCGCGCTCGGTGCCTTTCAGCGCCTCGGCGATCGAGCCGAGGCACGGCTGGGAAGTGTTGCCGGAAAGCGCATCCATGGCGGCATCGACGGCATCCACGCCGCTTTCCACCGCCGCCAGCACCGTGGCGGCGGAGATGCCGGATGTGTCGTGCGTGTGGAAATGGATCGGCAGGTCCGTTTCCTCGCGCAGCGCTTTGAAGAGCACGCGCGCCGCCGCAGGCTTCAAGAGCCCGGCCATATCCTTGATAGCGATGATATGGGCTCCGGCCTTTTCGAGCTCCTTGGCAAGGCTGAGATAATATTTGAGATCGTATTTGGCACGGGCGGAATCAAGGATGTCACCCGTATAGCAGATCGTCGCCTCGCAGAGCTTTCCTTCCTCGCGCACCGCATCCATGGCGACGCGCATGTTCTCAACCCAGTTGAGGCAGTCGAACACGCGAAAGAGGTCAATGCCGCCCTGCGCCGCCTGCTTCACGAAATAACGCACCACATTGTCGGGGTAATTCGTGTAGCCGACGCCGTTTGCCCCGCGCAGAAGCATCTGCAGGAGCAGGTTCGGCGCCCCCTCACGGATGAGATGCAGACGCTCCCACGGGTCCTCGGTGAGGAAGCGCATGGCGACGTCGAACGTCGCTCCGCCCCAGCATTCGAGCGAGAGAAGCTGCGGCAGGGCGCGCGCATAGACATTGGCGATGCGAGCGATATCGAATGTGCGCATGCGCGTTGCCAGCAGCGACTGGTGTGCATCGCGCATGGTCGTGTCGGTGACGAGCGCGCGGGTCTGCGCGCGCATCCATTTGGCAAATTCGTCCGGGCCGAGCCTGTCGAGAAGCTGCTTTGTCCCGTCCTGCAGCGGCGCGTCGATATAGGGCACGCGCGGCGCGGCTGCTTCCGGATTGGGTCGTGGCCGGTCACGCGCCTCGGGATGGCCGTTCACGGACACGTCCGCGAGATAATTGAGAAGCTTCGTTGCCCGGTCGCGGCGCTTGACCTGCGCGAAGAGCTCCGGGGTCTCATCGATGAAGCGTGTCGTGTAGGAAGCGTCGCGGAAATGCGGATGGCCGATGATTGCCTCGAGAAAGGTGAGGTTCGTCGCCACGCCGCGAATGCGGAACTCGCGTAGCGCGCGGTCCATGCGGGCGATCGCCTCTTCCGGCGCCGGCGCCCAGGCCGTCACCTTCTCCAGAAGCGGATCGTAAAAGCGGGTGATGACCGCGCCGGAATAGGCCGTGCCGCCATCGAGCCGGATGCCGAAGCCGGTGGCGCCGCGATAGGCGGTGATGCGGCCATAGTCGGGGATGAAGTTCTGCTCCGGGTCTTCGGTGGTGATGCGGCACTGGAGCGCATGGCCGTTAAGCTTGATGTTCTCCTGGGCCGGGACGCCGGAGCGACGATCGCCGATGCGCTCGCCTTCGAGGATGCGGATCTGGGCCTTGACGATGTCGATGCCGGTCACCTCCTCGGTGACCGTATGCTCGACCTGGATGCGCGGATTGACCTCGATGAAATAGAAGGCGCTTGTATCGGCGTCCATCAGGAACTCGACCGTGCCGGCGCCGATATAATTGGTGGCTTCGGCGATCTTCAGCGCGTAGCCGCACAATTCCCCACGTTTTGCATTGTCAAGATAGGGTGCCGGAGCGCGCTCGACGACCTTCTGGTTGCGGCGCTGGATCGAGCAGTCGCGCTCGAAGAGATGGACGGCATTGCCGTGCGTATCGCCCAGCACCTGCACTTCCACGTGACGGGCGCGCTCGACCAGCTTCTCCAGATAGACCTCGTCCTTTCCGAAGGCCGCCTTCGCCTCGCGCTTGGCTTCCATTACCTCGCGTTTAAGGTCGGCCTCGGAACGGATGACGCGCATGCCGCGCCCGCCGCCGCCCCAGGAGGCTTTCAGCATGACGGGGAAGCCGATCTCCGCCGCCATTTTCGCTACCGCGTCCATGTCGTCCGGCAAGGGTTCCGTTGCCGGGACGACGGGCACGCCCACTTCGACTGCCAGGTTGCGCGCGGCCACCTTGTTGCCGAGCCGGCGCATGGTCTCAGGGGAGGGGCCGATAAAGACGATGCCGTTTGCCGCGCAGGCCTCGGCGAATTCCGGGCTTTCGGAAAGGAGGCCGTAGCCCGGATGGATGGCGTCGGCACCCGAAAGCCTGGCGACGCGGATCACCTCGTCAATCGAGAGATAGCTCTCGATCGGGCCAAGGTCGCGCTCCAGATGCGGGCCGCGGCCGACCTGATAGGACTCGTCCGCCTTGAAACGGTGCAGCGCGTATTTGTCCTCCTCCGCCCATATGGCGACCGTTCGGATGCCAAGCTCGTTCGCGGCGCGGAAAATGCGAATGGCAATCTCGGAACGATTGGCGACGAGGAGTTTCTTAATCTGCACGGGCAAGCTCCATTACGAACAGGAGAGCGGTGCGATCTGTTCCGCCCTGCCATTACGCAAAGGGTTTGCGTCGCGGAAAGATGCGCAGCCCTCCTCCGCCCCACTGCTTACCCTGCACTATGTTGCGATGCAACATCCCTTCGCGCCAAAGCAAACGGCCCGGCATGGCAGCCGGGCCGTCTGATAAATTCCAACCTCGATGCTTATTGCTCGAGATAGTCGTACGTGCCGTCCTTCCACTCGTAGAAGACATAGCCGGGCAGAGTGACGTCGCCCTTGTCGTCGAACTCGAGCGTGCCGAGCACCGTGTTGAACTTGCCTTCGTTGAGCGCTTCGGTAACCGGCTCGAAGTCGGTCGAGCCGGCGTTTTTGACTGCGTCAACCCAAGCCTGGATTGCCGCATAGGTGTAGAGCGAGTAGCCCTCGGTCGTCTTGCCGGCGGCCAGCATCGCATCGACAACGGGCTTGGCTTCCGGATTTTTGCGCGGGTCGGGCGAGAAGGTCATCAGCGTGCCCTCGCCGGCATCGCCGGTGATGGCCCAGTACTCGTCGGCCACGAGCGCATCACCCGAGACGAGGATGGTCTGCATGCCCTGCTCGCGCATCTGTCGCGCGATCAGGCCGGCCTCGGTGTAGTAGCCACCGACATAAAGGATATCGATGCCTTCCTGCTTAAGCTTGGAAACAAGGGCGGTATAGTCCTTCTCACCGGCCGTATAGGCTTCGTAGAGAGCCGGCGAGCCGCCGGCTTCCTCGTAGACGGCCATGGTGGCGTCGGCGAGGCCTTTGCCGTAGGCGGTCTTATCGTGGATGAAGGCGATTTTCTTGTCCGCGAATTTCTCGGCCAGGAACTTGCCGGCTACGTCGCCCTGCTGGTCATCACGGCCGCAGACGCGATAGATGCCGGGGCCGGGACGCTCGTCCGTGAAGGTCGGGTTGGTGGAAGCCGGCGAGATCATCACGATCTCCTCGTCGGCATAGACCTGAGAAGCCGGGATCGAGGAGCCGGAGCAGAAGTGCCCGGCCACAAACACGACGCCCGATCCGGCGAGCTGGTTAGCCACGGCGACCGCCTGCTTCGGATCGCAGGCATCGTCGCCCACTTCCAGCCTCAGCATTTCGCCATTGACGCCGCCCGCGGCATTGATGTCAGCGACGGCCTGTTCGGCTCCGGCGCGCATCTGTGCGCCGAAGGAGGCGTACTGACCGGTCATCGGCCCTACAGTGGCAATCGTGATGTCCGCCCAGGCGGAGCCGGTCATCACAAGGCCCAGCGCAGCGCCGGCCAAGAGTATCTTTTTCATGATTGCTCCCTTTGAAACACCAGATGTTCCCTCAACATTCCGGAAATGGTGTCTGCTTTCCGGTTATGCAGCGCGGGCACTTCCCGCTTGCCGGCATCAAAGCGCAATTTCATCGTGAAATAAAGACTTGTTGCCAGTCATCGTTGAACCACTCAGCTCTTCGCACGCCAACCGATCGGTCCGTTTCGGGAATAGTGAAAGCAGTACTGCGTCGTCATCTGGCGCGCCCGCGTGACGCGTTTGCCCAGAAAAGCGAAAAAGAGCAGAACCACCAAATCCACCAGATAGTAGTGCAATGTCAGCAAAGAGCCGCTGAAGAGCGCGAAATGAATGAAACGCGTGGCGGCGGCCAGAAGCACGATATAGGCGGCGAGGAGCAAATTCGGCTGCCAGGCGCGCGCTATCGCGCGGCCGGTCAGGTAAGCTGCGCCGCCGGCGAGAAGCACCGTGACGAGGAAAAACTCGCCAAAGGAGACTTCCCAGAAGAGTGCGTTTGCTTTCTCAATCAATGCCTTCCTCCCTCGAGATAGGCCGCGCGCACCTCTTCCCGTTTGAGAAGCTCGGCGCCGGTGCCGCTCATGGTCACGTTGCCATTGACCATGACATAGCCGCGATGCGCGAGCTTCAGAGCATGGAATGCGTTCTGCTCGACAAGGAACACGGTAAGTCCCTCATTCTCATTGAGTTCACGGATCGCCTCGAAAATCTGTTTGACGATCAGCGGCGCCAGACCGAGCGAAGGCTCGTCGAGCAGGAGCAGTTTGGGGCGGCTCATCAGTGCGCGAGCGATCGCCAGCATCTGCTGCTCACCTCCAGATAGAGTGCCGCCGCGCTGGGAGATCCGCTCCTTCAGCCGGGGGAACAGCGTAAAGACGCGCCTCAAATCGTCTTCGAATAATTTGGGGTCGACGAGCGCCGCTCCCATTTGCAGGTTTTCCATCACGGTCATGCGCGGGAAGATGCGCCTGCCTTCCGGCGATTGGGCGATGCCCAGGCGCATGATCTCGTGGGTTGGCATATGCGTGATGTCCGCACCATCGTAGATTATCTGGCCGGTGCGTGCCTGCGGGCTGCCGCAGATGGTCATCATCAGCGTCGATTTCCCGGCGCCGTTCGCGCCGATCATGGTGACGATCTCACCGCGATCAACGCTCAGGTCGACGCCCCTGAGGGCAGCAATTTTTCCGTAATAGGTTTCAACGCCCCTCACTTCGAGCAGCGTCTGCGCGTTCCCGCTCATGACTTGCCTCCCTTGGTCGCGCCGCTCCGTTGCCGTTTGTCGGCGGGCTTTTCCGGCGCTGCCTGGGGCTGAGGCGCGAGCGAGGAGGGCAATTCCCCAACCTGCTCGACGACGTCCTCCAGAACTTCCGGCACGTCGATTTCCTTTTCCTCCTCCACTCCGAGATAGGCTGCGATGACTTTGGGATCGGTCCTGACGGCTGTTGGGTCGCCGTCGGCAATCTTCACCCCGTAGTCCAGTACGACGATATGGTCCGAAATCTCCATGACCACGCCCATGTCATGCTCGATCAAGAGCACCGATGTGCCGTTGTCACGGATGAATTTCAAAAGCTCGTTGAGCTCAGCGGATTCACGCGGGTTAAGGCCGGCAGCGGGTTCATCGAGGCATAGAAGCTCCGGCTCCGTGCACATGGCGCGAGCGATCTCCAGCCGCCGCTGCGCGCCATAAGGAAGATCTGCGGCGGGATCGTCGGCACGGTCGATGAGGTTGGTGTGCTCCAGCCAATAAACTGCCCGGTCAATCGCGGTTCGTTCCGCGCGCCGGTAGCTGGGCAGGCCCAGAATGCCTCCGAAACTATAGCCCGACGCGACCACAAGGCGGTTATGCTGGGCGACAAGCAGGTTCTCCAGAACGGTCATGCCCCCGAAAAGGCGGATGTTCTGAAAGGTGCGGGCGACCCCGGCCTTGGCTGAGATTTCATGGTCGGGCATGCGCTCCAGCAGGAAAATGCCCTGACCACCCTCCTTCTTCCATCGCAGGCCGCTGTCGGTGACCTGACGTACCAACTCGTCCTGCCGACCGAGGCCATGGCGCATCACGATGCGCCCTTCTGTCGGCTTATAGAATCCGGTCACGCAGTTGAAGACAGTGGTCTTGCCCGCGCCGTTCGGCCCGATCAGCGCCGTGATATCGCCCCGGCCGACATTGAAGGAAAGATCGTTGATTGCGACCAGGCCGCCGAACCGCATGGTCAGATGTTCCACCGAGAGGATCGGATCATGCTCCCAGCGGCGGGTTGCGGCACCTGCGGATGCGTCTATTTCAGCTATCGTAGACATCAGTGCCCCTCACCCTGTGCCACCATATCCGCGCCGATGCGCTTCTTTTCCCTGAGCGCTGCCGTCGGTTCGCGCGTCGTTACGAGGCCGCGCGGCTTCCAGACCATGATAAGCACCATCGCCAGACCGAAAATGAGCATGCGGTACTGAACGGGATCGAAGCCTGGCCCGAAGATCTGGGTGAGAAAGCCCAGATTGCGCAGCATCTCGATGCCGCCGATCATCACAATGGAGGCAATCACGATGCCGAGTTGCGAACCAAGCCCTCCGAGCACCACGATTGCGAGGATCATCGCCGATTCGATGAAGGTGAAGCTCTCCGGCGAAATGAAGCCCTGCCGCGTGGCGAAGAAGGAACCCGCGAACCCGCCGAACATCGCGCCTATCGCAAAGGCGGTGAGCTTGGTGTTGCGCGTGTTGATGCCGAGCGAGCGGCAGGCGATTTCATCTTCGCGCAAAGCCTCCCAGGCCCGCCCGATGGGCAGCTTGCGCAAACGGAGGGTCACCAGATTGGTGAGAAGCGCCAGCGCAAAGATGATGTAATAAAGATAGATGAAGCGTTGGATCGGATCATATTCGATCCCGAAGAAGGCAGCGAAGCCATCGTCGCCCCGGCCCAATTCGAGACCGAAGAAGGTGGGCTTGGGAATGCCCGAAATGCCGTTCGGCCCGCCGGTGAAGCTATACCAGTTGAGAAGGACGATGCGGATGATCTCACCGAAGGCGAGGGTGACGATCGCCAGATAATCGCCACGCAGCCTCAGGACAGGAAAGCCCAGGATTATGCCCCAGAAGGCGGCAAGAAGGCCCGCAAGCGGCAGGGCTGCCCAAAAGCCGATCTCGAAGTGCTGCGCAAGCAGCGCGAAGGAGTAGGCTCCCACCGCATAAAAAGCGACGTAACCCAGGTCGAGGAGACCCGCGAGCCCCACCACGATGTTCAACCCCCATCCCAGCATGATGTAGGTCATGATGAGAATGGCGAGATCGATAAACTGGCGATCGCGGCCCGGAAAAAAGGTGGTGAAGAAGAAGGGCAGCGCCAGCGCGAATATGAACAGCGCACGGGTGAGCCACTTTCCAAGCTTTGGCGCGGCTTTCCCCACGCCTGCAATCTTTGCACCGACACCTTCTCCGACAGGATGGGCGGCCTTGAAAACAAAGACGTTCAGCGCCAGACGGCCGATGAACACGATGGCGATGGACGTCAGCCAGGCGCCCCAGCGCGCCCGGATATCCAGCCCGCCCGGGGCAAGATCGGTCCTGAGGCCTATGAGAAAGAAGCCAAGCACACCGGCGAGAAAGGCCGCAAGGGCGGCATCGCGAAGCGATGCGGCAAGACGGTTTTTCGATGCGGCTTCGGTGGTGTGAGGCGCGGCGCGGCGGGCTTCAGACTGCGCCTGTGCGCCCACAGGCTTTTGCGTGGATGTTGGGACCTGCGTTTCGGAAGCCGCCATCAGACTTTCTCCACTTCTGGACGCCCAAGCAGGCCCGATGGCAGGAAGATGAGGACGATGGCAAGGATCGAGAAGGCCGCCACATCCTTATACTCGACCGAGAAATAGCCAGACCAGAACACCTCGATCAGGCCAATCAGGAGCCCGCCCAGCATCGCTCCTGGAAGGGAACCGATGCCGCCGAGCACTGCCGCCGTGAAGGCCTTCACGCCAGCGACGAAGCCGATATAGAAATCGATCACGCCATAAAGCAGCAGGAACATGAAACCCGCCACAGCAGCGAGCGCGGCGCCCATGACGAAGGTGAGGGAAATGGTCCGGTCCACGTCGACGCCAAGAAGAGCGGCCATTTTGCGGTCCTGTTCGCAGGCGCGCTGGGCGCGGCCCAGCGATGTGCGGGAGATCAGAAGCGTAAAGGCCGCCATCAGCACCACCGTGGTCACGATGATGATGATTTGCATGTAGGAAAGCTGCACGACGATTGTGCCCGCCTCGGTCGAGCCCTCGATAAGCGTCACGCCGCCCCGGATTTGCGGCGGCAGCGGCTTCACGCGCGCACCCTGGGTGACCTGCACGAAATTCTGAAGCACGATCGACATGCCGATGGCGGTTATCAGCGGCGCCAGACGAAAGGAGCCGCGCAAGGGCCGGTAGGCCACGCGCTCCACCGTCCAGCCCCATGCGGAGGTGAACAGCATCGCCACGATGATCACGATAAGAAGCACCACCGGCAGAAAGGCGAAGCCGAGCACGCTTGTGAGGATCAGGAAGACGGCGAGCGAAATGAAGGCGCCGATCATGAAAATATCGCCATGGGCGAAGTTGATCATGCCAATGATGCCGTAGACCATCGTGTAGCCGATAGCGATCAGGCCATAAATGGACCCGAGCGTCAGCCCATTAATCAGCTGCTGAATAAAGTACTCCATGCAGGCAGAACTCCCATCGAATGTCACCCATGGCGCATTCCGTTGTTGTCTTTCCCCTGTCCGGTTCAGAGGGCAGCTTAGGCGCCGCATCTCGTTCCGGCTCTTTTAGGCCCGCATAATCGGCGGATGGCGAGCGCTGCGCAAGCTAACATTCGCATCGCGCAATGTCCTCCTGTTCGACGGCGGATTTTGCTTATTGTCTTCAAGGAACCCCGCGCGACAACGGCCTTCGGGAGGCATTCTTGCGTGCCCACCTCTCTTTTGCAACGGGAGGGCCGGGGGCGGCGGAGCATAATCGCGACGTGGCGTGCCGCAACCAGAGAGGTCGAGGGAGGCCTCGTTCTTATCTCGTTTGAAAGCGATCGGCTGCAAAGGGCTCCAGGGCGATCGGAGGCGGGCGGTCCAGAAGCAGGTCGCGAACGATCCTGCCCGTTGCCGCCGCTTGCGTGAGCCCCAGATGCCCGTGGCCGAAGGCATAAAGCACGCGTGGTTCCTTTCGCGAGCGGCCGATTACCGGAAGCGAATCGGGCAAGGAGGGGCGATAACCCATCCACTGACGGCCCCCTTCCGTTTTCAGCCCAGGCAGAAACCGGCTTGCCTTTTCAAGCATCGCCCTGGAACGCGCAAAGTTGGGCGGGCGCTTGAGACCGCCGAATTCCACCGCGCCGCCAATGCGCAAGCCGGTGTCAAGCGGGGTGATCACGAAGCCGTGGCGGGGAAAGATGAGCTGACGCTGCAAATCGAAGGAGCCGGCGGGAAGCGTGGTGTTGTAGCCGCGCTCGGTCTCAAGCGGGACCCGGTCGCCGAAAGAGGCTGCAAAGGGCCGCGACCATGCGCCGGCAGCGATGATCACTTCGTTGCTGATGAATTTCTCGCCGTTGGAGACGCTGACGGCGATGCGATCCTCCTCCGTTTTCACAGCGGTAGCGGTAAGGGGCATGAGGCGGGCGCCGTGAAACTCGGCGTGGGCCCAGACGGCATGTCCCACCTGCTGCGGATCGGAGACTGTCTTCCAGCCGGGGACGAAAACGGCCCGGGTAAAGATGTCCGAAAGTCCGGGCTGATATTGGGCTATCTCGTGCTTTTCAAGCTGCTGGTACGGGATATGGAAGCGCCGGCGCAGCCTCCATCCCTCCTCCGCCGCGCGGAACTCTTCGTCGCTTTCGTAAAGTTCCAGGCAGCCGTCCTCGCGCAGCATATCCTTCATGGCAAGCCGGCCGATCAATGTCATCCATTCTCGTTCCGCAAGCGCCATGATCGAAGCTTGGGCGGATACCGCGGCTTCGAAATATTCAGCGCGCCCTGCCTTCAGAAAACGCCACAGCCAGGGGAGCAGCCGTGGCAGATAGGCGGGCGGAATCGCGAGCGGACCCAAGGGATCCCGCAGCCAGCCGGGGACCTGGGACAGCATGTCCTTATGGGCGAGCGGCAGGATGTCGGAAAAGGCCAGAGCGCCAGCATTGCCCGCGCTCGTTTCCTCGCAGATGCCGGAACGGTCGAGCACCAGGATCTTTTTGCCGGCCTCGGCCAGATAGGCGGCGATGCAGATGCCGATGATTCCTCCGCCGATGATGATGACGTCGGTGTCTTGGGCCGGCTTGCGCGTTTGCATATCAGCACATGCTCTCGCTGGCAGAAGCCGCGTCGGCATTGCCGCGCGAAGCTCTCCCGCCGGAGCTTTCGGAGCGGCCTGGCCGCAGGCAGATGCTGACGACTGATATTGAAGTGGCCGGCAGGATTGTACTCCAAAGGGCGTGACTTTGATATATCAGGGGTATATAACAACGGAAAACGTGCTTTGTGAAGCATAATCGTCGAATGATACATCATTTGGGATTCAGCGACTTACCAATGGCGGTTCAGCTTAGCAGACAATCTTTCGGGCCGGTCGCGGCCAAGGCCTATGCTCAGCTCGAAAGAATGATTATTACGCTGGAGCTCGCTCCCGGCACCGTCACCACCGAGGGGGCTTTGATCGAAAATCTGGGTCTCGGCCGCACGCCGGTGAGGGAGGCCATACAGCGCCTGGCATGGGAAGGTTTTGTGGAAGTCCGTCCGCGGGCGGGCGTCGCCATTGCGGCGCTCAACCGCCCGGATTGGCTGAAGATCATCGATGCGCGTCAAAGTGTGGAGATACTGCTCGCCCGGTCCGCGGCCCGCTATGCGACCGGTCCTGTTGTCGCCCAGTTTCATGAGGCAGCTTTGCGGATGGAGCGGGCGGTCGTCTCGGGCGATCCCCTCAACTTCCTGGAGGCGGACAAGCGCGTCGACGAGGTGCTGGCCGAAACGGCAGACAATGCCTATGCCGCGAAGGTTGCGGGCCCCCTACAGACCCACTGCCGCCGCTTCTGGTATCGCTATCAGTCCGGGCAGGACCTCGCGCTTGCGGCTGAGCGGCATGTGCGCCTCATTCGCGCCGTCATCGACCGCAACGAGGAGGACGCCGGGAACGAAGCGGAAGCTCTCATGGGCCTCCTGCGCATGCATGCCGAAAGCGTTGCGCGCCTCTGATTGCAAGCTCAGACGCCTTCGCCCACCAGAGTCGCGAAATTGTCGTCCCAACCCTCACCGGCCGCGACGATGCAACTGGTGCCATTGGTATCGGTGGTCAGAATGGTCCATGTGCCCTGGTCGGAGGCGAACACCTCCATTACCGCCTGATCTCCGAGCAGGCCAACGGCTTTCTGGCTCTCCCGGAACTGGTCGCCGAGCTGAGAAACAAGATCGTCACGCGGGGCGCAGACATTGCTGTTGCTCTGGCTCGTTGCGGTCTGGGCGCCGGTAAAAAGCGCAACAGAAGCTATTGCCGCGAGCCCGAACCCGGCTCTAAGGGCCTTCTTCATATCTCTACCTCCTGCCGCCGCCGAGGAGCTCTTTTGGCCAAGGGGCGACTACCGTTTTTGCCGCGCTGAGCGCGGTGCTTTCGGATCGTTAACGATTGGAGATAGAAAGCTGTTCCACCGGCCGGGGCAGATTCCGCGACCGGTGGTAACGTTTTTGCGAGGTAAGAGTGGCCCTCCTGCGGGCCCTCAGGCTCAGCGCATGGTCGGTATGACGAATTCCGCTCCATCCTTGATGCCGGATGGCCAGCGGGAGGTAACCGTCTTCGTTTTCGTATAGAAACGGAAAGCGTCCGGTCCATGCTGGTTCAGGTCCCCGAAGGCAGATGCCTTCCAACCGCCAAACGTGTAGTAAGCGATAGGCACCGGAATAGGCACATTGATGCCCACCATGCCGACATTGACCCGGGCAGCAAAATCTCGGGCGGCGTCACCATCGCGGGTGAAGATCGCAACCCCGTTGCCGAATTCATGGTCGTTGGGCAGGCGCAGCGCCTCCTCATAGGTGTTTGCACGGACCACTGACAGAACCGGGCCGAAGATCTCTTCCTTGTAGATCCTCATATCCGGCGTTACCTCGTCGAAGAGGCAGCCGCCCATATAGAAGCCGTTCTCATAGCCCTGCATCTTGAAATTCCGGCCATCGACGACGAGCTTGGCGCCTTCCTTCACGCCGATATCCACGTAGCCCTTGACGCGCTCCAGGGCCTCCTTTGTGACCAGCGGGCCGAAATCGGCGCTAGCGTCGGTCGATGGGCCGACCTTCAGGCTTTCTACACGCGGAATGAGCTTTTCCACTAGCCGATCCGCCGTTTCCTTTCCCACGGGCACGGCCACGGAAACCGCCATGCAGCGCTCGCCCGCCGAGCCGTAGCCAGCGCCGATCAGCGCATCGACCGTCTGGTCCAGATCGGCGTCGGGCATGATGATCAGGTGGTTTTTCGCGCCGCCAAAACACTGCGCGCGCTTCCCGTTGGCGGTGGCTCGACCATAAATATACTGCGCGATCGGGGTGGAACCGACAAAGCCGACGGCCTGAATGTCGGGATCGTCCAGGATGGCGTCCACGGCTTCCTTATCGCCGTTGATGACGTTGAGAACGCCCGCGGGCAGGCCCGCTTCGACGAAAAGCTCGGCAATCCGCATCGGCACGCCCGGGTCGCGTTCCGAGGGTTTCAGGATGAAGGCGTTGCCGCAGGCGATCGCCGGCGCGATTTTCCAAAGCGGAATCATGGCTGGGAAGTTGAAGGGCGTGATTCCTGCCACCACGCCCAGCGGCTGGCGCATGGAATAGGTGTCGATCCCGGGGCCCGCGCCTTCGGTGTACTCGCCCTTCATCATGTGTGGCGCGCCGATGCACACTTCCACGACTTCCAATCCGCGCTGGATGTCGCCCTTGGCGTCGAGGATCGTCTTGCCGTGTTCGCGCGCCAAAAGCTCGGCGAGGGAGTCGTATTCCTTGTGCACCAGCTCCAGGAATTTCATGAGCACGCGAACCCGCCGCTGCGGGTTTGTGGCGCCCCAGGCGATCTGAGCGGCCTTGGCGTTCTCAACAGCCTCGCGCACTTCGGCGGCCGAGGCGAGAGCCACCGTCGCGCGCACCGTGCCGTCCATGGGCTGCATCACGTTTTGCGAGCGGCCGCTTTTTCCGGCAACGCGCTTGCCGCCGATGAAATGACCGATTTCCTCCATGAGAGTCTCTCCCTGGCTTGTGATTGGAAAGATTGTCCCGCTTTGACGCCTTGAATGCAATGCGAGGAAAATCGAAGCCGTTGTGCAAAAATTAAAGTGCTGCTAGCAAGAGCGTGCATAAATCATGTAAGGTGGCGCCTATGGATTGGGACGATGTCCGTGTGTTCCTCGCGGTCGCCCGCGCCGGTCAGATACTCGGCGCGGCCAGGCGGCTCGGCCTCAACCACGCCACTGTTTCCCGGCGCGTGGCCGCGCTTGAGGACGCCGCCGGCGCAAAGCTTTTCCGCAGGCTTACCACAGGAAGCGAATTGACGCCGGCCGGCGAGCGCCTGCTGGCGGCGGCGGAGCGCATGGAAGCCAATATGATTGCCGCCCGCGCCGAGATCGCAGGCGAGAGCGAGGACATTTCGGGCAGCGTTCGCATCGGCGCGCCGGACGGTTTTGGCGTAGCCTTCCTCGCGCCGCGGCTGTGGCGGCTGACAGAACGCCACCCGCGGCTTTCAATCCAACTCGTGCCGGTCCCGCGTTCCCTGTCGTTGTCGCGGCGGGAGGCCGACATCGCCATCACCGTCGATCGCCCCACCGAGGGAAGGCTGGTGGCATCCAAGCTCGTGGACTATTCGCTGGGCCTTTTTGCCTCAAAAGCCTATGCGGCGGAGCACGGCCTGCCGCAGAACGCGGCGGAGCTGGCGCACCATAGGCTCGTCGGCTATGTGCCGGATCTCGTCTTCAGCCCGACGCTCGATTATGCGGCGGAAATCTCGGAACATTGGGATGCCGCTTTTGCTGTCTCCTCCGCCATGGGTCAGGTGGAGGCGGTGCGCGCCGGCGCGGGCATAGGTATCCTGCACTGCTTCATCGCACGCGGCATGGAGGATCTGGTTGCGGTTCCCTTCGCGCAGCCCATCCGCCGCAGCTATTGGCTGGTTTTTCACGAATCCATGAGGATGACCCGACAGATACAGGCCGCCGCCGCCTTCATCGGCGAGATCGTGGCGCAGGAACGCAGGATCTTCGCCTGATCAACGCCGGGCCCGGGCCCCTTCTATGGCGAGGGCGAGAAGCGCCTGGCGGCTGACGGGCTCAGCCACGGCCGGGTGCTGGCGTGATTTCAGGATCGCACCCTGTAACCGTTCCGCGGCGGCATGCAGCATCGCCTGGTTCCAACGCTGGACGGCCTGCTCGACGGCCGACCGCCGGGCGAAGAACACCGGCGGGCGGGCGGATGCGACAGCGGCGGCGGGCGATTTGCCTTGCGCTTCCACCTGTTCCCGCATGAGCTGAAGCCCCTGGACATGCCGCAAAGCGGCGGAAAGCATGAGGAATGCTGGACTGCCGCCCGCCACATGGCGGGTGAAGAGATGGTCGAAATCGGCGATCCGGCCGGTCATGATGGCGTCGACCGCTTCGTCCACGCTGATCCCGGAAACGTCGCCGATAAGCGCGCGAATATCGTCTGCGGTCACCTCGCTTGCGCCCGCGCAATAGAGCGCGAGTTTTTCAAGCTCGCCGCGCGTGGCGAGCCGGTCTCCTCCAAGATTGGCCTTGAGGAGGTGCCGGGCGTCCAGCGTGATCGTCAGCTTGGCCTTCGACAACACGTCGTCGATCACCGCGTCGATGCTGCGCGAATCGTCGCTGTAGCAGGGGAGCGCAATCGCGCGATCTCCCCGCTCCACGGTGGCACGCAGGCTGGCGCCCTTCTTCAAGTCACCGGCTTCGACCAGGACGAGGCAGTCGGAAGGCGGCTCCTCAACAAGGGCCGCGATGTCGGCTGCGATTGCGCTCTGGCTCCCGACGCCGCGCACCCAGACCAGACGGCGATCCGCGAACATGGGAACGGTGCGCGCCTCATCCAGCAGGCGTCCCGGCTGGTCGGCTTCCGCTGCGTCGATCTTGACTACGGAGAAGGGGTCATCGAGCGGCAAGCCGCTTTTTTGAGCAAAAAGGCGCGCGCGCTCGGAAACGAGGCCGCGATCAGGACCGTAGAGCAGCACCACGACAATAGTGGAGTCGGGCCTTGCCAGCCAGCCGTCGACCTCGTGTGCCTTCTTTTGAGCCATGATTGGAAACTAAGCGCCGCCTAAGCCCGTGTGAAGATGCTGCCCGGCCCAATCCGCGATGAGCCGATGCGCAATGCTGCCTTCGAACGGGACAGTCAGTCCCTCGCCGGGGGGGCGGGCAAGCATCTCCCGGGCCTCGGCGCTGGAAAACCAGCGGCAGTCTTCGAGCTCCAAGCTATCGAAGCGGATCTCGTCGGAGAGCGCTTCGCCGTAGCAGCCGATCATCAGGGAATGCGGAAACGGCCATGGCTGGCTCGCATGATAGCGCACGCGGCCGAGCGTGACGCCCGATTCTTCCAGTGTTTCCCGGCGGACCGCGTCTTCGATCGTTTCGCCCGGTTCCACGAAGCCGGCGAGACAGGAGAACATGCCGGGGCGGAAGTGGGGGCTGCGGCCGAGGAGGCAACGGTCGTTCCTCTCGTCGACGGCCAGCATGATGACCACGGGGTCGGTGCGCGGGAAAAACTCCTTCGCGCAGGCTGCGCAGTAACGGCGGTATCCGCCTGCTCTTGCCTCTGTCCGTTCGCCGCAGAGGCCGCAATGAAGCGAGGACCGGTTCCAGGCCAGAAGGCTTGCGCCTTGCGCCACCTCTCCAAGCTGCTCGCTTGAGAGCAGGCGTTGATGAAAAAGGGAGCGGTAGTCGAGCGCCTTTAAGGGTGCTGGCAGCGCTTCGGCCTCAGTCTTCACCGGGACCATCAGGCGCGGCTCGCCTGCCTCGGTGTAGCCAAGCAGGACCGCTGCTGCAGTTTCGGGATCAAGCGGCCGCAACTCGCTCAACGTAAAGGTGGGCTCGGCCGTCGCCCCATCAAACTTGATGAGCAGCCGGCCTTCCGTGCTGCCGTATAGGGCCGCGCGCGGATCGGCAAGCGCCTCTTCCAGGCATCCTTCGGGCCGCTGCTCGGACCGGCGATCGAGCGTGTTGCCGGCAAAGGCAATCAGCCTGCTTGCCTCCCGGCACATCTGCTCGAATAGCGATCTCATTCCTAATCCTCGTTGGCACCGAGTTGGGCAAGGGCCTGGCCCTTGCCGCGCGCCCGCAGGATCAGTGGCACGACAACTGCCGCCAGCGCAAGCAGGAGAAGCGTTATTGCGATTGGTGATCCGACGAGAATAGATGGATCGCCCTGGCTGATGGAGAGCGCCCGGCGCAATTGCTGCTCGGCCAACGGCCCGAGGATCAGGCCGACGACGACGGGCGCGATCGGATAACCAAAGCGCCGAAGCATGTAACCAAGAACGCCGAAGGCGAGGAGCATTCCCAGTTCAAAAGTCGATGGGTTGGCGCCAATCGTGCCCAAGGTGGCGAACATCAGAATGCCCGCATAAAGCCAGGGCGCGGGGATGGCGAGGAGCCGCACCCAGAGCCCGATCAGCGGCAGGTTGAGGACAAGCAGCATGAAATTCGCCACCAGCAGGCTGGCGATCAGGCCCCAGACGAGCTGCGGATTGCTCGAGAAGAGAAGCGGTCCAGGCTGTAGCCCGAACTGCTGGAAACCCGCGAGCATGATAGCGGCCGTGGCTGTGGTGGGGAGCCCCAACGTCAGGAGAGGGACGAGCGTGCCCGCGGCGGAGGCATTGTTTGCGGCCTCGGGGCCAGCGACGCCCTCGATGGCGCCATGCCCGAACTCTTCCGGCCTTTTGGTGAGCTGTCTTTCCATGGAATAGGAGAGGAAGGTGCCGATCTCCGCGCCACCGGCAGGCATGGCGCCGATCGGAAAGCCTACAGCCGTTCCGCGCAGCCAGGGCTTCCAGGAGCGCGCCCAATCCTCTCGGTTCATCCACACAGAGCCCTTGACCGGGACGATGGTCTGCTGAGCGGCCGCCCTGGAGGAGGCGACTGAAAGTGCCTCGCCAACGGCAAACAGGGCCACGGCAAGGGTGGTGACCTCGATGCCGTCGAGCAGGTCGGGGATGCCGAAGGCAAGGCGGGCCTGCCCCGTCTGCAGGTCGATCCCGACGAGACCGAGGGCCAGACCGATGAAGAGGGCGGTAAGCCCGCGCAACGTCGATTCTCCAAAGGCGGCCGAGACCGTCATGAAAGCGAGCACCATCAGCGCAAAATATTCCGCCGGGCCAAAGGAGAGAGCGATGCTCACAATCCAGGGCGCGACGAAGGCAAGGCCGATCGTGGCGATGAGGCCGGCGACGAAGGAACCGATGGCGGCCGTGGCAAGCGCGGGACCGCCGCGCCCCGCTCGGGCCATCTTGTTGCCCTCGAGCGCGGTGACGATGGAGGCGCTCTCACCCGGCGTGTTGAGGAGGATCGACGTGGTGGACCCGCCATACATGCCGCCATAATAAATGCCGGCGAACATGATGAGCGACCCGGCGGGATCGAGCTTGTATGTGACGGGAAGGAGCAGCGCCACGGTAAGCGCCGGGCCGATGCCGGGCAGCACCCCTACCGCCGTACCGAGCGTAACGCCGATCAGCGCATAGAGCAGGTTGATCGGCTCGATCGCGGTGAGAAGTCCTTGCGCGAGGAGGGAGAATGTATCCATCGGGTATGTCCGGAATCAGAAGAGCCGCTCCAGCGGCCCCGCCGGAAGAGAAAGCTGCAGGAGCCTGGCGAAAATGAGCCAGACGACGAAGGCGAGCACGATGCCGACCGGCACGGTGAGCCAGAGAGGACCGCGGCCCAGGCCGCGCGCGGTGGCTGCGAAAAGAATGCCGGTTGCGATCGAAAAACCGGCCGTCGTCAGAAGAAGCATCTGGGCGATCAGACCGCCGACGATCCATGCCAAGGGGCCCAGTTGCTGTGGCTCGCGCTCGGGAAAATCGCCGCGCCAGGCGGCAATTGCCGTCCAGATGGCGAGGAGAAAAAGCCCTGCGGCTATGACGTAAGGGAAAGCGGCCGGGCCGATGCGGGCATAGCCTCCTCCGCTTGTGCCGCCCGCGGTGCTCCAGACAATCACGCCCGCCACCACGGCGAGCGCCGCCGCAATGGCGAGCGCCGCCCAGTCCGGGCGGCGCCCGGCGCCCGATCCGCCGCCCAGGCTCATTGCACGAGGCCGATCTCTTTCAGGACCGCTTCGGTGGATTCGACATCCTTCTGAAGTTCCTGCTTAAAGGCGTCGCCCGCAAGATATGTGTTCGCCCACCCTCTCTCTTCGAGGATGTTCTGCCAGGTCTGCGAATTCACCATCTTCTCGATATCGGCGGTGATCGCCGCCGTCTGCTCCTCGGTCAGGTCAGGTCCTGCGGCGACCATGCGCCAGTTCTGAATCGCGACGTCAACGCCGCTTTCCTTGAAGGTGGGGGCGTCGATCCCCTCCACGCGCTCCTCGCTGGAAATACCGAGAAGACGGAGCTGCCCGGCCTCGATCTGCGATTCGAATTCGCCATAGCCGGAGATGCCAACCGTCACCTGCCCGCCCAGGATGGCGGCCAAGGCTTCGCCACCGCCTGAAAACGCGATGTAGTTCACCTGGGTAGGATCGACGCCGATGGCCTTTGCGATAAGTCCGGCGGTGATGTGGTCGGTGCCGCCGGCCGAGCCGCCGCCCCAGGAGACAGCGCCGGGATCTGCCTTCAGTTTTTCCACTAGGCCGGCCATGTCCTGGATGTCCGAATTGGCGGGAACGACGATCACCTCGTATTCCCCCGTCAGGCGGGCGATCGGCGTGACCTGTTCAAGCGTGACAGGCGAGTTGTTGGTGAGGATCGCGCCGACCATCACGTAGCCGCCGACGATAAGCTGAGATGGGTCGCCCTTGGCCTGGTTCACGAATTGCGCAAGACCGATCGTGCCGCCCGCGCCCGGTACATTCACCACCTGCACGCTGCTGGAGATATTTTCGTCCTGAAGCGCCGTCTGCATCGCGCGCGCGGTCTGGTCCCAGCCGCCGCCCGGTGCGGCCGGCGCCATGATCCTGTAATCCGCCGCATGGACCGGCAATGCCAACGCACCGGCAATGATGGTTCCCAAGATAAAATGCTTCACGGGCAAATCCTCCCTTTCTCTCGATCATTCATGAGGCCGGCCTGTTTGCGCTCGGTCCCCCTTATCCGGCAATCAGCACAATAGCAGGGAATATCACCGTAGGCGACGGCTCCACTGGGCTTGGGGTAGCCACGCTCCAACCGATTGGCAACCCGTCATTTGGTCGAAGCACCTCCACGGAACAAAGGACACAAGCGGGCGCTTTGGAGGGTTCTGGAACCTTCGACCGGGAGAGCACCATGCATGTGCAGGAGATGATCAGCGCCCATCCGGACGTTCAGGGAAGCACCGCTGACAGGCTGCTTCGCTGCATAGAGGAATGCTATAATTGCGCCCAGACCTGCACGGCATGCGCCGATGCCTGCCTGGCCGAATCGTCCGTGGATATGCTGAAACAATGCATCCGTCTAAACCTCGACTGCGCGGATATCTGCGCGGCGACGGGGGCGGTTGCTTCTCGGCGCACCGGCCGGAACGCGGATGTGATGAGGGCGATGATCGAGGTTTGCGAGCAGGCCTGCCGCACCTGCGGCGAGGAATGCCGCATGCATGCGGATCAGCACGAGCATTGCCGTATTTGTGCCGAAGCATGCATGAGCTGTGCGGATTCCTGCCGCGAAGCGGTCGCCGACGTGCATTGATCGCCACCTAAAACGAGGCAATGATGGGCGACGACAAGACTTTTACAGACGCTGAAAATCGGGCGCGGGTGCCGCACGGCGACGATCCCGCCGTTCGGCATCTGGCCGAGCGTTATGGCCTACCGCTGGAACAGGCGCGCGACCTGCACGAGCGGTTCGGCCACGATCAGCCGCTTCTGGAGCGCGAGGTGCAGAGGCTGAAAAAGCAAAGCTGAGCTTCTTAAGACGGCTGTACCGAGAGCGCTGCCGGAAGCTGTTATCGCAGTCTAGAAATCCACCTCTAGGGCCACTCCGCGGGCAATTGCCAGATCGACGGCGGCCGAGGCGACCGCGAGATCCTGCAGGCCCACGCCTGTGCCGTCGAACAATGTGATTTCATCATCAGAACTGCGTCCGGGATGCATACCGTTGATGACCTGCCCGAGCTCGATGATATCGCCGGCAGCCAATAGCCCCTTTTCGACCGCATGCTGCGCCTCGCCAATTGAGATCGACTGAGCGACCTCATCGGTAAACACCGTCGCCATGGCGACGAGTTCGGCTTCTACCTCCTGCTTGCCCTTTGTGTCGGTTCCCATGCAGGCCAAGTGCGTGCCGGGACGGACCTGCGCGGCCTTGAGGAGTGGGGCAAAGGACGAGGTGATGGTGATGATGACGTCCGCTTCCGCGCCGAGGCGGTCAAGATCAACCGATTCGAAGGGGATGTTCCGTTCGGCCGCTACGACTTGGGGGCGGCTCAGCATCTCAGGGTCGATATTCCAGCCAACCACCTTCTTGAAGGCGCGCTGATCAAGCGCTGCCCTGAGCTGGAATGTCGACTGATGGCCGGCACCAATTATCCCGATGACCTGGGCATCGCGGCGCGCGAGATATTTTATCGAGACGGCCGAAGCGGCCGCCGTGCGCAGCGCGGTCAAAAGATTGCCGCCGACCACCGCCCGGCAGCGGCCGGTATCCGCATCGAACAGGAAAATCGTCGATTGGTGGTTCGTCAGTCCCTTCTCGACATTGTTCGGCCAAAAGCCGCCCGACTTGAGGCCGAGCGCCAGGCTCTCGCGATCGAACCCCGATTTGAAGCCGTAAAGAGCGCCGGCATGGCCGATGGCTTCACGAATGACCGGGAAGTTGGTGGCCGACTTCCTGGCCATCGAGGCAAAGACCTGCTCGACCGCCGTGAAGCAGTCGGCGGCAGAAATAAGCCCGGAGATCTCGCGCTCGGGGACAATAATCATGAATGTTCCTTCCGTGAGACGATGCCCGGGGCGCATGCCCGGGCATTGTTTCAATAGGCCTTGCCGCGGGCCGAAACGGGCCAGAGCGTTTCGACTTTGCCGTTGCGAACGCCGACATACCAGTCGTGGACATTGCAGGTGGGGTCGCAATGGCCAGGGACCAGGCGGAGCTTTTCGTTGATCTTGAGGACGCCGTTGGGGTCTTCGACCACGCCATGCTCATCGGAGCATTTGATGTATTTGACGTCGTCGCGGCCGTAGACAACGGGCAGGCCGCTGTCGACCGACTGCGCCTTGAGACCGGCATCGACGACCGCCAGATGCGGTTTGGCGTGGCTCATCACCGATGTCAGGATGAACAGCGCATTCTCCCATTCGCCCTGATCTATGCGCTTTCCCTCCTCATCGCGGATGCGGCCATAGTCGGCATCCATGAAGGCATAGGACCCGCACTGCAGCTCGTTATAGACGCCCGAATTGCTTTCAAAATAGTAGCTGCCCGTGCCGCCGCCTGAGACCAGCTCGGGCTCAAGACCCACGGCCTTAAGGGCTTCGACCGCCTCTTTCACTTGCGCGATGGCGGCGTCGAGCTTGGCCTTTCGTTCCTCATAGCCGTCGATGTGCTGCATCGCTCCCTGATAGGCCTGGATACCGGTGAATTTCAGGCCCGGCGCGGCATCGACCGCCTTGGCGATCTCGACGACCTCGGGGCTTGTCTTGACCCCACAGCGCCCGGCGCCACAGTCGATCTCCACAAAGCACTCGATTATCGTGCTATGCCTTTGCGCCGCCGCCGACAGATCAGCGACATTGGCCGGATCGTCGACGCAAACGATCACGCGGGCGCCATAGGCCGGTAGCTTTGCGAGACGATCGATCTTCGCCGCGTCTCGCACCTGGTTCGAGACCAGAATGTCCTTGATTCCTGCCCGCGCGAAAACCTCGGCCTCCGAGACTTTCTGGCAGCAGACGCCGATCGCCCCGCCCAGTTCCATCTGGAGCTTCAGCACGTCGACGGATTTGTGCATCTTGCCGTGGGCGCGATGGCGCATCCCATGCGCCCTGGCATAGTCACCCATCTTCTTGATGTTGCGTTCCAGCGCATCCAGATCGAGGATCAGGCACGGCGTCTGGATATCGGCTTCGGCCATGCCCGGCAGTGCGGGAACATCGTAACCGACTTCAAGGCCGGCAAGGCTTGCAGGTGCGTTCATCATTGCTCTCCTCAATTCCAGGGCAATTTGTCGAGATCGACATTGCCGCCTGTAACGATCACGCCGACGCGCTTGCCGGCAAACACTTCCGGATTCTTCAGGATGGTGGCCAGGGGCACCGCGCTCGACGGCTCCATGACGATTTTGAGCCGTTTCCAGATCAGCTTCATCGCGTCGATGATCTCCTGCTCGGAGGCGGTCAGGATGTCGGTGACATGATTGCTGACGAAATGCCAGGTCAGCTCCTTCAGCGGCACTTTCAGCCCGTCGGCAATCGTATCCGGCGCGTCGTCGGCGATGATGTGGCCTGCCTTGAAGCTGCGATAGGCATCGTCCGCCTGCTCGGGCTCGGCGGCGTAGATCTTGATATGCGGCGCCAGATTCGACAGCGTCAGGCAGGTTCCCGAAACCATTCCGCCTCCACCGATGGGCGCAATAACCGCATCCAGGCCTTCGACCTGGTCGATCAGTTCCGCCGAACAGGTTGCCTGCCCGGCGATCACGCGATGATCGTTGTAGGGATGCACAAATTCGGCGCCGGTTTCGGCAACGACTTCGGCGAAGACTGCCTCGCGGGAGCTGGTCGAAGGCTCGCATTCCACCACACGCCCGCCATAGCCTCGAACGGCATCCTTCTTGGCCTGCGGCGCCGTGCGCGGCATCACCACCGTGCAAGGGATGCCCCGCCGCCCGGCGGCATAGGACAGGCAGGTGCCATGATTGCCGCTGGAATGGGTGGCGACGCCGTTCTTTGCCTGCTCCTCGGAAAGGCCGAAGACGGCGTTTGAGGCGCCGCGCGCTTTGAAAGCCCCGGCCTTCTGGAAATTCTCGCATTTGAAGAACAGTTCCGCCCCGGTCAGCTCGTTCAGCATGCGCGAGGTCAGGACCGGCGTATGATGGATATGAGGATTAATCCGCTCACGTGCCGCGAGCATGTCGTTCAATGTCGGAATATAAATCGGCGTATCCATCGTCACGCTGCCCTTTTTTGTGCGTTGCCCGCGCTCAAACGATAATGTTCCTGTGCTGCCGCCACGCCTGAACCGAGTTTGATCGGCAGGCCGAGATCGACCAGCACCATCTCGGCAGTGGCGATGCCCGATAGCGCCATGACATCGGTCAGGCTGCCCAGGTGGCCTATGCGGAAGACCTTGCCGGCGACATCGCCAAGCCCGGTTCCGAATGCGACGCCATAGACGTTGAGTGCGTGGGCGACGACCCTGTTTGCGTCGAACCCGTCAGGCACGCGGATGGCGCTGACCGTGTCCGAGTAAAGTTCCGGTCGAACGGCGCAAAGCCTGAGGCCCCAGGCGGCGACAGCCTGGCGGATTCCTTCGGCAATGCGGTGATGCCGGGCAAAGACGTTCTCCATGCCTTCTTCCAGCAGCATCTCGCTGGCGATCTTCAGGCCATTCAAGAGCCCGACCGGCGGCGTGTAGGGATAGCCGTTATTGGCGTAGCTCCGGGCCATGTCGCGAATATCGAAGAAGGTCCGCGGCAGCTTGGCGGCTTCAACCGCTTCCAGAGCTTTGGGCGAAAAGCCAAGGATTGCCAGGCCGGGCGGCAACATGAAGCCCTTCTGGCTGCCGGTAACGGCAATATCAACGCCCCATTCGTCCATCCGGAAATCCATCGAGGCAATCGAGCTGACGCCGTCGACGAGAAGCAACGCCGGGTGAGCGGCTGCGTCCATCGCATGGCGCACTGCGGCGATATCCGAGCGGACGCCGGTGGCGGTTTCGTTATGGGTCGCCAAGACGGCTTTGATCTTATGCGCCTTGTCGGCGGCGAGTATTTCCTCAAAGCGATTGGCCGGCACGCCCTCGCCCCAATCCTGCGGCACGACAATGACATCCAACCCGTGCCGCTGGCACATGTCGATCCAGCGGTGGCTGAACATGCCATTGCGGGTGGCGAGCACCTTGTCGCCGGGCGAAAGGACATTGGTGATCGCCGTCTCCCAACCGCCCGTGCCGGTGGAAGGGAACACGAAGAGCTTGGCCTGTTTGGTTTTCAGCACCTTCTTCACCCCCTCGATCGCCGGGTGAAGGATCTTGCCGAAGAGTGGGCTGCGGTGATCGATGGTCGGCATGTCGACCGCTTTGCGCAGGACTTCGGGAATGTTCGTCGGGCCGGGAATGAAGATCGGATTCTGTGTGCTCACCACCATTCCTCCTCGTTCAAGGGGACGTTAGCACAGGAGAGCAGGCCAGTAAATTTTTTCGAAATCATTTTTCAAAATTGTCTAATTTAGGTATTTTTGACATGCAAAGCAGCAGCTTATATTTTTTCATTGTGCGCAATAGAATTTCATGATGATATTTTTGTCTGAAGGCCAACCAAACTGGAGTGCTCTCGTGCAACTACCTGTCCGCCGCCGGGGCCGTCCAAAGAGCGGCAGAAGCGAGCCGCCGGGGTCAAACATACAGGCGCTCGACCGGGCGCTTGATGTGGTGGAGGCGCTCGCTTCCCATGACGGGATGACCCTTACCGAACTTTCCGATCATCTCCGGCAGTCGGCGGCAACCATGTATCGCGTTCTGTCGACACTGGAGCGACGCCAGTATGTGGAGATCAACCCCGAGCGTCAGGAATGGTTCATCGGCCCTGAGGCATTCCGCCTGGGTTCGGCCTTCCTGCGGCGCACCAATATCGTCGAGAGCAGCCGGTCGATCATGCGGGACCTCATGGCGCGGACCGGGGAGACCTCCAATCTGGGGATCGAGCGTGACGGCGATGTTCTCTTTGTCAGCCAGGTTGAAACGCATGAGACAATCCGCGCATTTTTTCCGCCCGGCACCCGATCGCCATTGCATGCTTCCGGTATAGGGAAGGCTTTGCTGAGCGCTTTCGACGACGAAAGGCTCGAGGCATTCATTAATAGAGCGCGGTTCATCCGCTTCACCGACAAGACGGTGGCCAATGCAGACCAACTGCGAGAAGCGGTGCGCCAAACGCGCGGGCAAGGCTATTCGCTGGATGACGAGGAGCGGACAATCGGCATGCGCTGTGTAGCCGCCGCCATTTTCAACAGCTACGGCGAGGCGGTTGCTGGAATATCGGTATCCGGCCCGACCATCAGGCTGCCTGACTCCAAGGTTCGCGAGATCGGGCAGTGGGTGGTTGAGGCCGCCAACGAAATTTCACGACGGCTCGGTGCGAGATAGTTGAGGTTGCGTATCATCGCATTCGCGATAGAGCTCCTTCTGCAGCGTCTTGTATTACGCGCCGGTCGTGCTTATATGGCGGTGATCGATCTTGTTTGCTGAACTTTGTTACCGCGCGGCAAGCCGCGCTTATGGCGATCTTCCTTATCAAAGTCGATTCAATGCATCGTCACGCATTCGGCGTGACGGGCGCTATTATCGTGACCAATTGAAAGGAATTCGTCATGACTATCGGAACCGTAAAGTTCTTCAACGCAACCAAAGGCTTCGGCTTCATCCAGCCTGATGACGGCGCCGCGGACGTGTTTGTCCATATTTCCGCCGTCGAGCGTGCCGGCATGCGCACCATCGTTGAGGGCCAGAAGCTGAGCTTCGACGTCGTCAGGGATAACCGCTCGGGCAAAAGCGCCGCGGAAAACCTGCAGGCTGCATAAGCATTCGTCTTCGAACCGTGACCACGGATGTACTGGCACGGTTCGTCGAGACGAGAGGAGAGGTCGGGCTTTGCCCGGCCTTTTTGCTTTGGGCCAGCCTGTCAGCCCGCCACTGACGTGACCATCGCCGACTGTCCTTTTGAACGGCCGGCGATGTTCTCCAGCATCATTTCGAACCAGATCCGCTAAGCCAAACCTTAGAAGATCAGCAGAGCTCAAAATGGGTAATGCTGATGCGGATCCTCGACGGTGATCCACCGCGTCTCTGTGAACGCGTCGATCCCCGCCGTGCCGCCAAAGCGGCCGTAGCCGCTATCCCGCATCCCGCCGAACGGCATCTGCGCCTCATCAGAGACGGTGGGGCCGTTGATATGGCATATTCCTGCCTCAATACGCTCGGCCACGCTGATCGCTCTGTTGATGTCGCTTCCAAAGACCGCGGAAGAGAGGCCATAGGAGCTGGCGTTCGCGATCTCAACAGCGTGCTCGGTATCGCGGGCACGCACGACGCAGACCACCGGGCCGAAACTTTCATCTGAAAACAGCGGCATCGTCTCATTGACGTGATCAACAACCGTCGCGGGCATTATGGTGCTGCCGTTGCTCTTGCCGCCCGTCGTGACACGGGCGCCCAATGCGACGGAGGCATCCACCAGCTTGTCAACACGTTCGATGGTCTCGTAATCAACGACCGAGCCGATGACCACATTCCCATTGGGGTCGCCCACGGGAAGCTGAGACGCACGCTCGGTGAACTTGGCCACGAAATCGTCCGCGACGCGTTCGTCGACGATGATCCGTTCCGTGGACATGCAGATTTGCCCCTGGTTCATGAAAGCGCCGAATATCGCCGCGTTCACCGCAGCATCGATATCAGCGTCGTCGAGCACGACCAGCGGTGCCTTGCCGCCGAGTTCCAGCAGGCACGGCTTCAGCTCGCGTGCTGCAATCTCGGCCACGATCCGCCCAACCCTGGTCGATCCCGTGAAGTTGATGCGGCGCGTCTTTGGATGGGTGATCAACGCCTCGACAACTTCTGGAGCGTCCTGGGGCGAGTGGGTGACCACGTTGAGAACGCCGTCCGGAAATCCTGCCCGGCGGAACGCCTCCCCGATAAGCATGTGGACACGCGGGCATTTCTCCGAAGCCTTCAGAACGACGGTGTTGCCGCACGCGATCGGCATAGCCACCGCGCGCACCCCAAGGATCACCGCGGCGTTCCAAGGCGCCATCCCGACAAGAACCCCGACCGGCCGCTTGATGGCCATCGCCAGACAGCCCGGCTTATCGGAGGGGATCACTTCCCCGCGGATCTGCGTGGTCATGGACGCGGCCTCGCGCAGGATCTTAGCGCCGAACATCACATTGAAACCTGCCCAAGCGGCGGTACAGCCTATCTCGTCGATCGAGGTCCTGACGAATTCGTCCGCCATCGACTCCAGCATATCGGCCGCTTTGTTCAGGAGTGTGCGCCGCGCGTTGGGGCCGGTTTTCGACCAATCGGCAAACGCCGCATCCGCGGCGGCAACCGCCGCGTCCACATCCACCTTCTTCGCAGCCGGGGCAGTCGTCACGACTTCGTTGGTCACGGGATTTTTCCGGTCGAACGTCCCCCCGCCCAAAGCGGGGCGGTCTTCGCCTTTGATTAAAAGCGCTATTTCCATTTCACTATTTCCCTTTGCTAATCCCGGATCAGTCCTGTCCGATCGTCACTTCGATCAGGGCGAGGCCTTTGCCCGCATTTGTGTGTACCAGCGCCTCGGCAAGTGCCGTTTCAAACGCACCAGGGGTCGCTACCTTGCGTGCCCAGGCACGGCTGCCCTGGGCGACGCGGACAAAATCAGGTGAGGGCGAGAGCGCTGTGAGCGGCACCGTATTGGACCGCGCTGCATGTCCGTTCGGATAGAGCTCCACGACAGACTGGCGGACTGCTCCCCATTCAGCGTTGTTCATGACAATGACGATGATCGGGAGATTGCGCGCTTCAGCGATCTGGTGACAAGCGACCGGGTTGGAAAATATGTAAGATCCGTCACCCATCGCGGCGATCACAGGGCGTTCCGGGTCGGCCATCTTGAAACCCAGGGCGGCCGGGAATGCCCAACCCAATCCGCCGGAGTGCGGCCCGTCGAACCATGCCTTGGGATGGTCGAGATGCATCGCATGCATCTGCACGCCAAGTTCGTTGAAGACAGCCGCTTTCGTGCCGCGAAGCGCTTCCGACAGGCTGTAGCTGACCCACGCCTTCGTGAGCTGCGGCGCGTCGCGGCGCTTGCGAATTGCATCGAGCCGCGCGTTCCGAGCCAAGGCATTGGTGCGACCGACCGTTGCCGCACGCTCTTCGTTGCGCGCGCGATGGCCGGACATCCGTGCATCCAGCAGCGCTTTCAAAGCTAAAATGGTCGGACCGACATCGCCGACCAGTGAGAGATCCGACCGGAAATTTCGCACCGCGGTTCGGGCGTGCAAGGGATCAGCACCAATCTGGATGACAAAGGCATTTTCGCTCGGCTCCATCTCAGCAGGAGACCAAGGCGCGAGACTGTCAATCACCAGGATCGCATCCGCCTTCTCGAGGAGCGGCTTTGGGTCCGGGCCGGCCGCCATCGGATGATCTGTCGGTAAAGCGAGTTGAACGGCCCAATATTGACAGACGGGAATTCCCCATTCCTCTGCTAACTCCGCCAACGTAGCGAATGCGCGCTCGTTTCCTGCCCCGCGCTGCGCAAAGATCACCGGATGTTTTGCCTCGGCCAGTATATCCGCCGCGCGCTCCAAATCGGCACGGAGCGATGCTACCTGCGACGGCTGCATCTGCGGACGCCGGGCACTGCCTTCCTCGGGAATCGTTTCACATAAAACCTCCCTGGGCAGGCTGATGTAAACCGGACCTTTCGGCGATGAGCAGGCGATGCCGTGAGCGCGATCGATCACGTCGTTTATCTGCTCCGGGAAACGGAGCTCGTAATCCCATTTGCAGGCTTCACGCACCAGCCCCGCCTGATCGAGCATTTCCTGCCCCCACCCGATGGGAACGGTCCGGGCACCGAATCTCCCCTTTTCGAGCGTTGGCGTCCGTCCGCCGATCAGCATCATCGGGATCTGCTCACAGGCAGCGTTGATTGCGCCCAGTGCGGCGTTAGCCAGGCCGACATTCGTGTGGACCATGACCGCCTGCGGCCGCCCGGTGGCCAGGTAATAACCATAGGCCATGCCCGTGGCCGCGCCCTCGAAAGGCATCACCAGCGTTTCGGGCAGCGGCATTCCCTTTGCCCGGGCTTCCGCAAGGCCTTCGATGATCGGCGGAAAATCTGTTCCTGAGTTCGCGAAAATGACGTCGATACCCAGACGCTTCAATCGCGACAACAGTGCCGCCCCCGCAGTTATTCGGCCCATCTCACCTACTCCCGGTACAAAAAACTTTTCTAATCTCATATAATGAGATATATATCTTAGGATACGAAAGATGCGCCAGCGAGTCAATTCGAGGGCGCAGGCCAGTGGAGGGTTTGATGGCGACGCCGCTGAACGGCACAATTTTGAAGGCTTTCCAGATACTTCGGCTCGCCTCGTTCGAGCGGCCGGACATATCGGCGCAACGCGTCCAGTCGGAACTTGGAATGAATTTTGCCACTGCTCACCGTTTCCTCGTGACGCTTGAGGAGGCGGGAGCGCTCATCTCGATAAGGCGCGGCGTCTACCGTTTGGGCCCGTCCGTCGGAAAAATGGGGCGGCTTGCGGAATCCACCACTCCTCACCTTGAGGCCATCCAGCCATTTCTGGACGCGCTCCGCGCACGCCTCAACGAGTCGGTAATGCTCTGCAGGTTTAGCCGTGCCGGACCGACCTGCGTTGCCGTTGCGCTCGCCGAGCGGCCAATCACCGTCGCCATACGGATCGGCACCACACTCAATTTCCTCACATCGGCGCAAGGGCGGTTATGGCTGGCAAGCCTCGAACCATGGGAGCGAGACGAACTGCTTGCTGGCGAGTCGCATCTCGTTGATCGTCCCGGCCTCGAAGCGGATCTCGCAGCCATTCGCCGCGACGGCGTTGCACAAAACTATGGTGATGCCGAGCCTGATATTGCTGCCGTGGCCGCCCCTATCCGCAATGCTCAGGGCGATCTCCTTCTCACGGTGGCGGTGTTTGGCCCGAAGACCCGGTTCACACCCGACTTCATCAGCATTGCCGCGGAAAGCGTGAAGCGCGTGGCCGGTGATGTCGAAATCAGTCTTACCCGGTGAGCATAGCCGCAGAGGCGCGGTTCCCTGTAACGGTGTGCGGCAGCGGGGGTGACTTGGAGCACGCTCTACCCGGCAGCGTATCGTGATCTTTATTCAACCGCCGCCTCTCTCACGAAGTCTTTAAAGGCCTGAAAGCCTCGCGATACCAATCGATTGCTGGGATAGTACAAATAGTGGCCCGCGCGCGGGGGCAGCCATGACTCCAGCGCCATCACCAGCCGGCCAGATTCAATTTCCTCGGCGACTTGGTCATACAACAGATATCCCACGCCCAAGCCATTGCGCACCAGTTCGGCTGCCACTTCCATATCGTTGACTATCGTGCTGCCGTTGACCTCGATCGAGATGTCTTCGTCACCACGGCGAAACATCCATTGGTAAGGACGCCTGCTGGTGGGAAAACGAAATTCCACGCATTCATGCGCCAACAAATCGCGAGGATGCGAAGGCACTGGATGATCGTGCCAATAGGCAGGAGTCGCCACCACGACAAAACGCGCCTTCGGTCCGACTGGAATCGCGACCATCCGGTCATCCACGATGGCTCCGAGCCGCACGCCAGCGTCGAAATTGTCTTCGGACAAATCAGTTAGATTGTCGTCCGCCCACAACTCTACCTTCATCTCGGGATAGCGGCGGACAAAGCCGTGCACCAGTGAAGCCATATACAGGCGTGCAGCCAGTCGGGATGCCGCGATACGAAGTGTGCCGGCGGGCCGGTCGCGCAATTCCGCCAGGTTGTTGACGGCATGATCGATATTCGAGAGCGCCGGCGAGAGATCTTCGTAAAGCCTTGCCCCAGCCTCCGTCAGCGACATGCTGCGCGTGCTGCGATTGATGAGTTTCAGACCTAGCCGGTCTTCCAACTGCTTGAGCGACAGACTCACGGCAGGTGGCGATACCTCAAGCTCCACGCTCGCGGCGCGGAAGCTCCCCGTCCTGACAATCGACACGAAGGTCTGCAACTCAGCTAGCGAAGGTTTCATTGTTAAGCGCTGCTAATCTATAATTTTAGAATACATCGTATTATCATAACAATCAACCGCTCCTAACTACGAGTTCCAAACCGCGATGCGTGCGTGAAGGCACACCGCATTATTCTTGAATAGGAACTCTCGTAATGGACGACAGCACTCATTCCCCAAGGATTCATATCATCTGGGCGCACCCGCGCCGCGACTCCCTGACCGGGCGGGTTGTCAATGCAATCTCGACCGAGGCGCAACAGTTGGGGATGAAAGTTGTTGAGCTCGACCTATACCGGTCCGGCTTTGATCCGGTGCTGGAGCCGGAGGACGAGCCTGATTTCACGAACCCCCACAAACGGTATTCCGACGAGGTTTTGGAGCTCGCTGGCTCGCTGACCGGTTCCGATGCCGCCATCATCGTTTTCCCGGTCTGGTGGTACTCGCTGCCTGCTATGCTCAAGGGGTATATCGATCGCGTGTGGAACTATGGTCTTCTTTACGGCAACGGCAAACGACTGCCTTTCTCGGCAATCCGCTGGGTCGCGCTTGTGGGCGGTGGTGAGACACGCTTCGTGCGCGAGCATAAGGATCGCTATATGGAAGACCTTCTTAACGACGGCATTGCCATCTACTGTGGCGTCGAAAACTCGACCGTGACTTTTCTCTATAACACCCTTGCCTATGAAGAAGAGGCGGACCTCAGCCAGCATCATCAGGTGCTGATAGAGCAGGCGCGTTCAGTGGTGCGCGAGCTAAATACGGGTTTTAGCCGCAACATAGAGCGGGTAGGCGAGGGTGCGCATGCCTGATTTGCCGATTTCGGCAAACTGCGCATCCATTTCGAGCTTCACGAGATCCTCGCGCATCATCCTTTCCACCAAATGCCAGCTGGGCGCATAGTGGCAATAGGGCTCATTAGTTCCAGGCCGTTGCCGCCGGCGGGAGCAAGCCGATATCGAGCCGCCACCGGGCTTTGGCCGGAATGAATGGTGGCAAAACTCCTCGCTAACAAAAACGGCGGGCTCGGCCCGCCGTTTCTTGTCTAGCAGAACGGCGAGTGCCGTCCTCTTTTTTTGCTGATTTACTGCGACGCTTTCTGCACGCCGGCCGCTTCAGAAATGGAGCGATATGCGGCTTCCGCTTCGTTCACGAGCTCGATCGTGTCTTCGGCATTTCTGTAGGCATAACCAATGCCGGCATTGGCGTAGCCTTCCTTGAGCGCAGGATCGTTCATGGCCTGCTCGAGGATGCTTTCCCAGCCCTTCCGGATTTCCTCCGGCGTATCCTTCGGCATCACCAGCGCCCGCCAGATCGCGAGATTTACCTCCAGTCCGAGGGAACTGAAGCTCGGAACGTCCGGCCAAGCCGAGAGCGGCTCGGATCCGTTGTGCGCAAGGGGCTTCAATTGACCGGCGTCGACCTGCGCCTTGATCTCGGACGGGTAGAGCGCGCCCGCCTGCACATCGCCCGACAGTAGCGAGAGCACGATCTGCGCACCGCCCTTGATCGGCACGCGCAGGAACTGCGCGCCCGTTGCCTGCTCGATCTGGTAACGTGTGTAGTCGTGATTGGTCCAGTTGCCGGAAACGCCAAAGGCGATCGCTTGCGGTTCGGCCTTCGCCGCCTCGATGAACTGCGTTACGTCCATCTCGCCATATGGGCCATTGGCAGCAACCACCAGCACGTTCTGGTCGGCCGAGATCTGGCCGATATAGGCGTAAGAGTCCTTGTTGTAATCGACACCCTCGATGCGAAACTGGTCGGAGACGATGGAGACCGAGACCTGTCCGATCTTGTGTCCGTCCGGCTCGGCGTCGCGCATCTCGCGATAGGCGACCACGCCGCCGCCGGCCGGCTGGTTGATGATGTTGATCGGCTGGCCGGCATATTTCTCCATGATCGCGCCGAGCAGCCGCGCATTGTTGTCGTGGCCGCCGCCGGCGCCCGAGGGTACGATCAGGTCGACCGGGCGCGAGGGCCTCCATTCCTGCGCAACGGCAGGCAGGGCGATTGCCACCGCGGCGACCAGCGCGGCCGAGCCGCTCAATATGTGTCTGAACATAGTTTCCTCCTTCTATTGACGGTTATTCTTCCTGGAACGCGACTTTTCGCGTGCGTCGGATCTTGGGCAGCACGGCCATGACGAGCAGGATGAGCGCCAGCGCGAGAAGGCTCGCCGTGAGAGGGCGCGTGAGCAGCATGCTGAAGTCGCCACGGGCGAGCAGCATGGCACGCCGGAAATTCTCCTCGAGCATCGGCCCAATGATGAAGGCGAGCAGGAATGGCACAGGATCGCACCGCAGCTTCAAGAAGACGTAGCCCAGCGCGGCGCAGATCACTGCCAGATATATATCCGTTACGTCGTTTTGGACGCTGTAGAGACCGATGCAGCAGAACAGCAGGATGGCGGGGAATAGGAACCGGTATGGAACGAGCAGCAGCCGCACCCAAATGCCGATCATCGGCAGGTTCAGGATCACGAGCATCAGATTGCCGATCCACATGGAGACGACGAGACCCCAGAAAAGGTCAGGCGTTCCGGAGATGATCTGAGGCCCTGGCTGGATGTTGTGGATCAGCATGGCGCTCATCATCATCGCCATCACCCCGTTTGAGGGGATGCCGAGGGTGAGCAGCGGAATGAAAGAGGTCTGGGCAGCCGCATTGTTGGCCGATTCCGGTCCGGCGAGCCCCTCCGGCGCGCCATGGCCGAAGCGTTCCGGCTGAGCCGCGACCCGCTTCTCCATGGTGTAGGAGGCGAAAGCGGCCATCGTCACGCCGCCGCCGGGGAGGATGCCCAACAGCGAGCCGAGCCCGGACCCTCGCAAGATGGCCGGCATCACCGACCGCAGCTCGGCTAGGCGCGGCAGCAGGCGTCCTATCCTGGCAGAGACGAGACGGCGTGTTTCGCTGCGCTCAAGATTGCCCAGGATCTCGGTGATACCGAACAGGCCCAGAGCCACGACGACGAAGCTGATACCGCCCGAAAGCTGCGGTACGCCAAAGGTGAAACGATCAATGCCGGAATTGATGTCAGCGCCGACCAAACCGAAAAGCAGGCCCAGTATCAGCATGCCGAACGATTTCAGGATGGGGCCGGACGACAGGACTATCGCCGCTACCAGGCCAACCACCATGAGCGCGAAGTATTCGGCGGCGCCGAAGCTGATCGCAAAGTTAGCGAGAGCCGGCGCGAAAGCGGCCAGGACGAGCGTGCCGAAAGTGCCGGCGATCAGTGATCCGATGGCAGCGATTGCCAGTGCGATGCCTGCCTGCCCCTTCTGGGCCATGGCATAGCCGTCCAGCGTGGCCACGACAGCAGAGGATTCGCCGGGCAGACGAAGGAGGATCGCGCTCGTCGACCCGCCATATTGGGCACCGTAATAGATGCCGGCAAGCATGATGAGCGCGGATGTCGGGTCGAGTGCATAGGTGGCGGGCAAGAGCATTGCCATCGTGGCCAGCGGACCTATGCCGGGCAGGATGCCAATGAGCGTGCCGAGTGTGACGCCCGCGAAACAATAAAGGATGTTCCAGGGTGTGACGGCGACGGCGAGGCCGAGCGCGATATTCGAGACAAAATCCATCAGAGGCCCCGTGGCCAGATCGGCATCGGAACGCCGAGCGCCTCAACAAAAACAAGCGCGCCGAAGATGGAAAGTCCCGCCGCCAGAAGGGCGATCTCCCACCACCGCCGCTCCGAGCCGGCAAAGCTGGCGACCAGGATCGTTAGCGCTGCCGCCACGATCAGGCCCAACGGGCGCAGCGCAAGCGCGAAGACAACCATGGCGCCAAGCACAAAGAAGCCGGGCCGAAGATGGAAATGCGCGTGCTCGCCGTCGCTGGCGAAGATAGCCTTGACTATCAATGCCAGCCCTACGAGCACGGCGCAGCATCCGAGGACAAGGGGGAAATAGCCTGGCCCCATCTGCACCGCGGTCCCGAGATCATAATTGCGGGAGATGAGCACGAAGCCCCCTCCCAGGAGCACAAAAAGCGCTCCGCTCAAGAAATCGGTATTGACGATGATCCGGTTCAAGCCGTTCCTCCCTTGTCGGATATTCCGCCTCGCGGAGGCTTAGGAATAGCGCTTGCGGTACAGCGGGCGCAGTTCGTCAAGCGGCCGGCGGTTTTCTATGAGATCGCGCATCGTCGCCTCCTCCGCGAGGATCGACTTCACCTTGGCGAGCACCGTATCGATGAGGTCGAACGGGATGGCGCAGATGCCCGAACTGTCTGCCACGATCAGGTCCCCGGCATCGACCATGATGTCGTGCACCGTCACCGGACCGTTGAGCTCCATCGCCTGCATCCGGAACTTGCCCGTGATGGGCGTCACGCCCTTGCTCCAGACCGGATAGCCGGTATTTCGGATTGTATCGATATCACGCACCGCGCCGTTCACAATCGCGCCGACAAAGCCCATGGACCTCGCGACGGTTACCGATTGGCCGCCCATATTCGAGACGTCGAGATTGCCGCCGAAATCGCAAACCAGGACGTCGCCGGGTTCGCCGAGATAATACGACTCGCGCGTCGACATCTGGATGAAGTCCTTGTCGATATGGCCTTGCGTCGGGGTCTTGCGCTCGGGGATGGAGCGCACGGTGACAGCCGTGCCAACGATCTTCTTACCGGGGATCAGCGGCGGCAGATGGGAGGCTGCTATTGCGCCACGAATGCCGAAAGAGTCGAGCACGTCCGAAACGGTCGTGGTCAGATCGTCGAGCGCCTCGAATTCGGCGATCACTTCCTTGCTCGGCCGCGGGAACTTGATCTTGGAAATGCGCTCCTGAGGCACCTGGCCCCATACGCGGCCGGCAAGTTTGTATTCCTCATATTCACGGTCAATCTGGTCGCGGGTTTTGGTCACGTGTTGCTCCTGTTTTGAAAGGCCGTCAGCGGGCGGAAACTGCAGATCCAAATGACGCCTCGATCTTGGCGGCCGCGTCGCGCAGCCGCTCGATATGGGCGTCGGTGAGTTCGGGGGTGAGCTTGCTGAGCACGCCGGCAAGGCTGAGCGAGTAGACACGGCCGTCGGCCCTCCGGATGGGCACCGAAATCGCGAAGCCATGGGGCGTCAGCTCCGCACGGCTGACGGCGAATCCTCGCGCAGCAATTTCCTCCAGATCGCGCAGAATGGCCGCATGTTCCTCCTCGGGCGCGATGGCTAGAGCCTTCTCGCGGGTCTGGGTGTCGGTGAAGGCGAGCAAAACCTTGCTGCTGGCGCCGAGATGCAGCGGACGCATCTGCCCTTCACGGGCGGTGAAGCGCAGTCCTTCTGTCGATTCCTCCGCCACGACGACGACGCGGCGCAATCCCTCGACGGTCGAGAAGAAGGCGGTGTCGCCTGTCTCGGCCGCGAGGCGGGCGAGGATCGGCCGCACAGCCGCGTCGACGCGTGAGAGGCGGTCATTCATCAGCGCGCCGAGACGGTGGAGTACGCCGCCGAGTTCGTATGTACCCTCGCCTGGATTGAACTGAACGAAGCCGTGGTTCTCAAGCGTCCCGAGCAGCCGCAGCAGCTTGCTCCTGTTCTGTCCGGTGCGCTCGTGCAAGTCCTTGAGGCGAAGGGGAACATCCCGGTCAAAAGCCGTCAGAACTTCCAGCGCCGCTGAAACTGCCAGGATATGTCGATCGGACTCTTTCAAGTTTCTACTCTGTAGAAATCAAGTTCTAAAACTGAAATTATACGCGCGAGACCGCGGCGTCAAGACCGGAAGAATGTGCGCGCCGGGTTTCGTCTTTCTGAGGATTTTTGTCCGCGGTCTTTGTTGAGACCGCTGCACACTCGGATGCGCCGCTTGCTTAATATCCCCTGCCGCCGCCCTTGCGGCGATCCTTCTTCGCGGCTTTGCGGGCTGCATAGCGCGCGTCGCGGGCGGCCTTCTGCTCGGCCTTGAGAAGCCTGTCGAGCTCCGCCTCCTCGGCGGCAAGGCGCGCCGCTTCCTCGGCTGCCAGGCGCTCGGTTTCCGCGGCGGCGACCGCCGCAATTTCGGCCTGACGGGCAAGCTCAGCCTCCTCAGCCTGCCGCGAGCGCTCACGCTCGGCCTGCCGCTTCGCCCGGGCCGCGGCGATGGCCTCTCGCTCGCGGCGCTTCTCGATCATCCGCGGATCATCCGGCCCCGGCGCCGAACGGAACTTTTCCAGCATGGCCTGGCGTGCCTCTGCCTGCTGCTTGCGGCGATCGTTGAAATCCGGGATAGCGTTCTTGCTCATGGGTTCAATCAGGGTCCTTCATTGGAGTATTGGCTGCGGGGTAGGCCAACCCGAGGGGATGGTGCTCGGGCTGGAGTTCGCGTTCTGGAGCAGGGCTGTCGACGGTGTGGCAGCGGGCGAACGCCGCGATTTCACGCTGCGTAGAATTCGCAAACTGGTGGCCGTACGGTAACCCTGGCCTATTGAGCTAAGATTTCGGATTGCGATTTCGACCGCCCTGGAAACGCAAAAAGCCGCGGCGTTCCGCGGCTTTGAGAAGCGTTAGAAACTGGAGCGGGCGAGGGGATTCTAACCTCAACCTTGGCAAGCAAAAATTGCATCGTCATTGTATTTCATGAGAATTGACTTGGCAATCCTCTAACGCGTGAGAATTCTCTCTTCTCCGACACTCTTCGAGTGGCTGCACGTGTTCTGGATTTATATGGAATTGAACTGGTGCGAACCGCTCTGAAATCCTGGATGTGTAACCGCGTGGTGACCGTTGCCCATCGAGCTGACCAGTTTCAGGCGACCCTTAGGCGGCGTAAGTCGCGCCTCTCGCGGTTGTATGACGAATTTTGATCACGATAGTCTTTCTTACATTCCTTGTTCTAACTGTCCTCTCTGCTTTCGTCGGGAAGCACGCTGCATCGGTACTTGGCTAGTCTAGCTTTCGAAGCGGCATTCGCCACGCCAGTGCAGCCCCGATTCCGACGAAAATGGCGATCGCAAAGAAAGCGCCTTGGAAAGCGGTTGTGAGTTGGTTGTGCACGAATGATGTGTCGCCGGAGGACGCGTTGGCAAGCGCTTCCAGAACGGCTTTTTCAGCGCTAGTCCCCTGTGATGCCATGATCGCGAAAAAAACCGCAGTGACGGCAGAGGCTCCCATTGCCGCGCCCAATGTTCGCGCCATCTGCAGAACCGCCGCCGCTGCCCCAAGATGCGCGGCACCGGCAGCGATCTGCACCGAAAGCTGCAGCACGTTCATTACAGTTCCGAAACAGAGCGCGATGGCCGCATACCACAGAGCCAACCAGATGCCGGCGTCCGTCCTTGTTCCGAAGATGGCGAATAGGGAGATGATCGGCACCAGAAGCGTTAGGCCCAAAGAGGGGAATATGCCGACGCGGCCGGTCCGGCTGACCATCTGCCCGGTAGCGATTGAGCTCAAGGCCAGAACGACGGTCAGCGTCATCAGATACTGAGCAATCTCCATGGGCGTAAGATCGTGCTCGGTCTGTAGATAGAACGGCGTGAGCGTGATCATCGCCATCATGGCTGCTCCATGGCAGAAGGCTATGGCCGCGCTGCGGCTTATCGCCGGTTGCGAGAGCACATCCAGCTGGAAAAGCGGCATGAGCGCTCGGCGCTCGAAGCGCAGCAAAAGGAGAAGAGCCATTCCGGCAATCGCCAGACACCCGGCGCCAGCCGCCATATTGTCCATCTGCGGGGTGCGGAGCTCATTCATCGCGACGATGAAAGGCACCACGAAGCTTGAGAAGAGAAAGATGCCGGGAAAATCGATGCCCAGCTTGCCATAGGTAACCTGCACGACGTCAAGACGCCGCACCATGATTAGGGCGAATACCGCGAGCGGAGCGGCGGCGGCGACCAGAAAGCGCCAGCCGAAATGCTCAATAATGACACCGCCGATCAAAGGGGCAAGTGTCGAGGCGCAAAGATGCACGGTCGCGAGATAGCCCTGGTATTTGCCCCGTTCACGCGGGGGTATGATGTGGCCGACCAAAGCCATGGAAAGCGCCATGAGCCCGCCGCCGCCCAGGCCCTGGATAACGCGCCCGAGCACCAGCACATAGAGATTGGGCGCCGTGCAGCAGACCAGGGCGCCGGCTACGACGATGCAGAGCGCTATACTGAGCATGTGCTTGCAGCCGGCAAGGTCTCCCAGGCGCCCGTAAACAGGAGTGGCCACGGCGGCCGCCATCAGGTAGGCGACAACCGTCCAGGAGATCATGTCTGCCTCCCCCAGGTCCACGGCGATGGCCGGCAAAGCTATGGCGATCATCGTTTGATCTGAGACCGAGATGAACATCGGCAGCATGATTGCCGGAAAAACCTGAAGCAAGAAGCGTCTGCGAAGCAAACTGCCTGCGGAAGGCGCCGACATGGGTGCTAAACCTCCCCCCGCCGGAACGCCAGAGAGCTGTCATGTTCGTCGGCAGACCGTGATGGCGTTAGCAGCGCAACGGCGGAGACGAAGCGGCGCGACATCAGTCTGCGTCGCAGGGCTGAATCACCGCTGACTTTTCGCCGCTTGCCCACTGCTCCAAGGCCGAGTGCAGCGCGACATCAATGTCCACCACGTCGGCCTCTTGCTGAATACGGCGCTGCCGGAAAGCGCGTTCGGAGGGAACGAGAATGTCGTTAACGCCCTCTCGGCGCGGCGTTGACTTGAGGTCGCGGATGAACAGGTCCAAATGCTCCTCGAATGCGCTGGCCGGAAGGGTGAGCTTCGGATCAACTACGATAAAAAGGCCAGCATAGTCGCTGCTTAGGCCGCGCGGCAGATGGGCGCCAGCCATGAGCCCGAGGATCTGGACAACTAATGACAGGGCGTAACCCTTGTGCCCGCCGAAGGGGGCCACACCGCCCTTGGCGGCCTTGGACGCGTCGGTGGTCGGGTTGCCATCGCTGTCAAAACCCACCCCCTCCGGAAGGGGCTCGCCCGTGCGCGCATGCAAGAGCACGTCGCCCCACATGATAGCCGAAGTGGACATATCGACGATGATCGGATCCCGGCCCTTCGTCGGAAAAGCGAAGCAGATCGGGTTTGTACCCATGACTGCCTTTCGGCCGCCCAGCGGCAGCACATGCGGCATGCCGGACGTTGTGTGGAGGGCAACAAAGCCGGCGCGCGCCAGTGGCTCGACATAATGCGCATTGCGACCGCTGAAAGGACAATTGTTCACGCCCACCACGGCGAAGCCCGTTGCCCTCGCCTTCTCCAGGGCGACTTCACTCGCCCGCCAGCAGGCGAGGTAGCCCACATTGTTGCCACCGTCGAGCAGTGCGGAGTTCGGCGTCTCGTGGACGATCCGAATCGCCCGGCGCGGCTCACGGGCGCGCGGTTCCATGATAATCGCCAGCGCGCGGTTCAAGCCGGCCGGCCCATAGCCGTCCAGCGCGTTGGTCACCAGCTGAGACTGAATGATTTTCGCTTCTTCCACGGAGTAGCCGGCCCCGACAAGCGCGCGGCGCGTGAGGTCGCGCGCGCCTTCGACGGTGAGCCGGACGGTGCCTGGTGGCTGCTCTAGTCCGGAACGGCTCGAGGGCTTGAGATGGACCTGCGTCATTCGGAATCTCCTTCGGCTGGGCGTGCCTTGATCATGCGCAAGGCGGTGTAGGTTATCGCGGCTTGGCCGTCCTGCCGCATGATGCGATGGCGGAACCTCACGAGCCCGGCGCCGGGGCGGCTCTTGCTGCGGCGCGCCTCGATCACTTCGACCTCCGCATGCACCGTGTCACCCACCAGAACGGGCTCGCTGAATTCGATCTCAATTCCGAGCAGAGCCATTCCGGAGCCGCGCATCGGGCCCTGGCTGTTGAGACCCTCGCAAAGGACGAAAGGCAGAAGCCCCGGCGAAAGGCGAGCGCCGAAGACGGAAGCCGACTTGGCATACTCGACGTTGGTAAAAAGCTCGCCATTCAAACCCGAGCAGTTCACAAAGGCGACGAGATCGGCCTCGGTGATCGTGCGGCCCGCCGTCCAGTAGGTGGTTCCGACGGTAAAATCCTCGAAATAATACCTGAATTCGGGCAGATTCATTGAATGTCCTCGCGTCAGCTCATGCGCGCTTCTTCTCGGGACGTCCGAGCATGACATTGCTGATGATGGTGCGCTGGATCTGGTTGGTCCCTTCCACGATCTGCGTCACCTTGGCATCACGCATATATCGGTTGATGGGAGAATCGTTCGAAATGCCCGCCGCGCCGAACAGCTGGACGGCATCGGTGGTAACCTTCATCGCAACATCGGTGGCGAAGGCCTTGGCCATGGCCGCCTGCTGGGCGAGTTTTTCACCGCGCTCGCCGCTATCGACCATCGCAGCGGCGCTATAGACCAGGATGCGCGCTGCCTCGGTCTGCATCGCCATGTCGGCAAGCATCCAGCGGATGCCCTGATTGTCGCTCACCCTTGTGCCGAAGGTATAGCGATTGGTCACGAACTGGATCGCATGGTCGATCGCGCCCTGGGCAAGGCCCACGGCGCGGGCGCCGATGATCGGCCTGAACTCGTTGAACCCAGCCATGACGGCCTTGAACCCGCCGCCGTCGCTGCCGCCGAGCCTGTTTTCCTCCGGGACGAAAACATCCTCAAAAAAAAGCGGGCAAGAGGGAAGGCCCCGAGCGCCAAGCTTATCCTCCTTGGGCCCGATCGTTAGGCCCGACGTTCCCTTTTGGACGATGAAAAGGTTGACTGCGTGGCGCGAGTCGTCATCGCCGAGCTTGGCGCCTACGACAATGAAATCGGCGACCGCAGCGTTTGTGCACCAGATCTTCGCGCCGTTCAGCAGATAGCCACCGGAGACAGCGCGGGCGCGGGACTTGATGCCCGCGACGTCGGAGCCGTTCTGCGGCTCGGTGACAGCGATCGACGCGCGCAGGTCGCCCGAACACAGACCCGGAAGGAAGCGCAGCCGCTGCTCGTCCGTGCCGCCATGGTGGATGGCGCCAAAGGGTCCCCATTGGGCGATCATCACATAGGCTGTGTTGTAGCAGACGCGGCACAGTTCCTCCGCGGCGACCGCTGCCGAGAGTACGCTGCCCATACCGCCATAGGCTTCGGGGAAGGGGAGCCGGAACAGCTCCAATTCCTTAAGCATGTCGAACATGTCTTGGGGATATTCGCCCAGCCTGTCGATTTCGTTCGCCCGGCTCGCCACTTTCTCATTGGCAAAGCGACGAACCAGATCTTGAACAGCGATCTGATCAGCGTTGAGTGCGAATTGCACAGCGTTCTCCCTGGGGTGGTGTTTCGCGTGGGGCAGTGGGCCGGGCATGCAAAATGCCGGCTTTGAAACTCGGTCAGTCCTCAACGAACACTTCGTCGCGCTTGCGGTTGATGGTCGGAAGGCTCACGATCAGAATGGCAAGCGCTGCGAGGAACAGGAGAGCTGCGCTCAGGGGTTCCGTCAGGAAGACGCTGAAGTCCCCGCGGGAGACCAGCATAGCTCGACGCAGATTCTCTTCCAGCATCGGTCCGAGGATGAAGCCGAGCACGAAGGGCGCCGGCTCGCAGTCGAGCTTCACCAGCGTATAGCCGATCAGGCCGAAAACGCTGATATAGATCACGTCGAAAGTGCTGAGAGCCATGCTATAGACGCCGATCGCACTGAAGGCCATAATGCAGGGGAACAGCACAAAATAGGGCACTTTGAGCAGGCGCACCCACAGGCCTACGAGCGGCAGGTTGAGAACGACGAGCATCAGATTGCCGATCCACATGGAGGCGATCACGCCCCAGAAAAGCTCGGGATAATTGCCCATCACCGCGGGACCGGGGACGATGCCCTGCATAATCAGCGTGGCCATCATGAGTGCCATCACCGAGTTACCCGGGATCCCGAGGGTAAGCATCGGGATGAAGGCGGTCTGGGAGCCCGCATTGTTAGCGCTCTCCGGCGCAGCGACGCCTTCGATCGCCCCGTGGCCGAACTCGGAAGAACGCGGCGAGATCTTCTTTTCAAGCGCATAGGCGGCGAAGGAAGAAAGAAGCGCACCGCCACCTGGCAGGATGCCAAGTAAGGAGCCGATGACAGTGCCCCGGGCGACCGGCCCGGCGGAACGGCGCAGATCCTCTCGCGAGGGCATGAGGCTGCCGATCGGCTGCACGGAGACATCGCGGTCGCGCTCGTTCTCGAGATTCCTCAGTATCTCGCTGATGCCGAAGATGCCGATCGCCACGGCTACGAAGCTTATCCCTTCGCGCATCTCGGTCGTACCGAAGGTGAAACGGGCGGCCCCGGTGTAGATGTCGGTGCCGACCATTCCGAAGAGCACTCCGGCCGCGATCATCGCAAGCGCCTTCACCAACGAGCCCCGCGCGAGCACCACGGAGGCGATTAGGCCAAGGACGATCAACGAGAAATATTCCGCAGGGCCGAACATCAGCGCAACCCGAGTGAGCGGCGGCGCGAAGAGGGCTATCAGGAGCGTGGCGAAACAGCCGGCTGCAAAGGATCCGAGCGCGGCAATGGCGAGGGCCGGTCCCGCACGACCGCGACGGGCCATCTGGTAACCGTCGATCGTGGTGACGGCGGATGCCGATTCGCCTGGAAGGTTGAGGAGGACGGCGGTCGTCGAGCCGCCATACTGCGCGCCGTAGTAGATACCGGAAAGCATGATCAGGGCGGAGACGGGAGAGAGTGTGAAGGTGACCGGAAGCAACATGGCGATGGTGGCGGCCGGTCCGACGCCGGGAAGAATGCCGATCAGCGTTCCGAGCAGTGCGCCGACAAGGCAGTATCCAAGATTGCCGATTGTAAAAGCCGTGGCGAAGCCGAGGCCCAGATGATCGAGAAACGCGAATTCCATGGGCTTTTCCTCAGTAGACCAGGGCCGGCGGAAGAATCGGCATGACGAGGCCGAGCGCCCAGATGAAGACGATCGCACAGAATACCGCCAGCCCCACCGCAAGCGGCAGGGCTATAGTGAGCTTCATCCGCTGCGAGGCGTAGGCCGTCAGGAGGCTTATGGCGAAGATTGTCAGCGCCAGGCCCGCCGTGCGGATCATCAAGGCGAAGACGAGAGGTGCAACGAGGATGAAGACGGCCCCCCGCAGCGGCCAGGCGCCAATCGACGTATCCTCGGAACCAAAGCTCTTCATGAGGATGATCAGGGCAAGAAGGGCAAGAATGGCTGCGACGGCGACCGGAAAAAAACCAGGCCCCATTTGCGAAGGCCTGCCCATGGAAAGCGTCCCCAGGGAATACATCGCGAAAAAGCCGCTGATAGCCAGGAAGATGAAGGCCGAGGCCACATCCTTACGGTTCACTTTCATGGGCTGTCCCCCTTGGCATGCCTGATTGCCGGCGTTCGATATTCGGCCGCGCCGCACTTCCTGTGCGGCGCGGACCGAGACTGTTATTGAGGCTGGATGCCCATGGAGGTCATGATTGGGCCCCAGCGCTTTGCTTCGGAGGCAAGGAATTCCCCGTATTTTTCAGCGGTGGAAGGGAAAGGGATGAGCCCATGTCTACCTAGAGCTTCGATCACCTTGGGATCGGCGGCCGCATCGTTCGCCGCCTTCTCAAGCTTTGCGATGATCTCGGGCGGCGTTCCCGCCGGGGCGAGAAGTCCCTGCCAGGCGCCGACGGTCATGTTCGGATAGCCAAGCTCCGCGAAAGTCGGCACGCCGGGAAGCTGCGGGATGGGCTGCTCGCTTGTAACGGCCAGGATGCGCAGTTCTCCGTTCTGGTGGAACGGTATCATTGAGCTGGCCGAGGCCATCGCAAAATGGGTGCGGCCCGAAATGAGGTCGGGATATTGGCTGGCGCCACCCTGATAGGGAATGTGCGCGGCGCTCGATCCGATCTCCGACATGAGCATCTCACACATGATGTGCGTGATGTTGCCAGGCCCCGATGAGGGGAAGCTCATCTCGCCCGGATGGGCGCGGGCATATTCGACAAAGTCCGTGAAGTTTTCGACCGGCAATGACTTGGTCACCCCGAGGACCTGGGGGCCCGTGGCTGTTAGCGCGATCGGGTCGAAATCCTTGAACAAATCGTAGTCGAGCTTGGCGTAGAGGGAGAGGTTTAGCACCAGATTGGAGGAATTGTAGAGGATCGTATAGCCGTCCGGAGCCGCCGTTGCGACGCGCTGCGCACCAAGGATGCTGCCCGCCCCGCCGATATTTTCGATCTGTATCGGCTGCCCTAGGGATCTGCTCATCGCCTCGGCGAAGATGCGGGCGGCGACATCCACTGAGCCGCCTGCGGCAAAGGGAGCGACGATCGTGATCGACCGCGTTGGATAATCCTGGGCCGAGGCTGGTGCCAGGCCAAGGCACGCGGCCATCACGGCGCCGGCAATAAATTTCAAAGACAGTCTCATTGTTTCTCCTCTCCTGCTGAAAGGCAGAACCGGTCCGGAGTTCCTGCCTCGTTTTCGACTACGCTGACGCAGGATCTAGCCTGCGCTGTCATTTGGACCGTATGGACCTTGCCGCCCACAGCCGACGCGACCGGCTGCTCGTTTATGCAGTGGCGGCAGATCATCTCTGCGGCATCAGAACGATTTTTCCCGTCGCCGTGCGCTCGGCAAGGCTGCGGAGCGCCTCCGCTGCCTGCTCGAGCCGGAGCGTGGCCGAGACCAACGGCTTCAACCGACCTTCGGCAATCCACCGTGCCAGCGTCTCAATCTCTTGAATCGCGCCCGCCATGTCGTGCTTGGCGGCTGTACCTGCCGCAACGCCGATAACGGAACAACCCTTCAGGAGCACCAGGTTGAGAGCAACGCGGGGGATGAAGCCTGCGGCGAAACCGATGACGAGATAGCGGCCTCCCCATGCCATGCCGCGCAGCGCCAGTTCTGCAAGATCGCCACCCACCGGATCGACGACCACGTCTACACCGCGTCCGTCGGTCAGTTCCCGGATCGATTCGCGCAGCCCCTGTTGAGTGTAATCGATAAGTTCGTCCGCTCCCGCCCTGCGGCAAACCTCCAACTTTTCCGGCGATGACGCTGCAGCGATCACGCGGGCACCCATCAGCTTGGCAAGTTCCACGGCGGCGAGGCCGACGCCTCCCGCAGCGCCGAGCACCAGCACGGTCTCGCCGGGCTTGAGGCTCGCGCGCCGCTTAAAGGCGTGGTACGCGGTGCCGTAGGTGGTAGCGAAGGCTGCACCGGTGACGAAATCCACTCCTTCCGGCAGCCGCACCGTCCGGCCGTCGGCGGCACAAACGGCTTCCTCGGCGAAGGCCCCGAGCCGACAGCGGCTGACCGCCCGGTCACCGACCTCGAACTCCGTCACGTCGCTGCCTGTTTCGATCACGATTCCGGCAAGTTCTTGCCCGGGAACGAAAGGTAATTCCGGCTTATGCTGGTATTGGTTTCGAACGGTAAGGACGTCCGGAAAATTCACGCCTGCGGCCTGTACCGATATCCGCACGTCGCGAGGACCGATACGCGGAGCCGGGATATTCTCGACCGCGAGAACTTCCGGGTCGCCGAACTGGCGACATACCACTGCGCGCATTCCTTCCTCCCGTTAGCCTCTAGGTGGTCTTTTTTTTATTGGTAGAACCTTTCACATTTTTCGTCAACTGATTAGATTGGCTTGGAACGGCAATTTGGCATGGCCGGGGCAATATGTATTGTCCCAAACGTAACCTGAATGTACCGGCACGCGGAGATGGAATTGGAAACTGAATGACTGACATCAAGATTGCCCCCGGCCCGCTGTCCGGAATTCGTGTGCTGGACTTCACGACTGTGCTTTCCGGCCCCTACTGCACGCGTCTGCTGGCGGATCTCGGCGCCGAGGTGCTGAAGATCGAGCCGCCGGAGGGCGATCACAAACGGCTGGTTCCACCGCTGCGCAGCGGCCATGGATCCACCTTCGCTCACGTGAACAGCGGGAAGAAGAGCGTGGTGCTGGACCTGAAGTCACCGGAGGGCGCACAGGCGGCATGCGAGCTTTCTGCCCGGTCAGCGGTCGTGGTACAGAACTGGCGGCCGGACGTGGCGGTCCGGCTCGGGCTGGATTATACGGCGCTCTCGAAGGAAAACCCTGCCCTCGTCTATTGTGCGATCTCGGGCTATGGTCAGGAAGGCGAAAGGGCCATGCGCCCCGCCTATGCGCCGATCGTGCACGCCGCAAGCGGCTACGAACTGGCCCAGATGCAATATCAGCCCGGCGCGACAGAGCCAGCGGCAACCGGTATCTTCATCGCCGATATTTTCGCCGGCATGTCGGCCTTCGGCGCAATAAACGCTGCCCTGCTGCGCCGGCAGAGGACGGGAAGGGGTCAGTTCATCGACGTTTCGATGTATGATGGAATGCTCAACCTGCTCATGTTCGAATGGCACCAGGCGCAGTTTTTCGAGGTGCCTCGAAGGATTTATCCGCCGCTGCGCGCCAGCGACGGCTTCATCGTGGTAGCGCCGGTCACGCAGCGCAATTTTCACGCACTGGCAGATTGCATCGGCAGGCCGGAGATCAAGAGCGATCCGAGATTTTCGAGCCCCTCGGCGCGCGTGAGCAACTGGCAGGAGCTGATGGTGCTCGCGGCGGAATGGGTGCGCGAGCGCACCGCGCAAGAGTGCGAGGAACTGATGACAGCCCATCAGGTGCCCTGCGCGCGCTACCGCACGGTCGCCGAATCGCTCAGCGATCCCGCGCTTGCCGAACGGGGCTCTTTGGCCACCGTCGTTGATGGCGCGGGCGATGTGCTGATCCCAACCGCACCTTGGCAGATGCCCGGTGTGGACGCGCGCCCCCGCACGGATGTACCGGCGCTCGGCGCCTCGACGGAAGAGGTTTTGTCGGAGCTTCTGGGCTATGGTAAGGAGACAATCCGCGCCTGCCAGGGCTCTCGCACGAAAGAGCCGCCACAGGTCGCGCCCGTGAAGTGAAGCAGGAGCGGGCGTGCTCTCGCGGCCTACTCGCTTGAAAACTTCGGGCTTCAGCGGCCGCGGAATTCGGGCTTTCGCTTTTCCTTGAAGGCAGCTACCGCCTCCTTGTGATCCGCCGTCCCTTTGAGAACGGGCTGGTGAGAAGTGGCAAGATCGAGATGCTCGATCAGGCCAGTCTGCAGGCCCTGACGGCACAGGCGCTTGGTCATTCGGATCGCCACCGATGGTCCGCGAGCAAGCCGGCTGGCGAATGCCAGCGTTTCATCCAGCAGCCGTTCGTCCTCGAAGAGACGGTTCACGAGTCCTATGCGCAGGGCTTCCTCGGCGTCGATCATATCGCCGGTCCATAGGAGTTCCAGCGCCTTCGACATGCCGACGATCCGAGGCAGCAGCCATGCCCCTCCATCCCCCGGAATCAACCCGACCCGGATATAGGTCTCACCCATACGGGCACTGCGCGCGGCAAAAATGATATCGGCCATTAGCGCCATGTCCATTCCGGCGCCGGCCGCCACACCATTCACCGCCGCGATGAACGGTTTGTCGATCTCCTGGAGGAGTCTTGGAATGCGGGCAATATTTTTCCAGATGTAGTCCTTCTGATCGAGCGGCGTTTCCACGCCTGCATCGGCATTGTCCTTCATCCGCCCCACATCGCCGCCTGCGCAGAACGCATCGCCCGCGCCGGTCAGAACCAGAGCTCGAATGCGCTCGTCGTCACGGCAGCGCAGCAGCGCTTCTGACCAGGCATCGAGCATGGACGTGGTGAAAGCGTTTTTGTGCTCCGGCCGGTTGAGTGTCAGCAGTGCGACGCTGTCCTGCACATCAAAAAGCAACTCGCTCATGGATACTCCCGTTAATTCACCGATGCCCGCTCCTTACCGCTTGCGGCGGGAGGCCGGCCGGCATCTGTCATCTTCCAGCCGGACACCCAGCGCAAGATCTCGGCGGCATCGTCCGGCGCCCCGTCGGAGCGCCAAGCAACATGGCCATCCGGGCGCACGAGAACGAGCGCCTTCTCATAAAGGCGTGCAAGCTCCGTAGAGCCGCTCCGGTAGACGCTCAACGGCAGGTGGAGTTGAGAGGCTGCCGCCTCCAGGCCGGAGGTCTGCACGTCGCCGAAGGCCATGAGTACATAGCCCTTCCCGAAAAGGTCGAGCGTGCTCCTGCCCTCTTCCAGCCAAGCGTGCGGCGCGCGCGCGCCTGGCACGGTGTTCTGTACATATTTCCTGGATGCCTTCCAGTCCGGGGCAGTGCCGTCCGGGATGACGACAGGCGAGTCAGAATAAACATAGCCGAGATGGATATGCAGCGTGTACCACTCGTTCTTCATCGCCTCGGAAAATCTTCTGCCGAGATCCTCGCGTAAGGCGCGCCCCTCCTCCGTGTCGTCCAGCAGGGCCGGATTGCGGCCTGGTGACAGCATGTGGCGGAGGTTGGTGCTTGCTTCCGTCACATTGCGCACCGCGACCGGGCGGCGCTCCGGCTCATATGAAGCGAGCAACGCCGGCCCGCCCCATCCATCGAGAACTGCCGCAAGTTTCCATGAAAGATCCACGGCGTCACCAATACCGGAATTCATGCCGAAGCCGCCCGTGGGAGACATGACATGCGCCGCGTCTCCCGCGATGAAGACCCGGCCGGCGCCATAACTGTCGGCGACCAATTCCGAGCGGATCCAAGGGATAACGGACAGGATCTCCAGGTTGAATTTGCACCCCAGGCAGCGCCATGCAAACTCGCGCACCTCCACTTCGCTGTAAGTCTTATGCTCCTTGCCGGAGCCGACAATCGACATGCGCCACTGATCGCGTCCGTTGATGGCGACCAACGTCCCCCAAGTACCCTCAGGCCCGATGAAGATGTAGCGGTAACCGGGATCCTTATCGTGAAGCGAATTGAGGTCGGGTGTCTGGAAGATCACATTCGTGGTATAGGTAAGCACCCCCGCGCCTGAATAGGTAATGCCAAGCGATGCCGCCACCCGGCTGCGAGCCCCGTCGCAACCGATCAGAAATTTCGCGCGGATGCTGCGGGGGTACCCGGTTTCAAGATCCGTGACGTTCACCGTGACGCCATCCTCGTCCTGCTCGAAACCGTCGCTCTCGGTCCGGTAGAGCATCGACACCGTGTCGAAAGAAGACGCGAATTTCTTCAGAATCGGGTCGAACATGTTTTGCGGGCAGCGCTCCCGCTTTTGCGGACTTACGGGAGGTGGGCGGTCCGCACCCATCGACAGAAACTTTTCCCGCCCAAGCTCGTAGCCGTTGAGCGAGGTCAGATAAACATTGTCCTGCGGATAGTCTCGCGGATAGGGGCACGACTCCACATCGCCAACGATCCCCCAGCGGCGGCAATATTCCATGGTGCGGATTCCCACCATGTCCATTTTGGGTTGGTAGATCTGCCCGGTTCCCCGCTCGATCACGATGCACTGTTTTCCCCGCCAGCCCAGGTCCCCCGCAAGCGCAAGGCCAACAGGACCAGCCCCCACGATTACCACGTCGGTGTCAAAACTCATGCGAATGTCCGTCCTCCACTGGCTGGACCTATGATCTATTTTATTGGTAGAACCATTGATAGAAGACGTCAACGGTTTTGCATGAAATGCGTGGTTGCGAGGGAGCGGGAAGACCGATCCGCCTTGCGCGTATGGACGTACGCGGCAGTTCGCGTGCCGATCCGGCACGCGATCGACTCAGCTCATGGGGCATCGGGTCAGATCAGTTTTGCGTCTTTCGCCACGTTAATGGCCGCGCTGTCGAGCCATCCTTCAAGCGCGACCTCGCAGGGTACCGCTCCGGCGGGTTGCGGCGGCCGTGGCTGTTCGGGGCGGGAGCGGCTGAAACGGGGAGCGGGGGCGGGCTGCACAACATCATCGACCTTGATGTAAGTCTTCCTTGCTTTGAGGTGCGGGTGCTGCATTAAATCCCCGACTTCAAGCACCGGAGCAAAGCAGGCGTCGGTTCCTTCCAGAAGCGCGCACCACTCCGCCTGAGTCTTCGTCGAAAAGATTTCGGCGAGACGCTGCTTCATTGTCGGCCAGCCTTCCCGGTCCCATTGGTCCGGCAAAGTGACCGGGTCTAGGCCAAGAATGCTCAAAAGCTGTTCGTAGAACCGCTTCTCGATTGCGCCGACAGAAACCCATTTGCCATCCGCGCATTGATAGCTGTCATAGAAATGCGAGCCCGAATCGGTTGGTCCGGTCCCGCGCGGGGAGGTAAGTCCGGCTGCTGTCAGTCCGCAGTAGTTCACCATCATGGAAGCGACGCCATCGACAATCGCCGCGTCCACCACCTGCCCTTTGCCTGAGCGTTGCGCTTCATAGACGGCAGCCATGATGCCGAAGGCAAGGTAAAGCGCGCCGCCCCCAAAATCTCCGACAAAATTCAGAGGTATGGAGGGGGGCTGATCCCGCCGGCCAATGGCGTTCAGCGCGCCGGCAAGCGCGATATAGTTGATATCATGACCCGCGGTTTTGGCGAGCGGTCCATCCTGGCCCCACCCCGTCATGCGGCCGTAGATGAGGCGTGGGTTCATCTTCAGGCATTCATCAGGTCCCAGACCCAGGCGTTCCATGGCGCCGGGGCGAAAGCCCTCGATCAGCGCATCGGCCTTCGCCACGAGCGACAGCGCGAAGCGAACCGCATCGGGATTCTTGAGGTCGAGCGCGATCGAGTGTCGGTTGCGCAGCGGCAGGTTGTATTTGAGCGGTCGCGGCCGTCCAAGCTCCACCGGTTTGGCCCGATCGATGCGTAGCACCGTCGCCCCGAGATCAGCAATAAGCATGGCCGCCATCGGGCCCGGCCCGACGCCGGCAAACTCAACCACTTTGAAGCCCGCAAGCGGCCCCATTTATCATCCTCGCTCTTTTTAATCGTAACCGCTATTTTACGTTCGTCTGCACCGCCGAATTAGCGCCGACTCCTGTCATGCGGCTCTCTCGCTCATGCATCAGCTCTACATAGCGAGCCTTGAGCTGCTCCAGATGATCGGTCATTTCGGCCACCGCGGCCGCAATGTCGCGCGCGCGAAAATACTTCATGAACCGTCGCCGTGATTTCAGCGCGAGATCGTTGCTTTCGGCGCCCACCGTCTGGGCTACGTGATGCATTAAATCCATAGTAGAGGCGATGATGATGATCAGCACGGGATTGCCGGTAGCCCGCGCTAAGATGTTGTGGAATTCAATCTGACACGCGAGCTTTCCGTCCAGGTCGCCCCTGGCAAAGCAGCGCTCCGCTTCATCTATATTTGCCTCGAGTAGATCGAGATCGCGCTCCGTTGCGCGTTCGCAGGCTACACGAACGACGATCTCTGCTAACCAGATTCGGGACTCAGTCAGCTGCTCGATCGTCAATCCGCGCAAATTGAGCAGGTCTTTGAGCCCGGTCGCCAGAACCTCGGCATTGCCGTCGCCAATGAAGGCTCCGCCTTTGGCGCCCTTCTGCAATTTGACGACGCCGCTCATCTCGAGCATGCGAAGCGCCTCGCGCACCGCATTCCTGCTGACATTGAGTTGATTGGCAAGCTCGCGTTCCGAGGGAAGCTTATCCCCCGGACGCAGGTCGCCAGTAGCCAGCCGGGTGCGGATCTGCTCGCCTATAGCATCGCTTAGCCGGCTAGATTTGAGCGGAGCAAATTCCTTCACAGTAGCGGTCTCCCGAATCATCAGTTCTTCCGCACGGTCATTTGTCGCGCATCATCACGATCCGGGCAATCTGGTTCGTTCCCTCCAGGAAATGAAGGGCCTTGGCATCCCGCATCATGCGTTCAAGTGGGTGATCAACCATGTAGCCATGGCCGCCCAGCTGCTCCATGGCCGAGATCGCCACTCGCATGCACATCTCGGACGCGAAGCATTTCGCCATGGCCGATAAGCGTTCCGTCTCCGGCGCATCCGGATCGCTATCCAGGCGGTAAGCCGTCCGATAAAGGAGAGAACGTGCGGCTTCGATCTGCATGTACATGTCTGCAAAGGCAAAGCGCGTGGCCTGAAAATCATAGACGGCCCGGCCAAAGGCGCGGCGCTCCTTTGTGTAGGCGAGGGCATAATCCGCGGCGCCGCGAGCGATTCCGCAGCCAAATGCACCAACCGTGGGCCGGTTTCGATTGAGCACTTTCATGGCCAGCGCGAAGCCGCGTCCCTCGCCGCCACCAAGAATGTGCGAGGCCGGTATGCGCACATCCTCGAACCGGATTTCGCCGGTTGGCGTGCCGCGCATCCCCAATTTCCGGTCTTTCTTGCCGACGCTGATGCCTTTCCAGCTGGCGTCGAAGAAAAAGGACGATATAGCGTCCTTGCCTGCCGATACGGGGCCGGTCTTGGCAAGAACTGTGCCGAAGCTCGCCACGGGGCCCGAGGAGATAAAGGTCTTGGTGCCATTCACCACATAATGATCTCCATCGCGCACCGCCGTCGTGCGAATGGCGCTGACATCGGAGCCCGCGTCGGATTCGCTCATCGCGATGCAGGTCAGATGCTTGCCTGTCGCAAGTTCGGGCAGGTAGCGACGCCGCATTTCCTCGGTCGAGCCAAGCAAAAGCGGCATGACACCGCCTGCAGTGTTATTGCCGGCGAGCCAGGCGGCGGAGGCGGATACCCGGCTGATCTCCTCCCGGACCAGGCACATTTCCGTCACCCGGCCGCCGGCACCGCCGAACTCTTCAGGCACGGCCAGCTGAATGAGCCCAAGGCGGCCAAACTCCTCGATCAGCTCCCGCGGGAATGCGTCATCCTCATCGATTTGAGCCGCGAGGGGCTTAACCAGGTTTTCCGCGACGTCACGGGCCATTTCCCGAATGGCGACCTGCTCTGCCGTCAGGAAATCCTCGACCATACCTGCGGCGGGCGCGATCTCGGCCAATTCATCCATGATTGCCTCCTCCCTTGCGCATTTGCTCCTCGAGCAACGCGACTTGGCCATCGGAATATCCCAGATACTCCCTGAGCACATCTCCCGTGTCGGCACCGAGGCCAGGCACATAGGGGTGAGGGTAAACGCTGCGATCGCCGAACTGGAAGGGAGCGGCCGGAATCGTCAGTTCTCCGGCCCCGTCCATCACTCGCGCGAGAGTACCGCGTTCATAGAGGTAGGGATCCTGTAAATTTTCCTTCACGGTATAATAGCGCGAAGCCGGGACCTCTCCTGCCACAAGGATGCGCTCGCATTCAGCGGCGTCTCGCTCAACCGTCCACTCCTCGATCAGAGTCATCAGCTCTTTCCAATTTGCCACGCGGGCCGCCGGCGTCGAAAAGCGCGGATCGGTGATCCATTCAGGGTGACCCATCGCGCGTGCAGTATTCTCGAAATTCTTCGCGCTTACGGGTGCCACGACGACGAACCCGTCGCGCGCCTTGAGGGGTGGGAAAATACGCCGGTGAACGGGCTGGAACATCGCCTGATGATATTCATAGACCAGTAGGTTCAGCATCACATCGAACATTGCAACGTCGATGGAGGCACCCTCTCCCGTCTGCTGCTGGCGATAGAGCGCCGAGCTGATGGCGCCGAAAGCCGAGAGGCCGGAAACCACGTCACCCAGGAAAATGCCGGTCGCCGCCGGCCGGTCGGCACCTTCCTGATAGGCCATCTGTGCCATTTCATAACCGCTCATGGCGTGGAGAATGGGCGCTAGCGCCGGCCGCAGCGCATTGGGTCCTTCCTGGCCATAACCCGAAATGGCGCAGTGAATGATGGACGGGTTTATGCTAACGAGCGTATCGTAATCGAGCCCCAGCCTCTTGGCGACGCCAGGGCGCCAGTTCTCGACCACCACGTTGCACTTGGCTGCCAGCGCGGTTGCCGCTGCCCGGCCTTCCGGCGTTTTAAGGTTGAGAACGATACTGCGTTTCCCGGCATTGGCCTGAGCGAACGGGGTTGAATAGCCCGCTCGTACCGGCGGCACGGTGCGCTTGTGATCTCCTTCCGGCGGCTCCACCTTGATGATCTCGGCACCGGCATCCGCCAGCATCCGCGTGCAATAAGGACCCGCCAGGATGCTAGTGAAGTCGAGCACCTTCACGCCATGGAGGGGTGGGTTGACGCTGGAAGTCACTGCCTGTTCTCCTCAAATAACGCACGGGGCGGACGCTTGGACGCAAGTTGCCTGGGCATCGATTTCCACCGGCGGGTTTTTTGCCTTGGCCGAAAGGAACGGCCAAATTCCTGCACCTCCCAGTGCCTTCATGTTCCGGCCGATCCAGCGCTGCCACTCCGCTTCGGTTCCGAATTCCTCGCGCCAGGACCAGATTCGCCGCGTGTTGAGGTGCAGGGGATACTCATGCGTGAATCCCATCGCACCGTGGATCTGATGGGCGATGGCGGCCACGGTCCCCGTCGCCTCGCCCGTTACCGCCTTGGCGGCAGCGATCTCAAAGGTGGCAGGCCCGGCAGCCGAGGCTTCGACCGCGCCATCCACCGCTGCCTGGCACGCTGCCACTTGGCTGGCGAGAACCGCAATCTGCTGCTGAACCGCCTGGAATTTCGCAAGAGGACGACCGAACTGCTGGCGTGCTTGAGCGTATTCCACCGTTAGGTCACGGATGCGCTCCATTGCGCCGACGGTCTGGACAGATCGGGCCAGCGCACCGGCGAGATAAAGCTGCGTGGCGGACAGACCTTTTCCCGGCTCCCCGGCGGCGAGCACCTCGGCGCCCATGAAAGTAACGCGATCGCGCGGTTCGTTGGCGAGATTCATGCCCGCCTTGATCTCCGCCGGACGGCGCAGCACCACGGTCAATGGCCCATCGCAAGTCGCGGCGATCGTGACGATGTCTAGATGCCGCCCCCATGGCACCATGTGAAGCGTTCCCCGAACCGTCCACGCGCCGTTGTGGCACACCGCTTCAAGCCGCTCTCCGGCGATCGCCGGCGCCACTGTCAGAGGAGTCTCCGCGGGGGGCAACCCAGCCGCGGACAGGGCGGTTTCCGCAAGAAACACCTCGGGCAAGGGGAGCGGAAGAGCTTGGGAGCCGGCGATGCGAAGGATCTCGGCCATTTCGTAGGCTGAAGCGCCAACACCCCCACGATCTTCCGAGGTGTTGGCCAAAACCAGTCCCGTTTCCACGAGGAGGGCCCAGGCCTCGGTTGAAAAATGCCCCTCCTCACCCGCTTCCTTGAGCGCCGGGGTGCAGATGTCCGAGAACACCCGCGTGGCAGTATTAAGGAGTAAATTGTCCATCATCTCAACCCCAGCCCCCTGGCAATGATGCCGCGCAGGATCTCCTTCGTGCCGCCTTTGATCGTAAGCGCCGGAGCAAACTTCAGCGCATGGTCGAGCATAGCGGGAAAAGGATCGTCTTCGGGCAAGCGCGCCCGCGCGTCCGCCGGGACCACCTGGCGCAGCACGGCCGGAATCTCCTGATCGAAATTTGTCGCAAGGTCCTTCACCAGCGCCGCCTCAACATTGGGGGTGACGCCTTCTTCAAGCATTTGGGCGATGCCGAGCGACATGCGGTGCAATGTCCAGAACTGGGCGGCCAGCCGGCCGATCGCACATTCGTTCTCAGCGCCCTCCGCAGTACGGTCGACCCCGGCGGCGAAGACGTCGAAAGTGCCAAACCAGCGGTCCGCGCCCGATCGCTCATAGGCGAGTTCACCTGAAACTTGGTTCCAGCCGTTGCCGATCGTCCCGATCACCGCACTGTCGGGAACGAAGACGTCCTCGAAGTGCACCTCGTTGAAATCGTGCTCACCGACGAGATTGATGATCGGGCGTACGGAGATTCCTGGCGAGGTCATGTCGACCAGAAATTGGCTGATGCCCTCGTGCTTGTTCTCTCCCAGTGGGGAGGTCCGCACGAACAGCGTCATGTACTCGGCCTTGTGCGCGATGCTCTGCCAGATTTTCGTCCCCTGCACCCGCCAGCCACCATCCACCTCAATGGCGCGGCTGCGGATGGAAGCGAGGTCGGAGCCGGAATCCGGCTCGCTTAGTCCGACACAAAAGGAAAGCTCACCGCGTGCAATCCGTGGAAGTATGGACGACTTTTGTTCCTCGGTGCCGAATTTCAGGAGGTTCGGGCCGATCTGCCGGTCGCCCACCCAGTGAGCACGCAAGGGCATGCCGGCGGCCAGTAGTTCTTCTGTCACTACGTAACGCTCCATGGCGCTCCGCTCGTGGCCTCCGTAGCGCTTCGGCCAGGTCATTCCGATCCAGCCTTTGGCGCCAATTTTCATGCTGAGGCTGCGGTCATAGCGCTGCCATCCCCCTGGCCCGATGGTGAAGGATCCCTCCCTTCTTTCGGACTCGATGAAATCGCGGACCTCCTCGCGGAGAGTTTCAAGCGCGGGTGGGAGCTTTGACGTGTCCAGACGAAAACTGTGCAGCATCTAGGCCTCTTACCTCAATCCTTGATCCACACGGGATGGACGGGTCCCTCGCCACGCACCGCATTCAGCCGCATTTCGCCGACACCGGCGATCGTGATGCAAACGGCATCTCCGGGCAGCATCGGGCCTACTCCTGACGGCGTTCCCGAGGCAATGATGTCACCCGGCTCAAGTGTCATCACCGAAGAGGCCATCGCGATCATCTCCGGCACGTCCACGATCAGGGCGCGTGTGTTGGCCTTTTGCCGGACTTCGCCGTTTACCGTCAGCTCAATGTCGATATTGGCCGGGTCAGGTACTTCCTCGGCGGTGACAAGCCAAGGCCCGAGCGGGCAGAATGTGTCGTAAGATTTGCGCATCACCCGCTCTTCCTTGCCGCGCACCACGGCGTCGATCAGGCAGGAATAGCCGAAAACATGTTGGAGGGCGTTCTCCCTCGGGATATTGCGCCCTCGTTTGCCGATGATGACCGCAAGTTCGCTCTCATGATGGACCTCCCGGCCGTCTAGGTTGGGCAGCACGATAGGGTCGGCTGGCCCGCTCAGGCTCGAATTGGCCTTGAGGAAAAAGCCCTGGCCGGCCGCGGCAAAATTTGAGATCAGGCCCGAGCCGGCCTTCATCTCATCGATATGAGCGTGATAATTGGCAGGGAAGGCTACCACCTTATTCGGCCATGCGATGGGACATTCGAGCCGCACCGACGCAAGCGGTTTCCCGCCGCCTGCATCCAGCTGGTGCTGAAATGTCGCACGCAGCCGCTCGAAATTCGCTATCACCTGCACCATGCCGACCGGAGGCCAGGACGCGGGGTCGACCCCAGCCGCCGGCGTCACGTCAACGATTCTGTCACCGGACACGACGCCGATGCGTCCTCCGTCGAAACATGCAAGCTTCATTGCTCCCTCCGAATATTTGCCGCCGGCCTGAGATCAGGCACAAAGGGTGGTTTTATTGGCCGCTCAGCCGGCGGTACGCAGCCAATTCAGCATCTTCATCACCGGCTCGTCAGTGACGCGCAGCAGGTAGGCCGAACCGCCGATTGCGGTGTGGGTGAAGGGGCGCCATGAGGGCACCGCGAAGACATCGCCGCGCGACCAACGAAACGGCATTCCATCGATGTCGCTTTCGCCCTCACCCGAAATGACAGCGAAAATGCTGTTTGCCGTTGTCTGGGCGCGGTCGGTGGTCGCTCCGCCCTCGACTTCCTGGACATAAAGCGCTGTTGAATCGAGGGCCGGGCCCCCAGAAGGATTGCCAAGCGAGACTTCGCGGACACCTCCTTTCCGCGAGGCCTCGGCAAGCCGCGCCTTTGTGTCCTTCCAGGCAAAGCGCATAGGCGAGTCGTGCGCGATGTTGGTCGCTTTCTCCACCCCATCGGGGAAATGCTCGAAGAACATCGGCTCAAGCAGCTGCACCAGAGGCGCATCGAGGAAATCGATCCAGTATGCGTCGGAATCGCTTTCATTGGCATGGCCGTGCCACAGCCAGTTTGGCGTCAAAAGCACATCGCCCGGCTCCATCAGGAATTTTTGACCCTGGACGATCGTATAAGTCTCCGGTCCGGTCTCGACGACCAGGCGCAGCGCGTTGGGCGTGTGGCGGTGACTACGCGCCGTTTCATGCCCGCGCACCATCTGATAGGCGGCAACCAGCGTGCGCGTGGTGGCATAGGTGTTTCCTGGGATCGGATTGGCCAGGATCAGGTTGCGCCTTTCCGCAAGCTCAGTGCTCACCAGATCGCCCGCAATCGACAAAGCCGCGCGAGCGTCCTTGTAGGACCAGTGAGCAGGAACAAAGGTCTTCTTCGGCGCCGGGTAAAGGGAAGGCTCGGGCTTGTTCCATCCGGGACCCATCTTGACGTCCTTCAGCTTCTCGTAGAGCTGATCAAGAGTGGTCACGCCTGCAAACCGTCCCGGATGCTGCATCTGGGTCATTCCGCTTCTCCTCCAATGGCTCCCACGAGCCGCGCAACTGTAAACCAATAGAATGGTTCTACCATTGGCTTATAGAGCTTCCACTTCGGTGTTTCAATCCCAAATACATTTTACGGAAAGCTGCCGCTGAGGATCCGCCATAGCCAAATGCGGTGACCGCGTCTTGTTGAGTCCGGCGACTGGAACGAACCCAGGTGGGGAAAGTCGATTCATTGCGAATAACAGCTAGTGGCCAACATTATTTTCCGGCAGCTGTTACAGTTGTTCCGTCCTGAACAGTTTGCAGCAGGTCTTTCTCGCCGAACCTCCGGTCCGCTGGCGCGAATAACGCCGCGAACATGTTGCGGTCCTGGGAGTTCCGGACCAACCACCTCCCTACGCAGCAGCGTCAGCGCGCCGTAGTCGCGGTGGCGCACCTCGAAGTGCTTGACAGCGCCGTCGGCGGGCTGTGGGTCTAACGGACGAATCCAGGTGAGCTCCATCTCACATCTTCGCCAAGAGATGTGTCCCCTGCACTGGCTGAATTGGACGAAGCGCCTACTGTTCAATGTTAACAATGGCTTTCCATAGCGTGGGATAATGGGCGCTTCCCCGAATTACTGCGGGCCGATCGGACGCGGAAAGCCGAGGACAATGGAGGTCGCTGTAATCGCAAAACCAAGCAGCGAACCAAAGATAGATGCAGTGGTGCCGTATAGTGTTGCCCTATTTTCTCGAAGAGGGCACTCCACGACAACCGAGCCTCCGTACTGGAGAAGCCAAACCGCAAATTCCACCGCAACCGAGGCGGCGGCGAGCAGCGCCTCCACCAATAGGAAGTGTCGTCGGCAAAACCAGGCAAACGGATCATGGTTGGATAGCCGCTGCGTCTTGCAGAGCATTCCCCAATTCTTCCCGGGCTAGCTGTATTGCCTCAAATGCAGAAGTCGGATCGAGTGCCATTTGACAGAACCGCAAAGCCACATTGCCACCGCCATTTAAACTCGGCCAGACGCAAGAGCGCGTTGCCATCGTTGAACGATTCGGGGCGGTCCCTAGGCTACGAACCTAAGTTCTATGTCGTTGACGGGCAGCACCGTATCCTTGCCCTTATGCGCCTGATCTAGGACTTCGAGGAAGATCGGTGGTCGAAGTACATGATTCCCTTCACCTGCATGCTCGGCGCGACGGAAGACGAAGAAATGGACCAGTTTTACATCGTCAACTCGAAGGCCAAGTCGGTTCGCACCGATCTCGCCTAAGAGCTCCTGTCGCAGCGGGCGCAGGACCCCGAAGTGATGGAATCGCTCGTTGAGCGCGGTCGCGACTGGCAGGTCCATGCCACGAACATCGTTAAGCAGCTGTCCGAGAACAGCCCCGTCTGGCGCAACCGCATCCGCTTCGCCGCGATGGAGAAGGGCGATACTGTTATGCCGTCTGAGTCTATGGTGTCTTCGCTCAAGCCGGCGCTTAACTCGCCCTACTTCAAGGCGCTCTCTCCTGAGCAGCAGGGTCGATCCTAGACGCCTACTGGCGTGGCATCAGGAACGTCTTGCCCGAGGCTTTCGATGAACCGTCGGAGTTCTCGGTGCAGAAGGGCATAGGCGTGACCGTGCTCCACATGCTCCTGATCCAGGTGATCGATATTGCTCGCTCGCGGGGGATGGGGTCACGGAACCCGCGAGCTACGCCAGCATCCTGCGCGGCGCGCTCGAAGAGGTCGAAGGCGAGAACGCTTCGGGCGATCCCGTCAAGAGCGTCGCCTTCTGGCGCGCTGCCCCGCTGGGTGCCGCTGGATCCTGCTCGAGCAGTGCTGGGCGCCGTGTGCTGGTTGCGAAGATGCAGCAGCGCCTCCCCAAGATCAGCGTGCAGTGAGGTGTGTCATGGCGAAGCGCGCTGAACCCAGTGGCATCATCCTCTCGGCGGACGATGCGGCAATCGTGAAGGGGGTGTTGGCCTGTGGCGACCGGCAGCATGATGTTGCTGCATGGTTCGGAGTGAACGGCGGCCGCATTGCGGAAATTGCCACCGGCTCTCGGTATGATTGGGTCGCGCAGGCTGATGTGGCTGACCTTCCACCTCCCGGCCCTTATCCTGCAGGTCGGGTTGCTCATTGACGCGATGGCCGCGTTGGCTGCGGCCAAGGCCGCTTTGGCATCTGCCGAGGCCATGATTCGTCGCTCGCACGTATAGAGCGGACATGTTCAACTAGGCCGCCTGGATACCTGGGCGGCCTTCTTGCTGCTAATCAGGGCCAAGTTGGATGTGCATCTGCTTCCCCGCGCGCTCCCCGGCGTCCAGACAGCAAGAAGGCTCGGATGCCCCGAGCCCTAAGCCATTCAATTTTAAGGAAAACTGGAGCGGGCGAAGGGATTCGAACCCTCGACCCCAACCTTGGCAAGCCATTGATTCTGCTTAACTTTTTGTCCCGTCGAGTAACTTCCTCATCCCAAAATTGATTGTCGTACCCCCGGGGAGCGGACACGATTCGTTCCGTGGGGTTCCACTGAAAACCGGGCCTTTTGGCTCCCCGTGGAAACCCCGGAAAAATCGAATCGGACCTCTCTGCCACATCGGGGGAGCAATGGCTACGACAAACAAGAAGCGGCTGACCAATCAGGTGCTGGAGCGGATGAGCCCGCCCAAGGCGGGGCGGCTGGAGATGGGCGATGAGCTATGCCCTGGGCTCGTGCTGCGGGTTACCGAACAGGGCGCGAAATCGTTCTCGGTTATCTACCGCGTACTCGGCGAGGGCGGCGAGACGGAGAGCGGACGGCCGCTGGCGGGCAAGCAGCACCGCATCACGCTGGGCAAGTGGCCGGTCCTCAGCCTCGCAAGCGCGAGGGACCGGGCGCGGGCGATCATCGCCAAGGCCAATGAAGGGATCGACCCAAGGGCGGAGCTTATCGAGGCGGTGAAGGAGCGGCGGGCGAACACCTTCTCCGCCGTGCTCGACCGTCATGTGAAGCAGGACGCGATGCGCACCATATCGAGCTGGCAGAACGTCGAACGGGTGCTTCGCCTGCATGTCGTGCCGCGCCTGGGCGACAGGCCGATTGCCGACATCCGCCGCTCGGAGGTCCACGAGATCATGGACGATCTTGTTGCGAGTGGCCGCATCGGCACGGCGCGCGAGGTGCGCAAGCAGATGTCGCGCATCTTCAATTGGGCGGCGGATCGCGAGATCATCGAGAGCAACCCGCTCTCCGGCATGAAGCGTACGGACCTCGCCCGGAACACGGAGGCCGGCCGTGCGCTCACCGACGTCGAGCTACGCTCGATCTGGAAGGCTGCGGAGGACCTTCGCTACCCGTTTGGCACGCTCTATCAGACGCTCATGCTGACCGGCCAGAGGCGGGCCGAGTGGGCCTTCTGCAAGCGCTCGGAGATCGACACGGAGAACCGCTGGCTCGATCTCGGCAAGGAGCGGTTCAAGAGCCGGCGCGAGCACATCGTGCCAATGTCGGAATTCGTCTGGGCGCTGTTCGAGACCTTTCCGGTATGGGCTGGCCGCAACGACTATTTCGTGTTCTCCTCGAAGCATGGAAGGGTTCCGGTCGCGGGCTTCTCGCAGGGCAAGCGGGCGCTCGACGCGGCGGCGCTCAAGCACCTGCGCGAGGAGACCGGCGACAAGACGGCTTCCCTCCAGCACTTCCGCATCCACGATCTGCGCGTGACCTGCGAAACGCGCCTTGCCAATCTCGGCTTTAATCAGGAGGTCCGTGACGCGGTGCTTGGGCACGCGCGGCCGGGGTTGCAAAAGATTTACAACAAGCACGATTATCTGAAGGAGAAGCGCGAGGCGCTACAGGCGTATGGCGCGCACCTGATGGGGATTGTGCGGAAGTGACGGTGTCTATCCAAGCCGGTCTCGCCGAAGAGATAGCGAGAGACTACGGCCTCGATACGGAGCGGCTCCAAGGCGCGTTGGTTCAAGCTGCGCAAGCGCATCACGATGTGCAGAATTTTTGGCTGTGGCGTGAGCGCTCGACTGGGCAGTTAGCAGATATCGAACCGACGCTTGCCGCCGTCCAGCGTGCCTTGCGGCTGTGGAGCGAAGTGCCGGCCGAATTGCACCGCGACGTTGCTTTCTTCCAAGACCCGTCCGACCAGAGCGATCCCGTCGGCCCAAAGCTGCGCTTCGTGGCTGAACTATTGGAAGAGTACCGCGACCACTATCGGCGGCCTCGCGGCAATCCCGGCCGCTCGCGGACTGGACAGGCAGCCAACGACCTCGATCCCCTCAAAGCGTTTTGTGCCGTGCTGATCGATTTCTGGAGCATCGAAAAAGGAATGCCCTTCGGCCACGGCGTTGAACGTCAATATGACCTTGATGGTGTCGATCTCAGCGACGACAAATCAGCGCCGCGTGCGGCAGAGTCGTTGGCAATGCGTTTCCTCGAGCATGCGGGCGTCGCGCTCCACCCGATCAACTACACAATCTCAAATTTCGAGACTGTGGTGCGCCAGATCAAGAGAAACCCACACCTCCTTTAGGTGGGACTTAATCGGCCTGCTTTCGCCCGATTTAACCCACGCCCCGTGATCCACCCTCCCTGCTCGAATGGGCCTGCATGTAACCACATGGAGGACCCAGACATGCCGAACCGCCTACTCTCACTAAAGCAGGTCATGGAGCGCATTCCGCTCTCGAAGACCGAAATCTATCGGCGCATCCGCGATGGCCGATTCCCGAAACCTGTTCGAATTGGCACCAATCGCATCGCATTTTCGGAAGAGGAGATCGAGAACTGGATCGCCAGCCGGAAGCCCGCGCCTTCGATTGATGGAGGCGACCATGGCTGAACTCATGAACATCGTGCAAACGATCGATGCGGCACGTGCCTTTGTCGAAAGGGGATGGGAGCCGATCCCCCTTCAACCCAAAGGCAAGAACCCGAAGGGATCGTGGGGGACGCCTGCGGTTTGGGACGACCAGCAGATCGCGGCTGGCTTTTCCCCCAACGACAACATCGGCGTCGCGCTCGGAGGTAGATCGAACGGCCTCGTCGACATCGACTTCGATTGGCCAGAAGCTGCCAGGATAGCCGATACCGTTTTTGCCGATTTGCCCAGCTTCGGTCGGCCCAGCTCTCCTCGTTCGCATCGGATCGCACGGTGCAATCTATCAAAGGGACGCCTGGTATTCCAACTGCCGGCAAAGAAGGCCGACGCTCTTTTGGTTGACCGTACGACAGTGCTGGAGATCAGGGGCGACAAACACCAGACAATGTTTCCACCGTCGATCCACCCAACGGGAGAGGTCGTGAGGTGGGACCAAGAGCCTGACAATGTGCCTGAGCTGGCGGCAGATGACCTCGAACGACGCGGCGGGCTCTGCGCTGCCTTGGCCGTGGTACTAAGTGCCTACCCCAAGGTGCAGGGTGACAGGGATAATGTCTGTTTGGCTCTAACCGGCGCGCTCGTGCGCTCCGGTTTGGATGACAACGAGGTGGACCGCCTAGTGGAACTCGTCGCTAAGCTGGCGAACGACGAAGAGGCAGATAAGCGCGGTGGGAAAGCGGGGGCATCTCGCACCAAGATTGACGCTGATGAGCCTGCATGGGGCCTACCGGAGTTATGTGAGCGGCTGGGCATCGCCGAGTTGGAGCCAACTCTCAGAAAGTGGTTGGGCGGCGTTGCCATATCAACGGAGGTGAGGACATCCCGCGAAATTTCCGTTCTTCCGGGAGAGTATCCCGCAGCCGTGGATGAGGCGGAACAGGCACTAATGGACGGAAACGCCGGAATCTATCAACGGGGAGAGACCTTGGTCCGGGTTGCACGTCTCGATGCGAGCAACGGAGCGGACGGGGTAAGACGTCCAGTCGGAACGATTACTCTGGTCGAGGTTGCGCAGCCGTGGCTGCTTGAGCAGCTGGCGAGAGCCGCGAACTGGTTCGTTCCTGGCAAAACTGGGTTCGTCCGCGTCGATCCGCCAAGCAAAGTGGCCACTGCATATCGAGCGCGTGTTGGAGAGTGGCGGGTTCCAAGTCTGCTTGGGATCGTACAGGCTCCTACGCTGCGTTCGGACGGTTCTCTGCTACAGACGCCGGGGTACGATGAGCGCTCGCGATTGCTCTACGACAACCTGAGTGTTCAATTTCCGACGATCCCTGAAAACCCAAGCCACGACGATGCAGTAGAAGCGCTATCCCGTTTGGCGCGCCCCTTTCGGGAATTCAGCTTCAGCGATGAGGCGTCTAGGAGTGTTGCACTGGCTGCAGCACTGACTGCGCTAGTAAGGGGCAGCCTGCCGACCGCTCCCATGTTCGCATTCGATGCACCAGCCGCCGGCACGGGCAAATCGCTCTTGGCCGAGACGATCAGTGTCATTGCGACAGGGCATAGGCCCGCAATGATGTCCCAAGGAATGAATGCAGAGGAAGACCAGAAGCGCTTGTCGTCGGTGTTGATGGCAGGCGATCCCATCATTGTCATGGACAATTGCGAAAGGCCGATAGGCGGAGAATTTCTCTGCTCCATGCTGACGCAGGAGATCGTTCAGGCGAGGGTACTCGGGAAGTCGCAGATGGTGCGCCTGCCGCAAAAATCAGTCGTGATAGCCACCGGAAACAATCTGATTTTCGCTGGCGACATGACGCGAAGGGCGATTGTTTGCCGGCTTGATGCGGGGGTCGAACGACCCGAGTCGCGGCAATTCCAGTTCGATCCAAGAGAAGAAGCAGCACAGGATCGGGCATCATTGGTCGCTGCCGGCCTAACGATTCTGCGAGCCTACATCTCCGCTGGGAAGCCCTGTCAGGTGCCGAAGTTGGGTTCGTTCGAGGATTGGAACTACGTTCGCGAGGCACTCATTTGGCTGGATATGGATGACCCGGCCTCCACGCAAGAACGCCTGCTGAGCAGCGATCCGCGCAGGGATGAGATCGCGGAAATCTTGACGGTCTGGCGGTCAGCTTATGGAACTAGGCCGGTTCGCCTCAAGGATTTGGCGACCGACCTGAGCGGTGAGCCGACTGATGCTCCACGTAACGAGCTCGTAGATCTGCTCAGGCTGATGAGCAATCATCATCAGTTCAACGCCAAGAGTGTTGGGCGCACCCTGTCGAAGCACGTCGATCGCATCGTCAATGGCTTAGTTCTTCGTGCGAGGGGTGACTCGTCCGGAAAGATCTACTGGGTAGAGCGGGCCTTTGGCGATGACGACGCCCTGGGTGGGCAAGATCAGGAGGAAATGCCGTTCTGACGGGGTTAGAAGGGTTTGATGGGTTTGTGCAAAGCTAGTAATTTTGCTGCAGTAGTTAAGACTTAATCTGACAGACGGTGTCATAGCTGAAGCGAGAGCCGAGGCTGGGCGCGGAGCGGTCGGGTTGCGCAGCGCCCGGCCTCGGCGTTCGATGAGGACACCGGACATGACC